>OLPN01000038.1_pt1 | contig 132122 bp, 107 predicted proteins | sample 1672601 | NCBI WGS metagenome assembly OLPN01 (sample SAMEA3136704, study PRJEB25190) | human gut metagenome | reverse complement strand
GCACCAACAGAAAAAGCTACAACAGCAGTGCCAACAACACAGGCACCAACAACAGTAGCACCAACGGAAAAAGCTACGACAGTAGTGCCAACAACAGTAGCACCAACAACAGTAACACCAACAGAAAAGGCTACAACAGTAGTGCCAACAACACAGACACCTACAACAATTGCTCCGTCAGAAACAGGAACGACAACTAAACCTGAAACATCAAAGGAAACACCTACAGTTTCCACAACAGAAATTGTAACTACAAAAACTGCACAAACCGTAAAGGTACCAAAGGTTAAAATTAAAAAGGCAACTAAGAAGAGAAGTGCTAAGAAATTAAAAGTTACATTAAAAACAGCAAAGGGTGTAAAAGGATATCAGGTAATGATATCAACATCAAAGAAATTTAAAAAAGCAAAGGTAAAGAACTATAAGAAAGCCAAATTTACAATTAAGAAATTAAAGGCTAACAAGAAGTACTTTATCAGGGTCAGGGCTTACAAAGTAGTAAATGGAGAAGTTTATTATGGTAAGTGGTCTAACCGAAAAGTTAAATTTAAGAAGTAATAGCTACAAATGGAATATTAGCATTAGATTAAATTTATAAAAAAGGAACAGTCAGATTGATTTTTGAATTAAATCCGGCTGTTCTTTTTTGCTTAAAAGTGGCGAAAAAGAGAGAGTTTAGTGAAAGAAAATACCAATATTAGTAAAATAAAACAGGATTATTAGTAAAAAGAAAAGACATTTTTAAACAAAAACCAATAAAAACGTTTTTGCGACAAAAAATGCAAATTAATAAAAAACAAGAAAAACAATAAAATATATATGCAAAGTGCAAAAAAAACAAAGAGACTATTTGTGTAGAGTGCTTAAAAACATTTTCGAATTTGAAAAAATATATCAATAAGTGCTAAAATATAAGAAAATAAAAACGTTTTAATGTCAACCTTACACAAAAAAGAGAATAGTGTTTTTATTGTTTGAATTTATTTAGGAGGAAGAAAAATGAAGATGAAAAAGATGTACAAATCTTTATTGTCAATTGTTTTGGCAGTTGCAATGTTATTTACATCACAGACATTTAATATGACTGTAATGGCAGCATCAGCAGCAACAAGCACAGATGCAATTGACGGTGCCGAAGAGACAACAATCCACGCAGAAGTTTTCTTTGTTAATGTAGCAAACGGAAACATAATTACTGTTAGTGGTGTAAAGAATGATCCAATCTTGGTAGATAAGAAATTTACATCTATCAACAATGTAAGTGACGATGGAAAATTCACTACATATTATGGAACATACAAGAATAATGGAATTGATGACAAGGCTAACGAAGTAGTTAACTTCGCTACTAAGTCAAGAAATACAGTTTGGGCAGCAAATGCTGATGATATTATTTATCAGGACGCTAGAACAGTAGCAAATGATTACGCACCAACAGGATGGGAATCAGTAAGAATCCAGCACAATGATGATGGAACAGTTTCTTTTGGTAGCAGTGCAGATGAAAAAATATTTACATTAGGAAAGTACAAAGACGAAGAAGGAACAGAACATACAAAGCTTGCGGTAAGTTCAAAGTATCACTTAGGAGACAAGGTTGGCAATGAAGAAAAGTTCATTATGTATACAGGTGATGAACCAAAGAAAGCAAGAAAAGTAACATTATCTGATGTTTCAGGTGATAGCGTTCAGGTTTCATGGACAACACCAAAGGAACATATTTATTCAGCATTTGAAGTTATGTATTCAACTTCAGAAAATGGAAATTACAGATCAGCAGGTTTAACAACAAAGAATAAGGTGACTGTAAATAATCTTTTATCAGAAAAGCAATACTTCTTTAAGGTTAGAACAATTACTAATACTAAGGAAGCAGGTTCATACAGTGCATATGCAGATAGTGAAATTGCATTTACAACAACATTATCTCAGACTAAACCGGCTAAAGCTGAAATAACAGATGTTACGAGAAATGACAAGACAGGCGCTCAGACTATTACATGGAATAAGGCAGCAAATGCTAAGTCATATAATATTTACAGGGCAGAAGGCCGTTATGCAGAATACAAATTAATTGATTCAATAGACGGAGCAAAAACAAGTTATACAGATACAAATCCAAACACAACATCAAAATACAAGAACTATTATAAAGTTCAGGCAGTTAACGGTAATGTTAATGGAGAAGAATCAGAACCATATTCATTGGAAATTTCTAAGTTTGGTAAGAACGTATACGTATTTAACGATGCAGATGACAAGGATGCAATTTCTGATAAGGTAAATGAAATCTTTGGATATCAGCATTATGATCAGTTTGGTAAGAACCGTTACGCATTCGCTTTTAAACCTGGTGATTATACAGAAACAGCAGCAGATGCGTATGATGTAGGTTACTACACACAGGTTATTGGTTTAGGAAAAACACCTTACGATGTAAGATTAAAGAATATTAAAACGCCAGCAGCTTTAGCTAATGGTAACGTAACATGTAACTTCTGGGTTGACGTTGAAAACTTTACTATTGCACAGACAACAGAAAATCCTAACTATTGGGAAGATTCATTTAAGTGGGCAGTATCACAGGCAGCTCCTGCAAGAAGACTTAATGTAGAAAGACAGACATTACTTCAGTGGACATGGGGAGACAATGCTTGGGCCAGCGGAGGATATATTTCTGATACAAAGTTCCATGATTCAGTAGGTTCATGGTGTCAGCAGCAGTATTACTACAGAAACTGTGAATTTACAACAAAGCAGACAGAAAATGGTTCTATATATGGTATTAACTGGAACCAGGTTGTTCAGGGATGCAAGAATGTTGATGGAACAACATTAAAGGATAACAGTGGTAACTACTTTAACGCAGGTGGAAGCTTATTACAGAATAATGGTATTTCAAACTGGGCAACTAACGGATGTACAACAGTATTAGACAAGACAGATGCAACAAGAGAAAAACCATTCTTATACTTCGATGAAGATACAGATAGCTACAAGGTATTTGTACCTGCAGTAAGAAAAGATACGACAGGCGTTTCATGGTCAGAAAACGATATGGGTAAAGGTAAATCATTAGGATTGGGCAGTTTCTATATTGCTAACCCTGATGTAGATACAGCAGACACAATTAATGCAGCTTTAGGAAAAGGTTATAACCTTCTTCTTCAGCCTGGTATTTACAAATTAGACAAAGCTATTGAAGTAACACATGAAAATACAATAGTTCTTGGTCTTGGTATGGCTACATTTACTTCATCTGATAAGAATACTGATACATTTATCAGAGTAGCTGGTAAGAAGTGGAACAGTGATTATACAAAGGTAGAAGAAAATTACGATATTGGTGGTGTTGAAATCGCAGGCGTAATTTTAGATGCCGGAAAACATACAAACACATTATTAGAAGTAGGATATGAAGGAGCAAATGTTGACCATTCAAATAACCCTTGTGTATTACAGGATGTTATCTGTAGGGTAGGTGGAACAGGCGACCTTGGAACAACAGGTTCATGTATAGTTGTTAACAGTAACAATACTATTATTGATGAAACATGGATTTGGAGAGCTGACCACGGTGATAACACAGGTTGGTATGAAAATACAGCAGATCACGGTCTTGTTGTAAATGGCGATAACGTAACAGCTTATGGTTTATTTATTGAACATTTCCAGAAATACGATGTTATCTGGAGAGGTGAATATGGTAAGACATTCTTCTTACAGAATGAAAAATGTTATGATTCACAGGATCAGAAAGAATGGATGTCACATAATAATACAGTTAAGGGATATTCAGCATACAAAGTAGCAAATGATGTTAAACACCACTACGCAGTAGGTCTTGGTGTTTATGATGTATTCATTAACACTAACGGAGCAGAAATTTTCTTAGATAATGCCATTGAAGTTCCTAATGCAGATGATGTATTAATTGAAAATGCATGTATTGTAGAAATCGCCAACGGTAGCGGACCAAAGGTAGGTATTAACAGAATTATTAATGGTACAGGTTGTGGTATTACAACAGGTGAAACTTCACAGACAGTATCAGGTAAAAAGGGTGGTTATGCTGTCCAGAGATTATTATACTACCGTAACAAAACATCAGTATTATTACCTGATAACTATGACTATTCAAAGGACGGAGGAGATGGAAAGGATGCATATCCAACAGATCCAAGTACTGGTTTAATTGTGGCTAATAAAAATGAAAATGTTAAACAGCCAAGTGATGATGCAATAGCTGATAAGACTATCGTAAAAGAACAGCCTAAAGTTGATAATTCAAAGACTTTAGGTTCAGATGATACTGACGATAAGTATTTTGACGAAAAAATCAAGAATTGCACAGATGAATGGAATAAGATTCAGGCAGCTTCAAAAACTAGTTATCCTGAAACACCAAAGGGTGACCAGACATCATTAGATGATCAGGTTCGTACACAGTATGGTGTTTACGTTGGAATGGAATATGCAGTAGGTGATTTCATTTACAGAGTAACAGCAATTGATTCAATTACATCAGGTAGAACAAAACTTATCGGTGTAGTAGCAGCTAAGAAGAGCAAATTAACTAAGGTTACAGTTCCAAACACAGCTAACTTTAAGGGATATGGATTAAATGTAACAGAAGTAGGTGACAATGCATTTAAGGCAATGAAGAAGCTTAAGAAAGTTACATTTGGTGCCAATGTTAAGGTTATTGGTAATGCTGCATTTAGTAATTGTAAGAAGTTAAACAAGATTAATTTCAAGAATGTAACAACAATCGGAAACAACGCTTTTGCAGGATGTAAGGCACTTAAAAAGCTTACAATTGGCAGCAAGGTAACTACTATTGGAAAGAATGCATTCAAGAAATGTACAAAGCTTAAGACGGTAGTAATGGGCAAGTCAGTTAAGACTATTAAGGCTAAGGCATTCACAAAGGACAACAAGATTAAAAAGATTACATTCAAGGGCAAAAAGCTTAAGACTGTAAAGAAAAATGCTTTAAGCAGTAAAGTTAAGAAGAATATCAAAACAAAGAAGACTAAACTTAAGGGCAACAAGAAAGCTATTAAGGTATTCAAGAAAAAACTTAAAATTAAGTAAATAATTAATTAAAAACATCAAAAAAGAGAACTAATTAGAAGGCTGTCTTTTTGAGGGGTGGGCATAGGAGGTATGTCGTATCATCCTGCAAAAAGATAGCCTTTTATTATTTAAAAAGGAGGCAAAATGAAAAAATTAGTAGCGTGTTTATTAAGTGTTGCCACAATGGTTGCCACATTATACACTCCTGCGTTTGCTTACGAAGGTCAACCATTAGGTAGAAATGTAGCTTATAACAGAACGGTTAATGTTTCTAATTCTTTCAATACTAATGAATACAATAAACCAGACTTTTTAACAGATGGAAATCTTGAAAGAGGATACCAGACAGCACGTGTAAGTTCGAATAAAGACAATCCTTATGAAGATCCACAAACCTGGAGTATGGATTTAGGAAGAAGTTATGAAATTGATAAGGTCGTACTATATTGGGAAAATGCAGCAGCAAAGAAATATAAAATTTATGTTTCTGAAAACAAAACAGACTGGATGGAAGTTGCATCAGAAGAAGCAGGAGAAAAAGGAAGATTTAAATATGATTTTGCACCAACTAATGCAAGATATGTAAAAATCGAATTAGAAGAAAGAACAATGGAAATATACGGTTATTGTATGTACGAATGGCAGATTTTTACAGTAGGAAGCGTTGAAGAAAAAGAAATGCCTAATCTTGCAGAAAATGCCACAGCAGTAGCATCAAGTGATGATGGTGAAAACAGTGCAGAAAAAGCAATTGACGGCGATGAAGGCACTATGTGGAGAACAGAGTACATTCAGGATCCAACAGTAACTGATGAAGAAAAAGCTAACGAAAACATAACTTTAAGTTGGAACAGCCCACAGACTTTTGATACAGTAAAAGTTAAATGGGGCGGTGGCTATATGAAAGGTTACAAATTACAGACTTCAGATGACGGTGAAACATGGACAGACATGTACGAAGTAACCAGTGGTATAGCATCAGAATATAGAAATATTCGATTAAAAGAAGCAGTAACAACATCACATTTAAGATTACAGGGTATTACTTTTGGCGCATACTGTTTTGAAATTTATGAGATACAGGTATATGACCAGACTAATGTTCCTGTAGAAAGTATTAATTTAAATTACACCAGCAAAAAGCTTAATTTAGATAAGGAAGAAGACAACAAAGTTGAGCTTGAGTACAACCTTGCACCTTCTAACACAAGCCAGACAGACGTTGTTTGGAGCTCATCAAATGAAGCAGTGGCAGAAGTAAAGAATGGTGTTGTAGCAGGAAAATCTGTAGGAAGAGCAGATATTACAATTGCTTCAAAGGATAATCCAAATGTTAAGAAAACATGTGTTGTTTATGTTTCAAAAGAACTTGATAAGTCTAAAGTTACAGCAGTTAGAAATGACAAAAACATCAATGTTAACTGGACAAAAGTAGCTCATGCCTCTTCATATGTTTTGTCAAGATATAACAAAAGTACAGGTATTGTTAATGATATATATGAAGGAACAGATACAGCTTTTGAAGATAAAGATTTAACTTCAGGTAAATACGTTTATACTGTAAAAGCAATTGTGGATGAAAATGATGCCAATGCAAATCTTTACAGCAATTCAGTTAGTGAAGAATCAGAAGCAGTAATAATTCCTGAATCTGTAACAGGTATTGAAGTGGCAAATGACTATCAGCATATGGGTTTGTTTGTAGGTGGAAGTGGAAAGATTAGATATTCTGTACTTCCAAGCAATGCAACAAATACTAATGTTACTTTTAAGAGTTTAAATGAAAAAGTAGCCATAGTAGATGCAAATGGTGTTGTAACAGGTGTTTCCGAAGGAAATGCAGATATAGTTATCACAACTGAAGAAGGTGGTTTTGAAGCTAAGTGTACTGTTCGTGTCGATGGAATCGATGCAAGAGGTATTGAAAGAGTTGGAGATAAAACAGTAACTATGGGGCTAAACCAGACTCGTCAGTTACAGGTTAAAATTACTCCAAGTGATACAACAAATAAGAATGTTCAGTGGACAAGCAGTAATAATTCAGTAGCCACAGTAGATTCAAATGGTGTTGTAATATCAAAGAATAGTGGAAGTACAATTATAACAGCAACAACTCATAATGGATTAAAAACAGAATTTTTCATCGAAGTGGAAACTCCTGTTACAAACATTACACTTAATAGTAATGAAATAAATCTTAATCCGGGTGGAACTTTTAAGTTAGATGCAACAGTAAATCCTTCAAATGCAAGTAATAAAAACATTAAGTGGATTTCAGCTAATGAATCAATTGCCACAGTTGACCAGTCAGGAAATGTTACAGCTGATGTAGCCGGAACAACTTATATATCCGCAGTTTCAGCAGATGGTAAGGTAGTTGCAACATGTACTGTAAATGTATCAAAACCTGTAGTAACTAAGCCTGCAAAAGTAAAAATTAAGTCAGCAAAGAAGAAGGGCAAGAAGGTTACACTTAAATGGAAGAAGATTTCAGATGCAGCAGGTTATGTAGTATATATGAAAACTAATTCCGGTAAATTCAAAGCCGTAAAGACAGTTAAGAAAGCAAAAACAGTAAAAGCTGTTATTAGTTTAAAGAAGGGAAATAAATATAGTTTTAAAATTCGAGCTTATAAGTTAGATGAAGAAACTAATGTTTATGGAGCTTATTCAAAAATTAAGAAAGTTAAAATGTAGGAAAGTTAAATAAATGACTATATACAAATATAGGTTTTAAAATAAAATATTTACAAAGCTAATTTTATTGAAAAATAAAGTTAGGATTAGTCAAAAATGTAAGGAGAAAAGTTTGAAATGAAAAAAGCATTATCAGTAGTATTAAGTGTAGCTCTTATGGCAACATCAATTGTTGTAATGCCTAAGGAAACAAAGGCAACTTCAACAGGTAAAGTTACACTTACTGTCGAAAAATTATCAATAGGTCAGGGGCTTTATGCTGAACCTGTTCAGGTGACAATTAACAATGGAGACACGGTTAAAACAGTAATCGACAGATATATGAATGATAATACATTAAACTATTATTATTCAACAACAAGTGGTTGGTATTTAACATCAATTCTTGGTGCAGACAATAGCAGAGTGGCAAACATACCTAATGAAATTGCTAATATGCAGGATGTATATACTTATTCATATATTGGTCAGGATGATGGATTACTTCACGAAGGAAAAGGCATTAGTGCACCAAATACAAACAAGAATCTTGGTAATTCAGATACAGCTCTTGGAGAAGGTGATTACTGGAGAATGTCAGGTTGGGTATTTACTGTAAATAACAGTGCAGTATATAGTGGTAAGACATTTAACAGAGAAGACGGCAGGGACAGCACAAACCCAACAGTAAGAAACATCTATCAGTCAGGAGATAAAGTAACAGTAAAGAATGGTGATGTAATCAGAGTAATGTTTACTTTATTTGGTTATGGTGCTGATGTAGGAATTGATACTTATCAGGCAACAGGTGTTTCAAAAATCAATTTGGCAGACAAGACAGAATTACTTAGAGCAGTAAGTGATGTAAATAGCAACAAAGGCTATTGGACAGTATATCCCAATGTAAATGCTGCATATAGTCAGGCAGCAACAGTTGCATCACAATATAATCCTTCACAGGCAACAGTAAACAGTGCAGCAACAGCATTAAAGAATGCTATTAAGTCACCACAAAATCCACCTGTAGGTACTGTAAAAATTAAAACAGCAAAAAATGCAAAGGGTAAGAAAATCAAACTTACATTAACAAAGACTGCCGGAGTTACAGGCTTCCAGATTAAATATGGAAACAACAAAAAATTGAAAAACAAGAAAAAGAAAAAACAGCAGGCAATAACAGTAAAGACAACAAAAACAACATACACAACAAAGAAGATTACCAACATTAAAAAGAAAAAAGCATACGTAAAAATTAGAGCTTACAGAATTGTAAACGGAAAGTATGTTTATGGAAAATGGTCGGCAGTCAAGACTGTAAAGGTGAAGAAATAAATTTGCTATCTGTAAATAATGATAAAGGAACAGCCCACGCTAAAGCGAAAACTTAGGCGTGGGCTGTTCTGCCTAGAGAAGCTTCTTTTTAAGAATTACGGAAAATGCGAAGAGAAATCTTCAAATATATTCATTACATTTCAAACAAAACATTGAAAATAATATACCACACAAAAAAACAATGCTATAATATTTGTACGATAAAAAGTATTAGGAGCAGATTATGAAAGAAGATATAGCAGTTAAAGTACAAAAACAGCTTTTTGAATTACAGGACTTGAAATATAGAGATTTTCACGCCAAATTAATGCCAACGATAGACAAGGAGAAGGTTATAGGTGTCAGAACTCCGGCACTTAGAAGTTACGCAAAGCAGTTTGGAAAAACAGAAGAAGCAAAGGAGTTCATTAAGGTGCTTCCCCACAAATATTATGAAGAAAATAATCTCCATGGAATGTTGCTTGAACAGATTAAAGATTATGATGAATTAATAATAGAGTTGGAGAAGTTTCTTCCATGCATAGACAACTGGGCTACGTGTGATTTGCTGTCACTTCGAATTGTAAAGAAGAATTTGGAAGACTTCCTTGAAAAAAATAACAAATACATAAAATCAGACAAGCCATACACAATCCGTTTTGGAATTAGTATGCTTATGAAACACTATTTGGATGACAATTTTAAAATTGAATATGCTAATAAAGTTGCAGCAGTTCAGTCAGAAGAATATTACGTTAATATGATGCGCGCATGGTATTTTGCAACAGCTTTAGCAAAGCAATATGACAGCATTATTCCTTTCATTGAAGAGAAAAAACTTGATGTGTGGACACACAATAAGGCAATTCAAAAATCGATAGAAAGTTATAGAATTACACCAGAGCAAAAAGAATATTTAAGAACATTAAAAATAAAAAGATAAGTTGCAAAAAATAAGACAAAACATAAAAAAGTTACAAAAAATTAAAAGCTATTGGTGTTTCAGTTCCACAGCTTTGCATTAGATACGCATTACAGCTTGGAGCAATTTCACTTCCAAAAACAGAAATCCTGACCATATGAAATCTAATTCAGATGTTGATTTTGAAATTTTTCTTGAAAAATATGTGCTAAAATGAGAAATATGGAATCAAATTTAAAGGAGGAACAAAGAATGAGCGATGTTTTAAAGGCAATGGAAGAAAGAAGAAGTATTCGTAAGTATAAGGCAGATATGGTGCCACAGGAGATTATTGACAAAATAATCGAAGCCGGTCTTTATGCTGCAAGTGGAAAAGGGACTCAAAACACTATAATTATTCAGGTTACAAATAAGGAATTGCGTGACAAAATCTCTGAAATGAATTGCAAAATAGGTGGTTGGGAAGAAGGTTTTGATCCGTTCTATGGAGCACCTGCAATGCTAATAGTTTTGGCAAAGAAGGATTGGCCTACAGGAATTTATGATGGAAGTCTTGTAATGGGAAATCTTATGTTGGCAGCTCACGATTTAGGAATTGGAAGTTGTTGGATTCACCGTGCAAAAGAAGAATTTGAAACAGAATGGGGCAAAGAACTTCTTAAATCATTAGGCATTGAAGAAGAATATGTTGGTATCGGTCATTGCGCATTAGGTTATGTTGAAGGTGATGAACCAAAGGCAGCACCAAGAAAAGAAAACAGAGTATATTATGTCAAATAAAAAATTAAATAAATAAATTTATTAAAAGTATCCTGACAGGTTAAGCTGTAAAAAAGAAAACTTGTCAGGATTTTTTTGCTTTATTAAAAAAATTAACAAATATTAAACTTTATGTAATGTTGTTAAAAGACCTTAAATATGGTACAATTTAACTTCACTGGCTTAATATTTTAAATATAAAAAAGTAGAAAATAAAAAATTTAAGAGGTAGAAAAATTATGAAACAAAAAAGTGGATTTAGCGGGCAGATAGGATTCGTTCTTGCTGCAGCAGGAAGTGCCGTAGGTGTAGGAAATCTTTGGAGATTCCCATATCTTGCAGCAAAGGATGGAGGCGGGCTTTTCCTTATTATCTATCTGGTACTTGTTTTAACAGTAGGTTTTACATTGTTAACAACAGATATTGCCATTGGACGAAAAACAGGAAAAAGTGCCATTTATGCATATGAATCAATGAGAAAGAAATGGAAGTTTTTAGGTGTGATTACTTTTATTGTGCCGGTTATTATTATGACTTATTATGCGGTAATAGGTGGTTGGATTTTAAAATATATTGCTATTTATATTTTAGGTTCAGGAAAGGAAGCAGTTGCAGACAATTGCTTTACTAACTTTATTACATCACCTTCATCAGTTTGGTACGGTATTATATTTATGCTTTTAACAGCAATTATTGTATATAACGGCGTAGAAAAGGGAATAGAGAGAGTTTCAAAGTTTATCATGCCGGTTCTTTTGGTTATGGTAGTTGGAATTGCTATTTTCTCATTAACTCTAAAGACAACATTAGATGACGGAACAGTTAGAACAGGTCTTCAGGGATTGAAAGTTTATTTGACACCTGATATGTCAGGAATTACAGTTCAGAAATTCCTTCAGGTTTCATTGGATGCAATGAGTCAGTTATTCTTCTCATTAAGCGTTTCAATGGGAATTATGATTACATATGGTTCTTATGTAAAAAAGGATGTTAATCTTAATAAAGCAGTATCACAGATTGAAATTATGGATACAGGAGTGGCTTTTTTAGCCGGTATGATGATTATTCCTGCCGTATTTGTTTTCTCAGGACTTGATGGAATGTCAGCAGGTCCGGGACTTATGTTTGTGTCACTTCCAAATGTATTTTTCAGAATGGGAATGGCAGGTAGAATAGTAGGTTTGTTATTCTTCTTATTGGCAGGTTTTGCAGCATTAACTTCATGTATTTCAGTATTGGAATCAATTACTGCTAACTGTATGGAACTTTTCCATACAGAGAGAAAGAAAACAACAGGCGTTTTATCTATTATTTATTTAATTGCAACAGCAGTTATAGCTTTAGGTTACAGTATTTTCTATGTGGAAGTAAAACTTCCAAACGGAAGCACAGGTCAGCTTTTGGATATTATGGATTACATTAGTAACAGCTTCCTTATGCCTTTTATTTCATTGTTGTCAGCAATTCTTATTGGTTGGATAATCAAGCCTTCATGGATTGTAGAAGAAATGGAACTAAATGGCAAGAAGTTTTCACGTAAGAAATTGTACAATGTTATGATTCGTTATATTATGCCTGTAATAATGGTGATTCTGTTCTTACAGTCAACAGGTTTTCTTGATGTGTTAATAAGCAAGATTCAAAAATTTATATAAGATATTTAAGTTAATTAAATATTATAAAATTAGGCAATTTCAAATTAATTTTTGGAGTTGCCTTTTTTTCGTTGACTTTAAAAAAATGTAATACTACAATGAAGCTGATTTGGATTAAATGTATTCTGGCTAACATTTCCAGTGACGGAAGCAATAACAAGTGGAGTAGGGTATATTTTTTATAGGAAGTTTTTAAAATCAGTTTAGGAGGGATTATGTTGTTGGATAATCAAATGGATATATCAAAAGAATTAATGGATTTTATTAAGGAAAGTCCTACAGCTTTTCACGTTGTTAAGAATTTTTCAACAATGCTGGAGAAGGCAGGATTTATAAAATTAAACGAGAGAAATAAATGGAAGATTGAACAGGGTGGAAAGTATTATGTTACAAGAAATGATTCATCAATAATTGCTTTTCAAGTACCTGATAATATGGATTTTTACAATTTTCAAATAGCAGCAGCACATAGCGATTCGCCTGCATTTAAAATAAAAGAAAATCCTGAAATGGTTGAAGACAATAATTACGTAACATTAAATGTAGAAAAGTATGGCGGAATGCTTATGGCACCTTGGTTTGACAGACCGTTGTCTGTAGCAGGACGTGTTATTGTAAGAGAGGATAGTGGTCTTAAACCTGTTCTTGTAAATGTGGACAGGGACTTGTGTGTAATACCTAATCTTGCAATTCATATGAATAGGGATGTTAATAATGGAATTAAATATAACCCACAGAAAGATATGATTCCGCTATTTGGTGAGATTGCTTCAAAAGATAAGTTTGAGAAAATAATTGCAATGGAAGCAGGTGTAGCAATAGAGGATATTATTAGTACAGATTTGTTTTTGTATAATAGAGAATGCGGAACAATATGGGGCGCAGACAATGAATTTATTTCATCACCAAGACTTGATGATGTTATGTGTGCATACAGTTGTATGAAAGCTTTGATTGAAGAAAATAATGAAAATAAATCCAGTGTTAATGTATGTGCAGTTTTTGATAACGAAGAGGTAGGAAGTACAACAAAGCAGGGAGCAGATTCATCATTTCTTTCTGATGTACTTTCAAGAATAGTGATGTGTTCAGAAAAGACAGAGGAAGATTTTATAAGAGCCTGTGCAGCATCATTTATGCTTTCAGCAGATAATGCCCATGCAGTTCATCCTAATTATAAGGAGAAAGCAGATCCAACTAATAGACCATATATGAATAAAGGAATTGTAATAAAATACAATGCTAACCAGAAATATACAACAGATGCAATATCAGCAGCTATATTTAAAGAAATCTGCAGAAAAGCAGAAGTAGAAGTTCAGTCATACGTAAACCGTTCAGATATTCCGGGAGGTTCAACGCTTGGAAATATTTCAAACAGCCATATTTCACTTAATACAGTGGACATAGGACTTGCACAGCTTGCAATGCATTCACCTTATGAAACAGCAGGAGTGAAAGATACAGAAAGTATGATAAAGGCAGTGAAGACATTCTATGAAACAGCAATTATGGCAGATGAAGAAGGAATATATAGATTAATAGGATGAGATTATTATGAGAATAGCACTTCTATGAGGTAGAAATCATGCTTAGACTCCCGGAAATAGCTTGAAAATACAAAAAGAAAAAAATTAAAACTTAAATGCACTAAAATACTATTCTAAATCGTGTTAGTTAATGAAAGGAGTTAAGATGCTAAACATTCAAACAGAACAACAATATAACGAGATAGTAGAAAATTATTCTGACATGATTTTTAGAATAGCATATCAATATTTGTTTAATAAATATGACGCTGAAGATATTGTGCAGGAGGTTTTTGTAAAGCTATTGACTAAAAGAGTTATTTTTAAAGATGAAGAGCATATTAAATCCTGGCTGATCAGAGTAACTATTAATCAATGTCTGGACTATAAGAAATCTTTAACAAAGAAGAGCACGGTACCAATTGAGAATATGGAAATTCCTTTTGAACAAAAAGAAGGAGAAATTCTCGAAGAGCTTCAATTGCTAAAGGAGGATGAGCGAAATGTCCTTTATTTGCATTATTATGAAGGATATAAAATAAAGGAAATTGCAAAAATCCTAAAACAAAAACAAAACACAATTAATTCAAAACTTACAAGAGCTCGAAAAAAATTAAAAGAGATAATGGAGGTTGAATATGAATAGCGATTATAAAAGTGCACTGGACAAAATTCATCTTGAACAGAATAAAAAGGAAGAGATGAAGCAGTTATTCAGAAAAAATAATATGAGAAGAAAAATTAATTTTATTAAACCGGCAGTTGCTGTTGCAGCATGCATGGCACTTGTTGTTGGTATTAGCCAGCTTGGAAATAATCAGGCTACAACAAATAGCCAGTATGGTTTTTCTATTAGGGTAAACGCACAAACATTGACAAAAGGTGATTCATCAATAGATGACACAAACGGATTTGCCGGAGCAATGTGTGGCAGCGAAGAAAATAGTCAGGTTTGTTATAGCATAGAATTTCCGGTAACATGTAAGGGTAAGAACATTGACAAAATTACTTATGACATAAAAGATGCGGTTTTTCAAATAACAAATCCTGAAGGAAATAGTATTGTAAAGGAAGGAAAGAAAACATCAAAACTTCTTAATGTGCCTGGTTCAATAGCAGGTTGTGATGATAAAAATACAAAGGAAGAAGATTACACTAAATCTCAGTACACATCGCTTACGGTTGATTATGATAAACAGAAAGATGCACAAACATACATTGGAATAGCTTACGATTCTAAATATCTATCAAAGGAACAAAAGGCTATAATAGCAAAACTAGATGCTTTTAATGGAACTTTGGAAGATGAAAAAGCAGTATATGAACAGTTATACAAGAACGTTGAGATTAGCTGTACAGTAACTTATAAAGACAAAACTAAAGAAACAAAGAAAATAAAGGTAACACCTAAGATTGGAAAAATTTCAGACTTGGATCCGGATGGATTAAATCAGGGTAAAAAAAATCCAAAGGCGGATAGTGATATAATTTATACAGTTTATAGTATAAAATAGAGAGAACCATAGTTTATGAGAGTGGAAATACAAAGTATGAAAAACTAAATATAAAAAAGGCGGCTGCAAAAATAATCATTGTTATTAATGCAGCCGCTTTGTTGCATTTTTGGGTACTAGTTATTTTTATGAATTCAAAAAAATCCCCCCATTGTAGTTGAAGGTACAAGTTTAAGTTTTTAATTTAATATTAAGTTTTTAGTGAAAAGCTTAAGTGACTAATATAATTTAACTGATGAGTATTATAACAGATACATATTATGAAAACAAATCAGTTAAAAAACATATTTATATGTATTATAAAAAATGTGTACATGTCGTTATAGAAATATATAAATATGAAAAAGGTAATCGCTAATCATAAAACACAAAAAAAGATTATGGGAAGATTATGGGAGATTATGGGAGACTGTGAAAACATATGGAAAAATATTACAAAAAATGTTACCATACAAATAATTGTATGCAAATAGAGGAAATTAAATATGACATTACAACAATTAAAATATGCAATAACAGTAGCAGAAACAGGAACTATAACAGAGGCAGCCAATAAGCTGTACATTTCTCAGCCAAGCCTAACTAATGCCATTCATGAGTTAGAAAAAGAAATGAATATTGTAATATTTAACAGAACCAACAAGGGAATCAGCCTTTCAAAAGAAGGAGAAGATTTCTTAGGATATGCAAGACAGGTGTTAGAACAGGCGGCAATTTTAGAGGACAAGTACAAGGGAAACAATGGTGGAAAGAAGCAGTTTTGTGTTTCAACACAGCACTATTCTTTTGCAGTTAATGCTTTTGTTGATTTAATAAAAAAATTTGGTCAGGATGAATATGATTTCAGCTTAAGGGAAACACAAACATATGAGATTATTGAAGATGTAGCCAGAATGAGAAGTGAGATAGGAATTCTTTTTTTGAATGATTTTAATGAAAAGGTTATAACTAAGATTTTAAAATCATATGATTTGGAATTTCATCAGTTATTTGTGGCAAGCCCTCATGTATTTATTAGCAGAAAACATCCACTTGCAGGAAATACAATGATTACTAATGAAGAATTGGAGCAATACCCATACCTTTCTTTTGAACAGGGAGAGCATAATTCATTTTATTTTTCAGAAGAAATTTTTTCTGCTTCTGAGCGTAAAAAGAACATAAGAGTTAGGGATAGGGCAACTTTGTTTAACCTGCTTATAGGTCTAAATGGTTATACTGTTTGTAGTGGTGTTATTGACAAAAAATTAAATGGTAAAGATATTATTGCTGTACCTTTGGCAGACGAAAGTGATATGAGAATAGGTTATATTACCCATAAGAAAGGCAGAATCAGCAGACTGGGATATACATATTTAGAAGTGTTAAAAAAGTATTTTGAGTAGTAATATTTTTTAAAAACAATAAAAAATTCCAAGAATAAACTGTTAAAATAATAAGGAAATCATTAATAAATTCACTTAAGAAAACAGGTTGTTTATAGTTTAAAACTATGGGCAACCTGTTTTTTTTTATATTTTTCAATAAACTATCTATTAAGTATAATAACTCCTATCAAACAAGTATGAAAAGGAGGAGAAAAGAAAAAAGATTTAAGCCTTCGAAATATGGTAAAGGCAACAGAGCAGATAAAAAAAGTTTCTTAAAATATGATGAGAAAATTTAAGTTTTTTCAGATATAAAATAATAAGAAATTAAAAAAATATTATAAAGAGTAAGCATAGGAGGAAAAAATATGAGTAAGTTACAGACACCTTTTAGATATGATTTTGTAGGAAGCTTCTTAAGACCGGAGAAACTTAAGGAAGCAAGAAGTCAGTTCGACAATGGAAGTATAGGGTACGACGAACTTAAAAAGGTTGAGGATGAAAGCATAACAGAATTAATTACTAAAGTGAAAGAATTAGGATACCACGTTATAACAGACGGCGAATTTAGAAGAGCAACATGGCATCTTGATTTTATGTGGGGATTTGATGGAGTAGGTCATGCACCTACAAAGACAGGTTTACCTTTCCACGGTGAGGATGCAATGGTTGATGATACATACCTTGTTGGAAAAATCGGAATTACAAAGGAACATCCTTTCATAGAACATTTCAAATTCGTTAAGCAGTTTGAAGATGAAAATACAGTCGCAAAGCAGACAATTCCATCGCCTGCACAGTTTTTAGCACAGTTTACAATGCCATTTAACAGACCTAATACTTTGAAATATTATGGAACAGACAAAGAAGTTGCAGAAGATATTGTAAAGGCTTACGGAAAATTCATCGAAGACTTATACAATGCAGGTTGTAGAAATGTCCAGTTAGATGACTGCACATGGGGAATGATGGCTGACAAGTCAGGTCATTTGGCATACGGTACAACACAGGAGGGCTTAAAAGAAATTCAGAAAATCCATAGAGATATAAATAACAAGGTAATAAAAAATGCACCTGCTGATATGGTAATCAATACACATGTATGTCGTGGAAACTTCCATTCTACATATGCTAACAGCGGAGCTTATGATTCTGTTGCAGATATTTTATTTGGTGAAGAAAATGTAAATGCTTACTATCTTGAATTTGATGATGAACGTTCAGGCGGTTTTGAACCACTTGCAAAAGTTTCAGGAGACAAGAAAGTAGTACTTGGCTTGATTACAACTAAATCACCTAAATTGGAAAATAAAGAAGAAGTAATTGAAAGAATACATGAAGCAGAGAAATACATTCCATTAGACAGATTATACTTAAGTCCTCAGTGTGGATTTGCTTCTTGTGAAATCGGCAACAAATTAACAGCAGAAGAACAGTGGGCAAAACTTACACTTGTTAAGGAAATAGCCAAAGAAGTTTGGGGATAGTTGTGGAATTATAAACTAGCTAGCTGATGATATGAAGAGTAAACTTAATAGGGGTCAGTTTGTGAAAAAAAGCCTCCTTCCAATGTATTATAATGTAACTATGAAAGATTCTAATAACAGTGGATAACTAGAATCAAAAGTAGAAACATTAAAATACAAGTAGAAGGAGGTTTTTTGTTATGAAAAATTGGCAGAAAAAAGTACTTGCTGTTGTACTTGCAGTAGCACTGATTGTAACAGGCTTTGCAACATCGACTTTTATGGATGGCAACAGTAACAAAGTAGTAAAAGAAACAACAGTTTCTAAAACAAATGATAACAAGTCAGATGTGGCAAAGGCAGACATTGTATCGACCAAGGATACTAAGACTGAAAAGTCTAAAGAACCTAATGTGTCTGAGAACAAAAACAATGTGGATAATAAGATAGGAGACCCGGACAAGAAGGTTGACTATCAGAAGATTATTCGTGAGACTAAGGACGAAGATTACAGAAAAACCGTAAAGGTTAAAAAAGGCGGCTTTGTTGTAATTAGAAAAGAAGACAAGAACACTAAGCCTATAGAAGAAGAACAGTGGTATAAGGATGCTAAGGCTACAGACAGTGAAGTTATTATGGAGAATACCATTAAGGACAATGACGGAAAAGAACATAAGCAGGTATCCTACAAAATAACTACAGATGAAAAAGATATCTGGAGCATTATTGATAACACTAACATTCAGAATACAGTAGAAATAGCAGAACCTGTATACAAATACTTTACAAGTGAAGAGTCTGTTCCATCAGCAGAAGACAATAAGGGAATGGACAAGCAATGGTACTTAAAGGATCAGAAGCTTGAATCAGTATGGGGTAATGAAGACTATGGAAATACTGCAGGTGAAGGAACAGTAGTAGCTGTTATTGATACAGGTGTGGATTACAACCATGAAGACCTTCAGGATAATATATGGACTAACAGCGCAGAGGTAAGCGGAACAACAGGTGCTGATGATGACAACAATGGATATGTAGATGATGTACACGGAATTAACCTAATAGATCCTAATGAAACACCTATGGATGACCATGGTCACGGAACACATGTGACAGGTATTATTGCCATGGAAAACAACAATGTAGGCGGAGTGGGTATAGCCTACAAATCTAAGATAATGCCAATTAAGGCAGGGGGGGCAGACGGAACATTCTATTCTTCAGATATAGCAAAGGGAATAGAATATGCATATAAGAATGGTGCAGATGTAATTAATATGTCATTTGGTTCATATGCCCACTCAGCTTTAATAGAGAATGCATTACAGGATGCATTTAGTAGCTGTGTACTTGTTGCTGCAGCTGGAAATGATGGAAGAACAACAGCAGATTGTCCATTTCCTATTCCAAAAGGAAATATGTACCCTGCAGCGTATTCTTATGTAATAGGTGTAATGGCATATGGAGAAGAAAATAGTTTTGCAAATTTTTCTAACTGGGACTATAAACCAAATGCGAATGCTGAATATGAAGTAGTTGCTCCGGGAGTTAGCATATACAGCACACTTCCTAACGGACGTTATGCATCATGGAATGGTACATCTATGGCAGCGCCTATGGTATCAGCGGAGGCAGCCATACTTAGAAGCTCATTAAAGGATAAGAGCACATACTCATCAAGATATATAATGGGGCAGTTAGTGGGAGCCACAGAGGACACAATAACTTATTACAATGAGGATGTTAAAAAAACATATAACTATAAGAAATTATCACTAACAGCTTCATTAACTAATAAGCCTAAACCTAATATTACAGTAGATGAAATATATGCTTTTGATTCAGAAGACATATCTAAAGCAAACAATGGTGACGGAATAATTCAGCCGGGAGAAACAATAGACTTGGCAATAGGACTTCGTAACCAGTGGGGAGCAGCTAAGAATGTTACTATAACAGTGAATGCTACAACTAATGGAATAGACAATCAGTATGTAGAATTTGTTTCAGACAAAGAAGTTGGAATAGATGATATAGGAAGTTTCGGAACACAGAACAACGGATTTAAATACAATGAATCAAAAACAGTAGTAGGTGTAGAACACCCAATAAGAGTGAAAATAAAAGATAACGCACCTAACGATTTAAACATTCAATTCAATATAAACTATAAAGCTAAAAATGGATTAGATGAAAATGATACTACTGTTTATAGACAGTCATATGACACAACCTACACTATTCATATAGTAAAGGGAATAATTCTTTCAGGAGAAATAAAGAACGATGTTACATTAACGGAAGACAATTATTATATAGTTCAAAATTCTCTTTTTATTCCTAAAGGAGTAACTGTAAATGTAGAAGAGGGAACAAAAATACAGTTCTGGGCATCAGATCAGTATTCAGTGTATGGAGATAACGATATAGCATATATATCTGTACAAGGAAGAATGAATTTTAATGGAACAGAAAGTAAACCAATTGAATTGTTCACTGGAAAAAATTTTGAAGATTATAGGGTTCAGGTTGAGAAGGTGGCTCCGGGAACTATAGATATGAATTATGTAAATATTGAAAATCCCTATATTGATATAAGTAGTGGTTCACATTTGAATTTTACACAAAATTACGACTATGTAAAAAAACGTGCTTATAGTAATGGTGGTGGTACAGTTGAAGAAGAAGATAGTCCTAAAATAAATGCGACCTATCTTGAAAAATCTAAAATATCGAATTTGCGCGCAACAAGAAATGAATTGGTTGGAACGAAATCTATTGTTAGTGGAGAATTTAACAATGTATTATTTGATAATTGCGAAAATTATTATAGTAACATTAAGGCAAATAATTGTACTTTTTTAATTAATGAAGCAAAAAAAAATACTTCTGCTGGGATTAAAATGTTTCCATCTCAAATGTCAGTAAATAGTTTTCAATACAGAAGACCGTATATGGAAGTAGCGAGTAGAATAGGAACGTTAAATGGAAAAAAATATGTGATATATAATTTGGATCAATATTTTTATGAGTATAATTATGTTGGCTCAAATATGCTCAACTATAATGCTATAGAAAAAGCAATAAGTATGAATGGAGGTCATTTGTCAACCGTAGGTTTAGATGAAGAAATCACAAATTTATTGGGAGATATGTTTAAGGACATTTATGGTAATGATGTTAATAAATATTTAAATTTGATAAATGGTTATTATTTTGATACAAAAAGTGAAGATATAGCATCTGTTAATGGGGAAAAACCAGGTGCTGAAATCAATGCATCAGTGTCAAATCCACTTGCTGTGTATCGCGTATATCTTAGAAAATCAGAAAAAACAAATACAGAAACTAATGAAAAAGAATATGTATATTTACCACATATCTTAAATGATGCAGTTGATAATATTACAAGATATATTTTGGCAGAGTATCCAGCAGATATAGACGATTCAAAAATTAAAAAAATAAATACAGATCCTGAATATTTAGGTGAGCTAGATAACACAAACTTTATGGGAAATACAGTGCTAAATAGATTAATTTGTACAGATACATCTGAATGGATGAAAATGTTTAACAGTAATTCTAGAGACTTTGTATATTCAGCACAAAATAATTATTGGGGAACAAACGATGAAAGACTGATAAACAAGCAGATTATTGATTTTGATACGAATACAAATTGTGGAGATATCATTACAAGCCCATATTTAGATAAGCCATCAGAGGAAACTTATCCTTGTGTTTCTGATATTTACATTACAGATAAGAATGGTGATAAGGTTGATACTGTTGGTAATGGTACATATGATGTTCATGTTTTATTTAACAGAGATATGGATCAGGAGACAGATCCAATGGTTTCTTATGGACCGGATGATCCATATACAGATTATACTTTAAAGGGACAGTGGAATAGTGCAAGGGAATGGGTTGGTAAGATGCCTATTAAGGTTCTTATTAATCAGGGACATCAGTATTTCAGAGTTAAGGATGCTGCTGCAGCAGATGATCATTGGCTTACAACAGGAACAGACTGGGGAAGATTTGAGTTTGATGTTACAGCAAGTGGAGCGGAAGCTTTAACACTTCAGTCAGAAGGAAGAGTTGGAAGTATTTATCTTAACTGGACACAGGATGAATACGATACAATGGCAGGTTACAACATTTATAGAAGCGAAACAGGGGAGGAAGGAAGCTTTAAGAAGATTAATTCATCTATTTTGTCATCAGAAGAGAAAGAATACGAAGACAAAAAAGTCGAGGCAGGAAAGAAGTATTATTATTACTTTACAGTAGTAGATACGGCAATGTCTGAGTCAAGACCTTCTAATATTACTTCTAATACAGCAGTAGATGATAAGCCACCGGTAATTAAACATACAGTACTAAAATCTATAACTAACGGAGTTGGTGCAACTATTACAGCAACAGTTAAGGATAACATAGGTGTTGAAGGCGTTACATTGTTTTATCGAATGGAAGGAGAAGATAATTTTAAATCAGTTCCAATGAACAATACTACTGGTAATTATTATAATGCTCATATTAATGCAGAAGATATAACTGTTGGAAATCTTCAGTACTATATTGAAGCCACAGATGGAATTAATTATGCATACAACGGAAGTGCAACTGAACCAAATGTTACACCGATAGAGTCTAAGGCGTTTGTGTCATCAGTTAAAGCTGATAACGGAGAAGTTGGCAAGAGCATAACAGGTATAGTCAAAGGTGTAAACTTTAATGAGTCAGACAGGGTTGTAATAGATGATAAAGAAGTTGATACAGAATATGTATCTGCCAAGGAACTTAAGTTTACTTTCAAACCTGAATATATGGGCAAGAAGAAGGTAGAGTTAACAGAAAATCAGGTAGCTGTGGCAAGTATAGATGATGCATTTGATGTAACGGATTCTAATGTGAAAGTTTATAATGAAGATACTATTATAACTAAAGAATTAGCAAAATCACAGAACTCATATTTAAAGACTAACTTTAATGGAAAAATTAATAGTTTAGAGGTGACTTTAAAAGACGGTGGCAAATATTTTTCTTCATCATTAAGTTATATAAGTGGAAATAGTTCAGGAAATACTTATAAATATAAATTTAATAATCAGAGTATAAATGGTGGAAAACTGGGATATTTTGAATATTATAACGAATCTACCGAAGTTCGACCTGAAGTAATCAGTGTTAAGATTAATGGTGTAGAAGTAGAAAACTTAGATTATGATTCTGAAAGAATATCATTTATTGAACAGAGTGAATACGTTCCTGTAAATGATATTAAAGTTAAAAAATCAAGTGCTACTTTAGATATAGGAGATTCATTTACACCTAATGTAACAGTTTCACCTGCTAATGCTACATATCATGATTATGTAGATTATAGTTATGATTCAAGTGTACTTAAACAGAATGATGATGGTTCATTTACGGCAATTCAGAGTGGTTGGACATCAGTAAGTGTAAATTGTGATGGAGTAAGTACATCAATTAATGTTCAGGTTAATGAACTTCCGGTTAAGGAGATTACTTCTGAACAAAACAAGTATTCAGGAACTGTAGGCAATATTGTTACTATTAAGTTACAGGCTAAGCCAATAGAGTCTATAGCAACTATTAACTGGTCTTATAACGATTCAGTTAAACTTGTTCAGTCAACAGACAATGGTAGAACTTGTGTATTTGAATTAGCTAAACCTGGTTCAACTACAGTAACAGCATATTATAACAATGTTAAGTGTGAGATTCCGATTGAAATATTTAAGGATGAAGCATATGTGGAATTTGGACAGGATATTGTAACAATGTATCCTGATGAAACATATTTAGTTGATGCACAGATTAGAAATGATACAAGTAACGAGAAGAGAAGCCTTCAGTGGACTTCAAGTAATACAGCAGTTGCAGAAGTTAATTCAGACGGAACTATTACAGCAAAAGGCAATGGTTATGCAGTTATTTCAGCATCGCTTGAAAAGAGCAGCCAGAAGGCAAGCATTATTGTTCTTGTTAATTCAAGTGCCACAAGCTATGAATTAGGCGACGTAAATATGGACGGAAAAATAACGGCAGTAGATGCTATGCTTGCATTGAAACTGGCATTACTTGATAATCCTACAGATGCAATACTTGGCTTAGCAGATGTTAACGGTGACGGTAAGATTACAGCAGTAGATGCCATGAGAATTTTGCAGTATGCAACAGGAGAAATAACTCAGTTTAAGTAAGGAAGGTGTTTAAATGAAAATAAAGAATAAAATTTATCAATTCATTGTAAGCATCGTTCTTGTAGTTTCATTATTAGCAGGGGCAATAGTCCCTGCTAATACAATAGTAAAAGCAGACACAAATCCACGAATATGGACGTCTTATGAACAGAGTAATGGTGTTGTCAATGTACATTATTATGGTGAGGGCATAGTTGACCTTAGTAGTCTTCAAATGTCAATTAAATATAATAATGAGAAGTTACGTTATTCTGAATGCAAATTTGGAAATGAACTAGGCTCTACAGTAACTTCAGCCAAAGAAAATCAGGGAACAGTTAGTATAGCATTGGTTAATCTTAATGGCTTGTCAGTAGATAACAAGGAATTATTTACAATTACTTATACAGCCGATTTTGTTGGAAATGAGCAGTGCATATTTGAAAATAAAATAAATGAAGCATACGACAAGAATCTTTCAACCATTGATTTAAGCATCGATTCAGAATTAAGTATAAATGTGGATAATCCATTTAGCAGCAATTATCAGGTTAATTTTGAAGGAGTTTCCGATGCAAATGTTAATGATACAGTAAATTGTAAATTTGGTTTTAGCCGTAATGAAGGCGTAATGTCAGGCAGTTTTATTTTGTCTTATGATGAAGAAAAGGTAAGATTTCAAGGAGTTACGGCTAATCAGAATGTTGAAGGTTTGATGATTTCTTATAATAAAATTGAAAAAGGTAAGGTTAAAGTAGCTTATGCCTTTAGCAAATGTTATAACTTGACGATGAATTTTTTGAACATTCAGTTTGTACCATTAGAGAAGTCAACATCTAGTAACATTTCATTATCAGATGTAACAATAACAAACGAGCAGTTGCAGGAATGCACTTTTGATGGAAGTTATGAAGCAACAATATCAACGTCAGAGCAGCAGTCAGATAATTTGTTTACGGTAAATGGTCTTGATTCAATAGATTCACAGGAAACATTTGACGTCACAATTAATCTGGCAGGCAATTCAGGAATAGCTTCAATGACAGCTTATCTTGAATATGACAAAGATATATTTGAAATACAGGATGCGTCATTTTCTGATGGGATTTTGAAAAATTCATTTACTAATGTTTCAACTTCAACTAAAGGAAAAGTTAAATTTGCCTTTATGTCAACAGGAAACATAAAAGCTGACGGACAAGTTATAAAGCTAACCTTTAAAGCCACAAAAAATGAAAATGTAACAGGTAAATTCCAGCTTGTAGTAGATGAATTAACAGACTCCAACGCAACAAATCAGGAATGCAACATTTCAAACTTAACAACAAAGGTAAACAAAATCTGTATTCACAACTACATTGGACCGGACTTTCAGTGGTCAAGCGACTATAGTACTTGTAAAGCAGTGTATACGTGTGAATACAATAGCGAGCATGTGGTAGGGATAGACTGCGATGTGCAGACTAAAAGAACAGAACCTACTTGTGAAGAAGATGGAAGTATAGTGCATACAGCAACAGGCAAATACAACAACGAAGCAATAACAGATACGAAGACGGAAAAGCTTGAAGCCAAAGGTCACATAGCAGGCGAAACTAAGATTGAGAATACCACAGAGTCAACTTGCGAAGTTGGAGGAAGTTATGATGAGGTCGTTTATTGTACAGTATGCGGTAAAGAGTTAAGCAGAACTACAGTAAAGACAGAAGCCAAAGGTCATAAGTGGAATCCAGGAACAATCACCACAGAACCAACGTGTACGGAAGAAGGTGTAAGAACATTCGAATGTACAGTCTGTGGAAAAACAAAGACAGAAAAAGTTGAAGCCTTAGGACACGATTGGAATGAAGATTTCACAGTTGATAAAGAAGCAACCTGTGAAGAAACAGGAGTAAAGTCAATTCATTGTAAGAGATGTGACATCAAGAAGGATGAAACAGTTATTACGGCAAAAGGACACGTAGCAGGCGAGAAGAAAATCGAGAATGCAACAGAAGCAGTATGCGAAGCTGGAGGAAGTTATGACGAAGTAGTTTATTGTACAGTATGCAACAAAGAAATAAGCAGAAAAACAATAAAGACAGAAGCTAAAGGTCACAAGTGGGATTCTGGAAAAATAACAAAAGAACCAACCTGTACGGAAGAAGGCGTTAAAACATTCGAATGTACAATCTGTGGAAAGACAAAGACAGAAAAAGTTGAAGCCTTAGGACATGATTGGGATAATGATTTTACAGTTGATAAAGAAGCAACCTGTGAAGAAACAGGAGTAAAGTCAATTCATTGTAAACGTTGTGATGAAAGAAAAGAAATAACAACAATTCCAGCCAAAGGTCACGTAGCAGGCGAGAAGAAAATTGAGAATGCCACAGAGTCAACGTGTGAAAATGGTGGAAGCTATGATGAAGTAATTTACTGTACAGTATGTGGAAAGGAATTAAGCAGAACTACAATAAAGACAGAAGCCAAAGGCCATAAGTGGGATTCTGGAAAAATAACAAAAGAGCCAACATATACAGAACAGGGAACAAGAACATATACTTGTACAGTTTGTGGAAAGACTAAAACTGAGACAGTAGATGTTTTGAAAGAAGAGTATAATGTTGGAAGTACTTATGAAGATGCTACAACCAACGCAATCTACAGAGTGATTGTGCCGAACCAGCAGGTAGAATATGTTTGCCCTATTGATAAGAAACTTAAAAAAGCAACTATTCCATCACAAATTAAGATAGGAAATGTTACTTATAAAGTTACAGCAATAGGGGGCAATGCATTTAAGAAATGCAAGAATCTTACAAGTATTACAATTGAAAAGAACGTTAGCAAAATAGGAAGTAAGGCATTCTATAATTGTAAGAAACTTAAGAATATTAAAATCAAGTCAAAGAAATTGACTTTAAAAAAGGTTGGAAAATCGGCTTTCAAAAGTATAAACAAGAAAGCAAAAATAACGGTTCCAAAGAGCAAGAAGAAATCTTACAAAAAGATTCTTGTTAAGAGAGGCTTAAGCAAAAAAGCTAAAATTAAATAAAAAACAAGAAGGTGCCATATTAGAGAGTAAATCAATAATATGGCATCTTCTTTGTCTAAAACCATAGGGAGTTAGGATAAAGGAAACAACAATATGAGAAGTAAAAAGTACGGCGTACCCCGACATAGAGATTTGGTTAAATTTCGGGGTACGTTAGCCCCAAATCCTACTAATTTAACACAACATATAGTTTGAATCAAAGGCAAATGTACCCCGCTATATGAAAAAGCTTAAATCTCTGGGTACGTTAGCCCAAAATTCTACTAATTGAACACAACATATAGATTGAAACAAAAGAAAATGTACCCCACCATTTCAAAAAATAGAAATGGTGGGGTACATTTTAAAAAAGATATGATTACACAGATAGCTATGTACTTCGCACTCTTATAATCCTTAGATTGTTATCCATCCAAATGCATTTGCAATTGAACTTAAAAGTATTATTGCCGCAAATAATGGGCAAAGGTATTTAATCATAAAGTTAAAAATTTTCTTTCTGCGGAATGTGCCTTCGCCGTGAAGAACTTCCTCTTCGATTTTCTTAAGACCAATTATTTTTGAAACAAGAATACATGTAGCAAATGCAGCAATTGGCATCATTACTGAATTAGTTAAGAAATCAAAGAAGTCTAAAAACTGCATTCCAATAATTTTGATGCTGCCTAAAGGACCATAGCCAAATGATGAAAGACTGCCAAGAACAATCATAATACCACCAAGGATAATAGTTGATTTCTTTCTTCCCCATCCAAATTCGTCCTCAAAAGTTGAAACATCACTTTCTGTTAAGGCTATTGAACTTGTAAGTGCAGCAAAAAGTACTAATGTAAAGAAAAGTATACCAACAACTGTACTAAGTCCCATACTTTCAAACATCTTAGGAATTGTAATAAACATAAGTGAAGGACCGGCTTTTAACGCATCAGGATCTCCACCTGAGAAAGCAAAAACAGCAGGAATAATCATAAGTCCGGCCATAATGGCAATAGCAGTATCAAAGATTTCAACGTTTTTAGTTGAGCTTTCAATTGACAAATCCTTTTTCATATAAGAACCAAATGTAATCAAAATACCCATTGCAATAGATAGTGAATAAAACATCTGTCCCATTGCCGCAACTACAGTCATCCATGAAAAGTTCTTAACATTAGGGACAAGAAAATATTTTACACCGGCCATTGCTCCCGGTCTTGTTATAGAATAAATCATAATGATAAGTGAAAGAACAACAAGTATAGGCATCATAAATTTTGATACACGTTCAATACCGCTTCTAACACCTGCATAAATAATTGCCAAAGTTATAAAAGTAAATATAATAAAGCAAATTTCTGCAGAAAAACCGCCTGAAATAAATCCCGTAAAATAGTCATCACCTGCTAAAAGTTTGCTGTCACCAATAATATATTCGACAAGATATTTAATAACCCAGCCACCGATAACAGAATAGTACGGAACGATAAGTATAGGAATGATGGCATTAATCCATCCGCCTAAAGATACAAACTTAGAGTTACTAAATGATTTAAAAGCACCAACAGGGCTTTTCTTAGTCATACGACCAATAGAAGTTTCAGCTACAATCATTGTATATCCAAAAGTAAGGGCAAGAACAATATATATTAATAAGAAGATACCACCACCGTATTTAGCAGCAAGATAAGGAAATCTCCAAATATTTCCAAGTCCTACAGAAGCCCCTGCAGCCGAAAGAACGAAGCCTAGCTTTCCAGAGAAAGAGCTTCTTTTTTCATTATTTTTTTTCATAACATTTTTACCTTTCTTATTACCTTTTTAGATGTATTTAGAAAGCATAACATAGAGTAAGGAAAAATACAAATCCATCTTTAAAATTATTAAAGAGATTTGCAGCAGGTATGGGAATGCAGCTGAAAATTGAATTTGTTCCAATGAAGTCACAGTTGCGAAAATAACCTGAATGAGTTAAGCTTATATCCGTATAAATTATATTAGATTAGCAAAAGATATGGAGAAAAGTTATGTTATATATTATGAGACACGGAAAAACAGATTGGAATGCCAAGCATAAGCTTCAAGGCCGTACAGATATTCCATTAAATGAAGAAGGCATTCAGATGGCAGAGCAAGCCAAAGAAAAATATAAAGATGTTAATTTTGACATATGCTATTGCTCACCGCTTGTTAGGGCAAAGCAGACAGCCGAAATTGTTTTGGAAGGAAGAAACATTCCTATTGTATATGACGACAGGCTTATGGAAATGTGTTTTGGCGTGTATGAAGGTGTAACACATCCGTCTCAGATGGAGGGAAGCCCTATTAGAAAGTTGTTTAAGGATCCGGCTAATTATCCGGGTGTGGAAGATGGAGAAACTTTTGATGATTTATTTGCCAGAACAGGAAGTTTTCTTAAAGAAGTAGTTCAGCCACAGTTAGATGCAGGTAAGGATGTTATTATTGTGGGACATGGAGCAATGGATTCAAGCATTGTGTGTCAGGTGCAAAATATTCCGTTGGAAAAATTCTGGGACGCAGGCATTGAGAACTGTAAATTAATGAAATTGCTTTAAGGTTGATAGCAAAAAAATTTAATAAAGTATAAAATAAGACTTGAATTTTAATATTAATAAAAAACTAGAAGTGAAGAAATAATAGAAAATATTTTAAAATAAGTATATAAAAAACAGAGGTGTGTCTTGCTTTCATTAGATTAAACATCTAACAAGCAAACAAAACATCGTCCTCTGTTTTTTTTGTGCCAAAGCACATATGAATATTTTTTAAAAAAATAACTAATTAACAACCAAAGTTAAAGAATTTGCAAATAGCGTTAAATAACTGGTCGCAACTATTGAATTTAAAACACATAGTTTCGTCCTCCTTATTTTAAGATTTGTACTGGCCAATTACAAAAAGAATTGTAACAATTTTGTAATATTTAAGCAATAGGAGGTCATTGGAATAAGTGTCGTTATTTACCAAATTATATGCTAACTAAATTCTATATTTACCAAATGCTTAAAACGTGCTGAAGTAAAAGGCTTACGCAAGTTATACCAATCCAGCAACAGCCACCAAGCAAAATAGGTTTGCCACCATTTTTGATAAGCTTGACAACATTACAGCCAAGACCGATGGCAGCCATGGCAAGAGTAATAAAGAATTTGCTAAGCTCTTTAAGTGGTGCAAATATTGATGATGGAACACCAAGACTTATGGCAATTGTTGTAATAAGAGAAGCAACAATAAACCACAAAATAAACATAGGAAAAGCTTTCTTAAAACTAAATCCACCTTCATTTGAATTGCTACCTGACTGTTTTGCCCTAAATAAAGCGAGAACCAAAGTAATAGGAATTATTGCAAGAGTTCTTGTAAGCTTAACTGTAACGGCTTTATCAAGTGTCTGAGTTCCAAGGTTCCACATACTGTCCCAAGTAGAAGCAGTAGCTGTAACTGATGAAGTATCATTAACAGCAGTGCCGGCAAATATACCAAAGGCTTCACCGGATGTTGTATCAAAGCCTAAGAAATGTCCAAACATTGGAAACAATAAAGCAGCTAAAACATTGAAAAAGAAAATAACAGAAATAGCCTGAGCCACTTCGTCATCATCTGCATCAATAATAGGTGCTGTTGCAGCAATGGCAGAACCACCGCAAATAGAAGATCCTACACCGATTAAAGTACTGATATTTGAATCAATGTGCATAGCTTTGTGAAGTGCGAATGCTATAATCAAAGATGTGGAAATTGTACAAATAATTATTGGAAGTGATTGCTTTCCGGTACTAAATATTACGTTAAGATTAAGACCGAAGCCCAATAAAATAACTGCATACTGAAGTATCTTTTTTGATGTAAAAGTAATTCCCGGTTTGAAAGTTTTTCCCGGTTGCCAGAATAAAGCAATAACCATACCGGCAATGATAGCAATAACGGCACTTCCAATAATAGGAAAGATTTTGCCAAGTATCCAGGCAGGAATTGCGATTGCAAGGCAAACTAATAAGCCTTTGTATTTTTCTTTTATAAGGTTCATTTAAAATCTCCTTTGTGAAAAGTATTTTTGAAATTTAATCGTAAATTATAGTTACAAGTTATAGAGAAGGAACTATTTCAACATAAATCTGGTCAAATTTATCTATCAAATCTTTTGTGATATGTTCCTGTATTTTTTTGAAATCCTTGATTTTTACAGTGTCATTTTTGCTTTTAACGTAGACTTCAATCCATGTTTTACGCCCTGTTTGTGTAACATCTAAGAAATCAAGACTATATTCATAATTGCTAATGTCCTTATTTACAACTTCTCTGATTTCATCCATAATCTGTTGGTCAGGCGAGAATAAAACCAATTCCTTTAAGTTTTTGATAATCTGCACAATTGGCTCTTTTACAAGGAATAATGCAACAATAATTGCCACAGAAGAATCTATGTAAGGGATAATAAAATTAATTGGGCTGTGTGTAAGGAAAATCTGGAACAAAAATGCAACTGAAATTCCAAGAGTACTTACAATGTCAACCTTCCACAAATAAAGCTCTGATTTAATTATCATTGAGGAATAGTCACGGCTAAGATAATGAAGCACAAGGTACATAATTATACAGCACACGCAAAGAGAAGCTTCATATATAAGAACGTTTGTGGCATCAACTGTGTGTCCACCGTGAAGTAAAACTGTAATGTTGTTTGTGATCATATTGATAACTACAATAAGTAAAACAATATATTTTACAAGAACAAGTAATGATTCAATTTGAGAAAAACCATAAGGTTTCTTTTCAGAAACAGGTTTGTATAGAAAAGGAACCAAAATAAACATTGGAAGCAATAGTAATAAGTCAAACAAGTCAAATATGCCGTCAGTCATTACGGTTTTTGAACCTAAGACAAAGGAAGCGATGATTTCTAATACTGTAAAAGTAATGGTGCCTCCCAGTGACAGCCTTAAAATTTTGTTCTCCGTTTTGTACTTTTGTTGGTCCATAATAAATAAAAAATCCTTTCTCTTTCTTCTCAAATATAATAAATCGGGTATAATACAATAGTCAATAGATAATTATAAATAAAAAATTGCTTTCAAAAGTATTTATGTTGGAACCATAAAAGTGTTATGATATTATAAATAAAAAGCAAAACGGAAAATAATCAATATAGTGAAATGGAGGATTAGATATGGACAAAAAAGCAATATATAATTTAAGTTACGGAGTATTTATGGTATCAACTAAGGCAGGTGAAGTGGCTAACGGTTGTATTACAAACACTTGTATTCAGGTAGCAGGCAATCCTGTAAGAATAGCAATTTCGGTATTGAATAGTAACTACACTTGCGATTTGATTAAAGAAAGTGGTATTTTTGCAGTAAGCATTTTGGACAATGATTGTACATTTGAAACAATAAAGCATTTTGGTTTTCAGTCAGGAAGAGATGTGGACAAGTTTGGAAACATTACACCACCTACAGATTGTAATGATGTACCATATCTTGGCTGGCAATCCTGCGCAGTTATTAGTGGAAAAGTTGTTGAGCAACATGATCTTGGAACACACACATTATTTATTGCAGAAGTTGTTGATGCAAAGGTATTAAGCGATAAAGAACCTATAACTTATGCAAAATATCAAAATGAAATAAAGCCGAAAAACAATGCAGCATCTGCAAAAGAAGATGGCAAAAAAATTGTTGGTTGGAGATGTAAGATTTGCAATTATGTTTATGAGGGAAGTAAGTTGCCGGAAGATTATGCCTGTCCGTTATGCGGTCATGGAGCAGATGATTTTGAACCAATATATGAAAGCTAACTGTTGTGCCCAAAGGTAATTATTCCACCATTGTGTAAGCACAGGTTGAATAATGACTTATAACTTTTAGACAAATTAAAAAAAGTATGCTACAATGTTGAACTGTACAGTGTGAATGTACGACTTTTAATGGACTAAAGGAGAAACGAGAAAATGAATATTGTTTGTTTAGATTTAGAGGGAGTATTAGTTCCTGAAATATGGATTGCATTTGCAGAAGAAACAGGAATCCCTGAACTTAAGAGAACAACAAGAGATGAGCCTGATTACGATAAGCTTATGAATTATAGAATTAACATCTTAAAAGAGCACGGATTAGGACTAAAGGAAATTCAGGAAACAATTGCAAAGATTGATCCTATGCCTGGTGCAAAAGAATTTTTAGATGAATTAAGAGAGATTACTCAGGTAATTATTATTAGTGATACATTTACACAGTTTGCAGGACCTTTAATGAAGAAGTTAGGTTATCCTACAATTTTCTGTAACTCATTGGAAGTAGCAGAAGATGGAGAAATCACAGGATTTAAGATGAGAATTGAAAACTCAAAACTTACTACGGTAAAGGCATTGCAGTCAATCGGATATGACACAATTGCCAGCGGAGACAGCCACAATGACCTTGGAATGATTAAGGCAAGTAAGGCAGGATTTTTATTCAGAAGTACAGATGAAATCAAGAAAGAATATCCTGAACTTCCAGCTTTTGAAACATATGATGAATTAATGGCTGCAATCAAGGAAGCATTATAATATAAGAAATTTAAATTAAATCAGAGTAATAAAGAACTATGTTTGATACTGGAAATTTACTGTAGCATAGTTCTTTTTTTTGCATTTATGGAAAGGATATAAACATATTATATTTGACCGAGCTGAATGCAAGGAATGCTTCTTGTCCAAAGGACAAGGAGATGTGGACTGGAGTGAAGCTAATAAACATCGCGTAAAACTTATATTTGTACCATATACGGTAATTCTTTTTTATATGGTACAGAGTTGTTCAGGTTTGAACTGGAAGAAGCTAATATCTGTACCATATATGAAAATTCTTGCTCGTATGGTACAGATTTTTTCTGATTTGAGCTGGGACAAACTTATATTTGTACCATATATGAGATTTCTTGCTCATATGGTACAGATTTGTTCTGATTTGAGATTGAACAAGCTTGTATTTGTACTATATATGAAATTTGTTGCTCGTATGGTACAGATTTGTTCTGATTTGAGATTGAACAAGCTCGTATTTGTACCATATGTAAAATTTCTTGCTTGTATGGTACAGATTTCTTCTGCGTTAAGCAGGAACAAGCTAATATCTGTACCATATTTGAAATTTGTTGTTCGTATGGTACAACCTTACCTCACAGAATATGAGAACTCGGTTCTATGTGGTAGTTACATATTAGTTTGAATATGATGAATCTTTGTATCTGCCACATAAAAAGAGAAAACTTAATCATATGGGGCAATTCATATTATTTTCAATAACAATGAATCTTGAAATCTACCCCATAGTATGCATAAACTTGCTTCTATGGGGTAATTACCTACTTGAATTGAATTAACCTTGTCTTCTACCAAACTACATAAACTGGAAGTTTAAATAGTTTCCCAAAATCATAGATATTATGTTATACTGTTTTTAGTGTAGAAAAGAGGGAGTATTGAAAAATCAATAATTTATTCTAATCAAATTCTAAATTTGTTAAGATCTATTATTTATCCCCGAAAAGTTCGTTGCAAAAAGAGTTGTAAGAGTTGCAAAAAAAGTTGCATAGAGTTGCGAAAATTAAAAGAGTTGCAATAGTTACCATAGAACCCCACAATGAAAGTAAAAGAGGGAATGTATATGAAGAAAATATTGGAGGCAATTAAGAATTTCTTTTCTGCATCTCACGAAAGGGAGCGAAAAGGAATACAGGCGACTAAGCATGGAATGTTTAACAATTTCGTATATGCAGTAAAGCTGACATGGCAGTTAAACAATCAGTTTATTATAGCAATGATTGTAATGGGAGTATTGTCGGCATTGTATATGCTTATTGGAATTTATATTCCAAAGATTGTATTGGCATTAGTAGAAAATAAAGTTACAACAGACACAATGATTAAAGTGTTGGTAGCAGTGGGAATTATAATTCTTGTAGTAAAGCTTATTAACACAAAGGCTCAATATGTAGGCGAGTATGCCTGGGACAAGGTATATAAGGGGTTAGTTTCAAAATATCTTAGAAAATCATTTACAACAGATTTTAAAAATATGGAAAATCCGGATTTCCTTGATTTGATTGAAAGATCAAAACATGCAATGTATAACTATCAGGGAATTAGTGGTTACTGTAAAAGAGGAAGTAATATTCTTTCAAATATTGTACTTGTAGTTATAGCAGGTGCGGCAATAGCAGTAATTAATCCTTTGATAATTTTGGTGCTGGTAGTTATTTCATATTTTATATATAAAATCCTTGATTCAACAATGGAGTGGACGAAAGTAAATTTTAGAGATGCAATGTCATCTAATTTTAGAAAAAATTATTATTTTTCTTCCACAGCAAGAGATTTTAAATATGCCAAAGACATAAGATTATTTAAAATGCAGGATTTTATTGAACAGACGTGGAAAGACATAAATACAGTTTATTATGCAGCCTGCAAAAAAAATCACAGAAAATGGGTAATGTGCGAGGCAAAAATGAGTTTTCTTCGCCTTTTTCAGAATTTATTACTATACGTGGTATTGATTTATATGGTTTTAAATAAGGGAATGAGCATTTCTGATTTTGTTTTATACATAGGTTTGGTTGCATCATTTTCCACAGCTATGACAGATATGTTCTGCAATATGGTTTGGATGAATATGAACCGAATGGAACTTGACGATTTTAGAACATTTATGGACTGGAATGAGGACAAACCTGACATTGAAAAAGGCCAGGGCGTAAGTAAGAATATAGGCTTGAAGCAATTTGAGTTTAAATTTGAAAACGTATCTTTTAAATATCCGGGACACGAAAAATATGTTCTAAAGAATATTAATCTGACTATTGAAGCGGGAAGCAAGTTGGCGGTAGTTGGTATTAACGGCGCAGGAAAAACAACTTTAACAAAGCTTCTTATGAGACTTTATGAGCCAACAGAGGGAAGGATTCTTCTTAATGGAGTTGATGTAAAGAAGTATGACAGAGATACATATTTTAAAATATTTGCGCCTGTGTTCCAAAACATTGAAATTTTTGCTTTTCCGGTATGGCAAAATATTTCAATGAAGCCTGAAAATGAGACGGACAAAAACAGAACAATGGAGGCTTTGGAAAGAAGTGGTTTGGATGAAAAGATTAACAAATATGAAAACAAAATAGACACTATGCTTCTTAGAATATTTGACCCTAACGGTGTTGATTTGTCAGGTGGAGAAAGACAAAGACTTGCCATGGCAAGGGCGCTTTATCAGAACAGAGAAGTTCTTGTTTTGGATGAGCCAACAGCGGCACTTGACGCATTGGCAGAAGACAGAATGTATCAGGAATTTAATCAAATGGTAAAGGGAAAGACTGCTATTTTTATTTCACACAGACTTTCAAGTACAAGATTTTGTGACAAAATAGTTATGTTTGAAGATGGCAGAATTATTGAAGAGGGTACTCATGAACATCTAATTAATGCCAATGGAAAATACAGAAATATGTTCCAGGTTCAGGCTCAATATTACAAAGATAAGGAGGGTGAGGTATGTTAAACAAATTTTTTGGCGGAATAAAAGATATTTGGTTTTGCACAAAATATTTTGCAAAGTTTGCATGGAAACATCTTCCTATATATTATTTATACATATTAATGTCAGTTATAATCAGTACGGCAGGACCTTTTGTTTCAATTATTGGCTCAAAGTATTTAATTAACGAGATTGTATATGAGCAGAACAGAAACATGAATATGATAATATTCTGGGTTGCGTTCATATGTATTGGTACATACATTCACGTAGTGGGAAACAAGTTTGCCAATGAGAAGCAGAATTATTGTAACGACCAGTTTGACAGGATGCTTCATATGGAAATTAGTTCTAACACTATGAAAATGAAGTTTGAATACACGGAAAATTCAGAAATGTTAGACAGTATAAATAAAGCAGGACGTGCATTTGAGCAGACAAATTTAATTCAGGGACTTACAGATGGTATAGTAGGACTTTTAAGTAATATTTTAGTCCTTGCAGGTGTTATTTACATAGTAGTTAAATGCTCTGTGTGGCTGATAATTCCTGTATTGTTAAGCTTTGTAGTTAACACATATATAACAATGAAAACAACAAAAATAAAGGAACAGTATTTTTCAGAAGCTATGGAAATGGACCGTGTTGTTGATTATTATATTGATGAACTTACAACAGGTGAATATGCTAAGGATATTAGAATATATCATTCAGACGATATGATTATAGACAACCAGAAAAAGCAGAGCAACGGCATTTATAATCTGTCAAAGAAAAGTGAAATGAAAATATGGAATAAAGATAAAGCCGCAGTAACGACAACAGAAGTCTGCGATATTGTAGTTTATATTATTCTTGGCATAAATACTTTGACAGAAAAGATTACAGTAGGTGATTTCAGCAGTTTGGTACAGGCTATACTTAAGTTTACGGAAGCACTTAACGGTATTTCAAGAGGCTTGTTGGAATTAAAATATACGGCATCAGTTTTGAAATATTATATTGATTACATAGAACAGGCAGCAATCGACAGAAAATATGAAGAAAGCAAAAATGCAGTAGTTCCTAATATTAATAATGGTGTTTCAATTGAATTTAAAAATGTAAGTTTTAAATATCCTAATACAGATGTTTATATTCTAAAAAACATAAATACAATAATTCGTTCAGGAGAGCACTTATCAATAGTAGGAAAAAACGGTGCAGGAAAAACAACCTTCATAAAATTACTTTGCAGACTGTACGAAGTAACGGAAGGAGAAATACTTGTAAATGGAGTGAATATAAACGACATAGAATACTCCAAATATCTTGATTTGCTTTCAGTAGTATTTCAGGATTACAAACTTATGGCATTTTCCATAAAAGACAACATAGATATGGGACAAAACAAATATCCAGATGTTGAGAATAAGATAAATGAACTATGTGAAATAGTAGAAATAGACAGTTGGATTAACTCATTGAAAGACAAACAAAATACAAATCTATACAAGATGTTTGATGAATCGGGAATAGAGCCGTCAGGCGGGCAGGCACAAAAACTTGCAATAGTTCGTGCCCTGTACAAAGACTCACCAATAGTAGTACTTGATGAACCAACAGCAGCACTAGATCCAATTGCTGAATTTGAAGTATATAACAACTTCGATAAACTGGTAGGAGGCAAAACTGCAGTCTACATATCACATAGACTATCATCATGCCGATTCTGTGACAGAATAATAGTATTTGATGGCGGTACAATAATAGAAGACGGAAGCCATGACAAACTAATGGAAAACCAAAAAGGCTTCTATTACAATATGTACAATACACAGGCAAAACACTACCAAAATTAAGAATAAATATTGTATAGGATTGTGGAAATGCGAAGCAGACCACAATCGGTGTAATTAAAACTTTAGTGTTTTGGCACCAAATTTATATATGATAAAAGACAGGAGATACGAAATAAGTAATGCTATTTAAGTTTTGGTAATTCATATTCAAGAATTATAATTAATCCGAATTAAAAGGGCACGATGCTAATTAGTTTATTACAATATGCTAATCAGCATTGGAGCCCTTTTTGCGTTATGTACCCCGCTATTTAAAAAGTTTGATTTTTCTGGGTACGAATTTGGCATTTTTATATGTCATATGCAAGCTATGTGTGACATTTTTGACTGCTTGTACCCCGCTATTTAAAAAAACTTGATTTTCTGGGTACGCAATTAACAACATTGAGGTTAATGTATGCAATATATTATATGTACCTAAAGCTGAAATACCCCAATATATAAAATTTCTCTATTTTTGGGGTACATTTGCTTAAATTTTCAATGATTTTATGCAATATATAGTTTGTGTCAATAAAAATGTACCCCGACATTTCAAAAAGGCTATTTTTCGGGGTACACTCACCTAAAAAGCAATCAAATTTATACAACATATAGTTTGAGTTTGCAATAAACGTACCCCGCTATTTCAAGTTGCCCGTTTTTTTAGGTACATTCGCAAAACTATCATACCATCAAATTTTATTCATATTACATAGCCTAGATTGAATATCGTTGACACATAACTAACTTTACTGTTAAGATTTATAATAAGTTCAGAAATTTTTTATTAGAAAACAATAATTAAATTAACGTGTTTGCATAAAAAAATCTGAACTTATTTGGAAAAGTTAACGAAAAGGAGAAAAACAATGAATCCATTAGATATGATGAAATTTAAAGGCATGTTTGAAAAGTTTGTCACACGCCATCCAATGCTTCCAAAATTTTTTGCAAGAATCCAGCCGGAAGTAAAAGAAGGCAGTGTAATCGAACTAACTGTTACCCCACCTGACGGTGAACCATTAAAGGCTAATATTAAGGTACAGGCTGAGGATATGGAGCTACTGCAAATGATAAAAAATATGCAACAAAAATAAAGAAAACGTACCATAAATGTGTTATAATCAGGGGCATGAAGGAGAGATAAAGTGAAGGATATAATTAAGAGTACATTGACAGGAATTATATTAGCATTTTGTGTAGTGTTTGCCTTGATGATACAGACCAATGCAGCAGAATCAGATTTGGATAATTCAGATAATAACGATATAAGTCAGACTATTGGGAATGCAGGAGAGTTGCAGAAAGATGAAAGTGTAACGACAACACTTTCAGAGAAACATGGGTGCGAATACTATAAGATAATTATAGACGAAGAGAGCAAAGTTATTATCAATTATAAATCCAATGCAGGACAGTCCACTTTTCAGTTATATGACAACGAATTGTCTCTTATAAAAGAAGAAAAAGTTAAAGGCGGAAGACATCGAAAATCAGTTAAGTATAGCGAAGAGATTACTTTAAAGCCTGGTGTGTATTACATAAAAGTATTAACTGAAGATGAGGAGAGCACAGGAAAGTATAAGAGAATATATTCAATATCTTATTCATTTAATAATTACGTGAAAAGCATAACTGTTACAGGAAATAAGACGGTTTCAGTTAACAAAACAATAAGATTGAAGGCTATTGTAAAACCTGACAATGCAACTGCAAAAGATATTGAGTGGGAAGTAAGTAATACGGGAAGTGCTGTTATTGATACAAACACAGGAATTTTAAGAGCTTATAAACCGGGAAAAGTCAATGTAATAGCTAAGGCAACAGACGGAAGTGGTGAAAAAGCAACTTTTACTGTTGTAATTAAACCATCAAAAGTCTCAAATTTAAAAATTAAACGTACAGGCAGGAAGAAAATTAAAGTAAGCTGGTACAATGTTTATAATGCATCCGGATATCAGCTTCAATATGGTCGAAGAAAGTCAACATCCAGAGCCAAATATAGAAGAATTTCTGCAAGAAAGAGTACAGGAACTTTATCAAAGATAAAAAATAGAAAGAATTATTTTGTAAGGGTAAGAGCATATTATAAGTCAGACAATAAGAATTATTATGGTGACTGGAGTTCTTACAAAAAAATTAATATAAAGTAATAGTAACATATTTTGTAGGAGGTAATGATATGGGTACATTGAAAGGGAAAACAGCAATTATTACAGGCGGAGGAAGAGCAGTCTTAAGCGACGGAAGTTGTGGATCTATAGGATATGGTATAGCTACAGCATATGCCAAGGAAGGTGCCAATCTTGTAATTACAGGTAGAAATGTTAAAAAGCTTACTGATGCCAAGGAAGAATTAGAAGAAAAATATGGAATTAGGGTTCTTCCGGTCCAGGCAGACATAAGTGCAGGTGCTGATAATGAAGCATTAGCTGAAAGCGTTGCAAAGCAGGCAATGGATGCCTTTGGAAGAATTGATGTGTTAATTAATAATGCACAGGCATCTGCCTCAGGTGTAACATTGGCAGACCATACAACTGAACAGTTTGATTTAGCAGTTTACTCAGGATTATATGCAACATTTCATTATATGAAGGCATGCTATCCATATTTGAAAGAAACTAAGGGGTCAGTTATCAACTTTGCATCAGGCGCAGGTTTGTTTGGAAATTATGGCCAGTGCGCATATGCGGCGGCTAAGGAAGGAATCAGAGGTTTGACAAGAGTTGCAGCAACAGAATGGGGACCGGATGGAATTAATGTTAACATTGTTTGCCCACTAGCATGGACAGCACAACTTGAAAACTTTGAAAAAGCTTATCCGGAAGCATTTAAGGCTAACGTTAAAATGCCACCTATGGGACATTATGGCGATGTAGAAAAAGAAATCGGTCGTGTTTGCGTTCAGCTTGCTTCACCGGATTTTAAATTTATGACAGGCGAAACAATAACATTGGAAGGTGGACTTGGACAGCGTCCGTAAAACATATCGTAAAAATATAATTTAAATGATTATAGAAAAACTATTTTCATAAGGTAAATCTGATTACATAGATTGTTCTTTTGGAATATCGAAGCCAGATTAAATAAATGTTATGAAAATAGTTTTTTCTTTGTTAAAAATGTAACGAAAATGTAATAATATTATTCCAAAATGTAGCCTAAATGTAGTTAAAATATGACATTAAGAAACAATATAAAAATATTACAAAATTACGGAAAAAACAGCTTGAAAATAAAACTTTTAGTGCTATTATGTACATAGCAAATATCACAATGACATCACATGATATTACTTGATTAAAATATGGGGAAGGTTATCTGATATTTTACGATTGACATAACGGGATAACTAAGGTTATGGAAAATGAAGGGAGCACAGAAAGATGAAAGAGAAGAACACAGGAATGAAAAAGATGACACAGAAAATAATGATTTTTCTGGTAGTAATGATTTGTGTAGGAATGATAAGCGCAGTAACGACGACAGCAGTAACAAATGACAAAACACCAACTACAACAAATCAGGCGGAAAACAAACGTAACGTAACGAAAACAACTGTAAACAAAAACAATACAGATTTAAACAATAAAGAAACTGTAAACAAAAATAACACAGATTCAAATAATAAAACAATAAAAACAAACAGTAAGAAACAGAAAAAACCTGTTGCAAAATTTAAAACTAAAAAGGGCAAGACTTATTGCAAGATATCAGGCAAAAAAATAAAGAACCAGTTAGTTACAGTAAAGAATAAAACATACCTTTTTGATAAAAAAGGAGTAATGGTTACAGGTTGGGCTAAGTACAAAAAGGACTATTATTATTTCGGACGTACTAATGGAAAGATGGCTAAGAAATGTACTGTTGACGGCATTAAACTTGACAAAGCCGGAAAGGCTAAGCAGACTGACCTTAGCGTTGCCAAAATCAAAACAATGATGAGAGCAAGAAAGCAGTTAAATGAATTATGCAAATATACAGATACAAAGCAGCAGAAACTAAGAAAATGTTTTGACTGGATTGCAAAACGTCCATATAAGAGATATAGATTCCTTAAAAAGATTTATAAGCAGAAAGGTTGGGAGTCAACTTTCGCAGATGATATTTTTATCCACGGAGATGGCTGTTGTGTTTCAGAATCAGCAGCACTTGCATTTTTACTTCACGAAGCAGGATACAAGAATGTTTATGTGGCACATGATTCAGAACATGCATGGGTTGAATTAAACGGAAAAGTATATGACGCTTTATTTGCAAGAGCAAAGGATTATAACAAGTACTATAATTTATCGTATAAGAATTACAATTGTCATCCGGTAGACAAGAGAAAAATCTAATAAAAACATAGATAAGACGTTAAGAAATACAGACAACGTTTACGAGGAGCAGATTATGGTTTTTAGTTCGGCAATATTCCTTTTTGTGTTTTTGCCTATTGTCTGCGCATTATATTTTATAGTGCCGGGAATAAAGGGGAAGAATACATTATTGATTATCGCAAGCCTAATATTTTATGCATTTGGAGAACCAATATATGTATTATTAATGATTGGTTCAATAATAGCTAATTACATATTTGGTTTGATGGAGGGAAGATTTAGTAAGGCTAATAATATAGCAGGAAAAAAGATTGTCTTAATAATAGCAGTTATTTGTAATATAGGTGTGCTGTGTGTGTTTAAATACACAGCATTTATCTTGGAAAATATTAATTATGCAGGAAGACTTAATATAAAGATTCCGGGAATTGCCCTGCCAATAGGAATTTCATTTTTTACATTTCAGGCATTGTCATATGTAATTGATGTGTACAGAAATCCTGAAATGGTTCAGAAGAATCTATTTAACCTGATGCTTTATGTATCATTCTTTCCGCAACTTATTGCCGGACCTATTATCAGATACAATGAAATAGCAAAACAGATTAACAACAGAACAAGCAGTATTGAAAAAACAACTGAAGGAATTAGCAGATTTATAAGAGGCCTTACAAAGAAGCTTATTATTGCAAATGCCACAGGATATATGGCGGATTCAATATTTGCATTAAAGATTACAGATTATAATTTTCTTGTGGCATGGGTTGGAGCAATAGCCTATACACTTCAGATTTATTATGATTTTAGTGGATATTCTGATATGGCAATAGGAATGGCAAAAATATTTGGTTTTGAGTTTAATGAAAACTTTAACCACCCATACAGCGCAAAAGGAATAAAGGATTTTTGGCGAAGATGGCATATTTCCCTATCACTTTGGTTTAGAGAATATGTTTACATACCTTTAGGTGGAAATCGAAAAGGAAAGTTTAGATGTGAATTTAACAAGATGATAGTATTTCTTCTGACAGGAATATGGCACGGAGCCAACTGGACGTTTGTAATATGGGGATTAATCCACGGAGTTGCCAATGTAATAGAAGACACATTGGGCAGTATAATTAAAATAAAAAATAACATTATAAAAAATATTATTACATGGATAGTTGTGGTTTGCGGATTTGTAATGTTCAGGGCAGATTCAGTAGGACTTGGTCTTACGATGTTAAAAACAATGTTTACCGGCTTTAATATGGAAGTAAAGTCAATCAGCTTTGTGGCAGGACTTCTTAGTCCATATTATATATTTGTTATAATAATGGCAATTACTTTTGCATATCCGTTAAGACAGAAGTTGGAAAATACCATTTCTAAAAAGATTGGCAGCAACATAAATGAAACAATAATTCACATAGCAGATATAGGATTACTACTTGTATGCATTATAAGTCTTGCAACAGCAACCTATAATCCGTTTATTTATTTTAGATTTTAAGAGGTGACCGAAATGAAGAAAAAAATATTTATAATAATATTTTTCTGTTTACTGTGTCTACCATCTCTTGGAATGTTATTTTTTAAAACAGATGTAAGCGTGGAGCAGAGACAGGTACAGATTTTCCCGTCAATTAAGACAGGCGGAAAGTTAAATGTAAAGTTTTTTGACCAGTTAAACGACTATTTTTCAGACAATTTTGCTTTTAGGCAGAATTTAATTGAAGCAGATGCTATAATAAAGAAGAATGTTTTCAGACAATCAGGAAATGAGAAAGTTATAGTTGGCAGCAAAGGCTATTTGTTTTTCAGTGAAACATTAGATGATTATCTTGGACAAAATACTTTGTCAAAAAGAGAAATCTATTCCTGTGGAAGAGTTTTATCTTTATTGCAGGAAAATGTGGAACAGAACAACAGACAGTTTCTATTTGTAATAGCACCAAATAAGAACTCACTTTATCCTGAATATATGCCAAAGCGATACATAAAAACAAGTGAGCAGAATAATTACAGCTTATTACAGGCAGAAATGAAAAAAGAAAATATAAACACAGTTGATTTAAAGAAAATGTTCATTGATTCCGGAAAAGAAGTATATCACAAGCTTGATAGCCATTGGAATAATCAGGGAGCGGCAATGGGCTGTAATGCCATACTTAACTATTTAGGAAAAGACCACTACGATTATACTAATGAAAGGCACACCATAAAGAAAAACTTTTCAGGGGACTTGTATGGAATGTTATTTCCAAAAGGAAACAAAAAAGATACAAATGTAATCTACAATAAAAAAAGTTCGTACAAAGTAACTTCAAACAACAAAAAAGTTACAGATATATCAATTGAAACAGAAAGCAAAGACAAAAAAGAATCAATTGTAATGTACCGTGACTCATTTGGAAATGCGTTAATACCGTTTGTGGCAGATGAATTTCACAATGGCTATTTTACAAAGGCAGTTCCATACAACTGGAATCTGCAAAATGAAAAAAAAGCAGACAAAGTAGTAATTGAACTTGTAGAAAGACATATACATTCACTTATAGAAGAGGCACCATATATGGCAGCCCCATTAAGAGCAGGTAACTTAAACACAATGGAAGTAAACAGCAACACAACTGCAGAAATTGGCGACGATGAAGAATATGTACCAATAAGTGGAAAAGTGGATTCAAAATACATAGATGACGATAGCAAAATCTATGTACGCCTAAAAAGTGAAGACAATGAATACACATATGAAGCATTTCCGGCACCAATAGACGTAACGTCAAAAAACGAAGGATATGACTACGGCATGTACTTAGACACATCCCAAGTAGAAGCAGGAACATATGACATAGATGTAATAACCCAGAAGGATAACAAATACTATTCTTCCGGTGTAAAAACATCATTAGAACTAGAAGAATAAACAACTTAATATACGTCGGTATATTTCAAAACATTTTATATAAGAAAATCAACGTGTTTGCGTTAAAAAATGTTTTGGAATATGGAATAACGTATATTAAGTTGTTAAATATTGTAAGTTAAGGAGATAATAGAGAATGAGAAAGTATTTTATGATTGGAACTGTTATGGCAGCCATGGTTTTAACAGTAGGTTGTGGAAATGGCAAAAAGGAAGAGGCAACTACAGCTGCAGCAACTACGGTTGCAGAAACAACTGTGCAGGAGACTACTGTGGAGGAAACAACAACTGCTGCTGAAACTACAGCTGTGGAAAAGGCTACTACAAAGGCAAAAAAGAAAACAAAGAAGAAGGCTGATAAGAGTGAAACAGCCATTATGAAAAAAAATAAAGAAGAAACAACGGAGAAGGTAACAGAGACGGCTACTGAAAAGGTAACTAAAAAGGTTGAAACCACAACTAAGAAGGCTAAGAAGGTTGTAAAGAAGAGTTCTGAAAAGGCAACTAAGGCTAAGTCAAATAGCAATGGTAAGAGTACTGCTAAAAAGTATATTGGAAAGAATATGGATGAGCTAGTAGCTGCAATTGGAAAGTATAAGAGTATGGATAAGGATAAGAGCTGTCTTGAAGAAGGTGAGTATGATGGCTTCTTCTATTATGATGGTTTTACAGTATCTGCTACAACTAAGAATGGTCAGTGGATTATTAATTCAGTAGATTAATTTTCATACTAATTTATTTACGAAGATTTGTTTATATAGATTTATTCATATATATATTTATTTTCATAGATTTATCATAGAATAATATAAAAATAATTACATATTAAGTAAAATAGCACGTGGAAATTACCTGCGTGTTATTTTTTTGTGCAAAATAACAATAAACTCTTGCAAAAAACGTTTTTATTTGTTTAGATATATTATGGCATCAAAGGGTATTGTACTACCTATATTTGAATAATGGTGGACGAAGACCTTGGAACGTATAATTAAAATTAAGGAGAATGATATGAAGAAGAGTTTATTGACAAAGGCTTTATTGACATTTTCTGTCATTGGAACGGTATTTGCTTTTAGTAATACTGTTAAAGCAGCAGACAATTATGAATTGGTTTGGTCAGATGAGTTTAATGGTAATTCTCTTGACACCAACACATGGAACTATGAAATAGGAACAGGAAGCTGGGGCTGGGGTAATAACGAACAGCAGTATTATACTGACAGAAATATTAAGGTAAGTAATGGTACTATGAAGATTACAGCCAAGCGTGAAGACTATGGCGGAATGAAATATACATCTTCAAGAATTACAACAAAGAATAAGAAGAACTTCAAATATGGAAAGATTGAAGCGAGAATTAAAATGCCAAAGTTTAAAGGTGTTTGGCCTGCGTTTTGGATGCTTGGAGCAAATCAGGATTCTGTAGGTTGGCCTAAATGTGGTGAAATAGACATTGTGGAAGCAATCAATGATGAAAATCTTGTATATGGAACATTGCATTGGTTTCATGATCCGGGAAATAATAACGCAGATTCAGGAAGTTCAGTAGCAGTGGCTAACAGAACAGAATATCATGTATATGGAGTTGAATGGACAGCAGACAAGTTAAGATGGTATGTGGATGGCAAAGTTTATAGAACGATGGATGTTTCAAACGACTCATTTAGCGAGGTAAGAAAGGAATACTTTGTTATCTTTAATATGGCAATTGGCGGTCAGTGGCCGGGATATGACATTGATGAAACAGCTTTCCCGGCAACAATGGAAGTTGACTGGGTTAGAGCATATAAGAAAGTTGAAGAAACAACAACTAAGTATACGGGACCTATGATTACTGTAACAGAAGATGCTGTTGAAACATGTAGTGAAAAATGGGGTTCTTATTTCGGCTCTAAGTGGGCAGGGGCTTCAGGTACATCAAAATCTACAGACAAAGCAGTAACAGGCGCAACAATGAACATTACATCAATAGGTAATTCACAGTGGGGAGTTCAGCAGTACTTAAAAGGATTACATTACTATCCGGGCAGAACATATAACTATAGTTTTACAATGACATCTGATGTGGATAAGAGGGTTTTTGTAAAAGTAGCTGGAGATGGCGACGAACAAATATTTGGTGAATATATTGACTTAAAAGCCAGAGTGCCTTATAACTTCTCAAGACAAGTAACTTTGGCAAAAGATATGGAAGGCGTTCTTGACTTATACTTTGGAATGGGAAAGTGTGATGGTGATGCAGCAGCAACTAATTCAGCAGCAAACATTACTTTATCTAATGTATCATTTAAGACAACAACACAGATTCCTGATCCTAATTATAATAACGGAGAAAGCACAACAAATAAAACAACACTACCAAGTGAAGAAAAGACAACAACTAATAATGGAGTGACAACAACTAACAATGGATTGACAACAACGGGTAATGGAGTGACAACTACATCTAAGGTTGTAGTAAGCAGACCGGGAAAAGTAAGCGTAAAAAAGGTAGTACGTTCAAAGAACAACAGAAATATTAAGATAAATATTAAGAAGGTAAAAGGTGTTACAGGCTATCAGATAAAATATTCAACAAACAAAAAGTTGAAAAAGGCTAAAACAGTAACAACAAAATCTGTAAAAAAGACTTTGAAGAAGCTTAAGAAGAAAACTTATTATATTCAGGTACGTGCATATGTAGTTAAGTCAGGCAATGTGAAAGTAACAGGTGATTGGAGTAAAATTAAGAAAGTTAAAGTAAGAAAATAGTAAAAATAATAGAAAAATTAAATTAGGAAGAATTGAATTTTTGAGGGTCTGGCAATGTCAGACCCTTTTTTTGAATGATTGTGCAAAAGTGTGAATAAAATTTGAAAAATTGTTGACATATTTGGAAATAAATGCTAAACTAGTTTTAACAGTTGAGAGAACGTTATTATGGATTGTTACTATTTCGTTAGGCAAGACCGGATTTCGCAGATCAAGTTATTTTTTGCGAGGCCAGGTCTATTTTTTTTACAAAAACAATTTTATGAAAAAAAGCAAATGATTTAGTAAAGCTATTATATGATATAGATAATAAAATAGGAAAAATTATGATAATAAATAAAGTAATAAACAATAATGTGTTAAGTACCCATGATGAAAACAATAGGGAGATTGTTCTTATGGGGAAAGGAATAGGATTTCAAAAGAAGGTTGGAGACGAAGTAGCTGAGGATAAGATTGAAAAGAGATTCGTTTTGGATAGTGAAGATGAAGTTGGTAAGTTTAGTGAATTGATTGAAATGATTCCACATAATTATTTGAATCTTTCTGTAGACATTATTTCATATGCACAGCAGGTTATGCCTAAAAGATTAAGTCCAAGTATATATATTTCATTGACGGATCATATTAATTTCTTGCTTGAACGGTCAACCAAAGGAGAATTATTTGAAAATCCTTTATTTAATGAGATTAAGAGCTTTTATCCTAGTGAATATTAGGTTGGTGAAAAGGCACTGGAACTTATTGAGAGTGAGGCAGGAATAAAATTGCCACAAGATGAAGCTGCATCTATAGCACTTCATTTTGTAATTGCAGAGTACAATATGGGAATGAGTGATACAGTTAATGCTACAACAATGATTAGGGAATGTATCAGTATTGTTGAAAAAGAATTAGGTATAAAACTTGATGAATTAGGTTTACACTGCTCAAGGTTTATAACACATTTGAAATTCTTTGCACAACGTATGTTTGCCGGAGAATTGTTGGACAATCAGGATCAGGAATTTTTAGATATGATTATTAATAAGTATCCTAAGGAATATGATATAAGTGAGAAAATAAGTCAGTTTGTACAAAGTAAATATGGATATGATATTCCTAAAGAGGAAAAAGTATATTTGGCAGTTTACATTAAACGTATTCAGCCACATATTGAAATATAAGCAATAGGAGGATTATTAAATGTTTGATTTTTTGAAAAAAAAAGTGGTAGCGCCTGATGATGTTTTGGTAGCACCAATAAAAGGAATGGCTGTTCCAAGTTCAAGTATTAACGATCCAACATTTGGTCAGGAAATGTTAGGAAAAGGAATGGCAATTGAGCCTAGTGAAGGAAAACTATATTCGCCAATAGACGGAAGCGTGGCAGTAGTTATTGATACAAAGCATGCTCTAAGTATTGTTTCAGATAATGGAGCAGAAATATTAATGCATGTAGGTCTTGATACTGTAAAATTAAAAGGAAAGTATTTTACACCTAAAGTTAGTGTAGGAGACAAGGTTAAAAAAGGAGATTTGATTTTAGAGTTTGATATTGATGCACTTAAAGGTGAAGGATTTGATGTAATTACCCCTATTATAATCTGCAATTCGGACATCTATAAAGAAGTGAAAACAAATGTTGGTCAGGAAGTTAGTGTAGGTGACACAATAATTGAACTTACAAAATAAAGTAAATAAAGTCCTAAAAGACGGGATTTTAAAAATAATATTATAATAATGAGAAAGGAGGATGTTTTTCATGATGAAATATCTTCAAAAATTAGGAAAGGCATTAATGCTTCCAGTAGCCGTACTTCCAATATGCGGACTTTTAATGGGTATCGGTTACGCTTTATGTCCTGCAACAATGAAGGGTGGTGATATCAAAGGAGTTATTCCTTTGATTGGTTTATTTTTGGTTAAGGCCGGTGCTGCTTTAATTGATAATATGGCACTTTTATTTGTAATCGGTGTTGGTGTTGGTTTATCCAAGGATAATGATGGTACAGGTGGTGTTGCAGCATTAGCATCATGGCTAATGATAACAACATTATTAAACACAGGATTTGTTACAACTATTATGCCGGCAATTGCTGAAAATGCTAATAAGACATTGGCATTTGACAAGATTGTAAACCCATTTATCGGTATCTTGGCAGGTATTATTGGTTCAACATGCTATAACAAGTTTAAAGATACTAAATTACCTGATTGGTTATCATTCTTCAGTGGTAAGAGATGTGTAGCCATTGTAGCAGGAGTTGTTTCAATTCTTGTATCAGTAGTATTATTATTTGTATGGCCATTAGTATTCGGTGCACTTATTGCTTTAGGTGAAGGAATCGTTAAATTAGGTGGTGTTGGAGCAGGTTTATATGCATTCTTTAACAGATTGTTAATTCCAACAGGATTACATCACGCACTTAACAATGTATTCTGGTTCGATACAATCGGACTTGGTGATTTAACAAACTTCTGGGGTGGTAAGACTTCAGCAGATGTAAGCTGGTCACTTGGTATGTATATGTCAGGTTTCTTCCCATGTATGATGTTTGGTGTTCCGGGTGCAGCTTTAGCAATGCTTCACTGTGCAAAGGATAATAAGAAGAAAGTAGCAGCAGGTCTTTTACTTTCAGCAGCAATTTGTGCATTCGTATGTGGTGTTACAGAACCATTTGAATTTGGTTTTATGTTCTTAGCACCTGTACTTTACTTAATTTATGCTATCCTTTACGGTATCTTTACAGTAATTACATATTATGTAGGATTTAGAGCAGGATTCTCATTCTCAGCAGGTTGTACAGACTTAGTATTCTCATCAACACTTCCTGCAGCATCAAAGACATGGTTAATCATTCCTTTGGGAATTGCAGCATTTATAGTATTCTATGTAGTATTCAGATTTGCAATTACAAAGTTTGACCTTAAGACACCAGGTCGTGAAGATGACGATGTTGAAGCTGAAAAACAGGCAGAACTTGGAAATAATGATTATACACAGGTTGCTTCTATTATATTAGAAGGTATCGGTGGAAAAGAAAATGTTGTTGAAATTGATAACTGCATTACAAGACTTCGTCTCGAAGTAAAAGATAATACAATCGTAGATGAAAAGAAGATTAAATCAGCAGGCGTAGCAGGGGTTCTCAGACCGGGCAAGAATAATGTTCAGGTTATTATTGGAACAAAAGTACAGTTTGTAGCTGATGAATTTAAGAAACTTTGTAAATAATTTAATTATATTTAAATCAAAGGGGTGTCTGTTAAGACATCCCTTTGAGATTTTTTGAATAAGCTTCTTGTGGCAAAATCAAGAAAAAAATAAAACTATTAATATAAACAAAGGGAGGATTAAATGTTTAAAGTAGTAAAGGACCATCCAAAAGTTTTTTGGGCAATAATAATTTTAATAATATTAGTGAGCATTTTATCTGTTTATGAAAAACAAAAGTATAAAGCTAATCCATATGAGAACCAGATTGGAAATCCTCCGAGGGAAGATAAGGTATTTAATGATACATATTATTATGAAAAACTTAGTGATAATGAGAAAAAGGCTTATGAAAAAATAAAAGAGGCAATTATAAATTTTAAAGGTGGAGAACTTTATTTTGACAATCCACTTAACGGAACAGAATATTCAAGGGTAACTCAGGCTTTGTATTGCGGAGAAGATGATTTGTTTTATGCAATGGTAAATGTCCCTATGACAGAAAAAAATCAAAGTATTAGTTCTATAACAAAAAATATTACTGATATAAAAGAAAAGAAGATTGTAAAATGTTTAATTTTATTATACCCGGCAGAAGGTTTAAATGAGCAGGGTAATATTGATGATGACGGATATGTAAATAATCTTGATCAATTAAAGAAACCATTAGAAACAATAGATGAAACAAAAAAGAAAAAAGTTTTGGATATGAAACAGAAGGCAGATAAAATACTTAATAAAGTAGTGGAAGAAATTCCTAAAGAATATGGCAAAAAACAGACAATTGATTATTTCCTTAAATGGATGGATGATAATTTGACTATGGATAATGAAATGATGGAAAGCTCTGACAGTGTTTCAAATATGACGGAAGCTTTTGAAAAGAATTACTTTGAGGGATGCACATCATGTGTGGTTAATGGAAAGGCTATTGCAACAGGATATAGCAAGGTACTTGCAAGATTGTGCAATAAGGCAGGAATATCGGCTCATATAGTTTTAGGTAATTGGAAATATTCAGGAAGTTATACTTTGGTTAAGGTAGACTTTGCAGGAAAACAGGTTTATATAGATGCGTCAGGATATAAAAAAGATGACCTTTGGAACCAGAGATATATTAGTGAAACTTTAATGGCAAGAAATTTGTCTGTTACAGATTTGTTCAGCGAAGAAAACGGAACAAAATAGAATAATTAAAATATATTAGGAGGAATCAGTTATGAGAATTTATGTAGGTGAGGATTATAAGGGAATGAGCAGAAAAGCAGCAAATATCATTTCAGCTCAGATTATTTTAAAGCCGGATAGTGTTATGGGACTTGCTACAGGCTCCACTCCAATTGGAATTTATGATCAGCTTGTAAAATGGTATGAAAAAGGTGATTTGGATTTTTCAAGTGTTGTATCAATTAATCTGGATGAATACAAAGGATTATCAGGAGATAATGACCAAAGTTACAGATATTTTATGAACAAACATTTATTTGACAGAATAAATATTAAGAAAGAAAATACCTATGTTCCAAATGGATTGGAACCTGATTCAAAAAAGGCGTGTCAGGAGTATAACGACATAATAGAAAAGTTTGGTGGAATTGATATGCAGTTATTAGGACTTGGTCATAACGGACATATTGGATTTAATGAACCGGGAGAGGCTTTTGAAAAGGAAACTCATTGTGTTGACTTAACGAAGAGCACAATTGAAGCAAATAAGAGATTTTTTGAAAGAGAGGAAGATGTGCCAAAACAGGCATATACAATGGGAATAAAATCTATTATGCAGGCAAAAAAAATTATAATAGTTGTATCGGGAAAAGATAAGGCAGATATAGTGAAGAAAGCCTTTTTGGGACCTGTAACACCGGAAGTTCCCGCATCAGTATTACAACTTCACAATGATGTAACGTTAGTGGGAGATAAAGAGGCTTTGGCAGGAATCCTATAATAAGTTGTAATTACATCAAAGAAAATTACAAAAGAGTGAAAGAAATTAAGAGGTATTAAAGATGATTATAAAAAATGGATTAGTATTTAATGCAGAGGGTAGATTTGAAGAAAAAGAAGTATATGTTGAAGATGAAAAAATATCTAAGACAGGTGAAGGAGAGATAATTGATGCAACAGGTTTATATGTAATACCGGGTCTTACAGATATTCATTTTCATGCATGTGTAGGATACGATTTTTGCGATGGAACAAAGGAGGCTATTTCAAAAATGGCTGAATATGAATTGAAAAACGGCATTACAACCATTTGTCCTGCCTCAATGACTTTTTCGGAAGAAAAATTAAGTGAAATTTATAAGACAGCAAGAGAGTATGATGGAAAAGAAGGAGCAGAACTTGTTGGAATAAACATGGAAGGCCCTTTTATTTCAATGGAAAAGAAGGGAGCACAAAATCCAAAATTTATTCATAAACCTGATGCAGATATGTTTTACAGATTGCAGGAAGCAGCAGGAGGACTTATTAAATTAGTAGATATAGCACCTGAAACAGATGGGGCAATTGAATGCATAAAGGCTATTAAAGATGAGGTTAGAGTTTCAGTAGCACATACGGCGGCAGATTATGATGAGGCAAAGCTTGCTTTTGATAATGGAGCAAAACATGTAACACATTTATATAATGGAATGAATGATTTCTACCATAGAAGTCCGGGAGTTATAGGAGCAGCATGTGACAATGAAGATGTGACAGTGGAATTGATTGTGGATGGTGTACATAGCCATCCTTCAACGGTTAGAACAACATTTAAAATGTTTGGAGATGACAGAATCATAATGATAAGTGACAGTATGATGGCTTGTGGATTAGATGATGGTCAATATACACTTGGAGGATTGGATGTTACAGTGAAGGGAAATGTGGCAACACTTACAAAGGAAGGAAATATAGCAGGTTCAGTTACTAATCTTATGAATTGTGTAAGAACAGCGGTTAAAAAAATGAATATTCCGTTGGAAAGTGCAATAAAGTGTGCAGCGGTTAATCCGGCAAAAGCCATAGGTATATATGACAGATTTGGGAGCATAGAGCCGGGAAAAATCGCAAATTTAGTATTGCTGGATAAAAATTTAGAAATTAAACACATAATAAAGAATGGAAAGATTATATAAAACTATTTAAAATTATAGTGCAATTTATTATAATAGAGCTAGTTAATGTTTTAGAAATACGGAGTATGAATGCTAAAATATGATTAGCTCTATTTTTTTATTATATACTTTTAGACTAAATCTATAAATATAAATAGGAAAGAGGAAAAACATGGGAATGGACGAAAGTATGACTAAGCAGGAAACAAAAGAAATGATGGAGCAGCTTGAAAAAGTTTTTTCAATTGTAAGAATATTGGATGTTGAAGGATTTGAGAAAGCTAATTCATTAAGAAAGAAAAAAATTCCGGACAATCCATGCCAATGCTATTCATTTTGGAACAGAGATAAACGCTGTGAAAATTGTATTTCAGCAAGAGTATTAGCTGATAAGAAGCAGAGAACTAAGATTGAATTTATTAATTCTGATATGTATCAGGTGATATCAAAATATATTGAAATAGATAATGTGCCTCATATTATGGAGATGATTAATTGCTTAGACAGCGATGTTTTAATAGATCAGGACGGACGTAAGGAAATAATAAAAAAGATAGCAGGAATAGATGAAGAGATTTATATTGATGTTCTGACAGGTGCATATAACAGAAAATATTACGAAGAGAATATTAAGATGAAAACAAGAGTTTCAGGAATTGCCATGTTAGACCTTGACGATTTCAAATTATATAATGATACATTTGGGCATATGGCAGGGGATGTTGCACTGGAAACAGTTGTAAGTGTAATAAAGAAGGAAATAAGAAAGACAGACTTAATAATAAGATATGGTGGTGATGAATTTCTTATTGTTATGCCGGGAATTGAAGAAAATACTTTTGTTAAGAAAATAAAACACATAAGAGAGACAATAGATAATACCAAGGTTCCGGGATATCCTAAACTTAAATTGTCAGTAAGTATAGGTGGAGTAATTTCAGGTGGACAGCCTATAGAGAAAGCCGTTGAAAAGGCTGATAAGTTAATGTATAAGGCTAAGATTAAAAAGAATATGGTTGTAACTGAAAATGATAAGAACGTAATTGGCAATAATGTTAGTGATGTTAACAGATTTAAAATACTTATAATTGACGATTCAGAAAGTGATTGCGATGAATTGACAGAAGTGTTAGGCGGAGAGTTTGATATGCTTAATGGGTCAAATGCCGAACAGGGAATAGATATGTTGAACAAATATGGAGAAGACATTGCATTGGTACTTCTTGACCTAAAAATGTGTGGAATGAGCGGATTTGAAGTTTTGACTTATATGAAGCAGAAAAGTCTCTCAGAAAATGTTCCTGTAATAATGATTTCTGATGAAAAGTCAGCATCATTTATTAGAAAAGCTTATGAGCTTGGAGTCATTGACTATATTAGCAGACATTTATAATGAAGCAATAAGTCACAAGAAAGCTGTTGAAATGATTAAAACAGGACAGTGTGGACAGTTTAATCCTATTTTGATGGAATGCTTCTTGGAAATGAGCGATGAAATAGAGTCAAAATTACAGTCATAAAGTAGTAGGGGGAAAGTATGAGCAGTTTTTGGTTAATTACAAATGTTTTTTTAGATGTATTCCCATGGATATTTCTTTTATATATGCCATTTAAAGACAGATTAAGATTTTCTGTAATAACAACAGGAGTTTTAAATTATATTGCACTAACAATATATTTGTTAATATTTAAAAAGATAACCACGGCAGAGTTTTACAATTTGGATGTTATGTTTTCCTATCGAATGGTCCAAATATTTGTGGTTTTGACGTTGGTTATTTTTTTAGTGGATGATTATATAGAAAAGTCATTGTTTGTGTATGGATTATTATTGCCCATAAGTGTTGTTATATTGGTTTGGGCAAGTCATATTAATAATTATATAACCATAAGGCAGTCGGCGACTTATTTGGATACGGCAGTTTTAAGAATTATAATATCAGCAATATGTTTTCCTTTTATGTACATATTATGGAAGAAATATATAGTTCCTGTTGTAAAAACTGATAATAGAAGACAGTGGAGGCAGGCCTGGATTATTCCAATAATTTTCTCTATAGTAAGTTTGGCATATTGTGAAAACAACTTCGAAATTACATATATGCGTTTTAATCAGGTAATTGCAAGATTTACATTAAGTATAGGTGTTGTAATTGTTAGTGTAATGCAGTTTTCCAATATGAATACGGAGGAAAAATTTGTCAGAGCAGAGGAGAAGGCTAAGAGAAGCAAAATGCTTATTGACATGAAATCCGAGCAGTACAATATGATTACTGAAAAAATAGAAAAAACCAGAAAAAGCAGACATGACATACATCATCATATTAATGTTGTTTATCAGTTAGCAAAGGAAAATAAAATAGAGCGGTTAATAGAATATTTGGAAGAATATAATAAGATTTATTCTACAAAAGAGCCAATGGTTTATTGTAACAACAGTACAGTTGATGCAATTTTGAATCATTATATTTTGCTGGCAAAAGATAATGGAATAGAGGTACAGTTAAATGTGGCATTACCGGAAGAATTAAAGATACGTGATACAGACTTATGTATTGTAATAGGAAATCTTCTGGAAAATGCCATTGAAGCAAGCGAAAAAGAAGAAAATAAAAGAATAAAATTAAGAATAAACAGAAGTAATGAGTATATATGTATGTTAGTTTCGAACTTGTACAATGGTGAAATTAAGAAAGGTCATTCGGGTTATTATTCAAGAAAACGGGAGTTTAAAGATACAGGAATAGGTCTGTCTTCGGTTAGTGCCGTAGTTGAAAAATATGATGGCAGAATGGAAGTAGATCATACAAATGGAGAGTTTAATGTTTTTATTATGATGGCAAACATTAGCAGTAATTTAACATAAAAAACCATTAATTTTTTTGTGAAAAATTCACAAAATATAGACGAAAAAAGCATAATCACAAGAATAAGAATTAGACATATGTATAATGAAAATGTGTACAAAATATACAAAATACACTAAAAAAGTATCTTTATAATCTTAAAAAATGTAAAAAATAGCCAATATACATAATTGACAAATTGACAAAAAATCACAATTAGTAAAAAAAAGACTACCATTATTTGGAGAAAGTAGTATAATTGCGAATTGTGAGAGATATTTGACAATAATTGCATAGGCAATGACATATACGCAAGGGAGTGGAGTTACGGTCGGATGAAGGGCTGTGGCATCTGCTCTTTTATACTATATGAGAAAAAATATTATAGTAAATATAATAAAAAAAGTATGGTATTTGTACATAATATATGTTAGTGCAGGCAATTAACAGCCAAAGGTTCTACACTGAGAAATCAATTTTCAAGGTAACATATTTAAGTGTAAGGTGCGAAGTAATTCGTGTGATTAAAACTTGGATGTTTGATATCCGATAAATAAGTCAGACACGTAAATATGTTCAATACTAAGAGAGGAGGTTCAAAAATGGGAAATCTGTCAGAGGAATTAATGGCAGAATTAAATTGTGAGACAGCATTTACAATTCCGATTTTTGGAGGAATTCCGGTTGCCGAATCTGTCGTGGTCACGTGGATTATTATGGCAGTATTAATTGTGGCAGCGTTCTTCCTTGGAAGAAATCTAAAGGTAGAAAACGTTGGAAAAAGACAACTGGTTGTGGAAACTGTTATCGGAGGATTACACAATTTCTTCTACGATATGTTAGGAGAAAAAGGAAAAAGGTATATTCCTTATATGATGACAGTTGGAATTTACATTGCAATCTCAAACATGATTGGTCTGTTTGGACTGAAATCACCAACTAAAGATGTAGGTGTAACAGGAGCGTTGGCACTGATGAGTATTATTCTTGTAGAATATGCGGGAATACATCAGAAAGGTGTAAAGGGATTTTTGAAAAGCTTTGCAGAGCCGATAATAATAATGCTTCCTATGAACATATTGGAGGTATTCATCAGACCACTGTCGTTGTGTATGCGTTTATTTGGTAATATCTTAGGCGCATTCGTAATTATGGAACTTATTAAAATAGTAGCGCCGGTTTTGGTGCCGGTTCCATTAAGTTTGTATTTTGATTTATTTGATGGTTTTATACAGGCATATGTGTTTGTATTTTTAACATCGTTATTTATTAAAGAAAGTATAGAGTAAAAGGAGATAAATATTATGACATCATTAGTAGCAATTGGAGCAGGTTTAGCAGCATTAACAGGTATTGGAGCAGGTGTAGGTATTGGTATTGCAACATCAAAGGCAACAGATGCAATCGCAAGACAGCCGGAAGCAGAAGGAAAGATTACTAAGGCATTATTACTTGGTTGTGCCCTTGCAGAAGGTACTGCAATTTTCGGTATGGTTGTAGCTATTTTAATTATTTTATTCTTAGGATAAGAAAGGATTTGGTAGAGAATGCAGTTATTAAGAATAGATTGGAACGTTGTATTTACCATCATCAATCTAATTGTACTTTACCTTGCACTTAGAAAGTTTTTAATCAAACCGGTAACTAATATTATGGAACAGCGTAAGCAGATGATTGAAGGAGATATTGCTGATGCCCGAAAAGAAAAGGATAAAGCGTATGACTTGAAAGCTCAGTATGAAGATAAGCTTACACAGGCACATAAGGAATCTTCAGAAATCATCGAGAAAGCTAGAAAGAGTGCGCAGACTGAATATAATAACAAGGTTTCTGTGGCAAGTGCAGAGGCAGACAGAATTATAAAGGATGCACATAAAGCTGTAGAACTGGATAGAGAAAAGACAGTACAGGATTTACAGTCAGAGATTGCAGGACTTGCTGTTGCAGCAGCAGAAAAAGTATTGGGTGAATCCGGTACAAAGGAAAGCAATCAGTTAATGTATGATCAGTTTTTGGCTAAAGCAGGTGGTGTAAATGACACAGACAGCGAATAATTATGGAGAAGTTCTTTTTGAATTAGGCATAAAGAAAGATACAGTTGAAGAGAGTAAAAGAATTTTTTCTTTGACAGAGCAGTTGCATAAAACTTTGGAGAGTCCCATTATTTCAAAGAATGAAAAATATTCTATTATAGAAAAAGTTTTTCCAAAAGAAATAGAGAATTTTTTAAAGGTTGTATGTGACCATGAAAAAATGTCTTATATAGATGAGATTATAGAAGCTTACTATAAAAAATATAATGAAGCAAACAACATTTTAACAGCTACATTATCTTACGTAGTAGAGCCAAATGAAAATCAGTTAAGTCAGATTAAAAATTACCTTGCAAAGAAGTACAATAAAGAGACGGTTGAACTTACAATGGTTGAGCAGCCGGAACTTATTGGAGGCTTTGTTTTGAAAGTTGGAGATATTGAAGAAGACAACAGCATTAGAGGCAGACTTAACAGGTTAGAGAAAAAACTAACATGGAGGTGATAACGTGGGTTCCATTAATTCGGAAGAAATTATTTCTATTTTAAAAACAGAGATAGAGAACTACGATACAGTATGTAAGGACCAGGAAGTTGGAACAGTCATCTGGGTTGGTGACGGAATCGCAACAGTTTATGGTATTGAACATGCTATGTATGGAGAAATCGTTATTTTTGAAAATGGTGTTAAGGGAATGGTACAGGACATTAAGCGTGACCAGGTTGGATGTATTATTTTCGGTAAAGACACTGAGATAAAAGAAGGTACAAAAGTAACAAGAACAAAGAAAAAAGCAGGAATTCCTGTAGGTGATGCTTTTCTTGGAAGAATAGTTAATGCATTAGGTGCACCTATTGATGGAAAGGGTGAAATTAAGGCAGATGACTATAGAGCCATTGAACAGGAAGCACCTGGTATTGTTGACAGACAGTCAGTAAGCCAGCCTATGGAAACAGGTATTTTGGCAATAGACTCAATGCTTCCTATTGGTAGAGGACAGAGAGAATTAATTATCGGCGATAGACAGACAGGTAAGACTTCAATAGCAATTGATACAATTCTTAACCAGAAAGGTAAAGATGTTATTTGTATTTATGTAGCCATAGGTCAGAAAGCATCTACAGTTGCCAAATTAGTAAACACATTAAAGAAACATGGTGCAATGGATTATTCAATTGTTTTATCATCAACAGCAAGTGAATCAGCATCATTGCAGTATATAGCACCATATGCAGGTACAGCATTAGCTGAATATTTTATGTACAAAGGCAAAGATGTACTTATTGTATATGATGATCTTTCAAAACACGCAGTAGCTTATAGAGCACTTTCACTTTTGTTAGAGCGTTCTCCTGGACGTGAAGCTTATCCTGGTGACGTATTCTATTTACATTCAAGATTGTTAGAGCGTTCAAGTAAGTTAAGTGATGAATTAGGTGGAGGTTCAATTACAGCACTTCCTATTATTGAAACGCAGGATGGTGATGTATCTGCCTATATTCCGACTAACGTTATTTCTATTACAGATGGTCAGATTTTCCTTGAAAGTGACTTATTCTTCTCAGGTATGCGTCCGGCTATTAACGTTGGTATTTCTGTATCCCGTGTAGGTGGTGCGGCACAGACTAAGGCTATGAAAAAAGCGGCAGGAACTATTCGTATTGATTTGGCACAGTACCGTGAAATGGAAGTGTTCACACAGTTTAGTTCTGACTTAGATGATACAACTAAGGAACAGTTACAGTATGGTAAAGGACTTATGGAATTATTAAAGCAGCCACTTTGTAATCCGATGAGTCTTGCTGAACAGGTTATCACATTGGTTGCAGCAACAAACCGTATATTCTTAGATGTAGATGTCAAGAAAACTAAGGAAGTACAGCTGGGAATGTTAGACTTCTTTAAGGCAGAACATAAGGATATTGTTGATGAAATTAATGAAAAGAAAGTTCTTGATGATGCACTTACAGAAAGAATAGTTGAAGCAGCTAAAGAATATAAGAGCAGAATTTAGAAGCAGGTGATAGATAATGGCAAATACTAAGGAAATTCAGAAACGAATGAAAAGTATCCAGGATACGATGAAGATTACAAATGCCATGTATATGATTTCTTCTGCAAAGCTTAGAAGTGCAAAACAGAAACTTGAAGACACAGAGCCTTACTTCTATGAATTACAGTCGGCAATTGCGAGACTTCTTCGACATTTGCCTGATGCAAGAAGTAAGTATTTTGACCCTCATTCCAATATTCCTGATGAGGAAAAGAAGAGAGGTTATATAGTTATTACTGCTGATAAAGGTTTAGCCGGAGCATATAACCACAATGTTATTAAGATGGCTAATGAACTTTTTAAGCAGGGAAAAAATAATAAGCTCTTTGTAGTTGGAGAGCTTGGTCGTCAGTTTTTTGCAAAAGAGGGTATGGAGGTTGATTCAGAATTTAAATATACAGTTCAGAATCCATCACTTCATAGAGCCCGTGTAATTGCAGAGAGAGTTTTGGAGTTATATAACAAAAGAGAATTAGATGAAATCTATGTTATATACACAAAAATGGAAAATTCTGTATCTATGGTTACGGAAAAAATGCGTTTGCTTCCATGTTACAGAGAACAGTTTGAAAAGAACAGACCTCCTATAGATATGTATCAGGAAGAGATTAAGACAGATACATCAGTAAAGGAAGTTCTGGAGCATATTGTTCCAAACTGTGTAACAGGTTTCATTTACGGAGCATTAGTTGAATCATTTGCAAGTGAACATAGCTCACGTATGATGGCAATGCAGGCGGCAACAGATAGTGCAAAAGATATGTTGCAACAGTTGTCGATTGAATATAATCGTGTGCGTCAGTCAGCCATTACTCAGCAGATTACTGAGATTATTGGTGGTGCTAAGGCACAGAAGAAGAAATAGGAAGGAATCGAAACCATATGTTAAAAGGAAAGATTGTACAGGTTATGGGACCTGTAGTGGATGTAGAATTTGCAGACAACAACCTTCCATATATTAAAGATGCGCTTGAAGTAGATAACAATGGAAAGCGTTGTGTAATGGAGGTTGCGCAACACATAGGAAATAATACAGTAAGATGTATTATGCTTGCAGCAAGTGAAGGTCTTCATAAAGGTATGGAAGTTGTTGCAACAGGAAGTGGTATATCTGTTCCTGTAGGTGAAAAGACTCTTGGAAGATTATTTAATGTTCTTGGAGATACTTTAGATAATGGAGAAAAATTAGATGGTGAACAGCATTGGTGTATACACAGAGACCCACCATCATTTGAAGACCAGAGTCCTGTTGTAGAAGTTCTTGAAACAGGTATTAAGGTTATTGACCTTTTGGCACCTTATGCAAAAGGTGGTAAAATCGGTCTTTTCGGTGGTGCCGGTGTAGGTAAAACAGTACTTATTCAGGAATTGATTACAAACATTGCAACACAGCATGGTGGATATTCAATATTCACAGGTGTTGGTGAACGTTCTCGTGAAGGTAATGATTTATGGACAGAAATGAAAGAATCAGGTGTTTTAGATAAAACTGCCCTAGTGTTTGGACAGATGAATGAGCCACCTGGAGCACGTATGAGGGTTGCTGAAACAGGTCTTACAATGGCTGAATATTTTAGAGATGAAGAACATCAGAACGTATTGTTATTCATTGATAATATTTTCCGTTTTACACAGGCTGGTTCAGAAGTTTCAGCATTACTTGGACGTATGCCATCAGCGGTAGGTTATCAGCCAACATTAGCAACAGAAATGGGTGAATTACAGGAAAGAATCGCATCAACAAAGAATGGTTCTGTAACGTCAGTTCAGGCCGTATATGTGCCTGCCGATGACTTAACAGACCCTGCTCCGGCAACAACATTTGCCCATCTTGATGCAACAACAGTTCTTTCAAGAAAGATTGTTGAACAGGGTATTTATCCTGCAGTAGATCCTTTGGAATCTAATTCACGTATTCTTGAGGAAGATGTTGTAGGAAAAGAACATTATGAAACAGCAAGAAGAGTTCAGGAAATTCTTCAGAAATATACAGAATTACAGGATATTATCTCTATTCTTGGTATGGAAGAATTATCAGATGAAGATAAACTTGTTGTATATAGAGCTAGAAAGATTCAGAAGTTCCTTTCACAGCCATTCCATGTAGCTGAAAACTTTACAGGTGTACCAGGAAAGTATGTACCACTTAAAGAAACAGTACGTGGATTTAAGGCTATAATTGATGGTGAAATGGATGATTATCCGGAAGCTGCATTTTTCAATGTTGGAACAATTGATGATGTTATTGAAAAGGCAAAGACAATGGCAGGAGAAAGTTCCGCAAACTAGGAGGAATGAGCTATGAGTAATTCATTTGGTATAAAAGTTATTGCTTGCGATAAGATATTCTATAGTGGAAGATGCACTCAGTTAGTTTTACCTCTTCGTGATGGCTCAAAAGCCATTCAGGCTCATCATGAAAATATGGTATTTTCTGTTGAGGTAGGAGAAATAAAAATCACAAAGGAAGACGGTAGCACTATTGTAGGTGTAACAGGGACTGGTTTTGCCCAGATGGTAAACAATCGAGCTACAGTTATAGTTGACACTTGTGAATATCCTGAAGAAATCGACTTAAGAAGAGCTGAGGAAGCCAAAGAAAGAGCAGAAGAACAGCTTCGTCAGAAGCAAAGTATTGCTGAATATCATATTTCAAAGGCATCATTAGCAAGAGCAATGGCAAGATTAAAGGAAGGAAGCGGTAAGGGAACACCTTATGGCTATTAGAATATAAGTCTGGAGAGATGGCAGGGAATAGTCATAAACCAGATAGAATAAAAAGCCGGGAGACGCATTGAAAATTGTACCGACCCCCAAAAGTTAGACCTAAAAATCTAACGATTGGAGGTCGGTACAAATGCGTAGCCCGGCTTTTTTGTGAAGCTTGGGGATTACGAAAGCTACAACATTTTTATCATATGACACGTAATGACACTAGAAGGGCAGATTTATTGTATCCAATGAGCGTAGACAACGTCCTGGGCGACTTTGTACAGAAAAGGAGGAGAGAAATCTTAAAAAAGTTGTTGACAAATTATTTTTTTAATAATATACTTTGAAAGTCAAAACACTTTACAATCAAAAAATTTTAATACAAAATAATTTTAAATAAAATAAATGTGATTGCTTAACCTATTTTGATTAAAGTGTTTTGAATAATTTTTGAAAGGATAATGAATTACTTTGGGAATTCAATCTGATTTTTGAGTTTATGTTTGGAAAGATTATAGGAACAGGTTCTTATGCGCCGGATAATGTTGTTTGTAATAATGACTTAAAAGAGTTCTTTGAAACAGATGACCAGTGGATAAGAGAGCGGACAGGAATAAAGAGAAGACATATTATGACCGATGAGAGTACAAGTTATATGGCGTGCAGGGCGGCAGAAAAGGCAATAGAGAATGCCGGAATAAGTTGTGAAAAAATTGATTTGATAATTGTATCAACTGTATCGTCGGACACTGTTTTGCCAAGTACAGCCTGTATTGTACAGGATGAGTTAAAGGCAACGAATGCCATGTGCTTTGACATCAATGTGGCATGTACAGGTTTTATTACAGCATATAACATTGCACAAAGTTACATAAACGCAGGCTTGGTTGAAACGGCATTAGTCATTGGAGCTGAAGGCTTGTCACAAATAGTTGATTGGACAGACAGAACAACAGCAATTCTTTTTGGAGATGGAGCAGGAGCTGCAATTATTAAAAAAGATGAAAAAGCAAGATTTGAAACAGTAATGCATTCGGATGGCTCAATGGGAGGTGCATTAACATGTGAGAATTCAATACAGTACAGGGGAATAAATGATTCTAAAAAAACATTCGTATCTATGAATGGGCAGGAAGTTTTTAGATTTGCAGTAAGAAAAGTCCCTGAGTGTATTGAAGAACTGATTTCAAAGATGAAAATTGAAAAATCAGAAATTGATTTGTTTTTGTTACATCAGGCTAACAAAAGAATACTTGAAAGCATTGGAAAACGATTAAAAGTTTCAATGGATTTAATTCCTGAAAATGTTAGCGAGTATGGAAATACATCATCGGCAAGTATTCCAATTTTACTTGACGAAATGGTAAGGGATGGAAAGATTCAAAAAGGAAACAAAATAATAATGGCAGGTTTTGGCGCAGGGCTTACATGGTCAGCAGTTTATTTGGAGTTTTAGAAAATTATAAACCATAGGTAATTACCGGTTAGCCGGATTACATACAAAATAAAAATGAAAAATGAAAGGAAAAAAATAAAATGTTTGAAAAGATTAAAGAATTAATAGCAGAAGAATTAGGAGCAGACGCAGCAACAATTACAAAGAAAACAACTTTTGATGAAGACTTAGGAGCTGATTCATTAGACTTATTTGACTTAGTAATGAAGTTTGAAGATGAATTTGAAGTAAAGATTCCAACAGAAGAACTTGAAAACATTAAGACAGTTGGAGATGTTTGTGATTACATTGAAAAGAACAAATAAAAATAGTCAGAAAGATAGTTAAAAGCTAGTAAAAAAATAGAAGATAACTAAAAATAATTAGAAAATAGTTTAAAAAATCAGAAAACAAAACGAGGCGATTATGAAAACAGCTTTAACAGAAATTTTAGAAATTGAATATCCCATTATTCAGGGAGGCATGGCTTGGGTTGCTGAAGCCAATCTTGCAGCGGCAGTATCTAATGCAGGCGGACTTGGAATTATAGGAGCCGGTGGTGCAGATGCTAAGTGGGTTGAAGATCAGATTATTAAAGCAAAAAAATTAACAGATAAACCTTTTGGCGTGAATATAATGCTTATGAATCCACAAGCTGATGAAATTGCGAAAGTAGTAGCAAAACATAATGTGAAGGTTGTTACTACAGGAGCAGGAAATCCGGGAAAATATATGGAAATGTGGAAAAATGCAGGAATAAAAGTAATGCCTGTTGTTGCCTCAGTAGCCATGGCAAGAATGATGGAAAGATGCGGTGCAGATGCGGTAATTGCAGAAGGAACAGAAGCCGGAGGACACATTGGTGAAATAACAACAATGGTTCTTGTGCCACAGGTTGTAGATGCAGTAAACATTCCTGTTGTTGCGGCAGGAGGAATTGCAGATGGAAGAGGTTTTGCAGCGGCATTTATGCTGGGAGCCAGTGGTGTTCAAATGGGAACTTCTTTTGTGGCAACAAAAGAATCAACAGTTCATGACAATTATAAAGCCAAAATCGTAAAAGCTAAGGATATTGACACAAAGGTTACAGGCAGAAGCACAGGACATCCCGTAAGAAATCTTAGAAACAAACAGACTAATACATACCTTAAACTTGAGGCAGAGGGTGCAGGTCTGGAACAGCTTGAAAAACTTACGCTTGGTGGTTTGCGAAAAGCAGTTGTGGACGGAGATGTAGATAATGGTAGTGTAATGGCAGGTCAAAGCGCAGGGCTAGTTAAAGAAATATGTTCCTGTAAAGATTTGATTACAAAAGTTATGACACAAGGAGAACAACTTTTAAGCAAAGGATTTGATTAAAATTCTAATTCAATAAAAAGAAGTTGAAATACAAAGCAATTACAATATAACGAAGATTGTAATTAAATATTGATTTGAAATAATGTTTAAAACAAGATTTTAAGAAAGGCATAAAATGGGAAAGATAGCATTTATTTATCCGGGACAGGGTGCTCAAAAAATTGGCATGGGAAAAGATTTTTATGAAACAAAACCTAATGCAAGAAGAATTTTTGATGAAGCTGATAAAGTTTTGGATTTTGACATAAAAAATATTTGTTTTGAAGAAAATGAACTTATAAATAACACAAAATATACACAGGCGGCTTTGGTTACAACCTGTCTTGCAATTACAAAAGAAGTTGAAAATCTTGGTATAAAGCCTGATGTAGCAGCGGGCTTAAGCCTTGGAGAATACGCGGCAATTGTAGCAGCGCATGGAATGACAGAAAAAGAGGCGATTGTGGCTGTTAGAAAAAGAGGAATTTTTATGGATGAAGCGGTTCCAACGGACAATCCTAAAAAAGCAGGAGCTATGGCAGCAGTATTAGGAATGGAAACATCTAAGATAGAAGAATTAATTTTAGACATAGAAGATGTGGACATAGCTAATTACAATTGCCCGGGGCAGATTGTTATTACAGGTTTAAAACCTGCAGTTGAAAAAGCAGCAAAAGTTTTAAATGAAAGTGGAGCAAAAAGAGTAATAGAACTTAATGTTAGCGGTCCGTTTCATTCAAAATTTTTGAAAACTGCCGGAGAAAAAATGTCTGTGGAGTTGGAAAAAATTAATTTAACAGAATTAGAAATTCCATATGTTACAAATGTAACAGGGGAATATGTAAGCGATATTTCAAAAACAAAAGAACTTTTGGTTAAACAAATTTCTTCACCTGTTAAATGGGAGCAAAGTGTAAGAAATATGATTAATAATGGTGTTGATACTTTTGTTGAGATAGGCCCTGGTAAAACTTTAGCAGGATTTATTAGAAAAATAGACAGAAATGTTAAATGCATCAATATTAGCACGGTAGATGATTTAGATAAACTAAAGGAAATCAGTTTATAAATATTATGATAAAAAACTATGATGAAAAGTTTGTAAATCATATGGAGAGAGCATATTAAAATAAAAACAGTATGGAGAGTTTTATGTTAAATGAAAAAATAGCTGTAATTACGGGAGCGTCAAGAGGCATTGGCGCAGCCATAGCAAAGAAAATGGCAGAAAATGGTGCAACTGTAATCATCAATTATCAGGGCTCAGTTCAGGCGGCACAAGCTTTGGAAGCAGAGATTAGAGAAAAGGGTGGTAAAGCAGTTACATATAAATGTGATGTTTCAGATTTTGACAAGTGTGAAAAGTTTATTGGAGACATTGTTAAAGAATATGGAAGAATCGATATTCTTGTAAATAATGCGGGAATAACAAGAGACGGACTTTTGATGGGAATGAAAGAAGAAGATTTTGACAGTGTTATTAATGTTAACTTAAAAGGAACATTTAATACTATAAGATTTGCCTCAAGAGCAATGGTAAAGCAGAGAAAAGGAAAAATTATTAATATTTCTTCTGTATCAGGAGTTACGGGAAATGCAGGACAGGCTAATTATTCAGCATCAAAGGCAGGTATTATTGGGCTTACAAAGTCGGCAGCAAGAGAATTGGCTTCAAGGAATATTAATGTTAATGCAATTGCACCGGGCTTTGTTGATACTGATATGACAATTACATTATCAGACAAAGTTAAAGAGGGTGCTAAAGGACAAATACCACTTGGAAGATTTGGCAAACCTGAGGAAATAGCAGAACTGGCACTTTTTCTTAGTTCAGAGAAAAGCGATTATATAACAGGTCAGGTTATTAACATAGATGGCGGAATGGTAATGTAATTATAGGAGATAGGTAATGGAGAGAAGAGTTGTAGTAACAGGAATGGGTGCAATTACACCTATTGGAAATAATGTAGAAACTTTCTGGAACAACGTTAAGGCAGGAGTTCTTGGAATAGACGAAATAACTAAGTTTGACACAACAGATTATAGTGCAAAACTTGCAGCGGAAGTTAAGGATTTTAATGCAAAAGAAGTATTAGGATTTAAACAGGCGAAAAGACTTTCACCTTTTTCACAATATGCAGTAGCTGCTGCAAAAGAAGCTTTTGTTCAGTCAGGTATAGATATGGAAAAGGAAGATCCATACAGAGTAGGTGTAAGTGTGGGCTCGGGAATTGGAGGCCTGGGAGATATGGAAGAGGAACATGCTAAGCTTCTTGAAAAAGGACCTTCAAGGGTAAAACCTTTGCTTGTGCCAATGATGATTACAAATATGGCAGCAGGAAATGTGGCTATAGACTTAGGTCTTAAAGGAAAATGCGTAAACATTGTAACAGCCTGTGCTACAGGAACTCATTGTATTGGAGAAGCTTTTAGAACAATAAAATATGGCGAGGCTGATGTAATGGTAGCAGGTGGAACAGAAAGTGCCATAACACCTATTGGCGTGGCAGGTTTTTCAAGTCTTACCGCACTTACAAAAGAAACAGATAAAACAAAAGCTTCACGACCTTTCGACAAAGATAGAAGCGGTTTTGTAATGGGTGAAGGTGCCGGAATTGTTGTGTTAGAAGAATTACAACATGCAATAAACAGAGGCGCAAACATATTTGCAGAAGTTGTGGGATACGGTGCAACATGTGATGCTTATCACATTACATCTCCGGCAGAAGATGGAAGTGGTGCAGCTAAGGCGATGACCCTTGCAATGGAAGAAGCAGGAGTTAAACCTGAGGAAGTAGATTATATTAACGCTCACGGAACAAGCACACATCATAATGACTTATTTGAAACAAGGGCAATAAAGTTGGCATTGGGAGAAGCAGCTAAGTCTGTGAAAATTAATTCTACAAAATCTATGATTGGACATCTTTTAGGTGCAGCAGGTGGAGTTGAATTTATCACATGTGTTAAGTCAATTCAGGACAATTACATACATCAGACAATAGGTCTTGAAAACGAAGATGAAGAATGCGACCTTAATTATATGAAAGGTTCAGGGGAAAAATGCACTGTGAAAGTAGCTTTAAGCAATTCATTAGGTTTTGGCGGACATAATGGAACATTAGCAGTTAAAAAATATGAAAAATAGGTGATGAAAATGGATATAAGTGAAATAAAAGATTTAATTAATGCTATTTCAAATTCTAAAATTGACATATTTGATTATGAAGAAAATGGAGCAAAACTGCATTTGGAAAAAAAGACAGAAGTTGAAGTTATTGCTTCACCAAAACCTGTAGCACAAGATGTTTTAGTTAAACAGGAAAATACGGAAGAAAGTATCGAACAGAAAGAAGTTTTAACAGGCAATGTAATTAATTCTCCATTGGTTGGAACTGTATATCTTGCACCGGAAGAAGGGGCAAAGCCGTTTGTTCAGGTAGGAGACACAGTGAAAAAAGGTCAGGTAGTTGCAATAGTAGAGGCAATGAAGCTGATGAATGAAATCGAAAGTGAATTTGATGGCGTTGTAACAAAAGTTTTAGTTGAAAATGAGCAGACAGTAGAATATGGTCAGCCATTATTTGAAGTAGAGTAGAAAAAGAGGAATTAAAAAATGTTAGGAATTAAAGAAATAGAAGAAATTATTCCCCATAGACATCCTTTTCTTTTAATAGATTATATTGAAGACTATAAGCCGGGGGAGTATGCCGTTGGTTATAAATGCGTAACCTTTAGAGAAGATTTTTTTAGGGGGCATTTTCCACAGGAGCCGGTTATGCCGGGAGTACTTACTATAGAGGCCCTCGCGCAGGTTGGAGCGGTGGCAATACTTAGTCAGGAAGGTTTTAAGGGAAAGACTGCATTCTTTGGTGGAATAAATAAATGTAGATTTAAAGGAAAAGTAGTGCCAGGGGACAAATTAAAACTTGAAACAAAAATTATTAAGCAGAAAGGACCTATGGGAATAGGCCAGGCAATAGCAAGCGTAGACGGAAAAGTTGTGGCAAAAGCAGAACTTACATTTATGGTTGGGTAACAACTTTAACCCGCCTGGAATTGGAGAATGATATGATTCAGAAACTTTTAATTGCAAACAGAGGTGAAATAGCAGTAAGGATAATAAGAGCATGTAGAGAAATGGGTATTGAGACTGTAGCTGTATATTCAAAGGCAGACAAAGATGCACTTCACACACAATTGGCAGATGAAGCTATTTGTATAGGGGAAACAAAGGCAAGTGAAAGTTATTTAAATATGGAAAGTATAATTAGCGCAACAATTGCAACAGGTGCAGATGCAATTCATCCCGGATTTGGTTTTTTATCAGAAAATAGCAAATTTGCCAGATTATGCGAGCAGTGCAATATTATTTTTATTGGACCAAAATCAGATGTAATGTATAATCTGGGAAACAAGTCAGTTGCAAGAAAAACAATGATAGAGGCCAATGTACCTGTAATTCCAGGAAGTGAAGAACAGATATATGATAGCAAAACGGGAAAGAAAATAGCAGACCAGGTTGGATATCCGGTAATCATAAAAGCAGCTTTAGGTGGCGGTGGAAAAGGAATGCGTGTGGCGTATGACCCTGAAGAATTTGAACAGGCATTTAACGCAGCCAAAAAAGAAAGCGAAGCAGCTTTTGATGATGGAACAATGTATATAGAACATTTTGTGGAAAATCCAAGACATATAGAATTTCAAATATTAGCAGACAAATTTGGCAATGTAATCCATTTAGGAGAGCGTGACTGTTCAATTCAGCGAAATCATCAGAAAATGATAGAAGAATCTCCAAGTGTAATTCTGTCAGATGAATTAAGAAAAAAAATGGGCGACACAGCAGTACGTGCCGCGAAAGCAGCAAAATACGAAAACGCAGGAACAATAGAGTTCCTTTTGGATAAAGACAAATTCTATTTTATGGAAATGAATACAAGAATACAGGTTGAACATCCTGTAACAGAAACAGTAACAGGAATAGACCTAATAAAAGAACAAATAAAAATAGCAGATGGGCAACCACTATCATACAAACAAAAAGACATAAAAATAAATGGTCATGCCATAGAATGCAGAATAAATGCAGAAAATCCACTACTAAACTTTAGACCATCACCGGGAGTAATAACCGACCTATACCTACCGGGAGGTAACGGAGTCAGAATAGACTCAGCAGTATACAACGGCTATGAAGTAACACCATACTACGACTCAATGCTGGCCAAATTAATAGTACATGGAGAAAACAGAGAAGAAGCAATAAAGAAAATGATAAGCGCACTGGGAGAAGTAATCGTAGAAGGAATCGACACAAACGTGGACTACTTGTATGGTATTCTCAATGATTCAGTTTTCCAAAGCGGACACTTTGATGTAAACTTTATAGAAAATTTCAACAAGAAAAAAGAGAATATTGCATAGCTACTACTTTCTATCGATGGCAGATTTTCCTGACGCAAACACGTTGTCTTTCTTATTTTGCTCCGCCGTCTATTGTAAGATGCAAAATTAAAACTCGCCCTTGGCTCAAACAGTTAATTTTGCACTTACACTATGCTCGCAAAATTGCGAAATCCTGCCTATTGTTTGCTTTTCAGAAAAATCTGCCATCGATAGATTGAAGTTGGAAGAATATTCTCTTTTTTCTTCTGCAGATTTGTGAAGTTTTCATCAAAGTGTCTGTGGTAGAAAACTGAATATAGAGAATGAAAAATAGTAGCAGATGGAGGACTTTATGAAATTTCAGAGATTGTTTAAGAAAAATAGAAAAGAGTACACAACAGTTAAGGTCAACACTTCCAATGTGCCAGATGGTCTTCTCAGAAAGTGCAAGAAGTGTAGCTCTATTGTTTTGGCTGAAGATGTGAAGAATAATAATTATATTTGTCCTAAGTGTGGCGGTTATTTCAGGGTTCATGCTTACAGGAGAATTGAGATGGTTGTGGATAAGGATAGTTTTGAGCCTATGTTTGAAGGGCTTAATACAAGAAATCCATTGAAGATGAAAGGCTATGAAGCAAAAGTTCAGGCGTTAAGGGATAAGACTGGGCTTGATGAGGCTGTTACAACAGGAAGAGCCACAATTGGTGGCAATTCGGTGGCTATTGCCGTTTGTGACGGGCGTTTCCTTATGGCAAGTATGGGTGAAGTTGTAGGGGAGAAGATTGCTAAAACTGTGGAGTATGCAACAAAAGAAAATATTCCGGTTATTATTTTTGCCTGCTCAGGTGGAGCAAGAATGCAGGAGGGAATGGTTTCTCTTATGCAGATGGCAAAGACTTCAGCAGCGTTGAAAAGACATAGTGAATCAGGGAATTTATATATTTCAGTTTTGACTGACCCAACTACAGGAGGCGTTACTGCAAGCTTTGCAATGCTTGGTGATATTATTTTGGCGGAGCCTAAAGCGTTAATCGGTTTTGCGGGGCCAAGGGTAATTGAGCAGACTATTGGACAGAAATTGCCTAAAGGTTTTCAAAGGTCAGAGTTTCTTTTGGAACACGGTTTTATTGATGAGATAGTGGAGCGAAAAGATTTAAGAAATAGGTTAACAACAATTCTTACTTTGCATAAAAAAGATGATAAGTCTTACACAGATAATTTTAACATAAAAAAAGAAAAATCAACAATGGCTCAGAAGAAAAGAGAATCGATTAAAATGATTACTGAGTCAGTTAAAAAGTCAGCTTGGGATAGGGTTTTGGCATCAAGAATGAATGATAGACCTATTGCCAGCGACTATATAGATTTGCTTTTTGATGATTTTGTAGAATTTCATGGAGACAGATATTTTAAGGATGATCAGGCAATAATCGGTGGCATTGCATCTTTTCATGGAATGCCGGTTACGGTAATTGCACAGGAAAAAGGTCATAACACAAAAGAGAATCTTGAACATAATTTTGGAATGCCATCACCTGACGGATACAGAAAGGCCTTACGATTGATGAAACAGGCAGAGAAATTTAACCGACCGGTAATTTGTTTTGTGGACACACCGGGAGCATTCTGTGGCTTGGAAGCAGAGGAGCGCGGTCAGGGAGAGGCAATTGCAAGAAATCTTTTTGAAATGTCATCACTTAGAACACCGATTCTTTCAATAGTAATTGGAGAAGGTGGAAGTGGCGGTGCGTTGGCTTTGGCTGTTGCAGATGAAGTGTGGATGATGGAAAATGCAGTTTATTCAATTTTGTCTCCGGAAGGTTATGCCAGTATTCTCTGGAAGGACAGCAAGAGGGCTAAGGAAGCCGCAGGAGCAATGAAAATGACTGCAAAAGATTTAAAAGAAATGGGAATAGTTAAGAAGGTTTTCTTTGAACCTGAAAAATATACAACGGATACGTTACCTAAAATTACGGAAAAAATGGATAAAGAAATTGTGAAATTCCTTGCTGAAAAAACAAAAATTACTAAGGAACAATTAGTAGATGAAAGATACAACTTTTTTAGCAATGGATATTAGAAAGCAGTTTAAATAAGGAGTTATGGATGAATTATAAACCTTTACAGATTGGAGATTTAATAGCAGAAAGGCCCATAGTACAAGGTGGAATGGGGGTAGGAATCAGCCTTGGAAATCTTGCAGGAGCCGTGGCAAAAGAAGGTGGAGTGGGAATTATTTCTTCTGCACAAATCGGGTTTAAGGAAGAGGATTTTGAAAATAATCCAAGACTTGCCAACAAAAAAGCAATAAAGAAAGAATATGAAAAAGCAAGACGAATTTCACCAAATGGAATTATAGGATTTAATATAATGGTTGCCCTGAAAGATTACAGGGAGCATGTTATTGAAGCTGCAAAAGCAGGGGCAGATATTATAGTGTCAGGGGCAGGTCTTCCAACAGAACTTCCAGAATATCTTAAAGGTTTTAAAACGAAGATGGCTCCAATTGTTTCAAGTGTAAAGTCGGCAAAAGTTATTTTAAAATATTGGGACAGAAGACATAACGCAACAGCAGATATGATTATAATTGAGGGACCAAAAGCCGGAGGGCATTTAGGTTTTTCGGTGGAAGAACTTGAAAGTGAACTTGATTATGACAATGAAATTAAAGGAATAATAGATGTTGTAAAAGAATATGAAAAAAAATACAACAAAGACATTCCTGTAGTTGTTGCCGGTGGAATAAGTGACAAAAATAAGGTAAAACATGCTTTTGACTTGGGGGCACAAGGAGTTCAGGTAGCAACAAGATTTGTGCCAACTAAAGAATGTGATGCAGATGAAAATTACAAAAAAGAATATATCAAGGCCAAAAAAGAAGATATAGTAATAGTAAAAAGTCCTGTTGGAATGCCAGGTCGAGCCATAAAAAATAAATTTATGGAAAAAGTAATAAATGGTGAAAAATTTACACCAAAGAAATGTTTAGGTTGCCTTGCAAGATGTAATCCTAAAGAAATTCCTTATTGCATAACAGAAAGATTAATATATGCAGCAAAGGGAAAAACAGATGAGGCGTTACTATTTTGCGGAGCAGATGCGTACAAAGTTAATAAAATTACAACTGTAAAGAAGGTATTTAAAGAACTGCTGGAAGAAAAAGAAGTTTAAATTGATTTATTTTTGTATACCGAATTATTTTAATGAAATTATTTTGAAAGTTTTATTTGGAAGTTTGCATTTTGAATTGTTTTATTTTAAATTCTTATTTGAAAATAGGCTTAAATAATGTTAATATTAAAAGTAGATGCAAAACCGTAGATAAATTTAATGGAGAGATTGATGACAACATTTGAAAAAATTAATGATGTATTAGTGCATTTATTCCAGGAAATATGGGAACTGGAAGAAAAGGCGATTATAACTGAAGAATTTAAAGATATAACAAACAATGATATGCATATTATTGAGGCCGTAGGACTTGGCGAAGGCAATAATATGACAACAATTGCCAAGAAGATGAAGATAACGGTGGGCTCGCTTACAACTTCTATGAACAGTCTTGTAAAGAAGCACTATGTTGAGCGAAACAGAAGCGAGGAAGACAGAAGAATTGTTAATATAACTTTAACAGAAAAAGGTATAAAGGCTTATAAACATCATGAAGAGTTTCATGAGAAAATGTCACAGGCAGCTATTAGTGAAATGAGCGAAGATGAAGTAAAGGTACTTCTAAAAAGCCTGAATAATCTGTCAAAGTTCTTTCATTCATATGATAATGAATAAAAAATTCGTTTGACTTTTTTGAAAATGATAAATATAATAAACTACTGAACGAGTAGCAAACTAGCGTAAATCCAGTTTTTGCTACTCGTTTTTTCTTTTATGGAAAATCCATTGGAATTATAGAAATTATATAAAGTCATTAAAAAAGTGTGTAGCTTATCAGCGTAAGTCCAACTTATAAGATAAGTGCACACTTTTTTGCAGTTAGGAGGGTTAAATTAAAATGGCAGAAAGTAACAAGATGAGGAAAATGCCGGTAAATAAGTTAATGGTTCAGATGGGGTTACCAATGATTTTGTCAATGGCATTGCAGGCAGTTTACAATATTGTGGACAGTGCTTTTGTAGGAAATATGAAGACAGGAAGTGAGGCGGCACTTAATGCACTTACGCTGGTTTTTCCAGTTCAGATGCTTATGGTTGCAGTTGGTATTGGTACAGGTGTTGGAACTAACGCACTTCTTGCAAGAACTTTGGGACAGGGAAATAATAAAAAAGCCGCAAAAGTTGCAGGAAACAGTTTATTTCTTGGAGCAATTATTTATGCAGTATGTTTGCTGTTTGGAATTTTTGGGGTGAAAATATATATTTCATCACAGACAGTTGATTCACAAGTTATTTCAATGGGGACAAGTTATCTTAGAATATGTTGTGTTATTTCTTTTGGGATTATTTTCTTTTCATTATTTGAAAAGTTATTGCAGGCAACAGGTCGTTCACTTTATTCTACAATAGGTCAGGTTGTGGGAGCAGTGGTAAATATTATTTTAGATCCAATTATGATTTATGGTATTGGACCTGTTCCTGAAATGGGCGTAGAGGGAGCTGCTTATGCAACTGTAATAGGTCAGATTTCATCAGCACTGTTATTGTTTGTTTTTCATATAAAGTTAAATAAAGAATTTGAGCATGAATTTAAATATATGAAGCCTGAAGGCAGAATAATTAAGGAAATATATTCAATTGGACTGCCGGCAATTATTGCACAGGCACTTATGTCGATAATGGTTTATGTAATGAACCTGATTTTGAAATTTAGTCCGTCAGCCCAGACAGCATATGGACTTTTCTACAAAGTGCAGCAGTTTGTACTATTCCTTGCATTTGGACTTAGAGATGCCATAACACCTATAATAGCTTTTGCTTATGGAATGGGTAGCAAAAAGAGAATCAAAGATGGCATCAAATATGGTCTTGCATACACAATGGCGTTAATGATTCTAGGAATTGCTATTACAGAAGTATTTCCGGGAGCTTTTGCAACATTATTTAATGCAGGAGAGTCAAGAGAAAATTTTATCTGGGCAATGAGAATTATTTCTATTAGCTTTATTTTCGCAGGAATAAATGTGGCATATCAGGGAATTTATCAGGCACTGGACGGAGGAATCGAGTCACTTATAATTTCATTAATAAGGCAGCTAGTACTTATATTGCCATTGGCAGGAATTTTCTCAATATTTGTAAGAAATGGCCAGATGGGAGTATCATTAATATGGTGGGCATTTCCAATAACAGAGATTGTGGCGTGTCTGGTAGGATATGTGTTTTTAAAGAGAATAATAAAGGATAGAGTGGAAAGTTTGAGTTAGAGATAGCAGTATTAATAGTGATGTGAGAAAAAATAAGCAAAAACAGTAAGGTTTTTAAATTGATTTGCGTTCCGGGGACAGAAGATTTAAAACCATACGTTGGTATGGCAGTGATTGCTGCAATATTAGCAGGAATTGCGACACTTGTAATGTAGCAATTGTAAAATAGAGAAGATAATATATTTTGTTGTAGACAAAAAAATACAGGAATTGTATAATGAACAAAACAACAAGTAAATAAAGTAAAAGCAAATTAAAGGGATTCAAATTTGCTTAAGTTTTAACAAGCAACTACTAATTGAAAGTAGTGGAATGTACATAATTAATGAGGTGAAAAACATATGAAAGAAGTATACGCAACAAACAACGAAGTTGAGATTCAGATGCTTGTAGGTCTTTTGGAAAGTCAGGGGATTTTGACACAGGTACATGCAGATGGAGCAGGTGGATATCTTAGAGTCCAAGGTGCAGATTTTAATATTTTCAAACGAGTTGTAGTTAGAGATGAAGATTGGAGCAGAGCACTAAGCATAGCGAAAGAGAATGGCTTCGAAAAGAAGAAAAACACAACAAAGATAGATAGAACCTATGTATGGGCAGCAAGAATTACACTTGTTATATTTTTAGTGATAATATTATCAGGCATTTTTTATGGAATGATGCAGTGATAAAAAGTCGGCGAGAAGCCGACTTTTTATTATGTGTAGGGGAGATACATTTTGTTTACAATCCTTTTGTAGATTGGTATGTAATATGTTAATCAGTTTAAGAGGAAAGTGTAAATGAATGAAGTTTTAGCTATATATGATTTTCTTAATAGTTATGGAATTGTAAGGCTTATTAGAATTGCCATAGGGATAATACTTATTTTAAACAAAAAATCTATTTCTATATTAAATAACAAAAATACACCCAAAAGATTTAAATTTGCATTGGTAACGACTTATTATGCTGTCATATTATGGTGTATGCTTTTTGGATGGATTTATCCGTCAATGAAAAGTGTTATTTTAGGAATAATAGTAGGAATTGTCTTTAGTTTTATTATTGTGAAATATAGTGCAACGGAACATATGGCAGGATGGATTTTCCTGTTTATATCATTTTATGAAATTGCTGAATTTGTTTTTTATGGTCTTGATATTAGTTTTGGTGAAATTCTTAAAAGCAATAGTTACATTTATGATGATTTCGATTATGACACTGTGAAAGTAAAAATAGCTGTGGCACTTTTCCTTACAGTAGTAAGTTATGTTTTATTGAAAAAGAAAGACAAGTGGCAAATTATCGAAGAGGAAAAATATTTTGGAATTGGTATTTATTTTATACTTGGAACAATTTTCGCAGCTGTATATGATCCTTTTTCAGTACTTGTGCAGGCACCAAGCGATTGGAAGGAGCTATGCATTCCATTGTTAAATATAAATTATGATAAAGAATGTTTTGGGATTCCTTTGAATGTGATTTGTGTGGCAACATTATATAGGGCATTTAAAAGAGTTAATATGGGTGAAGAGTAAAAAAGTCGTGGGTATCCGTAAATTAAGAGAATGTGCCACAACATAGCTTCAATATGCAAAATGTTGTGGTGTTAACTGAACAAACAAACAACCCCAGGCCATCGTCCGGGGTTGTTCAACCAAATAAAATCTTAAATCCTTAAAATTCAGTATATTCTTTTATAAGTTTAACTACTGTACCTGACAATAAGAACAAGGCAATCAAGTTTGGAATTGCCATAAGTCCGTTAAATGTGTCAGCTATGTTCCAAATAAGTCCCAGGTCTACTGTTGCACCAAGAATGGCAACCAATGAGTAAACAACCATAAAAGGTTTGATGACCTTAGATGAGAAAAGAAATTCAATACATCTTGCACCATACAATCCCCAACCGATAATTGTTGAAAATGCGAAACAGCACATTGCAACAGCAGTGAAGAGTGAAACCCAGTTACCATAAGTTGAAGTAAATCCCTGAATTGTAAGTTCTGCTCCGGCGGCTTTACCGAAATCAATGTTAACGCCACTGCAAAGAATAACAAGGGCAGTTAAAGTACAAATAACAATAGTATCTGCAAAAACTTCAAAGATTCCAAAGAATCCCTGCTTTACAGGTTTTCTTGTGTCGGCACATGCATGAGCAATTGAACCTGTACCAAGACCAGCTTCATTAGAAAAGATACCTCGTGAAACACCTTTTTTCATACAAATAAAGATGCTGCCAACAACTCCACCTGTAACAGATGAAGGTTTAAAAGCTCCTTCAAAAATAGAAGCAAAAACAGTAGGAACATGTCTGTAATTTAAAATAATTACGCCGATGGCAAGAATTACATAAAACAAAGCCATAAAAGGAACAAGCTTTTCGGCAACCTTACCGATTCTTTTAATACCACCTAATAAAACAAGTCCAACAAGAACAGTAATTGCAATACCCATAATTAAATTAAGTGTTGAAACACCATTTTGTGAAATAACATTATAATTTAAAAGAGCAGAATCAATGGCGGTAGTAATAGTATTAACCTGTGTGGCATTACCTGTACCGAAAACAGTTAAAACACCAAAAGCTGAAAACAAAACAGCAAGGAACTGCCAATTTTTGCCAAGCCCGTTTTTGATGTAATACATAGGACCACCAACATAGTCGCCTTCTGCATTTTTTTCACGAAAATGAACAGCAAGAGTAACTTCTGTAAACTTAGTACACATACCAAGAAGCGCTGAAATCCACATCCAGAAAACAGCACCCGGACCACCAATGGCAATAGCACCTGCAATATTACCCGTACCTACAGTTGCCGCAAGAGCGGTACAAACAGCCTGAAATGGTGTAATGGAACCATCACTTGCTTCCTTCTTTTTAAACATACGCCCAATTGTAGTTTTGATGGCATATGGAAATTTTCTGATTTGTAAAAAGTTAGTTCTTATACTTAAATATAAACCAACGCCAATAATACAAATCATTGCCGGAACACCCCAAATAAAGTTGTTGACGGCAGAGTTGATTTTTTCAATTGTTTCTAACATATTAACCTCTCTAAAATGCGTGTCGGATTTTGTAAACGCAAATACTTTAATATGATAGCAGAAAAAAGTAATCGACGCAATTAATTGGCAATAAAAAATCCAAAATAAAACACAAAAAGTTCTCAAAAAACTATGCAAACTTTAAAGTTCATTTAAGCTTCAGACAACCAAGTGAATTAGATTAAACTTATAAAAAGAGATTTGTGGCAAGCTAAAATGTTAGCTAATACAAACCTCTTTTTTATTTAGGATAAATAAAAAAAGAAAGTATGAAATTGGGAAAAAATATGTAAAATCATATAAAAATTAGTATTAAATAAAAAAGTATGATATTATAAAAATATAGATATAGTTCGGTTAGAAAATGAAATAGCAGTGGAAGGAGGATGATATAAAAACTAAAATATTTGTAACTATTAGGAATATGTTATGTATCTGATAATGGAGGTAGTAACATGTTAAAGAAAACTTTAAGTTGGGTTATGGTAGGTATGTTATTTTTATCACTTATTTTTAATAAAAATTTAGGGTTAGGAACACAACCAGAAACAAGTGAAGAAATGGGAACGTTGATGGCATTAGGTGTCTATTTACATTGATGGTGGAGGAAGGACTATGAAAAGAACAATTGCAATTGCAGCACTTTGTGCAGGTATAATGTTAACTACATTTCCATGCCAGGCAAAGGAAAGCGGAAATGTAAAAATTAACTCAAAGAATTTTCCAGATACAATAGTAAGAGAATATGTGTCAGAAAAAATCGACAAAAATAATGACGGTTACCTTAGCAAAAAAGAAATATCAGCAGTGAAAACAATCATTATTGATAAGAATAATTTGTATTGGGAGAATAAAGATAAGCCAAAAGAAGATTATGAAATAATAGACTGCAAAGGCTTAGAAATTTTTACAAATGTTGAAAAAGTAAAACTTACAACATATTGTGATACTTATGTAAGTGAGTATGGCAACATAAAAAATATCAAAGTTTTAACAAAATTGACGAAGATAAAGAACTTGGAAATTAGTGGTGTTAATAACAGTAATTATGATTTCACAAAATTAAATAATTTAGAGAGGTTATGTATAAAAAGTACAAAACTTAAAAAACTGAATTTATCTAAGAACGTCAAATTGAAAAATCTGAAGCTTGCATATAATCCTTTGTTGAAAAAAATTAATCTTACGAAAAACAAAAATTTAGAAAGGATTAATTTATACGGAAGTGGAGTTAAAAAAATTACACTGGGAAAAAATAACAAAATAAAAAATGCTAATCTAAATTGTACATTTATTAGCAATTATGAAAAATGTAATTTTAATCCAAAAACATTAAAAACTCTAAAAATATGCAATGCACAGATTAAAAAAGTTAATTTGAAAAAGTACAAGAATCTAAAGAAATTGTCAGTTACAAAAGAGGTAAAAGTAATTGGCTATAAAGGTAAAAAAACAATTTACGATGAGACACTATAATTAAAAAAGGGAGTATACTACATTAGCGATTTATAAGCAGCTGTAGTATGCTCCTTTAAATTTATTTATCTTCAATGTGCATTAGCCCATGTACAATCAATCCTATTCCCACAATTAACAGTAATATAAATAAATAGTGCAATAATGTGGAGTTACTGGAAGAACTAACAACACTGTCGGCTAATAAAACGGCTTCACTTAAGTTATCAAGGGCAAGTCCTATGCAACCTGAAAGTAAAAAGGTGCAACCTATAATTATTATTGATAAGTATTTCATTAAAAATCTCCTTCTAAAACAATAATTAAATACTATAGTTTCTTTAGTAAAAAGTCAACGCAAATATAAAATGCAAAAACCAAAATAATTTAAAATATGTTATTGTAAAAGTAAGAATAAAATTGTTGTGGAGTGAATGCATATGCAAGATATAAAAATAAAAAATTACAAAAGGCTTATTTTATCTGTTTTTATTGGAGCTAGTTTAATTTCGATTATGCAAGTGACAATATTACAGGTTTTATTAACGTGCTTTATTTGCTTTGTTGTATTCGATTTTTTGAAAAAAAGAAGGCAGAATGAATTAGGAAAATGTAATCATTTTGTTATTGAATGTGTTATTGTTACTTCTTTTGCATTAAGTGAAATATTGGGAAATTTTATTGGTATATATAATGTACATACGTGTAATTTCTTTGGGTTAGGTATTGCATTATTATGTGTAATATTGGAAGGAGTTTTCTTATTTAAGGAATAAAGAGTGTAATTCGTTTAACGCCTTTGATGAAGCCAGCCTTTTTTCATATGGAGCGATAATTGTAGTAGTAGAAAAAATTAGTTATTGGTTTTTTGTGAAAAAGACAGATAATCTGAGAAAAAATCAATTTGGTTGCAAAAATTAAAAAAATCATTACATCTACAATTGCAGTGGTATTGGTTTGCTCAGTAATAGTAAGCCTTGTTTTGGTTAAAACAGGCAAGGCGGGACAGGCAGTTAAGATGACAGCCCAGTCAGCAACGGGTATAAAGGGCAAGATTTTTAATACTATTGTTGGAACAGGAATTGGTCTTTCAATAGCCAAGGGAATAGTCCAAAACCACAAGGGCAAGATTAATGCTTTCAGTGATGATGGAAAGAGCTTAAGAATTACAGTAGAATTTTAAGGTGAAGGAGTGCTTAAAAATTTAAATTATAAACTATAAAAATAATAAAAACGTTAAAAATTTACAAAATCAACTTTACAAAATTAAGTTTAAGTATTAAATAGCGGTCAAAATAGCAATGTAATGTTGTAAAACTTTAATATGCTAAAGAATTGCTAAAAATATATTGCATAATTTTCCATATGGTCTTACAATAATAGTTGCGTTGTCAAAAAAAGTAGAATAGACAACCACTGGAGAGGTCTGATGACACAAACGTTTCAGAATTTATTTTGGAGAGATTCTTTAGATTAGATAGGGGAGTTAAAGAAGTGCATAAAATAAGATTTTGAATATAGCAGTGTTAACTCAGGCGCCGAAGGTGTAAGGTGATATTTAAATTTTTAGAAGCATCACTAATCTCTCAGGCAAAAGGACAGGAGGAATATTATGAGCGATTTTACAGATTTTTTAGTTAAGGTAGATGATTTAGTTTGGGGAATCCCACTTATTGTGTTGATTCTTGCAGCAGGCATCTACCTTACTTTTCGGTTAAGACTATTACAGATAGTGCATTTGCCTAAGGCACTTAAGTATATGTTTAAGAACGAAGAAGACGGACATGGGGAAGTTAGTAGTTTTGGAGCACTATGTACAGCATTATCAGCAACAATCGGTACAGGTAACATTGTAGGTGTAGCAACAGCCATCGGATGTACAGCACTTGGTACTGCAGTAGGTGGACCGGGAGCGTTATTTTGGATGTGGGTAGCAGCATTCTTTGGAATGGCTACTAAGTATGCAGAAGGATTTTTGGCAGTTCGTTACAGAACTATTGACGAGGAAGGTCATGTTCTTGGTGGACCGTTCTATTACATAGAAAATGGTATGGGACATAAGTGGAAATGGCTTGCAAAAGTTTTTTCGTTTTTTGGAGCTTGTGTAGGTTTATTTGGTATCGGAACATTTACACAGGTTAACGGAATCGCATCAGCAGTTCAGTCTTTTTTTGATCCTAACAAAGAAGATACAGTTAGTATTTTAGGAACTGATTATTCAATAGCCATAGTTATTACAGCTTTTGCATTAGCTATTTGTGTAGGTTTAGTTGTCATTGGTGGTATTAAGAGAATATCAAGTGTTTCTCAGGTTATAGTACCATTTATGGCTATATTATATATCGTTACAGTATTAGTTTTGATTGTAACTAATATTGAAAAACTTCCGGGAGCCTTAGCAACAATTGTTGAATATGCTTTTGGTGTTAAAGCAGTGGCAGGTGGTGTATTGTCTTCAATAGCAATATCAATGCAGAAAGGTATTGCAAGAGGTATTTTCTCTAACGAAGCCGGACTTGGTTCAGCACCTATTGCAGCTGCAGCAGCAAAAACAAAAGAACCTGTTCGTCAGGGACTTGTAACAATGACAGGTACATTTATTGATACAATAATTGTTTGTACATTAACAGGTCTTTCAATTGTAATGATGGGTTCATATAAAGTGGTAGGACTTGAAGGAGTTCAGGTAACAACACATGCATTCCAGAATGGTTTAAGTTTCTTACCTGCCGAAGTTTCATCATTTATCTTAATGGTATGTTTGGTATTCTTCGCATTCACAACAATCCTTGGTTGGGATTACTATGGTGAAAGATGTTTGGAATACTTATCAAACAAGAGCAAAACAGCAGTTCAGGTATACAGATGGTTATACATCTTAGCAGTATTCATTGGACCATATATGACAGTAAAGGCAGTATGGACAATTGCCGATATCTTTAACGGATTAATGGCAATACCAAATATTATTGCATTATTTACATTAAGTGGTGTAGTTGCAAAAGAAACAAAAGAACACTTTGAAAAAAAGAAACAGGAAAGTAAATAGGGAAATTACAAATAATGAAACTTAAAATATAATTACATAGGGAGTTACGGAATAAATAAAACTGTTGTGTTAGTGAGAGATTAATGCAACAGTTTTTTTTTTGATAAGTTATAAAGCTTGTTCTGGCTAATCTGACGCAGAACTACCCCATAAGATTGAAGAATTGTTTGTTATGGAGCAGATTATAAGATTGAATCTATTGAAATTAAATGATAATTACCCCATGGAACTAAAGAATTGTTTGTTATGAGGCAGATTATAAGTTTGAGTTTATTCTCAAATTGAAACTAGAAGAAATCTGTACCATATACGCGAAAAATTTCATATATGGTACAGATAGAGAGCTTGTCCAGCTCAGAGCAGAAGAAATATGTACCATATAAGAAGAAAATTTCGTATATGGTACATATGAAAGCTTGTTCCAGCTCGGGGAAGAACAAATCTGTACCATACAAGAGAAAAAATTTGCATATGGTAAAAATGAAAGCTTGTTCCGACTCAGAGTAGAAGAAATCTGTACCATATACGCGAAAAATTTCATATATGGTACAGATAGAAAGTTTGTCCAGCTCAGGGAAGAACAAATCTGTACCATACAAGTGAAAAACATCATATATGGTACAGATTTCAAAAAATTTCAAACTTTCATTTCAAAATGACAAATAGTGTCATTTTGTCCTGATATATTGGAATTACAAGATAACGCAGGAATTAACCAAATCCCGCAGATGCTAAGAAGTTGTCTTGTATTGAATCATTGAAATTTTATAGAAAGCAGTATTATTAGGAGGATTTGATATGTTTAAATTTATTGAAAATGCAGTAGCAGACCACAGAATTAGAAAGATTGAAAGTGAATTAGAAAGAGATAATGCAACAATGGGCGATATTTATGAGCTTAACACAGCTATGAAGTTGACAAAAGAAGGTATGAATGCAGGCGAGGCAATTGATATGGCAGCAGAAATGCGAGCAAATGCAGAGTGTATTGAAGCAGAATAGAATAATTCATATTTTAAACACCTGACAGATTTGCTATAATGAAAGTAGATTTAGTGAGAGGAATATAAAAAAATGAAACTTAGAAATGTACTTATTGTGGTTTCTGATATAGAAGAATCTATTAATTTTTATAGAGATTTGTTTGGACTTCAAGTTGTACTTAACAATGATGGAAACGTAATAATGACAGAAGGTTTGGTACTTCAGGACAAGAATATTTGGAAAGATTTTCTTGAGAAAGATGTTGTTCCACAAAATAATATGACTGAGTTGTATTTTGAAGAAAAGAACATTGAGGATTTTGTTGAAAAGCTTAATAATAGCAGATATGAAATTCAGTATGTGAATGAATTGATGGAACATAGTTGGGGACAGAAAATGGTTAGGTTTTACGATTTAGATGGAAACCTGATTGAAGTTGGCACTCCAATTAATTAGAAAAGCACAAAATAGAAAATTAATATTCAAATAGCATAAAATAATAATTTATGAAGAAAAACAAGTCAATCTTTAAATGTTGGAAATTAGTCTGGCATATAAAGATTGGCTTTTTTATTGGAGTACAAAATCAAAAAAACGAGAAAAATGTTGAAAAAACTCAAAAAAATTGCAAATTTAGCGTTGCAAGGGGTGTTTTTGGGACAACTAAAAAAGTAGAATTTACTTAACAATAAGAAAAAAGGCCTTAATTGAAAAAGTTAACGCAACAAAATCATTGTGATTTTTAAAAAAGTTGTTGCAATAACTTTTGCAGAAGAAAATGCGAGCCGTTATTTTTGCATACAAACAATTAAGCTCTTTTCAACAGTTTTATTAGGATTATATCACATAAAATACCAGAAAAACCGAAAATACATTATATAATGTATTGGAAAAAACTTCGATTTTGCGATGAGTTTTTCAATCAAGTATTGAATAATTACTAAATGATGAGTAGTTAAATTGGATAATTATAGGAGGAAAAGATCATGAACAATAATTCATTGAAACCATTTATAAAATTTATGGCAATTGTTTTGGGAGGCTTATTTTTAATAATGTTTATTTACGAAGTTAACAGTGAGCAGAAAAGAAGCTGTGCTGCACCGGGATGTAAGGATCAGCCAATTTATGGTAGCGACTATTGTTATCAGCATAGGGTTAATGATGAAAATTATGAAGTTGAATCAGATAGTCAGGAGAGCGAGACTACTGCTTTAGAAGAGGCAACTACAGATAGTTATTACGAAGTGGATTCTAATAGTTCAAATAGCAGTTATGATAATAGTTCATCAGACGATAGCAACAGTTATTCAGGTAGTTACTCAAACAGCAGTTCATCAAGTGGTACATATAGTAATAGTTCATCAAGCAGTTCATATAAGAGCAATTCTTCTGGTAGTTCTTCAAAGAAGAAATATAGCAATCCATACAAGTCTTATGACGATGGATATGAAGATGTTTATATGGATGATGATTATGACGATGACAGATATAATAGTGATTCAGATTATGCAGATGGAGTAGATGATGCGTTGGATGACTATGATGATGGGGATTGGTAGAAAGTTGGACAGATGTTTTGCAAATTTGCAACGGTGTTTTAGATGTGTTATATTTTAGAAATAAAGGAGATGTTTGGAATGGACTCAAATAAAACACCGTCAGAAATTATTGCAGAATTATGTGTAGAAGCAGGTATTTCAAAAAGTGAATTGGCAAGAAGGCTGGAAATTACACCATCACAAATCACACGAATATTAAACGGAGATACCAAGACTATAAGTAGCGACATACTTATTAAGTTAACAAAGTTGTTTGGAGTTTCTGCAGATTATTTGCTGGGGATTACAGATAAAAAAGAAATAATAAAAGAAAAGCATACAACACGAGTACCAATGTTACTTATGAGTTCGGCATTTCCACTAGGAAGGTGCATAGAATTTATAGAAAGTATAGATGATGTTCCACAGAAAGAAATGGCATATGCTGAATACTATTATTTTAGTGGAAGGCACGAAAAAGCAGTTGAATATGCTGAAATGTATTTAAATTGCGAAGATATGATGCTTAAATTGTCAGCAAGCCTGATATATACATTTGCCAATCTTTCTCTTGATAGAATACATTCGGCAAGATTTGGACTTGAAAGGTTAAAGGAATATCTTAAAGAAGCAATGCTAGAAGAAACAGATAAGAAAACAAGAGCCTGTTGTGTATTTGTAGCAACAGCAGCACATACGTTGTTACATATTCCTGTTGGAGATTTACCACCTTTAGCTGAATATTTATCAGAATTTACTAAGGGAATGCAGTTGTGGGGAGCCTATGTTTTGGCACACAAAGCATATTTGGTTAAAGATTATCAGCGTTCTTTAGGAATAGTACAGACTTGTCTTATGACTTGTAGCAAGGTATATCCAATAGCTATGATTTATTTAAATCTTGTTGTTGCAATGGATTTAATGAACCTTAAAGAAACGGATAAAGCTAAGGTATACTTTATGAAAGTATGGGAGATTTCAAGGCCGGATAATCTAATAGAAGGTATAGGTGAACATCACGGGCTTTTGCAGGGATTAATAGAAACTTGCATGAAGAAAGATTATCCTGAAGATTATGCAAGGATAATTAATATTACATACAAGTTTAGTGCAGGATGGCGCCGAATACATAATCCTGATACTAATGAGGATGTGGCTGATAATCTGACAACAACTGAATTTACTATTGCAATGCTTGCTAACAGAGGTTGGACAAATAAAGAAATTTCAGAATATTTGGAAATCACTCCAAGAACAGTTAAGCAACATCTGACCTGTGTATTTAACAAATTAAATATAGAAAATCGCAAGCAGTTAAAGAATTTTATGCTTAGATAAAAAATACAATAGGCTTAATATCGAATAGAGAATAATGGATGTGTCCCAGTGGAAATGTCCATTTTTCTTTTAAAAAGTACGATGTGTAAAAACTAAAAAAATATTATAATTTAGACAACTTATAATGTTAAAGACAAGACCTTATGGAATAGTACAAAAGCTTTGAAAATTAAAAGACTAGGAGGATGGACTATGGGAAGAAATTATTTTTTGAAAATTATGTTTTTGTTAGTATTAAGTATATTAACAATACCATTTATGACACAGGAGGCGAGGGCTTTTACAATCACGGATGACGGAGAATACGCTGTGGTATTAAAAACGGGAGAAGGGGAAATTGACGGAACTTATGAAAAGGTTATAAAATTTAATTTTGATGAGAACGAAAAATCCATAAAAGTATCTGATATAACAAAAGGCATTATTCCATATAATGGGGAAACTGCTTTTGCAGGTTGGACAATGACAAGGAATGACACCATAGATAAAGTAGTTACAGAACTTAAGATTGATGATTTTATTTCTCAGGGTGAAATTAATGGTGTATCATACAAGAATGGATGCAGTTTATATGCCAGATTCTCTGATAAGAGTTTAGATGAAACAGAAAACTACTATTTGAAAATAGATGGTTTTGGTGGAAAAGTTAATGGACAATATTCGATTTTACTTGTAATAAACAAAGATGAATTTAAAACAATCGATTTAAGCAAGTACGTTGCACAAAGAGAAGGATGCACATTTTGTGGATGGGATTACCATGGGAAGGTTGTAATGTCAATAGATAAATCGTATTTTAGTAAAACTTCTAATGTGGTTATTTCTGCCGTGTATAAAAGTAATATTTTCTACGGAGTAGATGCGAATGGATGTTTAAATGATCCAAATCTTCCAGAGGATATGAGACCATTTTCATATGTACTTACATTAGATGCCAATGGCGGAACAATTGAAGGACAGAAATCACAGAAGTATGATTATCTTGGTGGAGCAGATAGTGGAACAGAAATGAAAATATTCCAATACGTTCCTGAAAGAAGAGGATACATTTTTAAAGGATGGAATGCTAAGAAAGATGGTTCAGGAGAATCCTTAAAATATATGTATTGGGGCTCATGGCGAAGCAGTAACGATGAAAGTTCACAGTTTGACAAAGATGGTTTAATTGAAGGAAGAAATGTATTTACAAATATTACATTGTATGCAACTTGGGAGAAAGATCCGAACTATTCAGAAACTAGGGAAATTACGTCTACAAGCGGTATAAATGGAAGTGTGACATTTTTAGAGTGGGTTGATGATATTAATTATAGTTTGCAAATAAAAGAATTGGATGTACCGGAGAGTCTTTCAAAGGAAAATGTAAAATATCTGGTTGATATATTTTTCTTAAACGACAAGCAGGAAATAGTAGAAGTCAATGGCTTCAAAATTAAAGTTAAATTCAAAATGCCTGATAACCTGAAAGATTATGATACATATAAAATTGTATTTACAAGGAATGGGAAAATCATTGAACAGTTAGATGCAACTGTTGAAGATGGATATATAATTTTTGAAACAACACATTTAAGCAATTATGGTATTGTTGCAACTAAAAAGCAGGTCGAAATAACAACCAGCAATAATGATAATAAAGGTAGTAATACAAACACTACAGTTAACAACAATATCAATACTAAATTAAGTGTTAAGAAAGTTACATTCAAACAGGTTACACGTACAAAGAATAATAAGAAAATCAAACTTAAATTTAAGAAAATTGCCGGTGCAAAAGGATATGAGATAAAATATTCAACTTCAAAGAAGTTTGGCAAAAAGGTAACAAAAACGGTTAAGACTAAAAACACTACAAAAATGCTTAGCAAGCTAAAAAAGAAAACCTATTACATAAAGGTTAGAGCGTACAAAGTGGTTGAGGGAAAGACTTATAATAGTAAGTGGAGTAGTGTGAAGAAGGTTAGGACTAGAAAGTAACGTTTTTTATTGAAAATTAATTAATGTTGAAGATTGGACGTGAATTGGAAATGTTATGGCTTGTTTATTAAATATAAGAAGTGTATAATTTAAAGGCTAGCACTCTTAAAATTACAATGTAGTTTTTTTAAAATGAAAGAGGTAATAATGTTTCCAATAATTGACAAACGAAAAACAGGAATTAACATCCGCAGAATTATGGATATGCGTGGCTTGACAGTGAAGGATGTGCAGGAATATCTTGAACTTGGAAGCGTGCAGAGCATATATCATTGGATTAATGGTATCAGCATGCCCACAATAGATAATTTGTATGCACTTAGTGATTTGTTTCACGTACCAATAGATTTGCTTGTTTGTGGAAATAGAAAGCCACTTACACTGTGTGATAATGCACATAATGAAAGCAATGAGCGAGTATATGAATATTATGAAAGAATAAAGAATGGACGTGCAGCATAATAATAAAAATTATTATACTGCAAGTTCAATGACAAAGTAGAAAACCTCCTTTAGAATTATTGTATAGACAATGATTTGAAGGAGGTTTTTTATGAGCGAGAAAATGTTAGTAACGCAGGCTTTAGACGAAAGGGATTTATTAGTAAAGAAGATAAACGATAAAATAGAAAAAGCCAGTTTTATAGATACAATTAAACCTAATGAAGATAAAGTTTTTGAAAAGAAAATTAAAAAAGAAGATTATGTTAAGGAGGTAAAAGCAGCATATCAGAAGATAACTGACCTTATAGAGAGATTTCAGACTATTGATGCAGCTATTGTTGATTCTAATGCCAAAACAGAAATATCTACATCATATGGCAAATTTACCGTAGCCGGAGCAATTTCACTTAGAAGCAGACTACGCGGTGGAGGCGCATATGATGGAGAAGCAGACTTTGAGCGAAGAATCCAGAATAAGCTACAGAGTGAATATGATGAAAGAGTTAGCTTTTGTGATATTAAAAACACACAATTACAGGATACGGCTGAAAGTATGCGTTTGAGTATTTTAGGCAAAGACAACAAGGTTAAAGATGACAAGCCATTAGCAGTTGTTGATACATATGTGAAAGAGAATACTACTGAGCTTGTTGATCCCTTAGATGTGAAAAAGAAGATAGAGGCTTTACAGGAAAGAAGAAATTCACTTTTAACTGAACTTGATACTCAAATAAAGGTTTCCAATGCAACAACTTTTATAGAAATATAATAAGTTATTATATTTGTCTGCATTACGAAAACCTTGCACCTGGCTTCCCTGTAACAGGGTTACGTTACATATACAGTTATGTTCAAATCAATTTAAACAATTAAGTTGGAAAATTAATAAGAAGATGAATGCAAGCATCAAGCAAATTAACTGTTTTATGTTTTCTTTGAATGGTCAAAGATTAACTGTCAATGAATTTATTTTTGAACATTCTTAAGTTAAGTAATAACTTTCATTTAGACATAGAGATATGTTGAAATCCGTGAAGAAGGTTAAGGCGTTAAGTCAGTTGGCTGGAGGCAACCTCATGGCTGTAATGTAGGCAAAAATAGTGTCATAAAAAATGTGAATATTTATTAAATAAAGGCAACTGTGTGAAAATCAAAAATACTCATATTTTTGGTACAACGAGGTGTATTGACATAATATTAAATAAAAATATAATAAATAATTATCATATTAAATGTCCATGTTGCAATGAAGGAACAATAAATTCACAATATGATATATGTTTAGTGTGTGGATGGGAAGATGATATAGTTCAAAATGAATATGAAAATTTTCCTGGAGGAGCGAATAAAATGTCCCTGATTGAGCATAGACAGAATTTTTTAGAATAAAGGAAGAAAAATTCCAATTATAAATGGGGTAATAATTGCAGATAAGTTGTCAATTATAAAAATGTTAGAAGTGTTATCTGTAGAAAAGGAAAGTACATAAAATAATATTGTAGGACAATTTGTCCCGAAAAAATATCTATAAAATATTATTCTAATATTAACAACTGAAACAGTTGTGGAATTAAGACGTAGGAGCTAACTATATTATGAAGGTATTATTTTGTAACATTGCATGGATGAGAGAGTACACAGGAAATGAGGATGGAAAAGATAAGCCGTTACATGGAGGCGAATATGTAGACAGAACAGATGATGCACATGAAAAATACAATTTTAGTCCAATGTATTTTAATGGAGAAGATGAGGCATATTGTTTAGGTTTTTATGAAACAAAATTATGACGGAGAAAATTGCATAAAGTAATGAATAATATTACAGTAATACGAACAAAAAGAAAAACAATATCAATTAAGGTAAATAATGATTTGACAGTTACAGTAAGAGCCCCCATTTTTACTTCTGATAAAGAAATCGGAGAAATTTTAAAGTCAAAAGAAAAGTGGATTTCTAAATGTATTGAACAAATAAAAAGTGAAAATGAAGAGTTATCTAAAAATGATTATTTTACAGCAGAAGAAATTAGCAAGTTGGCAGATAAAGCATTGGATTACATTCCGGGCAGAGTGAAATATTATGCGGATATTATAGGTGTTACATACGGAAAAATAACAATACGAAATCAAAAGACCAGATGGGGAAGCTGTAGCAGCAAAGGAAATCTTAATTTTAATTGCCTTCTTATGTTGATGCCACCTGAAGTAATAGACTACGTTGTGGTTCACGAGTTATGTCATCGAAAGCAAATGAATCACTCAAAAGCTTTCTGGAAAGAAGTGGAGAAAATACTTCCAAACTATAAAGATTCAGTTGGATGGTTAAAGAAAGAAGGAGGGGGAATTATAAGAAGGATGGGATGAAAAATACTACAAAATGTTGATGAACATACACTTTTTCCTTTACAAAATGTTGATTTGCGTACATTTTGGGGTTCTAAAATGTCTATGGAGCATATAATGCAGGAATGTTTCCGGTTCTATATGAAGGAAAGACTGATGAAGATATTCCAAGGTTTAAGAGTGGAAATAAAGAATATGAAATTGATTTTGACCATTTACATATTTATGATTGGCGGGAATTGATTGAAATTTTGAAAAAATGTACATAATAAAATATAAAATTATAAGCTATGGGACAATTTTAGCCCATAGCTTTTGTTATACTTACACTACTTATTAAATTTAAAATATATAATGTAAAGGTATGGCGTAAACTTCCAAACCTTTACTTTATCTATGCGCATTTTCCCACGCTTTTCTCACATCCTCTGGCATGTCTTCCAGTTTTAAATTCTTTAATTTCTTTTATTTCCATAATAAAAAATATAGTTCAAAGATTAATAAAAATAATTGAAATATTATAAAAAACTAATAAAAATACTTTTATTAAAGAAAACGCATAAAAATGTTTTTTTTATTGAATAGTTGTGCAATATGTAGTAATATATGCGCTGTATGTTAGGAAAAAATAAACAAAATATACTATTTTCAAAAGACTAAAAAAGACAAAAAAAGTAAAAAGTGAACCAAAAACATTTTTAATAATATTTTTGAATTAAGAAGGAGGACTTACTAATGAGAAAGACAAAGAAAGGAATAGCCATAGGCTTAGCCTTAATAATGACGGCTATGCCGGCGTTTCAACATGGTTTTTTTGTAAGCGATGTAAAGGCTGCCACGCAGAAAGGAAGTTTGGCTACTAAGGTTACAGGAACTTGGTCATATGAAGGTGACAATGTTATTCATACCCAGACTAATGAATCATTATTTGCCAATTTGCCAACTTTAGCTAACAAAGGTAATACACGTTTTACAACAGATAATTATGATTCAGAAAACAAAGCCTTTAAGACTAATGGCTGGTCAACATCAATGGGATGGAAGTATAGTTGTAGTGATAATTTTGGTAACACAACATACGCAATTCCATTAGCATTTAAAGCTGTAAGCGATGGAATGTACGTTACAAAGCCATCAACTATGGTTGTTAGAGATACATTTAATGCAAGTGCACCGGAGAATGGAACTTTATCAGATTTTGAAGTTAAGACAGGATTTAGCTCAAATGAGGTAAAAGCTGACAGGGAAACAGACTGGTCTACAGATGTGGTATTAGAGAATGCGTCTGATTCATCACAATATATGAAGACAACAATGACACAGGGAAGTCCAATGGCATTGTTTAGAATGAATGGAACAAAGACAGCATCATTGTTAAGATTAAGAGATACATTGCCTTCAGCGGTTGTGGGATATAATGGTGATACACCTGAGAATTCAACAATGCTTGTGTTAAGAGTTTATGATAATCATGATGATGTTAGCAAGTATAGCAATTATGATTATTATGCACTATATGTTCCAAAGGGAACAACTTGGAATCCAACATTAGGAGAAACAAACATTGGTGAAATATCAATGACATTCCCTAGTGAGAATAAAGCGTATTTCACATTGGCATGGTTATGTGAAAGCACAGGAACAAATGATTCAGAAGCTGAAAAGATTGCTAAAATTTATGAACCTTATGCATTTAACTACGCAGAAGATACAGGGGTTAATTATGACTATAACAGAAGTACAGGAAAGGTAACTACAACATATAATTATAAAGTTGGTAAGATGGATTCATCAAAACCTGACGGAGTAGTTATGGGGATCCTTCCAAGCCAGTATAAGAATATGACAGGTTATAGTTATCTTAAAAATGAGGCAAGAACAATTCGTGGACAGATGAAGTTTTTGATTGGCGATTCATTTACTACCCAATTAACTTATTCAGGAATCCTTCAGTCAAGTCCATCAGTTGAAAATTCTGATAAAGCCAAGTTACAGGAATATGTAGATAGCTTTATGAAAGATTATGGTCCTGAAAACGGAGAATTAACTAAGGAAGCTAATGTTCTGGTTAATACATATGATTCAGGAAAAAGAATGAACAGAGCTATTCAGGTTATGGAAGCAGCAGAGGCATGTGGCGACACAGAAGATGCTAACACTTTATTAAAAGCATTGGAAAATGAATTAGCAGACTGGTTTACAGCGGATAATGACAATAATGCAGAAGATAAGTATTTTTATTATGATGAAAATGTAGGTAGCTTATTTGGTTTCCCACAGGCTTATTATACAGTAGACGGAATGACAGACCATCATTTCCACTATGGATATTTTATTCAGGCAGCAGCTCAGGTTGCATTTAGAGATCCTGATTTTATTGCACAGTATTCAGATATAATTAATGAAGTTATAGGGGATATTGCTTATGATAAGAAAGATTCTTCATCAAAATATCCATACTTAAGAGTATTTTCAACATATGAAGGACATTCATGGGCAAGTGGTCATGCTAACTTTGCTGATGGTAACAATCAGGAATCAAGTTCAGAGTCAATAAATGCATGGGCAGCGTTGATTTTGTATGGTCAGGCTACAGGAAATGAAGAATTAACAGATTTAGGTGTATATTTGTACACAACAGAAGTTAATTCAGTTAATAACTATTGGTTTGATATTGATGGAGATATTTTGGATAGCAATTATACTGCAAGCACAACATCAGCTAACAAGCATAATGTAGCTTCAATTGTTTGGGGAGGCAAATATGATTACTCAGCATGGTGGACAGCAGAACCATTACAGATTCAGGGGATTAATTTATTACCTATTACATCTGCATCATATTATTTGGGAAAGAGTACAGATTTCGTAAAAGCAAACTTTGAATCAGCTCAGGCCAATGAAAAAGCATTTACGGGAAATGATAAATTATCTACACCAACAGACAGATGGAATGAATTATGGAGTTCTTATTTGGCATTGGCTGATATGGACAAAGCTCAGGAGTATTTTAGTTCAACATGTGCACCAGAGGCAGGAGATTCAAAAGCTCATGCTTACCACTTTATTAAGTCACTGGAGAAAGTTGGAAGTCCTAAACTAGACATTACAAGTGATGATCCATTAAGTCTTGTATTTGAAAATAAAGACGGAATAACTACATATGTTGCATACAATCCTACTAATGAAGAAAAAACAGTAACTTTCTCAGATGGAAAAGTTATTAAGGTTGCACCAAAGGCACAGTCAGAAGAACAAAGTGCAGGAGCAACATATAAAGTAGAATACTATTTACAAAATGCAGATTTGACATATTCACTTAATAGTACAGATACAAAAACTGCTTCAGCTGGAAGTCAGGTAACAGCACCTACTAAATCATTTACAGGATATATTTTAGATAAAACTGTTGAAGGAACAAAAATTTCAGGCACAGTTACAGAAGATAATAGTCTTGTTTTAAAAGTATATTACAGATTAAGAAATGATACAGATGAACCTGAATCAACAACATCTGCAGTAACAAAGATTGATTGGTCTGACATTACTGCTTGGACAGAAATTGGAAGTACAGGAATTTCATATAGTGTAATTGAAGGAAAAGATATATTTGCAAGAATTAATGAAGCAGACGGAAATCCATTCTATTTCATATTTAATCAGGGTGGATTTAATGCAACAATTACAGGACCTGATTTAAGTACTGTAATAACAAAGAATTGTCCGGGTGCAGAGATTCCACTTAAAGCAAGCGAGCTTAAGGAAGATGGCTATTATACAATTGATGCGGACATTAACGGCAATACAGTAAAGATAGCATTAAAGAAAGGAGATGGCGCTCCTGAGCCAACAACAGAAGCACCTACAACAGAGAAGGAAACAACAACTGCAGCGCCAACTACTACACAGCCAACGACAGGTGGAACAGAAACAACAGCAGCAACTCCAACAACTAAACCGACAACAGGTGGAGAAGTAACAACAACTGCAAAACCAACAACAGTTGCACCTACAAGTGAAAAGGAAACAAGTGTTACAACAAAACCTGAAACTACAACACCTAAGGTAACATCAAATAATGTTATGAAAGAAACTACAACTGATAAGGTTTCAAGTACAAGCATTAGACTTGGAAGAACAAAAGTTAAAAAGGCTGTTAAACGTAACAAAGCAGTTAAGGCAAAGATTTCTTTGAAGAAAGTTAAGAGCGCAACAGGATATGTTGTTAAGGTTTCTACATCAAAGAAGTTTAAAGGCAAGAAGACAATTACAAAGACATTTAAGAGAAATGTATTTAAATTTAAGAGGCTTAAGAAGAACAAAAAGTATTATGTTAAAGCCAGAGCTGTAAAGGTAGTTGGCAAGACAAAATACTACGGTAAATGGAGTAAGGTTAAAAAGATTAGAATTAAAAAATAATCTTGTTGATAATTGTGTAAAATCAATAATTTAACAAAAATATAACTCAAATATAACATTAATATAGGTAATACGGGGTTGACACACAAAAAAAACAGCCGTATACTATTAAACGTAAATATTGACTAGATAGCAGAGGAGTGGACCACAAAGGCCCACTCTTTTGTTGTAATTGATATAAAAAATAATTAAAGGAGAATAAAGTGTCAAGAAGAGAAGAATATGAAATGAAGACAGAAGCTCTGATTACACCTATAGTTGATGAAAAGGGCTTTGAATTAGTTGATGTTGAATATGTAAAAGAAGGCAGCAACTGGTATTTAAGAGCATATGTTGACAAGGAAGGTGGTATAACTATTAACGACCTTGAATCTGTTAGCAGAATCTTAAGTGACAAATTAGATGAAGAAGATTTTATCAGTGATGCTTATATTTTGGAAGTAAGTTCACCGGGGCTTGGCCGTCCGTTAAAGAAGGATAAGGACTTTGACAGAAACATGGGAAATGAAATTGAAGTTCATTTATACAGAGCTGTTGACAGACAGAAACAGCTTGTAGGACTTTTAAAAGCATATAATGCAGACACAATTACCATTGAAAATGAAGATGGTAGTGAAACAGATATAGACAGAGTGAATGTATCACTTGTCAGACCAACAATTGATTTTTAATTTTTTAGGAGGATAAAAACAAATGAACAAAGAATTAATTGAAGCATTGAATATCTTAGAAAAGGAAAAAGATATTAGCAAAGAGTCATTATTTGAAGCTATCGAAAATAACTTAGTAGTAGCGTACAAAAATAACTTTAACAAAGCAGACAATGTAACAGTTACAATGGACAGAGAAACAGGAGATTTCCACATTTATTCACAGAAGGAAGTTGTTGAAGAAGTAATGGATCCTGTAACAGAGATTTCTCTTGAAGATGCAAGAAGCATTAAGGGAACATACGAACTTGGCGATATTGTAAATATTGAAATCCAGTCAAAGGACTTTGGACGTATTGCAACACAGAGTGCAAAGAATGGTATCCTTCAGAAGATTAGAGAAGAAGAAAGAAAGAGCCTTTACGAACAGTATTTTGAAAAGCAGGATGACATTGTTACAGGTATTGTTCAGAGAATCAATGGTAAGAATATTAGCGTAAACCTTGGTAAGGTTGACACAGTTCTTATGGAAAAAGAACAGGCTAAGGGAGAACATTTCAGACCAACTGAAAGAATAAAACTTTACATTACAGAAGTAAAAGACAATGGTAGAGGACCAAGAATCGTTGTTTCAAGAACTCATCCGGGATTAGTTAAGAGACTTTTTGAACAGGAAGTTACAGAAATCCAGGATGGTACAGTAGAAATTAAAAGCATTGCAAGAGAAGCAGGTTCAAGAACAAAGATGGCTGTATGGTCAAATAACGAAGACGTTGATGCCGTAGGTGCATGTGTAGGTGTTAACGGTGCAAGAGTAAATGCAGTAGTTGATGAGTTACGTGATGAAAAGATTGATATTGTAAACTGGAGCGAAAATCCTGCAATCTTAATTGAAAATGCATTAAGTCCATCAAAGGTTGTTGCAGTTCTTGCTGATCCTGATAACAAGGAAGCATTAGTAGTAGTACCTGATTTCCAGCTTTCACTTGCAATTGGTAAAGAAGGTCAGAATGCAAGACTTGCTGCAAAACTTACAGGATTTAAGATTGATATTAAGAGTGAGTCACAGGCAAAAGAAGAAGGAATCCAGTATGTATTCGATGATGATGAATATTATGATGACGAATACTACGATGATGAATACGATGCAGAATATGATGACGAGTATTATGATGATGAATATGATTCAGAGTCAGAGGCTGATTCAGAAGAATCTGAAGAAGTAACAGAAGAAACATCCGAAGCTACAACTGAAGAGACAGAAGAATAACAGACCAAATCAGGGATTAGGAGATGATGCTATGGGACAGACAAAAAAGATGCCTGTAAGAACCTGTACAGGTTGCAGACAGGCAAAAAACAAAAAGGATTTGATTCGAGTTGTTCGTGACAAAGAGGGAAATGTTAGTGTTGATGCAACAGGAAAATTAAACGGTCGTGGAGCTTACATATGTCCGGATAAAGAATGCCTGAAGAAAGCAATTAAGAATAAAGGTTTGGAAAAAACACTTAAGATTTCAGGTATTGGCGAAGAAATCTATAGTCAGCTTGAAAAAGAATTAGGAGAGATAAATGAATAAGGTATTTTCTATGATAGGACTTGCAACAAGAGCAGGGAAAACCGTGGCAGGTGAATTTTCAGTTGAAAAGGCTGTTAAGGATAATAAAGCCAAGGTTGTTATTGTTTCAACAGAAAGCTCAGACAATACAAAAAAACTATTTGAAAATAAATGCAAGTTTTATAAGATTCCTGTATTTATTTATGGTACTAAGGCTGAGTTAGGCATGGCAACAGGTAATAAAGAAAGAGCATCCATAGCAGTGTTGGATTCCGGATTTAGCAAGTCGATTGTGAAGATGTTAACAGAAAATGAATAAGCGGAGGTAGTTAAATGGCAAAGATGAGAGTACATGAATTAGCCAAAGAGTTAGATATAAAAAGTGCTGACATAGTAAAGGCACTTGGAGAAAAGGGCATAGATGTAAAGGCAGCAAGTTCCATTGACGATGACAATATTGAATTTGTAAAAACAAAATTCAAGAACAGTCAGAAGGAAAGCAGTGGAGAAGCTACTGAAGATGAAAAGAAAGAAAAGTCAAAGCCAAGAGTTATAATTACAAGCAAAGGTGTAATTAGAAGAGGCGAAAGACATTCTAAGGGTGATGGAGAAAAGAGACGCAGAAGACACAGTGATGGTGAACATCATCATTCATCAGATAAGAAGGAAAAGAGTGCGGAAGCAAAGGTTACTACTGAAAAGAAGGCTGAGCCTAAGGTAGAAGCGAAAGTTGAACCAAAGGCACCGGTTAAAGCTGAACCGGAAGTAAAAAAAGAACAGCCTAAGGAAGCAGTTAAGACTGAACCGGTTAAGAAAGAAGAAGTTAAGCCGGTAGCAAAAACAGAACCTGAAAAAACAGAAACACCAAAGGTTGAAGCACCAAAGGTTGAACCAAAGAAGGAAGAGGTAAAGCCAAAAGATATGCAGAAGGATACAAAGGTAGAAAAGAAAACAGAACAGAATAACAACAGACAAAATAAGCCTTTTAACAGAGACAATAATGATCGTAGAAATGATGGTCAGAGAAATGACCGCAGAAACGACAGAGGAGACAACAAAGGCGGATATAACAGAGATAACCGTAACAACAGGAATAACAACGGAAATTTCAGAGACAGAAACAACAATGGTCAGGGCAGAAATGACGGCCAGAGAAACGATCGTAGAAATGATGGTCAGAGAAATGACCGTAGAAATGACAGAAACGATAATAGAGGTTATAACAGAGATAGAAATAATAATGGCAATAACGGAAATTATCGTGACAGAAATAACAACGGAAATTTCAGAGACAGAAACAACAACGGCCAGGGCAGAAATGACGACAGAAGAAATGACTTTAGAAGAAATGATAATTCAAGAGGCGGTATGGCACCTGCTGAACCAATTCAGAATAAGGATAGAAAGTCAAGAGAGAACAAACTTCGTCAGGACCGTCAGGAAAGAAATAAGAAGAATTATGACGATAACAGACAGGGCAAGAATGGCAGAAAGAAAGATTTCTCTAAGCCTGTAATGGAAAAGCCTAAGAAGAAAGAAGAAAAGAAGGAAGAAATCAAGGTAATTGAGGTTCCGGATTTTATTACAATAGGTCAGCTCGCTGAAAGAATGAAAATGCAGCCATCAGCAGTTATTAAGAAACTTTTCCTTGAAGGAAAGATGGTTACTGTTAATACTGAAATCGACTTTGACAGCGCAGAAGAAATAGCTTTAGGCTATGACATTATGTGTGAAAAAGAAGAAAAGGTAGATATTATTGAAGAACTTTTAAAGGAAGATGAAGAAGATGAAAGCTTAATGGTTAAGCGTCCACCTGTAGTATGTGTTATGGGTCACGTTGATCATGGTAAAACATCACTTCTTGATGCAATTAGAGAAACAAATGTAATTTCAGGAGAAGCAGGTGGTATTACACAGCATATCGGTGCTTCAGTTGTTAAAATTAATGACCAGACTATTACATTCTTAGATACACCTGGACATGAAGCATTTACATCAATGCGTATGCGTGGTGCTCAGTCAACAGATATTGCAATCCTTGTTGTAGCAGCAGATGATGGTGTTATGCCACAGACTGTAGAAGCTATTAACCATGCTAAGGCAGCAGGAATTGAAATTATCGTAGCAATTAACAAAATTGATAAACCGGGAGCAAACATTGACCGTGTTAAGCAGGGACTTGCAGAACATGGATTATTAGCTTCAGACTGGGGCGGAAACGTTGAAATGGTTCCTGTATCAGCTCACACTAAGGAAGGTATTGATGACCTTCTTGAAATGGTTCTTTTACAGGCAGATGTATTAGAATTAAAGGCTAACCCTAATCGTCAGGCAAGAGGTATTATTATTGAAGCTAAGCTTGATAAGGGCAAAGGACCTGTTGCTACAGTTCTTGTACAGAAAGGTACATTAAAGGTTGGAGCAAATATTGCAGCAGGAGCTAACCACGGTAAAGTGAGAGCTATGTCTGATGACAGAGGAAACAGAATTAAGACAGCAGGCCCATCAACACCTGTAGAAATTTTAGGTCTTAGTGGTGTTCCAAACGCAGGTGAAGTATTTGTATCAACTGCAACAGCTAATGAAGCAAAAGACTTTGCGAACACATTCGTTGAAGACAGCAAGGCTAAGCTTATGGAATCAAATAAATTTAGAATTTCTCTTGATGATCTTAATTCACAGATTGAAGCAGGAGAACTTAAGGAACTTAACCTTATTATCAAGGCTGATGTTCAGGGTTCAGTTGAAGCTGTAAGACAGAGTCTTGTTAAGCTTTCAAATGAAGAAGTTGAAGTTAAGGTTATCCACGGTGGTGTAGGTGCAATTAACGAATCTGACGTTATCTTAGCATCAGCATCTAACGCAATTATTATCGGATTTAATGTAAAACCTGATGCACAGGCTGAAGAAACAGCTAAGACAGAAGGAGTTGACTTAAGACTTTATTCTGTAATCTACAACGCTATTGATGACATTGAAAGAGCTATGAAGGGTATGCTTGAACCTGTTTACGAAGAAAAAGTTATCGGTCATGCAGAAATCCGTCAGATTTTCAAGGCTTCAGGTGTTGGAAACATTGCCGGTTCATATGTTTTAGATGGTGCTATGCAGAGAGGATGTTCAGCAAGAGTTACAAGAGATGGAGAACAAATTTATGAAGGACCGGTTGCATCACTTAAGAGATTTAAGGATGATGTTAAGGAAGTTAAAGCCGGTTACGAATGTGGTCTTGTATTTGAAAAATTCAATGACATTGCAGAAGGCGATCAGGTTGAAGCATACATGATGGTAGAAGTGCCAAGATAGGAACTTTAACCTAGTCCGGAAAGGATTAAAAATTGAGAAAAAACAGTATAAAGAACACTCGTATTAACGGGGAAGTTCAGAGAGAGTTAAGTGTAATTATCAGAGAACTTAAAGATCCAAGAATTGGAATGATGACAAGTGTAACAGGTGTTGAAGTTACACCTGATCTTAAGTTCTGTAAGGTATATATTAGTGTATTAGGTGACGAAGAAGCAAAGGCAGATACAATGGCAGGACTTAAAAGTGCTGCCGGTTTTATCCGCCGTGAATTAGCAAGAACAGTTAACCTTAGAAATACACCGGAATTAAAATTCGTTATGGACCAGTCTATTGAATACGGTATGAAGATGTCAAAATTAATAGACGAAGTTAATGGGAATAATAAAGAAGAATCAGAGGATAACGAATAAGCATAAAGGAATTAATTTGAATGATGAAGAAGATTAACGATATTATTGGAGATGCAAAGACTATTGGTATAGCAGGTCACGTGCGACCTGACGGAGATTGCATGGGTTCATGTATGTCTTTGTATAATTATCTTAAAAAGAACAGACCGGATTTAGATGTAAGGGTATTTTTAGAGTTTGTGGACAAAAAGTTCAATATTATTGAAAATACAGACCAGATTATCACAACAGGATATGACGGTACTAAATTTGATTTGTTTATATCACTCGATACGGCAAGTCTTGACAGATTAGGACTTAATTTGCCTTTCTATGAGAATGCCAAAAGAACAGCCTGCATTGATCATCATGCAAGTAATGACGGATATGCAGATTATAATTATATTTTGCCAAAGGCAAGTTCAGCAAGTGAAGTATTATATGATTTGTTAGATGAAGACTTAATTGATAAATCAATTGCAGAACCAATGTATATGGGAATCGCACACGATTCAGGCGTATTCAGATTTCAAAGTACAACACCAAAAACTATGAGAATCGCTGCTAACATGATTGAAAAAGGTGTTAATGTGAATATGATTCTTGAAGAAACATTTTTTAGAAAAACATATAACCAGATGATGGTTACTGCGAAGATTCAAAGTGAAGCAGTGTTGGCATTAGATGGAAAATGTATTTATGGTTACTGCACATCAGAAATGATGGAAGAGTACGGTGTTACAACTAAGGATTTAGATGCAGTTGTGGCATCAATAAGAAATGTTGACGGTGTTGAAGTGGCTATGTTTTTGTACCAGTTAAGTGAGGATTCATACAAAGTCAGTCTACGTTCAAAGAATTACGTGGATGTAAGCAAGATTGCCGTTGAAAACGGTGGTGGCGGTCACGTAAGGGCTGCAGGAGCAGAGATACACGGTGAACTTAACGATATAATAAACAAACTGCTTAACAGAATAAAACAGGACATTTAAAATGAAACTGTTGAAGGAGTTGATGGTATAAATGATTAATGGAGTCATTAATGTTTATAAGGAACCCGGCTATACATCTCACGATGTAGTGGCAAAGTTAAGAGGAATCCTAAAACAGAAAAAAATAGGCCATATGGGAACCCTTGATCCCAATGCTGTAGGAGTGTTGCCGGTTTGTCTTGGAAAAGCAACGAAGCTTTGCAATTTATTGTCTGAAAAGGACAAAACTTATACAGCTACAATGTTGCTTGGAACAGAGACAGATACTCAGGATACAACAGGTCAGATTACTAATCAGACACCTGAAGAGGAAGTTATGAAGCTTTCCGAAGAAAAGGTTTTTGATGTGATTAAAAGCTATATAGGCGAATATGACCAGATTCCACCAATGTTTTCAGCAATAAAAATAAATGGTCAGAAATTATATAATCTTGCAAGAAAGGGAGAAGAAATAGAAAGACCTCCAAGACATTGCAAAATTATAGACATTACAATAACAAAAATTGATTTGCCAAGAGTAAGTTTTCACGTAACATGTTCTAAGGGTACATACGTAAGAACCCTTTGCTACGACATAGGAAAGGATTTAGGTGTTGGGGCATGTATGGAAAAACTTACACGTACACGAGTTGAAAGATTTGACATAAAGGACAGTATTTCTCTATCTCAGATAGAAGAAATTAGGGACCAGGGAGTTTTGGAACAGTATATTACTCCTGTTGACGAGATTTTGAATATGTATTCAAAATGTATGGTTTCAGAGGAAGCTGAAAAGTTACTTTATAACGGTAATATTTTTACTTCGAGAAACACATTGTTAAAGATGAATCATCAGGATGGTCAGACAGTAAGAGTATATACTCACGATGGCAAATTCATTGGTTTATATATGTATATTGCAGAAAAACAGATATACAAACCAATTAAGATTTTCTTATAGAAATGGAGAAATTATGCAACGCATTTCTTTAGATGATAACATAAAATTAAAAAATACAATTGTAACAATTGGAAAGTTTGATGGAATACATAAGGGACACGAAAAGCTTCTTGAAGTTATAGTTAACAATGCTAATGGTAGACAGAAAGTAGTTCTTACTTTTGAAACTACACCTTCAGCATTCCTTAATAATAATGCCAACAAAACAATTGTGACAGAAGAGGAGAAGCAGATTCTTTGTGAACAGCAGGGCGTTGATGTGTATATGAAAATGCCTATGAAGAAAGAGTTTCTTGCACTTTCTCCGGATGAATTTGTATCAAAAATTTTAAAAGATAAAATAGGTGCCACAACAATTGTATGTGGACCGGATTTCCATTTTGGAACAAAGGCTTCCGGAAATGTTAAGTTTTTGAAGGACAATCAGAAAAAATATGGTTATAATCTTATAGTTGTAGAGAAGGAACAGTATCACAACAAAGATATAAGCAGTACTAGTATTAGAAAAAAAATAACAGAAGGCAAGATGCAGGATGTAAATGAAATGCTTGGACATCCTTACAGGATAATCGGTAAGGTTGAGCAGGGCAAGCACCTGGGACGAACAATCGGACTTCCAACAGCTAATATCATTCCTGATGAAACTAAGTTATTGCCTCCTAATGGCGTCTATAGAACAGTTGTGGTAGTTGAAGGTCAGACTTTTAATGCCATAAGCAACGTAGGCGTAAATCCTACAGTTGAAACAGGTACAAAGATAAAAGTTGAAACCCACATAATCGACTATGAGAACTATATCTACAATGAAATCGTTCAGGTACAGTTTTATGATTTCATAAGACCGGAGCGAACATTTGACAGCTTAGAGAAATTGAAACAGCAAATCGAAGCAGATATAGAAACCTGTAGAAGAATTGTTGGGAATAATAAGTAAATAGATTATAACAAGTTAATAATAAAATGTTGTGAGAAGCTACGCGTAATGCGTAGCTTCTTTTGTCCATAGCAGATGCTAGGAATTGTAATGTGTTTCTAAGAGAAACATTTCTAAGCCCAATATATAGTTTTTCTGAAAATTGGTTGCATTTAACTATATTATAGACAAAATATAAACAAATCATATGTTAAAGCAACTAATGTACCCCAAAATAGAAAAAAGTTAAAATATCTGGGTACGTTTTGCCGAATTATCAGGTAAAACATACAACATAATATATATGCAAACAGTCGATGTACCCCGAAATAAGAAAAAGTTAAAATATCTGGGTACGTTTTGCCGAATTATCAGGTGAAATATACAACATAATATATATGCAAACAGTCGATGTACCCCAAAATAGGAAAAAGTTAAAATATCTGGGTACGTTTTGCCGAATTATCAAGCAAAAAATACAACATAACATATATAGAAAAGCTAAACGTACCCCGAAATAGAAAAAAGTTTGAATTTCTGGGTACATCTCACTAAATTATCATTAAAAATATATAACACATTGTATAAATGAATAAAAAACGTACCCAAAAAAATATAGAATGGAAAATATCTGGGTACGCAGGTAAATTAAATAAAAAACAGGCATAAAATGAATTAATGATATAGTTTAAAGTTTGATTACAGTGTGCCAAGGTCATAAATATGCCTTTGTGCAAGCACAGACACATCTATGACCTTGGCACACTGTAATCAAAAATGCTATTTTAAAATTCACAAAAAATTAACTATATTAATAAAAAGAGCAAATAAAATTAAAATAATTAATTTTAAACTTTAGAAAGTTAAAAAAACAAAGAAAATACATTGACATTTTTTTGCGGCTTTTTATAATGGGTCACATAAGACAAAGGCGTCGTACAGAGATTTTTGTACGCGCCTTTTTCTTTTACTGAAAAATATTTTAGGACAAAGGAGAAACGAGATGGAAGTAAAAGGTATTAGACATGAGGCATTTAATTGTGAAAAGTATGTATCAGGTAAGAGCATGGAAGATGTAATGGCTGACTATGGTCTTACAAGTGTTGTAAAGTTAGGTTCAAATGAAAATATGTATGGACCATATGATATTGCACTTAATGCAATGGGAGAGGAAGTTAAAAAGCTTAATATATATCCAGAAAAGAATTATATAAAATTAAAAAAAGTTGTAGGAGAGAAATTTGGTGTTGACGGTGATTGGGTAAGCCTTGGACATGGTGCAGGAAATGTGCTTGATGAAGTTGCAAAGACATTATTAGAAGATGGAGATGAAGTATTAGTACCACAGCAGTCATACAGATTGTATCGTGAAATTTCAAAAATTATGGGTGCTAAAGTAATTGAAGTACCATTAAATGATAACTACACAATGGAATTAAAAGATTTTAAGGAAAAACTTACAGATAAAACAAAAATCGTATGGATTTGTAATCCAAACAACCCAACAGGTTCAGTAATTGACAAAGATACATTTGATGATTTCGTAGAGGCGCTTCCTGAAAAATGTTGGTTAGTAATTGATGAAGCATATGCTGATTTTGCCAATCCTGATGATTTACCTGATGTAATGAAATATATTAAAGCAGGTAAGCAGGTAATTAACATTAGAACATTTTCAAAATATTATGGTTTAGCAGGTGGACGTATTGGTTACCTTGTAGCAAATCCTGAATTTGTAAACTGGTATGACACAGTAAGCGAACCATTTAATGCTAACAGAATTGGTCTTGCCGGAGCAGTTGCATTAATGAGCGAAGAAGGACAGGCTGAATGTAAAAAATATGGCGATAAGATGATTGCTGACAGAGAAATGTTAAATGAAGAACTTACAAAATTAGGATGTGAATGTTTCCCATCACAGGCTAACTTCGTATTCTTCAGTACACCATATGATGCCGGTGAAATCGCAGAAATGTTATTAAGAGTTGGTGTTATTGTAAGACCTTGCGGTGGTTGGGGATACAACAAACATCTTAGAGTATCAATTGGTACAACAGAACAGAACAAGATTTTCCTTGAAGAATTTAAGAAAGTTCTTGAAACATTAAGCAAATAAAAATCCATATTAAACATAAGAAAATTGGAATTAGACTTACATTAAAAATTGAATTATCGTAGAAAAATTCAATCAACAAAAAACAGGAGAAAAATATGAAAGTAGCAATTTGTGATTATAAAGAACCTCTTAACAGAGACTTGGAAATTGAAAAATCAGTTTTTAAAAAATTCCTTGGAGAAGACACAGAAATTTCTCTTTATGTACATGAAGGTGATAATGAGAAATTTAAAGAAGCAATTAAAGATGTAGATGGAATACTTACATCATATTTGGAGTTTCCAAAAGAAATAATAAACAGCAATCCGAATTTAAAAGGAATTTCAATTGAAGCTACAGGTTACAACTTCGTAGATGCGGATGCAGCACAAGAACAGGGAACAGCAGTAGCGGTTATCGGAGAATATTGTACACAGGAAGTTGCAGATCATTCAATAGCATTAATGCTTGCAGTTGCAAGAAAATTAAAACATTATGACAGAGAAATAGAATACAAACATGTATATGATTACAACTCAACATCAGGAATGATTAGACTTGAAGGTTCAACATTTGGAATTTTAGGTTTAGGAAAAATCGGAAAAGCAGTTGCCAGAAGAGCACAGGGATTTGGAATGAATGTTATAGCCTATAGTCCAAGTTGCAAACCGGAAGTAGCTGAAAGCTTAGGAGTAAAACTTGTAAGCAAAGAAGAATTATTTGAAACGTCCGATGTAATTAGTGTTCATATGAGACTTACACCTGAAAATGAAAATATGTTAAACCGTGAAGCCTTTGCAATGATGAAAAAGAAACCAATTATTGTGAATGTTTCAAGAGGAAGCATGATAGACGAAGAGGCTTTGCTTGAAGCTTTAGATAATGGTCAGGTTTTCGGCGCAGGACTTGATGTTTTGGTTGAAGAAACTAATGAAAATACATTAAAGTGTCCATTTGTTGGACGTGAAGATGTAGTATTAACACCACATACAGCATTTTATTCAGACTTTGCATTATATGAATGTCAGAGAATAGGTGCAGAAAACTTATGTTACATCTTAAGAGGTGAGCAGGACAAGGTATTTAGAATGGTTAACGATGTAGATGTTACAAAGTTTGCAAAATAAAGGAAAGGCATACGAAAGACAATGAAGAAACTAGAGATAAGAAAAGCATTGGAACAAATGGATAAAAAAGTATATTTCACAAGTCTGGCTATTGTTGTCTTAATGGTTTTGGCTTTAATCTTCATACCAAACACAGTAAAAATTGCAATCGAAAGTACATTTAATGTTTGCATAAACCACTTTGGTTGGATGTATATACTTGTAAGTGTTTTTTGTTTCGGACTTTTCTTTTATCTCTATTTTGGAAAATATGGCAACATAAAATTTGGAAATCCTGATGATAAACCAAGATTTTCAACGTTTAGCTGGGCAGCAATGATTTTTACATCAGGAGCAGGATCTAGTACAGTAATTCTTGGATTTGCAGAGCCAATATATTACCTAAAAAATACACCATTTCATATAAAGGCAATGTCAACGCAGGCTTATGAATATGCTCATATGTATGGACAGTTTCACTGGGGATTCAGTGCATGGGCTTTTTATATCCCGGCAGTTACCGCAATCGGATATATGTTATATGTAAGAAAAACAAGAGATGTAAAATTGTCAGGAACACTAACTCCAATATTTGGAGAAAAATTTAAAGATGGAATAATTGGAAAGATAATTGACATTGTAGTAGTTTTCGGAATTATTGCATCAATAACCACTTCATTAGGTTTGGGAGTTCCGGTAATGTCAAAACTTATTTCAAGCGTATTACATATAAAGGATGGCTTATCATTACAGATAGCTGTATATCTTATATGGTTTATGATTTTCGGTTGGAGCGTTTTTAGAGGACTTGAAAAAGGAATAAAGAAATTAACAGATGTAAATATGCTAATAATTTTCATATTCCTTGGAGTTGTAGGAGTGCTTGTTTCTATATCAAAAATTTTTGAAATGGAATTAAACAGCATAGGCTTATATCTTCAGAATCTTCCAAGAATGATATTTTATACAGACCCATTTGGCAATCAGAATTTTGTTCATGATTGGACAATGTTTTACTGGGGATGGTGGTTATCTTTCTTACCGATTATGGGAATTTTTATAGCCAAGGTTTCAAGAGGAAGAACATTAAAACAGGTTATTTTAGGACAAATGGTTTGGGGAAGTCTTGGATGTTGCACATTCCTTGGAATCCTTGGAGGATATTCATTATATCTTCAGAAAAACGGAATTGTAGACTTAGTTTCAATTCTTGAAAAAGAAGGTAATGAAGGAGTTGTTCTTGCAATAATGCAGACTTTACCTTTTAGCAAAATATTGATAGTACTTCTTGTAATACTTTGTTTTGTATTTCTGGCAACAACAATAGATTCAACAGCAATGGTACTTGGAACGGCAACGTCTAAAAACTTAGATTCTGAGGAAGATCCTCATTTGCTTAATCGTTTTAGCTGGGCAATAGCAATATTTGCCATAGCCATCGGATTGTCAACAGTTGGAGGATTAAAACTTATACAAAAGTTTGCAATAGTACTGGGATTTCCACTAATATTTATAGTTTTCTTAATATCATATTCGGCAATAAAAGCCATGAAAAAGGATTTTGGGAAGATGACAAAAGAAGAAATTATAGTTGTATGTCAGGGCACAGGTGAAAGTACACAAACAAATGAAACAGAAGAAAAGACAGAGATTAAATTAGCAAAAAGTACAGATGGAAACAGTAAACAATCAAAAGCAACAAGAGATGAAAAACAGGAACAGAAAACTATTAAAAAGATGAAATGCCAGAAAGCATAAAATCTTTTAATGAATTAGGTACACAATAAAAAAGTACGTAGAGTACAAAAAGAAAGGAAGGACTGAAATTATGAACAATAATTTAAAAAAGTATTTAACCCTTATAATACTTGGTTTGGCAGGTGGCTCAATTTATATATTCCCTTATTTAAAATATGTATTTTATGACCCACTAATTCAGGTATTGCACATTTCAGATACACAGTCTGGTTTATTACTTACAATGTATGCAATAGGATGTGTAATTCTTTATATTCCAGGAGGAATTTTAGCAGATAAGACGAATCCTAAAAAAGCACTGATGTTGTCGTTGGCAGTGGCAACAATATTAACAGGTGCATTTGCAGTAACAATTTTGTTAGATTTACCTGGAAGCGTTGCTTATGGTATTTCATTAGTAATATGGTTGCTTATAGCTTTTGCGTCAGGATTTGTATTCTGGACAGCAATTCTTAAAGCTATAAGAATAATAGGAACTGAAGAAGAACAGGGTACAATGTATGGAATTTATTATGCTGCAAATGGTACAACAGCAGCGATTATTGCAGCAGTAAACTTATGGGCTTACAATGCCGGTGGTGGAGATTCCAATATGAAGTCAGGCTTCTTCTGGGCAGTAGTTTCAATGGCAGCATTTACATTATTGGCAACAATTTTAATAGCAATATTCTTAGAAGGAAAGTCAGATAAGGATTTATCAACAGCAGAGGAAGATAAGTTCCATTTTGGAGATGTAGTTACAGTACTAAAGAATCCGGCAGTATGGATGATTTCAGTAGTATTCTTCTGTGTATACGGTGTATATAGTTGCTCATCATACTTTACACCATACCTTACAGACATAGTAAAATTATCGACAACAGCAGCAGGTGTTTGTGCAATTCTTCGTCAGTACATAGTAATGCTTGTAGCAGCACCTCTTGGTGGCATTCTTGCAGATAAAGTATTTAAATCAACACTTGGTTGGTTCAGATGTGGTGGAGTCATCTTGGCAATTTCAATTATTCTTGTTATATTAGTAGGAACAGGTGCACCTTCAATGTTAATTGCAGTATTAACATTAATTCCTGGATTATTCAGTATGTGTCTTTATGGAGTAATGTTCTCTACAATGCATGAAATAAACATTCCTGTAAAAGTAGCAGGTACGGCAATTGGTATTGCATCAATCGTAGGTTACCTTCCTGATATGTTCCTTAACACAATTTTTGGTAACATTCTTGATAAGTCATCAGGAGCAAGTGGATACTTCCAGATATTTGGTATACTTGCAGCGTTTTGTGTAATCGTAGTTGTAATTTGTTCATACCTTTATGCAAAATATGTTAAACCTGTAAGAAAGGCAAATAAATAATTAAAATAAATATGAAACCCGGGAATAGCAGGAACGCCCCTGCCTTTCGGGTTTGTTTTAGAATAAAGAGGGGATAAAATGGAAAATAAAAAATTAAATAATAATTTAGAAGAAACAAGGTTTGATGAAATATTAAATAAGTATAAGCCGTTAGGACAGAGAATTCTTGACCGGATGAACGAAAATCCAGAGGTTTCAGGCAATGAAAAGAAAACCAGCGAATTTCTTATTAATATTCTAAAGGAACAGGGATATAAAATTGTATCACCAAGAGCTAGAATGAAATATTCTTTTTATGCAACAAAAGAAGAAAAATCAGAGCTTAATCTTCCAAAAGTTGCAATAATATGTGAATATGATGCAATGGAAGATATAGGTCACGGATGTGGACACAGTGCAAGTTGTGCAGCAAGTATTATTTGTGCATTAGCAATGGAAGAAACATATAAGGACTTTCCGTTTCAAATAGATTTAATAGGAACACCTGATGAGGAAATAGGTGGTGGAAAAATAAAAATGATGGAGCATGGTGCTTTTGATGATTATGAGTTTGCAGTGGTGATTCAGGCAAACTCAGTTAATCAGCCATTTTTTAGAACATTAGCATCAAGTGATATGCTTATTAATTTTTATGGAAAGCAGGCTCACGCGTCAATGAATCCGTGGGAAGGTGTAAGTGCGCTTAACGGAGTTCAATTATTTTTCCATGGACTTGATATGCTTCGTGTGGGTCTTGAAAAGGGCGATGATGTTCAGGGAGTTATATTAGATGGTGGAAAAATTCCAAATGTAATACCTGAAAAGGCTACAGCCTATGTTTATCTTCGTTCAAAAACAATTAACAGACTTATGAAGTTGAAAAAGAAAGTGGAACAATGCGCCAAAGGGTGTGCAATGGCTGTTGATAATAAATATGATTATTCACAGAATAATCCTGATTATGCAGAAGTATTTATTGGAAATACTGAAAAGAAAATTGTTTGTGATATAATGGATGAGTTAAATCTTAACTGGGAAATAGCAGATGAACCAAGAGGCTCCAGTGATGTTGGAAATCTTGATACAATAATACCTGTGTTTAATCCTGTTATAGCAACAGAAGTGTCGGAAACAAAACTTTATTCAAAAGAGTTTGCAGAATTAATGAAGACAGAAAAGGGTACACACGTAATGGTTACCGGAGCAAAAGTTATGGCAAGGATAATTGAAAAAATGGCATTTGAGAAAGGTTTACTTGAAAAAGTAAAGGAAGAACATAGGGAATATAGAAGCAATGTGTTAGAGTGATTTTTGAAAAATAGATTAATATCTAATAATTGATATTTGAAAAAATACAAAAATTTATGCAAAAAAAATATTGTAAAATCATATAAAAATTATTGACATTTGCAATTACCTTTGTTAGTATAAACGAGTATGTTTAACCTACACGCAGTACTTGGATACTCCATCCGATACTTCAGTGTATGGGGATATTTTAAAATTTAGGAGGAAATATAAATGATTTCAAAAGAAGTAAAAGCTCAGTTAACAGCAGAATATGGTAAGACACCTACAGATACAGGTTCACCAGCAGTTCAGGTTGCAATCTTAACATACAGAATCAAAGATTTAACTGAACATTTAAAGACAAACCACAAAGATCATCATTCAAGAAGAGGTCTTCTTAAGATGGTAGGTAAGAGAAGAGGTTTACTTGACTACATTAAAGAAAACGATGTTGAAGAATACCGTGCTTTAATTGAAAAATTAGGAATTCGTAAATAATAATAAATTTTATTTGAGAGTTTTTATGAACAAAGAAACAGAATGTGTAGAAATACATATTCTGTTTTTCTTTTATTTGGATAAGAAGAAGTTTTCTTTGTTTGGAAGATAGAGTAAAAGATAAAAATAAAACAATAAAAATATAGAAAAATACTAAAAAATGAAGGCAAGTACAGTTATGCGTACTTGCTTTTTATTATTGTTTTGTTTATAATGTAAAGGATTGCGTATATTTATGAAAATATACTTTATGAAAGCAATGCACATTTTGCAGAAGAACCTAGCCGAAGCCACTGTAAAGACTATTATGATTTAAGCTAGTTATTGTAATTATTAGTTACATAGTGATTTTTACAGTAGTTTCGGATTCTTCTGCAGAGAGAAAATAAAAAGGAGAAGTTACTATAGGAAGTAACGAAAGAGAGTTATGTATAAGAGTTTTAGTATGGAGCTTGCAGGCAGAACACTTACAGTTGATGTAGGACGTGTAGCAAAGCAGGCTAACGGTGCAGCATTTATGCACTACGGTGATACAACAGTATTATCAACAGCAACAGCATCAGATAAGCCTAGAGAAGGTGTTGATTTCTTCCCACTTTCAGTAGAGTTTGAAGAAAAGATGTATTCAGTAGGAAAAATCCCTGGTGGATTTAATAAAAGAGAAGGAAAAGCATCAGAAAATTCAGTTCTTACAGCACGTGTTATTGACCGTCCTATGAGACCTTTATTCCCTAAGGATTACAGAAATGATGTTTCACTTAACAATTTAGTAATGTCAGTTGATCCTGAGTGCAGACCTGAGTTAGTTGCAATGCTTGGTTCAGCAATTTCAACATGTATTTCAGACATTCCATTTGATGGCCCATGTGCAATGACACAGGTTGGTATGGTAGATGGAGAATTTGTTGTTAACCCAAGTCAGGCAGTTTGGGACAATGGTGATTTGCAGCTTACAGTTGCTTCAACAAAACAGAAAGTTATTATGATTGAAGCAGGTGCAAACATTATCCCTGAAGCAAAGATGATTGAAGCTATTTACATGGCACATGATATCAACCAGACAATTATTGAATTTATTGAAAAAATCGTTGCAGAAGTTGGAAAAGAAAAACACACATATGAAAGTTGTGCAATTCCTGAAGAATTATTTGCAGCAATTAAGGAAATTGTTCCTCCAGCAGAAATGGAAGTTGCTGTATTTACAGACGATAAGCAGACAAGAGAAGCAAATATTAAGGAAATTACAGAAAAGTTAGAAGAAGCTTTTGCTGACAATGAAGAATGGCTTGCAGTACTTGGTGAAGCAATTTATCAGTATCAGAAGAAGACAGTTCGTAAGATGATTCTTAAAGATCACAAGCGTCCTGACGGAAGAGCATTAGACCAGATTAGACCACTTGCAGCAGAAGTTGACATTGTACCTAGAGTTCACGGTTCAGCTATGTTTACAAGAGGACAGACACAGATTTGTAACGTATGTACTTTAGCACCATTATCAGAAGCACAGAAGATTGACGGACTTGACGAAAATGTTAAGACAAAGAGATATATGCATCATTATAACTTCCCATCATACTCAGTTGGTGAAACAAAGCCATCAAGAGGACCGGGACGTAGAGAAATCGGACACGGAGCTTTAGCAGAAAAGGCATTAATGCCGGTTCTTCCTTCAGAAGAAGAGTTTCCATATGCTATCAGAACTGTTTCTGAAACATTTGAATCAAACGGTTCAACATCTATGGCAAGTACATGTTCATCATGTATGTCATTAATGGCAGCAGGTGTTCCAATTAAGTCAATGGTTGCAGGTATTTCATGTGGTCTTGTTACAGGCGAAACAGATGATGATTATGTTTTACTTACAGATATTCAGGGACTTGAAGATTTCTTCGGTGATATGGACTTTAAGGTAACAGGTACAACAGAAGGTATTACAGCTATTCAGATGGATATTAAGATTCACGGTCTTACAAGAGACATCGTTGAAGGTGCTATTGCAAGAACAAGAGAAGCAAGATTATTCATTATGGATACATGTATGAAACCTGCAATTGCTGAACCTCGTAAAGAAGTTAACGCATATGCACCAAAGATTGAAACAATCCAGATTAATCCTGATAAGATTGGTGATGTTGTAGGTAAGAGTGGTAAGGTTATCAATGCCATTATCGAAGAAACAGGCGTTAAGATTGACATTTCTGATGAAGGAATGGTTTCAGTATGTGGCGTTGACAAGGATATGATTGATAAGGCTCTTAAGTACATTAAGACAATCGTAACTGATTTCGAAGAAGGAATGATTCTTGAAGGAACAGTTGTAAGCATTAAGGAATTTGGTGCTTTCATCGAATTTGCTCCTGGCAAGGAAGGAATGGTTCACATTTCTAAGATTGCTAAGGAAAGAGTTGAGCATGTAGAAGATTACCTTACACTTGGTGACAAGGTTAAATGTAAGTGTCTTGGAAAAGATAAAATGGGAAGAATCAGCTTCTCAATTAAGGATGCTCAGTAAGAACTTACTTGAAATAAATACATTAAAAATATTAACCTGCATTGGCTTTGCTGATGCAGGTTTTTTAAAAACAGCATTAAATAAACAAAAGAAGAAGGTGAAAATATGGCATATAATGAGTTGGTTAAAAATTTCAAACGAATACGTGATTATATGAGAGAATTTTATGTTTACGGATTCAAAAGCCGAGATGAATTTACCAAAAAGAGCGCACGTTCATATGACGATGAACGACGCCGTTTGGAAAGCTGGCTTGGTGATTATATGCAGTTTCGCCAGACAGCAGAAGGCAAAAATATGTTTCTCTCAATTGATAGCCGTTTAACTAAACATAATCCACTGTTTAAAGCGTGGAAAACAAAAAGTTTTACAGACGGAGATATTACCTTACACTTTATTATTATGGATATATTGTCAGAGCCGGGAATAAGTATGACAATTGGAGAAATAACAGATTCTATTGACGAATATTTGTCTAAGTTTTCTAATCCAAGAATGTTTGATGAATCTACAGTTAGAAAGAAACTTAAGAAATACGTGTCCTTGGGCATTTTGACGTCAAAGAAACAGGGAAAGATAGTGTATTACCAAAGAGCTGAAAGCGTAGATTTGCCTGACAAAAGTATGCTTGACTATTTTTCGGAGGTGCTTCCCTGTGGAGTTATAGGTTCCTATTTACTTGATAAGACGGAGAGTAGTGAGAGTAATTTTGCTTTTAAACATCATTACATAACTGGGACAATGGACAGCGAAATTCTTTATTTGATTTTTAATGCAATTAGAGAAAAGAAAAGTGTAACACTTGAAACGGTTAACAAAAAGAAGATGTTGATTACTGAAGATAATGTGATTCCAATTAAGGTAATGATAAGTGCGCAAAGTGGCAGACAGTATCTTATGGCATATGCACCACGAATTAAGAGAATAAAATCATTTAGAACAGACAATATAGTTTCTATTAAACTTAAAGATAAATGTGAACGTTTTGATGAACTTCAGGAACAATTAAAAAAGATGCAGCCACATATTTGGGGAGTAAGCACTCAGGGAAGTCCCGGTTCAAGAATGGAGCATGTGGAATTTACAATTCATTATGCAGATGATGAAAAGTTTATCAGAAGGCGTTTGGAGAGAGAAAAGCGTTGCGGAATAGTTGAACACATTGATGACAACACAAGTAGATTTTCGGTGGATGTGTTTGATTCAAGTGAGGTTATTCCGTGGATTAGAACTTTTATTTGTAGAATTATGGATATTCAGTTTTCAAATAAAGAATTGGAAAATCAGTTTAAAAAAGATATTGAAGATATGAACAGGTTGTATGGCATAGGAGGTGATGAGTAAATGATTTTCAGTGAACTTTATGGAGCATATTATAATACAGTTGCGGCAATTCTTACGGAAGCCATTGATCATCCCCTAACTGACCGATGTATGAATGAAATTATAAAGAAATATGCTTTTTCTGAAAGTATATGGGCAATTCCAGATGCCATAAAGGAAGAAAGATGGCAATTAATATTGCCTGATGGAACAACCCCGATTAAAAATAAACCTTCCATGCCAATTACACTATTACAAAAACAATGGCTGAAAGCTATAGGGTGTGATCCAAGAATAAAACTTTTTGGTGATTTTGATTTTGACTATGCTGATGTTGAACCCCTTTTTTTACCAACGGATTATATTATTTTTGACAAATATTCTGACGGTGATAATTTTACAGACGAAAATTATATTTCGAATTTTAGACTAATCCTTGATGCAATAAAAAACAAACATCCGTTAAGGATTGAAACTTTAAATAGAAAAGGAAATTTAGTAGGGCAGGTTGTTTTGCCTGAGTATCTTGAGTATTCAGAAAAAGATGATAAGTTTAGATTAATCAGTGCAGGAAAGCGATTTGGCAGCACAATAAATCTTGGCAGAATTGTTAGTTGCAAGAGGGAAGAAAAGGCATTTGAAGGAGTGCCTGAGAAAAGAAGTAAGGCAAGACCAAGAAGTGTAATATTTGAATTAAAAGATGAAAGGAATGCAATGGAACGTGTTCTTTTGCATTTTGCACACTTTGAAAAGACAGCCGAGCGAATAGGCGAAAATCTATATTCAATAAAAGTTTATTATGACAAAGAGGATGAAACAGAGATAGTAATCCGCATATTATCATTTGGTCCAATGATTAAAGTTACGGCACCTGTGCATTTTATAGATTTAATAAAACAAAGATTAATTGAGCAAAAGAAGTTGTGAGCATTATGTTCGCAACTTTTTTTCCGTGATAAGGAAATGAAAATTTTATAGAATAACGGTGTAATCAAAAAGTAAGCTATAAGAAAAAATAAGTGGATAATACTTTTGGCATACCAATTAAGAAAGAGGGAGTGGTATTATGTTGGAAATAAAAGGAAAAGTAAACACAGCAATATGTTATGCTAAAGTTATAGATGAAGGGGCAATAGACCAGATTCAAAGAATGTGTGATTATAATTTAACAGAAGGCTGCAAAGTCAGAATTATGCCTGATGTGCACCAGGGAAAGGGTTGTACCATAGGAACAACAATGACGGTTAAGGATAAGGTTTGTCCTAACATTGTTGGAGTTGATATTGGCTGTGGAATGTACACTGTGAAGTTGGCTGATAAAACGTTGGATTTTGAAAAAATAGATGAGGCGTGTCATTATATTCCATCAGGAATGAAAGTGTGGGAAGGAAGAATGGAAAGATTTGACCTTACACAACTTCGCTGTTACCGAGCTTTGAAAAATTCAAAAAGACTTGAGCGTTCTTTGGGAACACTTGGAGGGGGGAATCATTTTATAGAAATTGATAAGTCATCTGATGGAACGTATTATCTTGTAATTCATTCAGGAAGCAGAAACTTGGGAAAACAGGTAGCAGAAATATACCAGCAACTTGCAATTGATCTTCATTCAGGAAAAGAGGAGTATTTCAAAAAAAGAGATGAAATTATAAGTACATATAAAGCAGAAGGACGACGAGCAGAAATACAGAATGTTTTGAAAGAACTTAAAAAAGAATATACATCAAATGAACCGGATGTGCCTATGGATCTTTGCTGGTTATATGGAAATTTTATGGAAGATTATCTTTATGATGTGGAAATATGCCAAAGATTTGCCAAGAGAAGCAGAGAAAAAATGGCTGAGATTATTTTGGAAAGAACAGGAATGACGGCTAAGGAGCAGTTCCATACAATTCATAATTATATTGATGTTGACGAGATGATTCTTCGAAAGGGTTCAATTGCAGCTCATAAGGGTGAGAAAGTTTTGATTCCAATTAATATGCGTGATGGCTCAATTATTGCTATGGGGAAAGGTAACCCGGAATGGAACTATTCGGCACCTCATGGGGCAGGGCGTGTAATGTCAAGAGCAACGGCTAAGCAGACAGTAAATATGGATGAGTATAGGGAGGCAATGAAAGGTATTTATACAACATCAGTAAACGAAAATACAATTGATGAGGCACCTATGGTTTATAAATCTTTAGATGATATAATTGATGTAATTAATGAGTCCGTAGATATAATTGAAGTAATAAAACCGGTATTTAATTTTAAGGCATCAGAGGATCAAAGACCATGGAAAAAAGAAGGAGATGAATCAAATGGAAAAGCTGATTTGCAGTAAGCTTCATGAAACTGAGAAAGAGAATAATGTTAAAATATTGCTGACAGATTTAGAAAAATTATGGGAGAATATTTTTCTACAAAGAAAAGCCTGTATCACTATATAAGTATGGCAGAGGGAAACTATCGTGAATATCTAAAAACTGAAATGGTAAGGGCAAAGAAATATTTCTACGTACTAAGACCAGTGTTGGCATGCAGATGGATTCTTGAAAGGGGAACACCGCCACCGATGTTGTTTAGAGAATTAATGGAAAGTGAACTTCCAAAAGAACTAGTGCCGGAGGTGGAAAAACTTCTGGACTTGAAAATGAACTCACCGGAAATAAAAGAAATTCCACGCGTTGACAGAATCAATAAATACTTAAATGAATCTATTGAGGAAATAAAATTTAAGTTAAAATCAGTGGGAGAAAATAAGGAAGTGCAGTGGGAAGAATTGAATAAAGTGTTTTTGGAAGAGATTGATTAGCATATGTACCTCAAAAAATGAAAAATTTGAAATGTCTGGGTACGTTTATATCAAACTCAAACTATATGTTGCGTGAAAACAATGGAAATATAGTCGAGTGTACCCAGAAAATCGAAAAGTTTTATATATCGGGGTATATTTACTGATTGTTAATACTTTATGTTGCATATCTCAATGGAATTTTTCTCAAAACGAACCCCGATTTTAGAAAAAAATCATATGTCGGGGTATTTCAATTGCTAATATATACAATACATTACATTTTGAAGGCGGAAATTGATGATTACGTACCCCAAAAATCAAGAAAATAATTATATCTGGGTACAGGGCGCAAAAAAGGGGCCAAGAGATAGAATGTCTGCAAGTAATAGGTAGTTTTTACAAATTAACTTAATGACATTGTCTCTTGGCCCCTTGTAATTTTTTATCTATTTTTTCTTATTCAAGAAGTACAATACTTCATGTTTTCGTGGGTCTTTTACATTTGGTGCAGGGAATTTAACTTTGCCGAACCACCACTTAAATACTACAAAATATAATCCGATTGAAAGTATGGCTCCGCAGATTAAATCAATGACTGAGTGCTGTTTCAGGAAAACAGTTGAAAGGCAAATGAGAACCGTAAGAACCCATGAAACTTTCTTAATGCGTTTTCTTGAATTAAGTTTCTGCATATGCTTACTTTTAACCAAACAAAGATGAGCAGAAATTGTGGCAAAAACGTGAATGCTTGGGCAAACATTAGTAGGTGTATCGCTAGCGTAAAGGAACTGAACGATAGTTACTAGAATGTTGTTGCGACCAATATCTGTCAATCTTAAATTAAGTCCGTTAGGAAATACTGTGTATACAATAAGTGCAATTGTCATTCCTGTAAACTCATAGGCACACATTCTATAGAATTCTTTCTTTGAATGGTAAAACAAAAAAAGAAAAACAGCAGGTATGTACAGAAACCAAATCAGATATGGTATTACAAACCATTCACAGAATGGAATCATGTCATCAAGGGGACAATGTATAATATGTAATCCAGCATAATCCGGAGTTATTTTTTGCTCTAATATTAAAAACCATGGCAAATATATAAAAAAATACAATAAAGGCCAGGCGTGTTTGTACTTTGGAAGTTCTTTTTTTACTCTATTCATAACTCACCTTCTAAAATTGTATGAAAATAGCAGAAACTAAATGAGTAACTGCCACAATATTTTACATAGAAAAATATCATAAAATAAAAACAAATTATTAAAAATCTGTTATAATACTAAAGAATTTGAAAAAAACATATACATATCTTTAGAAACACATAAAAAGAAGTATAACATCCTTGTGAAAAAATACAAGCAGACATTTACAATGAATATAAAAAAATCAAAATTGAGTGTTTTGACACATAAATCGTATAAGAAAAGAAATGATACAAAACATCAAAAATGAAAAAGGAGAAATTAGTAATGAACATTAATCATATTATTGCAAATGAGCTTTCAGTTAAGCTTTGGCAGGTTGATGCAGCAATAAAACTTATAGATGAAGGAAACACCATTCCGTTTATTGCAAGATATAGAAAACCAGTAACAGGTGAATTAAATGATGAGCAGTTAAGAACACTTGATGAGCGTTTGAAATATCTTAGAAATTTGGAAGAAAAGAAGAAAACAGTTGTGGATTCCATAACAGAGCAGGGCAAGATGACAGACGAAATAATGTCTAAAATTGCCATGGCAGAAACAATTGTTGCAGTGGATGATATTTACAGACCTTACAGACCTAAAAGAAAAACAAGAGCCACAGAGGCAAAGGCTAAAGGACTTGAACCTTTAGCTGATATTTTCTTAAAACAGGAAAAAAACAAAAATCCGGAAGAAGAGGCGAAAGCTTTTGTTAACGAAGAAAAAGGTGTAGCCAATGCTGCAGAAGCAATTCAGGGAGCAAAAGACATAATTGCAGAAATGGTATCAGATAATGATGAGTTCCGTAAGGCTATTAGAAATATAGTTGTTAAACATGGTTTAATTGTTTCCAATACTAAAAATCCTGAGGAAAAAACACCGTATGAAAACTATTATGATTATAGCGAAGGAGTAAATAAAATTCCGGGGCATAGAATTCTTGCCATTAACAGAGGTGAGAAAGAGAAAGTATTAAATGTAAAAATAGAAATGCCGGAAGAAAATATAATTGCATCTTTAGACAAAGTTATTATAAAAGGCGAATCTCAATTTAAACCGCTGTTAAAAGAGGCGATTGAAGATGGCTTTAAACGTCTTATAAAACCGGCAATTGAAAGAGAAATAAGAAGTCAGCTTACGGAAAAAGCTGAAGATGGAGCAATAACTGTATTTGGACAGAATCTTAAACAATTACTTATGCAGCCTCCTATTGCCGGAAGAAATGTTTTGGGCTGGGATCCGGCGTTTAGAACAGGATGTAAGCTTGCAGTTGTAGACAACACAGGAAAAGTATTGTATACAACGGTAATTTTCCCTACAGCACCGCAGAATAAGGTGGCTGAATCAAAGAAGATTGTTCTTGACATAATTAAGAAATACAATGTTAGTCTTATTTCCCTTGGAAACGGTACAGCTTCAAGGGAATCAGAAGCAGTAATTGTTGACATTATAAAAGAATGCCCTACAAAGGTAGAATATATTATTGTAAATGAAGCGGGAGCTTCCGTATATTCAGCAAGTAAGCTTGCAACAGAAGAATTTCCTAATTTTGATGTTGGACAAAGAAGTGCCACATCAATGGCAAGAAGATTACAGGACCCATTGGCTGAACTTGTAAAAATAGAACCGAAAGCAATAGGGGTTGGTCAGTATCAGCACGATATGAATCAGAAGAAACTGGATGAAGCATTATCTAACGTTGTTGAAGACTGCGTTAACAATGTAGGCGTTGACTTAAATACAGCCTCAGCACCGTTACTTGAATATGTTTCAGGTATTAGTAAGACTATTGCAAAAAACATAGTTGAGTATAGAGAAGAAAACGGACAGTTTCAAAGCAGAAAAGATTTGCTTTCAGTAGCAAAGCTTGGACCTAAAGCTTTTGAACAGTGTGCCGGATTTATGAGAATAAGAGAAGGAAAAGAACCACTTGACTATACAAGTGTTCATCCTGAAAGTTATTCATCAGCAAAGAAACTTTTAAAAAAATACGGATTTTCAACTAAGGATATTCTTGGTGGAAATATTCGTTTAACTGACGAAATAAAAGATGTTAAGGAAGTTGCCGAAGAAATAGGCACTGATCCCATAACATTAAGAGATATGATTAAAGAATTGGAAAAGCCGGGAAGAGATCCGAGAGAAGAAATGCCAAAGCCTGTTTTGAAAAGTGATGTTTTAGATTTTGATGACCTAAAAGAAGGAATGGAATTAAAAGGCACAGTAAGAAATGTAATAGACTTTGGTGCTTTTGTGGATATTGGTGTACATCAGGACGGACTTGTACACATATCAGAAATGAGTAACAAATTTATAAAACATCCGTTGGATGTTGTTTCTGTAGGAGACGTTGTAGACGTAAGAGTTCTTAGCGTAGACAAAGAAAGAAAACGTATACAACTCTCCATGAAGAAATAAAAATTAAATATTTTCAAACCAGTTTTTTGTAAACTGAAGAAAATTAATTGCCTGTTTGCTAAGCGAAGTGTTTTCATCCCAGGCAATAACTAAGGTTCTAAAGACCTGTTCTTTTAAAGGTACGATTTTAATGTTGGGATATGGTTGAAGTCTGAAGAATTTTTCAGGCATCAATCCTATCCCTTTATTTTTGCTAATCATATAACGAATGGAAGAATAATCGTGGGACTCAAAAGCTACATTAGGAACAAATCCACCAACATTCTTACAAAAATCATCTGTAAAATCTCTTAAATTAATAGAACGATAATAGGCAACAAACTGTTCATCCCGAAGGTCTTTAATGCTAAGAAGAGAAGAACTGCTTAAAGGATTTTTCGTTGAAATAACAGCAACAATAGGATCGTCCATAAGCTTTTCATATTTTAATCCGTTCATATCTTTTTGAGGTTGCATAAAAGTAAAGTCATATCCGTTTTTATTATCTAATGACAACTGATTAACAGAAGAAATAAAAATATCCCTTGTGGAATATAGAAAATCAGCGGTAAGAAGAGAAACAAAACGACTTCCCGCCTGAGTATAAATTTTAATATCTTTGTGTACAGGGGCTTTAAAATGCTCAATGCCACTGTCAATATTATTAAGAGCAGTAGAAACTTTCTCGTAGAAAAATTTCCCGTTGTCATTTAAAACAATTCTTTTGCCCTGTCTGTCAAAAAGCAAAACTCCAAGCTCATCTTCTAATTTGCCAATAGTTTTACTAATAGATGGCTGTGGAACCATGTTTTTCTTGGCGACCATAGAAAAATTCTCCAGTTCTGCAGCATCTTTAAAATATCTTAATTGAAGTAACTCCATAATAACAGCCTCTCTATAATAAATTTATATCCATAATAGTATAGAAAAATATATAAATCAACTAATATTAAAGAATATATATATCTTTAAAGGTATAATGATATAACCTTTTTTGTATTTTACGTAGCAAAGAAAAATAATTATATTTGAATTAGATAAAGAAAGTGAATTTAGGAGGTAAAAAATGAACGTGAAATTAAAGAAAATATTAGCAATGATACTTAGTGTTTGCCTTGTTTTTTCAGGATTAACCTTTTTTAAAGGGATGGAAACAAATGCAGCAGACAAAGGGGATGACACAATGAATATTTTGTTTATAGGAAATTCAATGACATATTACAACACGCTTTGCAGCGTAGTTGAAGGCCTTGCAAATCATTACGGACATAAAGTTAAGTGTACAGCAGCAACAAACGGTGGCTATACACTTATCAGAAATGCAAAAGCCGATAATGTAATAACAGCAATACAAAAAGGTGGATATGACAAGGTAATTATTCAGGACATAGTTGGAAGTTTTGATGCAGATAATCATATGGAAGGTGTTCAGACTATTACTGAAATGATTAAGCAGTACAGCCCTGATGCAAAGATTTATTCATATGAACCATGGCCAACTAAAGATTCAATTCTTGGAGAAAACAGTAAGCTTCCATATTTTACATATTATTACATAAAGGCAGCAAAAAAATATTGTAATGGTGTGGCACCGGCAGGAGAAGCTTTCTACGATATGTATAAAACAGAAGGAAAAGATTACTACTGCACAGATGGCAAGCATCCAATGCCACTTGGAACTTTTGTTTCGGCAACAAGTGTATTCTATACAATATTCCCGGAAGAAGCGCAGAAAACTTTTAGTGGAGACGACTATACATACGTAACAAATTTAATACACAAAAACATTGCATATGTAGGAGCAAGTAATACAGAAGTTTACGACAATGATGAGCTAAATAAAATATCACAGTATTCATATACAAGAGCACATCAGGTAAATGAAGTAATTGAAGCAAATACAACTTATACATCTGTCGCAGGAGAATATGTTGATGCAGATGCAGAAGTAAATCCTGACGAATTAGAACCAATAACAGGTAGTGATGTTGACCGAAGTATATTCGAAGCAACCGAAAATATTGCAAAAGGTTGCAGCGTTGTAGCATCATCAGAAAAAAATGACAAGGCTGCAAATGTTACAGATGGAAAACTTGGCACAAGATGGGAATCAGAGTGGAATGTTGATCCACAGTGGTTATATGTTGACCTTGGCAGCGTAAAAAACATCAACAAAGTAGGTTTCTCATGGGAAGGTGCTTACGCAAAAAGATATTATGTACAGATTTCCAATAATGCAACAGACTGGAAGACAGTTGCAGCAGTAAAAGCAACAAGTGCGAAAACAGTTCAGATAACATTGGATAAAACATATAGCGCAAGATACGTAAGAATGTATGGAACAAGAAGAGGATTAGACGCTTACGGATATTCAATGTATGAAATGGGAGTATGGGAAGCTAAAGAAGTTCCAACAACAGAAACAACTACAACTGTTGAGGTAACGACAGAGACACCAACGACAGAAGCACCAACAGCAGCCGAGGCAACAACAGTGGCACCAACGACAGAAGCGCCTACAACTACTGAGCCAACAACAGAGGCTCCAACAACGGAAGCACCAACAACAACAGTGGCACCAACGACAGAAGCGCCTACAACAGAGGCTCCAACAACGGAAGCACCAACAACGGCTAAGCCAACAACAGAAACACCAATAACAGAAGCAGCCACCACAAATAAAAATATTCAGAATGCTTCTACAGAAATTGCAACTGAAACAACTGTTGGACCTACAGTAAAAATAACACCAGCTAAAGTTAAGGTTAAAAAAGTTGCAAGAAAAGCTAAGGGTACAAAAGCAAAAATTTCATTAAAGAAGGTAAAAGGTGCAACAGGTTATGTTGTAAAAATATCAACTTCAAAGAAATTTAAAAAGAAAACAACAATAACAAAAAATGTAAAATTAACAACATTTACATTGAAAAAGTTAAAGAAGAACAAAAAGTATTACATTAAAGTAAGAGCAGTCAGAAAAACAGGAAAAACAAAAGTTTATGGTTTATGGAGTAAACCTAAAAGAATTTAAAGAAAGTTACTTAAATTAGAATAAATTCAGAGTATGTTGTTGAAGGTTTCAGAAAGCAACTATGTAAGAGATTATGTTGCAAAAGCTTATTTAAAGATTAGTTATGCAGACGGAACAAGTGATGGCTTGATAGATGTTAATGGGCTTCCAACATTAGATGATGAAGGATGGTTTGATGAATTTAAATAAAAAACTTTAAAATGTGAAAATATTGTGTTAATATAAAAACGTTGCTTAAATATTTGATACGTAATTAGTTAGAAAAAAACTTTAATGTTTGGCAGGACGTTTTTGTAAAAGATAGATGGCCGAAATTAAGACCATCTATCTTTTTTTAAGCAGAGTAGTTGATGGACAAAAAGATAAAATGAACGGAGAAGTTAAGATGAAGTTTAATATTAAAAGCGAAGTAGACACAACTCGTAAAGAAATTGAATCTGCGTTGAAAAACAATGAGCAGGAAAAACAAGAGGTTCAGTCATATCTTAATAAAAAGAAGAATAACAAAGTAAAATGGGACAGAACTAAGTGGATTATTTCCATAATTCTTTTATTGGCTGGCATTATTTTTATAGGAGTAAACAACGGATTGGCATATAGTACTGTTAGAACAGGACACAAGAAGTACGAAGATGCCAAGGTTTATTATTTAAAATCAGATAGTAAATGTACACAGGAATTTAAAGGTTATGATGGAACCTTGGAAGATATGTCTATTTATATAGACAATCAGGGAAGAGAAAGTTCAAAGGGTTCAATGATTCTTACTGTAGTTGACAAGGATGGAAATGAACTTGCAACTACTTCAAAACCGTTAACAGGAATGAAAACAAGAAAGTATACTCATTTTACTTTTGAGAAGCCTGCTAAACTAAAAAGAAATGAATATTATACACTTATAATTCAGTGTGAAGATGCTTATAATCCACAGAAATTCGGTGTATATACAACAGACAAAAATAACAGTTACTTAAAGAGTGGAACAATTGATGGGCAGAAGTTGGCTGATGGAGAAAAAATAGCCATTTCCATGGAATTTCAGTTTTATAACACAGGTGCTTTAAGAATAATGTTTGGAATGCTTATTCTTTCGCTTATTTTTGTTTTAGTACCTTTTGGAGTAATAGAAGAAAAGTTTAATAAGAAGTTTAACAAGAACATATCACTTGATAAGATTCTTTCGAGAATTTTATTCTGGGTATCTCCTATAGTTGCCTACTTTATGGTTGAAAGTTTGTCATCTTTTACTGTAGGACCTATTTTAGAGTCTTTGTTTACAGTAAGAGGATTGTTAAATATTATTATTTATTATATTGTGCTATTTGTATTTTTTGCAATTACGAACAAGACACAGTATTCAGCTATTTTAATGTGTATAGCAATGTTTGTTCTTGCGTTAACTAACTATTTTGTATTTGGCTTTAGAGGAATACCTGTGCTTGCGGCAGATGTTTTATCAATTGGAACAGCTTTAAATGTGGCAGATAGTTTTGAGTATACATTTGATATATATGTTCTTTGGGCAGTAAGCTTTTTAGTGGCATTCTCAGGAGCAATGTTTAGCTTAAAGAGCTATAAAGGATTAAAATTAAAGAAACGTTTGGTATCAGTAGCAGTTATTATTGCTATTGTTATCGGTGGATATAATTTCTATATTAATTCAAGTGGGGTAGTAAATGCTGGCATTATTGACAGTCAGTGGAAACCACAGTTAACATATGCTCAGAATGGCAGTGTGTTGTCATTTACAACATCATGGAAATATATTAAGAATAATAAACCTGATGAATACTCAACAGACGACGTTGAAAAAATAGCAAAGAATTTTAAGTCAGATTCAACAGACAAAAATTCTGCAAAAACAAAGAAAATGCCTAATGTAATTGCAATCATGAATGAATCATTGGCAGATTTAAATGTGGATGGACCTTTTGAAACATCAGAGGATTATTTGCCATTTATTCATAGTCTTACAAAAAATACAATTAAGGGTAAACTTTATGTGTCAATTGAAGGGGCAAATACTGCTAACTCAGAATTTGAATTCTTAACAGGAAATTCATTGGCGTTTTTTGCACCAAGAGCAGTACCATATAACAATTATGTTAAGGGCGTTGTTCCTTCATTAACAAGAACTCTCGTATCTCAGGGATATATGGGCAATAATTCATATCATCCATATAAGAGAAGCGGATGGAACAGAGAGAATGTATATAACAGCTTAGGATTTAATCATTTCTATTCAATGGAATATTACAAAAATCCTGAGTTTATAAGAAACTTTATTTCTGACAAAACAGATATGGAACAGATTACAAAAGATTATGAAAAGGCAAGAAGCAAGTCATCTGATCCGTTTTATTTGTTTAATGTTACAGTTCAGAACCACGGCGGTTATGTTGGAAATAGAGGTTTTGTAGATGCTGACATTCAGGTAACAAACAGTATGTTAAGCTCAGATGAAGTAGAACAGTATGTTACATTGGCAAAGAAGTCAGATGAAGCTTTCGAGGAGTTGACAAAATATTTTGAAAAAGTGGATGAGCCAACTATTATTGTAATGTTTGGAGATCACCAGCCACCTCTTAGCACAGATTTTTACAGTAATATTTTTGGAAAGAAAATAGATAATTTTACAGCTAAGGATACTGCAACGTGGTATTCAACACCATACGTAATCTGGGCTAACTATGACATAGAAGAAAAGCAGAATGAGGATATGAGTGCAAACTATTTATCTTCATATCTTTTAAACCTTATTGGAGCGGATATGACAGGATATAACAAGTATCTTTTAGACTTACAGAAGAAGATACCTGTTCTTACCGGATTGTTCTACCAGGGAGATGATGGAGAATTTAGAAATATAGATAAAAAGTCAAAATATACTAAATACATAAATGAATACTCAAAAGTTCAGTATAATGGTTTATTTGACAAAAAACATAGAGTGGAGGATTTCTTCTTCCTAAAAGATGGAGATTATCAAGTGAAAGAAGATAATTAAAAAAAGTTTGAAAAAATAAAAAAAGTTGTTGACAAATGTTGCCTAAACGTATATATTAATAGAGCAGTTTAAATCTGTAAGGGATCTTAGCTCAGCTGGGAGAGCATCTGCCTTACAAGCAGGGGGTCACAGGTT
>OLPN01000037.1_pt1 | contig 133243 bp, 109 predicted proteins | sample 1672601 | NCBI WGS metagenome assembly OLPN01 (sample SAMEA3136704, study PRJEB25190) | human gut metagenome | reverse complement strand
GTCAAACTTAAGAACCCTCCGGCCCATAGGGCCGGTCAATCCTAAGAACCTTCCCCCTTGAACCCTCTGAACCCTCTGAACCCTCTGAACCCTTAGAACCTTTTGAATATGCCCTTCGCAGCCCAATTTCATTTTCCCCCTTGACGCGGACCAAATGCTATTGTATCCTATTAACATACAGAGGGCCGAAAGGCCGCAATTACATATTTTTGACAAAGATGTCTGATGATGAATGGTTCACGTCAGGCTTTTTCTTTTGGACAAGGGGGCCCGGAAACATTTCCGGGCCCTTTCTGCTTTCAAGAAAGAGCCGCCATTCTCTCAGACCTTTTTTGTTAAGGAGAGGGAGTGGATTTTATGAAAAAAATGGAAGCAGTCATTCGAAAGTGGCCGCTGCTTCTGGCAGCTCTGGCCACACCGGCGGTGGCCATGGCGGCGGAGCCGGAGGGAAGGTATTCATCGGTGGACACCATCTGGGTACTTTTAGGAGCTATCCTGGTGTACTTCATGCAGCCCGGGTTCGCCATGGTGGAAACGGGGCTCACTCGTGCCAAGAATGCCGGCAACATTGTAATGAAGAATTTCATGGACTTTGCCCTGGGCACCGTGGTGTTCTGGTTCCTGGGCTTCGGTCTCATGTTCGGTACCGATATAGGCGGTATCATCGGAATGCCGGATCTCTTTGTCACCCATTTCCAGGTGCCTGATGATGCCGGTTATACACCGCTGGCCTACCTGTTTTTCCAGACCGTGTTCTGCGCTACTTCGGCCACCATCGTTTCCGGAGCCATGGCAGAACGGACGAAGTTCTCCGCCTACTGCGTATATTCCGTGCTCATTTCCCTTCTGATCTATCCCATTTCCGGTCACTGGATCTGGGGCGGCGGCTGGCTTTCCGAACTGGGATTCCATGATTTCGCCGGTTCCACCTGCGTCCATCTGGTAGGCGGCGTGTGTGCCTTCGTAGGGGCATGGCTTCTGGGACCCAGAATCGGCAAGTACAATAAGGACGGCACCGTAAACGCCATCCCCGGCCACAGCATTACCCTGGCCTGCCTGGGCATGTTCATCCTGTGGATGGGCTGGTTCGGATTCAACGGCGGCTCCACCGTTTCCATGACCGGTGACAAGACCATTGAGTCCGTAGGCCATATCATGATTACCACTAACCTGGCTGCAGCCGCAGCTGCCTGCACCACCATGATCGTCACCTGGGTGAAATACGGCAAGCCTGATGTATCCATGACACTGAACGGCGGCCTGGCAGGGCTGGTAGCCATTACCGCCGGCTGCGATACCGTCACCGTTCCCGGTTCCTTCGTTATCGGCATTATTTCCGGTATCTTCATCGTTTACGCCGTCGAATTTGTGGATCAGAAATTAAAAGTCGATGACCCTGTAGGTGCCATTGCCGCCCATGGCGGATGCGGCGCCCTGGGCACCATTCTGACCGGCTTCTTCTCCGAATCTGACGGTCTCCTCTATACAGGAGATCCCCATTACCTCTTCATCCAGATTCTGGGTGTGGTGGCAGTGGCAGTTTATGTATTCATTGCCATTAACATCGTATTCCGCATCATCCGCGCCACCATCGGTCTCCGCGTAAGCCCGTCGGAAGAAATCAACGGCCTTGACTTCGAAGAGCACGGCCTGGCTTCTGCCTATGCAGACTTCATGATGATTCCGGAAACCACGGAAGGAAAAATCGAAGCCGGCAAGGCTCCGAAGAATGCGGTGGAAATCCCCGTGGACAAGGAAGTGCCGGACACTGTGGTTCCCAAAGAAATGCCGGCAGACGGCCATCACCTTTACTGCGTCACCATCATTACTTCGGACAAGCGTTTTGAAATTCTGAAAGCCTCCCTGGAAGCCATCGGCATTACAGGCATGACCGTTACCCAGGCCCTGGGCTTCGGCCTTGAAAAAGGACAGACCCAGATGTACCGCGGCGCTGCTGTTTCCGCCAAACTCCTTCCGAAAGTGCGGGTGGATATGGTGGTATCCAAGATTCCGCCCAGAACGATTATCGAAGTGGCTAAGAAAGCACTTTACACCGGCAAGTACGGCGACGGCAAGATCTTCGTCACCACCGTGGACAATGCAGTGAAAATCCGCACCGGCGAAGAAGGCTACGATGCTCTCCAGGACTATCCTATTGAAGACGATAAATAATGGTATACACAAAAAGAGCTGTGGTTTTCCGCAGCTCTTTTTGCGTGGAAAAGAGGACAGAGGAAATAAAGTGTATACTTATTTCACAAAAGATGGAAAACTCACTTTTTCACAGACTTATTCACAGGCTGTTGATAACTTTGAAATGAGAATTCCAAATGTAGACAATCAGCGGCAAAGAGGGAGGTGTCTACTGGAGATATACACAAAAATTTGTGAATAACTGTGAACAAGTCCGGATGAAATGGGAAAAAGTGGAAAATGACAGGGGGAAGCAAGGGGCATTCAGGGATATTTCACTTGTCCACAGGAAGAAAAACTGTGAATTCACTTTTCACAGACAAAGAGACGGGAAGAAAAAAGGAGGAAAAGGTTCTGTCAAGGAAAGGTCAAGGCTGATGAATTTCGTAAAAATAACGAGGAAAATGGAGAATACCCTGGAAAATCATACCTTCCCTCCTGTCCATGTCCAATGGAAAGAAGAAAATCAATATAAGAATGAAAGCCTTTTTTCCGCCTGTGGAGAAAAGGAAAAAGAAGTACCCTATATATTTTTTCACAATTTCACAGCTTGTCAGTGGAAACTGGCCGCTATCCGCTGTCAGCTGATCGCTATCGGCTATCGCGGCTGGCTGCTGGTTGTATTCCCAAAAGGAGGGTGCATCAAACACCATTACATCAAACACCATTACTTCTTATGTATAATAATATTGCGCCCGCAGGGCGCCACCACCACCCTTTGAACCTTTTAAACCCTGTGAACCCTCATGTGCGCATTCTGCATAGAATGCGCAAGTCAGCCGAAGTTGGCCCTTAACCTGCCCATAAAAGGGCCTTCCTATTGTCGGCTGACCGTTCGCAGGCCGTGTCCATAAAGCAATTACAACATACAAAGGAGTACATATATGCAGAAAATCAGAAAAGCAGTCATTCCTGCAGCAGGCTTCGGCACCCGTTTCCTTCCCGAAACAAAGGCCATGCCCAAGGAAATGCTTCCTATAGTAGATAAACCGACCATCCAGTATATCGTAGAAGAAATCAGGGCCAGCGGCATTGAACAGATTCTCATTATTTCCGGTCATGCCAAAAGAGCCATTGAAGACCATTTCGATTCCTCTCCGGAGCTGGAACAGCACCTTTACGAATCGGGCAAAATGGACCTTCTCCGGGAAGTACGAAAAGTAGCTTCCGTGAAAATCCACTACACCCGCCAGCAGTATATGAGAGGACTGGGAGATGCCATCCTCTGCGCCAAAGATTTCATTGACGGCGAACCCTTCGGCGTCATCCTGGGGGACGATGTGGTATACAATGCCAATGGCGAACCAGCCCTGCGCCAGCTCATGGACCAGTACGAAAAAACCGGCGGCACTGTCATCGGCTGCCAGGTCGTGCGTCCTGAAATGGTGTCCTCCTACGGCATTGTAGACGGAAAACCGACAGACGACCCGAACCTGCTCAAGGTGAAAGATATGATTGAAAAGCCTTCCAGGGAAGAAGCCCCCAGCCGCTTCGCAGCGCTTGGCCGCTATGTCATCACACCGGACGTATTCGAAGTGCTGGAACAGACAAAGCCCGGCAAAGGCGGAGAAATCCAGCTCACCGATGCTCTCCGCGTCATGGCCAGAAACGGCAGTGTCTACGCCTATAACTTTACAGGCAAACGTTACGATACAGGAAATAAACTGGGCTACCTGAAAGCCACCGTAGAATTTGCCCTCCGCCGCCCGGACCTGGGACCCCAGTTCCGTGAGTATCTGAAAAAACTGCTGGCTGATGAAAAATAAAATAAAAATAAAAAAGACCGGTCTATGACCGGTCTTTTTTGCGCTGAAGCCCCGAGGGTTGTGGCCGCCTGACGGCGGCAGGTTGTGCAACAGGGTTGCGGAAAAAGGTTCTTAGGATTGATGGGCCCAGGGGGCCACTCTGTGGCCCAGGTTCAGAAGGTTCACAGGGTTCAAAAGGTTCAGAGGGTGGTGGTGGCGGCTGACGCCGCAATTTTTAAAGTCAGCGTTACGGATTAACCTATCTGCATCATATGGCAAAATAAGCATTCTGCTGACTGGCTTGCTGCGCTCGCCACCCCCTATCCAGGCTGCGCCGGACTTCCCCCTGTTCAGGGGGAAGAATAAAACACCGCGAAACACTCTCTTCATAAGCGGCTCTACAGTAAGCACGGGTTATAGTGCCCCCGCTTGCGGGGGAAAGGTGGTGGCGCCAGCCACCAAAGGGGGGAACACCGGAATGGTACATGAAGTATATGACTCGCTGTTTTTCTCCTCAGATCCCTCGTTTCCCCTTGAGGGGAAATGCCACGTAGTGGCAAAAGGGTGTACGGGGCTGAGCAGAGATATGACACTCTATCATTTTCCTGACCGCCAATCGGCGGCCCCCCGAGCGAAGCGGTGCACAGCGAACACATTTTGCACTAGCGAACTGGATTTGTAGGGGAGCATCAGCGACCTGAAAATCCAGTGAGTCAGTGACAGCAGTGGATGCACTAGCGAACTGGACAGGAATGGTATATGAAAAGGCGCCTTCTATCAGTTAAGAAGCGCCTTTTCGTCATTCCTCAGCGGCCTAAAGGCAGCTTGGGGACCTGCGAACCTTTTCAACGTCCCAAAGGTGACGATGGAAGAGCCCTATCGTCTTCATTCCTCTGTTTCACTGGTTTTCTTTTTCTTCTGGGCTTCATACAACTCGTAGTACTTGCCTTTTTTACGAATCAGTTCCTCGTGATTTCCGGATTCCAGAAGGCGTCCGTGGTCGAGGACGTAGATGCAGTCCGCATTTCTCACAGTGGAGAGGCGGTGGGCTATGATGATGGTGGTTCTGTTTCTGGCCAGGTCGTCCAGAGTGGCCTGTACCATTTTTTCTGTCTGGGTATCCAGAGCGGAGGTAGCTTCGTCGAAGATAACTACCGGAGGATTCTTGAGGAACACCCGGGCAATGGCGATGCGCTGTTTCTGACCGCCTGAGAGTTTGACGCCCCTTTCCCCTACTTTGGTGTCATAGCCATTGGGCAGGGATTCGATAAATTCATCAGCCGCCGCCAGTTTCGCAGCCTGCCGGATTTCATCCATAGAGGCCCCTTCCCTGCCATAGGCAATGTTTTCGGCAATGGTATCGCCGAAGAGGAATACGTCCTGCTGGACAATACCGATTTTGCGGCGAAGGTCCTGTTGGGCAAATTCGTTGAGGTTATGACCATCCAGGGTAATGGTCCCTTCCGTAGGTTCATAGAAACGCAGGAGCAGGCTCACCAGTGTGCTTTTGCCGGCCCCCGTTTCCCCCACGAAGGCCACCGTCTTTCCTGCAGGAATGGCAAAGTTCAGATGGTGAAGAATGAGCCGGTCCGGTTCATAGCCGAAGGACAGGTCATGGAAATCGATATCTCCCTTCACATGGGTCAGGGACAAGGGATGGGGCGGGTCTGTAATAGAGGGCGCCGTATGCATGATTTCCTCGAAACGGTGGAAACCGGCCATGCCCCGCTGGTACACCTCTGCCAGAATGGTCAGGCGGAACACGGGACGCATGAAGATATTCACATACAGAAGGAAAGCTACGAAATCAGAAAGCTGAAGTTCCCCATTTGTAATCATCCAGCCGCCGGCCAGGATAACGACGACATTAATGAAGTTGGTGAAGAAATTAATGCTTCCAGAGAAATAGCCCACCAGACGGTAGGAAGCAAATTTCGTATTTCTAAGCTCCAGGGATTTTTCTTCAAACCGGGAAAGCTCGAAGGCCTCCCGGGCAAAAGCCTTCACCAGGCGGATGCCGGAAAGACTTTCCTCCGCCCGGGCCGCCACTTCCCCCGCCATGCGGCGATTCTTCCGGAAAGCCCCCTTCATCTGCCTGTTGATTTTCACAGTGTGCACAGCCTTGGCCACCAGAAGGGCACCGATCAAAAGGGCCAGCTTCCAGTTCATCACCAGCATCACCACCAGCGTACCTGCCATAATGACACCGCAGAGAAGAAGATCGTTGGGCCCGCGGAAAGAGAGCTCGCTGATTTCCGTAATATCGCTGGTAATGCGGGACAGAAGCTGCCCTGTCTTTTCATTGTCGAAATAATGGAAAGACAGCTTTTCAATATGGGAAAAAAGATCCCGCCGCATATCGTGCTCAATGGAGGCGCTCATCACATGACCGTAGTACTGCACCAGGAACTGAATGATGAAATTGATAATGTAGAGCACCAGAAGCACTGCCGAGCCCAAAAGGAGACGGTGCATATCCTTATCCGGCAGCACCTGGTTAATCAGATTTCTTACCACAATCGGGAAAATCAGGTCCAGTCCCGCCATGGCAAAGGTACCGATAATGACCCACACCAGGATTTTCATATAGGGTTTGTAGTATTTCATAAAACGTGTAATCATAGTATCTCCTTTATAGGATAGGGGAAAGGTTCTTAAGATGGACCGGCCCTATGGGCCGGAGGGTTCTTAAGTTTGACGGCCCTTTGGGCCGAGGGTTGCGGATTGCCGCTCTGCGGCAATACTTATAATGTCAGCGTTACGGGTTTAACCTTTCAGTATCATATGACATGCCTCCCACCGGGCAAGGTGGTGGCGACAGCCACCAAAGAGGGAAAACGCCGAAATGGTACGTGAAGTATATGACTCGCTGTTTTTTCCCTCATATCTCTCGTTTCCCCTTGAGGGGAAGTCCCGCGAAGCGGGAAAGGGTGTACGGGGCAGAGAACTGATAGGATGCTCCATCGCGGTCCTGACCGCCAATCGGCGGCCTACGTCATGCGGCATGAATAAACATTCTCCTCCCGAAAAGGTCGGTTCTAAGACTGCTCCGCAATCTTCCATATATGCAGCCGGTATGCCCCAAGGAGACTTCCTTCCGGCGTTACTGCCGGCACTTCGATGCCTGCCATGAGACTAGCGTCATTGGAGATGGCTATGTTCTGCAGGGGGCCGGCAGTGTGAAAGCGGCAGATGCGGCTGCCGTCTGCCAGGTTTACCGCTTCGGCGCCGTGGGCTTTATAATCGTGGTTTCTCACGTTTCTTCCCACCGCCAGGGCAGCCACTCCCTTCGCTTCATCAAGGGCTTCGATTTCACCGCCGGTACTGTATTTCCAGCGGAAGGTGCCGGAAAGGTCAAAGAAGAAGAGGCTGTTGCTGGAGGGGTGGATCACCGGGGACGGCATCTGCCAGTTATCCCGGCTGAAGGTGTTGATGGTGTCGAAGATCACCCCTTCCGGCACAAAAAGGGCATCCCTTCCGGCTGCGAAAAACCAGGTGCCGTTCATTTCCTTAGGCTCCGCCAGAGTGCGCTGCCAGAGGATATGGCCCTCTTTGTCGAAGAGAAAGGCCCTGCCGTCGCTGGTGATGGTGGAAAGATAATTTCCCCCTTCCGACCACACCGGCCCGTTTCTCATGGTCACCGATCCGAAATGGGGCGCTATGTCTATGACCTGGCTGTGAAGCAATGTACCATCCCTGCCATCCAGCACATATATGTTTTTATTATACTCCAGATTTTCTATTTTGGATTTATCATAATTGGCGGTTCCAAAGGCAAAGGAGCTGCCATCTTTTGAAATCTCGCCCCAGTTCACCCAGCCGTCCATGGCATGGTCTTTGGGAAAGCGCCATCTTTCTTCTCCTGAAGGGGTGAAGGAAACCACCCGGCTCAGGTAGCCCCGCTGTCCACTGTCGGTTATGGTGAAGCGATAAAAGACAGCATATATATTTCCTTCCCGGTCGGTGGAAATATGAATGGTCTGGGGATCCGCCCGAATATCCGGTTCACCGCCGATGACGTCAAAACCCTTGAATTTCCAGAGAATGTCGCCGGAAGAGGTGTTCATGGCATAGAGGTATCCGTCGGGACTTTTTTCTCCCACATACACCCTTTTCCCGTCAGGCGAAAGAGAGAGGGAGCGGATGAGTCCGCTTCCTATGGGGTGGCTCCATTTCTCCCCGCCCTCTTTGGATAGAAGGCGAAGTTCCCCATTGGCCGTACCCACCAGCCATCCACCGGAAGGTACATAGCGTATTTCTCCGCCCTCAAAGCCCATGCGGTCGTAATTTCTTCCGGCCATTTCCCCCAGCGGCACCACGATGCCATCGTCCTGATTGCGGGGAGTAAACATCTGCCAGGGCGTGCGGCTTCCGGTCACCCAGAACAGAGTGAGCCAGGTAGCAAAGAGAAGAAAGAAAAGGCCTGTCGTTTTCCACTGTTTCATAAATACCATTTCGTCCAGTCATAAATGATGCGCAGCGCACCGAAGTAAATCCCCTTTTGGGAAAGAATATAGAGTACCTTGGAGGCACCGCAGAAAAGTACAAATAGGAGGAACAGAAGGGAAACCCCTTTTTCGCTTCCTTTCCAGGGCGCACCCTTCCTTTCTTTGGCCAGGAAAAGGCCCCGGCTGGTGACGGAAAGAGACAGAGTCTGGGCCCGGCGAAGGCAGCGGGCCAGAAGTGGTTTGATCATGTAGGGAATGTGCCGCAGCACCTGATGCCTTCCCTTTTCAGAACCGCTTCGAAGCTGCAAGGCCGTCATGACCTCCCCCGCCTCTGCCGCCAGAATGGGAAAGAAGCGGATGGCCGTTACCAGCATGAAGGACGCTTGGGGCGACAGGTGCCAGGCAGTGAGTCCTTTGAGAAGATCCCTGGGATCGCTGGTCCAGCATACCAGGAGGCCCAGAGAAATCATGGATGCCGTGCGCATGCCCTGGACAGCGCCGTAAATAATGCCTTCCCGGTAAATATAAAGGCCGCCGGTCAAAGATCCGAGGAAGGGGAAACCGGGAGAAATAAGCATAATGAGAGGCGTCCTTGGATTCTGGCTGAAAAAGAGGGCCTGGCTTGAAATGGAACCCCAAAGCCCCAGCAGGAGAAAAATGGAAAGCACCTTCCATTTGTACACCGGCGTTTTTCCTAAAAAATGAAAAAGAAGAGTCAGCGTGAAAAGGATGAAAAGGCTTCGCCCATTGTCCACAATAATCATCATAAATGCGTAGAGAAGAAGGAAGGACAGCTTCGTCCTGCCGTCTAAGGCGGAAATCACTGATTTCCTGTCGCTCCCTTCAAAGGTCTGTCTGAATGACATGGGCCATCACCTCCTCTATGGTTACGCAGGGTTCGATAGCAAGGTCTTCCGATACATCCATCATAGGCGGCAGGGACAGGCCGCTTTCCTTCATGAGCTGCCGGCTGCTGAACAAGCGGTGGGGACTGCCCTCTGCGATGATGCGCCCTGCCTTCAGGACATAGACTTTCTCTGCCAGTTCCGCCGCCAGCTCCATGTCATGGGTGCAGAGAAAAATGGTTCTTCCCTCTTCTGCAGCTAGGCGCAGCATATCCCGGATATCCGTAAGGCTCTTCTGGTCCTGTCCGGTGGTAGGCTCATCCAGAATGAGAAGGTCATTATCCTTTCGGGCCAGAAGGGCGCCAAATACCACCCGGAGCCTCTGCCCCTTGGAAAGGGCCAGGGGAAAATCATGGCGGTAGTGGGCCAGATGGAGCTTATGGAGAAGTTTGTCCAGCTCCTCTTCTGTCATGTCTTTGTTGTTCCAGGTCAGTTCTTCTTCCACCGAATCAGTCAGCAGCATCAAATCTGCCTCCTGCCGCATGAATCCCACATGGTGCCTTTCCTTTTCCGCCGGTTTTCCATGGATAAGCACTTCCCCGGAGGAAGGGGAAAGGAGACCGGCCAGAAGATTTAAAAGGGTGGATTTGCCGGCACCGTTAAAGCCCATGAGGGCTGTAATGCTCCCTTTTTTCACGGTAAAGGAAATCCCCTTCAGTGTCTCTTCTGCTGCACCGGGATAGGTGTAATGAATGTCCTTTCCTTCCAGAATCACGTCTCCTGAAGGGTTGGGCCGGGGCGGTTCCACATGGGGACGAAAAGAAATTCCTGCCTTTTGGATTTCCATAACCGTCTCTTTCCTGTCCGAGGAAGCCTTCGGCAGATGAAGGCGCCGAGCCAGCTTCACCATCTGGGGTTCCCGGATGCCGTAGGCTTCGGTATCCCCCATTTCATTCCACGCTTTTTCCGTAGGACCGTCATACACCAATTTTCCTCTGTCCATAATGCAGAGCCTTGGGAAATGGGCAGCCAGCTCATTCACCCGGTGTTCCACCATAAGGATAGTCATGTGGTCCTTTTCATTCAAACTGTGAAGAAGAGACAGAAAATCCTTCACACCCTCCGGATTCATCTGACTCACCGGCTCGTCAAGAATGAGGAGCTTTGGATGGGTAACGAGGATGGATGCCAGGGCCAGCCGCTGCCGCTGTCCTCCGGAAAGGGCATGAATGCTCCTGTCTTCCATGCCCGAAAGGCCCACCTTCTCTAAAGCCCTTGACACTTCCCTTCGGATAACCGATGGCTCTTCTCCCCGGTTTTCCAGGGCAAAGGCTGTCTCGTCTGCCACAGTCATGGCAAAGAGCTGGTCGTCCGGAGTCTGGTATACCGTGCCTGCTATAAGACCGATATCTTCAGGAGTCATGCTGAAAATATTCCTGCCGCACAGCGTCATGGCGCCCCTCTTTTCTGCATCCTCCAGAAGGCCCGTCACCGCCTTGATTAGGGTGGATTTCCCGCATCCCGACCGCCCGGCCAGGAGCACCATTTCCCCTTCATCCACCGACAAATCCAGATGGCTGATGGTTTCCTTCTTTCTTGAAAGGTAACGGCAGGAGAAATCCCTGATATCCAGTATCATGATCCCATCACCTGCCTTAAACGGCTTCCCGTCTTCCAACCCAGGAAACTTCCCAGACTGCTGTAGAGAAGGCCATTAATCACCATGTAAAGACCGATGAACCAGTCCGCGTAATAAAGCCGGTAGAAAAGCATGAGCTGCTGCATGTTCACAAAAGTAATTCCTGCGTCGCACAGCCCCAGCACCAGGGAAATAAAAAGGCCGTAAGGCAAGGTCAATGTTTTCTTCCTGTAAAAGCCGGTGATGTAAAGAGCTCCTTCGATGACCACAATGGAAAAGGCCGCCAGAAGGATTCCCACCGGTGTGACCCGTCCAAAAAGTACAGCGGAAAGAAGCCAGCGGATCAGGAAAAAAAGAGCCGTCACCCCGGGGCGCCGGAAAAGGACCAGAAGGGACATGAGGAGCATGTACTGCACCACACCGCTTAAAAGTCCGGTCACCAGGCCAGAGAAGGGTCCCAGAATCACATGGAGAAAATCGCCGGCCAGGGTCACCGGCACCACCACGCCGCCAAAAGCTAGCGCCGCAAACAGGGCCGCCGCAATGTCTCCCCTGGCGCCGATGGAAATCATGGTCTTTTTGATTTTTCCAAAGGAAAGAAGGACAAGAAGAAGAGAAAGGCAGGAAAGGCCTGTAGAAATCATGCCCATACTGCGGCTCTTCACCACTGTCAGCGGAATCTCCGTAATCTTTTGGCTTTCGCCGTCGGAAAGGGTGATTCGAAGGTTATAGTCCCCTTCGGAAAGGGTAAAGGGATTGGCATAGAGAGGAATGACGGCGGTCTGCATTTTTCCGCCGTTTAACGAAAAATCGGTTTCTGTGGAAAAAGAATGGTCCGGCACCGTCCCTTCCTCACCGGATGCAGAAAGAAGCCCTTCCTTCACCTCTCCGCTTCCCCGGTCCACCAGCTCCGCCTTGAAATGGATCTGTCCCACGTCACGCCGGGGATTTCTCATATCCAGAAGAAGGAAGGTGCTCGGTTTGGCTGTCAGGGCGCTCCGGTCCAGGGGCGTACCGGTCAAACGATGCTTCATATTTTCCAGCTGTACATCAGGAAGCACCATGGTATTGAGGGAAAGACGATCATCGGTTTCGCCGGATTCATTCACCGGAAGCACCACGCCCTGTATATACCAGGACTCTTCCCTGTTTTCCTTCTCCCTTTCCTCCGGTGCCGTCTCTTTCACTGTGAAATCAAGATTTCTGGAAAGCTCATAATCCGGACCGGTAACGGAAACAGAAACAGTGCCCCTTCCTTCAGGAAGAGAAGAGGAAAGGGTGACAGGAATCACTTCGAACACATTGCCAAAGTCCGCCGGAAGCGTCCAATCCATGTGAATCTGTCCCGCCTCATCTACTGTCCAGCCCTTCCCCGCAGAAGCCTTAAGACCTTCGGGAAGAGTGACAGTAATGGATACCGGTTCGGCAGGCCGGTTGAAGTGATCCAGGGAAATGAATAAAAGCTGCCGGCTCCCGGGACTGGCAGGTCTGGATTCAGACCCGTTTAAGCTGTAAGGGAAAGAAGCCTCCAGATTCACCGGCACCTCCTCTGCCAGTACCGGCAGAAAAGAAATCATCCAGCAGAAGAGAAGCATGACCATACGGATTGGCATAAAAAAACCTCGCGATTCATCAGGAACATGGAAACAGATTGATTTCATTATACTATGGAAGGGATGCGGCGGGCAGTGCAGATTTTATCTGTATGGATGATATGCTGTTCAGGAAAGGAGACTGCCCCTTCCATACGAAAAGACAGGCGTGAAAACCAAATTCCCGGTACCGCAGTACCGGGAATGCCCTACCTGTTGGCCGCGGTTCTCCAGATATGGAGGAGCTGGTCTTCTGAAATTTTATCCACCTGGAAGTAGGATGCTCCCATGGCTTTGGCCAGCTTTTTAGCAAGGCCCAGTTTGATGAAGCCCGACTCCGTATCAATGACTGCCACAGGAATATGTCTCCTGCCGATGCGTTTGGCCTCTTCCATGGCATCGGTGACAGGGTTGGTTCCCTTGTTCAGGGGACTGGTAGCCCTGCCGTCGGTGATGAGGATGACCACGGGGTCCTGGTTCGCATCCTGTCGGTAAAGCATGTCCAGCACGTCTTCCGCCTTAAGGAGTCCCTTAGCCAGAGGTGTCTTGCCTCCGGTGGGCATGGAAGCCAGTTTCTTCTGGGCAAAGTCTACGGACCTTGTGACGGGAAGAAGGACTTCCGCCTGTTTTTTGCGGAAAGCAACCATACCTACCCGGTCTCGTTTCTGGTAGGCATCCAGAAGGATTTTGAAAATGACCCCTTTCACCGTTTTCATTCGTTCTCTGGCGCCCATGGAGCCGCTGGCATCTACAACAAAGAGGAAAATATTGCCGGTCCGCTTTTCACGGACCTTGCTACGAAGATCTTCCTTTCTGATAACCACAGCGCAGCCGTTGGAAGGTCTTGCCCTCTGGTAGGGCGCTGCAGCGCGGAGGGTAGCATCGAAGGCAATGTCCGATGTTTTGGCCCTGGGAATTTCCGCCCTTACGTAGCGGCCCTGCATGAGGTCTGTCATGGTGAGGCTTCGTTTGCCGCTTCCTTTTTTCGGTTTCCTGTCTTTAGACGGTTCTATCCACATAGGCGGCAGATTCACATGAAGGTCCGCATCGTCGATTCTCTCCCGGCTCTGACCACGGGGATTGGACATCTGCGCATTGTCTTCATTCTGCTCATGATTGCTGTCATCTGCATCCTCCGTATCCATCTGGGGAGGCTGGGCTTCTGGCGGATGGGTGAATTCAGTTTCCGATGCGCTTGGCTGTTCCGGCTCTTTTTCCGGAGGTCTGTTTTCTTCCTCCTGCTGCTCGGGTTTCATATCTTCCGGAGGCTGCTGTTCTTCCGCTTTCCTCATGCGATGGGGCAGGACGAATTCCGCAGCCTTTTCCAGATCCTTGGGGAGCACGTACTTTCTTCCCGCCAGAGCGGCTTCGGCCCTGGCCGCTTCGATGAGGTAAATATCAGCCCTGTGGCCTGCCACATGGGCTTTCAGGGTATATACTGCCGCCAGCTGCACCATGGCATCCGAAACTTCCACACTGCCCAGGGCATTTCTGGCTTCTTCCACTTTCTTTTTCAGGGCTTCCGTTTCTTCCTGCCATTGGGCCCTGAAAGCGATGCCATCCTTTTCAAAGGCCAGCACCCGGCGGATGATTTCCTGCCTTGCCTGTTCGTCGCAGGAGGGGTCGGCCTCTGCAAAAAGACCGAACCGGTCCAGGGAAGAGGCGGAAAGGGTGCCGCTATCCGGATTCATTACAGCCAGTACGGTGAAGGAGGTCTTCCTTTCCTCCGAAAGACCGTCTCTTTCCAGCCGGTATCCGCCGGCTTCGCGGATGTTCAGCACCGCAGAAAGGAGATCGTCCCGAAGGAGGTTTACATCATCCATATAAATAATGCCCTTATCCGCTTCGTCAATCAGTCCGGGAAGGAGTTTTTTATGACCGCTGCGGATAGCCTCTTCTGCATCGATGGAGCCAAAGAGCCTGTCTTCCGTGACACTGATAGGGATTTCCACCCAGGGAGCATCCACCAGTTCCCTGGCGCTTCTCACCAGGGTGGACTTGCCGCTGCCTTTTTCTCCGGACAGGAGGAGGCCGCCGGCAAAGGGGTTCACCAGGGTGAGGAGGATGGCTTCTTTGGCTTTTTCCATGCCGCAGATAGCAGCAAAAGGAAATACATTACGCTTCATCGTCAATGACCTTGTCCACTTCAGTCCAGTCCAGCGTCTGTTCTTCGAAGGGACGGCGTCTCATACGATGAGGCAGGGCCAGTCTGGAAGCTTCCCGGATGTCTTCTTTGGTGACTTCTGTATGTCCTGCCACGGCTGCAATGGTTTCAGCAGTTTTAATCAGGGTAATGTCGGCACGATGTCCGTCTACACCCAGGGTAATGGAAATCCTGGCTGCCAGAAGAAGGATATCGTTGGAAACCGTCACCTGGGGCAGCAGTTTCATGGCTCTTTCAATGCGGCGCACTTCTTTTGCCTGTTCATCCTTCCACTGTTCCAGGAAAGGTTCCGGATCCGCCTCATAGGCCAGTCTTCTCTTAATGATTTCGGCCCTCTTTTCCGGGTCCTGTTCGCCGACCACTTTGACAGAAAGGGCAAAGCGGTCCAAAAGCTGGGGACGGATATCCCCTTCTTCCGGGTTCATGGTACCTACCAGGGAGAAACGGGCGGGATGGGAGTAGGAAATGCCTTCTCGTTCCACCGTATTGATACCCATGGCGGCAGAGTCCAGCAGCACATCTACTACATGGTCATCAAGAAGGTTGATTTCATCGACATAAAGAATATTTCGATTGGCATCTGCCAAAATCCCTGTTTCGAAAGAACGCTTTCCTTCGCGGATGGCCGCTTCAATGTCCAGTGTACCTACCACGCGGTCTTCTGTTGCGCTGACCGGCAGTTCCACCACCTTCATGGGGAGCATTTCTACCGGCGGTTCTTCATGGTCGTACTTTTCATGGCATTCATCGCACCAGTTGGCCCGGTCATCGGGGTCGCAGTGGAAACGGCAGCCCTTGATGCACCGGCGCGGCGGCAAAAGGTCGGCCAGCGCACGGACAGCCGTAGACTTGGCCGTCCCTTTCTCCCCCTGAATGAGCACGCCGCCCAGTTTCGGATTGACAACATTCAGCACTAAGGCCTTCTTCATGGTATCCTGCCCAATAATGGCAGTAAATGGAAACGTTCCCTGTCTTTTCATATATCCTCCTTGTATATTAGAAATAGTATTTAGTGAGCTGGTGGGATAGTGTACCAGTGTTCCAATCAGCTAGTTAGTCAGCTAGCGTTCTAGTCAGCTGGCAGGCTGGTGAGCCTGCTGCAGGCAGCATATATACTGCGCCCACAGAGGCCGCTGCCACCCTCTGAACCCTTTCCCCATCAGTTTCCCAAACAAAATAACTCTTTGCCAGTCTCACCGGTTTTTCTCCAGATACTTCCGGATGAAGAATTTCTTCATGGCGCATTCTGCATCAGAAGGCCTTACGCGGCCCTCTTTATCCAGCCACCTTGAGAAGCATCCGCCGCCGCAGAGGGGAAAGTACTCACAGCTGCGGCATGGGCTCATGGCCTTTTTGATAAAGGCCCCAACTTCCCTTACTTTGTCCGGGTCTCTTCCGGTTTTCACCGTACCCAGCCTGTATGTTTCCCGTCCCATGAGAGACGAGCAGGCGTATATTACGCCATGTACATCTACAAAGGCAGCCTCGCCGTTCATGGCGTAGCACTGGGGAAATTCATGGTTTCCCCCGCCATAGAGATGTGCCACCCGATCCTCCTGGGTGAAATGGATATGGCGGCCTGTCACTTTTTCCAGCATGGCCATACGGTTGTATACCGCTTCCAGCGCCTTTTCCATGTCCCGGGCCGAAGGTTCATGAAGACTTTCCCCTCTTCCCTGCTCCCGAAGGATGTCAAAGCCCACTTGGTGTACATTGCCATAGAAATGGGCCATGTCTGCAATGCCGGGCAGGTCATTCACCATATCATCGGTAACAACACAGGTAATGCCGGTCCCAATGCCCTCTTCCGCCAGATGGCGGAAGCCCCGGGCCGCAGCCTTTGAGGAAGAGGAGCCATCCTTGACGGGCCTGGTCCTGTCCATGACAGAAGGCCTGCCATCGCAGGAAATGCCTATACCCACACCATGGTCATAGAGGAAGCGGCCTATGTCCCTGGTGAGGAGGGAGCCATTGGTCTGGATCTGCATCTGCGCATTGAAATGGTTTTCCTCCACCACATGAACCAGCTTTCTGATGAGAGGGAAACGAAGGAGCGGCTCTCCGCCGGAAAATTGGAGAAGAAAGCGTTCTCCTGAAGCGCCGGCCATCATGACCGCCTCCACGGCCGTTTCCTCGTCCATGTCCACCGCATCCACATCAGAAGCATAGCAGTAACGGCAGGAAAAGTTGCAGCGGCCTGTGAGGGTGAGCACCAGCATGCGGATAGGCGGTATGCTATTCATCGTCGTCTCCGTCGTCTTCCAGTTCTCCTTCCACAGAAAGGTAGAGCTGCTGCAGTTCTTCCTTCATTTCATCCCCTGCATTCCACATCTTGCGCTGGTCTGCTTCCAGAAGAGTTTCCGCCATATTCTGCAGGGCCCAGGGATTCACCTTTTTCATCCACTGCTGCATTTTGGGATCCAGGGCATATTTTTTGGCATACTGCTCATACATCCAGTCGTCCATGACGCCGCTGGTGGCATCCCACTGGAAGCTGATGGACAGGCGGTTAGCCAGGTCTGTGGCTCCTTTATAGCCATGTTTCATGAGGCCTTCAATGAATTTCGGGTTCATGGATTCACTGCGGAAGACCCGTTTCATTTCTTCCTGCACCGTCTTCACGCCTACGGAGGAGCGGTTGGTGCTGTCTCCTACGTAGGACTCCGGTGTTTTCCCGCCCAGGCTCTTCACTGCCGCAATCATACCGCCGTGGAAGGCATTGTAGTCATCGGAGCTTAAAATATTGCTTTCATGATTTTCTTCATTCTTGACAGTGAGGTCCAGAGAGGACAGCCGTTTCTTAAAGAGCTCCGGCTTGAAAACACCCCGGTTTCCGCCGCCGAAGACATGGCCGCCCCAGCGGACATACACATTGGCCAGGTCGTCTTCATTCTGCCAGTTCTTGGAGTCCAGCACCGTATTCACGCCGGCGCCGTAAGTACCGGGGGCATCGCCGAAAATACGGAAAGCCGCATTTCTCCATGCATCGTCGGCATCTACCCCTTCGTCTTCCATAATCTTTGTATCTTCCTTCACATGTTTTCTGACGAAATTGTCTTCATCCGATTCATCCTGGGAGGCTGCCAGAAGGACTGCCTTGTCCATGAGCTCTGCCAGCTGGGGCAGGGTATCCCGGAACAGGCCGCTGATACGACCGGTCACATCGATTCTGGGCCGTTTCAGTTCCGAAAGAGGAATCACTTCCAGATCCGATACCTTAAGGCTTCCCTTCTGCCACCGGGGGCGGATGCCCAGCATGTAGAGGAATTCTGCAATATCCTGACCGGAGGAGCGCATATTGGGGCCGGACCAGAGGACCATGCCGATATTTTCAGGGTATTTGCCCTGGTCGGCAATAAATTTTTCAATCATCTTGTCCCCCAGCTTCACGCCCAGCTGCCAGCCTGTAGGTGAAGGCAGAGTTCTTGGATCTGCGCCGTAGAAATTTCGTCCCGAAGGAAGAAGGCTGACGCCGCCGGCATTGGGAGAGCCGGAAGACCCGGGCTCCACATACCGTCCGTCCAGGGCATCCAGGGTATGGTCCATTTCCTCCCCCGTTCTTTCAATGCGGGGATAAATTTCATCGGTTACGAAATGGAGAAGAGCTTCCAGTTTATCCTTCCATTCCTTTTCCCCTGCCGCTTCGGGAAGGGAAAGGGCTTTGGAAACAGATTCCTTTGTGAAACCTCCGTCCTGCACCGCTTTGATAACCGTCTTCGTTTCTTTTCTGATACGGCTCATCAGCTCGCCGTAGGTGCATTTCATCTCTTCATCCACTTCGGCGGACCGGCTCTGGATCGTATCCAGGGTGGTGTGATACTTTTCTGCCCACAGGTCGTAAATGGAGGGCACCTTGTCATTGGACAGGCGGAGAAGCTGGAGAATGCCATCAGTCAAAAGGTCTCCCTCCAGAGGCTGTCCCAGAATATGAAGTCCCACATGGACCTCGCTGTCCTTTAGCTCTTCAATATAGTTATGCACATCTGACAGGTAGGCGTCAAAGTCGTCCCCTTCTTTGTATGGAAGGTCCTGATCCAGTTTTGCCTTTTTCACAAGGCCAAGAAGAGTGGGCTTCATATCTTCCGCGCCGTTCCCCGTTTCCTTCTGGTGAGCATATTCATCCAGCGTCTTTTCCAGTTCTTCGATTTCATCATAGGCGCCGGCATCAGCTACGGGAGCCGGCATGTAGCCGATAAGGCAGCCGGAGGCCCGCCTCTTGGCAATCATGCCTTCGCCGGTAATGGTCATATGGTAGGGATATACATTGGGCAGGTCTCCCAGGGCAATGTCTGGATAGCTTTCTTCGTCCAGTCCGACGCTCTTTCCTGGCAGCCATTCCAGGTTTCCATGGGTCCCCATATGGATCACCGCATCTGCCTTCCATACATGACGGAGCCAGTAGTAGAAGGCCAGATACTGATGGGTCGGTGCAATATAGGGGTCATGGTAAGCCTTGGAGGGATCCATGCCGTACTGACGGGACGGCTGCACCGTAAGGAACATATTGCCGTCCATGGTGCCGGGCACCAGGATATTTCCTTTTTCGGAAATCATCACGTCCCCCGGTGCCTTCCCCCATTCCTCTTCCATCTTTTTCTGTGCATCGGCGCCCAGGGTGTGGAAGAAATCCACGTAGTCCTTAGCCGAAAGCTTCTGGCATTCCTCTGCCTGTTTTTCGGTCATCATGGAAATATCATTGGTGGCATGGGAGGTCATGAGTTCAATAAATTTTTCCGTCGTTTCCGGAATGAAATCGATGGTATAGCCATCTTCCTTCATCCGCTTCATGAGACGAATGGCACTTTCCATGGTATCCAGGCCGGAGGCACTGCCTATGTTGGAATTCTTGGCCGGATAATTGTGGAAAATAAGGGCGACTTTCTTATGGCTGTTCTTCATTTTGTGGAGAGCTGCCCATTTGCCTGCCTTTCCCACCATGCGGCTAATCCGTTCGGGAATCGGCTTGAATTCCACAGTGCCGTCTTCTTTCTTCATTCTGCCGGCAATGGGCACGCCGTGAATGACGCCGTCCAGTTCCGGCATGGCTGCGGCAATGGATGTTTCAATGGCGTTAAGGCCTTCCCCGTTTTCCCGCCATTCCTTTTCCGAAACCAGAAGCGTATAGGCTTCAAGCAGGGGCACCCCCAGCTTTTTCAGCGTATCTACACTGGCCTTTCCGCTACCGGTAAGGGAAAATTTCATGGTACTCACTAGGGAATCAATCACCGTTTTCCCATCTTTCATGAAATAGGTGGAAATGACGTCGGACAGGGTGGGCATGCCAAGGCTCACGTCGGGAGAACCATTGGCAAAAACAGGAAGTACATGGTACCCCTGCTTTTCCGCTTCATCTATAAAAGCGTTCTGGTAGGACAGATCCCCCCAGATCCATTCCTCCCGGTAAAACAGGAGACCGATGACCGGCTTTTCGTCACCGGAAAACTTCTGGAGGAAAGAAGAAAGGTCCGTGGTAAATCCTTTGTCACTGTCCCTGTCGTAAATGCCGGCCCAGGTATAGCTCTGGGGAGCCGGCGGCTCTGCAATGGAGGAGTCAAACAGAGAAGAAGCATAGAGCCAGAGATTCCTGAAATTTTCCATGCCCCCATAGAGGCAGTATTCACGGAACCGCTTCATCATATCATCGGAAAGAGAACCACTGTGCTCCGCTGTATCCCCATCCACGGCATCTACAAAGTAAGGAATGCCGGACCTATCCAAAAAATTCCTGCAGTCCTTCCAGAAACGGGATTTCAGTCCATTTTTCATCAGATGGATCATAACCAGAGAAGCGCCTTTCATCTTCCTTTCCCAGGACCGGTCCCAGTCACTGGTGCGCTCCAGGAAAACCGGAATGCAGAGGTCTGAAATCTTCCCTTCTTCCTGCAGTCCGTCACAGGCCTTCTTAATGGCAGCATATCTTCTGTCATGGTTCGTCATATAAATAATCTTAATATCGTCCATACATACCTCTTTCCTTAGAGACTTCAGGACACGCCTTTGGCGTGAGAGTTCGCAGGGTTCAGAAGGTTCGGAGCGTTTAGGATATGGTATCTCTGACCGGTGATGCTCATAAAGCTGGCATGACGGGATTGCCTTCTGCCCATGGTCACTCTGCGCCGCAGGCAGGAAATCCCGGTCCATGCCGATAGTGACTCTGACCAGCGCTAGTACACCATCACACTAGTTTCCCAGTCCGCCAACCATTCCTTTCCCAAACTTTCTCGCCCATCTCCTGTCCTTTTCATAATTTCCATGATTTTTATTAATTTACTTTATATATTATACTATTTTCGCTACATTTTTAAAGGTAATGATTCTGATTTATTTAATAAATCTCTGATTCACCTGTAGCTTATAATTTTCCTGCATTAAAAAAGCACTGATAAATTCAAAGGCCATAATTATCAGTGCTTTACATTTCCTATGTTTATTTTATATGTTTCCCATACCGGATCTGCCGAAGGCGGGCGTTCCATATTTTTTCATAGAGCAGGGCGGCACCCCGAAAACCGCAGTAGGGAAGGTCGGAAAAGGAGCATTCATCGTAGGAGGGACGGGCAATATGGCAGGAAACAAAAGGCTTATGAAGCCTTTCTAATCTTGTCGTTTCATGACTGCTGGAGAGGACAAGGCCGTCCTTCCAGTTTTCGTAATCCTTCCTTATATCCTCATCATCTTCCGTCACAAGCCGGACTTCATCAGCCAAAGGACAGGTCCGGTCCGCAGGTGAAAGGAGGTGCACCGTAAGCCTGGCCGTATCTATCCATTCGCTGCGCAGAGCCTCTGCTATGCCCAGAGCCTCGGACGGCGGCGCTGCCACCAGCACCTCATCAAACCACAGGGAGCCCCAGAGAGATTCCAGACCATTTCCCTTCCGAAGGACTTCCTCAGCCCTTTCTTTTTCCTGGTCCAGAAAAGGCTCAGCCTTCCCGAAGGACAGGAGGGATAGTACCTTTTCCACCCATTTCCGGCTGCCTTCAAAGCCATAGGGAAGGCCTACGGAAGCATAGGGAATGTGGAAGCGCTTTTCCATTTCCTTTGCCGCCGGAAGCCCCAGTTCATCCCTCACCACCAGGTTGAAAGATGCCTTCGGAGCTTCCATGATTTCATGCCAGCTGCTTTCACAGCCGGGCGTGGAAATGACCCTGATGCCGCAGCCCTTAAGGATGCGCCGGATTTCATTTCCCTCTTCCCTGCCCTTCAGATACACTTCCGAAAGGCCCAGCACATTCACGGAAGCAGGAATGGTGCTTCCTTCCTTCATTTCCTCCACCACCCGAAGGAAGGCCCGGGCAAAGCCTTTCTCAAAGGAGCCTTTCAATCCGCCGCTGTCCATGGTATATACCGGCCAAGGACCGCCGAACTCTTCCGCAATGCCCTTCACATCATCGCCAATCAGGCCGGTGCTGCAGTTGCTCTCCAGAAAGACCCGCTCTGCCAACCCCTGACTTTGAATACGAGACAGGCCCCGAAGGATTTCTTTTTCCGTGCCGTATACCAGAGACGATGGAGACGTGCCGGTGCAAGAAATGCAGCGGGCCGCCCGGCTGTTTTCATCATCGATATATTTCATGGCATAGAAATAACACCATAGCGGCCCGTTTATGAGAACAAAACTTCCGGGAATGGATGCAAAAAAGGCAGCGGATCCTGTGAGGCCGCAGGTATCATTATGATGGCAGGATAATTCAAATTCACATTTTGACATAGGTCATGCCTCCCTTCCTTCCATGACGGCAAAGCAGGCGATACAGGGAGGTAAGAAACGCCAGCTCTCCCTCCGTCCCTGCCAGGGGCACCATGGGGATGAAAAGCTGCCGAAAGGAAGAATCGTATATTTCATTGGTGGTGAGAAGAACGTCCGCCGTCTCCATAGCCTTCTGCCCTTCCTCCTCATGATAGACTGGAATATCACCCAGAGCGGAAATTTCCTCCCTGTCTGCCGCCATATCTTCTTCTGTAAGATTGGAAAAGAACATGACTCCTGCAGGCTCCATGTGAAGCCTTTGGAGGGACTGGATAGTGCTTGACGGATGGTACCACCGCCGCCCCCGGCCAATGGCAATGAATGCCTTCTTCCCTTCTGTTACCGGCAGAAAGGCAGACACCCGCTTCTCTACTCTTTCCATTTCTTCCCGGATAAGGGCCTCTCCTTTGTCCTTTTCCTTCATGAAATCAGCGAGCCGCCTGATCCATGACCAGGTTCCTTCCAGCCCCAAAGGGTACAAATCTCCCAAAAAGGGAATGCCAAATTCCCTTTCCAGCCAGAGGGCTCTCCCCTTCATTCCCTCCGGCTGCCCCGCCGTACCAAGAAGGACTGACAGGGAAGCCTCCGTCACCTGGCTCCACTTTGAAAAAGGAACATAGCCGGGAAACTGGAAATCCACGGTAAGGCCGAAGAAAGAAAGAAGCCGTTTCACCTCTCGGGCATACTGCCCCTCGGGACCCATCTGGTCCCCCAGAAGGAGGACCTTTCCTTGTTTATGGTCCTGCTTTTTGAAAAAACGGCGCATAATGGCATCCATGGTTTTATAATAGCCATCGGAATATTCACCGCCCAGAAAGCCGGAAAAAGCCATGGACAGCACCGGAATGCCATAGGTCTCCTCTGCCTGCCGGGCTTCCTCATCCACATCGTCGCCAATGACACCGGCCACGCAGGAAGAGGCAATGACCAGGCATTCGGGATGGCAGGTCTTCACCGCATACTCAATGCATTTATGGAGCCTTTCGATGCCTCCGAAAATACTGTCTTTTTCTCGAAGATTGGAGGAAATCAGAGGCACCGGGTCCCCTTTTTCCGGGCATCCGTCAGCCGTAATGCGGTAATGATTTCCCAAATCCATGGTGGATGCCACATGAGCGCATCCGGCAGGGCTGTGAAATATGACTACGCAGCCCTGGTCATAGGCCACCGCCCGCCACACACCGGTCATGGTGCAGCTGGAAGGACAGTCCGACGAAAGAAGCCATTTAGTCTTCACTGCCATAGCGGGCCACCATCTCTTCCATTTCATCAAAACTCATGGGCTTTGGAATCGTGCCTTCTTTATCGGAAAGAATGGTTCCTGCCAGCTTCCTGTACACTTCAGCCTGGGGAGAATCAGGAGCATACTGCAGCACCGTCTGCCGATGATTTTCTGCCAGGTTCACCGTCTTATCCCGGGGAATAAAGGCGGCCAGATGGGTGTGGAGCCTTTCTGCAAAGGCCAGAAGCAGTTCCTTCTCCCCCGGCACATTCCGGCTGTTTCCTATAATTCCCGCCAGCCGCACCTTTCCTCTGGACGCAAACCGGGCGATACCCTTGGCAATATTATTGGCAGCGTAAAGGGACATGAGCTCCCCGGAAGAGACGATATAGATTTCCTCGGCATACCCTTCCCTGATAGGCATGGCAAAGCCTCCACAGACCACATCTCCCAGCACGTCGTAAAGAATGACATCGCTTTCCGGCAGCGCCTTCATCCGGTCCAGAAGCTCCAGAGCCACAATAATTCCCCTGCCTGCACAGCCCACACCAGGCTCCGGTCCCCCTGCCTCCACGCAGGTAATACCGTTAAACCCGGTGTGGATAATATCTTCCTTTCGGATATCCCCGGTATCCCTGGTCCGCAGGATATCCAGTACCGTGGACTGGCAGATATGCCCAAGCAAAAGCCTCGTAGAATCATTCTTCGGGTCACAGCCGATCTGGCATACCCGCTTCCCCATGAGACTTAACGCTGCAGATACATTGGAAGCGGTGGTAGACTTCCCTATACCGCCCTTGCCATAGAAAGCAATTTTCCTCATAAAGCTCCTCCTTCATGAAAAAATCATTTCTTTTGTTATATTATAGCAGGAATAGACATAGATGGGACCCATGAGGCAGAAAACTGTAAGTGCATCATAGATGCAGATACCAGACCAGAGGGTTGGACAGAAACCCAGGATACTGGAAAAAGAAAGTTCCTTCCTCTCACGCCCCTTTTCTGCAGATCTAAAACGAAGGGGCTGTGAAGAAATGATTTACATTTTTTCACAGCCCCTTCGTTCCCTCTTATTTCAATACATCTCTGGCAATGGCAAAGGCCGAGAGCGTTTTGGCATCATAAATATGCCCCTTCCGAATCATATCCCACACTTCATCCAGCGGGATAGGAAGGACATCAAGGAACTCCCCTTCGTCCAGATGCTGGGCCGTGTGTACCAAATCCGCAGCCAGGTAGAGATGGATGGTTTCGTTGCAGAAGCCCGGTGTAGTGTACACATATCCCAGCTTCTTCAAAGTGCCCCGATAACCCGTTTCCTCTTCCAGCTCTCTGGCAGCGCAGGCATCCGGTGTTTCGCCGGGATCCATTTTCCCTGCGGGGATTTCAAGGAGCGCCTCACCTACCGGATAGCGATACTGCTTCACAAAAAGGACCTTACCGTCGGCGGTGACAGGAATGATGGCAGCGGCGCCGCAGTGAAGAATCACTTCCCGCACTGCCTTTCTGCCTGCCAGCTCCACCTGGTCCTTAAACAGATGGACAATCTGGCCGTCATAGATTTCCTCACGGCTCACCATTTTTTCTTTTTCAACGCTCATAGGAACCTCCTTCAAGGGAAAAGCGGCGGAATCTGTCCGCCGCTGGAATGATAGTTATTTTCCTGTGCTCCCTACACCGCCGGTCCTGAGACCTTTGGCTTCATCGCCATCAGCCTTCAGGTACCTGGTGAAAATACCCTGGGCCACCCGGTCGCCTTTGGAAATATGGAAAGGCTGGGAAGTGGTATTATATACCGCCACCATAATGTGGCCTTCATTGTCCTCATTATTATAGTAATCGGCGTCGATAATACCGGTACTATTTATCAGGATAAGGCCATGTTTGATGGCCATGCTGGAACGGATATAAATGGCCAGATACTCATCTTCTCCCATATAGGCCTTAAGGCCTGTGGGGATAAGGGTGACTTTGCCCGGCAGAATATCCATATCCCTTCCGCTTTCTATGTCGTAACCTGCACTGGAAGCTGTTTTCCTTACGGGAATACGGATACCTTCCGTTTTCCAGGAAGAAACGACTTCAAATCCCCGGCTTCTCATTTGTTCTTCTTTTCCAGAAGGAGAGCCTTGCGGGACAGGTTGATGCGGCCCTTGTCATCGATTTCAGTGACCTTCACCATGATTTCATCGCCTACATGGACAATGTCTTCTGGTTTTTCCACCCGCTGGAGAGCCAGCTGGGATACATGAACCAGACCTTCTTTGCCCGGCAGGATTTCTACAAAAGCGCCGAACTTCATGAGACGGGTGACCCGGCCCAGATAGGTCTCACCGGCCTTCACCTCATGGGTGAGTCCTTCCACCATCTTCTTGGCCTGTTCTGCAGCTGCTTCATCAGTGGAAGAAATATACACATGTCCGTCTTCTTCCACATCCAGCTTGGCACCGGTTTCATCCTGGATCTTATTGATGGTCTTGCCGCCGGCACCGATGACATCCCGAATCTTTTCCACAGGAATAGTAACGGCAATAATCTTCGGTGCGTAGGGGGACAGATGGTCTGCAGGCTTATCGATGCATGCTGCAATCTTGCCCAGGATGAAGAGACGGCCTTCGTGAGCCTGCTTCAGGGCTGCCAGCAGAATGTCGCGGGACAGACCATGTACCTTGATATCCATCTGGATGGCAGTGACGCCCTTGGCTGTGCCGGCTACCTTGAAGTCCATATCACCCAGCGCATCTTCCATGCCCTGGATATCAGAAAGGATGCTGAACTTGCCGCCGTTTTCGATGAGGCCCATAGCAATGCCTGCGACTGGAGCCTTAATGGGAACGCCTGCATTCATAAGAGACATGGTGCTGCCGCATACGGAAGCCTGGGAAGAGGAACCGTTGGATTCCAGAATTTCAGAAACTACGCGGATGGCATAGGGGAATTCTTCCACCGACGGAATCACCGGACGGAGAGCCCTTTCTGCCAAAGCACCATGACCGATTTCACGGCGTCCCGGTCCGCGGGAACCCTTTGTTTCACCTACGCAGTAGGATGGGAAATTGTACTGATGGATGTACCGTTTTTCCGTAATCGGAGTCAGGTCATCGATAATCTGGGTTTCAGACATGGGAGCCAGGGTGGTAATGGAAAGAGCCTGGGTCTGGCCACGGGTGAAAAGAGCGCTGCCGTGAACCCGGGGAAGCAGTCCCACTTCACAGGTAATGGGGCGGATTTCTGTCAGCTTTCTGCCGTCCGGACGAATGCCTTCATTGGAAATGGAATCACGGACAATCTGCTTGGTAAGATGATCAAGGCTTTCTGCCACATCGGCGCCATTTTCCGGATAAATGTCGGCAAAATGTTCCTTGGCAGCCTTCTTCACTGCATCAATATTTCCATCTCTTCTCAGCTTATCTGCGTCGAAAATAGCCTTCTTCAGATCTTCGGTGGCATAAGCAGCCACAGCTTCGTCGATTTCTTCTGGAACTTCCGGGAACACCATGGTGCGCTTCGGCTTGCCCACCTCTTCAATGATCTTCTTCTGGAAACGGCACAGTTCCTTAATGGTTTCATGGCCGAACATGATGGCATCCAGCACTTCTTCTTCCGGAGCTTCATTAGCGCCGCCTTCTACCATCATGATAGCTTCTTCAGAACCGGCTACGGTAATATTCATGGAAGACTCTGCCAGCTGTTCCTGGGTGGGGTTTACCACATACTTTCCATCTACCCTGCCGATACGGACACCGGCAATGGGGCCATCCCAGGGAATATCGGAAATACCGATGGAAGCAGAAGCCCCCAGCATGCCGCACAGCTCCGGCGCATTGTCGTAGTCCACAGACAGCACCGTAGCCACCACATGCACATCGTTGCGGCAGCGTTTATCAAAAAGCGGACGGATAGGACGGTCAATCAGACGGGCATTCAGAATGGCGGAATTTCCCGGACGGCCTTCACGACGCAGGAATCCTCCGGGCATCTTGCCTACGGCATACATCTTTTCTTCATAATCCACGGTCAGGGGGAAGAAATCAGTTCCCTCCCTCGGTTCCTTGCTGGCAGTGGTAGCCACCAGCACCACCGTATCACCGTATCTCACCAGTACAGCACCATTGGCCTGCTTTGCCATCTTGCCAGTCTCAATAATAAGCGGACGACCGGCCAGTTCCATCTGAAATGTCTTGAACATTCCTTTTCCTCCTGTAATCAATAAATCCTTTTTCACGTATTTTCTTATTATACAGGATAGTTATGGCAAAGTGAATAGGAATGTTTCGTCATCAGATGAAAAAGTCCATCCGGCCGGTGAGTACAAAAAGCAGGAAAATGACGGACAGGCATTTCCCCGCTTACCTTTACAAGTGCCTGCCACCCCTGCTTTATAGAGGTCTTTGATCTTGGAAGAAAGGGGCCGGATAGGCGGGCGTGGTATTCGTGGATGGTTTCGTGCCGTTCCATTTCATCCATCATAGAAATATCTGTACCAGTAGTCAGGGAATTTTTTCAGAAAGTTACATGTCTAGGGAAGCACTGATTAATTCGCAGAGTCTGCTTTTATAAGAATTTTTATGCACTGCTTCGTCATGGGGCTCCTTAAATAGCTCGCTATTCGCGTCGCCCCATTCCTTGCATTGCATAAAAATTCAAGAATAAAATCAGACAACGATTTAGTCAGCGCTTCCCTAGAAATTTTATCTTTCGCATATGGTATTCTTCCTGCAGAAAGCCTGTATCCTCTATTTCATTACATCTATTCATATTTAATTGCGAAATAGGCAAACATATTTGTTTATCATACTATTCTATTATTGAATTTTATATAGTATAATAAGCATAGATGAGAGCTTGGACAAGGTCCGGGGAGTGGCCACGAAAAAATACCCGGTTCCTGATCCGGCTGCAAGCCATCTCGCATGGATGAAACCATAAGAGCTCCGGGCTTCGGTCCGTTCGATGCGTTATGAGTGAGACCTGCATTACCTGATTAAGCGCCTCGGTTCATTCTGAGGTTCTACAAGCGAAATGCCTGAAAGAGGCCATCATCATGATGGAGCGGTGGAAGATTGGCGCATCTGTCTTCTATCCGTCGGACCTAGCTCTTTCAGGCTATTCGTGCTGCCGGTCGTGACGAAATCGGGCTCAATAAAAAAATCCCCGCCTTTTTTACAAAGGGTGGGGATCTTTTTATTGAATTCATGAGTTGACAAATTTACTCTGAAAAATAAGCTATTCCAGACTTCATGGGGGTTTATCTTTCCTGCAAAAAGCCTGCTGTTATCCACCGCCTGGCATTAAGGTCCTCCCTTAGTATGGTCTGTACTCGAATAACAGCCTTACGCCACAGTGCTGCAGGATAGTCGTCTTCCAAGGGAAGAAAGCTGTATATTTCATCCCCCTTCCCTCTCCTGGCAGCCTGTCTGTTGCCATACAGCCACTGTCTGTGAATATCTTTCGAGCCTTTTTTTCACTAAAAAAGACTACCTTGCGGTAGTCTCTTTCTTTGAAATCTTATTTCAGACGCAGGCCCAGTTTTGCACCAAGAGCTCTGTAGCGTTCGATGTCTTTGCGACGGAGATAGTCCAGCATGTTTCTGCGCTGACCAACCATTTTCAGCAGGCCGCGGCGGGAATGATGGTCTTTCTTGTGGGACTTCAGATGTTCGGTAAGGAGAGCGATTCTCTTGGAGAGGATAGCAATCTGTACTTCCGGAGATCCGGTATCGCCTTCGTGAACTGCATAGGTGTCAATGATTTCTTTTTTTGCTTCAGCTGTTAACATAATAGCCTCCTATAAAAATATAAATTGCTGTATCCAGGTCTACGCCGGAGTTGCGATAAACTGGGGTACAGTTCAACCACGTGTAATTATACATGAACAGACTATAGATTGCAAGACGTTTATCCAAGAAGAACTCTATCGCTCATGGCGCCGGAGGTTTCTTCAAATTTCTTCAGCAGATCGTCGATGGTGAGTTTCTGCTTTTCTTCAGGACTGTAGTCGGCAATAATGGTGCCGCTGTTCATCATGATGAGGCGGTTGCCGTATTTCAGGGCATCCCTCATGTTGTGGGTAATCATCAGGGTGGTGAGGTGCTGTTCGTGTACGATTTCATCGGTAATTTTCAGCACTTTGCCTGCAGTTTTCGGATCCAGGGCTGCGGTAGGTTCATCCAGAAGAAGGATATCCGGCTTTTTCAGAGTGGCCATAAGCAGGGTCAGTGCCTGCCGCTGGCCGCCGGAAAGGAGTCCGATTCTGGTGGAGAGACGGTCTTCGAGGCCAAGGCCCAGACGGGCTACCATGTCCCGGAATTTTTCATGGTCACCGGAGGAAAAAGCCCAGCGAAGCCGGCGGCTCTCCCCTCTTCGGGAAGCGATAATCAGATTTTCTTCCACCTGCATGCCGGCGGCAGTACCTTTCAATGGATCCTGGAAAACCCGGCCGATGTACTTGGCTCTTTTATATTCGCTCACCTTAGTCACATCGTGACCATTGATTTCAATGGTGCCGCTGTCAGGAATATAGGCACCGGCAATAGAGTTCAGAAGGGTACTCTTACCTGCGCCGTTGCTGCCGATGACAGTGCAGAAATCACCGTCGTTCAGAGTCAGGGACAAATGGCTAAGCGCTTTCTTTTCATTGGTGGTTCCCTTGAAGAATGTTTTGCTGATATCTGTAACTTTAAGCATAATCAGCCTGCCTTTCCTATATTGACTTTGCCCTTAATCATAGGTGCAGCCAGGGCAAGCATGACAAGAATAGCGGTGAACAGTTTCAAATCGTTCGGCGGCATGCCCAGATAGAGCACCACTGCAATGACTACGCGATAAATAATGGAGCCCACCACCACAGCAAGGAGAGAGCCGGAGAAGCTGTCCACGCCAAGAATGACTTCACCAATGATGACAGAAGCCAGGCCGATAACGATGGTACCGATGCCCATACCTACATCGGCAAAGCCGTTGTTCTGTGCTACCACGGCACCGCAGAGGCCGATGAGAGCATTGGAAATAAAGAGGCCCATAATAATCATGGTATCCGTGTTCACACCCTGGGCCCGTACCATCTGTGGATTATAGCCGGTAGCGCGAATGCACATTCCCAGTTCCGTACCAAAGAACCAGTAAATAAGGGCGGAAATAATAATCATAAGGACTGCCGGCACAATGAAAGCTGCCGTGGACTGGCTCACATGGAGCAGGCTGGCGGTGGTGGAAAATACGGTATCCACCCGCAGAAGAGAAATATTGGCCTTTCCCATAATGTGAAGGTTAATGGAGTAAAGGGCAATCATGGTAAGGATGCCGGCCAGAATGGCGGGAATCTTTAATTTCGTATAAAGGATGCCGGTGACTGTGCCTGCAATGAGGCCTCCTGCCGCACCGGCTGCAATGGCTGCCCATGGAGAGGCGCCGGAAGCAATAAGAGAAGCTGCAATAGCACCCCCCAGAGGGAAGCTGCCTTCGCAGGTCATATCCGGTACATCAAGTACGCGGAACGATAGAAATACGCCAATGGCCAGGATGGACCACATCAGTCCCTGGGCAATGGTGGAAACTGCTAAATCTGCCATTTCATTTCCTTCCTTTATAAGGTTAACTGAATACAAATCCTAATCAGGGTCTTGCAGGCTGTCCGTCATAGAGGTACAGCTTTCTGGAACGCTGCCACAGGTCTCCGGGCAGCGGAATATTCAAAGCATTCACCTGCTTCATATTGATGACGATATCCGGATCCTGCTGACGCATGATGGGAATATCTTCGGGAATCAAATCCCCCTTCAGCAGACTGGCAGCCATGCGGCCGCCGGAGAATCCCATGCGGTAGTAGCTGGGGGATACGGAAATGAGAGCGCCCCGCCGTACCATTTCAGACTGTTCTCCAATGATAGGAATATTGGCGCCATTCATCACCTTTACGATGTCATCAAAATGGGTAAGGAGGTCCGTGTCTTCCGGTACATAGAGGGCTGTAATATGACCCACCAGTTTCTGAATCTGGGGTTCTGCTGCCTTGTCGGGCTGATAGGCTACCTCATAGAGGGAGAGCCCTTTCTGGGCTGCTACTTCTCGGAGGATTTCTACCTGCAGAGAGGCAGCTGCATCGCTGGGATTATAGAGGATGCCCAGCTTTTTCACAGGCATGCAGCGGCTGGCCATGCGAATCTGGGTAAGGATAGCCGGATTATCCATGATGCCGGTAAGATTTCGATGTCCTGCGAAATCTTTATCTTTCTTAAAATTCATGACCCCCACTCCCACAATAGGAATGTTTTTTGTCGCTTTGACGGCTGCTTTGGCGGAGTCGGTGCCTATGGCGATAATTAAGTCCTTTTTGTCACGGGCAAACTTCTTTGCTGAAGCTTCCAGTTTCTTGTCATTGCCCTTGGCCTGCACAATGTCGATTTTGGCTCTGCCGCCCTTACTGTATCCCTCAGCTTCCAGCGCTGCCAGCACACCGGCAGTCATTTTATTCTGTTCCGCCAGATCATCGGACTGCAGAATGCCGATGGAATACACATTCTTCGCCGCAACAGGCACCACATCTTCATTGACCGGTTCCGGTGATGAAGACTGGTACAACATCACGGCCATCACTACATTACACACCGCAAAAATAAGCATTAACCACCAGAGCTGTTTCAGTTTTGAAGCCACAACACTAACCCTTTCCCTAAAATTTTAAAACCATAGATAAAGAGTAACCTCCGTTGAAATCGGAAGTTACTCTTTGTCTTTTCCTGTAAAACGTCAGATCATTTCTGCCCTGTCAAGAACTTCCTTTGGAATCTGGATACCCAAGGTTTCCATTTCATTCTTATTGATGTAAAGCTTTGTTTTCTCTGCTCCTTCTACAGGGAAATCTTTCACTGTCTTATTTCCCTTCAGGATTTCCGCAGCCATCTGGCCTGCCCGATGTCCGATATCGTAGAAGCTGATGGACTCGGAAGCCAGCACGCCATTCTTCACATGACCCACTTCTGCGCCGTACACCGGAATCTTGTCCCTGTTGGCCACTGCCATAAGGGTGGGGATGGAGGACGCGATAATGTTATCCGTCGGCACGTAAATGGCATCTACCTTACCGCCCAGGAAGCCTTCCGCTACCTGCTGTACATCATTCACAGAATTCACTGTCAGTTCCACCACATCAATGCCCAGGGGCTGGCAGTTTTCCTTCAAATGCTTTGCCTGTACCACGGAATTGATTTCACTGGAATTGTAGATAATGCCGATTTTTTTGACATTAGGCTGGATTTCCTTAATCAGTTTGACCTGCTTATCCACCGGTCCCCGGTCATTGGTGCCGGTTACATTGCTGTCCGGTGCCTTCTCCGATTTCATGAGCTTTGCATTTTCGAAATCGGAAATAGCGGTGCAGATAATGGGAATCTTATCTGTGGCATTGGCCATGGCCTGAGCCGCCGGCGTGGAAATCGCACAAATCAGATTATAATTGCCGGACACATAGCGGTTGGCAATGGCTTTCAGGTTAGACTGATCGCCCTGGGCATTCTGCTCATCAATTTCCACTTTGTCCTTCAGCCCCGCTTCGTTCAGAGCATCCACAAAGCCTTTATTCGACTCATCCAGTGCCGGGTGCTGCACAATCTGCACCACCCCCACCTTCATTTTGCCGCCGGAGCTGCTGCTTCCGCTTCCGCTTCCACCGCCGCAGCCTGCCAAAACACCTGCTGCCATAAGGCCGCATAAACCTGCTGCCAGAATCTTCTTCCATTGACTTCCTGCCATTCTACTGTTCCTCCCTTTTTTATATTGCATCCATTCTTCCCGTCCGGCCTCTTCATATTCTCCTGTGAAACTATCCTTCCAAAAGCCAAAGCGAGCAGACTTCTGCATTGAACTTGCGATAATTATAGCATATTTTCAGTATAGATACCATGTGAAAAATAGATAAAAGGAAGGCTTGCCTGCGTCGGGCCGGATGCAGAAGGCTGCTTTTCTCCCATGATTATCCCCCGCTTGCGGGAGAGGGTGGTACCATAGACACAAAAGGGCACAAAAGATACTCAGACTTGAGGGGCCCTTAGGATTCTAAGAGCTGACATCGCCTATCCTCAGTGCTTCTTCCACCGTAAGAAGCGCTGAGGATAGGTTCAAAAAAATGATGCCCTTACCGCCGACACTTTCAGCACCTTTTTCTTCATTACTTCTCCCCTATTCCAGACACTAAAAAAACGTTTCCCTCTGGAGGAAAACGTTTTTCTATTATTCTTCAACAGTCTTGCTGATGATCTGTTTGCCTTTGTAGTAACCGCATACAGGGCATACATGATGAGGTTTTTTCAGTGCATGGCACTGCGGGCATTCCACAAGACCCGGAACAGTCAGCTTCCAGTTAGCACGTCTCTTATCACGACGGGATCTGGAACTTTTTGTCTTCGGAACCGGCATTCTTAGCACCTCCTTACCTATCGGCCTGCCGCTTGATAGCTCCTGCTGTACGTTTTATACAGCGCCTTAAGCTGGTGGATAAAATTATCAACTTCATCATTATACGTGGAGAATCGGGCTTTGTCAAGGGTTGAGATGGAAAAGGTCAGCATCAAAACGGAAGGGCTGGAATCCCCGCTGTACCGATTCCTATTCTTCTTCCACTTTTTGTCCTGTAAGGACCATCTGCTTTTCGTCTTTTCTCATATGGAAAAATCGGTATACCGCTTCTGCTGCCCTTTTGTTCATGCCGGGCACCTGGGACAGTTCTTCTATGGTGGCTTTCCGCATTTCGTCAAGAGAGCGGAAGGCATGCCACAGGGCGTTTCTTCTGGTAGGGCCGATGCCTTCGATGTGGTCCAGAATGGATTCGGTATTTCTCTTATTCGTCCATTTCCTGTGGTAGGTGATGACGAAGCGGTGGGCTTCGTCGCGAATGAACTGGAGGAGCTGGAGAGCCGGTTCGTGATGATCCAGAATGATGGGGTCTTCGGAACCTTCCACGTAGATTTCCTCGATTCTCTTGGCCAGGCCGATGACAGGGGCATCACAGCCGGCGTTTCTGATGGCGGGCAGGGCGGCATGAAGCTGTCCCAGGCCGCCATCCAGAACGATAAGGTCCGGTGCGGACCAGTCTTTTTCGTTTCCATAGCGGCGGCTCATGACTTCTGCCATGGATTTGAAATCATCGGCATGGCCCTGGGTGGTCTGGAGTTTGAATTTCCTGTACTCCCTTTTCGCCGGGCGGCCATGTTCGAAGACTACCATGGAGCCTGTGGTTTCAGCGCCCTGGTTATGGGAAATATCGAAGCATTCCATCCGTTCCGGCAGCCTTGGCAGGTGGAGCAGATCCTTCAGTTTTTTCACCGCTCCCTGTTCCCGGGCGTCCTGGTATTCCCACTGCAGCTTTTTGTCGGAAAGATACTTGGCAGCGTTAGCCATGGCCATGTCCTTTAATCGCCGTTTAAAGCCGCGCTGAGGAAGAATAAGGGTCACTTCACTGCCTTTCAGTTTGGTCATCCAGGAAGCAATGAGTTCCTGTTCCGCCGGCAGAAGGGGCAGGATGATTTCCCTAGGGATGGATGTGGGATTGCCACCATAGAAATCACGAATAAAGGCAGTGATGATTTCTTCGTCCGTTTCGTTTTCACTTTCCGGTATGCTGAAGTTTTCCTTTCCCACCATACGGCCGTAGCGGATGTAAAAGACTTCCAGTCCTGCATGGCTGCCGTCCCGGGCATAGCCTACGACGTCGAAGTCTCCTTCGCTGGCCACTATGTTCTGCCGCTGCTGCACCGACTCCACCGCCCTGATCTGGTCTCTGTATTTAGCGGCCAGCTCATAGTCCATGGCGTCGGAGGCAGCCATCATCTTCTGTTTCAGTTCCTTCACCAGTTCCGTACTTTTTCCTTCGAAAAGGTCGCACACTGTGCGTACGTAGGAGTCGTAGTCTTCCCTGGAACAGAGATGGAAGCAGGGACCTGCGCAGAGATGAAGATGGTATTGGAGGCAGGGCCGGGAAACTTTCATGGAGCGGCAGTTTCGGATGGGATAGTAGCGCCTCAGGAGGCTCAGGGTAGTGCGAAGGCTTCCCACATCGGTAAAGGGGCCGAAATACCGGGCGCCGTCATCATGGCGGATATTTCTTGTCACAAAAATGCGGGGCCATTCTTCGTTGGTTGTGATTTTCACATAGGGATAGGACTTATCATCCCTGAGGGAAATATTGTATTTCGGATGAATTTCCTTGATGAGGTTGCATTCCAGAATCAAGGCTTCCATTTCCGTGGCAGTCATGGTAATGTCCAGATCTTCCGCATGGCGTATCATGGCCGCCACTTTCGGAGAGCGGTTCTTATCCTCTCTTACATAGGAGCGCACCCTGTTTTTCAGGTTCTTTGCCTTCCCTACATAAATCACCCGGCCATCTTTATCTTTCCAGCGGTAAACGCCGGGTGAATCCGGCAGGGCTTCTACCTTGGCCCGGATTTTATCGTTTACGTCAATCATTTTCATGGTCTTTCATCACTTCCCTGGTTCTTTCCATGACCGGAAGCAGGTATTGACCGGTGTAGGACCGTTTCACCCGGCAGATGTCCTCCGGTGTGCCGCAGGCCACCACTTCACCGCCCTTATCGCCGCCTTCAGGGCCCAGATCGATGATGTAGTCCGCTACTTTCACCACATCCAGGTTATGTTCGATGACCACCACCGTATTTCCCTGATCCACCAGCTTCTGCAGCACAATGAGCAGTTTCCTGATATCTTCGGTATGGAGGCCTGTGGTAGGTTCATCCAGAATATAGAGGGTATCTCCTGTGCCTCTCCTCATCAGTTCCGTAGCCAGTTTCACACGCTGGGCCTCGCCGCCGGACATGGTGGTGGCAGGCTGTCCCAGATGGATGTAGCCCAGCCCCACTTCCTGCAGGGTTTCCAGTTTTCTCAAAATGCGTGGATGATTTTCAAAAAATGGTACCGCTTCGTCCACCGTCATGTTCAGTACATCGGAAATATTCTTTCCCTTATACCGGACTTCCAGGGTCTCCCTGTTGTACCGGGCGCCATGGCATACTTCGCAGGGCACGTATACATCAGAAAGAAACTGCATTTCAATTTTAATAATGCCATCGCCGTGGCAGGCCTCGCAGCGGCCGCCTTTGATGTTGAAGCTGAATCGTCCCGGCTTATATCCCCTCATTTTGGCTTCCGAAGTCTGGCTGAAAAGCTCCCGGATATCATTGAAAACGCCGGTATAGGTGGCGGGATTTGATCTTGGCGTGCGGCCGATGGGCTGCTGGTCAATGTCGATAATCTTATCCACATATTCCGCCCCTTCCATGGTATCGTACTGTCCTTCGGCATAGGAGGTATGGTTCTTGATATTGGACAGCCCCTGATAAAGGATTTCATTCACCAGGGTACTTTTGCCGGAGCCTGACTCACCAGTAACCACAGTGAAAGCTCCTAGGGGGAAGGAAACGTTAATGTGCTTCAGGTTATGCTCTGACGCGCCCTTGATGGTAAGGAACAGACCATTCCCTTTTCTTCTGTGTTCCGGCAGAGGAATATATTTTTCGCCCCGGAGGTAGGCACCGGTAATGGATTTCTTTGATTTCTTAATATCCTCCGGCGTCCCTTCAGCCACCACATATCCGCCGTTTTCACCGGCACCGGGCCCGATATCAACGACCCAGTCAGCAGAGCGGATGGTGTCCTCATCATGTTCCACCACAATGAGCGTATTTCCCAGATCCCGCATTCCTTTCAGGGTAGCAAGAAGTTTGTCGTTGTCCCGCTGATGAAGGCCGATGGATGGTTCATCCAGGATATAAAGCACCCCCACCAGACCGGAACCGATCTGGGTGGCCAGACGGATACGCTGGGCCTCACCGCCGGAAAGGGTAGACGCTCCCCTGGACAGGGTCAGATATTCCAAGCCCACATTGGAAAGGAAGGTGAGACGGCTTTTCACTTCCCGAAGAATCTGGTCTGCAATGATTTTTTCCTTATCTGTCAGTTCCAGCTTCTCCAAAAAGGGGAGGAGCTCGGAAACGGGCATATCAGATATTTCTGCTATATTCTTACCGCCCACCCGGAAGGCCAGGCTTTCCGGCCGAAGCCGCGCTCCGTGGCAGACGGGGCAGGGCTTTTCAATGAGGTAATTGGACAGAGATTCTTTCATCTTTTCCGTCCAGGCCTCTTCATACCGCCTCTTCGTCATGGGCACAAGGCCTTCAAACTGGCGCTGGTACGTCTTTGTTTCTCCATCCTGGTTGGTGTAGGAAAAAGTGAGCATCTCTCTCCCACCGTACTTGAATTCCTCCTGACCTTTGGGAGGAAGGTCATCAAAGCAGGAATCCATGGTGAGATCATAGGATTTCAAAAAGGCGTCCAGCTGCTTATAAAGCCAGCTTTCCCTGTTGTAAGGAAAGGGGCGGATAGCCCCGAGACGGAAGGTCTGCTTATGGTCCGGCAGGATTCGTTTGAAATCCGCTTCCAGGGAAGAACCCAGCCCCATGCAAGCAGGACATGCACCGAAGGGATTGTTGAAAGAAAAGATGCGGGGTTCCGGTTTAGGCAGAGAAATGCCGCAGTCCGGGCAGGCAAAGTGGGTGCTGAAGAGGTAATCCTTCCCTCCCGGCACGGCTCCCACCATGAGGCCGTCTCCCAGCTTCAGCGCTTCTTCCACAGAGTCCGTGAGACGGCGCACAATGCCATCTTTAATGATAATGCGGTCCACCACCACTTCAACGGTATGCTTCTTATTCTTCTCCAGTTCGATTTCATCGGAAAGAGAAAGCACCTGCCCGTCCACCCGGACGCGCACATACCCTTCCTTCCGGAGTTCTTCCAGAAGCTTCTTGTGGGTTCCCTTCTTCTGTACAGCCACAGGGCCCAGAATCATGAGCTTCGTCCTGTCTCCCAGAGCTGTGAGGGCATCTACAATCTGATCTACGGTCTGCCGCTGAATGGGTCTGCCGCAGTGAGGGCAGAAAGCCCGGCTGGCATGGGCAAAGAGCATGCGGAGATAATCATGGATTTCCGTCACTGTGCCCACAGTGGACCGGGGATTATGGCTGGTGGATTTCTGGTCAATGGAAATGGCCGGCGAAAGGCCGGATATCTTGTCCACATCCGGCTTGTTCATCTGTCCTAAAAACTGGCGGGCATAGGCAGACAGGGACTCCACATACTTTCTCTGCCCTTCCGCATAAATCGTATCAAAGGCAAGAGATGACTTTCCCGAGCCGGAAAGTCCTGTGAACACGATAAGTTTATTACGAGGCAGGGTGAGGTCAATGTTCTTCAGGTTATTTTGCCTGGCCCCGTGAATGACAATTCCTTTTTCCATTCTATTCCTTTCTGTATGGCATGCCAGAGAGCATGCCATGGGTTGAAGATAAATCTATAGATACAGGTAATCCTGTTTTGAAAAGTGAAGAGAAGGAGTCTTTCAAATCTCAAAACTTTTAACCATGACCTGTTTGAAAAGTCCTGTAAGGCAGCAGTGTTTGGGGATTCTTATACATGGAGATCTCTATGTATGATTGCTGTCCTGAAAGCATGAGTCCCGAATGATGAAAAGGCTTCTCTTATATTCTCTTTTTCATAGGTCTGTTGATTCTCTTTTTTCCGGCGCTCACCCGTTTCAGGGCGGCATCAGCCCGGGAACCGTAACGATCAGTCCACATCTGGCGCAGCTTGGCCAGCTGGTCCCGCCACATGGCAGCTTCTTCAAATTCCAGGGATTTGGCAGCCCGTTTCATATCCTTTTCCGTCTGCTGCATCTGCATATACAGCTCTTCGTCAGACATTTCTTCTTTTCCTGCCGATTTCTTGCCATAGTCTCCCGTTTTTTCCTCAATCTTCGTAAGGTCAATAAGGTCTTTCACCCGTTTCTGCACTGTATGGGGTGTAATGTGGTGTTCCTTGTTGTAGGCTTCCTGAATCCTGCGGCGGCGGTTGGTTTCATCAATGGCATATTTCATGGATTTTGTCACCCTGTCGGCATACATAATGACATGACCGTGTTCGTTTCTGGCGGCCCGGCCAATGACCTGGATCATGGAGGTTTCAGAGCGGAGGAATCCTTCCTTATCCGCATCCAGAATGGCTACCAGTGATACTTCCGGCATATCAAGACCTTCGCGAAGAAGATTGATGCCCACCAGCACATCGAAGACGCCGGCCCGAAGGTCACGAATGATTTCCGCTCTTTCGATGGTGGCCACATCGGAGTGGAGATACCGCACCTTCACCCCTGCTTCCGTGAGGAAATCGGTGAGATCCTCTGCCATTTTCTTGGTGAGGGTTGTAATAAGCACCCTTTCATGGGCATCTTCCCGTTTATGGATTTCTCCCAGCAGGTCATCCATCTGTCCTTCAATGGGACGCACTTCGATACTAGGGTCCAAAAGACCGGTAGGACGGATAATCTGCTCCGCCAGGTTTGTCTGTACCCCCATTTCATAGGGCCCCGGCGTAGCGGATACGTAAATAATCTGGTTAATCCGCTCCGTGAATTCATCAAAAGTCAGCGGCCTGTTATCCAAAGCGCTGGGCAGGCGGAAACCGTAGTCTACCAGCGTGCGCTTTCTGGACTGGTCGCCGTTGTACATGGCCCGGAGCTGGGGCACTGTCACATGGGATTCATCAATCATAATCAGAAAATCATCGGGGAAATAGTCAAGAAGAGTGTAAGGAGGCTCTCCGGGCTTCCTGCTTGACATGTGGCGGGAATAATTTTCGATGCCGGAGCAGTACCCCACTTCCTGCATCATTTCCAGGTCGTAGTTGGTCCGCTGTTCCAGCCGCTGGGCTTCCAAGAGCTTTCCCTGGTCCCGAAGCTCCTTCAGCCTGCCGTCCAGTTCCTGTTCAATGGAACCGATGGCTTTTTTCAGCTTATCAGAACTGGTGACATAGTGGGACGCCGGGAAAATACCGATATGGTTCCGCTCCGCCACTGTTTCTCCCGTAAGCACATCAAATTCCGTAAGAGAATCCACTTCGTCCCCAAACATTTCAATCCGGACAGCCACATTATTTTCCGAAGCAGGAAATACATCAATCGTATCTCCCCGCACCCGGAACGTGTCTCTGGTGAAATTCATATCATTCCGCATGTACTGCATATTCACCAGTTTTTCAATAATCTTGTCCCTATCGATTTCCTCTCCCGGACGGAGGGAAAGGCCCATGGTACTGTAGTCTTCCGGATCCCCCAAACCATAGATGCAGGACACAGAGGCTACGATAATGACATCCTTCCGTTCAAAGAGGGCCATGGTAGCAGAATGACGCAGCCGGTCGATTTCTTCATTCCGGGAGGAATCCTTTTCTATATAAGTATCCGTCTGGGGTACATAGGATTCGGGCTGATAGTAATCGTAATAGCTGACGAAATAGTATACCGCGTTGTCCGGAAAGAAATCCTTGAACTCACTGGCTGTCTGTGCCGCCAGGGTTTTGTTTGGTGAAATGATCAGGGTCGGCCGCTGTACTTCTTCAATGACCTTGGCCATGGTAAAAGTTTTGCCCGTACCGGTGGCCCCCAGAAGGACCTGGGCCCACTGCCCCTCATTCAGTCCCTGTACCAGCGACTTCACCGCTTTCGGCTGGTCTCCAGTGGGCTGGAAAGGCGCCTTCAGCTTAAAAGGAATCATCGGTTCCATGTACTGTCTCTGAATCCTGCTTCTATCCATAAACTTCCTCTTTCATCTATTCCGGAAAAGCACCGATTCATTCACTGTCATGGAATCGGCGTTTCCCTTATAGGGTAAAGAAAAATGAAACTATTCAAAATGAACAGTTTCATAATCGATATATTTCTATTTTCAATTATAACATGACAGGCAAGAAATTTCGCCCCTTTTGACAGGTCTGGAACCTTGAAGATCGTTTCCTGTCCTATGGGCAGCACCTGTGTCATGCCGGGCAGAAAACTTTTCCCTCCATCACAAAAGCACCGCCCCATGAAGGTTCCGGTGCTTTTGCATTTCTTATATCTGTGCGCCTTTCTGCAGGCGGCTGATTGCTTCTCTGGCCGCTTTCTGGGCTGCTTCTTTTTTATTTTTCCCCATACCGGTGCCGAAGTCTTTACCGTTAATGGTAATCTTCATCCAGATGGTCTTGTCGTGGTCCGGGCCTTCGTCACGGACTACTTCATAGTGAATATCTGCCTCTTTGTGCTTCTGCACCAGTTCCTGCAGGTCCGTTTTGTAATCGTGGTCATAGTTGCCTTCATCGATGAGGTCCAGGTATTTCTTCAGATGGCCCAGGATGAAGCGGGCTGCCACTTCGTAGTTGTTGTCCAGGTAAATGGCACCGATGACTGCTTCGAAGGCATCGCCCAAGATGGAAACCCTGGTACGGCCGCCGGACATTTCCTCTCCCCTGCCCAGACGCATGTAGTCGCCGATATGAAATTTGGCGGCGCATTCAGCGCAGGCCGGTTTGCACACGGCACTGGCTTTGGCACGGGTCAGATTTCCTTCCGGCCAGGTAGGGAAACGAAGGAAGAGATATTCCCCTACCACCAGGTCCAGCACCGCATCTCCCAGAAATTCCAGTCTTTCATTGTCATGAATCACTTCTCCCTTATGCTCATTGGCATAGGAGGTGTGGGTGAGAGCTGTATTCAGAAGCTGGATGTTCTGCACGGGAATGTTGTTGTCTTCTGCGAATTTCCTTACTTCTTCAAGACGTTCTTTACGCCTTGTTTCTGCATGGCTCATTCTTCATAGCGCCTCATAACAACCACTGCGTTGTGTCCGCCGAAGCCGAAAGCATTGGACATGGTCACGTCCACCTTGACGTCTCTCGGTCCTTCCGGTACATAGTCCAGGTCGCATTCCGGATCCGGGGTCTTCAGGTTCAGTGTCTGGTGAACTTTATTATGTTCGATGGACAGAACGCAGACGATGGCTTCAATGGCACCGGCAGCCCCCAGAAGATGGCCAGTCATGGATTTGGTAGAGTTAATCACTACGTCGTAGGCATGTTTGCCAAGGACGTCTTTAATGGCCTTGGTCTCGTTTTTATCGTTCAGGCCGGTAGATGTGCCATGAGCATTGATGTAATCAATATCATCGGGAGAAATACCTGCATCATCAATGGCTTTCTTCATGCAGCGGGCTGCCAGTTCTCCGCCGGGACGGGGAGCGGTAATGTGATAAGCATCGCCGTTGGAGCCGTAACCGATGACTTCTGCATAAATATGGGCGCCTCTCTTCTTTGCGTGTTCCAGTTCTTCCAGAATGAGCACGCCGCTGCCTTCGCCAAGGACAAAGCCGTCTCTTCTTACATCAAAGGGGCAGGACGCTTCTTCCGGCGGGCATTCTCTGGAGGAAAGAGCTTTCATGGCAGCAAAGCCTGCCATAGGGGTCTTGGCTACAGCAGCTTCAGTACCGCCGGCAAACATGACATCCGCATCACCATACTGGATCGTTCTGGTAGCACGGCCGATGGCATTATTTCCGGAAGCGCAGGCAGTCACATCAGCCAGTACCGGTCCCATAAGACCGAAGTTGATGGAAACCTGGCCGGCAGCCATATTGGCAATCATCATGGGAACAGCAAAGGGATTCACCTTGGCCGGTCCTCTGGTGTCAATGCGATGTACCGTCTCTTCCATGGTATTGATGCCGCCGATGCCGGTACCAATAATGGTACCTACACGGTCAGGGTCTTCAACGCTCATGTCCAGTTTGGCATCTTCCACTGCCATTTTGGCAGCTGCCACTGCAAACTGCACATTCCGATCCATATGGCGGACTGCTTTTCTGTCTCCCACATATTTCACAGCATCAAAGTCCTTGACTTCGCCGGCAATGCGCACAGGAAATCCTTCCGGATCAAATTCTGTAATCGGGCCAATGCCGGATTTGCCGGCCATCAGCGCATTCCAAAATTCTTCTGTACCGATACCTACGGGAGAAACTACGCCCATACCTGTTATAACGACTCTTCTTTTTTCCATTAAGGAGCACCTCACAATAAAAAATTCCGAATATCTTCGTGAAAGGATAAGACCTCAAAAAAACGGATAACAACGGACCGGTAATCCGCTTTTTTGAGGCATTTTCCCCCATCATACTGGTTTGCCGGGGAAACAGCTTCCCCGGCTCCATTATGACTATAACTTTCTGATTACTGAATCTGGCTGTCGATGTAGTCTACAGCGTTCTTTACAGTTTTAATCTTTTCAGCAGCATCATCCGGAATTTCAATGTCGAATTCTTCTTCAAATGCCATGATCAGTTCAACGATATCGAGGGAATCAGCGCCCAGGTCGTCAATGAAAGTAGAATCGATGGTTACATCAGCTTCGTTTACACCCAGCTGGTCAACAACGATTTTCTTTACTCTGTCAAAAGTGCTCATTATAATTTCACCACCTTTCATTGAGAAATGTACCTTTCTGATTATATTACAACCACGGGAGCTTGTCACCTGTTTTCCGTAATAAACTGCTTATTTAGCAGGATTTCTTCCAGCCGGTGACAATTCCCCAAGTCAGATTACATTACAAGACCGCCGTCTACCACCAGTACCTGGCCGGTGATGTAGGACGCATCATCGGAAGCCAGGAAGCACACAGCCCTGGCAATGTCCTCGGGCTGGCCCATCCGTCCCATAGGGATGGATGCAATCATGCTTTCCCTGATTTTTTCAGGAATGCCATCGGTCATAGCTGTTTCAATAAAGCCGGGAGCCACTGCATTGACACGGATATTACGAGCGGCCATTTCCTTGGCGCAGGCTTTGGTGAGACCAATCACCCCTGCCTTGGCTGCCGCGTAGTTGGCCTGGCCGATATTGCCCATAATGCCTACGACAGAAGAAATATTAATGATGGATCCTTTTCTTTTCCTCATCATCATGGCAGCAGCTGCCTTGGTGGTGAGAAAATCACTCTTCAGATCCGTGGCAATCACGTCATCCCAGTTGGATTCCTTCATGCGGATAAGAAGGGCGTCCCTGTTAATGCCTGCATTATTTACCAGCACATCCAGTCCGCCGAACTCATCTTTTACAGTTTTGAAAATGCGGTCCACATCTTCACTTTTAGACACATCTCCCTGTACAGTAAAAGCTTTGCCGCCGGCGTCTTCGATTTCTTTCTTTACCGCTTCGGCTGCATCATGGCTTCCCGCATAGTTCAGGGCCACTGCAAAACCTTTGGATGCCAGAGCCAGGGCGATAGCCCGGCCAATACCTCTGGACGCACCGGTAACCAGTGCTGTTTTTTCAATGTTTTCCATGGATTATTCTCCCTTCAGAGCTTTGACCACTTCTTCAACTGTTGCTGTATCTTCTGCATGGACGGAAGGAATCTTGCGGTCAATCTTTCTCATAAATCCGGAAAGAACAGTGCCCGGGCCGGCTTCGACCGTGTAGTCCACGCCGCCGGCAATCATATGACGAATGGATTCTTCCCAGTGTACCGGATGTGCAGCCTGGTCCACCAGGTTCTGCCGGATTTCATCGGCCTTTGTTTCTTCTTTGGCATTTACATTAGCCACCACCGGAATCTTCGTATCATGAATTTCAATGGTATCAAGAACTTCCTTCAGTCTGGCGGCTGCCGGTTCCATGAGGGTGGAATGGAAGGGAGCACTCACATGAAGCATGATCGCACGGCGGGCACCTGCTGCCTTCAGAGCTTCGCAGGCTTTTTCAACTCCTTTTGTGGCACCGGCAATCACCACCTGTCCAGGGCAGTTGAAATTAACTGCCTGCACAGGTGCATCATCGGTGGAAACAGACTGGCACACTTCCACAATCTTATCAGGAGTAAGCCCGATAATAGCAGCCATTCCCCCTTCTCCCAGAGGCACTGCTTCCTGCATGAAACGGCCGCGGAGATGTACCGTCTTTACAGCGTCTGCAAAGGAAATGGCGCCAGCCGCTACCAGAGCGGAATATTCACCAAGGCTGTGGCCTGCAGCAACAGCCGGTTCCACGCCTTTTTCCTTCAGCACCTGCCATACAGCTACACTGGCAGTCAAAATGGCAGGCTGGGTAAATTCTGTCTTCATCAGCTCGGAGTCCGGACCTTCAAACATCATTTTGGAAATAGAAAATCCCAGCGTATCATCTGCTTCTTCTACCAGATGCTTTACGGAATCAAAATTTTCGTAAAGATCGTGAACCATGCCTACCTTCTGGGAACCCTGTCCCGGAAAAAGAAATGCTGTTTTCATCGTATCACCTCATGGCGTAATGTAATAGTAATATATGGTAACATTATGAATTCTTTGGAATAAACTTATGGGAAAGGCCTTTCCCTGTATTCTGAGTCACGGGAAAGCGGAATGCCTTGGAACTTACATCCACCGCATAACATCGCAGCCCCAGGTGAGTCCGGCACCGAATCCGGTAAGAACCACGATATCACCGTGTTTCACCTTACCTGCCCGCACGGCCTCATCCAGAGCAATGCCTACGGAAGCGGCAGAGGTGTTGCCGAAACGATCCACGTTTACCCACATATGGTCTGCCGGCACCTGAAGCCGCTTGGCAATGGCCTGAATAATGCGGTTGTTTGCCTGATGGGCAATGAACATATCAATATCGTCCTTTTCTACTCCCGCCTTTTCCAGCGTTTTCAAGGTAGTGGCGCCCATATGACGTACCGCTGCCTTGAATACCTCCGGTCCTTCCATATGAATATAAATACGGCCGGAATCGATGGCACGGTGAGTCACCGGTTCTGCCACGCCGCTGGCAGGGATATCAAGAATCTTGCCCAGACTGCCGTCAGAACCAAGGTCCGATGCCAGAAGGCCATAGCCCTCTTCCGTTTCCCCGATGACCGCTGCCCCTGCGCCATCACCAAAAAGGATACAGGTGGAACGGTCATGCCAGTTTACCAGACGGGACAGAATTTCTGCACCGATCACAAGGATATGTTTGTACATGCCTGCCTTTACCATGTTGGATGCTACAGCCACAGCATAGATATAGCCGGAGCATCCGGCGGAAATATCCATGGCACCGGCATGGGTGCAGCCCAGTTTATCCTGTACCAGGCAGGCCGTAGAAGGCACTACATAGTCAGGAGATGCTGTAGCCACCAGAATGAAATCAATATCATCCACCGTGACACCGGCCGCTTCCATGGCCTGCTTTGCCGCATGAACACAGAGGTCCGACGTATTTTCCGATTGTGCCGCAATATGCCTTGTTTCTATGCCGGTTCTCGTACGGATCCATTCATCTGATGTATCCACCATTTTTTCCAGATCTGCATTTGTCAGTATCTTCTCCGGCGCATAGTGACCGGTGCCCAAAATACCGGCAAAACGTATATTTTCCATAATCAAAAGTCCTTCCCTAATAAGGATACAGGATAAACACAAATGATTCGCAGTGCTTTCCGTTCCTTTTATGTAATGTGTAAAGCACTGATTTCTACAGGATGCTGCCCCGGGAAGCACTTATGAAATCCGACTCTGTGAATCGATGCTTCCCTGCATTTTATTCCTGTTCTTTCAAATTCATCTTTGAAAGTGTTTCTGCTACCACTTCGTCCAGCCTTTCGCTGCACACATCTCTGGCCATACGGATGGCATTTTTAATAGCCCTGGCTTTGGACGCGCCGTGGCAGATAAGGAGTGCCCCTCTGATTCCCAGAAGAGGCGCGCCGCCGTACTCAGAATAATCAAGGCGCTTAGCCATGTATTTCTTCAAAGCCGGTTTAAGAAGGAGTCCGCCCAGCTTGGCGCGAAGTCCCCCTTTCATCACAGCATCCTTCAAAAGGGCTGCCACCAGTTTTCCTGCCCCTTCTCCGAATTTCAGAACCACATTGCCTGTAAAGCCGTCGGTTACGATGACATCAAATTCGCCGGTCATCACATCCCGACCTTCGGCGTTGCCTGCAAAGGGAATCACTTTCTGCGATGAAAGGACCTGATTGGCTTCCGCCACCAGAGGGCTGCCCTTTACGCTTTCTTCACCGATGTTCAGAAGGCCGATTTTAGGATGAGCGATGCCTGCCACCTTTTGGGCATAAATATAACCCAGAAGAGCATTCTGCACATAAGTTTCCACTTTAGGCTGGGCGCTGGCGCCGGAATCGATAAGATAGGTATACCCCCCTTTTTCATTGGGGATCGGTGTCAGGATGGCGGGGCGCTCAATGCCCTTAATCCGTCCGATACCCAGAAGGCCGGCTGTCACAGCAGCCCCCGTGGATCCTGGTGCCACCAGGGCTCCGCATTCCCCGTTTTTCACCAGCCTGGCGCCTACAGACACGGAAGCATCCTTCTTCTTGCGGTAGGCCATGCCGGGATGTTCTCCCATTTCGATGACCTGAGAGGCATGATGTACCTCAATCAACGGATTATTTTCCTCATGATGTTTCTTTAAGATATCACGAATCCGCTCTTCATCTCCTACCAGCACCACAGGAATATGATATTCCCGCACTGCTTCGATAGCTCCAAGTACGATTTCCAGCGGTGCGAAATCACCGCCCATAGCGTCAACTGCTATTTTATCCATGGGACGCCTCCGTCTCAGTCAAAATTTCCATAATAAACTTAGCCCGGTACACTTCCTCATCTCCACGGAAGAAGCTGATATATATGTGTTTCTTATTCCCCCGCATGAGCACGATACGGCCCTTTACGATGAGAATCGTTCCGGGCACCACGGGAATCTTATACTTGATATTTCCTACCTGAGTGGAAGCAAAAGGTACCCCTGCCAGGGATTCCGCAAAGCCTGCAGCTGCCCCGTAGAGCTTTTCCGCAGAAACCATGCCTGCACTGTCAGCCATTTCTTCTGTAGTCTTTAAGAGGCCTACCCCTTTCTGACCGACATCCAGATCCAGTACCCTGACCCCCTCATGGGATTCAGAAGGCTGGGACGATACCAGATGTTCCATGCGCTCCCGCATTTGAGGAATACCCAGAGTCTGCCGATCCAGGCGAATGGTTGCCACAGACACAGAAAAACGTTCTGCCAGATCTCCATCTGTCAGACATGGATTTTGGCGAAGTAAATTCTGTATGGCTTCTCGTCTTTTGTTTTTATCCATCTTCCGTTTTTCCATCATTTTTATCACCTGCTGATAATACTATACCACAACCATGCAAGTGGTGCATCAGGAAATTGAAGTTTCCGAAAAAATCGGCTTCCTTTTTCTACGGTTTCCCTGCCGTCTCCAGTGATAAGCCAAAGATAAATCCTCTCTTTACCCCATAGAAACGGCATGTTCTATTTCTTACTGCTATCACCAGATAAGAAATAAAAAAGAAGAAATGAAGTACACAGATAACCTGGAATTCAAAATTTATACCTTAAGTAGTGATTGTATGATTTTATGAGCAGATATTCCATAAAATTCTCATTGACTTATCTTCGAATATGGAATAAACTACAGTGAATACAGGATACTATACGTTTGCGCATTTGTCAAACGTTTTATTTCTTTCGTATTATATTTTTAAAACTATCCAGGAGTGATAATATGAAATTACCAAAACTTCACATCGGTGATTTAACTGCCAACATTCCCATCATCCAGGGAGGAATGGGCATTGGCGTCAGCCTTTCCGGACTGGCAGGAGCCGTGGCCAGGGAAGGCGGCATCGGTGTCATTTCCGCTGCCCAGGTAGGATTCAACGAACCCGATTTCCGTACCAACACCGTTAAAGCCAATATCCGCGCTTTAAAGGAGCAGATTCATAAAGCCCGCGAAAAAGCAAAAAACGGCATTATCGGCATCAATATCATGTGGCGGGGTCAGCACTATGAAGACTATGCCCGCACGGCCGCTGAAAGCGGCGCCGATATTATCTTTTCCGGCGCCGGCCTGCCGGCGGACCTTCCGGTCTGTGTAGAAGGCACCAATACAAAAATTGCGCCTATCATCGGCTCCCCCAAAGCTGCCCGGGTCATTCTGAAGCTTTGGGCCAAACATCATAACCGCACCGCGGATCTGGTGGTCATTGAAGGCCCCAAGGCCGGCGGCCATCTGGGCTATACCAGAGAACAGGTGAAAATGCATGAAAGTGACGGCTATGAAAAGGAAATTCTGGAAATTCTTGACGTGGTAAAGGAATTTGAAGAAAAATTCAATAAGAAAATCCCCGTTGTCTTCGGCGGCGGTATTTTTGATAAAAAAGATATCGAGCATTACCTGTCCCTGGGCCTGTCCGGCGTGCAGATGGCCACCCGTTTCGTGGCTACGAAAGAATGCGATGCAGCAGAGGCCTTCAAGAATATGTATGTCAAGGCAAAAGCCTCTGATGTTACCATTGTGCAGAGTCCTGTCCACATGCCGGGCCGCGCCCTGCTCAATCCTTTTGTCCGCGCCGTCCGTCAGGGAAGGATTCCTGTAACCAACTGCTTCCACTGCCTGAAGACCTGCGATCCCAGCACCACCCCCTACTGCATTACCCAGGCCCTCATCCGCGCTGTCAGAGGCGATGTGGATCACGGTCTTGTCTTCTGCGGTGCCAATGCATGGAAAATCAATCAAATAACCACGGTCCATGATTTATTCACAGAACTGGTGGAAGGAACAGCAAAGGCGTAAGGTACGGCGCCCTTCCAGCAAGAAAGGTCCTGGAGTCTGGCAGCGGCTGCGCCGCTGCTGGTTATACTATCCCCCTGTGAGGTAATGGTTACAGCCAGCGTTTCTGGCTTTTCCTCCTGCCTCCACTGCCCCGCTATGCCAGCAAAAAAGCTGTAAAGCCAAATGGCTCTACAGCTTTTTTTATGTCAAAATCTCATTATTTCAAATGGTGGCTGCCCCGTTCTGTAATAGGTACGCCGGCCTTGCACAGGGGACATTCTTCCGGTTTGTAGGTAGGAACGGTGAGGTGAAGAAGAGGATAGACCTTTTCTTTGGGGACACCGAAGTCTGCCTTGCCGCCGGAACGGTCTACGAAGAGGCCGATACCTACGATGTCGCCTTTCGCCTTGTTCACCACGTCCACTACTTCTTTAATGGAGCCGCCGGTGGTGACAATATCTTCTACAATGAGCACTTTTTCACCAGGCGCAATTTTGAAGCCGCGGCGAAGAGTCATTTTACCGTTTTCTCTTTCGGTGAAAATGGAACGAACCCCCAGAAGGCGGGCAGTCACCTGGGAAAGGATGATGCCGCCGGTAGCCGGTCCGATAACCGTTTCAATGCCCATGCCCTTGAAGTGGTTGGCAAATTCCTGGCATAGCTTTTCCGTATATTCCGGATGCTGGAGAACGTTGAATTTTTCAACATACAGAGGGCTGTGAAGGCCGCTGGTAAGAAGGAAATGACCTTCCAGAATAGCTTTGGTTTCTTTCAGTAAAGATTCAACTTCTTTTTCGTTCATCATGCATTCTCCTTAATTTCCTTTAAAATCAAACGGGCTGCTGCGCAGGGATCAATGGCCTGGGTAATAGGCCGGCCGATAACAAGCATGGAAGACCCGTCTTTGAAAGCTTCCGATGGAGTGGCAATGCGCTTCTGGTCATCAGTCTGGGCAAAAGAAGGGCGGATGCCCGGGGTGACGATAAGGAAATCATTCCCTGCCATTTTGCGGATGGATGAAGCTTCTCTGGGCGATGCCACTACGCCGTCCACACCGGAATCTTTGGCCAGCTGGGCCAGTTCCAGTACGTGGTCCTGAATAGGAAGATGACCGCCCACTTCCTGCCAGCCCTGGTCGTCAAAGCTGGTGAGTACAGTCACTGCCAGAATCTTCGGACGTTCCACTCCCAGTTCGTCTGCTGTTATTTTTGCATATCTGGCAGCTGCCTGCATCATAGCCCTGCCGCCTCCGGCATGGACTGTAATCAGGTTTACTCCCAGACGGGTAACGGAAGCCACGCTGTGGCCTACGGTATTGGGAATATCATGAAGTTTCAGGTCCAGGAACACTTTCTTCCCATGTTCCTTCAGGTAATGGATGGTTTCGCTGCCTGCGCTGTAATACAGCTCCATGCCTACCTTATAATAAGAAACCAGATCTCCCAGTTCGTCTACCAGTTCTTTCATTTTATCGAAAGAATCCACATCCAGTGCCACAATCAGTCGGTCATCAGCTGTGTAGACTTCTTCTTTCTCGTCCATTCATGATCTCCCTTCCTCTATTCACCTGCAGAAAGCTGTCACGGCACAGAGCCGGCGCTTCCCCATATCTGAAATATTATACCATTTCATGGGCATTCTGACACCCTGTTTTTCATTGTTTTACTCCATCCCATTCCTTTTACTCCACTCTTTTCTAAAGCCTCTGGTATCAGCCCCCATGTACGGCTAAAAAACTGCCCCTTTTCATAAGCTGTTTTCCACATAAAAAAAACACAGCCCGAAGGCTGTGCCTTTATTTACCTGCCTGAGCGGCAGCTTCTTTAATCATATGCATGGTAACAGAGTTGAATTCTACCGGGGAATCCAAGGCTTTCACTTCCTTGAATCCTACGCCCAGCTTTCCTGTATAGTAGGCTGTCACGTCACCTTTCGTATTAATCTTGACGGCATAAATGGTTTTGTCCTCATCCACACCCACCAGACGGAAGGCACCGGGTGGAGAAATGACTCTCCAGGAGCTGTCATCCCCATTGAAGGTATAGAGAATCCCCTTCTGACTGTCATCGTAGAAAAGACGGTCCTTGTCATAGTATACGGCAATTTTGCCGATGTGGGAGGTCTGGATGTAGATACGCCTGGTATCATAGTTGGCATCGGTCCGGTAAATACGGTAAAGCCCCTTCCCTACTTCCATTTTCATATACACCGCATTGGTGGCAGTAGAATAGGCCACGTCTACGATTTTTGAATTTCTTGGAAGGTCCCTGATAGGAGCATCCGATTCATGGGTGGTGCCATCGGGATTATAACGGGCCAGGGTTACGTCCCAGCGGCCGCCCTTCCAGTGAGCAGGATAAAGAGCCATGAGAGCCAGGTTTCGATCGGGCATCCATTCAAAGAAGGATACTCCCTGGTTCTTAAGATCCACATTCTGGGGATTTCCCAGATCGTCAGCCTTGTAAATGGTGACAGAATCACCGGTTACATCGGCCATGTACTTATAGTCGTGGGAATAGTAGGCCTTTCCCTTGACGCTGACTTTAGCAAAAAGTTTTTTCCCTTCCTTTTCAGCAGCTTCCGCCATTTTATCCTTTACATCGGACATATCGTAATCGCCGCTGGAAAGAGGAGCAAAGAGGACACGGTCCATGTAGAGATAGGCGCCGGCCTGGATGCCTATACCAAGGATAAAGCATACTGCCAGCTGAGCAAATTTCTTATTCACCCTGTCCTCCTTATTTCACAATAAATGCGGTAGGAATCATACGCTCGCCCAGAAGGTCGGCAGGCTTGTTCACTACCTTGCCATTATAGTACAGGGTGGTGGAGGAGCCTCCGTCCAGGTTGGCTGCAATATAAGCACCATTTTCATACAGAATATTCTGGGAATCCACTAGGGTAGCACCGATGCTGTATCCCGGCTGCCGTCCGTCGATAACGAGGAAGAGGATGGTGCCGTCTTTCTTCTGGCCTATGGCAGAACGGGGTGAAATGCCCCAGCCGCCGTCGCCGCTTTTAATCACTTTCTGCCCGTTAATGATAAGGGGCGGCCCGAAGGTAAGACCTTCAATGGCTCCCATATCCCGGAGCTGTTTCTTGTTGTAGTTGCCGGCAATAAGGTTTCCGCTTTTGGTCATACCGACGAAATCTACTTTTTCACTGTCATCTACCTGCTGGCCCAGAAGATACTTCCCTTTATGAAGAATGAAGCCATAGGGCAGACGGCCGGTGCCGGTACCGTTGGGGTCGTAGAAGCCGCCGCCGTTAATGGCAGCCACCGCATTGTTTTTCTTGGCAATGTTGCTGGTGGTATCTCCTTTTTCATTGATGTCCTCTGCCGTAGCCACTTCCACCCTGGTGGGGTTGGGAATTTCCAGAAGGTAGCCGACGAAGCGGGATGTTTCAATCTTCTTCAGATTCAGCGTAGAATCAGTCCGCGGTTTGAAGGAGAACATTTTCTGCGTATCCGTAGCTTTCACCACACCAAGGATCTGGTTCAGTTCATCCTGGGAATAAAGCCAGGTAATGTACTGGGGATGACGGGAACGCATGATAGCCCCTACCACCGCCCGTTTCAGATTACCAAAGGGTCCGAAGAGTACCACGATAGGTGAAGTAACGAGGAAGAAAAGCAGGGTAATCAGAATAAACTTGAAAATAAAGCTGTGAAATATACGTTTCATTCTTGCTCCTAAAAAACAAAGCCAGGATTTCCTTATACCGGCGTATAGTTATCCTTGTTCAGCCGTTCAGAGAAACGGGCCAGAGAAATATCATTACCAATATATACCCGTTTCAGTTCGTAGGGGTAGCTTCCTACGTGGACACGGCCGGAATCGGTGGTCACGGCCATTTTGATACCTGCCTTCTTGCAGATTTCCACCACCTGGTCATCATAGTCGCCATATGGATAGGCCAGCCAGGCATTATCAATGCCAAGATGATACTTCAGAGCCTCATTGGCTTCCACGATTTCTTTCTCCTTTTCCTTGGCCGTAGCCAGGTTATGAAGCTTGGGGTGAGACAGCGTATGGTTGGCAATGGTAACCGTATGGCTGTCGGCCATTTCTTTCAGCTGGTCCCAGGTCATGCGGTTATAGGGCTTGCCTACATCATCGGTAATAAGGAAAAGGGTCCAGGGGAAACCGTATTCCTTCATCATGGGGTAGACAATGGTATAACTGTCCAGATAGCCATCATCAAAAGTGATGCAAACCGGCTTTTCCGGAAGAGCAGCCCCTTTGGTCACATAGTCATAGAGTTCCTGCATGGTAATGGGATGATAACCATGGTCTCTCAGATAGTTCATCTGCAGGCGAAGGTTTGCTTCCGTCTCCACGGCGGCGTTGTTCGGAATATCACCAATCATATGGAACATGAGCACGGAAACGCCTTCCGGCACGCTGTAGGTAACAGAGGGATCCCGCTTGACATAGGCAGTTCCCGGCTTCAGCTGACCCTCAGCCTGCACAGCGGCAGATGAAGAAGCACCGCTTTTGGCTTCTCCCGGCGCACAGCCGGTGAGTGCAAACATGGAAGAAGAAAGAAGCAGCAGCGCGGCAGCAGCAGCCGCCGTCTTTTTCCAGCCCCTTGATAAAAATTTCACTTAAAACTCCCCTTTATCCAAATTCAAAAAGCACACCTAATCAGGCAATATAGATTATTTTACTACGATTTACATGCTTTGGCTATCAAAAGTCGAAATAAAGTACCAATCATAACAATTTATCATACAATATGCCCTTTCTGTGTTTAAAATCATTTCTGTTTTGATAAGAAATCCAATCCTTTCCATAAAAAGAAGAAAGAGTACCATAAAAAGTGATATAATAAAATTTACTTGAAAAGGTGACCCTACCGCAGGAGCTGAAAATAAAACTCCTGCCTGATTCCAGAAAGGACCTGTATAATGATAAAAAAGTTAATCCGGTTATTTCTTATTCTCGCAGCAATCCTTATGCTGCCCTCCGCTTCCGGCGCCCTGGCCAAAGACGCCCAGGTAACGGCCCTCCGCTGGACCTCCCGTAACGACGGGAATCCTCCCTTTGTCCGCATTGCCATGGATCTTTCCAAGGCTGTCCATGCAGAAGCGGCCATTGATGATGCAGGGAAAAATTTCGAAGTAGTCCTGAAAAAGACCTCCATGGGCAGCGTGGCTTCCCAGTATGACATGGATCCCCGGGCCATTGACTTTGCCACTCTTTCTGAAAAAGACGGCGATACCTATCTGGACGTGGCCCTCAGCAAGCCCCAGAAAATCGATGATATCCGTGTTTTCGCCCTCCGTCCCGATGCCAAAATGAAGAAACCGCACCGGCTGGTAGTGGATATCCCGGTAATTGGTGCCAAACAGACCTATACAAAAAAGGCTTCCTCTGCTGCCTCTTCCAGCCCTGCTTCCTCCTATAAAAAGCAGAGTTATAATGTGTCTTCCGATGCCAAAAGCGTGCTGAAAGGTAAAATCATCTGCATTGATCCGGGTCACGGCGGCACTGATGTAGGTGCCATCGGCCATATCGGCGGCAAAGATGTATATGAAAAGAACATCACCCTTTCCATTGCCCTCCCCCTGCGGGATATGCTCACCTCTGCCGGTGCCAAGGTGGTTATGACCAGAGACACCGATAAAGATGTGTACGGCCCCTGGGCCGATGCGGATCCAGAGCTGCAGGCCCGCTGCGACATTGCCAATGAAGCCCATGCAGACGCCTTCGTTTCCATCCATATCGATTCCTTCTCCAACTCTTCCGTTGACGGCACCACAGCCTACTACAACGCTAAAAGTTCCAAAGACCTGCTACTTGCCCAGATGATGCACCAGGCCACCATGAATTCCCTCTCCATCCCCGACCGGGGTGTGAAATCCAATGATTTCTACGTGAATGTCTACACCACCATGCCTTCGGTACTCATGGAAATGGGATTCATCACCAATGACCACCGCGTCAAAATGCTCACCTCTTCCTGGGGTCCCCGGGGCATTGCCCAGAGCCTCTTCAACGGACTAGTGAACTACTTTGCTGCCATTTCCTAAGGATCCATGACTATGAATAGAAAAATCATTTTCTCCCTGCTTGCCGCTTCCGCCTTAACCATCGCCCTTGCCGGATGTGCGCCGGAAAGTGGAAAGCAGGCAGCCACAAGCCTTTCCCCCCAGGCCGCTTCTTCTCAGTCTCCTCTTCCTGCTGAGTCGGAAGCATCACTGACCTACTACAAGGCCAATGATGAAGGCACGAAAATCATTCCTGTTTCCATGAAAGTAAAGGCCAAAGACCGTACTGCCAAAACAGCCATGGAGGAAATGATAAGAACCGATAGAAAATCCAGATATCCCCTCCTTCCCGCCGGCCTTTCCCTGAAAAGCATTGCCATTAAGGAAGGTACCGCCTACGTGGACTTCAGCAAAGAGCTGAATAATATCAAAGGTTCCACCAGCGAATCTCTTTTCATTGCCATGACCGTAGACACCCTCACAGAATTTCCCAACATCCATGATGTTGTCATCCGTGTTGAGGGAAAATCTCCAAAATTCCAAATGGATATGACCAGGCCCTTCAAGCGGTACGAAAGCTATATACAGATGGAAAAGAAATAAATAACAGCAGCCAAAAAGCCTGTGAAAAAATGATTGAACATTTTTTCACAGGCTTTTCTTTATTTGTCTTCTTTTTCCAGTACTTCAATTTCACCGGCAGCAAAGGCAGCAGGATAGGTGTATTCCTTTTCCACTTCCGTAAACTTCACGGTCATTCGTCCATTGCTGATTTCCATAATGATTCCTTCCCCATAGAGAGGAGAAATAACCAGGGTCCCTTCGCCCAGGGAAATAAAGCGGGTATTGCCCCGGTGGGTTTCCTTAGCCCGGTGGGGAACGATTTTTTCTTTCTTCTCCGGTTTTGCCGCTTCCGGAACCTTATAGGTTCTTTCCTTTCCCTTGTGAGGTTCTGCTTTCTTTTCCTTTTTCACTTCCGGGAAGGCGCTTTTCAGCAGCTTGGATGGCAGGCCCCGGGGATACATGACATGTTCACCAGTCGCTTCGTAGGTCACATACACTCCTCTTTCCGTAATCCGGCTGACCACGCCTTTACCCAGGGTTTCATCGACCACTTCAAGCCCCACTTCCGGTTCCCGTTTTTCTGCCTTCCGGTCTTTGGAAAAAGGCTTTTTATCTCCAGGCTCCACATCAAAGGTAAACACCCTCTTTTCCAAAGGTTTTCCCAAAGCCGCCGGCCTCCTTTCTCTCGGAGCCGTGGTCCTTTTCTTTCTGGGAATCACCTTTTCCACATCGCCAAAGGCCACGGTAATCCCATCTTCCGTCACCTTACGTACAATGCCTACACCCAGCCGGCGGTCTTCAAATTCCACCCCCGGTTCCAGTTTCCGTTTGAACCGTCCGCCGGCAGTACCTTTTCTATCCTTACGAAAAGGCTTCCGGTTTCCCTTATGAAAAGGCTTTTTGTCTTTATCCATGTTTTCTCCTTATTGTCTTATATCTTATCCTGTAATTTGATTCTTCTTATTATACCAGTATTTGACAAGGGTTCATAGGGTTCAGAAAGGCGCAGCTTCTCTTCCGGCTTATACACATGACGGGTCTGTGCAAAAAACTTTTCCCATGAAGGGCCTTCAGGGGATGGAGCTGTGGCACGATTGATACGTGCTTTTCCTGCCACTGTTAGCAGCCATCACGATCTTATGCAGTTATTTCCACCATCTGTCCCATGATCAGCACCCAGCCTCTTTTTCTCTAAAAGCCACCGACAGTCTCAGTCCAGCCTCTGGGTCTTAATCCTTCTGTCCAGATCCCTTTTGGCCGCCTTTTCTGCCATATCCTGCCGTTTGTCATACAGTTTCTTACCGGTAGCAGTACCGATTTCCACTTTCACTTTACCATGCTTGAAATACATTTTCAGAGGCACCAGAGTGAGCCCCTTTGTTTTCAGCTTCATTTCAATCTTGCGGATTTCCTGCTTATGAAGAAGAAGTTTTCTGGTACGCAGGGGATCGTGATTAAAGATGTTTCCCTGTTCGTAGGGACTGATATGGGCATTCCACAGGAAGACCTCCCCATGTTCTACTTTGGCAAAGCTGTCCCTGAGATTCACCCTGCCGGCGCGGATAGATTTTACTTCCGTACCGGTCAGGGCAATGCCGCACTCATAGGTGTCGTGGATAAAATAATTATGATAGGCCTGCCGGTTAGCTGCTATCGGCGGTGCCGTTTTTTCTTTTTTCATACAAAGCCTCCTGCAGGAAAGGGATTATTTCCTCTTTCCTCCTTTTTTGCCCCGGGACTTGCCGCTTCCTTTCTTATCTTTCTTCCTGGAGTGGGACTTGGAGCGGGAAGAGGTTCTTGTCTTTTTCTCCAGATTCAGAGGCGAATGGATTTCTCCCAGGACGAAATCCACTTCCCTTCTTTCCTTATCCGCTTTCACCAGCGTCACCCGCACCGGCATGCCCATGGAGTAGGTGGTGCCGGAGAATCGGCCGGTCATGGTCATGGTATCTTCCTGGTACACGTATTCATCGTCATCCATGGAGTCCACATGCACCAGTCCTTCCACGCCGTTATCAAGACCTACGAAAATACCGAACCGGGTAATGCCGGTAATATGTCCATCGAAGGGTTCTCCTACGAAGGGCACCATGTATTCCGTCATCTTCAGATCATCCACATCCCGTTCCGTTTCCGTGGCATTCTGTTCAGTTTCCGAGCAGTGTTCAGCTGCCCGAATCAGGAACTCCGTCTGCTTCTTCCGCTGCTGTTTCGTCATTTCATCATGAATAGCCTGCCGGATAAGACGATGCACCATGAGGTCCGGATAGCGGCGGATAGGAGACGTGAAATGGGTATAGCAGGTGCTGGCAATGCCGAAATGACCGTCATTATCAGTGCTGTAGCAGGCCTGGGGCAGGGAACGCAGGGTCATCACCTGTACCACGGCCTCAATATCCTGACCCTTCACCGATGCCAGGAGCTTCTGGATATCCTTTGGTTCCGGGTCTTCCGGAATGTGAATGGGAAGGCCCATAATGGCGATGAGCCGTTTCAGGGAATTCAGCTTTTCCTGGTCCGGATGGTCATGGACACGATAAATGGACGTATGGCCAGTCTTTTCCAGGAAACGGGCCACTGCTTCGTTGGCAGCAATCATGGCGTCTTCAATCATTTTCTCCGATTCACCGCGAATCCGCTTTTCAATGCGCAGGGGCTTGCCATCTTCATCAAGCACCACCTTGTATTCCGGGAAATCGAAGTCCAGGGCACCCCGACGGGTGCGGTTCTGCCTGAGAGCTGCTGCACATTCCCTAAGATCTTCCAGCATGGGCAGATGAATTTTCAAATCTTCCGGTGCAATGCCTTCGTCAAAGGCCTTGTTGATTTCCGGGTAATTGCAGCGTCTTGCCACCCGCACAATGGAAGGTGTAATTTTTTCTGTTTTTACCGTGCCGTCTGGCGCCACATCCATAAGGCAGGACATGGCATAGCGGTCCTCATCATGGTTCAGGCTGCAGAGATCATTGGACAGCTGGAAAGGCAGCATGGGAATGACCCGATCCGCCAGATATACGGAAGTGCCCCTCCGATACGCTTCATCATCCAGAAGGGAGCCTTTGGTTACATAGCGGGACACATCGGCTATGTGGACGCCCAGGGCGAAATGACCATTTTCCTTCTTTTCGCAGTAGACCGCATCGTCCAGATCCTTGGAATCAGGGCCATCGATAGTGACAATAGGCATATTTCTATAATCTGCCACCCCTTCTTCCGGTACAATGGTGCGAGGCAGATTGTCCGCCTCCTTCATGAGATCATCGGAAAATACATGGGGCAGACGATGCTGGGCAATAATAACGTCAATATCAAGGCCCTTATCGCCTTTGTAACCGATGACTTCCGTCACCTTGCCTTCCGCATCGGTCCACTCGCCGGGCCAGCGGGTCACCTGCACCATGACGCGGGCACCGGTAACCGCTCCCATTTCATCGCCTTCGGGAATCTGGATAACCATGTCCACCTTTTCATCAATAGGTACCGCTTCCCCGCCATCTGCCAGCATTTCATAAGTACATACAAACATATCATCTGCCCGTTCAATGACACGGGTAATCCGGCCCTCCGTATTATGGCGGCCAGTTTCGCTTTTCATGGTCTTCACTTCTACCGTATCATTATTTACAGCGTTCAGATGATCCTTCTCTGCAATGTACACATCCTCATGGTCATCATCGGTGAGCAGGAAGCCAAAACGACCATAAGATTTATACACGCCCTGCAGAATGACGCCGGGCTTATAAGGCAGCAATTCCTTTTTTTCCATTGATTTCTCCTCCAGGGAAACGCTGATTCAATCGTTATCGAAATTCATTTTTGTATTTTTATGGAATGCCGGGAATGGAAGCGCGAATAGAAAACTGTCTAAAGATGCTTATGCCGATGCATTAAATAAAATACTTATGGAATTCGATGCTGAGAATAAATCAGTGCTTTCCTGTAAAAATGTCTCTTCAGAGACAGATAAAACGCATATATCTATACTAAGACTACATGAAACAGGCCTTCTGCGCAAGGCCCAAATAAAAAAGAGGCCTGCCGCCGGCAAACCTCCAGGGAAATGCTCATTCCTGCGCCTGATGAAATCGGAGTGCAGACTACATTTTCCCAGTCAATCAGAAAGTATTCATATATCTTCCAAGCACCAGGCAGAGAACAGCAAACATGGTACCAAAGACTACAGTGAACTTGGACAGCACTGCATCCTTGCCCCTGGTCCGCCCGCCGGCTGCGTTTTCCGTACCGCCGCCGATAGCTGTACCCATACCGGCCTGTTTAGATTCCTGACCTACCACTACCACAATCAAAAGCAGGGAAACCACAAAGGTTAATCCAATCAAAAAGTACTTCACTGCGAATCCTCCTCTGCACCTGCCTCACGTACGGCAGATACGGTTCTATCTTCTAAAAGAAATGATATCAAACACTATTTTATACTAATCATCATGAATGGTCAACTGAATTTTGTATAAACTCCATTTCCTGCCTGCAAAATCCGCTCTCTCCATGAATCATTCTTTTTGCAAGGTGGAAAAACGGCAGTACACCGCCCTTTTGGCAGGAAAGACCTCATAGGAACAGATTCAAAAAAGGACACAGGCATGATGAACATCATCATGCCTGTGCAGGGTTCCGTTTTCTGTCAAAGACCTGCTATTACGCAGCGCAAAGTGCCGCCAACCCTTCCAGCACCTTTCTCTCAGAATGGATTGAAAACCCTTTACCGTCCTCTCAGCTTATCCAGCTTTTCCTGTACGGAAAGCGGGATGGCTCTCCCTATTTCGCTTCTGAGATTCTTATGGTTATTCCTGGTGATGAATTTGGACTGCAGCGCCTTATCCTCTTCCATGGCCCGCATAAGATCCGAAACCGGCACCCGGTAAGCACCGTTTCCCAGAATCTGGCTCTGCTCGGGGCCGTCGGAGGTGACTACAAAAATGTGTCTGTATTCGTCCCGCCGGAGATAGGATTCTTTTTCAATATAAGAATCGGCAGTCATCCTTCTCGGTGTATACACAATGGTAAAGAAGGCGGACAGTTCCTCCACCTTCACCTTGGTGGAATTTCCCTTCCCGTCGAAGGCGATAATCACTTCTATATCATTATGGGCACCATAGTCCTGCATAATGTCCATGAGCTTCTTCCGGCACGATTCCAAATCGCTCCGGTCAAAGATGTCAGGCCTGCCGAAAATCACATTATAGCCGTCTACCAGATAGAGATCCTTCATGACTCATCCCTCTGCTTTGCTGCTTCATAAATGAGAAGAGCAGCTGCTACAGAAACATTGAGGGAAGAAACCTTCCCTTTCATAGGAATACGTACGCAGAAATCGCACATCTTCCGGGTAAGAGGACTCACGCCCTTCCCTTCTGCCCCCATAACGATAACCAGCGGGCCTTTCAGGTTGGCCTCATAATAGAGGCTTTCGCCGTCCATATCGGCTCCTACCACCCAGAATCCCTTTTCCTTCAGCATTTCCAGAGTCTGCCTGATATTTCCCGTCTGACAGACAGGAAGATAGGCAAAGGCACCGGCCGCAGTCTTCATGGCCGCTGCCGTTACCGGAGGGCTCTTATGCTTCGGAAGAAGCACCGCCGCTGCGCCGGCACATTCCGCCGTGCGGACGATGGCTCCCAGGTTGCGCACATCCTCCAGCCCATCCAGCAGGATCAGGATGGGACTCTTCCCTTCCCAATCCGCCAGCACCCGGTCAAGATCTGCATATTCATAGGGCTTCAGCAGGGCTGCAATTCCCTGATGCACTACGCCGCCGGACATATCATCCAGCTTTTCTTCCTTCACCTCTTCCACCGGCACTCCCTGCTTTTCAGCCAGAGCCGCCAGGGAAAGCAGACGGTCATCCTTCTTTCCTTCTTTCAGGAAAACCCGGCGCACTCCCCTGCTCTTCAGAAATTCGGATACGCTGTTTCTTCCACAGATGAGGAAAGAGTCAGAAGAGCCCTCCTTTTTCAAAGGTCTTTTCTTTCTTCCGTCTCTGGTGGATGAGGACAGGGGCTGCCGACGCTGTCCGGACTGTTTCTGTTTAAAGGATGGTCTCTCCCTTTTATCAGTTTTCATGGCTCATTTCTCCTGCCACATACTTCAAGCTTTTTTCAAGGATGAAATCCAGCCGCTGCTTCTGGCCGGAAAGGTACAGATAGCCAAGAAGCGCTTCAAAGGCTGTGGACTCCCGGTATTCCTCCACTGTGGCACTCTTCGGCACATGGGAACTGGTATTTCTGGCCCTCTTGGCCACCTTCAGCTCCCGCTCATTCAAAAGCTCCCTGATTTCAAAGAGAATACGGCTCTGCCAGCGGGCGGAAACGATTTCCGATGCCAGACTGTTCAGAATCTGCACATTATAAATGCCTGTATCGATAAGAGCCTTCCGGATAAAGAAGGACCAGCAGGCATCGCCAATATAAGCCAGGGTCAGCGCATCCATGGAAAAGACCTCCTGTTCACCAAGAACAGGAGATTCTTTACCAATCTTATGAGCCATCTGTTTTTTCAGAAATAAGACTCTCTTAAACTCCACGTTTCTTCCACCTTGCTCCTGTAGGAGTATCTTCAATCACAATGCCGATTTCACCCAGTTTGTCCCGGATTTCATCAGCCAGCTGATACTGCTTTGCTTTTCTGGCAGACTGGCGGACAGCAAGGATCACGTTCATGAGGTCATTGTAATCCTTATCATCATAGGCTTCCGTCTTTTTCCATTCTTTTTCCAGAATGCCCAGAATATCAAGGATTGTCTTGAAGGCCTTTCCTGCCTTTTCCAGAGATGCTTTGTTGAAACCAATACCGCTGTGTACATCGTTGTAATACACATTGATGGCCTTTGCCAGTTCAAACATGGCACCCGTAGCAAGGCCCGTATTGAAATCATCGTCCATGGCTTCATGGAAGACTTTCATATCATCTTCTGCTGCTTTTTCAAGAGCTTTGGAGGCCTCTGTCACCTCACTGCCTTCCCGGCCGCTCAATTCTTTCACACGGCCAATGACGTCTTTCAGTTTGTCCATGTTCTTTTCTGCTTCTTCCAGGCGGTCATCAGAAAAATCAAGAGGACTTCTGTAATGGGTAGACAGAAGGAAATAGCGGAGCGCATCGCCGGAATACTTCTCCAGTACATCTTTCACCAAGAAGAAATTGTTCAGGGACTTGCTCATCTTTTCAGAGTTAATGGTAATGAAACCATTATGGAGCCAGTAATCTACGAAATGGCAGCCGGTGCAGCCTTCGGACTGGGCGATTTCATTTTCATGATGCGGGAAAATCAGATCCGAGCCGCCGCCATGGAAATCAAAGGTCTTGCCCAGGTAATGGATGGACATGGCAGAGCATTCAATATGCCAGCCCGGCCGACCCTTGCCCCAGGGGCTTTCCCAGAAAGGTTCGCCTGGTTTGGCAGCCTTCCACAGAGCAAAATCACCGGGATTTCTCTTCTCGTCATTTACTTCAATGCGGGCTCCTGCCAGCATATCTTCAATCTTCCTGCCAGACAGCCTGCCGTAATCTTTAAAAGTGGAAATATCGTAATACACATCGCCGCCCAGTACATAGGCATGGCCTTTTTGAATCAATGTCTCCACCATGTGGATGATATCATCCATATGTTCAGAAACCCGGGGATATACATCGGCCCGGCGTACATGGAGTGCATCCATGACCTGGAAATAGGCATCAATATACCGGTCAGAAATTGTTTTCCAGTCGGTGCCTTCCGCATTGGCTTTATTGATAATCTTATCATCCACATCCGTAAAATTCTGTACGAATTCCACCTTGTAGCCCACATACTCCAGGTAGCGGCGAATCACGTCCCAGGTCACTGCCGGACGGGCATTGCCGATATGGGGATGATTGTAGGGCGTTACGCCGCACACATAAATCTTCGCTTCCCCCGGTGTAATCGGTTTAAATACTTCCTTTTCCTTCGTCAGCGTGTTATACACTTTAATTTCTTCCATTTAGATTCCTCCATCTGTAGAGTGATTTATTTATATTCATATATAAGAAAGATATGATAAGCCTGTTTTTCCTTACAACAGTGACACATGGTTATCATCTTCTTTCATGAAATCGATGGTTTAGTGAACTAGTGAACTAGTGAACTAGTGAGCTAGTGAGCTAGTACACTAGTACACTAGCCAACTAGTTCCCATTAAAAAGACCGCCGCCTCACAGAGACGGTGGCCCGTTATTCCACTCTGTCGGCAAAAGCCGCGCATAGCCGTATCGTTGACCTACGGAAAAGGATACTGTATTCCCCTTTTCAGCTCACAGATGCATTTCCTGAAAGCTCACCAGACATTTTCACCTTCCATGCCCTCTCTGAAGAATGGCCATCAGTACTTCTTCTGCTCATCGCCCAAACTATGTCAGATTTCATCCACAGAAATCGAATTTTAAATAAGCACGGCAGCTGACCTGGCTTTTGACCCCACACTCGCCTGCTGGAGCTTTCGCTACCCGGTGTCTTCCTCTCACTACTAACCCTCTCGGTTTTCCCGGCAGGACTTACTTCTAAACCGCACCATGCTCAGCAGGATTTTCCTGCGTTACGTGGATCGCTTTGGCTGCGACTACCATCGACTTTCAGCCACAGACCTGCAATGCTTATTAATTATTATAGATTCGACAGGTGGAAACTGTCAATATGAAATATTATATATAGTTTAAAGAAAAGCGCTGCTGACCCAGGAGCCTGCATTTTGTGGATCTCATGGCATCATCCGGGATAAAGACGGAATGACAGGCCCCTGAAGCGGGGCGTATCGCAAAAGGGCTGTGAAAATAAATTTCTTTCCTTCACAGCCCCTTTTGGCTGACTTATGCTTTGTCATCGATAATGGCAGCACCGCCTCTTTCTCCTGTGCGGATTTTGACAGCTGTGGTCAGTTCGGATACAAAGATTTTACCGTCTCCCACATGACCGGTGTTGCAGGTGTCGCGGATGGTCTGAATCAGTTTTTCCAGAGGTGTTTCATAAATGACAATTTCGATTTTAATTTTGGGAAGCAGGTTCACCGAGAGAACATTGCCTCTATAGATTTCCTCCTGTCCATGGGTAAGGCCGCAGCCGTAGACTTCTGTAACGGTAATACCGGTAACACCGATTTCATACAGCTTGTCCTTCAGTTCTTCCAGCTTTTCAGGACGGATAACCGCATCCACCTTGTAGATTTTCTTATCTGTATTCATAGGTTTCACCTCTTATAATTTTATAATTTATTATACGCTCTTTCACCATGGTCGATAAGGTCCAGGCCCTGGGCTTCTTCGGAAGCAGTAGCACGGACTTTCATGAAAGACCCCAGCACTTTGATAATCAGGGTAGTCATAACTACGGCCACAATGATGCCGGTCACAATGCCTGTCATCTGAGGAATGAGCTGGCCGGGATTTCCGTAGAGAAGGCCATCGGCACCGGCATCATTAATGGTTTTAGTACAGAAAATACCTGTCATAAGAGCACCCCATACGCCGCCCATGCCATGGCAGCCGAAGGCGTCCAGAGAATCGTCATAGCCAAGTCTGGATTTGACGAAGGAAACGAAGAAATAGCAGATGAGCGGTGTGGTGATACCAATGAAGAAGGCTGCGCCGGCATCTACGAAGCCTGCGGCTGGTGTAATGCCTACGAGGCCGGTGAGGATGCCGGTCATAAGACCCAGGGCTGTCATTTTCTTGTGAATGATTTCTTCAATAACAATCCACACCAGACCGGCCGTACAGGAGGCAATGCCTGTATTGGCCAGGGCCTGCGTCATCACATCGTTGGCTGAAAGGCCGGCGCCGGAGTTAAATCCGAACCATCCCAGCCACAGGAAGCTGCCGCCCAGGCAAACATAGGGAATATTGTGAGGGCGAAGGGAAAGAATGCCATACCCTTTTCTTCTGCCGATCAGAATGGCCGCAGTTAAAGCAGAGAAGCCGGAGGTGACATGAATGACCGTGCCCCCTGCAAAGTCAAGGGCTCCCATATTGCGGATGAAGCCGCCCACGCCCCATACCATATGGCACATGGGATCATATACCAGAGTGCCCCAGAGAAGGATAAAAATACAATAGGCCGGGAAACGGGTTCTTTCCACAATACCGCCGCTGACGATGGCTGGCGTGAGGATGGCAAAAGCCATCTGGAACAGGGCGAAGAGGATATGGGGAATGGTTTCAGAATAATCCGGATTGGCTGCCATGCCTACATCATGGAAAAAGGCCCAGTCCAGATTGCCGATGATGCCGCCCACATCAGGGCCGAAGGAAAGAGAATACCCATAGACAAACCACTGTACCGTAAAGATAGCCAGACATACCATGGACATCATAATGGTATTAATGGTGTTCTTACGACGTACCAGACCACCGTAGAAAAAAGCCAGAGCCGGAGTCATAATGAGCACCAGCAGTGTAGAAATGGCCATGTAAGCCATGTCCGCCCCGCTCAGTCTGCTTCCTTCATCAGCCGCCATGGCCATTCCTGGAAGGAAACAGGCTCCCAGAAATGCCGGTAAAAGATATTTTCCCATAGTCATAAATTCCTTTCTGAAAATAAAAAAAGCCGCCTGGAATCCCTAAAATTCCCATAGCAGCGCCATCACCCATTTTTATGAAATTATACAGAGGAGTTTCCCGGGCCCCTCTGCTTTTATACCGTTTTTATCTGCCCTTTCGCTCAATGCCACATCATGACCAGCACCTCCAACATAGAAAGGGCCTGCATACCAAAGTACGCAGGCCCTTTTGCCTTTTGTTTAACTATGCTGATTATTATACACAGAATATCCATAGATTGCAAGCTTTTTTTGCCCGGCTGGATGAAGTCAGAATAAGGAGGATGTTCCTCTCCGGCCGGTACTGACATTCATGCATTTCCCGTCTGTAAAGAATAAGACACCGCCCACTGATCAGTACATGGCCGCATTGGCAATCACAAGACGCTGCACCTGGTTGGTTCCTTCATAAATCTGCATAATCTTGGCGTCACGCATATATTTTTCGTTCGGATTTTCCCGGGAATATCCATTGCCGCCCATAACCTGTACGGCGGTGGTGGTGACTTCCATGGCTGTATCGGAAGCAAAGCATTTTGACATGGCGGAGAAAAGGGATGCTTTCTTATCACCGGTCATCTGCATCCAGCAAGCTTTGTACACCAGAGCCCGGGCTGCTTCCGTCTTTGTCACCATGTCGGCAATCATCTGCTGCACCATTTCAAAGGAAGCGATTTTCTGTCCGAACTGCTTTCTCTGGTGCGCATAATGGATTGCATTTTCCAGCGCAGCCTGGGCAATACCCACAGAAATAGCGCCTACCACCGGTCGTGATTTTTCCAGCGTTTCCATGGCGATGCGGAATCCCATGCCTTCCCTTCCAAGCCTGGTAGAAGCAGGCACGAAGCAGTCATCAAAAATGATTTCCGAAGTTGCAGAAGCGCGGATACCCATTTTATCTTCTTCCTTGCCCATGGAAATACCTTTGGTATTTCTATCTACGGAAAAAACAGTGAGCCCCTGGATGCCGCCGGATTCTCTTGTATTGGCAAAGAGAGTGATTTTATCTGCAATAGGTGCATTGGTAATGAAGCACTTGGTCCCATTCAGTACATAGCCGCCGTCCACCTTCTTAGCCCGGCAGGAAACGGCGCCGGCGTCGGAACCGGCCCCCGGTTCCGTAAGGGCAAAGCAGCTCATGCCCCCTTCATTCAGGCAGTCGAAATAGGATTTCTTCTGTTCATCGCTGCCTGCAATGAGCACCGGGAATGAAGCCAGGGAATTGGCAGCACATACGGTAGCCACGCCGGCACATCCTTTGGCCAGTTCTTCACTGATCATGGCAATGGTCAAAAGATCCAGTCCGGCACCGCCGAATTCCTTGGGAACCGACAGAGCCGTCATGCCGGACTGCTTCAAAATTCGAAGCAGCTCCTCATCCATAACACCGCTCTTATCGATAGAAAGGGCCCTGGGTGCGATTTCCTTCTGCGCAATATCACGGGCCAGCCCTACCAGTTCCTTCTGCTTATCTGTCAAGTTAAAATCCATTTTCCAACACCTGCCGAATCAAAAAAACAAGGGTTCTCAATCTGTCTGCAGCTCCTGCAGAAATATGTCTTTCTCATTATAACAGATTTATGCCTAAAAATTCACTGGGAATCCATAAAAGGAAAGATAGCATATAAGGGGGGCAAAACGGTGTCATTTCTGATAAACCATGGCAGGGCCTGTCCTTTGATGTATGAAGACCCTTAGATTGACCTCATCATGAACCATGAAAAGCCAGGCAGGGCTTTGCAGCCTTTTTACCTTTCCCCCTCTTTGTCCGCCCTCTCTCTTTTCCGGTATGCTCCCCTGCCATGAAGCAGTAACGTATCCCTCTGTTTGATTTTTCATAGCTGCCAATGGAAACGAATTGCAGAATGCCCGATTTTATCGGTATTCTAAACTTATATAGCTTGCTATGGATATTGGAAAATCTGATGACCCTGTATTATAATATATGAGATAAGAAAAGGTATTTGCATAATCTTGACAAATCGCTTACAATAAACACTGCTTTTCTAAAGCTTACAACTGACTGAAACGAGAACCATAAGATATATCTGTCCGGTACGCCGCTCCGCCGGGGCAGATGACTGCGCCGATTTCCGGCTTGTGGGCGGCTAAAAGGATACATTATGATTGACAAATGTAAAAAGCTTATCGGACTTTTGATTCTGATTGCTGCTGCCGTCATATCCGTTTACCTGGTTCGTATGTACTATCCTGAATTTTATTACCATACCATCCACCTCACCATGGCAGGCGATGTGGACGGTCTGGCGGATTACATTTCATCCTTCGGGTACGGAGCTTTTCTTGTGAGCATTGGTCTGCTCATTTTCTGTAATGTCTTCGGGATTCCTACGATTCCCTTCCTTACAGTGAATGGAGCGCTCTTCGGCCTGCTCCCGGGGATTTTCATTTCCTGGGTGGGAGAAGTCATCGGCATTGAAATCAGTTTCCATATCGGACGTATCTTCTTCCGTAAGGAAGCCCGCCGCCTGATTGAAAAGAAGCATATGCTTACCAAGCTGGACAAATACAGCTGTGTGAAGAATATGGCTCTGGCCAGGGCTATTCCCTATTCACCCAATATTCTTTTCACTGCCATTGCCGTCTTAAGCAAGCTCACCAGCCGGGAGCATCTGAAATCTACCCTCATCGGCAAGATTCCCTCTGTAATCATTGAAGTATGGCTGGGCCATGACCTCATTTATTTCTCGGAGCACGGCACTCGTTTCATTGTGCTTCTTTTCCTCCTTCTGGCTGCTTATATCATTCATAAAATGTACAAAAAAAGACGCTGTTTTAACAACAAATGTCTGTAACCAAAGCCGTCATGGTTTCCATGGCGGTTTTTCCATGGATGAAATCGGAATCGCCGCCTTTTGTTTCCCTTCTATCCATTGTATAATAGGGTAATGAAAGAATGACCAATCTATTCTTTAATTCGATAGAAATATCCCTTCCAAATGATATTTTCTGATAAGGAGGATATGATGAAAGGTTACATTCAAGTATATACCGGTGACGGCAAGGGGAAAACCACGGCTGCCATCGGTCTTGCCATCCGCGCCATAGGTGCGGGGAAAAAGGTATGCATCATCCAGTTCATGAAATCTCTGGCCTACTCGGAGCAGAAAGTGCTCCAAAGCCTTGACGGCATCACCCTTATTACTTTGGGTAAACCTTATTTCATTGCTAAGGAAGGCATGCTTACGGAAGAAGAAATCAAGGCCTGGGGCGACAAGCTGGTGGTGTATCCTGCCGGTCATCCGCCCAAAGAATATCGGGATATGATACGGAAAGGCATTGATGACGCCATCGGTGCCGTTTCCGGCCCCTACGATGTGGTTATCCTGGATGAATACAATATGGCCTGCTGGTATGACCTGGCCACCGAGGAGGACACGAAGGAAATCCTTGCTGCCCGCCGTCCGGAGGTGGAACTGGTATTTACAGGCCGCAACGCTCCATCCTATATTCTGGATGCTGCCGACCTCATTACTGAAATGAAAAAAATCCGCCACTACTATGACAAAGGTGTCATGGGAAGGGAAGGAATCGAAGACTGATTTCCCCTGCGGAAAAAGAAAGGATTGCATAGAATGGAAAAAATTACAGGTAAAAGCATTTCCGGTATGGTTACCATCGGACCACTCCGGGTATTCCGTCACAAAGAATTCAGCGTAGAAGAATCCAAGGTAGACCGCCCGGAAACCGAAGTGGCCCGGTTCGATTCTGCCAGAAATACAGCCTCTGCCAAAATGAACCAGTTCTATCAGGAGGCGGTGTCCCATGTGGGTCTGGATAATGCTTCCATTTTTAAAGTATACCAGCAGATGCTGACAGAATCGGAATTTGTAGATGCCGTCCGCTCCATGATCCGCAGCCAGAGCATCAATGCAGAATCTGCCATTTCCCAGGCTGAAAAGAACTTCACCCAGATTTACAGCAGCGGAACTGATGTATACATGCAGGCCCACGTAGCAGACGTGCAGGAAATCGCCCGCATCCTCCTGCGTACCCTTCATCAGAAAAAAGCCATGTTTGCCGGCGATGAGCCCTGCATCCTCTATGCCGATGACCTCACTCCCAGTGAAACCATCCAGATGGATACCAAGAAAATTCTGGGCTTCGTCACAAAAGAGGGCACCCCCACTTCCCACACTGCCATTCTGGCCAGGGCACTGGGCGTTCCTGCCATCGTAGCAACCGGCACAGAAGTGGATGACTCCTTTGACGGCAAAACAGCTGTGATTGATGGATTCTCCGGAACGGTGTATCTCGATCCTACACCGGGCATTCTGGCAGTGATGAAGGAAAAGCAGGACCAGAGCATCCGGCTGAAGGAACTGATGCAGCAGCTGAAAGGCCTCCCCAGTGAAACCGTAGATGGTCACCGGGTCGAAGTGGCAGCCAATGTATCTTCCGCCTCCGACTTGGCTGCCGTTCTGAAAAATGATGCCGAAGGCATCGGCCTCTTCCGCAGTGAATTCATCTACATGGGAAGAGACACTCTCCCCAGTGAAGAGGAACAGTTTAATATTTACAAGCTGGCCATCGAAACCATGGCCGGTAAGCGCGTCATCATCCGTACCCTGGATATTGGCGCTGATAAGGAAGCCTCTGCCTTCCATCTGCCAAAGGAAGAAAACCCTGCCCTGGGCATGCGGGCCATCCGCATCTGCCTGAAGCGGCCGGAAATCTTCAAGACCCAGCTCCGTGCCATTCTCCGGGCCAGCGCCTTTGGCAAAGCAGCCATCATGTTCCCTCTCATTACCTCGGTATGGGAAGTATGGAAGGCTCGGGAAATTCTGGACGAAGTCAGGATGGAACTGGATAAGAAGGGCATCGCCTATGACCATCATATGGAAGTAGGCATTATGGTAGAAACGCCGGCAGCTGCCTTAATCAGCGACAAACTGGCCAAAGAAGTGGATTTCTTCTCCATCGGCACCAATGACCTGTCCCAGTACACCCTGGTAGTAGACAGAACAAGCCGCGTCCTTTCTGACTTCTTTAATCCCCACCATCCGGCAGTACTGAAACTGATTCAGATGACCGTGGAAAACGCTCACAAAGCAGGCATCTGGGTAGGCATGTGCGGTGAACTGGGTTCCGACCTTTCCATCACTGAAACCTTCCTCCGCATGGGAGTGGACGAATTCTCCGTAGCCCCCTACTCTGTACTGCCCCTGCGGAAGCAGATCCGTTCCATTGATTTAAGTAAATAAAGAACCGCCTCTAAGGCTGTGAAGAAATGAGGATATCCCCCATTTCTTCACAGCTTTTTTTCTGCCATCTTTCCAAAAACTTACCAGGACAAAAAAGCAGGATGAAGCCCGTCCTCCCAGTCCTGTACCTATCTATTATTTATCAAATTCATTTAAATATATAGTATTCAATGCAATACATAAATATTTCATAATGGTTAATGCCATTATATGTATTATATGCTATTATTTGAATAGAATATTTCATTTTCCTGAAAGGAGCTGACTATGAGACGAAAAATCGAATCCCTAAGCACCACATTTCTTTCCTTTTTGCGTTCCGAAGCATCGGGCGGTGTCATTCTTCTCATATGTGCCATCCTGGCTGTCATCATAGCCAATTCTCCCTGGGGCGGCGCCTATGAGCACAGCCTTCACACGCCAATCGCCATCGGCATAGGACCTTTTTCCCTGGAAATGGGACTTCTTCACTGGGTCAATGACGGGCTCATGGCCGTTTTCTTCTTTCTGGTAGGCCTGGAAATCAAGCGGGAATTCCTCTATGGAGAACTCCGCACCAAATCTGCCATGATTCTTCCCGTATGCGGGGCCCTGGGCGGCATGCTGGTACCGGCCCTGTTTTACAGCCTTCTGAATTTTGGCACGGAAACCTCCGGCGGCTGGGGCATTCCCATGGCTACCGATATTGCTTTTGCCCTGGGCATTATGACCTTGGCAGCCAGAAGCGCACCGCCGGGACTGGTGGTCTTCCTGACGGCCCTGGCCATTGTAGATGATTTAGGCGCCATTGTCGTCATCGCCCTCTTTTACAGCACGGACCTTGCATGGATAGCCCTGGCTTCCGGACTGGCAGCTCTGGCCGGCGCCTTTCTTTTAAACCGCTTGAAAATCCGTTTCTTCCCGGTCTATCTTGCTTTAGGACTTGTGGCATGGTACTTTTTCCTAAAAGCCGGCATCCACCCCACCATAGCCGGTGTCATTCTGGGCTTCTCTATTCCGGCAGAAGGGAACTGCAAAGTATCCATGCTTCATCAGTGGGAGAAGAGACTTCACCCCTGGTCTGCATATCTCATCATGCCCGTTTTTGCACTCTCCAATGCGGGCGTAGAAATTTCCCTTGCTTCTCTGGATTTTACTTCTCCCCTCCCCTGGGGCATCCTGGCGGGACTCTTCCTTGGAAAACCGGTCGGCATCTTCGGCTCTGTCTACCTTCTTCATAAGATAGGCCATATAGACATTCCCGGCAAAGCCTCTCCCCGGGAGCTGGCAGCTACCGGCATGCTTGGCGGTATCGGCTTTACCATGTCCATCTTCATTGCCTCCATCGCCTTCACGGATCCCGGTCTCCTGAACCTGGCCAAATTTTCCATTCTTCTGGCTTCCACCATTTCTGCTGCTGCAGGTACCCTGGTATTTCTCATAAGCGGCTCTAAAGGGAGAGATACTCTGCCTCTTTCCGAAATGGAAAAAATCCAGGGATAGGTGATGACACTTCCCGCGCCTTACTGAACCCCTGATGTCTGGAAATCGCTGATTTTCAGGCGCCAGGGGTTTTATCATGGAATAGAGCAGAACACCTTGCCCTGTTCGCAGCGCTGCAGGCAGATAAAGACCATATAAAAACACCCGAAAGGTGACTCTTTCAGAATCACTTTCGGGTGTTTTTACTCTGCATTTATGAAATCAGCCTTTAGCCGCCAGCTTAAGAACCATCGCTTTCAGTTCAGCAATTTCCTGGTCCTGTTTGGCAAGTCGGGCCTTCAAATCTTCATTTTCCTTAAGCTTCAGGTTCTGTGCTTCCACCTGCTGCTTCAAGGCCATGATTTCCCTAGCCATAACGGTACGGGAACCCATGATGGAGTTTCCATGGCCCAGGCGGATGCTGACGCCTGCATTGACCATGTTTTCTCCGCCGCCCCAGCTGCCGGCCAGGGAGAAGAGGGTATCTTCATTGGGCTGGTAGAAGGCGCCGATGGCACCGGCATTGGCATTCACGTAGTGGCCGAAACCGGCAGCAAAGTTCCACTTTTCTTCCGGATTGAAATCCAGCGGATGAAGCGCCGCCAGAGCAGCTGCCCCGGCGCCAACCCGGTTAAGGCGATTGTTAAGCCGGTTCACAGCTCCATCCACACCGCTGACCAGACCTTTCAGCTGGCTCACGTTCACCGCATCGGTATCACTGGTCCCCGGTGCCACATCGTGGATCTGCTGGCCGCCCATGGAGACAGTGCTGTTTGTGATTTCCACAGCATGGGTATTGTCGCCGTTAGCGGCAATTTTGATGCCGCTATTGGTGATGGTCGTACCGGCTTTGCCTTCTCCGTCCTTGATGGTCAGGCCGTCGTTGTTCAAAGTACTATTGCCCGTGGTAACGCTGGTAAGTCCCTTGAGTTCGCTGGACAGCTTGATATCCAGGCCATCGCCAGCGGCGTTCTTCACCACACCGATGTTGCCATTTGTCAGCTTAGACGTATCCGCACCGCCCGACAGCTTCATGGATTCGCCCAGACCTCTGGAGACGGTTTCTCCATCGTCTCCGGCAAAGTCCCGGCTGACCAGCTTGCCGATTTCCGTCTTGGCAGCCTCACCGGCAAGGGTCTTCACATCGCCGATATTGGCCGCATTGGTATTGTCGCTGTCGTCCCCATTGACGATACCGCTCTTCACGTTGGTGATGTTCTTGCTGCCTGCATCGATGCCCTTATTGCTGATGGTCACGCCACCGGTTTTGAGAGAACCGTCATCACCAAGATTCACCTGGTTGTTCAGCTTGATGTCGATGGACTTGCCATCTTCCGAAACAGCCGTGGTGATGTTGCTGTCCCCATGGATGCCAATGGTACTGCCGAGGTCTGCCTTGACAGCATTCCCCTTGTCATCTGCCAAGCCGAAGCCGCCGCCTTGGTTAGCGTCAGTGATACTGCCCTTCACCTGCTGCAGCTGTTCTTCTGTAGCAGCCCGGCCAACTTTGCCAAAGTCAGGCAAATTGACACTCGTATTCGTCAGGCCCGTGATTGTCGACGAGCCATTGGTGCTATTGAGCGTGAGGCCGCCCGTCATAGTGATGCTGTCGATATTCGTCAGGTCCTTAGCCAACTTGATATCAAGACCATCACCAGAGCTATTGGCTACTACGCCGATGTTTTCGTCGGTGAGCTTCTTGGTATCAGCTCCACCGGACAGCTTCAGCGTGCTGTTCAGCAGGCGCGTCACCTGTCCGTTTCGCCAGTTCAGAAACTACAACGTAGCAATGTTTTGTGCGATTCCAGACCACCTTGTAAACTTTATTCATGAAATCTCCTTTGATCAAAAATGGTACACAGACTGCCGGTCTATGGCCAGGTGACACGAAGAAAATACAAAATCCTATACAGAAAAAAGATATAATCCCATAAACCACAAGAAAATTAATATGTCTTATGTTAATGCATTGCCTCCCCGAATGCAATAGTATTTGTCGATATGCTTCGAAAGTTTTGAAAGTAGAGCACGACCTTCATCTTTGAAAAGTTATAAATGATAAAACCGCCCTATTGAAATAATAAAAAAGCGATGATACTGTAGTGATTCTGCCTATTTCCTTATATCTATTTGAACATTGATATAAAAGGCGATTTCTTCATATACCTTATGAAAGAGGATTTTAAAATTAATTAGTTATCCGAAGTTACTATTAATCAATTTATTTCTAACCTTTGTGGGTATATGAGCTTAATACATATGCCTAGTCCCTTCATCCCCTCTTCCGCTGCCCCTTTTCCTGCAGAAAAAAAGACGAAGGCCGAAGCCTTCGTCTTTTTTAAAGATATGATTTTATTTTAACAGGTTGCCATCTTCAAAGTAGTTAATCCGCATAGCCTTTCTCACTCTCTGGAGGGTGCCATCGGCTTTGGCAGCCGCTTTTTCTGTGCCTTTCCTGAGGATATCCACCACATCATCAAGGTGCTGTTCCCAGTGCTGGCGGCGTTCACGGATAGGAGCCAGTTCTGCCTGCATCACGTTGTTAAGGAACCGTTTGACTTTGACGTCTCCCAGACCGCCTCTGGTGTAGTGTTCTTTCATTTCGTCCAGGTTCTTGTATTCCGGCAGGAATTCTGCGAAATATTCATCTTTGCAGAAAGCGTCCAGGTAGGTGAAGACGGGGTTGCCTTCCACGTGGCCCGGGTCGTCTCTCCGAAGATGGGTGGGATCGGTAAACATGGACATGACTTTCTTTTCAATGTCTTCCGGTTTTTCGCAGAGATAAATGCAGTTGCCGATGGATTTGCTCATTTTAGCTTTACCGTCGATGCCGGGCAGGCGGAGGCTTGCTTTATTGGTGGACAGGACAATTTCCGGTTCCACCAGAGTTTCGCCATAAATATCATTGAATTTCCGTACGATTTCCCTTGTCTGTTCCAGCATGGGTTCCTGGTCTTCCCCTACCGGCACGGTGGTGGCGTCAAAGGCAGTAATATCAGCTGCCTGGCTGACAGGATAGCAGAGGAAGCCGGCAGGGATGCTGGCCTCGAAGTGTTTCTGCTGGATTTCCGCTTTCACCGTGGGGTTTCTTTCCAGCCGGGATACGGTGACCAGGTTCATGTAGTACATGGTCAGTTCCGGCAGGGCCGGTACCAGGGACTGGATAAAAATATTGGATTTTTCGGGATCGATACCTACGGAAAGGTAGTCCAAAGCTACCTGGAGTACGTTTTTCCTGACTTTTTCAGGATTATCCGCATTGTCCGTCAGGGCCTGGGCGTCAGCAATTTCGATGTAAATTTCATCAAACTTGCCGGAATTCTGGAGGGCTGCCCGTTCTCTGAGGGATCCTACATAGTGACCTACGTGAAGGTGTCCGGTGGGACGGTCGCCGGTTAAAATAATCTTCTTCATATATGACAACTCCTATCCATGAAATATACTTTCTTTATTTTATGCTTAAAAACAGGTTTCCGCAACCGTGTCTGATAGAAAGAAAAGGCACAGGCCCCGAAGGATGCCTGTGCCCCATGTATTTCTTATTCCACGGTCACTGATTTTGCCAGGTTTCTTGGCTTATCCACATCGTTTCCTCTCTTCACGCTGGTATAGTATGCGAGAAGCTGCATGGGAATGACGGACAGAATGGGGGCAATGAAGAAGTCCACTCTGGGGATCCGTACGGTTTCAGTGGTGTACTTGCCCAGTTCTTTATCATCTTCATAGCCGATGCCAAGGACTTCTGCGCCCCGTGCTTTGACTTCCTGGATATTGCTGTACATTTTGGAGCTTACCGCATCCTGGGTAGCTACGGCAATCACAGGGGTATCGGCGGTGATGAGGGCCAGTGTGCCGTGTTTCAGTTCGCCGGCTGCGTAGGATTCCGCATGGATATAGGATACTTCTTTCAGTTTCAGTGCCCCTTCCATGGCGATGGCATAATCGATGGAGCGGCCCAGGTAGAAAATGTCATGGGCTTTGATGAGGCGGTCTGCCACTTCAGCCATATGGTCCTTTTCTTTCAGTACCTTTTCAATCTGCTTGGGCAGGTCTTTCAATCCATCAGTAATCTTATGGATGAGGTCCATGGAAATGGTGCCTCTGAGCTGTGCCATGTACAGGGCCAGCATGAGGAGTGCCACCAGCTGGGTAGTATAGGCTTTGGTCGATGCTACGGCGATTTCCGGGCCTGCCAGGGTATAGACGACATGGTCTGCTTCCCGGGCAATGGAGGAACCGATGGAGTTGGTGACAGCCAGACTTTTGGCGCCGTGTTTCTTCGCTTCTTTCAGTGCTTCCAGGGTATCGATGGTTTCGCCGGACTGGCTTACTACGATGCAGAGGGTGCGATTAGTGGTCAGGGGTTTGCTGTAGCGGTATTCCGACGCGATTTCCACAGAAACCGGAATCTTTACGAACCGTTCAATGTAGTGCTTGGCCACCAGACCTGCATGGTAAGCGGTGCCGCAGGCCGTAATAAGAATGTTGTCAATATTCTCAAAGCATTCCTTTGTCCAGCCCAGATCAGGGAATGTGACGGAGCCGTCTTTGTTCAGATGGATCTGCACCGTATCGCGGACGGCCTTAGGCTGTTCAAAGATTTCCTTCAGCATGAAATGGGGATAACCGCCCTTTTCTGCTGCTTCGGCAGACCAGGTCACTTTCTGGATTTCTTTCTGCACCGGTTTTCCATCTCTGTCAAGGATGGAGACCTGGTCAGCTTTCACTACCGCCACTTCTTCATCATCCAGAATGTAGATGTCCCTGGTATGGTTAATCACAGCGGGAATATCGGAGGCAATGAAGTTTTCTCCTTTGCCCAGACCGATGATGAGAGGGTTGTTCTTCTTGGTACAGATAATGGTATCAGGATAGGAGCTGTCCATAATCACAAGGCTGTAGGAGCCTTCGATGATGGAGAGCATTTTGCGGACCGTGGAAAGGAAATTACCATCGTCCAGCTCTTCCAGAAGATGAGCTACCACTTCCGTATCAGTTTCGGACTTGAAAACGTGGCCCTTTTCCATAAGGTCCTTTTTCAGAGTCAGATAGTTTTCAATAATACCATTATGAACCACTACGAAATGGTTGTGGCAGTCTCCATGAGGATGGGCATTTCTGTCGGAAGGCTTGCCGTGAGTAGCCCAGCGGGTATGTCCAATGCCGATATGGCCCTGGAGAGGATGCTTTTTCAGCTCGTTTTCCAGATTCACCAGGCGGCCCTGCTTTTTCTCAATGTTGATTTTTCCATTTTCATAAACCGCAATGCCTGCAGAATCATATCCTCTGTATTCCAGGCGGCGGAGTCCGTCAATCAGAAAATTCATGGCATTTCCACTGCCTACATAACCTACAATACCGCACATAAATGGTATTCCTCCTTATATTCATACTGATTCAAGATTTTCATTTGTATAGGGAAACTGCGTGTATCCAATCCAAGTTATACATACGTTTCATATTATATCACAAACCGTATCTTTTTGAAATTGAACAGGCAGAGGCGCCGGGATGTGATTTCCGGCGCCTCTGCCAACTATTTGATTCTATTTTACATCTGGGTGATCATAGATTCAAGACTCTGCATATCCTGCATATTGGCAATCCCCTCCACCGCCGCGGCCACCCCCAGGGCCATGAGGGCGATGAAGAAAATCACAATGAGGATATAAGGGGTCAAAGCAATGAGGAAAGATTTTCCCGGGCGGAACCGATAATTCTGTCCAATGGCCGTCACATCCAGGTAGAAAGACCAGATCCAGATAGCAAAGCTTCCTATGCCGGACAGAGCACCCACACCCGCTTCGGCCAGAAAGGTAAAGAAAACAGAAAAGGCCATGGGCAGAGAAGCCGCCATGAATCCTGCCGTAATACCTCTGGCGGTACCCATGCCGCCCCAGAAGCCGGAAATATAGTCAATCACTGCGCTGTGCACCAGAAGGGCTGCCCCCATGAAGAGGACCATGAGAAGGAACTGCATCACCAGCCCCGGCCCCTGCTGAAACAGGGAGAGGGACATGAGAAGCACCACAAATATCCAGATGAAAAATCCTTCTTTCAGCTTTTCTTCATTAGTGATTTCCATCAAGGCCTGCCGGGGTGAAATGATGAGGGCCATGGCCATATCAAGAAACTGATTCATAAAATCCTCCTTATTTCATAGACGGCACAGAAGAGCCTGCCACAGACTCCTTGAAGGAATCGGCCAGCGCCTTTCCAAAGACACCGGACAGATTTCTGGCCTCGCCGGAAAGGATGCCCTTCAGGGAAACACCGCTGCCATAACTTTTCACCGGAATATTTTCACTCTGGATGCCGCCGCTGGAAGCTGCATAGCTCAAAGCGTCGTAATAATTGCCCATGGCGTCCACCAGTCCCAGATCCTGGGCCTGTTTTCCGGTGAGAATCCGACCATCTGCAATGGAGCGTACCTTATTTTCATCCATTTTGCGTCCGTCTGCCACAGTCTGTACAAACTGGTTGTAAATATCATCCACCATGGTCTGCACCATTTCTTTTTCCTCCCCCGTCATGGGACGGTACATGGAAAGGATATCCTTATGGGCGCCGCTCTTGATTTTTTCATTTTTAATGCCCAGCTTGTCCATCAGATCTTCCACATTGGTGTAATCCATGTACACACCGATGCTTCCCGTAATCGTGGCAGGAGATGCAAAGATGTAATTGCCCTTGCTGGCCAGCCAGTAGCCGGCAGAAGCACACATATCTCCCATGGAAATAATAATGGGCTTGCCGCTGCTCCTGATCTTATCCATTTCCTCTGCAATTTCCTGGGTAGCTCCCGTGGAACCGCCGGGGCTGTTGATGCGCACCAGGATGGCCTTGGCCTGGGGATCCTTCCGGGCCGTCTGGAACTCTTTCATAATCTGCTCACTGGTCACACCGCTGCTGCCGGAGAGAATCGAATCGGTATCGGGGCCGCCGTAAATGGGGCCATCTATACGAATCACCGCCACATAGCCCTGCTTGGCGTTTTCCACGCCGCTGTCCTTCCAGAAATCGGAAGTCCCTGCCGCAATAGCTGCAATCAGCAGAATCACAATGCAGAGCAGCATATATTTTCTTTTTGCTTCTATATTCATAACCTGCCTCCTCTTCAGGAAATGATGATTTCATCCATATCAAAATCAGCTTACAGAAATTATAGCACACCCGGAGGGAGCCCGTCTTTCATAAATCTCAGAAGATGGAGAATCTTTTTCCTCCAATAGAACTCTTGCATTCAGGCGACGATTCATGTATAATATGTCATACATGGCCGGTTAGTCAAACGGTTAAGACGCTGCGTTCTCAGCGCAGAGAGTATGGGTTCGAATCCCATACCGGTCACCATGGAAAAAAGAGTACTGGAAGGTACTCTTTTTTTGTGCCATGTTTTTCCTTTTCTCCCTGAGCTTCTGATTCTTCTCGTCAGAAGATATACTGCACCAGAAACATATAAAAGAGTGTGCCCCCTGCCATGGAGAGAAGCATCTGCCGTCTCCAGAGATGCAATAGAGCCGTGAGCCCCATGCCCAGAGCTTCCGGAATGCCGTGACTGCCGGAGAGGAGGGAAACATCCTTCAGGCAGTACACCACCAGCAGGGCAAAAACGGCGGAAGGAAGTGCTTTCCCCAGGTATTTCACATAGCCGGGAAGACGGCTTCCCGGTTTGAAAATCAGAAATGGAAGAAACCGGGTAGTCATGGTTCCCAGAACGCAGAGAGCTATGGTCGCTATCTGCTGCCACAAAGGCATGGACGTCATAAAAATCCACCCGCTTTCTCTATGGGCTTTCTAAGCAGGGTAAGCACCAGAAGCATACCTGCCATGGCAGGTATAATGAAGGCATCCTTTCCGAAGAAAAGAAGGGAGAGTATCGAAGCGGCAAGGCCGATGAGGGCCGTGTAATGCTTCCCCTCCTTCAGCCACTGCTCCAGAAATACCACAAGGAACATGGTAGTCATCACAAAGGAAAGGCCTTTCGTATCAAAAGAAACAAGGGATCCCAACAGGCCGCCGATCATGGCGCCGGAAACCCAGTAGGTATAATCCAGGAAAGACACCCAGAAATAGTACCAGCCCCTGTCCACATCGTAAGGAATGGTGGCGGAATAGTTCAGTGCAAAAGTTTCGTCACACATCCAGAAAATCAGGAAAGGTTTCTTCCATCCCGTTCCCATGTACTTTTCCAGCATGGCCAGACCATAAAACAGATGTCGGGCCTGTACCGTCAGTGCCACCACCAGCGTCTGCCAGGGCGCAAAGGAAGAAAGCAGCATGGATACCGTCACAAATTCCAGAGAACCGCCAAATATGAACATGGCCATAAGGGTAGGATATATAAAAGAAAAGCCCAGGGTATACATATAAAAGCCATAGGCAAAGGCAATAAACCAGAACCCTGCAAATATGGGAATGGTGCAGGGAAAAGCCTCATGCAGTGCTTTCCATACCGGAGACGAAGAGGAATTCATAGGCCCTCCTTAGAAAAACAATAAAGGATACCTGTCCTGCTTTACAGGTATCCTTTATTGTATGGGAAAGAAAAAGAGAATGCAAGAGGCAGGGCGCCCTTTGGGCGCCAGAGCAGGCACCTCCTTCGCAGCATTCTCTCTCCTTTTAAAGGAAGAAGACCGCCCCTTTAATCCGGTACCCCGGTGCCTCTGACCGCACCTTAAAAGTGGCGTCCTTCTGTCAAAGACGCCACTTTTAATGATCATATATTATTTATCATCCCCTACCCCAGGCGGATCGTGTCATGGGTGGTGAGGTCCGGCGGGAGGAAAGGCGAGAGGCCGTGAACCGTCCGGCTGCCGGCGGCTTCGGTGAAGGCTTCGAAAATAGCCATATCCAAGCCGTCGTAGGTATAGGAGTATTCCGGATGCCACTGTACAGCCCAGAGGAATTTCTTAGACGGTGCATAGGCCGCTTCCACCAGACCGTCTTCCGATACGGCCATGGGCTTCAGGGATTCCGCCAGCTTCTTCACTGCCTGATGGTGAAGAGAATTCACGCCCAGGAAGTTCACACCCAGTCTTTCATAGAGAGGGCTTCCGGTAAGGATGCTGTTGAAATGAGCCACCCAGTCATAGGCAAAGTCCATGACATGGTTCGGAGCATGAAGGGTGGGACATTCAGCAGCAATGTCCTGATACAGGCTGCCGCCCAAGAGAGCATTCATCAGTTCCAGGCCCCGGCAGATACCAAGAGCCGGCACATCATGATCCCAGCAGTAATGGAACACCATGGTTTCCAGCTCATCCCGTGCCGGGCACACCGGCCCGCAGACCGGCCGTTTCTCTTCGCCATAGAGGGAAGGCAATATATCCTGTCCGCCGGTAAAGAGGAACCCGTCAAAGTCCTCTGCCATCTCTCCAAATTCCTCTTCTGTCAGATGGAGAGGAAGAATGACGGGAATTCCGCCAGCTTCTTTAATGGAATCCATGTATCCCGGCAGCATCCATATACTTTCCTTTTCTTCGTCCCACAGCGGCATAACCCCGATCTTTGGCTTTCGCATCATCAACACCTCCTGTTTGACAGGAAATCTTCCTGTCTACTATATAAAATAATAATCCATTCAATCCCCTATAAACAAAAAGATGCTGCCATGGGGCAGCATCTTCGCCGAAAGCAAAAAGGCACTGATTTCTATCAGCGCCTTTGCCTTTCTGAAATTCTATGTTCATAGTATAGCGGAAACCGTATTAAAAGGCAAGGAGCCTGCTTAAGAAGAATTTTATAACTGCTTCAAGAAAAATAAAGGTGCCTGGCTAGGTAAGAAGTGCCATGAACCGCCATGCATACAAATCCTGATGAGGACAGCTCTATAAATGAATCAACGCCTTCTTTTCCTTGACAGGCCGTGCGAAGAGAAGAAGCAGTGCGATTTCCAAAGCTCCTACCAGGCAAAGGCCCAGGGAAGTCCCCACCCCTTCGATAATGGCGCTCACCAGCAGGGAGCCAAAGGGCGCACTTCCCAGGAATACGAAGGTATAGAGTCCCATGATGCGGCCCAGGAATTCCTTGGGCGATGCCATCTGGATCACCGTATTGCAGTTCACAATGAAGGCGATGACGAAAAAGCCCAGAAGTCCGAAAAGAATCAGGGCCGGGATGAAATAGGGCACAAAGCTCACTGCCATGAGGAGCAGGCCACAGAGGATGGCGGATCCGAAAATCATACCATGGGAAAGATGATTCCGGGACGCCCCCGCCAGAAGACCGCTGACCATGGAACCGGCACCGGCCGCGAAAAGAATGGAGCCGAAGCCGTCAATACCGGCATGAAGCACCCGGTCTGCAAAAAGAGGACCATAGGTGCCCATGTTCAGTATAAGCCCGCTCACAATGCCGGCGGCAATAAGGTTCTTATAGATGAGAGGATTGTTTTTTGCCTGCATCAGACCTTCCCTGATTTCATGGAGAGGATGCCGTTCTTCCATCTTTGTAATGACGGAATTCACATCCATGCGGCTGTAGGCAAAAATAATGGGTACCAGGGACAGGGCATTCATGAAGAAAATAGTACTGTAGGAAAGATATTTCAAGAGGAACGCTGCCAGAAGAGGGCCAGCCATACGGGTAATGTTGAAATTGGCAGAGTTCAGGCTGATGGCGCTGTGAAGAGCCTTCTTCCCCACCAGCTCCGGCATGAAGGCCATGCGGGCAGGCATGTCAAAGCTGTCAATGGTACCGATGAAGAAAGCAAAGAACAGTATCCAGCCATAGGTTTCATGGCCGGTCCACAAAAGAAGACCCAGAAGGGATGCCTGAAGAAGGTAGAAAAGCTGGGTTCCCAGAAGGATTTTCCGTTTATTGTGCTTATCAATCCAAAGCCCTGTAAAAAGGGTGAAAAAAAGGCTGGGTGCAAACTGACAGGCAGCCAGCAGCCCCAGCAGAAAAGCAGAGTCCGTCATGGTATATACCAGCCACTGCTGGGCAGTGAGCTGAAGCCAGAATCCAATCAGCGCAATCCACTGGGTCATCCAGAATATTCGATAATTTCTGACCTGCAGTGCAGGAAATAGAGAAAGAAGGTGCATAGGGTCTCCTGTAATTGATAGAAATATTTTTATATTTGCATGTAGATTATATCACATTCAACAAAAAAATGCTTTCTCCATCATGAGAAAGCATTCGTACAAATAGAAAGTGGTGGCGGCTTCGCCGCAGGGATATCGCCCTCTCCTGTGGAAAGGACCTGCCTGTCCGGTACTTATGCCCTGTCTTCCTTCGCAGATAGAGCCTGGTTCCACCATATCCTGCCAGCACGCTATTTCATCTTTTCCAACTTAGTCAGAGCCTCTTCACCGGCAGCAATCACTTCTTCTGTGGTGATTTCTGAAATGGGAGTATAGTTTCCGGAAGCTATGGTTTTATTCACATGTTCCGGTCCCATGGGCATATCCCAGGAAGAAAGGGCTTTGGAGCAGGGGCCCAGGGGATGGTGGAATTTGGCATTGCTGGGGCCGAACATGGCAATGGTGGGTACACCCCGGCTGTCAAATACATACATGGGGCCGCTGTCGTTGGTGAAGGCCAGAGCGCAGCGTCCGGCAGCTGCCATGAATTCGCCCATGGAGAGCTTTCCTGCTGCCACAATGTACCTTTTCGATTCCATGGCGCTTACTGCCTTTTCAATGAGGGGAATTTCCGAGGGAACGCCGAAGAAAACGGGAATCAGCCCTTTTTTGGCAAAATGGTCGGCCACTTGTCCGTATTTTTCTGCAGGCCAGTTCTTTTCTGCCGTGGAGCTTCCCACGGAAAAACCGGCCAGCCTGTCACCCGGCTGAATGCCCTGGGATTCGTAAAACGCCCGGGCCTTCCTGTACCATTCCGGAGAAGTAAAGGTACGCATGCCGCTGTGATGAAGATCTTTCACCCCCAGCCTTTCCAGTACCTTCAGATACTTGTCCACGGCATGGGAATTATAAGTTTCAATGGTCATGGGCCAGTCCATGAAAAAGGAATCTATCCGGGTGCCCTCTTCCCCGCCCCAGTGCTTTGGCCCCATGGCCAGGGCCAAAAGAGTGCTTCTGGTGGTGCCGTGGAGAGTCAGAAGGATATCCGGATGAAGTTTTCCGATTTTCTTTCCCAGCTTCCAGGTGGCAGCCATCCCCTTTTCCTTACCGTGGCGATCAAAAGGAATGATTTCATCCACGTTGGGATTGTATTTCACCGATTCCTGAAAACGGGCATCCATGACAAGGATGATTTTAGACCCCTTTGCCTCCCGGCGGAGCACTTCCAGAAAGGGGGAAATGGAAACCATGTCGCCGAAATAGAGCATGTAAATGAGGACAATGGTTTTGTTTGTCAGGTCCACTTGATAATGTTTTTCTTCCATGGCTTAGTCCCTGCGAATCTTATGAATGAGGCCGGTGGTGGAGTAACCATCCACGAAGGGAAGGATTTTCACTTCCCCTGCATACTGCCTTCCTGCCACTTCTTCTACTTTGTAGTCTCCGCCTTTCACCAGAATATCCGGTTTCAGATGGGACAGCAGTTCTTCCGGTGTATCTTCACCGAAAATAACCACTTCATCCACACTCCGAAGGGAGGCCAGCATGAAACTTCTGTCTTCTTCGCTGTTTACCGGACGCTCGGGACCTTTCAGCTTTTTCACTGATTCATCACTATTCAGGCCTACAATCAGATGGTCTCCCAGGGAAGCGGCCTGCTGCAGATAGGTCAAATGGCCCCGATGAAGGATATCGAAACAGCCATTGGTGAAAACCACCTTTTCACCCCTCTCCTTCCAGAGACGTACCTTCTGTTCCGCTTCTTTCCAGGTCAGAGGCTGGTAGGAAAGACGTACTTCCCCTTTCCTGTTCCAGGCTCTGATCAGTTCTTCCCGCCGGACCTGGTAGGTCCCTACTTTGGAAACCGCAATACCGGCGGCTTTGTTGGCCAGTTCCAGAATGGTATCCATCGGAAGACCTGCGGCCACGGCGGAGGCGGTGACAGCCATGACCGTATCACCGGCACCGGATACGTCGAAGACGTCCTGGGCGGCGGAAGCCCGATGAATGGCACCCTTTTCGCTGATGCAGGTAATGCCCTTTTCCGACCGGGTGACAAAAAGATGGGTAAGATGGTACTTTTCCCGTACTTTCTTTCCTGCTTCTTCCACTGCCTTGTCATCATTGGGAATTTCTCTGCCCACGCAGTCCGACAGTTCCTTCAGATTAGGCGTAATGCCAAAGGCGCCGTCATACTTGGTCCAGTCAGACCCCTTGGGATCCACCAGCACCGGTACCTTATATGTCCGGGCAAGAGCAATCACCTTCTCTGAAAGTCCGGCGGTAATCATGCCTTTGCCGTAATCGGAAAGGACGATGACTCCAAGACCCCGGGCCAGAAGATTTTCCAGCCATTCCAGCACAAAACGGCATTCTTCAGGAGAAGGATTCTTCTTTTCCTCGTAATCAAGGCGCATCATCTGCTGACGGGCGCCAAGGATCCGTATTTTGGCAGTGGTGTGGTAATGCTCGGCACAAATCATGCCGGACATATCAATGCCTGCCTGTTCCATGAGGGAGGTAAGCACCGCTCCGTCCGCATCATTGCCCTTCATACCGCAGGCATAGACCTGGCAGGAAAGAGCCGCCAGATTGGCTGCCGTATTGGCAGCGCCGCCGGGTACTTCCCGCTGGGATTCCACCAGGTTCACCGGCACCGGAGCCTCCGGAGAAATGCGGTTCACCCTGCCTGTAATATAGCGGTCAGTCATCATATCACCAATCACTGCCACTTTAATCTCTGTGATTTCTTTTTCTAAAAAACGTACTCCGTCCTGCTGCATAAATACTCCTGCTATTTCACCATAGCCGACTTTTTCAGGATTTCCTCATTGATTCTGCGGCCTGTCTTCGTAACTGCCAGGCCGGCGCGGCTAGTTTCCTTCAATTCTACGGGGAGGCGTCGTCCCACGTCCCCCATGGCCTCGATTACCTCATCGGGAGGGATGACGCTTTCGATGCCGTTCATGGCCATTTCCACCGCCAGAAGGGCATGGACTGCGTGAAAGGCGTTCCGCTTCACGCAGGGCACTTCCACAAGTCCCCCTACCGGATCGCATACCAGACCCAGTATATTTTTCAGAGCCAGGGCAAAGGCATTTCCTATCTGCCTGGTGGACCCTTTCAGAAGATCCACCGCAGCTGCCGCGGCCATGCCGCAGGCGGCGCCACATTCGGCCTGGCATCCCCCTACGGCACCGGCAATGGATGCCTTTTCTGCAATCACCCTGCCAATGGCGCCGGCTGTAAAGAGGGCGCAGGTGATGTCATACATGGAAGCATTGGTTTCTTCCGCCACTGCAGAAAGAACGGCAGGAACGATGCCGCAGGAGCCTGCCGTAGGGCAGGCTACGATGCGGTACATTTTCGCATTGGCCTCCGCCGTAGCAATGGCATAGGAGGCAGCCCGCTGGCACAGAGGGGAAATGAAGCGCATGTGTCCGGTAAACAGGCGGTTTGCATCGCCGCCCACCAGGCCGCTGGCTGATTTGGAGGTATCGGACAGTCCCTTTTGGATGGACTCCCTGAAAATAGGAATGGTATATTTCATGCGGGCCCAGATTTCCTCATAACTTTTCCCGCTTTCTTCTGCTTCCACACGGCAGGCAATAATGCCGGGAGAGCATTTTTCTGCGTCTGCCACGGCAAACAGTTCTTTCATAGAATGATATTCCATAAAGCCCTCCTCAAATAATATCCAAAGCCATGACGTAAGTAATGTTCTCGTTGGAATTCTTCACTTTTTCCGCCACTGCCGGAGGTACAGGCTGGTCAGTGTGAATGATCATGACCGCATCGCTGCCCTTGCCCTTGCGGAAAAGACGCATGGTGGAAATATTAATCTTCTCTTTAGCCAGCTCTTCACACACCTTTGCCACCACCCCGGGCTTATCATAGTGCCTGGTGAGGAGGGTATACTCTTCCCCTGTGATTTCCACATCGTAACCGTCAATATTGGTCACCATAATGCGGCCGCCGCCAAGGGAGCGGCCCACCACCACCACATGGGCACCGTGAATGCCGTAGGCTTCAATCCTGGCCACATTGGGATGGCCCATATCCTCTTCCGAAAGATAGAAGGAAATATCGATGCCCCTCTCTTTCGCTATGTTCAAAGCATCGCGAATGGTGCCGCTGTCCGGCGAATAGCCCATAAGGCCTGCTGCCAGAGCCCGGTCGGTGCCATGGCCTTTGCCGGTTTTTGCAAAGGACCCGTAAAGCGTAATTCTGGCTTCCTTCACCGGTTCCCCCAGAATAGCCCGGGCGGTCTGTCCGATTCTGGCCGCTCCGGCGGTGTGGGAGCTGGAAGGCCCTACCATCACCGGTCCAATGATATCAAAGATTCCCATGTTACCCCACCTTTTCAAATGATAGAAACGTTGACGACTGCGTCAAAAGACTTATGAAATCCAATCCCTACCCCGCTTTTTAGAAACAAAAGAAAATCTGCCGCAGGACGGCAGATTTTGAATATTCCCCAATCCAAAGCCAACCGGCGCAAGGAAGCTCCTTTTATCATGGAGTTACATCCAGTGGCTGAGATCGAAATCTTCGCCAATGGTTTCACGGATACAGATTTTTGCAATGTACATGCCCATCAGAGTGAGGGAAGAACGGCGGATCATGCTGTTATCCCAGATATTCTGCAGCTTCTCCAGATCCGGGGATACCTTGCTGAGAATATATCCCATTTCCTTCCGGTCATAATTCACAGGACGGGATTCCACCAGCGCCAGGATGCTCCTTCTGGTAACCTCATCATCCAAACCCATGTCATCAAAGAGACCTGCCAGGGTGGATTCATCCACAGCCGCCGGCTTGATATAGGAATTATAGAGACTGGGCACCAAAGTGCCTTCCGGCCAGGCGCTGTACACCGAAGCCAGCTCACTCTTCATGCAGCCCCGGAAGGCGAAAATCAAAGGATAGGATTCATGAAGCACCTGGCCGAAGGGAATGTCCTTATTGGCCAGAGATACGCAGTGGAGATACTCCAGCTGCTGATAGCCTGTATACTCATCAGGCAGCTTGTAAAGGAAGGGCGTAATGTACTTTTCCGCATACTTTCTCAAATGTTCTGCATCCACATTGTCCGTATTTCTGGAATAGTGGAAAATGAGAAGGAGCGCCAGGGCATGGAATTCACTTTCCTCCATGCGGGGCATGGCCTTCAGTGCATCATAGGCCAGGATAGTCTTCGTATCAGACCGGCTGCCTCTGGCTACGTCAGAAAAGGCATCGGTCACCATTTCCAGCACCGTCGGCGTAGGCATCATCACATAGGTGCGCTGGGCGTTCTGCATGGCTTCCTGCACCATAATATGGGTCAGCGTATCCACAGCTTCCCGGTTCTTCATGTGGAGCCCTTCGATGAGATGCTGGGTGACCCGGCGGGTATCCTGCTCCACCGTAGAAGAAACAGCACCGTAGCGGTTCAGGAAATGACGGACGAAGTATTCCTCCAGCGATGTAAGATCCGGCGCCGAAGTAAACACATGAGGTTCTTTTTCCGGCGGGAAGGGACTGCCGGTACTGGCAGCAGAGAAGGCATCCCGGGCTTTGGATTCGCCAAAATCCTTCCTGGTGAACACTTTCGTCTTTTCCTCTTCCTCCTCATCAAAACGCACGGGAGCGGGGCGCTTCGGTTTCACAGGAATAATCCGGGTAGCATCATCCACAGGAGCGGCCTTATGGACAGGAGGCCGTTTCTCCTTTTCCAAATCAGGAAGCCCCTTCTTTTCCTCCTCTCCGTTCTCCATTTCTTCTGCTTTTCTGCGCTTCATGGGGAAACCGCAGATAATGAAGTAGGAAACGGCAAAGAAAAGCGCTGCTACCGCAGCGAGCACTATATAAGGAATAATAACCATGAAATCTCCTCATTCTCATAAACTGACATAAATTCAGTTACATGGTATCATATTTTCGGATTCACTTCAATCATACCATGGTACCCATAGTATAATAATATTACTATAAATGCAAAGGAGAATATGATGGAAGAAATAGAACTTGCCATTCCAGGATGTTTTCTGTCCGTATCAGACGATAACCTGCTCATTGGCTCAAACCGGCCGCTCAGCTCCCTTTCCACCGCCATTTACGGAGGCGGACTCAGAACCATCCGCTATGCCTTAAACCACAGGCTCACTCACTATTACCCATCGGAAAAAGACTTTCCCGGCGGCTCCGTATCAGCCTATCTGGAAGAGTGCGCCAGAAGATTGACTGCGGATCCCGAAGAAAGCGCCGTCCTCCTCACTGCCGCCACCGTAAGCCTTTATTCCCATAAAATCATCCAAACCGGTCCGGTAACTGTGGAAATCGTGACCACCGGAGGCGTAGAAAAAACAGCCTGCCGCGCCTCCTCCCCTGCCCTCTACCGGGAAGAGGACGGCCGCTTTATGCCTCTGGGCACCATCAACATGATGGTACTCCTGAAAGGCCGCCTCCCCGACGGCATTATGGCCAGGGCCTTCATCACCCTGACCGAAGGGAAAACCGCCGCTCTCCAGGACCTGGGCATTGCCGATGTCAATAACGGTCTTCCTGCCACCGGAACCGGCACCGACGGCATTACCTTCATCACCGACCCCAGCGGCCCTCTCTTCACCGACGCCGGCCCCTTCTCCGAACTGGGCGCCGCCCTGGCAAAAGCTGCTTATGAATCGGTCACAGAATGCCTGGTAAAATACGACCACCCCTGGAACGCATCGCCCCTCCTGCAGACACCGGATGCCATAGATTTGAAACAATTAAAGAACACCTCACCCAAAGAGAACTAATAACGGCAGAAAGCGGTTTGTTCATAAGCAATAGGGAATCTAAGAGACGGGCCATAATCCCCATTCCCGACTATCGGCTATCGGCTACCAGCTGTCGGCTGTCGGCTGTCGGCTGTCAGCTTTCCGATTCCCGATTCTCGATTCCCGACTCCCGAGTCCCCATTCCCGACTCTCCAGTTCCAAGTCTCCAGCCCCCATTCCCGACTCCCCACTCCCCAGCCCCCATTAAAAAATAGACAAATCCCCTGCTCTTTGTTATGATTGATAATAGTATATTGTATTTAGAAAAGGAGTTGGTCAGGCTATGCCCTATGACGAGCGGACAATCAGCGAATTAAGTGAATCTGCGGAAATTACCCCTATGGGAATCCAGCTGGAAGTGAATGCGGAAATTTTTACCACCATCCACAACCTGCTTTGGACCGTGAAAGATGAAGTGGAAATCGACAGGGCTGATGAGTCCCGTCTGTACAGTCTCTGGCGCACCACCATCCGCGAGATGTCACTCATTGAGCTCCGCAAAGGACACGGTCTTCCCATGTCTACCCAGGTAGGCATGCTCCAGGAAGCATATAATATAGAAACCCGTTACATGGCGGACCAGATTTTCCGTCCGGTGAACATGAAACTTGCCCGCCAGATGGCTGAGAGGGAAAGCGGCTTTCATGAGGATGAAATGAATGACCTCTTTGAGCGCACTGTTTGGCCGTCGGTGAAGGAAAACAAAACGGGAAATCAGAAGCACCCCATGGCCTTCATCATTGCCGGACAGCCCGGTTCCGGAAAGACCCGCATGTCTTCCATGATTATCGAAGAGTACGGCGGTAATATCATCCAGTCCATGAGTGATAATTTCCGGGGATTCCACCCCCGTTTCCGGCAGCTGCTCAAGAAATACGGCCAGTACTGCGCCTGCTTTTCCATAGAACAGGGGAAATACCTGTCGGACCTGACCATGAAAAAGGCGGCAGAAGGCCGGTACCACATCCTCCAGGAAGGTTCTCTGGAAAACGTGGCCCATACGCTGGACTATATTTCCTACCTGAAAGACATGGGCTATGAAATCTGCGTACTCCTTCGGGCCTGCCCGAAAAAGGAAAGCTGGAAAGCGATTCATCAGCTCTTCCTTCAGCAGCGGCTGAAAGCTCCCGGCCTTTCCCGGCTCATTACGAAGGACCATCACGACAAAGCCTGCATGGCCTTCCTCTCTGCCACCAATGACCTCATCAGTCAGAATCTCATGGACCGGCTCATCATCAAGAGTCCCAAGGGACTTCTTTACGACAGCGATGATATGCCTACGGAGAGGGTCAGCGAACTTCTGGCCAGACGAATGGTTAAATAAAAGCAGCGGCGCCCTGAAAGCGCCGCTTTATTCATTTCAAAGGAAATTCCCATGGATCCGAAAACACTTTTTCTGGAAACCGCCCGATCTCTTCGGCTCACCGCCTGCGGCGCCTGCAGCATTGATTTTTCAAAGGACCTTTCTCAGGCTCTCTCCAAAGCCGGTCCCGTCCCCTTCGCACCGGCGGAAGCGGAAAAACGGCTTTCGCCGGAAAGCCTCCTTCCCGGTGCCCGCTCTTTCTTTGTCATTCTATTTCCCTATAAAACGGAAGAAAGGGAAATGGGAAACATTGCCCTCTACGCTCGAAGCGAAGACTATCACCGGGTCAATCACCGGTACATGGACCGCATCATAGAGGTGGCAGCAAAAGCCTTTCCCCAGGCCCGTTTCAAAGCTCTCACCGACACGTCCCCCATGGTGGACCGGTGGCTGGCCTACGCCGCAGGGCTGGGCTTCTTCGGAAGAAACCACTGCCTCATCCATCCGGTGTACGGTTCCTATGTCACCATCGGCGCCATTCTCACCACCCTTCCCCTTTCCCCCGATACCCCCCTCACCCTTTCCTGCGGAGACTGCCGCCTTTGTGAAAGGGCCTGCCCCGGGAAAATCATAGGGAAAGAGCCCTTCAACCCCTGGCACTGCAAATCCTATCTCACCCAGAAAAAAGAAGACCTCACCGAAGAAGAGCAGGCCATCATCCGAAAAACTCCCCTTATTTTCGGCTGCGACGGCTGCCAGAACTGCTGCCCCTACAACAGGAAAGCGCCGCCTTCTCCGCTTCCTGAAATCCGGGAAAACAGGATTCCCTTCCTCACGAAAGAAATGATGGAATCCATGTCCAACCGAGCCTTTGATAAAACCTATAAAAATTACGCCTTCGCCTGGAGAGGGAAAAAAGTACTTCTCCGAAACTGGCATATAGTTCATGAAAAGTAAAAAGAGGCTGTGAAAAAATGATTACCATTTTTTCACAGCCTCTTTTGGTTTTTCCTGTTTCCCGTGGCTGCCTTCCAGGGGAGGCAGCTGGAATGGGCAGGCGTCCTATACAATGATTTCCCGTGATTCCTGTACTTTCATGGCCTGCAGGAAATCCATGACAACGCAGCAGGGGGATTCTTATATTCCAAGGGCCGCTCAATGAATCGGTATGCCTATCCCTATTCTCCCTTCTTAACTACTGTTTCATGGAGTTTGGTACCGTCGGGGAGATAACCGGTCAGGGTCAACTGGCTGCCATCCGATTCCAGAATGGAATAGTTGTCACTTTCCGGCTGGGGAGCCACGTACTGATCCAGTGCATGCTGTTTCCACAGATCCGGATAGCGTACGTTGCCGGAAAGGCCGTCAATGACATACACCGGCCCTTTGTCTGACCGCTTGAAGTCATAGATATGGCCTCTGTCCCTATAAGTATGGAGGTGCGCAGAAATCACCAGATCCACGCCATACTTGTCAAAGAAAGGCATGAAGGCCTGTCCTTCTTCCGAAAAGCCCTCTTCCCGGTGGGGACGATTTTCATCGGCAAAGCCGTACTGCAGGGGATCTTTGTGCATGAGCACCACTTTCCATTTCTGTTTTGTTTCCCGAAGATCCTTTTCCAGCCATACCTTTTCTTTTTCATACAGATCCGGCAGCCACTCTTTTTCTTCATCCAGCGATGTATCCAGTACGGTGAAATGCACATCGCCCCAGTCGAAGGAATAGTAATGGTTTTTTAAATCCTTATTTCCATTATCGGGCAGATTGAAATGGGTGAGATAGCGTTGGGGCATATGGTTCTTCCAGTCCAGAGAGTAGGCTTCATGGTTGCCCAGCGCCGGTGCCACGGGGATGCGGGAAAGAAGATCCCCGCTGCTTTCAAACCAGGTCTGCCACTGGTATTCATCTTCTCCATTGTCTACCAGATCTCCCAGAGCAATCATGAAAGCCGCGTCCTGATTATCCCTGGCCGCCTGATGGATCAGATTCTTCCAGTCCGTATAATCGGAACTTTGGGAATCGGAGGTCACAATGGCCTTGAAAGGGCCTCCATTATCGGTATGAAGGGGATACCAGGAGCTCACCCGGTTTTCTTCCCTTGTTCTGTATTCATAATCCGTCCCTTTTTCCAGCCCCTTCAGCTCTGCTGTATATACAGTGCCGTTTGAAATGCCCCGATTTCCTTCCAGCCTTTCACCGGAAGCGGAAACGCTGTAAATGGTGTCGGTTCCTTTCTTTCTATATTCCAGAGAATTTTCCTTGTCCGTAGGCATTTCCCACATGACAGTCCGTCCCTTTTCATTATCTCCTGCCACCACCTGATGCACGTTAAAGGGCTTCATGGTCTCCGTCACAGGGCCGGAAGCGGCCTGTCTGGATGAAGGGGCCGCCTGGTTTCCACAGCCCGCAGTGACGGCGGCAGTCAGTCCTAAAGCCACGAGCAGGGCTGTCCATTTCTGATTCATACTGTTTCTCCTTTATTTTTATGTCTCTATGATGATGATAAAATGAATGGATAAAATCAATGATACTATTCTACAAGTTAAAGTAAACTTCAAGTCAAGTGGTTTTTCATGAAATCAGTTCTGCAGAAAGACGAACGCATCCCTCTGTCGGCACCGACTTGCAATCAACGTGCCAAACCGCTTCTATCGCTTTTCCACCCCTTTCAGCGGCAGATCCGACCGGTTATAGGGATCTTCCATTTCTGTCAGAAGACCCCAGTATTTCTTGGGGAGGAAGTTCCTTCTTTCCCTTGGATTTCTTCTTTCCTCAATGCCCATATGGCGATAGTAGTTTCTCCACAGCCGGCGGAAATCTTCTTCTGATCCGCTGTATCTGACCTGCTGGTCTTCCTGTTCCACCATGCCCATGAAGAGATGGCCGTTTTCGTAGATAGCTGCTTCCCGGCGTCCCTTATCGTAAATAGCCCAGCGTTTCTGGGAGAACCGCTTTTGGAAATGGACGGCCAGGAGAGGAAGAATGTGGTGGTCCGGCTTCATGACCGCATAGAGCATGCCGTCATCCAGTTCGCTGAACCGGAGAATGCCCCGAAATTTTTCCGCTTCGTTTCCCACTTCCCGGCACATGGCAAGAATATCCTGCACCCAGGGTTCTTTCCGGCAGGTATAAATCTTCTTTTCCCTCTTGAATCCTTCTTTCATAAAATAGAAAATCTTCATTTCCTTTCCTTCTTCGTTGGAAAGAAAAGCCCGGTACATCCATCGCATCGCTTCTTTGCCGCACTTCTTTTCAAAGGCCGCCGCCACCTTTTCCGCATCCGGCAGACGGGTGATGACAATGCTCTGGGCACCGAAAAGAGGCACTTCTCCCCCTTCTACCAGAATGCCTTCCAGATGGCTGGTCCCGTGGTGGTAGATTTCATAAACGGTGGTCAAAAAGCCCACATAGGTTCCGTCATAAAAGAAATACATGGTATCCCTTCCTCAACTCTGGGTATCAAAAAGACTCATTTCCCGCACTTCCCTTACGGCTGTCCTGGAAATCAGGCGGCTGCGGAGCTGTTGGCTGTCAAGAGAAATCCCGCCGTAATAGCGGCCGTTCACAGTCATGAAATAACGGGCCCTTTTCATGACGATACCCATCCTTCTTACATCTTCAAAAGAAAGGTTCCCGTAACGCCGGAGTTTGATAATGCGGAGAGCGCTTTTCACGCCGATGCCGGGCACTCGAAGAATCATTTCATAGGAAGCCCTGTTGATTTCTACAGGAAACAGTTCCCTGTGCCTCAGGGCCCAGGTGCATTTGGGATCCAGCTCCTCATCAAAATCCGGTTCCTCCGGCGTAAGGATTTCTTCTGCCTGGAAATGGTAGAACCGAAGGAGCCAGTCTGCTTGGTAAAGCCTGTTCTCCCGGGAAAGGGGCGGCCGCCTTAAGGCAGGCAGATTCTTTCCCTTCATCACCGGCACATAGGCGGAATAGTACACCCTTTTCAAAGAAGCCTTCCGGTAAAGCCCCTGGGTGAGAAGGAGGATCTGTCGGTCGCTTTCTCCGCTGGCCCCCACAATGAGCTGGGTAGTCTGACCGGCCGGCACGAAGGAGGGAGCCTTTTTGAAATGTTTCTTTTCCTCCTTGTGCACTTCGATGGATTCTTTGAAAAATTTCATCGGTGCCAGAATGGCATTCCTTGTTTTCTGAGGCGCCAGAAGGCGGAGGGACTTTTCCGACGGCAGCTCTATATTCACGCTTACCCGATCCACGTACCGTCCCAGTTCATTGAGAAGGGTTTGATCCGTGCCCGGTATGCCTTTCATGTGGATATAGCCGTTGAAATGCTCCCGCTCCCGAAGCAGCCGGGCCACCTGGATAAGAAGCTCCGTGGTATAGTCGGGAGAGCGGATAATGCCGGAGGAAAGAAAAAGGCCTTCAATGTAGTTTCTCTTATAAAATTCAATGGTGAGGGTCACGATTTCTTCCGGCGTCAGCATGGCTCGCTTCGTATCATGGCTCCGCCGGTTCACGCAGTATTCACAGTCATAAATGCAGGAATTGGTCATCAGTATTTTTAAAAGAGACACGCAGCGGCCATCGGCAGTCCAGGTATGGCATATGCCGCTCTTATGGCCATTTCCCAGTCCCCCTGCATTGGCCCGGCTGGAGCCGCTGGATGAGCAGGATACATCATACTTGGCCGCATCTGCCAGAATGTCCAGTTTTTCTCCGATATCCATATTTCCTCCTAGAACATTTTTTCTTGATTCATTATATCATAAAACAGAATGGTTGTTCCAGTGAAACTTCCATAAAAAAAACAGGCCTTCCAAGCCTGCTTTTTCTATGGACCTTATTCCTTTTCCTCTGTATCCTTCTTTTCTACTTTTTTCAGAACCACCGAAGAGCCCTGCTTTTCTGCTTCAAACTTATCCTCTTCCGTCAGGTGTTCCGAATCCAGCACGATTTTCACACCCATGCGGTCCAGCATTTCATCAATCGTATGCTGTGTCTTAAAAAGTTCACCCATCAGTATCGTCCTCCATTACACATGATCTTTCCATTCATAATATTCTTTTTTGCGAATCTGCCTCCACAGGAAGGCCCCCAGGGTCCACACAAAGGCAATCACCAGAAGAGCCGTCCCCGGCATGCCGTCCATGGCCTGCTTCAGGGAATCCACTTCCACCGTAAAAAGGGAAGGCAGCACAGCGGCATAGGCCGAAAGGTAAATGGCAATGGCAAAGAAAGAAGAAACATACGCCGCTGCCAGCCCCACTTTCACATGACGCATACGGGTCATGAAGAAGGCTGCCACAAAGAGAATGGCCGTGGCTACCAGGCTGATCCAGAAGAAACTGCCGTAGGTATTGGAGTCACCGGCATGACTCTTAAGAAGGATGGCCAGAATGATGTATACCACCACGGTGAGAACGCTGGATACCAGAAAAGCGGCGCGGAACCGTTCTGCCAGAGGATTTACCGCCTTCACCGCTCCATACAGGGTGCCCAGCTGGAAAGCAGCCAGAATCATCCAGAGAGCGCAGAAAATGCCGAGAACAGAAAACTGAGAACCGTCATTCATAAGAAGGGAAGAACCGGCCAGTCCCATCACCGCAAGGGCTGCATAGGAAAAGACAGAAATTACCTTCATCACCGCCGGCTGGCTGAAGGAATTTCTGAAAAGGGACGCTGCCATGCGCAGAAGAGCCCCTGCTGCCACCAGCAGGATGAGGACAATATTTTCCGTGTGGAATAAATTATCCGAAACACCGGGAATGGCAGCTCCCATCATGAAGAGCCCCAGGAAATACCAGAGTTCATTACCGTCCAGACAGGGACGAAGAAGGCCAAGCACCGCCCTATTTTCATCCCGGCTGCGGCATACCAGCGGTGCAGAAAGGCACAGGCCCCAATCCGCTGCTTCCAGGATCATGTATAATCCGAAAAAGCAGAGTGGCAAAAGCAATACATTCGAATCAGCGTTCATAAAATCCTCCAATGATGATTAAAGATAACACCCTTTAAAAGTATACCACAACAGGAAGGACTGCAACAAAATTTTTACCTGTCAAAAAGAAAACAGGGCGTCTCCGTTTTGAACTCCTCCCCTGAATCTGCTATGATAAAAATAAGAAATCAAGTGAAACTGATTGGCACAGGAGGGATACCTATGAATCTGTCTAAACTGGTAAAAGCACTTCTTTTGGCTCTGGCTGCCGCTGTGGTATCCAAAAAATTAAAGCCAAAGGCAAAAAACAGGATAGAAGAAATGGCAAGGCCCGATTCTTCCATGCCGGACGTATTAAAGCCACTGGAACCCATCACCAGGGCCTACTGGATTCTTCATCCCCAAAAAGCCCTCTATCTGTGGCTCTTCCAGAAATCCTTCGGTTTTGCCTGGAGCCTGGCTAAGAGATATTTTGGGAAGTAAAGAGCCCCTTGCGCTTTGCACTTCTCCTTCGCCTATGAACAGGAAATCAAAGGACGCAATCATCAGTGCTTCCCTGCTCAGAAACTTTCCGTAAACTTTCTTCCCCTGTCCATGGCGCCCAAAAGGGTATCCTCTTTCCCTGCGGCATAGAGCATGAGGCCTCTGTAGAGGGATAAAAGAAAAGGGGCCCCCCTCTTTTCCAAGTCCCTGTCAGAAATAATGGGAAAGGCCCAGTCCGCAGTGTAAATCAAAGCAGAATGGAACTCTTCCTTTTGGAAGAAGGACAGTACATTGGCCTCTGCCAGACTGATGCCAAAGGGCGTTCCGCCATAGAGGGAAAGACCCTTTCCCCCTGCCCTGCCGGCAGAAAAGGCGAAGCGCCCCGCTTTTTCCGGCGTATCGAAAAAGGCAAGAATCGCATCTTCTTTCGCCCTTTCGACAGACCTTTCCTCCATGTCCCCTGCCAAAGTCAAAGATAGGTCCACTCCTTCCCCGGAAAGGGAAGAAGCCGCTTTTTGGAGAAGGAAAGAAGGTTTAGAATCTCCCTTGAAAAAGGCATACACCTGCAGCAATCTTTTTTCTTTCATTTCCATCATCCCTTTCCCTGTGAAGCTTCCCGCCGGGAAAACACCGATTCATCCATAGCATCTGCCTATAAGAGAAATTGTATGCGCCCTGCCTCTCTGAGGCCGTCAAAGGGGCTGTGAAAAAATGAGTCACCATTTTTTCACAGCCCCTTTTTGATTTGGTTTCAAGACCTTGAACCGTAAACGGAGCCCGACAGTTCGCCGAAGGAAAGAGGACGGCCTTCCATGGCGGCAATCCGTTTTCTTCTTTCCTGTTCATCATATTCCCGAAGGCTCTGGGTCGCAGTACCCCAGATGAGACCCAGGGCAGCCATGTTCATGAGAAGAGACGTGCCGCCAAAGGAGATGAAGGGCAGTGGTATGCCGGTGACCGGAAACCAGCCGATAACCATGGCAATGTTCACCAGCCCCTGCACGGAAATCAGAAGGGTCAGACCGTATACCAGAAGGGCCGGATAGGTTTCCTTCAGTTTTCTTCCCACTGACAGCCCGTAAAGCATGAAAGCCAGGTACAGGCAGAGCAGGGTGGCGGAGCCTATAAAGCCATACTCCTGACTGAATACGGCATAGGCAAAGTCGGTATACTGTTCCGGCAGATAGAGAAATTTGGAGAACCCCTCCCCCATGCCTTGGCCCAGAATGCCGCCGGAGCCTACGGCAATAAGGCTCTGCATGGTCTGGTAGCCCATGCCCTGGGCATAATCTTCCGGATGGAGGAGCACCACCAGCCGGGCCATGCGGTAGGGCGCCACAATGGCAAGACCCAGAAAGAGAATAAAGGAAATCCCTAAGGACAGCAGGATTTCCAGAAGAGGCATGCCTGCAATGATGTAGAGAAGCCCCGGGAAAATAAGTATCATGCCGGCGGTACCCATATCAGGCTGTTTCAGCACCAGCACTGCCATAATGAGGGGCATGTAGAGCGGGGTGAAATAATGAAAAAGGCCGGCAATAGTGGCACTCTTCTTTTTCCTTAGGGAGGGAATGAAAAGTCCCGCCACCGGCAGGAGCAGGTGTCCGAAAATGGACATGCCCATGCGGGCATCAATCTTTTTGGCCAGATGGGCCGATGCCCAGACCAGGCCGGTGACTTTGGCAATTTCCGAAGGCTGGAGTGAAAAAGGTCCCAGTGAAATCCAGCGGGTAGCCCCATTCACCGTCCGTCCTGCCACCATGACAAGAGCCAGGAGGCCTATAGTGCCCAGGCACCACAGGAAAGCCCCCTTCTTAATCACATGGTAATTCACCCTTGACAGAATGAATGCAAGAAGGCTGCTCACTCCCAGAAAAACCAGATGCCGCAGGATATGACTGTAGGGATTGGCACCGGACTCCATATTCATGTAATAGGTAGAGCTGTATACATTGAAAGCCCCCAGGATAATCAGTATGCCTGCCACGATGAACATCTTCTGCAGTGCCCGGGGCGCATACTTCATATCAATCAGGGACGTCTCGCTACGAGACGACATACCGGATTCCCCTTTCTGGAGAACTTTTCCTCATATTCCGTTTCCACGTCCCCTGCCACCGGAGCGGCATGAAGGTCATAGGTCACATGGGAAAGTTCCCAGCCCATCGCTTTAAATTCCTCAATGGAAAAATCAAAAAGGTCCTTATTGTCGGTTTTGAAGCGGATTTCTCCGCCTTCATTCAGGATAAGGGCATACCGTTTCAGGAAATCCCTGTAGGTGAGACGACGCTTGGCATGCCGTTTCTTGGGCCAGGGATCACTGAAATTCAGATAAATCACATCCACTTCCCCTTCGCCGAAGATATTCAGGATTTCGCTCACATCGCCCAGAATCAAACGCACATTGGTCAGCGGTGGTTCTTTTTCTGCCGTCTTTTTGGCGGCATAGTAAATGACCCCTTCCTGCACCTCCATGCCGATGAAATTCACCTGGGGATGGATAGCAGCCATGCCGGAAATAAACTGACCCTTGCCGGTGCCAAATTCCACATGGAGCTCGTTTTCCGGATGGGGAAATACGCTTCGCCATTTTCCCTTCTGGTCGGTCGGTTCTTCCAGATACAAAATATCTGTGTATTCTTTGATTGCTTCATCAATCCACGGTTTCCTGCGAAGCCTCATATATTCGATATCCTCCTTGGGAAATACAGGAAATATATCCTGATTTATTCATATAGTATCACAACCCGAAAGGTTTGTCACAACAGGGTACGAATCTCCCCCTCTCCCGGGCAGCCTGCCCCATGATGTGCGCCTTTAAGTTTCCTGGCTGGTGCCGGAATTTTCTACCTCCGGCATGGGCTGGGCAGAAATAGGAATCTGGTGGAAATTGTCCCAGTCAAAGCTCCTGTTTCCATCGGCCCTGGCTCTGTCTGCAATCTGCCTGTTCCACTGGTCATCCATGAAGGCCTGGTCGCTCCCAAGCTGTTCCACGTCGTTTCGAATCATCACATTGCCGTACATGGTCATCAGGGTGGTCACATCTTTATCGAAGCGGGGAGAGAAGATGTCGGCAGTGGGATCGTAATGAGCGGCGGTGAGGCCCATGATGCCCATGAAGGTATCATAGAGCATATCGTTGGAGAAAGGCATATTTCTTCTTTCCAACATGGACTTCATTTCCACAGGATGGGAAGCCCTGTAGGCATCGGATGTGTAAATCCAGAAAGGAATATGGACCATGGTGTAGTCAAACTGGTCCGCATTGTGTCCCGGTCTTTCCGTCACCTGTTCCCCGTGGTCCGAGAAATAGAGCACACTGTCAGCGTGGAGCCAATTAGTGGCCTCGTTCATAATATTTTCCATCACGTAATCATTGAAAAGGACAGAATTATCATACTCATCATTCATGATTTCCGCAGTACTTCTCGTATTTCCGGGATTCCTGGGCCAATGGTAGAATTCCGACGGATACCGATCCCAGTAGCTTACATGGCTGCCCATGAGGTGCACCACCACCAGCTGGCGGCGGTTATTGGGGTCCACTTTCCGAAGGTAGGGAATGAGGGCAGTGTCGTAATCCTTGGTCACCACGTCGGTGCCTACATAGGAATTGATCCAGTACTGGTCATCACAGGCCGAACCGATGGCGCCAATCGGCGTATCCCAGACGCCGAAACGGGACTGGTTGGAAATCCAGGTGGTCTTAAAGCCTGCCTCCCTTGCCAGGTCGATAATGGAATAGGCTTCTGCCAGATTCATGTCATTGTACTGGTTCTTTTCCGTCAGCGCTTCCGTCAGCACCTGCACCGTCTGGGTATAGCAGGAATAGCCGTGATTGAAGAACACATAATGCGGATCGGCTGCCGCTTCCGTCTGGAAGGGCGTAGTCTTTCTGGAATAACCGTACACATTCATATGATCCCTGGTCAGGGATTCACCGATAACGAGCACATAGACCCCATCCGGTGCAGCCTTCAGCTGCCGCACGATATCTTTGTCTGCAATATGCATATGACGCCTTGCATTCACCATTTTCTGGAAATCAGAAAAGCTATGCAGGGTTTCATAAGTTTCATAATACACATGGGCCAGCCTGGTGCCGCCGATGGAAAGGGCGCAGAGTCCCACATTCACAAAGAAAAGGAGGAGCATGCCAAACCAGGTCTTTCTGGACACCTGCTCCCGGTTGAAGCTGAAACGGCTTGCTTTGAAAATGAGCCAGCCCAGAATGAGAAGCGCTGCCACACCGGCTGCGATTTCCGCATAGGGAATATTCACCTCAATATACTCCATGGTTTCCGCCAGATTCGTCTGGGCCAGAGCCAGCAGCATATTAATGGAAATGAGAGAATGGGTAATCACATAATAGCCAATGTAGGTAAACTGCACCAGGATATAAAGGATAATCAGCACCACGCAGGCTATGCGGGCAATCATCCGCGCCTTCCCCGGCAGAATCCAGGCCGCCGACAGGCAGGACACAAAGAGGTAGAGCGGTGTGGACAGTTCGCCGCTCACATCGGACATATCCAGAAGCACCTCCGTCTGGGACGCCAGATAAGGCACGATAAGGGACAAAAGCCACAGGAAGCCAATGGTCAGCCAGAGATGGACGGCAGCTCTCTTCAAATGATGGCGGATGAAGTAAGCCGTCACAAATCCCACCTGCAGGAAGAGAAGAAATACCTTCACCTGGGAAAAAGGTTCATACCCGCCGGGAGCGCCAAAATACCAGGACAGGAAGAAAGCCAGACAGAAAGGAATCAGCGTGGCAGCCGCCCACCACCGTTTCCAGTGGCCGGGACTTTCCTTCTGGAGAGGAGAAGAAATATGGCTCTCCCGGTATTCTTTTTTCATATGGTCTTTCGTCTTCCGAGTCTCTCTTTCGGAACCGCTCTTTGTATGATTCATGGATTTTACACCTTTTTTTATATAAATAAAAATTTTTTACAAAATGAAACAGTCATAACTGATTTATTTTATCACAGAATGGACAGTAAAGGTAGACGGGGAAGGAAAGGTTGACGAGGCTGGCGCCCGGGTCCCGGAAGGTTCAGAAGGTGGTGGTATCGCCCTTCGGTGCACAGCGAACACATTTTGCACTAGCGAACTGGATTTGTAAGGGAGCATCAGCGACCCGAAAATCCAGTGAGTCAGTGACAGCAGAGGATGAAGGAGCGCTAGCGACGCGCAAAATGTAGTGAGTCGTTTCCCCTTTAGGGGGCGATAAGTATGAAGTCAGCGTTACGTGCTTTCCTTCCCGCCGAACACTGTCATCCTGAGCCGTAGGCGAAGGATCTCGGTAAAAATCGTAATTGACAAAAATGTCAGTAAATACCAATCGGCGGGAAGGAGCTGCCAAAAGCAGCTGACCCCTTCCGGCTCACTCCGCTCGCCACCTCCCCTGAGGCAGGGGGGAGGCAAGGGACGTTACGGGATAGGCTTTTGTGTCTCCAGTGGTGCATGACACAGGAAAAAAGCAGCTGGCAGTGACCCAGGCAGCCCACTAATCCACTAGTCCACTAGTTCCTAAGCCCTTTCTCCCGGTTCCTTTCTGAAAGAGCCAGCGTTACTTGCATTCCTCTCCGCCGTGATATAATGCACATAAGAACGTCATGCCGGGAGGCTTCTATGGATATTGATAAACTGTACTATTTCTTTGCGGCGGCAGAATCCGAAAGTTTTACCAAAGCCGCCGATCGGTGCCACATTGTCCAGACCACCATGAGCAAGTACATTGCCCAGCTGGAAAAGGAAACGGGCTGCACCCTTTTCCTTCGTTCCAGAAGCAGACTTTCTCTTACAAAGGAAGGCCGCCAGTTTTATGAAGGCATGAAAAAAATTCATGGAGACTATGAGGCCCTTCTTTCTTCTCTTGCCGCCCCAAAAGCCCTCTGCCGTCTGGGCCTGGCATCCCAGGAATACAGGGGCCTTGATTTCCTTCCGGCCCTGCAGAAATCTTTTCCTCAAATCAGACTGTCCTACCATATGGCACCGGTGCCGGAGCTGGAAAAGGCCCTTGATGAAGGGACTCTGGACGGAATCATAGGCCCCGACGCCATTGCTTTTCCCAAACGGTTTGCCACCATTCCCCTTATGCCCGTTCCCCAGTGCCTGGTATGCTCTGTATCCAGCAGCGAAAAGTACAAAGATATCCCCCGCCTCATTGGTTCCCTTTCCTTCCTGACGAAATCTCACAGTCCTTCCTATGTGGACAGCTGCAGGAAGAAATTTGAGGAAGTGTACCACACCTCCTTTGTAAAGAGCGAGAAGGTATCAAACTATACAGAACAGCTGCTCCGCCTGTCCCTGGGCGGCGGCTTTTCCATTCTTCCCCTCCCGCCGGGCCAGAGTGAAAATCTCTGCGCCTTCCCCCTTCCTCCCTGCTTTGAAGAATGGACCTGTCTGGTATACAATCCATCCCACGTATCCCCTTCCCTTCGCCGCTTCATTTCCTATTTCCATGAAAAAAAGTGCTGAATCGACGATTTTTCTTCTTTTTACTTTCTGAAAAAGACATGATATTCTTTTGAAATAAGAATATTCTGTCTTTTTTTATAAGGAAACCACTATGATACTTCAAAATGATCTGACCCGGGGACCTCTTTTTCCCAAAATGATGCGCTTTGCCATTCCCTATCTGGCAGCCTGCTTTCTCCAGACCTTCTACGGCATGGCGGATCTTTTCATTACTGGCCAGTACTATGGCGCCGCCCCCGTTACCGGCGTATCCATCGGCAGCCAGGTCATGCACATGATCATCGTCATGATTGCAGGCCTCACCATCGGCAGCGCCGTTTCCATCGCCCGGGCCCTGGGCGCGAAAGATGAAAAAGAAGCTTTCCGCCTCATGGGAAGCGCCGCCGCCCTTTTCATCCCCTTCTCCCTTGTATTCACTGGACTTCTCTTTCTCTCCCTGCCCCTCATTCTGGAGCTGCTGCAGACACCGCCGGAAGCGCTGAAAGATACCCGAGCCTACCTGACCATCTGCTTTGCCGGAGTGCCCCTCATTGTGCTGTATAACACAGTGAGCGGCTTTTTCAGGGGCATGGGAAACACAAAAGCACCTATGACCTTCATTGCCATTTCCGGCATAGTCAATATCTTTCTGGACTACCTTCTCATCGGTTCCTTCCACATGAGCGCCGCCGGCGCTGCCTGGGGCACCTTTGCCAGTGAAGTGGTGAGCGTGGTTCTTTCCTTCGTCTACCTCTATCGGAAGCTGGCCCCCCTTTCCCTGAACCGCCGCTCCTTTCTTCCCGGGAAAAAATGGACCCGCCGCATTCTTTCCATCGGCATTCCCATTTCCTGCCAGGACGGACTCATCCAGGTATCCTTCCTCATCATCACCGCCATTGCCAACAGCCGCGGCGTAGAAGCCGCAGCGGCGGTAGGCATCGTAGAAAAGATTATCAGCTTCCTCTTCCTGGTGCCCTCTGCCATGATGTCCACTGTATCGGCTACGGCCGCCCAGAACCTGGGCGCCGGCCTCAATGAAAGAAGCAGACAGGCCCTCCGCTACGGCATAACCGTCTGTGTCACCTTCGGTCTTCTCTGCATCCTCCTCATCCACTTCAAAGCTCCTGAAATCGTGGCCCTCTTCGTACCGGGAGAGACCGCCGTCATTGCCATGGGGAACGACTACTTCCAATCCTATGTGTCAGACTGCGCCATCGCCGGTATCCACTTCTGCTTCTCCGGCTATTTTGCAGCCTGCCGGAAAGCGGCCTTCTCCTTCATCCACAATGTGATTTCCATCTTCACTGTCCGCATCCCCGGCACCTATGCCGCCGCCCTCCTCTTCCCATCTACCCTTTACCCCATGGGCATGGCCGCACCGGCAGGATCCTTCCTATCTGTCATTATCTGTGTGTTCCTTTATAAAAAATATGTCAGGAAGCAGCCCGGCTGCAGAAAGAGCCGCTGACGGCTCCCGACTCTCCATTCCCCGGTCTAGGCTATCGGCTATCGGCTATCAGCTGTCGGCTTTCGGCTTTCCGCTGTCGGTTCCCGGCTTCCGATCCCCGATCCCCGATCCCCAGTCCCCAGCCCCCAGTCTCGGCTATCCGCTATCCGCTCCCGCTCCCAATCCCGACCTCGCTCCCAATCCCGACCCCGATCCCAATCCCAATCCCAATCCCGATCCCAATCCCAATCCCAATCCCGATCCCGATCCCGATCCCAATCCCGATCCCGATCCCGATCCCAATCCCCATTCCCCAGTCTCCAGTCCCCACTCCCCATCCCCCTCCCCATATATCCCATCCCCCTCCCCATATATCCCATTCCCCTCCCCATATATGCTATAATGAGAAAAGACATTCTGCAGAAGGATACTTTCAGGAAAATGGGCTGCAGCGTCTGATTTCTATGGAATGAAATACGGAAGGAGCAGATGTATGAAAAAAATCGTAGTCACTGTAATCGGTGCTGACCGTGTAGGCATTGTTGCCGGTGTTGCGGCAGCTTTGGCAAAGGAAAACATTAATATCCTCGACATTTCCCAAACCATTCTTGGCGATATTTTTGATATGGTCCTGATTTGCGACATGGAAAAGGCCAAAGGTTCCTTAAAGGAAGTCCAGGATGAACTGGGCGCCCTGGGAAAAGAACTGGGCGTAGATGTACGGGCCCAGCTGGCTGACATTTTCTATGCCATGCACCGTATCTGAAAGGGGGAGCCATGCTCGATATTGAAGAAATCCTGGCCACTGAGCGCATGTTTGATCAGAACAAACTGGACGTGCGCACCATTACCATGGGCATTTCCCTTTTAGGCTGCGTTTCCGATGATGAAAAGACCCTGAATCGCAAGATTTACGACACCATCTGCACCAAAGCCGAACATCTGACGGAAGTGAGCCATGATATTTCCAGAGAATACGGTGTGCCTATTATCAACCGCCGTATTTCCGTTACCCCTGTTTCCCTCATTGCCGGCGGCATTCCAGCCAAAAGCTATGTGTCCATTGCAAAGACCCTGCAGAAAGCAGCCGATGAAGTAGGCGTAGACATTCTGGGCGGCTTCTCCGCCCTGGTAGACCGGGGTATGTCCTCGGCCGATAAGATTCTCATTGACTCCATTCCTGAAGCCCTGGCTTCCACAAAGAGCATCTGCAGCTCTGTCGCTGTAGGCTCCACCAAAGCCGGCATCAATATGGATGCTGTCAAACGCATGGGGGAAGTGGTGAAAGAGACAGCAGAACTCACCAAAGACCAGGATGCCTATGGCTGCACCAAGCTGGTGGAATTCTGCAACGCTGTAGAAGATAACCCCTTCATGGCCGGTGCTTTCCATGGCGTCACCCAGGGAGACACCGCCATCCATGTAGGCGTTTCCGGCCCCGGCGTGGTAAAGAGAGCCCTGGAAGACGTGAAAGGCGCTCCCCTGAACGTGGTGGCCCGCACCATTAAAAACACCGCCTTCATGATTACCCGTCTGGGACAGATGGTAGCCGAAGCTGCCACCGAAAGACTCCATGCCCCCTTCGGCATTATCGACCTTTCCCTGGCCCCCACCTCCGCCGTAGGCGACAGCGTGGCCCAGGTACTGGAAGAAATGGGCCTTGAAAGCTGCGGCGGCCCGGGAACTACAGCCGCCCTGGCCCTCCTGAATGATGCAGTGAAAAAAGGCGGACTCATGGCTTCCTCCAGCGTAGGCGGCCTCTCCGGCGCCTTCATTCCGGTAAGCGAAGACCTGGGTATGATTCAGGCCGTAGAAAAAGGCAGCCTCTGCCTGGAAAAACTGGAAGCCATGACCTGTGTCTGCTCCGTAGGCCTTGACATGATTGCCATCCCCGGCGACACCCCGGCTTCCACCATCTCCGCCATCCTGGCTGACGAAGCAGCCATCGGCATGATCAATAACAAAACCACTGCCACCCGTCTCATCCCCGTACCGGGAAAGAAACCGGGCGACATGGTCCAGTTCGGCGGCCTCATGGGCTATGCCCCTGTTCTGGAAATCAACAAATTCCGGGCCGACGAATTCATCAACCGCGGCGGAAAGATTCCCGCCCCCATGAGATCCCTCACCAACTGATAGGGTATGTGAAAAAGAGCTGTGAAAAAATGATGACCATTTTTTCACAGCCCTTTTTGTATACATTCATTTTCGCGGAAATTAACCAAATGACAGCCCGCTGCCCGCCGACGGCTCCCGATTCCCGACCCCGATCCCGACCCCGATCCCGACCCCGATCCCAATCCCCATTCCCGACTCCCCATTCCCCATTCCCCAGTCCCGAGTCCCCAGCCTCCAGTCTCGGCTATCGACTATCAGCTATCCGCTGTCGGCTCCCAGTCCCCATTCCCCAGTCCCGAATCCCCACTCCCACCTTTTCAAATTCTCCTCTCCCCTGTATAATAGATACAGTATATCTAACTATTTAAATAAGGAGACTCCCATGAAAACATTGAAATATATTTCCTGGAACGTAAACGGACTTCGGGCCTGCATAAAAAAAGGCTTTATGGACACTTTCAATGCCCTGGATGCAGACTGCTTCTGCCTGCAGGAAACCAAACTGCAGCCCCATCAGATCGAGCTGGACCTGCCGGGATATCACCAGTACTGGAACAGCGCCGTAAAGAAAGGCTACAGCGGTACCGCCATCTTCACAAAAGAAGAGCCCCTCTCTGTCACCTACGGCCTGGGCATCGAAGAACATGACCAGGAAGGAAGGCTTATTACCGCCGACTTCGGAAGCCACTACCTTCTCTGCTGCTATACCCCCAACAGCCAGCGGGGACTGGCGCGCCTTTCCTACCGCATGACCTGGGAAGAAGCTATGAAAGAATACATGACAAAACTGGCCGCCAAAAAGCCGGTGATTCTCTGCGGCGACCTGAACGTGGCCCACGAAGACATCGATATCGCCAACCCCGCCTCCAACCATAAAAATGCCGGCTTCACCGATGAAGAAAGAGGCCGTATGACAGACCTCCTTGCCGCCGGCTTCACCGACTCCTTCCGTCACCTCCACCCCGACGAAAAAGACGCCTACTCCTGGTGGAGCTACTTTGCCAAAGCCAGAGAAAGAAACGTGGGATGGAGAATCGATTACTTCCTTGTCTCCAGCGTATGGAAAGACCACATCAAAGGCGCCTCCATCCACTCCGATATCCTGGGCAGCGACCACTGTCCGGTGGAACTGGACTTGGAATGCTGATATGAAAAAAGACCGCTGCGGCGGTCTTTTTTTTTGCGTGGCAGGGGACATAGCCGCCTGCCGGCGAAGATTGTGTCTGCTTTCGCTCAAAGGGCGGCAGCCCCTTAGCCACTTCAAAGGGGAATGCACGTTTTTTGGCAAGGGTCCTCACTCCATTTGACCTGCCCACCCCGAACGAGACTGGGTGGCGAGCGCCTATATACTCTCTTGCGCCCCACTGCTTGTCAGGGGGGAGAGGGCCACGCAGTGGCGAGGGGGGATTGCCGAAGGCACGCCGATAGCCGAAAGCTAGCAGCCGACAGCCAACAGCCCTTAGCTTCCATTCAGTCAGCGTAAGCAGAAAACCGATAGCCGTCAGCCGTTAGCCCATAGCCGACAGCAGATAGAGGACCGCCGAGACCTCCCCTCATTCCTCAACTCCATTCTGTCCAAGAATATACTCCCTCAGGTCCTCATGCAGTATCTTCTTATAGTCCTCCACGCCGGGCTGGTCGAAAGCGTTTACATTGGCCAGGGCCCCCTCGTAGGCAATGGTAAGGAAGAAGAAATACATGAGCGCTCCTACATGATAAGGCGTGAGCTCCTTCATGGCGATGTGACAGCTCATGCGCTCTTCCGAAGCCAGGGCTTCTTCATTAGCCCTTCTGGCAGCGGCAAGCATACGGCTCATGGGAACCGGGCCGCTTGCATCTTTTTCATCACAGAGCACAGTCAGGTCTGCCGGAAGATGCTCCACAGAGATGAACTGTACCAGTTTATTCTTCTTCCCCTGCTGATGCTCCTGGGTAAGGGAATGCATATCCGTAGTTCCTACGGCAGCTACTGGCGTCCTGCCGTTATAGACGATATTTCCCTGAAGGTCATATTTCTTGCCCAAAGATTCACCTAAAAGCTGGGCATACCACCAGCCGAAGGAGCGAAGCTTATCGCCATAGGGCATCACCACCTCGGCAGTTATGCCGTATTCTTTCATGGCGATGAATTTCAGAGCCGCCAGCATAAGCGCCGGATTTTCAGAAATATCTTCTGCCCGGCAGGCTTCCTCCACCATCTGCGCTCCCTGCAGAAACTCCTCTATAGGAATGCCTGCCAAGCTGGCGAAGACAAGGCCCACCTGGGAAAATACGCTAAACCGGCCGCCGATGCCGTCGGGCACCGTGAAGCAGGGGAAATGCTGTTTTTCCGCCAATGGACGAATCCGCCCCTTTTCCTTATCCGTAATGGCCATGAGGTGGAGATCACATTCTCCGCAAAGCAGTTTTTCCAGTCCCCGCACCGCAGACACCGGCTCGATGGTGGTGCCGGACTTGGAAATCACCAGAAGCAGCACATGGAGCCTGTGGCCCGCCCGCTTCCCTTCCCGGTGGATGCAGTCCGCCAGTTCCGAAAGGCTCACGGGATCCACATTCTGGCCGGCGAAGTACACCTTCGGGTACCCCTTCCGCTCTTCCTTCGTCATTTCATTCCAGTAGGGGCCGCAGAAAAGGTCGAAGAGCGCCTGGTTCCCCAGGTAGGAGCCACCGACGCCGATGGAAACGAGGATATCGGCGTCCTTCGCCCTTTCCCTGAGAGCCAGGAGCCGCTCCTTCTCCTCCTTCGAAATAAGCAGGTCCTCCTCCAGAAGATAAGGCAGGTGCGGGAAAAGCACAGAGGACCCATCGGGCCCCTTCCCGGTGACCCGGATCCCCTCCACCGCCTCCGCCGCCCGGCGGATGTCCTTACCATACCGAGAAAGGTCCCCGGCGGTCACATTCCATTTTTCTCCGAACATATGGCTTACATCTATATATAATTCATTATTGATGCTGTTACTCATGCATGGTCCTCAAAATTGTCACTAAAAAAACACCGCCACCCACACCCCGAAGAGTGGCAGATTCTCCCTCCAAAACATATAATGTATTTATTTTATCATATTATAAAGGAGATTGGTAGCGATAACCGGTGGCTAGTCGACGTGCGAACGGGAGGAACTGACGGGTGGATAGGCGGCGTGAGACCATGCGGGGGCTTCTAGCTCCTAGCTGTTAGCTTCTAGGAAAGCTGGCCCGCCTGCGACGCTTCCATCAGTCCCCATCCGCGGCTCTCGCCGCGAAGGTGGCGGCGCACGAATTGGGACGCGCCGCCTTACTGATACACGCCAGCGGCTCCGCCGCAGTTGGGATCCTACTGACTCTGACCCAAACGCGAGAAAGTGACTCTGCACGAGGCTCCCTTCGCCGAAGGGAGCTCCCCACCGGGGTGAGGAATCGCGGTAGGGATTGAGGGAAATGGGCATTTAAGCCGTTAGTGAGAAAAAAACATCAGAATCCCTCTGTCTGCTTCGCAGACATCCCCCTTTGAAAAAGGGGGACTGTTGACAGCGGCAACGCCGCTGGCCAATCTTTCCTAGAAGCTAGCCGCTAAAAGCTAAAAGCCCCCATCCGTTCGCACGCCCCTCAGCCACACAAGCGCTGCAGGCTGACTTTAACCTCCCCCATCTATGGGGGGGGTGTGTAAAATATTTTGTGTAAACGCAAAAGCGTCTTGCTCAAAATTAATTTATAACCCATACTGAAAGGGATCAAAGGCAAAGGAGCGAAACACTATGGCAAAGCGTACCCCTACCCCTGCGGAAAAAATTGGTCAGGCTATCTACGATACATACAAGCCTCAATCTGTAGAAGAGATGCAAGATGCCCTGAAGAAGATTTTTGCTCCCCTTTTCGAAGCCGCACTCAAAGGAGAATTGGAGAATCATCTTGGTTATCCCAAGAATGGTGCCATTCCTGAGAAAACCGGTAACTCTCGCAACGGATATTCCCAGAAGACCGTAAAGACTTCCATGGGCGATGTCCCCATTCAGATTCCCCGTGACAGGGAAAGCACTTTCGAGCCTCAGATCATCAAAAAACACCAGAGAGATGTCACGTCCATTGAAGGAAAAGTCCTGGCTATGTACGGTCGGGGGATGAGCCAGCGGGATATTTCATCAACCATTGAAGATATCTACGGCTTTACCATGTCCCATGAACAGATTTCTCACATTACAGATTGTATCCTGGATGAAGTCCATGAATGGCAAAACCGGCCGCTGCTTCCGTTCTATCCGTTCCTGTTCGTAGACTGCATCTACGTCTCCATGAGGACGGAGAGAGCTATCAAGCAGAAGGCAGTCTATGTCATACTCGGATATGACATCAATGGAAATAAGGATATCCTTGGTTTATGGATCAATGAAACAGAAGGCAAACATACCTGGATGCAGATCTTCGATGAAATCAGGAGCCGCGGCGTCCAGGATGTGGGCTTTATCTCCATGGATGGAGTCAGTGGGCTTGAAGAAGGGGCCCGCTCCATCTTTCCGGGGACCGTTGTTCAACGCTGCATCGTTCACCTGATTCGAAATTCACTGCGGTATATTCCCTGGAACAGAAGCCGTGAATTTGTAAGGGAACTGAAACAGATTTACCGGGCAGTGAATGCAGCTGAAGCCCGCAGACTCTTTAATTCATTCAAAGATAAATGGTCTCAATATCCAGGAGCCATAGCTGTCTGGGAAAGAAACTTCGTCCACGTGGAACAGCTCTTTAACTATGGTCCTGCTGTCCGCAGGGTCATGTACACGACGAACGCTATTGAAAGCGTCAACTCCAGTTTCAGGAAGGTCACAAAAAGAGGTTCCTTTCCCAATGACGAAGCTGTTATGAAAGTCTTCTATCTTCGGATTCTGGAACTGGAAAAGAAAAAACGGAAAGGAAAGGGTCGCGTAGCTAACTGGTCAGATGTTAGAAACCAATTATTGATTGATGAACGAATGGGCAAGCTCATAGCAAAATATGATGAGCTAAACTAAAAACACAAAATTCTTGACAATCCCTAAAATCCACAGCAGCCCTTTCTTCCACCATTTCATAAAACCACCCCCGGTACATCAGGACCTGCCAGAAATCGTTCCGCCCGGCGTCCTCTGCAGTTTTTCCATTTTTATTATAGCATCTTATCTGGGGTGAAGATTGGACAGTAAAAGGCTGCAGGGGTGTTTTGAGATGGGATTCACGATCAGCCGTCAGCAGCCAGCCGCCAGCAGTCAGTGGTCGGCTCTTGAAAAGTGTCCACATTTAGGGGTACAGTACAGTTATAAGTTGTGGGTTATAAGTTGTGAGACGCGGGGCGCGGATTTTCGCGGGTCGCAGTTCGCGTACAGCCGTCAGCATCCAGCTGACAGCAGCCAGCCGCGGTTTGCGATCTGCGATCTGCGATTTGCGGTCCGCGGTCTGCGGTCCGCGAGGTACAGGCTTTGATGCTGCTGGGATGGGAAAACAAAATAGAAAAGACGTGAGCAAAAATCGCTCACGCCGCTCAGGGAACTGATCGGGACTTATTTCAGGATTTGACAAAGACCCGGAACAGAATACACGTCCGTCCAGCCCCTCCTCCTGCCCGATGCTCCGGGTAAAATCATGGGCCAAAAATACCGGTCACGGTTCAGTATATCCGGGTACCAGGCTGGATAAGGCGATTCGGGTAACTGCGGCAACCAGCGCATCATCACTGGGTGCATCTTCCCGGTCATGGGTGGTCATGATGACCAGCAGGACGGGAGCATGATGGGGTGGAAAAATGACAGCAGCATCATTTCGCGTTCCAAAACCGCCGCTGCCGCTTTTATCAGCCACGTGCCAGCCGGTTGGCGTACCGGCCCGTACCAGTGACCCCGTTATGGGACTGTCCATCATCCAGTCCATAAATTGCCGACGCTCTTTAGATCCAAGAATGTCCCCAAAGGCATAGGCATGCAAATCAAAGGCCAGTTGGTGCGGCGTAGTCGTATCAGCGATTTCGTAAGGACGTGCCGTATTCAAATCAGGTTCCGGCCGCGCTGGGCTGGTCACAAAATCATGGAGCGCGACAAGTGACCGCTTCAATCCCTCGATTCCGCCGATTCGCTCCAGCAGCAGGTTGGCCGCAGTGTTGTCGCTCATTCGCAGGGCGGCAGAACAAAGTTCAGCAACCGTCATTCCCTGTGCCACATGTTCTTTTGTCACCGGTGCGTAAGAAAGCAAATCAGCAGAGGTATAGGAGATTTTCTCATCCAGTCCAATGCCCGAGCCTTTTTGCAGACAGGCGCCGACAATGAGCATTTTGCCTGTGGAACAGTAAGCAAACCGTTCATCGGCCCGGTACTGGAGACGTTGGCCAGTTTCCATATCCCAGGCATATACGCCCAGGCGGGCACCATGCTCAGCCTCCAGTTGGGCAAATGAAGCTTCCGGCAGATGCTCCGCTGATCCTGCTGCAGGAGCGGCTGCTGTCTTTTGGCTGTAGGTGGGAAATGACACACCGGCCGCCATCAGGCAGACTGCCACAGCCAATACAGTTTTTTTGAGCTTTGAACCTTTAATTCCCCATTTCCAATGCAAGACAGCATTCCCCCTTTTTCCTGTTCCATTCGTCCAACGTTCCGTCATTCGATGATGTAGGCGTCCACGATTTCTCCGTAGTAAGCGGTATGGACGTCACGGTTTTCTCCGGACGCGCTTCCGTCGACGTCCTGGGGATAGAACCGCTTCTGATTTTCTTCACTGATGGCTTCGAGCTCCTGTTTCTGCTTATAGATCACCCGGCATTCCAATGTCAGAGGAAGTTCTTTGATGCCCGGGACGGAAATGGTTTCCGGATTTTCCAGCGTCAGCCCCAGTTCTTTGATCTTGTCCATATTCCGGCCGCTCCTCGTGCCGGCGATGCCCAGGATCTTCCGATTGAACTGTCCCACCGGGATGTTGATGGTGAATTCCGGATTCTTTTCCAGCTGCTCATGGGTGAACCGGTTCTGCCGGACGAATACAGTGAAAATGGGTCTCGCCCATTCGATGCCCAGCGTCCCCCAGGAGATGGTCATGGTATCGACTTTTTCCCCGTTTTTCGTGGTCAGCAGGACTCCTTTCTGCACGGCCTCCAGGATCGTCTGACTGTATGCGAACACGTTGATTTTCTTTTTCATGGTATTATATCCTCCATCCTTTATTGTCTTCGATGGGTATGGTATCATGGAATGAGACGAATGAACAGTACGCACTATTTTGGAACATACTACCAAAAAGGAGAGTAAAGATGAAGGATACGGAAGTCAATATCGCCCCCTTCGCCTACGCCATCAGGATGGTCAATGGGAAATGGAAGATGCACATCCTTTTCCGGCTGTGGAAAAAAGGGACCCTGCGGTACGGAGAACTGAAACGGGCTCTGGGGCCCGTCACCCATAAGATGCTGAGCGCCCAGTTAAAGGAACTGGAAAGGGACGGGCTGATCGACCGGCACGAATATCCCCAGGTGCCCCCGAAAGTGGAGTATTCCATGACAGCACGGGGACTCACCCTGATGCCCGTGCTGCAGTCCCTTTGCCAGTGGGGAACGGAACATATAAAGGATGCTGTGGAGCCTTGAGGCCGCGGTTCGCAGGCCGCGGGTCGCGGGTCGCGTACAGCAGTCAGCAGTCGGCCGCGGTCCGCGGTCCGCGATCTGCGATTCGCGAAATACAGCTTTGATGCCCCGATGCTTTGGGTCCACCCTGGGTGTGTAAAATATTTTGTGTAAACGCAAAAGCGTCTTGCTCAAAATTAATTTATAACCCATACTGAAAGGGATCAAAGGCAAAGGAGCGAAACACTATGGCAAAGCGTACCCCTACCCCTGCGGAAAAAATTGGTCAGGCTATCTACGATACATACAAGCCTCAATCTGTAGAAGAGATGCAAGATGCCCTGAAGAAGATTTTTGCTCCCCTTTTCGAAGCCGCACTCAAAGGAGAATTGGAGAATCATCTTGGTTATCCCAAGAATGGTGCCATTCCTGAGAAAACCGGTAACTCTCGCAACGGATATTCCCAGAAGACCGTAAAGACTTCCATGGGCGATGTCCCCATTCAGATTCCCCGTGACAGGGAAAGCACTTTCGAGCCTCAGATCATCAAAAAACACCAGAGAGATGTCACGTCCATTGAAGGAAAAGTCCTGGCTATGTACGGTCGGGGGATGAGCCAGCGGGATATTTCATCAACCATTGAAGATATCTACGGCTTTACCATGTCCCATGAACAGATTTCTCACATTACAGATTGTATCCTGGATGAAGTCCATGAATGGCAAAACCGGCCGCTGCTTCCGTTCTATCCGTTCCTGTTCGTAGACTGCATCTACGTCTCCATGAGGACGGAGAGAGCTATCAAGCAGAAGGCAGTCTATGTCATACTCGGATATGACATCAATGGAAATAAGGATATCCTTGGTTTATGGATCAATGAAACAGAAGGCAAACATACCTGGATGCAGATCTTCGATGAAATCAGGAGCCGCGGCGTCCAGGATGTGGGCTTTATCTCCATGGATGGAGTCAGTGGGCTTGAAGAAGGGGCCCGCTCCATCTTTCCGGGGACCGTTGTTCAACGCTGCATCGTTCACCTGATTCGAAATTCACTGCGGTATATTCCCTGGAACAGAAGCCGTGAATTTGTAAGGGAACTGAAACAGATTTACCGGGCAGTGAATGCAGCTGAAGCCCGCAGACTCTTTAATTCATTCAAAGATAAATGGTCTCAATATCCAGGAGCCATAGCTGTCTGGGAAAGAAACTTCGTCCACGTGGAACAGCTCTTTAACTATGGTCCTGCTGTCCGCAGGGTCATGTACACGACGAACGCTATTGAAAGCGTCAACTCCAGTTTCAGGAAGGTCACAAAAAGAGGTTCCTTTCCCAATGACGAAGCTGTTATGAAAGTCTTCTATCTTCGGATTCTGGAACTGGAAAAGAAAAAACGGAAAGGAAAGGGTCGCGTAGCTAACTGGTCAGATGTTAGAAACCAATTATTGATTGATGAACGAATGGGCAAGCTCATAGCAAAATATGATGAGCTAAACTAAAAACACAAAATTCTTGACAATCCCTATGGGGGAGGTGCCCGCAGGGCGGAGGGGGCTCTCGCTAAAGTCGCTCCTACCGTTTCCTGCCAATCCCCCAGCCGCTTCGCGGCCACCCACCCACCGCAAGCGGTCCCCCCTCCCTCTAAAGAGGGAGGGCTGGTGGGTGTTTCATAAGGCGGCGCTTCCAAAATCTGTGCGCCGCCACCTTTGCGGCGAAGCCGCGGACCGTCAGCGCCGCAGGCCGACCAGCTTTCCTAGCCGCTAGCAGCTAGCAGCTAAAAGCCCCCACCCGTTCACAAGCCCCTCAGCCACAAATCACACGGCCCACAGGGCCTGTCCAGCTCAAAGCTCAAGGCTGAAGGCTCAAAGCTCCATCCGTTCGAACGCTCGCCCACCCAGCAAAGCGCCGCAGGCTGATTTTAACCTCCCCCATCTATGGGGGAGGTGGCGAGCGCAGCGAGACGGAGGGGGCTCTCGCTAAAGTCGCTCCTACCGTTTTCTGCCAATTCTCCAGCCGCTAACGCGGCCCCCCACCAGACACCCCTCCACCGCAAGCGGTCCCCCTCCCCTCTAAAGAGGGGCGGTTGGGGTGTCTTTGCGGCGCAGCCGCTTTCCAGCCTTCCTAGCCGCTAACAGCTAGAAGCTAGAAGCCCCCGCCCATTCGCACGCCGCTCAGCCACCCGTCCCCCACTTCCCACTTCTCTCCCCATCCATTACAATACAAGTAACACCAATCCCAATTCCCCCAAGGAGGCCCCCATGACCATTCTCGTTACCGGCGGCGCCGGATTTATCGGCGCCCACTTTATTCTCTATATGATGAAAGTCCACAAAGACCTCCGAATCCTGTGCCTGGACAAACTCACCTACGCCGCGGACCTGTCCTACCTCGCCCCGGTGATGGACAGCCCCCGATTCCGCTTCGTGAAAGGCGACATCTGCGACCGGGAGACGGTGTACCGCCTCTTCGAGGAAGAGCACCCGGACATGGTGGTAAACTTCGCCGCCGAATCCCACGTGGACCGGTCCATCGAAGACCCTGCCCTGTTCCTGGAGACAAACATCCTGGGCACCGGCGTCCTATTAGACGGTTGCCGGACATACGGCATCCAGCGCTTCCACCAGGTCTCCACCGACGAAGTCTACGGCGACCTTCCCCTGGACCGGCCGGACCTTCTTTTCACCGAAGAGTCCCCTTTGGACCCCCACTCCCCCTACAGCAGCTCCAAGGCCAGCGCCGACCTCCTCACCCTCGCCTGCCGCAGGACCTACGGCATCCCGGTCACCATCTCCCGCTGCAGCAACAACTACGGCCCCTTCCAGTACCCCGAAAAGCTCATCCCCCTCACCATCCAGAGGGCCCTGACCGACCAGCCCATCCCCCTCTACGGCGACGGGAAAAACGTGCGGGACTGGCTCTACGTGGAAGACCACTGCAGAGCCATCGACCTGATCCTCCAAAAGGGCAAAGACGGAGAGATCTACAACATCGGCGGCCACTGTGAGATATCCAATAGAGACCTCATCCGCCGCATCCTCCACATCCTCGGAAAGCCGGACACCCTCATCACCCCGGTCAAAGACCGCCCCGGCCACGACCGGAGATACGGCATGGACACGAAAAAAATCCGCTCCCAGTTAGGCTGGCAGCGGGAAACGGAATTCGAGGAAGGGCTGATGCGGACGGTTAAATGGTACGTGGAGAAATATAAAGGGCTGTAGGGTAACTGAGGGTCGTGCGTCCGTATGGGGGCTTCTAGCTGTTAGCTTCTAGCTCCTAGGAAAGCTGATTTGGCCCTTCGGGCCCGAACCGTTCCGCGGCTCTCGCCGCAAAGGTGGCGGCGCACAAATAGGGAAGCGCCGCCTTACTGATACACGCCAGCGGCTTCGCCGCTATTGGAATCCTAATGACTCTACACAAATAACATGAAATTGACTCTACAGTAGGCCCCTTCCTTGGGAAGGGGCTGCCCACCGGGCTGGGGTTAGGTGATGGAAATTGACCGAAACACCGCAGGCCAATATCTCGCTTCCCCCTTTGGGGGAAGTCCCGCGAAGCGGGAATAGGGGTGCATTTGCGGCGTAGCCGCTGACCAATCTTTCCTAGTTGCTAGCAGCTAAAAGCTAGAAGCCCCCACACGTTCATACGCTCACACAGCCACCGGTCCCCCGGCCCGCAGGGCCTGTCCATCTCAAGGCTCAAGGCTCACACATGTACGCACACTCAGCCAAATACCATCCGGCCCAAATTACCTGAACCTGGCCACCAACCACTGATTCCCCCGAGCCCGTTTTATTGCTCTCCTTTCCCCCAATGACACACATAAATGGTATTGTATAATGTATAGTATAACGATTTCATAAAATCCACCACATGATCGGTCATTACTAATAGCCAGGAGATAAAATGGATACCACATGGTTCAAGTCAATTCACGGATTGGAACTCTGGGCAATTCTGCTGAAGACCCAGTTTTTCACTTTTCTGGAAGCCAATTACCCAGACTTATATATACCGGATGATGGTCCGCTGGCAGACGCCTTTGTGGTTGATATGACTGCCTGCACATTAGCCTTAATGGAAAGTCACTCGGAAAATAAGCCGGAAGTTCACCCACTGGCTTATTACGTTAAGAAATATTATGCAGACACTATCAGAAGTGCTGCAGAATCAGAAAAGCCTACGCACGACGATTACGCCTTTATTCTTAGAAAATATACCTCTTTGCTAATAAGTCTTCGCAAACAATATACAATTGACTACATGGCCCATAAAGGAGCAGGGTATAACCGCGCCGGGTTTCTACACATGGATACTATAGGAGTCAAAAAAGAAAAGTTTGACAGTTATTCTATCACTGAATCCCAGTTTATCGACCTTTACATGATGAAGGAATCACCTGTACTGAAAAAAATCCCCACTAAGAAGATTACCGGAAAGAAAGCCAATAAAGATGAATATCTCATTTCGCTGTTCGCCCTGGGCAATTATCTGGACGATTTAAGGCGGGTAATAGGAAGGGTTATAGATAAATCAAATGATAACAACCGGATTGCTGCATTTACCTCCATTCATGGTTTAGAAAGGCACTATCATCTCAGGGCCGCCCTCCATTTTGCAAAAGAAACAGCCTCCCAAAAGATCAATTCCCGCTCCCCTGCTTTTCAGAAGCAAATACGCCAGGCATTAGCGAATCGATATATTCCTGATCCGGAAAGAGGCCGCATTCTTCCTGAAAACTGCCTTTTTTACGTGCAGGACGCACTTTTGCCCCAAATTCTGGCCGCATCATCTTCGGATACTTACAATATGGATATAATGGCTCCCATTTTATCTGCCCAAAACGGGATTATGAATGAGTGTTCCCTGATGAATTTCCAGCAATTGGTCTCTCCTGCTGTGCAGAATGATTTCGCCCAAAACTATGTGCAGGAATACAAGAGTCATCTGGACGTACAGATATCCACAAATGCCGAATCCCGCGTTTTCCGATCTATTTTGGATTGCCTGGTGCGCGATCCACCTCAAGCATAAAAAAGCAATCACCCCTGAAGCCAAATAGCACCGTCCACGAGCCATTCGTTTTTTTCCCCCCCCCTCATTTTCGTAACTGACGTGAACCCCCTCGTTTCTGCTATTCTTTATATAGAGTAAATGCGGTACGATTCCGCTGGCAAAAGAAAGGAATGGTAGAAATGAAAATGAGAAAGAAAATTAAAATCAGAAAATGGATGGTCGCCGACGAAGGCGAACCGGTCAGCGTTTACGATTTCAAAGGCGATGCCATCGCCTCTGCCGAAGCGCTAAATGACGCTGCCATACGTGCATACGCTATTGATCATGATATCGACATCGACGATATTGATGATTGCGAAGAATATGCTGAACTCGCCATAGCCGCTGAACCAACAGCCGCCGTTTTCCCGTTCTTCCTTGATGAGTTAAAAGGAGCAGACGACACCATCACCCTCATCTCCATGGATGGTGATGAATGCGATTTCTCCGCTGATGAAATTTTAGACGTCATGTAGTCGCCACAAAGGGACACGCGGTCATGCCCGTGTCCCCCTTTTATTTTGCGCAGCTTCTGTACAAGTCTTGCATTGCCCTTCACCGGGGTAAGGGATTCTGATGGAAGCGCCGCAGGCGACTGAGCATCCAGTGAGACGCCATCCAGCGCAGTCGGTGTGCATTTGTGGCAAAGCCGCTGACCAATCTTTCCTGGCCGCCAGCAGCTAAAAGCTAGAATCCCCTACACGTTCACACGTAACCTGGCCCGAAGGGCCTATTCAGCTCAAGGCTCAATGCCCCGCTTCTGATGACTCCATCCGTACCCCGGCCAGAGCCGTAGGCTGGAAACTTGTCGCCCCCTCCGGGGGAGATGTCAGCGAAGCTGACAGAGGGGGTGTATTTGCCGCAAAGCGGCTATTCAGCTTTCCTAACTGCTAGTCGCTAGCAGCTAGAAGCCCCCCACATGTACGCACGCCGCTTATCTGAGTATTCCGCACTAGAGAGCCACCATTTGTCCTTATACAATAGACTTGAGTAGAAATTTCAGCTTATTTCACGAAAGAATATGGTTTTCATGGCAAGTGAGAAAGAAATTCTGTCACTTTCTCCGCAGGGAAAACCAGCGTTCCATCTCGTAGCGGAGCCGTGGCAGATTATATTCTTGACCGAATTCTCCCAGGCTCCTATAAACTCGAGATGCAAGGACAAGTTTCCACGGGCCAACAGCTTGCTGAAGAAGAAATGAAGGGCTCAAAAGTAAAAGCTGCCGCTGACTAACGATTATAGATAATGCAGGAGAGCCGTCCACTGACTGCGGACGGCTCTCCTCTGCGTATCTGCTTTTTACCAGGGCCACCAAGGTGGCTCCGGGCCGCGTATTGGGTGGCTCCCAAACGGCGTAATATTCAGAGCCTAGCGATGATGTATCGGCACTTCCTGACAAAGCACTGCACAGACAGTTATTTCCCGATGAGACCGATTCCCTTCTGCACCCAGTTGTCCTATTTCGGCTGTCACCAGCTGAGTGGCGGTGCCGTGGCGGATGCCATTCCGGACAGGATCATTCCGGGCTCCTACAAGCTCGAAATTCAAGGAACAGTCTCCATGCGGCAACAGATGGCTGATGCAGAGAAAAAAACGAAAGCAAAACTGAGGATTGATGATTAAAAGCCCGCAGGGCTGCCGCCCACTGTCCATGGACCGTGGACAGCTCTCACCTGCGGACCAGGTGGCTCTGAAACGGTGGAATATTTACTGAAACCACGTAACAGTGAAGCTCAAAGGACGACCGGTACACCTCGGTGGACAAACGGTACAACTTAGCGGATAAGCGGTACGCCTTGCGCGGAATATTCAGGCAACAGAACAGGTACAACTCAAACGACATACTAATCAAATAATGATATATGTTTACTCACCTGTCTATATGATAATTTCTCAAATAACTTTATAGCCCGGTTATTAATGTCATTCTCACACTTCTTACAAAACTTAGCCCACTCAGATTTTCCCATAAAGTGCGATGGATCAGTAATCCTTAAGCCGCTTTTGATTATATTTCGCGGCACATGATATTCCTGACAATACGTCTCGACATCTTCCGGATAAACAAAGTCCTGCCGTTTTATTTTTTCAGACAGCCAGTATATAGGATCACTACTGGGATTTGGCCATAAGGCCTCACCCTGGCGGAAAGCCTTATAAACTTGTAAGGCATAATATGGGTTTCTCGGTAAAGATTTTGGCTTGAAAAAATGTTTTAATTTTGTGTTCTTATCCCATTCCAAGCCCAGTGCACACTGAAGCGTAGGCCTCTTTAATACCTGAAATGTAATCTTTTTCAATATATTCGGATCTGTACGATATATATCCCTGATATCTGCACAATAAATTATTGGTGTATATTTCGAAAAATCTGTAATTGGATAATATTTACCATCTTTGAAATAGGTATAAGCGAAGAAATAAGCTATACTCTTCCTACGCGTAACATCAATATAGTTGGTTGGAAAAGAATAATGCTGGGCTATAGCCTCAAAATCAAGCTTTACCCCCAAACCAAAAGCATGCATCCTCGTGGCCACTCGATAATAAGGTGATTCTTTAAAAATACGTATAAACTCATATTTTTTGATCACTTCCGCACATCGATTATAGGGAGAATCAACAAAGCCACCCCTTTGCATCGAGGGAAGAAAATCTGGATAAAGCTTATTTTCTCCGCGAAACAAGTACGGATTAAGGGACCTGCCTGGCCAAATACCGAAATGTTGTGAATCCTCCTTAAAAATAATTCCCCAGGGACGTCTCCCATTACGATCAGTATCCCGTAAGCCATATCGATTTACCGGTAAGTTTGGGTGGTCAAGATCGTTTAACAGATGCATCATGCTATCCCAATCACACAACTCTTTTCCCTCAGCTAAAGTTCCGGAATAGAAATAGCCGGTTGGCAATTTACGTTTATTCCACATTTCCCCTCCTCATCTTTTTCCTTGTTAATCCTTAAAAGTGCCCCTTTAGACAATTCCAAATTTCACAACTGCTTATCAATGCACTTCAAATATTAGACTGCACAGCCCATTAATGCTCTCCACTTTATTCATAAACTGATCATAGCTATCTGTTCCGGTGCAATGTGGCTTACGCATATAAGTCTGTCCAAATTTATGCTTCGGATATTTCTCCCGCAGATACTTTCTCAGATCCCGCGCCGGAATAACGTCAAAGAGGTCTTGAGCCGGACCTATGTCAAGATTTTTCCTCTCATGGTCATGTACATTGGGCAGCCAGCAGACGCGATACTCTCTCTGGGCTTTGAAATAAACATACTTATCAAGACATCCAAAATGTCTCGTATTATAAATCCTCGCGGCCGATAGAGGGAAAAAAGGTTCTTCCGATATCAGTGTAACGCTATGTTCCCTAGGCTTTGTCCAAACGTCATGATAGGACACGTCGCCAAGGACACAATCCTCTCCCCGTTTGGCGATTGCATTTATGACCGATTTCTCAAACTCTTTTTCATCTTTAACGACAATGACAGTATTGCCAAAATTAAACATTTCCGAAGGGAGATTCTGGATAACAGATCCTGTGATATCAACTCGGTAAAAGCAAAGAAGTTTGCAATACCCGTACGCATCTATTCTGGCCCGGATCGTATCATTACAAATATGAGGATAAAAATCTTTACTTTCTGCCAGTATAGAAGATGGTATTTCCAAAGATATGCCCTCTGAGAAGTCCTGCTGCTTATCGTTGGCGGCTTTCAAGAGTTCTTCTTTGGACGCAAATGGTGCCTTTTCATAGGGGATCTTATTCCGACGTAAATCCCAAAAGGAGTAAAGTGAAGAGAAACTCAAATTCCCGGACCGATAAGAATCTGCATACTTGCTGTCAGTAAACCGGATCAATATAGAATTCACCGTATACCACCCCTATTATTCCATCACATTATTTTTCTTCTCGTCCGGCTTAAGGCTTTCTCTTGTATTATCAAGGAGCCGCTGCAACATCTTCAAATTGGATATCTTAACTATATTCGAAGACTGTTGCCCATACTTGCAAATCAGCCGCCTGATCTCATTACATAGAGCCGCTACCGTTTTATAGTCTGCTTTATAGAAATCTCTGACATTAACAATGTTATACACGGCACGGACCCCCTCGTAAAAATTAAAAACCTCCGCCGGTGTAGCAACATCGAGCTTATGGACCATTTTTTCTGTATCCGCAATACTCAGAAATTTCTTTTCACTCATAAAGGAACCCCAGTGATTCTTGCAGGTGATACGGAAATCTGCATCCCACTTCGTTTCCAACAGGAATTCAAATTCTTTCCGACTTAGGGCGGCTAATCTTTTTGCGATGCATGTATATACAGGATTCATTACCTCATTATACTTTTGAATAATGTTCGAATCTGAAGTTATATCTTCAATTGACAAAGCTTCCTTATTAAAGAATATTTCAGGTAGATTTTCTATAAATTGTACAATCTTCGCTATATCCATCTCCATATCTACAGCAAATCCTTCATTTTGCAAAATCAGAAAAATAAACATCATATTTCTTATATAATCCGGACCCATACCGGCTGGGATTGGTTCTGCTTCTATTTTCTTGATAGTCCTGGTTATCTCATCATCATTACTTGTACGCCATTGATAGAGCATTGAGACATCGGAAGCATCCATACGTTCTCTTGTGATTTCCTCATTAAAAATAGCCTTAAGATATTGAAATGCTTCCTTCTCACTAAACCATCTTTCCTTTATATAGGCTTGCACAAAGGGAAATACATAGCGCATATAGAAATACTTTCCGGACTTGTCCCAGAGACTAACCGACGACGTATCTAAAGACTTACTTCTTTTAAATTTTAAACATTGCCTGGCTGTATATCGTATAAATTCCTGGATAATTTCATCTTCGGAGTCATTGATTATATTGGGATTACAATCCGAAGAATCCTTACTTTCTTTTATATGGATAAGGCTTTCTTTTACGAACTTATATAAATCGCTGATGGTTGCAAAAATAAAGGCCAATATCCGGAGATTCATTTCCCGGCTGTTCTCATGATCCTCTTGCGGCAAAAGTGATTCATAAATAAAATTCCGCTCTGCTATGATTCTTTCTTTGAGATACTCATCCTTTTTATCAATAATATTGTCTAATATTGAATCAAAGACTTCATTTTGTGTTACATGAAATCGAATCGTTAAACTTACAACCTTCTCCTTGGCTACATTGTATATGCTTTCTTCCTGCCGTAAACCATCATTTTCTTTTTTGCGTTTTGTTTTATCAGTAGCTGAATCACCATCATCAAATTTTAGCGGGTACTTCTTTCGTATCTCATCTTCATTAGCAATCAGAATAACCCGAGAATTCTCATGTTCGCATAAATTATTTACATAGCCGAACAGTTCGCTGATATCTATGCTGGTTCGCTCTATATCATCCAAAACGTATACGATATGATCCGGCTGCGGTATTAATCGCAATGCTTTATCCAATTCCTCCTTTACGGATATACCAAGCGCCTTATTAAAGACCGGATTGGCTAAATTCAATGCTATATCACCGATGCGCATTGCCTTAGAAGGGATCTTTTTAGCTGTATACTTTGACACATAAAAATTAATAAACTGATGATAAATTACATCATCAAGTTCATTGAGACTTTTAACGCCAAACATTGACACATATATAAATCCCCATGACTTTTTATACTTTGTTTGGAAAGAAGGGATAAACGTTTTCCGCAAATACCAGGTCTTCCCTGCGCCCCATGGGGCAGAAATCATGACTGCCTGGTGCAGCTTGTCATGTAATATATAATTGCTGAGAACTGAATCCAGTTTATTTAGATTGTCTGCCCTGATATTTTCCTTTTCCATATGATTGCCACCACCATTACATTCGAAACCCGGCACATTCAAATGCTTAATAAGTCTTGTCTTCCAGCCGGATTTCCACATAAAATCAATTTTTTCCCCCCCCAAAAAAATTAGCTCACTTTCCTGTATCATACCTTTTGTTCGGAGAATTGCAAAACTGAACATTACACCATTTTAAGAGCTCCTTTGGAGGATCTTCATAATAATGACAGTTACGCGAAAGAAAGCCGTCCTCAGCCAGTAGACAGCTCTCCTACATGATTCATGCTCGTTTCCTCTATAGTTATTTTTGCCTTTTCATCTTTCATTTCTTATCCCGTAAGGCTAAATCACATAGAAACCTGGACTCGGATTTCGAACCTGTAGCACTACAGGAGGATTTCGATCAAGAGTAGCACATGTAACAGCCCCATCTCCCAACTGTTGATAGAAACCGGAATTTTCAACATCCTTTCATGGAACAAGTGGAAATATCTCCACTAGTCCATGTGCCAAGGCAATTGGTGGGTCTATGAGCACGGAATAATCAGTCATCTAAATTAATTCTCTCAAACTGTATTGTATTATCTTTAATAACGATTTTATCAGCAGTGATAATGAATGGTCCGCCAATTACGTTTTTCTTAATAAGCCATTTAATAAAAAATAAAAAGTCCTGATCCGAACCTCGTTTCCCTAATAATTTTATTAATTCTCTTCCCGCTGATGTAAATGGAAATTGTGAAATGTTAAATTCTTTTGCAGTATTTTCTTGACCACTACATTTAACCACCATACGTAACTGATTATTGGCAAGGACAAATGGTCTGTTAGGTTCCACATTAGCACTCAAAGAAATAATAGCGCTACTATTCATTAACCCAATGTCATCTAAATCAAGAATATCCTGATAAGTTATACCCACAAATTTCGAGTATCCTTGGTAATTTGGAATGAATGCTTTATCTTCAGACATAAAGCAATGGCTGCAAACCCTATTAACTAATTCAGCTTGCTTCTGAGTGAAATTTTTCAAAATATCTAGAAGCTGTAGTGAATAGGTTCCTTTTTTATGTAGTTCTCCTGCTAAAATTCTAGCCCAAAGAGTTTGCATTTCGCTTTCACTGATATTACCAACAATATCATAAAATCTCATAAACCAGTCAAAATCATATTTCTGATTTGGGTTAGATTGATTCTTATAATCATTGTTGTAGATTTTATCAGCCAATTCAGCAATATGTAAAAAATTATTAGCTTTGTAATATTCAGTATATGTCATATAACCCGAAGCAAGCAACTGATCAGCAACTTCCTGAAACTTTTTAGCTTTTAATTTTTCAAATTCTGCATCTCTGACTTTATTCCTATAGAAAATGGCCGTAAATATTGCGCTAACTATCGGGCCAACTGGAGATATTGTTTTTAGTATTTAATCCTTTTTGAAAGTATGATATTAATTCGTTTCCATCCATATCAATTACTCCTGACTATTATCTAGAAAATGCTTTATTTATCTCTTATTAAACAAAGAATATCACATCTATTTCCACCCCTATAATCACACAGTCTATCGCTTCTTACGCACAGGGTATAAGCTTCCTTTCTATTATTATAAATCACATTAAAACATAAAGAGGGAAGGGTAGTCCAAACAGTGTCACTGTCGAAATACCGCTCCCCTCTTTCTCGTTTTTGCCTCTAACTCTCATCTGGTTATCCTGCATACCTGAGATGCATATCAGATAGATTTCTCTGCCGAGTCACCAGGTAGACCAGTATTCATTAACGGACAATAGGTGCAACTACTGCATTTTAACAGGAATAAGACTATCCATAAAATATCAAAATAATCAATCCCAATCAATTGTCTCTTCAGCCTTCTGTTGTACATCAATCTGTTGCTGAACATCCAGTGGAATGGCCACCCAGTAATTTTGGCGGCAAAGTTCAAGAAATTCATTGAAACGGTTTTTCTTATCCAATGCTTTAAGTGTTACAACTACACCATATCGCAGCCCATCCGGATAACGGGTATCCAGGCGTTCCTTCAACTTTATGTCCAAGCCCCATCCATTTGGCCCATACACTTTCTTAGGCCGTTTCCCGGAATTGTAGCGTTCAATGATGTGTTTCACATTATCCCATTTACGGAATAACTTTCTGGCTTCTTCTTCATTTGTATAGTCTCCTTCTTCAGCTTGGGCATTTTCATTTACTGACTTAATCCTTAGCTTTTGATCGAAACGCCCAAAGTGGATATCCAGTTCAGTATTTGTATAATCAACTCCCTGATCTCGATTACATACAGGGAAATAACAGAGCGTCGCTTTTGCTATATAGGGATATTTATCGTTATATACCGGTACAGGGATTTTTTCTGCAAGAGAATCATAGCTTTTAGCAGTCTCATAGAAAAAAAACTTGATTTCATCATTTGCGCTCTCTACTATGTCTCTAATAGATATCGGCGGAACGCCAAATCCCTTTGCCTCCATATCCGATTCCTTTTCTGTCCACTTCGATGCGGAATCAATAAGAAGCGCTTTCGCCACTTCCCGGGGTAAATGGAGATTGTAAATCATATAAGCAACTTTCCTCGTAATCAAAGGGGCCGCAAAAGAAGTTCCTGACATCCATACTTCACCTAAACCGGTACATCCATGAAGCAATTCATTGGTATCCCCACCGAAGTAACTGACATCAGGTTTTCGGAAAAAAGATAATACTGGTCCCCTGCGAGTATAAGAAGCAGGTTCACCATTTCTTCGAACTGAATTTACTACAATAGAATTGATGGAATCCGCCGGGTCTCCCATAGGTAATCGACCCGTACGATTCCTGTCATTTGTTCCTGCTACTACAAAAATAATATCATACTCCGATTCCAGCTTATCCAGCAACGCTGCAACAGGAGAAATATAATTAGAATTAACAGGGAGTTCCGAACCAAGGGATAAGTTCCATACCTTGATTTCCGGATTTTTTTCTACAATCTGCCTTATTTTTCTCAATAGTGTAAATGATAAAACTTTTTCTCCTGGAGCAACGCCAAAATGCTTCACACGAAAACGTCCACATTCATCGTTATACTCTGGATTAAAAGCGGGCCCATCGACAATCAGCGAAGTAACTTCTGTCCCATGATCGATGGCTGCTTGATCTTGCTTTTCATCCTCTCCAAACCATTTTTCATAGCTGACCCAGTCATGGCAATATGCGCTTTCATCAAACGGGCCATCAATAACCCCCACTACCGGTTCATTTCCGGGCTTTGGAATACTTATTTGTTTAGGTATAGAAGAAGATTTTTCAAATTTAATCTGACTGAAATCAGGCAGAGACATGGAAATCAGGTATGGCGCATTTTCTTCCAACGCCTTCACCTGTTCCGGATATAAGAGCATAGTAGTCCCATCTATGATACGTTCTTGAGGCACATCGATTCCTAATTCTTTCATCAGCAGCACTGTGTCTTTCCCAGTCCTATAAATGGTAACAATCTGACTTCCTTCAGTCTCCTTAACGTAACGGGGTTCTGCAAAAAAAGCGACTTCCGAAGACTCTTCCAACATCCCCCCCAGCAGGCTTTTGGTAATGTTTAATTTGTTCATACAAGATAAGTATTTCTTTTGTAGCTTTGATACCTCTGATTCACTCATGCCTTCTGGTAAGTTTTTCGCTTTTCCTTCTTTTTTAGGCTGTTTAAAATAAAGGACTTTAAGGAAATTATTGTCTGCCAGCTCCAAGCCCATATTCCCCATAAATTGAATACATGCATCCAGCTTCCGTAGCGTTTCCTTCATTACTTTTAACGAAACAAAATGAGTAATAATATGGTATGGAAATCCTCCCTTTGTCCGACCGAATTTAGCGCCTACTATCGTTGCATTGGCAGATGTCTTTCCTCCAGAGAAGAAGTAAGATACCCGTCGACTTTTAGGAATAACTCGAGTATAGTGAACACTGACAAGTATCCCTCCAATTTTGTGATTTCTCTCCTTATCAGCAGCTAGAACAGAAAGCTCATGATATCTTCTCTTCAAGTCATCCAAAGTAATATGAGGATTTGACGAGTTGAATGCCGGGTAGCCGATGCTGCTTGTATTCGACTTGTAAAGGAATTTGCCTTTAAGCTGTACTATTCGGTTCATTTATTCTCCTCCCAATCCACGAGAGACACTACTCTTTGACATTTGCGTTAGTACACCAATCTGCCGGACAGTAAATCCCGCCTTCTTTAGATCAGACGGCGACATCTCTCGGGCTTGAGGGACCAGCATATAAAACAATCGTCTCATATATCCAAGTTCTTCACCGAGTGAACTGAAGGCCAAAGACGTTTTTATGTCATTCTTCAATTCTCCAGGCATTGGAATCTTCGAGAGTAATGAAAGAATTTTTTGTAAAAATCTTCCATCTTTCTTTAGGCCTTTATACTTACCAATCTCATTATCAAGAATGGCCTCTGCAATTTCCTGCAAATCATCTCTGCTGTATCGGTCAAAGTGAATGATTGCATCAAACCTGCGGCTCAAGGCCTTATCAAATTGCTTATATAAATTAGTTGTCGCAATGACAACCACATCGTCGTCCAGACTGTCCATACCCCGAAGAAGAGCAGACGTAGCACGTCCCATCTCACGCATATCATGACTATTAATACGGTCAAGAGCAAGCGCATCAATTTCATCAAATAGAAAAATTACATTTCGCGGCCTTGGATATGTATTCATTCCGGCAAAGAGATTTGCAATATTTTTAGCAGTTTGCCCCAGTCTGCTATCTACAAGCTGCCCTGCATCCAATTCGAGAAGTTCTCGTCCCAACATTCGAGCAAGCTGTTTAGCACTTTCTGTTTTTCCAGTTCCAGGAGCCCCTTCAAATAAAAACTTATGCACATTGGTCCCATGAAGGATTGCATTGGCAACCCCAATCAGATCCTGTTGAATTACCACCGGCAGGGGCAATGGTTCCTGGTTAAGGGGTACATTCTCAAAGTTTGATAAAGAAGCAGGCATAGACTGAACAGACAATGTATCCGTACGGGAAAGAAGTCCGGTTATATATTCCCCTAGTTCATAATCACCGTTCTTGTCAAACTCTTTTGCTATTTCATACGCTGTACGGCGGAATTCATTATCATTTCCATCCGTATGATATTTAATCAGATCGAGGATCATCTTTTTTTTCATGATACACAACCTCCCATAATTATTTTATCAAATTATGGGACGATAATCAATCATATTGGGACTGTACTCAAAATAATTTGACTTTTTCTGAAGGCTGGTGTAAGCTATAATGAATATTCCGCACCAGGTGTACCGCCTATCCGAAAAAGCGGTACCGCCTTTCCGCGGAAAGTGTACCG
>OLPN01000034.1_pt1 | contig 142213 bp, 127 predicted proteins | sample 1672601 | NCBI WGS metagenome assembly OLPN01 (sample SAMEA3136704, study PRJEB25190) | human gut metagenome | reverse complement strand
GTCCGGCGAAGCCGGATAGGGGGAGGCGAGCGCAGCGAGCCAATCAGCAGAATGCTTACTATGCCATATGACACTGAAAGCCAATCCCGTAACGCTGATTTTATAAGCATTGCCCTCAGGGCAATCCACAACCCTCGAGGCCGAAGGCCCCGTCAAACTTACGAACCCTCCGGCCCATAGGGCCGGTCCATCTTAAGAACCCTTTTTATGCAACCCTTCTACACAACCTGCCGCCATTAGGCGGCCATAACCCTCGGGGCGCAGCCCCGTCAACCCTCACACCGCAGGCGTGTCCATAGGCAGCTCTTTCCCTTTTTACATCCTTCTCTTCACAGGGTATAATGGAGTCAATCTTTATTTCTATGATTACACAGGAACAGGAGGCGGGGATGGAGGTTCGCTATCAGGTGGCTTCTGATCATGAGGGGCAAGAGCTTCGACGGTTTATCAAGGGGAAGCGGGAGTTTTCTTCTGCCCTTTGGAAGCGGGTGAAGTGGAATGGGAAGGTACTGATTAATGGAGTGGCTGTTCATAATGCCCGCACTGTTCTTCATGAGGGCGACGAGGTCATTCTTTCCTGGAGTGAGGAGAACGAGGTGGTTCCTTCGGATATTCCTCTTTCCATCGTGTATGAGGATGAGGATGTGCTGGTGGTGAATAAGGGACCCGGCATGATTATCCATCCTACGTCCCGAAATAGCCATGATACGCTGGTGAACGCAGTGGCCGGTTATTTTGAGAGAAATCACAGGAATGCCGGGATTCATCCGGTGTACAGGCTGGACCGGAATACCACGGGGCTGGTGGTGGTGGCGAAGTCTGCCATGGGGCAGTATGAGCTGTCAAGGAGTCATGACTGTATTTACCGGCAGTATGTGGCGCTGGTTTCCGGCAGGGTGGAGCCGGCGGAGGGGCTCATTGAAGAATCTATCGGCAGGAAGCCCGGAAGTATTGTGGAATGGATGGTACGGCCTGATGGAAAATGGGCGGCTACGGAATATCGGGTGCTTGCGTCTTCTGATGAGGCCAGTCTTCTTCTGATTCATTTGAGGTCGGGACGTACGCACCAGATACGGGTTCATTTTTCATCATTGGGCCATCCTCTTCTGGGAGATGATTTATACGGCGGCTCCCTGGATCTGATGAAGCGGCAGGCCCTTCATGCCTGGTCTGTCGCTTTCCGCCAGCCCCGAAAGGGGATGCCTCTTCGGCTCTATGCCCCCATGCCATCGGATATGACTGAGGTGATTTTGAAGCTGTGGGGTTCTCTTGATGTTTTGAAGGAGGTATGAAATTGCCTGTACAGAATAAGGGATATATTTCATTTCTTACATTTTCCATTTTTCAGGGGCTTCCGCTAAAGGCGGCGGTGTCCTGCAGAAAGGGCGGCGTGAGCAGGTCTCCTTTTACCAGTTTGAACATGGGGCTTCATGTGGGGGACCGGGTAGAGGATGTGCTGGAGAACCGGAAGCGGTACTGCCGGGCCCTGGGTTTGGATGAAGGGCTGCTTATCAACTGCCGGCAGGTACATGGTACTCATATCGAGGAGGTTTCAGAAGAGGACCGGGGCCGTGGCGCTTTTTCCCTTGATACGGCTATTCCCGATACGGACGGACTCATTACTTCTTCTCCGGATGTGCCGCTTACCATGAATTATGCAGACTGCACGCCTCTTTTCTTCTATGATCCTGTAAGAAAGGTCTGTGCCCTTTCCCATGGCGGCTGGCGGGGGACTGCCGGAGACATAGCAGGGAAAACGGTATCACTGATGGTGGAGAGATTTCATTCAAGAAGGGAAGATATATTAGGCGCCATTGGCCCGGCCATAGGACTTATGGATTTTGAAGTGGGAAAAGAGGTTATAGACGAGATGAGGCCTCTTTTCAGCAGGGCGGAATGGCCTTCCCTCTTCCGGGAGAAGGGAGATGGGAAGTATCTTTTCGGTCTGGCCAAGGCCAATCACTATCTCATGAGGAAGGCGGGCCTTTTGGAGAATCATATCGAGGACTGCCATATTTCTACCTGGACTGATAATGATTTCTTTTATTCCTATCGGAAGGAAAAGGGAAAGACCGGGCGCCACATGGCGGTGCTGATGATGGAACCATGAGGGGAGCAAGGATTGCTGTCATTACCGGCGCTTCTTCCGGGCTGGGCAGGGCATTTGCCCTTGAAACAGGCCGTCTTGGAGGCATCGATGAAATATGGCTGATTGCCAGGAGAAGAGAAAATCTGGAAAGGCTGGCAGGAGAGCTTCCTGTGAAGGGAAGGGCCCTTTCTCTTGATCTTCTGGCAGAGGATTCCTTTGTATCTTTGAAAAAGCTCCTGGAAGAGGAGCGGCCGGCCATTGCTCTTCTGGTAAATAATGCAGGGCGGGGGTCCGCCGTTTCCTTTGAGAAGGAATCTCTAAAGGATATGGAGGACATGGTCAGACTTGACGCAGAGGTGCCCATGAAGCTGACCAGACTTTGTCTTCCTTATATGAAGAGGGCTTCTGGCATTATCAATGTGTGCTCTGCGGCCTCCTTTGTGCCTCTGCCGGGGCTTTCGGTGTACAGCGCTTCGAAGAGTTTCCTTCTTTCCTTCAGCCGCTCCCTCCACAGGGAACTGAAGGGCCGGGGCATTGCGGTTACCGCGCTCTGTCCTTACTGGATCGGCGATACAGAGTTTATGGAGAAGGCGGGAGCGTCTGTTCATCCCCTTGGTCTGTTGACAGCCAAAGAGGTGGCGCGTCAGGGGCTTTCAGATAACCGGCGGGGCAGGGAAATATCTCTTCCCGGTATCATGAGCCGCCTTACGCGGCTGGGAGCTGCTTTATTTCCGCTGCCGGTGCTTCTCTTTTTTAAAAATCTTTTTGGCGCATGAAAAAACTTCGGATTCCTTCAGGGGTCCGAAGTTTTTTATTTCTAGCGGAAGGTATTTTTTCCAAGCCGGGGATGGACGGCAGGCTTTAAGCTCCGCTTTTCAATGATGTCCAGGGCTTCTTCCATGGTCACATCGCTCAGGCGGCCTTCTATTTCATAGACCAGCATGGGAGAGGCAGCGTCCAGCTCGCTTCCCGGAAGATAGATGTATTCCTGATTACGGTTGTCGCCGTATATGAATCCCGCCAGCAGGCGGCTTTCTGCCAGTTTATGCATGAATTTCCTCCAGGTTGCAGATGAAATGGGGCTTGAAATCCAGGTAGTCAGCCGAAGTGAGGTGAAGTTTGATGCCGCCGAGCTCTTCCGGCAGGTTGGTGAAATTGGCAGCTCCATGGATGTGGCCGTAAATGCAGTCGGTTACATGATGGGCTTTCATGATCTCTATCATGTGGGATGGATTTCTTGCCTCGTCAAAGGGGGGATAATGGAGCACTGCCATAATGCGGGAGGCTCCCGTTTTTTCCGCCAGGTCCAGGGACCGCTCCAGGCGGCCTTCCTCTCTGGCAATGATGGGCTTGTCTGTTTCTGTCAGTTTGGGGGAGGTTTCCGATATCCAGCCCCTGGTGCCGGCCAGGGCCACCTGACCGGTTCTGATGGCGGAGTTATGGAGAAATTCCAGCATGCCATCGGTCATGCGGGTCATTTTAGTCACTGTGTCCCACCAGTAGTCGTGGTTTCCGCGGACTACAATCTTTCGGCCCGGCAGGCGGCCCAGCATCTTTAAATCGGAAATGGCATCATCCATATTCATGGCCCAGGACAGGTCTCCTGCCATAATGACTGTATCTTCTTCATGAATGGTTTCCAGCCAGGCGGTTATAATTTTTTCCCTGTGGTTTTTCCAGTGAGCGCCGAAGATATCCATGGGCTTGGAAGGTGGATCGCCGGACAGGTGAAAATCGCTGAATGCGTATAATTTCATCAATTCTGTTAGTCTCCGAAGTATTTGGGGGATGCCAGGGTTTCCATCATCCGCTTTTTGCTGTCCCTGTCCATGACATGGGTGATGCGGTAGCCCATGTACAGAGGGCTGGCTGTGTAGCGGGGGAATATTTTGGCATGGATATGTTTCATGTAATGATAAAAGAATATATTGTAGCTGGTGCAGGGCAGGGGAAAATCGTGAAGCACAAAGCGGGCCAGGGTCTGAATGGTGTCGGCAAACCGGTCCGGCGAAGCGTCTTTCTTCAGCGTCACATTCAGTTCCCCCATGCAGCTCAGGGGATAATCGGAAATGGTGGCATAGCAGTCCTCATCTTCATGGACCAGGGAGCCAAGGAAATTTTCTCCCAGAATGTTATCCCGGTAGTCATAGTTTTCCAGCCCGATAATCTGGGAATGAGGATGCCGCTGGGAGCCGCCGGATCCGGGACCGTAGTTGCGGAAGTAAAGGACCGACTTGAACCGTTTGTCCGATTCCAGCTTCAGCCAGTGGGAAAGGCCAAAGGAAATGACTTCATGGAGCTTTTCCGGTTCATAGGTGGAAAGCTCCCCGTTGTGGTCTGACGTTTCCACAATCACCGTAGGCCAGGTGTGCTCAAAGACAGGAAATTTGTTCATGAGCCAGATGATATCGCCTTTCTTCTCCATAATGCCGGTCAGTTTTTCCGGATGGCAGAAGGGGCAGATTTTCTGGGTGCCGGAATGGGGTTTCCGGCTTCCGATTGCCAGATTAAAAGTGATAGGTGTATTCATGTTTTTATCCTCAGCTTTCTTTTTTATTATAGCACAGGGCAGGGAGAGGATACGCCGGGACGGCTGTAAAAATATAGTAAAAAAGACCAGAACAGGGAAGGTTTATTTTTTCTGCTTGACAAAGGCAGGCGAATCAGCTAATATATTGTCATAGCATTTCTTTAACGAAATAAAGCAATAAAGAGAGGTAAGGATTATGAAGCTGAAAAAATTGGTTATTGCAGGGGTTCTGGCACTGGGTGCCGCTGGTCTTCTGGCAGGCTGCGGCGGGGATAACAAGGCAGGAAGCGCTGCCAAATCGGCAGCTGCCGGTGCAAAGCCCACCAAGATTGTAGCCGGTATGGATGATACCTTTGCTCCCATGGGATTCAGGGATGACAGCGGTAAAATCGTAGGCTTTGATATTGATATGGCAGAAGCGATTTCCAAAGAAATCGGCGTGCCCATCGAATTCAAACCCATTGACTGGGCTTCCAAGGAAACGGAACTGAACTCCGGCCGTATCGACTGCATCTGGAATGGTTTCACCATGACACCGGAACGGCAGAAAAAGCTGGCTTTCACCAAACCTTACATGGACAATATTCAGGAATTTGTGGTGCTGAAAGATTCTCCGGTCCAGAGCATGGCTGACCTCAAGGGCAAGAAGATTACCATTCAGGAAGCTTCCACTGCTGAAACGGCACTGAACCGGGATCCACAGCTGAAGGCGGCATTTGCTGAAGTCAAGGCTTATCCGGATCTGACCGCCTGCTTCATGGACCTGGAAAGCGGCCGCTGTGATGCCGTGCTTTCCGATACCGTACTGAATGAATACTACATGACAAAGAAGCCTGATACCTTCCGGGAACTGCCGGATCAGGTATCTAAGGATACCTTCGCCATCGGCATCAAGAAGGATAACCAGGCGCTGGTGGATCTCCTGAACCAGGGCATTGATAAGGTCATTGCCAGCGGCGAAGCAGCCAAGATTTCCGAGAAATGGTTCGGCAAGGATGTAGTACTGAAATAAGATTTCCTTTTCCTGCCCGTCAGGTGGGAACAAAGTATCACCGGAGCGGGGCCGCCCTCCGGTGATTTCTTTTTCTGTAAAATTCTATTTCTCTGTCTTGTTAAATGGATGAAGGCAGTGTATGATATTCATACATGCATCAAAGAGGCCTTCTGCCTCCTGATTTTTGTAAGGAGTTACTGATGGATTATATCATTCACATTCTGCCCAACATGTTTTCCGGTCTGGGCGTTTCAGCCAAAATCTTCGTACTCACCTTCGTGCTGGCTCTGCCTATCGGCATCCTTCTTGCCATGGTCCGTATTTCTCACGTGGCTCTTTTCAGAAAACTGGCAGCCATATACATTTACGTCATGCGGGGAACGCCCCTCATGCTGCAGATCATGTTCATTTACTACGGGCTGCCTCTCATGCTTCATGTACAGGTCAGCGATTTCCCTGCAGCCATTCTTGCCTTTGTGGCCAACTATGCCGCCTATTTTGCAGAAATTTTCAGAGGCGGCATCCAGTCTATCAGCAAGGGGCAGTATGAAGGAGCCAAGGTGCTGGGATTCAGCTATCGGCAGACCATGTGGCACATTATCCTTCCCCAGGTAGTCAAGCGGGTCATCCCTCCCTTGGGCAATGAAACCATTACCCTTCTGAAGGATACCTCCCTGGTATACATCCTGGCCATGAACGACCTCATGCGCGTGACCCGCGCTTTTGTACAGCGGGATTTCGACACCACTCCCTTTCTGGTGGCAGCGGTATTCTACCTTGTATGCACCGCCGTGCTGACAAGAATCCTGGCTTATGTGGAAAAACGGTATGCAGTGTATGAGGAATGATGAGGTAGCGAAATGAGCTTTATTGAAATGAAAAATATCCGGAAGGATTTCGGAAAGCAGACCATCCTTCACAATGTGAACATGTCCATGGAAAAAGGGGAAGTCCTTTCCATTATCGGTCCCTCCGGCGCCGGTAAGAGTACCCTGCTGCGCTGCCTGATCCACCTGGAAACCATCCAGGGCGGCTCCATCATGGTGGACGGAGATTACCTGGCCCGGGAAAAGGACGGGGCCATGGTATATGCCGATGAAAATCAGCAGAAGAAGATATTGAGCAAAATGGGCATGGTCTTCCAGTCCTTCAACCTCTTTCCCCATATGACGGTGCTTGATAATATCATGGCAGCGCCGATTTATGTGAAAGGCATGAAGAAAGAGGAAATCCAGCCGGTGGCTGAAGAGCTTCTTCGCAAGGTAGGCCTTTTGAATAAGAAGGACATGTATCCCGGCAGCCTTTCCGGCGGGCAGAAACAGCGTGTGGCTATTGCCAGGGCACTGGCTATGAATCCGGATATCATGCTCTTTGATGAACCCACCTCTGCGCTGGATCCAGAGCTTACCGGAGAAGTTTTGAAAACTATTCAGCAGCTGGCTGATGAAAATATGACCATGGCCATCGTTACCCACGAAATGGCCTTTGCCAAATCCGTTTCGGACCGTGTCCTTTTCATGGTAGACGGAAAGGTGGAGGAAGAAGGAACCAGTGAGGATGTCTTCGACCATCCGAAGAACGAACGCACCAGGGCTTTCCTGAAATCCATCCTCCGGGCCTAGGAAGATACTGGAAAAGGCTATGAAGAATGCAGCATTCTTCATAGCCTTTTTTGTGTGCAGGGACAGGAATTTTTAAAGACCCAGGACCACGCCGGCAGCGGCGGAGATGACAATGTAAATGATGGGGTGAAGCCGGAATTTCACAAGCCCTGCATAGATAAGAAGGGCCAGTATAATGGAAGGCCAGCGGAAAAGGGCAGACAGGGCGCCGCTTGCCTCAAAGAGGGGAAGGTTCAGGAGGGAAATCTTTGCCACCCCCAGACCGGCAGCGGCAATGAGGGCAGTGGAAGCAGGGCGGAGCCCGTAGAAAATGCGGCCCATGATTTCCGATTCCCTGAATTTTTTCAGGATGGAATACACAATGGAAATGACAATGATGGCGGGGGCCGTTAACGACAGGGTGGTGTAGATGCCGCCGGGAATCCCCAGGGCCTCGAAACCGGCGTAGGTAGCCATATTGACGCCCAGGGGACCGGGAGTGGATTCGGAAATGGCAATCATATTGGCAATATCCTCAGCGGTGAACCATCCGGTGCGCTGAGATATATCATAAAGGAAGGGAAGCGTAGCAAGACCGCCGCCTACGGCAAAGAGGCCGGCTTTGAAAAATTCCCAGAACATCTGGAGCCACATCATCGGGAAGCACCTTCCTTCTTATCTTTCTTCACCGAGGGCATGAGGAAGAAACCGCCTGCGCCGGCAGCAATCACGGACAATACAGGAGATACAGGAGCAAAGAGAGAAAGGCAGAGGATGACAAGGAAAATGAAAAGGGTCCTTTTATCCTTCACCGATTTCTTCCCCAGCTTCAGCACGGCATCCAGGATGAGTACGCACACGCAGGCGCGGATGCCTGTAAAGGCATGGGCCACATAGGGATTTTCCTCAAACCGGGTGAGGAACATGGCAATGGTGGTAATAATGATCATGGATGGCGTAATGACGCCGATGGTGGCAAAAATGCCGCCCCAGAAGCCTTTCAGCTTTAATCCGATGAAGGTGGCCACGTTTACCGCAATCATGCCCGGCGTCACCTGCCCCAGGGCATAGTAGTCCATGAGCTCCTCGTCAGAAGCCCAGTGATGATTGTCCACCACCTCCCGCTGCAGTATGGGGAGCATGGCATAACCGCCGCCGAAAGTGACGGCTCCCATTTTTGCAAAAATCAGAAACAGCTGTACTAATAATTTCATGGCGCTCTTCCTTTCCTGAACAGAGTGTAAGATCCATCAGCGGATACATTGTCATCAGATGTAAAATCCGTATTGTCTGCTGCATGGAATACATGTATCATAGCAGGTGTAAAGGCATATGAAAAATATTGATTTCCTTAAAAACCATATGGAGAAGATATAGATGGATTTAAGACAGCTGAGATATTTTAAAACCATTATAGAAGAGGGCACCATTACGGGAGCCGCCAGAAAACTTCATATTTCCCAGCCGCCTCTGTCCAGCCAGATGCACCTTCTGGAAAAGGAGCTGGGCACCCTTCTTTTCGAACGGGGCGCCCGTCAGGTGGTGCCTACGGAAGCGGGAAGCCGTCTCTACCGCTATGCCGTGGAAATGCTGGATCTGGAAACGGCGGCCCGGGAGGAAATCGGTACCCTGAAGACAGGGCACCAGGGAGTCCTCCGCCTGGGCCTGGTATCCTCCGGCGGCCATGACAAACTGTACCGTCTGCTTCGAGAATACAGGAAGTGCTATCCCCATATACAGTTCAAGGTATATGAGGGAAACAGCTATGAACTCCTTGAGCAGCTCCGGAAGGGAAAAATTGATGTATCCCTCCTGCGCTCCCCCTTTTCCCTCTATGGACTGGACCTGATTCCCCTGGAACGGACCGCCATGGGCATCGGCCTTTCCAGCAGTGCCTTTCCTTCCTGTCAGAGAAGGGCTCTTCATTTAAAGGACCTGGGAGATGTGCCCCTCATCCTCTACCGGCGGTGGGAAAAAATCATACTGGAGGAATGCAGGAAGGAAAAATACAGCCCCGATATTTACTGCGTGTCCGATGACGCCAGAACCTGCAGGGAATGGGCAGAAGCGGGGCTGGGAGCAGCGGTGGCGCCCATGACGGTGCTTCGAAAGAGCAGGGAGCTCATTCTGGGCACCCTGCAGGAGGAGGCCCTTTCATCGGACCTGTACCTGGCCCGTCGGAAGGGGGAAACCGGTGCCCAGAGTGCCCTCCTGTTCTTCCGGATTGCAGAAAAATATGCCGCCATGATTCCCCGGGAAAGCAGGGATTGATGGAAAGAATCTGATTTCATGGTGCTGGTGTACAAGAGATGCAGGATTTTCCAAATGGCAGAAAATCCATGGAATCGGCGGATTTTCAGAATCTTTATCGAAAAATTTGTTTTTTTTAGGGGTTTATGCTAAAATATAACTTGCGATTTATCGTGCATTGAAAGACCAAAAAAGGTATCATTTGTCGGTAAGCCGACTTAAGGAGGAATATTTTTTATGAACGTAAAAGTAGAGGCACTGGATCAGCACAAGGTTTCCGTAGGCATCGAACTGCCGGCTGAAGTTGTACAGAAAGGATTCAAAAAAGCGGTATCCCGCATTGCCAACCAGGTAAGAATCCCTGGATTCCGTAAAGGCAAGGCAAACCGCAAAATCCTGGAAATGCATTTCGGCAAAGAAGCCATTGAAGCAGAAGCCAAGGACATTGTCATCAACGAAGCAGTAGACGCAGCACTCCGTCAGGAAAAACTGATTCCCGTCACCACCCCTGATGTAAAAGAAGACAAATTCTCCGAAGCAGAAGGTGCCGCTTTCACTGCTACTTTCGTAAAACGTCCGGAAGTAGAACTGGGCGAATACAAAGGCCTGGAAGCTGAAAAAGCATCTCCCGAAATCACCGATGACCAGGTGATGGCACAGCTCAAAGGCGCTGCTGAACAGAACGCTAGACTGGAAAAGGCAGAAGAAGGCACAGAACTGAAGAAAGGCGACTTTGCTATTATCGATTTCAAAGGCACCGTTGACGGAAAACCCTTTGAAGGCGGCGAAGGCAAGACCTATCCTCTGGAAATCGGTTCTCAGAGCTTTATCCCCGGCTTTGAAGAACAGCTGGAAGGACATAAGGCCGGCGACGATGTAACTGTTAAGGTCGTTTTCCCGGAAGACTACTTCGTAGATGCCCTGAAAGGCAAGGAAGCAGAATTTAAGGTTCATATCAGTGACGTAAAACGCAAACAGCTTCCTGAACTGAACGATGAATTCGCAAAATCCATCAGCCAGTTTGAAACCATGGATGAACTGAAGGCTGCTGTGAAACAGCAGATGCAGCTGCAGGCTTTCCAGCAGGCAGAAGAAGCTTACCACGAAGCTCTCGTTAAACAGGCTGTAGCCAATGCCAAGGTAGACATTCCCCAGGAAATGGTGGAACAGCATATCGATGAAATCGTGAACGAAATCAAAATGAATGTGGAATCCAGAAACTCCACTCTTGATGAATACCTGAAGAGCATCGGCCAGACCATGGAACAGCTCCGCAAGAACTATGAAAAGACCGCTGCTGAACAGGTACGTCAGGGACTGGTTCTGGAAACCATTGCTGAAAAAGAAGACCTCACCGTTACCAACGAAGACCTGTCCATGGAAATCTATAGCATGGCTCACCAGTTCAATGCTGACCCCAACGATGTCATGAAGATCATCAAAGACGAAGGCCGCGTAGGCATGCTGGTGAACTCCGTACTCCGCAAGAAAGCAGCTGCTTTCATCTACGGCGCAGCCAAGAAGGCTGAAGCTGACAAGAAGGAAGAAGCCAAAGCAGAAGAAAAGGCAGCAGAAGCTCCGAAAGCGGAAGAAAAGAAAGACGACTTTGAATCCATGACAGTGAAAGACCTGAAGGCTTATGCCGCTGAAAAAGGCATTGCTCTGGAATCCAAAGCTAAAAAAGCTGAAATCATTGAAACCATCCGTAAGGCAGAATCTAAATAATCGGCCTTCACGGCTTCCAATCCATGGGAATGTAATATCAGGAAACTGATGGTTTAGAAAAAGAGACGCGGGGATAACCGGCGTCTCTTTCGACCATATGGAAAAAACAAAATTTCAGGCAGAAATGCCTGTATCCGAGAAAGAAAGGTGTTATCACTATGGCATATGTACCGATTGTAGTTGAACAGACAGCACAGGGAGAAAGGTCCTATGATATTTACTCCCGTCTTCTGAAAGACCGTATCATTTTCCTGGACGGCCAGATCGAAGACCACATGGCCAATGTCATCATTGCCCAGCTTCTCTTCCTGGAAGCAGAAGATCCGTCCAAGGATATCCACCTTTACATTAACAGCCCCGGCGGCGTAGTTACCGCAGGACTGGCTATTTACGACACCATGCAGTATATCCGGCCTGATGTATCGACCATCTGCATCGGCTCCTGCGCCAGCATGGCAGCAGTCCTTCTGACTGCCGGTGCCGCAGGAAAGCGGTATGCACTGCCCCATTCCAACATTATGATACACCAGCCTCTGGGCGGCGTGCAGGGACAGGCTACGGAAATCGAAATCCATGCCCGTGAAATCCTCCGTCTCCGGGAAGAACTGAACGGCATCCTTTCCAAGCACAGCGGACAGCCCCTGGAAACCATTGCCAGAGATACGGAACGGGACAATTTCATGACCGCTGAAATGGCGAAGAACTATGGCCTCATTGACCAGATTCTTACCCGCAATGATTTGCATAAACTGACTGCCAAATAAAGGAGGCTTCCATTGAACAGGAAAAATGAAGGAACTCCGGTCTGCAGCTTCTGCGGCCGCTCCGGGGACGAAGTGGAAAAACTGATTGCCGGCCCTGGAGTCTATATCTGCAACGAATGCATCGAAGTATGCTCCAATATCCTTCGGGAAGAGCTGAAGGCAGACAAGAAAAAGGCAGCGCCCCATTTCAAACTGCCTACGCCGGAAGAAATCAAAAAATACATGGACCAGTACGTCATCGAGCAGGACGATGCCAAAATGGCACTGGCCGTGGCTGTGTACAACCACTATAAGCGCATTGAACATGAAGGGGAAGAGGATGGTGTGGAACTGCAGAAATCCAATATCATCATGCTGGGGCCCACGGGCAGCGGCAAAACCCTTCTGGCCCAGACCCTGGCCCGGTTCCTGGACGTGCCCTTTGCCATCTCCGACGCCACCACCCTTACAGAAGCAGGCTATGTAGGGGAAGATGTGGAGAATATCCTCCTCCGCCTCATCCAGGCGGCTGACTACGATATCGACAAGGCAGAACGGGGCATTGTCTATATCGATGAAATCGATAAGATTGCAAGGAAATCGGAAAACCCCTCCATCACCAGGGATGTGTCCGGCGAAGGGGTGCAGCAGGCGCTCCTGAAAATTCTGGAAGGCACGGTAGCCAGCGTACCGCCCCAGGGCGGAAGGAAGCATCCGAACCAGGAAATGATCCAGATCGACACCACCAACATCCTCTTCATCTGCGGTGGTGCCTTTGCAGGCATCGACAAGGTCATTGACCGTCGGCTTACCAAGAGCGTCATGGGATTCGGGGCAGACATCGAAAAGAAGGATGACCGGGACATGGCGGAACTTCTGCAGCAGGTACAGCCGGAAGACCTTCTGAAATTCGGTCTCATCCCTGAATTTATCGGTCGTCTCCCTGTCATTGTTCCTCTCCATCCGCTGAATGAAGAGGCCCTTGTGAAAATCCTTACCGAACCGAAGAATGCCCTGGTCCGTCAGTACCAGAAACTGCTGGCCATGGATCATGTGGACCTGGAATTTGACGACGGCGCCATTCATGCCATTGCCCGTCAGGCCATTGAAAGGAATACGGGAGCCCGCGGACTCCGCGCTATCATTGAAAAGATCATGCAGCATGTCATGTACGAAATCCCCAGCATGAAAGACGTGGTGAAGTGCACAGTGACGGAAGATGTGGTCAAGAACCATTCTGAACCTATCCTCACAAGGAAAGACAGCTGATTTTATTCTTCAGATTATGGAAAGGGGAAATTTCCCATTTCCTGCAAGCCGGAGCTCTCAAGCTCCGGCTTTTGTGACCTTCCCGGCCGATGGGGTCCCTTCTATTTACAAAAGAGAAATCAAGGATTGATAATTCCTTAATAAAATAAGGAATTCATGCTCTTCCATGTGTTACAATAAACTGGGGAAACTGTGCAGACATCATAGTTTCCCCAGTATGGAGGAATTATATATGAGTGAAACAAAAACAGAAAACAATGGACTCACCCTGCCGCTGGTACCGTTGAGGGACATTGTGGTTTACCCGAAAATGACGGTAAACCTTGATATAGGCAGGAAAGATTCGGCCGATGCCGTGCGCCTTGCCAGCAGGGGCGACCGCTACATTGTAACGGCCCTGGAAAGGCAGGGAGACCCATCTGGAGATGACGTATATCTCACAGGCACAGTGGTGAAAATCAGCCAGATGCTCCAGCTCCCCGGCGGGCTGGTACGAGTGCTGGCAGAAGGGGTATCCCGGGTGAAAATCCTTTCCTATGAGAAGGACAGCCGCTGCCTCATGGCCCAGGTGGATGACCTGGAAGAAATCATGCCCGATGATGAACTGAAGGCAGAAGCATACAGAAGGACTATTTTAAAATCCTTCTTTGAATGGCTCAGAAACACCAAACAGGGCCTTCCCGATGAACAGATGGATCAGCTCAAGCAGATTACGGACCCCGGCGAAACGGCGGACTTCCTTTCTGCCCAGCTTCTCCTTACGCCCCGGCAGCGCCAGGACGTACTGGAAGAAACGAATGTGATGGACAGGCTCCGCCTGGTTCACCACCTGCTGGACCAGGAAATCCAGATCGGCCGGCTGGAAGCGGAAATCAACGGTGACGTGCGGGCCAAAATGGACAAGGAACAGCAGGACTATTACCTGCGTCAGAAAATCAAGTCCATCCATGACCGTCTGGGTGATACGGTAAGCCAGGAACAGGAAGCCGAAGACTACCGGAAAAAGCTGAAAGAATCGGGCATCCCTCAGGAATTCAAGGCCAAAATCGGAAAAGTCATCGACCATCTGGCAGCCATGCCGCCTATGATGGCGGAAACGGCAGTGGCCAGAAACTATCTGGACTGGATTTTCAGTCTGCCCTGGAATACAGAAAGCCAGGATAAACTGGATTTGAAGGAAGCCAAGAAACTGCTGGACCATGACCATTACGGCCTCACCAAAATCAAGGAAAGAATCCTGGAATACCTGGCAGTCCGTGTGCTGGCACCGGATGCCAAGGCGCCCATTATCTGCTTTGTAGGACCTCCAGGTGTAGGCAAGACCTCCCTGGCCCAGTCCATTGCCAATGCCATGGGACGGAAGTTTGCCCGCATTTCCCTGGGCGGCATTCACGATGAAGCGGAAATCCGCGGCCACCGCCGCACCTATATCGGGGCTATGCCTGGACGGTTCATTGAAGCTATTGCCCAGGCCAAAACGAAGAATCCTCTCATTCTGCTGGATGAAATCGACAAGGTAGGCGCCGATTTCCGGGGCGACCCGGCATCGGCCCTGCTGGAAGCCCTGGATTCGGAACAGAACAAGGCTTTCCACGACAATTATATCGATATTCCCTTTGATTTATCGAAGGTATTCTTCCTGGCCACCGCCAATACGGTATCCACCATCCCGCCGGCCCTTCTTGACCGCATGGAGCTCATCGAGCTCACGGGCTACACGGAAGAGGAAAAGGTGAAGATTGCCAAACAGTACCTCATTCCCCGCCAGATGAAGAGAAACGGTCTCAAAGCAAAGGATATCCGTTTCACGGATCTCCTCATCCGCCGAGTCATCGAAGGCTATACCAGAGAGGCCGGCGTCCGGGAACTGGAAAGGACCATTGGATCCCTCTGCCGCAAGGTAGGCAAGAAGATGGTGCTGCAGGATGACAGCCTTCCATCTCTTAATGCGAAAACCCTGGAAAAATACCTGGGCCCTGTGAAATTCATGCCCATGGCGGAAGAACATCCCGATGCCGTGGGACGGGTTAACGGTCTGGCCTGGACCATGGCAGGCGGCGAAGTGCTGGATACAGAAGCGGTCACCATCAAAGGCAAGGGCAATCTGATTCTTACGGGACAGCTGGGCGATGTAATGAAGGAATCCGCCGAAACGGCCTATACCTACATCCGCAGCCGGGCCAAACAGCTGGGCCTGAAGGATGATTTCTACGAAACCCTGGATACCCATATCCATCTGCCCGAAGGAGCGGTGCCTAAAGACGGCCCTTCCGCCGGCGTTACCATGGCCACTGCCATGGCCTCCGCCTACACCGGACGAAAAGTGAGAGGCGACACGGCCATGACCGGTGAAATTACGCTGACCGGCGAAGTCCTTCCTATCGGCGGCGTCAAGGAAAAGGTGCTGGCAGCCAACCAGTTTGGCATCAAGCAGATTCTTCTCCCTGAAAAGAACAGGCGGGATCTGGAAGAACTGCCTGCATCGGTGAGAGATAAGCTCCATTTCGTATATGTGAAGAATGTGGATGATGTGCTGAATCACGCCCTGGTGAAATAAGCCATTATCAGGGGAAGTGCTGTTCGTCAGGCAGCAGCCCCTTTCAGTGAATCCGGACAACCGGCAGCAAGGAGGCAAGCCTGTGTCAGAAATTAAAAAAATGGATGAATTTCATATTTTTTCTTCCGCCTATGTCCGGGCGGCAGTGAACCGCAGCCAGTATGTGAACGACGGAAAGAAGGAAATCGCCTTCATCGGACGGTCCAATGTGGGAAAATCATCCCTCATCAATTCTCTCTGCGGCAGGAAGAAACTGGCCTTTGTCAGCCGGGAGCCGGGGAAGACCAGAACCATCAATTACTATGCTATCCAGTCCAGAAGGATGGAAAATGAAGAGGAAGTGCGGCAGGACTGGTACCTGGTGGACCTGCCGGGGTACGGCTTTGCCAAGACAAGCCAGCAGAACAAGGACAGCTGGTCTGCCTTCATTGCGGATTACCTGGAACATTCCCCCAGTCTCCAGATGATTGGCCTTTTAATCGATCTCCGCCATCCCGGCCTTCCCATCGACATGAAGGCCTATGAATGGCTCCGTTCCATTGCCCCGTCCCTCCAGATCATCGGGACCAAAGGGGATAAGCTGAAGCGGAATGAACTGGTGAAGAATAAAAAACTTCTGGAAAAATATTTCCCGGGAGACTTCCCGCCCATTGCCTACTCTGCTCTCACCGGAGAGGGCCGGGAGGAACTGCTGAAGGTGATTGAAGGAAAGATATGTGACTGATATGAAAAAAACAGTTTTCTTCACTGCCCTGCTGGCGGCAGCGTCTATCACAGGTTTTGCCTATAATCTGTACGCTCCGAATTCCTTTGATCCCGTAAGCCCTAAGTCCTGGGACTACAGGACCGTGGAAACCCTGTGCCGGGAAGGGAAAGCCCCTTCCTATACCACCGATTTCTTCAGCCGGGGCAGCATGACCCGCTATGAACTGGCCAGCGTGATTAAGGATATGCTGGAGCATCATAACGAAAAGGACAAAGATCATGAAAGTCTGATGAAACTGAAGAAGGAATACGCCCGGGAGCTGGAAGCCCTGGGATATAGAGAAGAAAAAAAGATTCCCGAAGGAAAACCGATGCTGGAAATGAGCGGAGACGGAAGAATCCGCTATAACAGTGACGGAGACGCTGATGGAAGAGTCCGGGTCAATACCCGGTGGCGCATCGGTGATGATACTACCGTCAATGCCGGCGGCACAAAGAATGTAAAATAAAAAAACGCGATACCATGGTAATCCATGGCATCGCGTTTTTTGGTGCGGGCTGGTGGGGACTGGGGAATAGGAACCGGGGAGTGGAGAGCGGGGGTCTGGCCTGCCCGTAAAGGCGCTTTCCCTTTGCTGCCTGACCGAATCCTCGGACTGGCAGGGGCGTTAAACCCAAAAATCCTTTTCCACAACCGGCCCGGGTCAGCAGGCCATAACCCGAAGGAAGTCCCTCTGCCCTTTCTTAATACACCATCACATACCACAGAATGAGCACTGCCAGAAGGAGCAGGTTGTATAGAGAAAAGAGGGCCAGGTACTCCTTTTTGGAGACGGCAGGAATATGGGTATAGGCTTTGAAGGAAATGAGGCTGGCCATGGAAGCAATGAGGGTGCCCAGGCCGCCCACATCCACACCCAGGAGAAGGGGCGCCCAGTTTTCCGTATAGGGAGAAAGCATGACCGTGGCCGGCACATTGCTGATAAATTGGGAGAGGAGAAGGGATATCCAGAACTCATGGTCTCCTATGGCCTGCCGGGCCCAGGTGCTGAGTATATCCAGACGTCCCAGATTTCCGACAGCCATGAAGAGAAGGGCAAAGAGGAAAAGCAGCTTGTAATCCACCTCCCAAAAGGCCTTCCGGTCCAGGAAAATCATGGCCGGCACCACCACCGCCATGACGAGGGCCAGGGGAATCAGACGAAGGACATGAAGAACACAGAGGAGGAGAAGGAAAAGGAGAAAGAGGGACTTCTTCCTTGGCAGGTCCATTTCCCTGGAAGGCAGGGAAGAAATGACGGTTTCCGGGAAAAGCCGTCCTGCCAGATACAGAAAAAAGCCGCTGATGAAGACCACCGGCGCTGTGGTCGATAGAAAATCAGACAGGGGCAGATGGAAGTATCCATAGATGAAAAGATTCTGCGGATTTCCTATGGGTGTCAGCATGCTGCCCATGTTGGCAGCTATGGTTTCCAGCGTAATCAGCGGAATCAGAAGTGACCGCTCATGGATTTCGATAAAAGTGGAAATGGAAAAGGGAACAAAGATAATAAGGGATATATCATTGGTTATGACCATGGACGAAAAGAAGCAGGCACCGGTAAAGAAACGGGCCAGCTGCCGCACCGTGACTTTTCCGTGAAAAAAATGAAGGCAGAGAGCCCTGGGAATGCCCCATTTTCCGATTTCCGCCGTAATGGTCATGAGACAGAACAGGATGCCCAGCAGATTCCAGTTTATGCTTTCCCAAAGAAGGGCAGGGGAGAAAGGCACAAAAAGCCCGGTGGCCAGAGTAAAAAAGGCGGCCAGCAGCACATCGGTGTATTTTTTTATCATGAAAAGCCTCCGCAGGAATAAGATGTCTTTTTATTATAATGGAAATGGGACTGGCGGGGAATGGGGAATGGAGAATGGAGACTGGAGAATGGGAGGACTTACCGCTGGCCGTGGGACTGTATTCCCGAAAGAGGTCATAGACCTCAGACTATCAGACTTCAGACTTTGGACGGCATGGACTTCATGTATCACTCCGGCGTTTCCCTTTTCCTGCGAAGCGGGAAAGGAGGGAAACGCCGCGGCCAATCAGCAGAATGCTCATCATGCCAAATGACGCAGAAAAGTAAATCCGTAACGCTGACTTTATACTCATCGCCCGTAAGGGCGATACTACAACCCTCGGCCTGAAAGGCCGTCAAACTTAAGAACCCTCGGGCCCGAAAGGGCCAGTCAATCTTAAGAACCGTTCCCTTCACAACCCTTCTACACAACCCGCCGCCGGCAGGCGGCCACAACCCTCGGGGCGCAGCCCCGTCAACCCTCACACCGAAGGTGTGTCCAATGCCGGGTGCCCTTTCTTTTTCTGTATCCATGGATTATAATAAAGTCGTCAAATTCATAAGAAAAATGGGCAAGGGAGCCTGTGGCACTATTTTGCCGCGGGCTTTTTCATTGATTTGCTTTATTTTTCCATGTTCAGGAAGAAGGCTTTTCTTCTTTCTTATTTCAAGGAGGATTTTTTATGTTCAGTGTGGCAGCACCTCATGCAAGAGGAAAATGTGCAGAAGATAATATTTTCGCAGCCAATAACAGAGCCATTGCGCTGGCGGAAAAAATCGGCAACGATCAGGTGGTGAACGGCACCGTTGGTTCCATTCTGGATGAAGATGGAAACCTGGTGGTGCTGGATGTGGTGAAAGAAGCACTGACAAAGCTGAGTCCGAAGGAAATCTGCGCCTATGCACCTATCCAGGGGTACCGGAAGTTCCTGGATGACTGTATCGATCAGTGCTTTGGCGAATCCAGACCGGAGGGATATATTGATGCCTGCTCTACGCCTGGCGGTACCGGGGTGCTCCATCATGTAGTTCACAATTATTCGGAACCGGGTGATGAAGTACTCATTACGGACTGGCACTGGGGGGCTTACGACAGCCTGATTGATGACAATAACCGCAGGGTAAGAAGTTTTTCCTTCCTCACGGAAGAGGGGCACTTCAATGCACCTGCCTTTAAGGAAGCAGTGGAAGATATTCTGAAGAACCAGGATAACATCGTCATCATTCTGAACGGCATTGCTAACAATCCTACGGGCTACTGCATGTCTGTGGCTGAATGGCAGAAAGCGGTGGATATACTGAAAGACGCTGTGGCAGACGGCAGAAAGAATGCCATCCTGGTTCCCGATGTGGCTTATTTGGACTACAGCGGGGAGAAACAGGAATGCCGGAAATTCTTCAAGGTCTTTGGCGGGCTGCCGAAGAATATTCTGGTGGTCTGCGCCTACACCCTTTCCAAAGGATTTACCATGTACGGCCAGCGCATGGGTGCCATGATTGGTATTTCTTCCGATAAGGATGTAATTAAGGAATTCGTAGACATTAACCAGTACAGCAGCCGTGCCACCTGGTCTAACTGCAACAGTGCAGCCCAGAATGCCATGATCCATATCTGTGAAGATCCGGATAAAATCAAGCAGCTCGATGAAGAAAGAGCCCGCTATTTCAAACTGATTCAGGAAAGGGCCGCCATCTTCATGAAGGAAGCCAAAGAAGAGGGTGTTAAATTTGTACCTTATATTTCCGGTTTCTTTATCACTATCCCTGTGACCAACTCCCAGGCCGTATGTGATGATTTGGAAAAGCAGCATGTCTTCCTGGTACCTTTAAAGAAAGGTATCCGTCTGGCTGTTTGCTCTGTGTCCCGTGAAAAGATGAAGGGGCTGGCCCATAAGCTGGCTCTGGCCATCAAGGCGGCAGGGGCCAGACAGTAATTTTCGAGCGTTTCTCAGCATCATTCGGGGCCGGTCATGGTATGGGGATCATGACCGGCCTGTCTGGTATTTACGAAAGGAGAGAGGAATATGGAGAACTTATTTGCCGCCCTCAATGCGGTGCTGAGCTTTGTCACTCCGGTTTCCGACTTTTTCTGGGATTTTCCAAAAATGTTCAGTTTCTGGAAGAATATTCCCCTGCTGGGATCCTTCTCACTGGCAATTATCGTACTGGTGGGTTCCGGCATTTACTTTACCATCCGCCTGGGCTTTATCCAGGTGAGGCTGTTTTCCGTGGGCGTTCATACGCTGGCTTCCAGAAGAAGCATTAAGGCGGGCATATCTCCGCTGGCTGCTTTCCTCCTCAGTACGGCCATGCGGGTAGGACCGGGCAATATGATCGGTGTTACCGGTGCCATTGCTGCCGGCGGTCCGGGGGCTCTGTTCTGGATGTGGGTTTCCGCCTTCTTCGGCATGGCTACCGCCTTTACGGAAGGAACGCTGGCCCAGATTTTCAAGGAAAAAAGAGGAGATACCTTCGTAGGAGGTCTTCCCTTTTATGCCAGAAAGCTCTGCGGCAACAAGGTGTGGGTGGGCACCATCCTTTCACTGGTGTATATCGTATATGCTCTCATGTGCCTGCCCGCCCAGGGGTTCAACGTGGTTACCTCGGCCGGTGCCATCGCAGGACTTGCACAGCATATTCAGATACCGGTGCAGTCTACTTTCTATTATGTGGTTTCTGTGCTGGTGATTCTCCTCATGGCTTTTATGGCTTTCGGCGGTATCCGCCGCGTGTCCCGCTGGGCAGACGTGCTGGTACCGGTGATGGCTGTCATTTATGCAGTCACCGCGCTGCTGTTGATTCTTTTCAATGTGGACAGCGTGCCCTACTTCTTTAAAGCTGTATTTGAAGGGGCCTTCAAACCGGAAGCCGTTTTTGGCGGATTTCTGGGGACCGCCCTTCTCCAGGGCGTCAAGAGAGGGCTCATGTCCAATGAAGCCGGCCAGGGTACCATTACCATGGCCGCTGCTTCCGCTGAAGCCCGTCATCCCTGTGAACAGGGCATTATTTCCGCTCTGGGCGTTTTCCTGGATACCCATGTGATCTGTACCATGACCGGTTTCATCATCGTCATGGCCCATGAATGGGCACTGGATCCTGCAGCCTGGAAAGCCGCCGGTACCTATGGGAAATTCCTCTTTTCGGTGAATGGCCTGGCGCCGGAAATGCTGCAGGTGATGGTGCAGATCATGGTTTCCATCTGCTTCTGCCTCTTTGCCTATACCTGCGTAATCGGCTTCGTTTCCTTTTCTGAAATTTCTGCCAATCGTATTTCCTCGTCCAAAGGTTTCATCAATTTCATCCGCTGCCTCTGTGTTTTTGTGGCAGCCTTCGGCATTGCCTGCAACATTGCAGGCTACGACCTGTCAAACCTCTGGGCTTTCTCTGATTTGGGAAATATCATCATGGTATACTGCAACGTACCTATGCTTTACCTGGGGCTGAAATATGTAATTAGAGCGGCCCGCCATTATTCCGATGGCCATAGGGACTCCTTCGAATCGGAAAAGGTGCTGGGTATCAGGACAGCCTATTGGAATGGGGAAGAAAAATAAGGCATGAAAAAAGACTGTGAAGAAATGATTTCCATTTTTTCACAGTCTTTTTTTTATGTTCTGGCAGGTCTCCGCTTTCTCTGCCTGAAAAACTTCTGTACATAATAGGCCCCTGCCGCATAGAGGGACATAATCAGAAGATGGCCGAATGTGAAAGTCCAGAGGGTCACGGGGATGCTTCGGGCATTGGGAATGCGGAGAAGAAGAAGCCTGCTTCCCAGGCTGTAGTAAAAGGAAAAGTAAATGCCACCGGCGGTGAGAAGAATGACAAGCACTTTGTAGAGAAGAGACAGATGGGGGATTTTAGAAAAGCCCATTCCTCTTTCCAGCCGGGGAAGGATGCTGCTCCAGTGAAGTCCCAGTTGGAATCCCAGGGCAATGACCATGACATAGCCGGCCACATGATGAATCTGGTGAGCCAAGAGAGGTGCTTTCTGCATTCCTGTAGGGAGGGTATGAGATATCATGAACCCGCTTGCCATGACGGCGGCAAAGGAACCGAGGAGCAGCAGGTCTGCGAGGAAGGTCAGTTTTCTGTCCGTGTTCCATCGGCCCCGGGTAAGGGAAGCATACCACTGCCTGTTGAACCAGGTGTGAAGAAGGAAAAGAAGAAAGAAAACAAGGGCCAGCGTTTCATGGCCGAAATTCCGGACCAGCCGGTAATCCAGAAGGACAAGGAAGGAAATCAGCATCCCCAGGTCCACAGTCAGACGTTTGTTCATCATAACCTCCATCAAAGGACAATCTTCGGTTTCGTATATTTTCTATCTATATCTTATTGTATCATGAAAAGAAAAACGAAAGCAAAAGGCACGGGGCCTGGCCTTTTTTATTTTCTCTGCCCCGTGAATCCCGCCGCCCCATATATTCTTTCGTTGCTACCGGCGGCGGGGTCTTATATAATAAAAGAAATAAAGCTCTAAAAAAATAAAGCTCTAAAATCACCGATTTCATATACCGGAGGAATCAATGGGGAAAGTTTCTGCAAATGGTCTCTGTTCGAAGCAGCATATCCTGCATCTGCTGTATGCTACACTTTTTCTGCTGCCCTTAAATCCCTTTCTTTTTTATATCACCCTTCTTCCTGCCATAGGGGCATGGCTCTATAACTGGAAGAGGCAGAAAGAGGTGGGGCTTTCTCTTCCGCCTTTATGGCAGATGGGGGCTGTTTTCCTCCTTTGCTCCTTCCTTTCTGCCTTTGTATCTAAGAACACCGCCTTTTCTCTGATGAACTGGGCACTGCAGCCCCTCATGTATGGTCTGCTGTATCTTCTGATTTATACCACCGTTTCTACGGAAAAAGAAAAGGAAAAGGCTTTGTATGCTTTCCTGGCAGGGGCGGTGGTCACCGTGGCCTACGGCTTCTTCCAGTATGCCAATGCAGCGGGAATGGCGGCGGATATGGAAGCCCAGAGCTGGGTGGACCCGGAACGGTTTCCCCTCCTTCGGCGGCGCATGTACTCCACCCTTGAAAACCCCAATCTTTTTGGCGCCTACCTGCTGATGATGATCAGTATCCTCACCGCTTTTACCTTGAGAGAGAAGGCAGTGAAAAGGAAAACTGTCTTTGCAGGGATTCTTCTTGCCCTCCTTCTCTGCCTGGCTCTCACCTATTCCCGGGGAGCCTGGGTGAGCCTGGCAGCCATTGTGCTGGGGCTTACTCTTTTTTATGACAAAAGGTTCGGATTCCTCTTCCTTCTGGTGCCGGTGGTGCTGGCCTTCTATCACGGCCAGGTAGTGGAACGGTTCCTTTCCCTTTTCTCCGGCGAAGATACGTCTGTGGACCTCCGCTTCGCTCTGTGGGAAAGTACGGTGGCCATGATTGAGGAACATCCTCTCCTGGGCGTAGGCTGGGGGACCTATTTCCTTGCCTATCCCGATTATAATTTTTTCATTCAGGAAGAAGGAGTGCTCATCTTCCATGCCCATAATATGTACCTGAATATGCCGGCGGAAGTAGGCATTCCCGGCGGACTGGCATTTCTTGGCGCCTTCTTTGCCCAGGGCATCCTGTGCTGGAAAAATTACCGCCATGGAAAGGACAGCTTCACCAAGTCCATGGGCCTTGGCGGCGTGCTCATGGTCATGGCTCTCTCTGTCATCAGCATGGGGGATCACGTTCTCTTCAGCCGTTCCGTATCCTTCTGCTTCTGGTCCCTGGCCGCCCTCTGCGTTTCCTGCGGGAAAAAAGAAAATGGAAGGAAAACGGGGACTTAGCGGGCGGTATCTGGCGTCTGGCCCGTCCTTTGCCTGGTTCATATATGATTTTGACGAAACCCATAAGTTTCAATACACAGGTCGTCTAAGTATATAAATAGATATATCTCCATTAAATTCAGGTCAATTAATAGAGGCATCTGTAAATATGGAGTTATAGGTCACGCAATTCATAATTTGTCTAATAGGAATTATCTATAACGGGTACAAGGGAATTTGTAAGGCAAATAGTACATTTTTGGGGTTTTCATGAGGAAAAGTGTGTTATAATAATACTGGTGATTGAATGAACCAAAATGCAGTCAGCAAAATCTTACGATTGGAGGGTTTGGTCTTGTGATTATAGTATTACACTTTACGGGCATACATAATCTTAAGATAAACTCATACCACAAGGATTAGGCGGCTGTTTTTTTACGGGTAAAAAGTTCTGCGGCAATGCTGAAGCGAGTAATCAGGTTTTGCGGCTGCGGACTTTTATATAATTTATTTTTCATATTTGGGAGGATGATAGTAATGATCGACACCAATGATAGTGAATTCCTTAGCAGAATTGAAGACAAAGGTCTTCTCTCCAAGGTATGCGATGCCAAGACTGCAGCAAAAATGTTCAATCCTGGCGATATCATCGGTATTTCCGGATTTACCCCCTGCGGCTATCCGAAGATTACAATGCATGAACTCGCAGAACGCATGAAAGAAACTCCATTCCAGGTTGATATCTGGACCGGCGCTTCCACCGGTTCCCCGATCGATACCGAACTGGTTGCTGTAAATGGCGTCAGAAACCGTATGCCTTATCAGACCAATGCCAACCTGAGAAAAGCTATCAATGCAGGCAAGGTAAACTACTACGATCTGCACCTGTCCCATGTTGCACAGCAGGTACGTGCCGGCTTCTTCACCAACGTGAAGGGTGAACACGTAACAGGCCCGGATTTTGCAGTAGTTGAAGTCTGCAAGATCGGACCGAACGGCGAACTCTATCCGACAACCGCTATCGGCAACTCTCCGGTATATGTTGACACTGCAAAGAAAGTCATTGTAGAAGTCAACACCACCCAGCCGCTGGACCTGGTAGGCATGGCTGATATTTACATGCGTAAGAATCCGCCATTCTGTGAACCAATTCCGATTCTCCATGCAGGCGACCGCGTAGGCACCCCATACATCCCCTGCGATCCCTCCAAGATCGTTGCTATCGTTCCATGCGATATACCAGATGTAACCCGTACACTGGCTCCGCTGGATGATGATGCAGAAGCTATGGGCAACAACCTGGTAGACTTCCTGAAGAACGAAGTGAAACATGGAAGACTTCCGGAAAACCTGCTGCCGCTGCAGTCCGGCGTAGGCAACGTAGCAAACGCAGTTATCCACGGCCTCGTTGAATCCGACTTCAGAAACCTTTCCGTATACACCGAAGTTATTCAGGATGGCATGTTCGACCTGATTGATAAAGACAAGATCGACATGATTTCCGGTACTTCCCTGTCCCCATCCCCGGATGGACTGAAACGCTTCTATGCAAACATTCAGAAGTACAACAAGAAGATCGTTCTTCGTCCGCAGGAAATTTCCAACAACGGTGAAGTTGTTCGTCGTATCGGCGTTATCGGCATGAACACTGCTCTGGAAATGGATATTTACGGTCATGTAAACTCCACCCATATCACAGGCACCAAGCTGATGAATGGTATCGGCGGTTCCGGCGACTTTGCCCGCAACGCATTCCTGTCCTGCTTCTTCTGCCACAGCACCACAAAAGGCGGCAAGATTTCTGCAGTTGTTCCGATGTGCTCCCATGTTGACCACACCGAACATGATACCCATGTGTTCATTTCCGAACAGGGCGTTGCAGATGTCCGCGGCCTGACCCCGAAGGAAAGAGCAAAGGTTATCATCAACAACGTTGCTCATCCGTCCTACAGAGATCAGCTCATGGATTACTACGAAAGAGCATGTGCTGCCTGCGGCAACAGCCAGACCCCGCATCTGCTTAAAGAAGCTTTCAAATTCCATGAAAGCCTGGCAGAAACCGGAGATATGCATTTCAAGAAATAATTTGATTTGCTTTTAATACTTTACAAATAATCCAAATAATGTATAATTACCTATGGTGATAGCTGTCAAAGACAGTGTCATACACATGGGTCTCGCAAGAGTCCGAAAGCTGCTGCAAGAAGATTCAAACGATCGCTGCGGCAGCGAAAGGCTTTGCGGAACCCTGACGGAAGACTTCCCTCACAGGAGAACAAGAAGAGCATAAAGCCGCGGTTCCCCGGAAAAGGGGACTAACTTCCAGATAGTTACATACTTACTTTTTTAGGAGGAAGATGAACTCATGTCTAACGAATCCCTGAAAGCTAAACTTGATGCCTACAATGCAGAATATGCAAAACAGGTTGCAAAACATCCGGAAAGAGTTGGTCTGAAACATAAGAACCTGTACACACCACTCGATCTTGACGGTTTCGACTATGAAAAAGACCTCGGTTTCCCGGGCGAATATCCATATACCCGTGGCGTACAGCCCACCATGTACCGTGGCCGTCTCTGGACCATGCGTATGTATGCTGGTTTCTCCACCGCTGAAGAATCCAACAAACGTTATAAATACCTGATTGCTAACGGCGGCACCGGCCTGTCTGTTGCATTCGACCTTCCGACCCAGATCGGTTATGACTCCGATGACAAAATGTCCGCTGGCGAAGTTGGTAAAGTAGGCGTAGCTATCGACTCCCTCTACGATATGGAAAGACTGTTCGACGGCATTGATCTTGGCAAAGTTTCCACTTCCATGACCATCAACGCACCGGCTTCCATCCTGCTGGCTATGTACATTGCAGTAGCTGAAAAACAGGGCGTTCCTGCATCTGCTCTTCGCGGCACCATTCAGAACGATATCCTGAAGGAATACGCAGCACGCGGTACCTACATTTTCCCGGTTAAACCGTCCATGCGTCTGATTACCGATATCTTCGAATACTGCTCCGCTAACGTACCGAAGTGGAACACCATTTCCATTTCCGGCTATCATATCCGTGAAGCTGGTTCCACCGCTGCTCAGGAAGTTGCATTCACCATTGCTGATGGTATTGCATACATCGAAGCAGCTCTGAAAGCAGGCATGAAGATTGATGAATTCGCTCCACGTCTGTCCTTCTTCTGGAACGCTCACAACAACGTACTCGAAGAAGTTGCTAAGTTCCGTGCTTCCCGTCGTATCTGGGCTAGAATCCTGAAAGAAAGATTCCATGCTGAAAACCCGAAGTCCATGAAACTTCGTTTCCACACCCAGACCGCAGGCTCCATGCTGACAGCTCAGCAGCCGAACAACAACATCGTTCGTGTTGCTCTGCAGACCGCAGCAGCAGTTATGGGCGGCACCCAGTCCCTGCACACCAACTCCCGCGATGAAGCACTGGCTCTTCCGACCACTGAATCCGTAACCATCGCTCTTCGTACCCAGCAGATCGTAGCTTACGAATCCGGCCTGGCTGACGTAGTTGACCCGCTCGGCGGCTCCTACTATGTTGAAGCAATGACCAACGCTATCGAAGAAGAAGTTATGCAGTACATCAAGAAGATTGATGAAATGGGCGGCGCTGTAGAAGCTATTGATAAAGGCTACATCCAGAAAGAAATTCAGGATTCCGCTTATGCTTGGCAGATGGCTGTTGAATCCGGCGAAAAGACAATCGTTGGCGTCAACAAGTTCACCATGGAAGAACCGCCGGTTACCGGCCTGCTGAAGATTGATGCTTCCGTTGGCGAAAGAAAGAAAGCTCAGCTCGCTAAAGATAAGGAAAACCGTGACCAGGCTAAAGTTGCTGAAGAACTGGCTAAACTTGAAAAAGCAGCTCAGACTCCGGCTGAAGGTCCAGATCATGTTAACCTTATGCCAGTCATCCTCGACTGCGTACGTGCTTACTGCACCGAAGGCGAAATCTGCGGCGTTCTCCGTAAAGTATTCGGCGAATACAAACCGCACAACACCCTTTAATCTTAGGGCAGCCTGAAGCAAGAGAATCTTACATTACTGAACATATTTCTGGAGGTAATTTACAATGGCAGACAAACGTATCAGAGTACTCGTAGCTAAACCGGGTCTTGATGGACACGATCGTGGTGCAAAAGTTATTGCCCGTGCACTTCGCGACGCAGGCATGGAAGTTATTTACACCGGTCTTCGTCAGACCGTTGAACAGATTGTTGAAGCAGCAGATGCAGAAGACGTTGATGTAGTAGCTCTGTCCCTGCTCTCCGGCGCTCACAACACCCTTTTCCCGGAAGTTGTAGAAGCACTGAAAGCTAAAGGAATGGGCGACGTTCTGGTTATCGGCGGCGGTGTAATTCCGGAAGACGATATCCCAGGCCTTGAAAAAGCTGGCGTAAAAGCTATCTTTACACCTGGCACCCCAACAAAGAAAGTTATTGACTTCATTAAAGAAAACGTTAAGAAATAATCAGCCTGTAGCTGTTATTGACTGACGTTTGGTAATTTAGCTGCTAGGGACTGGGCTAATACCCAGCCCCTTGCAACTATATTATTTCTCTTTACTCTTCGAAAAGGCGGTGTATCCATGGAATTCTCAATGAAAGATTTTTGGAATGGAAACAGACGTGCCTTAGCGAGAGCAATTACCATCGTTGAAGACGAACGGGATGGATTTGAAGATATCATGAAAGATATCTATCATCATACCGGTCGTGCACAGGTCATCGGTATCACTGGTGCACCTGGTGCGGGTAAGAGCACACTGTCAGATGCCCTGATCAAGAAATACCGTGCTCAGGGTAAGACCGTAGGTATCGTTGCAGTCGATCCTACCAGTCCGTTCTCCGGCGGCGCCATCCTTGGCGACCGTATCCGTATGAACGACCTGACCTTGGATAAGGGTGTTTATATCCGTAGTATGGGCACGCGAGGCAGTCTCGGCGGACTTTCCCGCAAGACAGCTGATGCGGTAAAACTGATGGATGCTTTCGGTCTCGATGTTATTTTCATCGAAACAGTAGGCGTAGGACAGTCAGAAGTCGATATCGTCAAAAATGCGGATACAACACTTGTTGTGCTCGTACCTGGACTTGGTGACGATATTCAGGCTATTAAAGCAGGTATCCTCGAAATTGGTGATGTATTCGTCATCAATAAATGTGACCGTGATGGCGCAGATCGTCTGAATGTTGAAATCGAAATGATGCTCGATCTGGGCGAAGCTCAGAACTGGCGTCCTCCGATTGAAAGGACGATTGCGAACAAAGACCAGGGTGTAGATGATGTAGTAGCAGCCCTGGGCGATCATCGTAAGTATCTGGAAGAATCCGGCGTTCTTGATGAAAGAAGACGCGACCGGGCTCGTTCTGAAATGCTTGAGATGATTCACGACCGCATTTCCCGTCATATTGAAGAAACCATCTCCAAGACGGGTGAATTTAGTGACTACGTGGAACAAGTCTTTGAACGGAAAACTGATCCGTACACAGTCGTTGATTCCATTGTGGGCAAAATATTCAAATAATTTTAAAGGAGGAGTTATTATGGCATTCAAAGTTTTAACTGTCGATCATGTTGGCGTAGCTGTTAAAGATCTCGCAAAGATTAAACAGCAGATGAAAGACATTTTCGGACTTGAACCTTCTCTGCCGGATGAAACCGTTGAAGAACAGCATGTAACAACAAGCTTCTTCAAACCATCCGCTCAGACCGAAGCTTGCGAACTCGAATTCCTGGGTTCCACCACTCCGGACGGCCCGATTGCTCGTTTCATTGAAAAAGCAAACAACGGCAAGAACGGTTTCCAGCATGTTGCTCTTCGTGTAGATGATATCGAAGCTGCTCTGGCTGATCTGCAGGCTAAAGAAGTTCCGCTCATCGACAAGAAGTTCCGCGTTGGTGCAGGCGGCTGTCATATTGCATTCTTGCATCCAAAGGCAACTGGCCTTCTGCTTGAACTGACAGAACGCCCCGGCGGCCCATCCTTCAAGAAATAATTTGAACGATGGCATATGACTTGCCCATTTGGGGCAAGTCATCCCCCCTGTGGGGGACCCTAAAATTTTTGGAGGTGTAAGAATGGCAACTGTTGAAGAAAGAATTGAACTTCTCCATAAAAACCTCGCTCATGTAGAGGCTATGGGTGGCGAAAAACGTATTGAAAAACAGCATGCAAAAGGCAAACTGACTGCTCGTGAAAGACTGGCTCTTCTGTTTGATGAAGGTACTTTCGTAGAAGTCAATGCCCTTGTAAAATCCCGCTGCCACAACTTCGGCCAGGAAAAGAAAGATCTCCCTGGTGAAGGCGTAGTAACAGGTTACGGCACTGTTGATGGAAGACTTGTATTTGCATTCGCTCAGGACTTCACCGTTGAAGGCGGCTCCCTTGGTGAAATGCATGCAGCTAAAATCGTTCACGTAAATGAACTGGCTCTGAAAGTCGGTGCACCTTGCGTAGGCCTGAACGATTCCGGCGGAGCTCGTATTCAGGAAGCTGTCGATGCCCTCTCCGGCTACGGCAAGATTTTCTGGTGCAACACCATTGCATCCGGCGTTATTCCTCAGATTTCCGCTATCATGGGACCATCTGCAGGTGGCGCTGTATACTCCCCGGCTCTGACCGACTTCATTTACATGGTTAAGAAAACATCCCAGATGTTCCTGACCGGCCCGGCTGTAGTTAAATCTGTAACCGGCGAAGTTATTACAGCAGAAGCTCTCGGCGGCGCAATGACCCACAACCGTACTTCCGGTGTAGCTCAGTTCGCAGCTGAAAACGACGAAGACTGCATTAAACAGATTCGTTACCTGCTCTCCTTCCTGCCTTCCAACAACATGGAAGATGCTCCTATCGTTGAAACCGGTGATGATCCCACAAGAACCGATCCGGCCCTCGATACCCTTATGCCTGAAAGCTCCAATGCTCCATATAACATGTACGATGTTATCAAGTCCATTGTAGATAACGGCGAATATTACGATGTAGCTAAGGAATTCGCAAAGAACATCATCACCTGCTTCGCTCGTATGGACGGACAGACTGTTGGTATCATTGCTAACCAGCCATCCTTCATGGCAGGCTGCCTTGACTACAACGCATCCGATAAAGCAGCTCGCTTCATTCGTTTCTGCGACTGCTTCAACATTCCTGTACTTAACCTCGTCGACGTACCAGGCTTCCTGCCCGGCAAACAGCAGGAATATGCCGGCGTAATTCGTCACGGCGCTAAGATGCTGTTCGCATACTGCGAAGCTACCGTTCCGAAGATCACCATGATTCTCCGTAAAGCATACGGCGGCTCCTACATTGCTATGTGCTCCCGTGAACAGGGCGCTGACCAGGTATTCGCTTGGCCGACCGCTGAAATCGCTGTTATGGGACCTGCAGGCGCAGCTAACATCATCTTCAAGAAAGATCCAGATAAAGAACAGCGTACCAAGGAATATGTCGAAGAATTCGCTACTCCTTACAAAGCTGCAGAACGCGGCTATGTAGATGCAGTTATCGATCCGAGAAACACTCGTCCGACAATCATCAATGCACTGAAGATGCTTGCTTCCAAGCACGAAGTACATCCGGCAAAGAAACACGGAAACATTCCGCTCTAATATTTGCCGCTTAAATACTCTAATTGAAAGGATGGGTACAGATGGATAACAGTACAGTTATGTATATCGCGGTATTTGCTGCCGTTGTTGCAGTAATTGCCCTGATCATGATCTGGCAGGTACGTTCATCTCTCAATCAGTCCGCAGCACCGGCACCGGCCGCAGCTCCCAAGAGAGCAGCTGCAGCTCCTAAAGCAGCTCCCAAAGCTGCTGACAATGGTGCAGTCGTAGCAGCAATTGCTGCTGCTATCGTTGCTATGGGTGGCGGCGAAATCGTCTCCATCCGCCCGGCAGCTAGAACCGGCTGGACAACCGCAGCCCGCATTGCAGGCGTTTCCGGCAATCAGCAGTTCTAATTGAAAGTTGAAAGTACAATCATTTAGGAGGAAAGACAATGAGAAAATTTACTGTAACAGTTAACGGCCAGGATTACGATGTAGTAGTTAAAGATGGCGGCGCTGCAGCGGCAGCTCCGGCTCCGGCAGCAGCTCCGAAAGCAGCTCCGGCTCCAGCAGCAGCTCCGGCTCCGGCAGCAGCTCCGGCTCCGGCTCCCGCTCCGGCTCCGGCTCCCGCTCCGGCAGCAGCTCCTGCAGGTGCAGGCGAATCCGTTGAAGCTCCGATGCCTGGTAAAGTTATCCGCATCAACAAACATGTTGGTGATGCAGTAGCTTCCGGCGACGAAGTCCTCGTTCTCGAAGCTATGAAGATGGGCAACCCGATCATGGCTCCATGCGATGGCAAAGTAACCTCCATGCAGGTTTCCGAAGGCCAGAGCGTACAGGGCGGCGATCCGCTGTTCACCGTTGGCTAATCCCAGCTTGAACTATGTATAAGAAAAAGCAGTGCTTCGGCACTGCTTTTTTTATTGCCTTCATGGTATGAGAGCGAGAAAAATCTCTTTACACTATGGCAGGCCTTTTTTCCCTATGCCAAAGTTCATCTCTCATTCCCCTTCTGCTTTGTGATGCCTCTTATGATCATGGTCTTCTTCTATGAAAAGAAATGATAACTCCCTTTTTGTCTCCCTTATTTCTTCTATTCGTGGAAATAGGGAAGAATGAGGTGCCCCTTGGTTCTCAGGGCGCTTAAAAGCCTGTAATTTCTATGGATCTTGACCGTTATGAAGGGCAGCTCTCTGCTTTCTTAATCATTTTCATCCTCCATCTGGGCCATGAGGAGGCCAAGCATAGTGAGGCCTGCCTGTTCCAGGGGATAATCCTTTGGGAAAACAGCGGCTATGCCATAGCGGAACAGTGTTTCTTTCTCTTTTTCTTCTCCCTGCTGTACAGCAATAAGGATGTCATCCCTGCCTTGCAGGGTGAGGGCTCTTTCCAGTTCCACTGTCAGACGGACTCTATGGGGACTGTCGGTACTGAAGTAAATGAAATGGACATCGTTTTCTATGGCATGGCGTGCGGTGTCTTCCGGGGTTTCCATGGAGCCTACATCCACGTCCCAGCCTCCATCGGCGAAGGTGGTGGCAGCCAGCTTCCTTTCTTCTTTGGAATGGTCTTCTTCCATGTCTGCCATGTAGAGACGAGGCCTTCTGCCTTCCATGTCTGCCAATTTTTTTGTCAGTTCTACCGACTTCTGACGTTCCATTTCCTGATTCATTATGATTCTCCTTATTTGTGAAATAATGAATGACCAATGAATTATTCATTCTTTATTCATTATACTTTCTTTTATGCCTTTATTTCAAATAGTATTTGCAAATAAAATTATAAATTAACAATAAAATTAGATAAAAATTACAGTAAAATAATTGACACTTAGAAATTAATGAATTATACTGTGGATGTAGTCTTTTGGACAATTTCACATTTCTGACAGATGCGAAAGCATAAAAGAGAATCCGGTATAAGCCGGAGCGGTCCCGCCACTGTAAGGAGGAGTTCCTGCTCAAAAATGTCACTGGGGAAACCTGGGAAGGCGAGCAGGAATGAGGAGTCCAAGCCAGGAGAACTATCTGTCAAAGAATCACCGTTAGGGAAGCTCGATTTTCAAAATAAATCCTGCTTCCAGAAACCTGCGAATGATGGGGAGGGGATTGGGACATATTGTCCCTTTGACCGGCTGCCATCCATAGGTGCCGGCTTTTTTCATGCCAACATACCTTTAAGGAGGTGAAACTCGGGGTCATGGTGGAATTGTCCGGAGAAGTTCTGATACTATCGGAATCTCTGCTTCTCTCATGTTGTTAAAGGAGGATATATTCATGGATGAACAGAAATCCCAGGAACCGGTAAAACAGCTGACAGATAAAGAGCTTGAAGCGATCCTTAAAAAATCTGAAGGAAAAACGGATTTCCCGGCAGTTAAATTTGATGAATTCACACCGCCCACATGGGAAGAATGGGTGGATGCCTGCAATGCACTTCTCAAAGGCAAGCCTTTTGATAAACTCATGTATACGAAAACTTATGAAGGCATTACGTTCGATCCCATTTACACGCTCCGCACCGGTCCTGTAGCTATGGATAAGGACCTGCCTCTTGATGATTATCCAGGGATGGGTGATTATCTCCGGGGGTCCACGGTGAATGGCTATAAGGAAGCGCCCTGGGGCATTGCCCAGGCCTGCGACGAGACGCTGCCTTCCGAAAATAATGAGCTTTTGAAGCATGAAATCGATAAGGGGTCCACGGTGTATAATGTCCGTCTTGACAGTGCATCCATGGATGGTGTGGATGTGAAGGATGCGGAAAAACCGGGGGACACCGGCGTATCTATTACGACGCTGGAAGACATGGCTCATCTTCTGGATGGCCTTGATCTTAAGACCTATCCTTTCATGATGTACTGCGGACCTTCCGCTGTCCGCATGATTGCACTGGCAGCTGCTGCATTGAAAGCAAAGGGAAAAGATACCAGTGAACTTCATGGTGTAATCGGTGCCAATCCTTTGGCTCAGCTGGCAAAGAATGGTACTCTGATCAAGCCGCTCTCTGCCTGCTATGACGACATGGCAGAATCTATCCGCTGGGCTAGGAAGAATGCACCCCATCTTCGTACCATCATGGCGAGAAGCGAAGTGTTCTCCAGAGGCGGTGCCAATGCAGTGCAGGAAGTGGCTTATACCTTCGCCATGGCGGTGGAATATATCCGGGAAATGGAAAAAAGAGGAGTTTCCATTCATGATATAGCCCAGTCCATCAATTTCGGATTCAATGTGGGTAACGTATTCTTTATTGAAATCGCCAAACTCCGGGCTGCACGGGAAGTATGGGCCAATATCATGAAGGCCTTCGGCGCTGAAGAAGCAGACAGGAGCTGCCGTATCCATTCCCGTCCCGCTTATTTCTACCGCACCATTTTTGATGCCGGCGTCAATATGCTTAGAAATACGACAGCCATGTTCTCCGCCGTGGTGGGCGGCGTAGATACCTACGAAAACGAGCCCTATGATGAAACGGTGAGAAAGGGGGATGAATTCTCCCGCCGTATAGCAAGAAATGCCCATATTATCCTGCAGGAAGAATTCGGCATGCTTCGTCCTATCGACCCTGCCGGCGGTTCCTGGGCCTTGGAACATCTGACGAAGGAAATGGCTGAAAAAATCTGGAAGGAATTCCAGAAAATCGAGTCCATGGGCGGCTTTACGAAAGCCCTGGAAGCCGAATATCCGCAGGAACAGATCCTTGATATCCTGAAGCAGCGTTTCAAGGCACTGGATTTCCGCAAAGACCGGGCTGTAGGAAACAACATGTATCCGAACATGGCGGAAGAACTCATCGAACCAAGACCGGAAGATACACCGACTCTCAAGAAACAGCTTGTGAAAGGGGTAGAAGATTACAGGAAGGACATGGACAAGGAGTACCTGGGGAAAAAGCTGGAAGAACTGGAAGCATCTCCGGCTGCCGGAAAGCTGGATAAGGCTATCGAAGCCTTTTCTGCCGGTGCCACCCAGAACGAGGTCTATAAGGCCATGACTCCGGATGGGGAAGCAGAAAAAGTTCGTCCTATCACGGAACACCGCTGGACAGAACGGTTTGAGCGTCTCCGCTTTGATACGGAAAATTATAAGAAAGAAACAGGAAAGAATGTGGAAGTCTTCCTAGCCAATATGGGACGTATCCCGCAGCACAAGGCAAGGGCCGATTTTTCCACTTCGTTCCTGCAGGTAGGTGAATTCAATGTGCATTTGAACAACGGCTTCCAGGATGACGAAGGAAAACCGGGCTCCCGCTGGGATAAATGCGTGGAAGCGCTGAAAGCTGGCTGTGACGATAAGGGTACGCCCTATGACTGTGCCGTTATCTGCTCCAAGGATGACACCTATCCTGAAGATGTACCGGCTCTGGCTCCCCGTCTGAAGGAAGTGCTTGGCAAAGGAAAACTGTTCCTGGCAGGAGCTGCACCAAAAGACCTGGAGCAGACATACCGTGATGCCGGTATTGACGATTTCATCAGTGTGAAGGCAAACTGCTATGAGATCATCCGCAGTCTTCAGAGGGAAAAAGGCATGAAGATTACGGAAGAGGAGGTAAAATAATATGGCAATGAATCCCGATTTCACAAAACTGGACCTGGAAAATCATCCTTCCTGTGATTACGATGTCTGGAAAACAGGGCTGGAAGAAACGACGGGCAAATCCTACAATGATTTGTACGACACCACCTTGGAGCGTATCCCCGTAGGCCCGCTGTATACCAAAGATATTTATAAGGAATGCAATCATCTGGATTTCATGAGCGGCATTCCTCCGTTCCTGAGAGGCCCCTACTCCACCATGTATGTATTCCGTCCATGGACAGTACGTCAGTATGCCGGCTTCTCCACAGCCGAAGAATCCAACGCCTTTTATAAGAGAAACCTGGCTGCCGGACAGAAGGGGCTGTCCATTGCATTCGACCTTCCTACGCACCGGGGCTACGATGCGGATAACCCCCGCGTAGTAGGCGATGTGGGCAAGGCAGGCGTATCGGTATGCTCCATGCTGGATATGAATATCCTCTTTGACGGTATCCCTCTGGACCAGATGTCCGTATCCATGACTATGAATGGCGCCGTGCTTCCCATCCTGGCTTTCTTCATCTGCGCCGGCATTGAGCAGGGGGTAGATAGGAAAATCCTCCAGGGCACCATCCAGAACGATATCCTGAAGGAATTCATGGTCCGCAACACCTACATCTATCCGCCGGCCATGTCCATGCGTATCATCGGCGATATCTTCGAATACACCACCAAGTACATGCCGAAGTTCAATTCCATTTCCATTTCCGGCTACCACATCCAGGAATGCGGCGCTACCTGCGACCTGGAACTGGGTTATACCCTGGCTGATGGCATGGAATACATCCGCTGCGGTGAAAAAGCAGGACTGCCGGTGGATGCTTTCGCCAAGCGTCTGTCCTTCTTCTGGGATCAGGGCAAGAACTACTTCATGGAAGTAGCCAAGATGAGGGCTGCCAGAGTGCTGTGGGCTAAGATTCTGAAAGGCTTTGGCGCCAAAAATCCGAAGTCCATGGCTCTTCGTACCCATTCGCAGACCTCCGGCTGGTCCCTTACCGAACAGGATCCTTTCAACAATATCACCAGAACCTGTATGGAAGCCATGTCCGCAGCCCTGGGCCACACCCAGTCCCTGCACACTAATGCCCTGGACGAAGCCATCGCGCTGCCTACAGACTTCTCCGCCCGTCTGGCAAGAAATACCCAGCTCTATATCCAGGATGAAACGAAGGTCTGCAAGATTATTGACCCCTGGGGCGGCTCCTACTATCTGGAATACCTGACCAATGAAATGATTAAACGGTCCTGGGCCCATATCCAGGAAGTGGAATCCCTGGGTGGCATGGCCAAGGCTATTGCCACAGGCCTTCCGAAGATGCGTATCGAGGAATGCGCTGCCCGCCGCCAGGCTGACATTGATTCCGGCAGAGAAACCATTGTAGGCCTGAACAAGTATCGTCTGGCCAAGGAAGACCCGTTGAACGTACTCTCCATTGACAATACCGCCGTACGGAATGCGCAGATTAAACGCCTTGAGAAACTCCGCTCCATCCGGGACCCCGAAAAAGTACGCCGGGACCTGGAGCACATTACCAAGTGTGCCGAGAGCAGGGACAATGGCAACCTTCTGGACGCCGCCGTACAGGCAGCCCATGATCGCTGCTCTCTGGGTGAAATTTCCGACGCCGTGGAAAAGGTATCCGGCCGCTACAACGCCACCATCCATACCGTATCCGGCGTGTACTCCAGCGAATTCCAGGATAACGGCCAGTTTGACAAGGCTAAGACACTGATTGAAGAATTCGATAAACTCGAAGGCCGCCGTCCCCGTATCTTCTTCTGCAAGATGGGTCAGGACGGTCATGACAGAGGCCAGAAGGTACTGGCATCCTCCTTTGCCGACATGGGCTGGGACGTGGACGTAGGTCCCCTGTTCCAGACACCGGAAGAAGCGGCCCAGGATGCCGTAGATAACGATGTTCATATTGTTGGCTTCTCCTCTTTGGCTGCAGGACACAAGACACTGCTTCCAGCCCTGGTGGAAGAACTGAAGAAACGGGGCCGCAGCGATATCCTCGTCTGCATTGGCGGCGTTATCCCGCCCCAGGATTACCAGTATCTCTATGACCATGGCGCCACTGCTATCTTTGGACCGGGCACCAACATTCCGAAGTGCTGCATCGAACTTCTGCAGATTCTTGTGGACCGTGCCAAAGCCGAAGCCAGGGAAGGATAAGGTAAGCGCTTATGCCTGATAACGATGATGACCTGAGACCCAGCTGGGTGCCGAAGGAAAAGAACCCTGAATTTGCCTGTACCGTTATGCGCGGCATTGACAGTGCCGTGAACAGCGTTACCAGTGCCAAGTATTACCCAAAGGAAAATCTCCGCCGCATACCGCTTCGGAAAAAAATGAGCGTGGAAGAATATGTGGAAGGCGTGAAGAAGGGGGACCGTATGATTCTGGCCAAGGCCATTACCCTCATTGAGAGTAATGCCCCCAAAGACTTCGACAAGGCCCAGCGGGTCCTGCAGGCACTCCTTCCCAGGACGGGACATTCCCTCCGTATCGGCATCACCGGTGTTCCCGGCGCAGGCAAGAGTACATTCATCGAAGCCTTCGGGCAGCTTCTCTGTCAGCAGGGCTATAAAGTAGCCGTGCTGGCGGTGGACCCTACCAGCTCCATCACCGGCGGTTCCATTCTGGGCGATAAGACCAGGATGCAGAAACTGTCCCGGGAACCGAACTGTTTCATCAGGCCCTCTCCCTCCGGCGGTACTCTGGGAGGCGTGGCCAGAAAGAGCCGTGAAACCATGATGCTCTGCGAAGCGGCAGGCTGTGATGTGATCCTGGTAGAAACCGTAGGCGTAGGCCAGTCAGAAACCACAGTCCGTTCCATGGTAGATTTCTTTATGCTGGTGGTTCTTACCGGTGCCGGCGATGACCTTCAGGGCATCAAGAAAGGCATTATGGAACTGGCCGATGCCATCGTGGTGAACAAGGCCGATGGAGACAATCTGGAAAGAGCTAAGGTTACCCAGGGAGAATACGAACGGATGGTGGAATTTATCCGCCCCGCTACGGAAGGCTGGAAAACCCATGCCTACCGCTGCTCTGCTCTGCAGAAAACGGGACTTCTGGAATTGTGGGCGGTGATGCGGGAATTTGAAAAGGTGACGAAAAAATCCGGCGCCTTTGAAAACCGCCGCCAGCGCCAGATCATCGCCTGGGTCAAAACCATGATTGACGAGCATCTGCACAATCTCTTCTATGAAGACCCTGTCATCAAAGGCAGACTTCCGGAAGTGAGGGCAGCCGTGCTGGCAGGGGTGGTATCACCCAGCCAGGCAGTGGCGGAACTGATCAAGACCTTCGATCTTGATCGCGCCGCCGCCCGCCATTTGGATTCATAAGGAAATCCGACCTGCGAAAAGGGGGAGCGTCCATTACGGGGCCGCTCCCCCTTTCGCTAAGTCCAAAGTCAAGGAGGAAATCATGTATATCAATGGAGCATTCATGAAAGAACTGTACCTGGCGGGAGGACCCTACTACGGACTGCAGGAGGTTTTCTCCCGGGTCAAAGGCGTGGCCCGGGTACGGGCAGGTTTTGCCAACTGCAGCAGCGACTCCCCTTCAAAGGAAGACATATACAGCGGGAAAGTGGAAGGCAGGGAATGCATACAGGTCATTTACAATCCGAAGAAAATCGACATTGTCAGCCTCCTTTCCCTCTTCTTTACCATAATCAACCCCTATACTGACGGCATCCAGGGGAAAGCCGAGGGGCCTCAGTTCCGAAGCGGCGTTTACTATACCAGCCGTGAAGATACCATGCAGATCAGCTATTACCTGACATTCCTGCAGAACCGCGGCATCCACCGCCGCATGACCGACGATGCAGTGGTATTTAATGCATTTGAAGGAGAAGGCGGAAGGCGGCCGCCGATTCGGACGGAAATGAAGAGGCTGGAAAACTTCTATGAAGCGCCGGAAGAAGAACAGTACTTCCTGAGAAAGCACCCCGGCACCTACACGCCCATTCATATAGATCTTCTGGAAGAACTGGGAACCATTGGGAAAGTGGAGAATGAAAGGAAGTAAGACTCCTGTTTCCGCCATCCGCCATGGAAAGCCATGATTTCAAGCCTTGGAAGGATGGATTGCTCCTAGGCACTTACCATCTGCGTCCTGTTCATTTGACAGGGCAGGCAGAACGGCTATAATAAGGACTGACAGTTATTCATTGAAAAGAAACGGCAGTGAATCATGCCGTTTCTTTTATTGTGAGGAGAAGAAACCATGGAAATATTTACACTGCAGTTCTGGCTCAGCGTAGGAGCCATTATATTGATGGATTTATCCCTGGGCGGTGATAACGCGGTGGTCATTGCCATGGCGTCCAACCGCCTGCCGGAAAAGGAGCGGAAGAAAGCCATCCTCATCGGCACCATAGGCGCCGTAGGCCTCCGTATGGCTCTGACAGCTGTGGCCGTATGGCTTCTTACCATTCCCTATCTCCAGGTACTGGGCGGCATCCTCCTGATTCCCATTGCCATTCATCTGCTGGCACCGGGCGATGAAGATCCCCATATAGAAGCATCCGATAATCTGTGGACGGCGGTGAAAACCATTATTCTGGCAGATTTCCTCATGTCCATCGACAATATCCTCTCTGTCGCCGGTGCTGCCAATGGCGATTTCCTTCTGGTAATCTTCGGCCTCATGGTGAGCATCCCCATCATCGTCATGGGCAGCCAGCTCATAGGAAAAGTACTGGACCGCTTCCCCTTCCTCATGTACGCCGGCGCCGCCATGATCGGCTGGACCTCCGGCACCATGTTCCTCCACGACAAGGTGCTGGGCCCGGTGATTACCGCTGCTTTTGGCAGCTGGATAGAAACGGGCCTCCCCGCTTTCCTGGCCCTGGCGGTCTGCGTCCTGGGATACTTGAAAAGCCACAGGAAATAAAAATCTCCACGTCAAAAAGGCCTCACAGATAGCTGTGAAGCCTTTTATCGTGGAAAAGAACACACCACATGGCAGGCATTCCATATCCTGCCTTACCCCTGGCCGATGTATGCTTTTCCTATTTCCTTGGTTTCAGTGCACTGAAGGGAAACGGCCTTCCTGCTTCCATCCCCTCCCTCCTGCTCCATGGATGGGCGCCTGCAGGATTTCTGAGAGGATTTTGCCGGTTGGCTGTTTCTATAGGGATAGTCATGGAGAAGGGGAAGGCGTATCAGCCCGGAGAGAGTCTATGCCAGGAATCGATTTTTTATCCTGCTGGTATATGGTCAAAGGGGCCAGGAAAGAGGTGACCCTGGCGCCCTGGAGAGTCTTTCTGACCGAAAATGCTCCTGCGCAGGCAAGGCCATCATGCAATGGAGATAGAACTCTTCCAATTCCAGTATATTATCCCTTTTTCTCAATGCACCCCATATAGACTATGCTAATTTTGCAAAGAGTACCTTATTTATGGAACTTCACCTTTTTTGCTGACACATAAGGTGATATGATAGGAAATGTAATTAAATCATCGAAAAAGAGAGGAAGACCGTTTTTCGTGCCTTCCCCTGGAACCGCAGAGGCGGTTCTTTCATTTCCAAAAGGGGGATGTTTATGAATATACATGAGTATCAGAGCAAGGCCATTATGAAGGAATATGGCATTCATGTGCCCGAAGGATATCCCGCATTCACCGTAGAGGATGCGGTGGCTGCAGCGAAGCGTATCGGCACACCGGTGGTGGTTGTGAAGGCCCAGATCCATGCCGGCGGCCGCGGAGAGGCGGGAGGCGTCAAGCTGGCTCATTCTCTGGAAGAAGTGAGAAAATATGCCAAAGAGCTTCTGGGCAGCATCCTTGTTACCCGTCAGACCGGGCCCCAGGGAAAGAAAGTGAATCGTCTTCTCATCGAAGCAGGCGCCCACATCAAGAAGGAATATTATATTTCCTTTGTGGTGGACAGGGAATCCCGGTGCGTGGTGATGATGGCTTCCGAGTCCGGCGGCATGGCCATCGAAGATGTGGCTGCTGAAAATCCCGAGGCCATTCTGAAGGAATATATCGATCCTGCCATCGGCCTAGCCGATTTCCAGGCCAACCGCATGGCGTATGCTCTTCATATGGAGCAGGCGGTGGTGCCGAAGGCGAAGACTTTTATGAAATATCTGTACAAGCTGTTTGTGGATAAGGACTGCTCCCTGGCAGAATGCAATCCCCTGGTGGTGACAGAGGAAAATGAAGTGCTGGCTTTGGATGCCAAGCTGAATTTTGATGACAGTACCCTGTCCCGTCATCCGGAAATCGTGGCTCTCCGGGATATTACAGAAGAGGATCAGAAGGAAAGAGAAGCGGCGGCAGAAGGATTGAACTATGTAAACCTGGGCGGCGATGTGGCCTGCATGGTGAACGGTGCCGGCCTGGCTATGGCTACGGTGGATATTATTAAGGAAAACGGAGGAGAACCGGCCAATTTCCTGGATGTAGGCGGCGATTCCACACCGGAGAAAATCGTAGCTGCTTTCAAAATCATGCTGGAAGATGACCAGGTGCATGGCATTCTGATCAATATTTTCGGCGGCATCAATAAATGCGATGTCATTGCCACAGGCATTGTGGAGGCAGCGGCTCTCCTTTCCGGCGGAAAGGAAGAGTTCCCCATTCCCGTGGTGGTGCGTCTGGAAGGACGGAATGTGGAAAAAGGACGAAAGATTCTGGAGGAAGCCCACATTGTGAACCTTTTCCCTGCTTCTTCCATGGATGAGGGCGCTAAGAAAGTGATTCGCCTGGCGAAAGAGTAGAAGGAAAAGAAATAAGGAGGGCTGGTTATGAGCATATTAATCCATAAAGATACGAAGGTTATTGTACAGGGCATTACCGGCAGGGCAGCCCGTTTCCATACAGAACAGATGCAGGCTTACGGTACGAATATCGTAGGCGGTACGGCACCGGGAAAGGCGGGCCAGGTGTGCTGCGGTGTTCCCGTGTTCAATACGGTGAGAGACGCAGTGGCTGTGACCGGCGCCAATGCATCCGTCATTTTCGTGCCGGCTCCTTTTGCAGCTGATGCCATTCTGGAAGCGGTGGAAGCAGGTCTTGACCTGGTGGTATGCATCACAGAGCATATTCCTGTGGAAGACATGGTAAAGGTGCATCGCTATATGGAAGGGAAAAAGACCCGTCTCATCGGGCCGAACTGTCCCGGCATCATTTCTGTGGACGAAGCCAATATCGGCATCATTCCCTCCCAGATTTATAAAAAAGGCCATGTAGGTGTCGTATCCAAATCCGGTACATTGACCTACGAAGCCACCTTCCAGCTCACAGAGGCAGGCATTGGACAGACTACGGCCATCGGCATCGGCGGTGACCCCATCAAGGGGATGGATTTCATTGATACCCTGACCCTTTTCAATGAAGATCCGGAAACGGAAGCGGTGCTTATGATTGGTGAAATCGGCGGTAATGCAGAGGAAAGGGCGGCTCAGTGGATCAGGGAACATATGAAGAAGCCTGTGGCTGCTTTCATCGCAGGCCGCATGGCGCCTCCAGGAAAGCGCATGGGTCATGCGGGGGCCATCATTTCCGGCGGCAAGGGCACGGCGGCTGAAAAGATTGCTGCCTTGAATGCCGTAGGCATTCCGGTGGCCAGAACCGTAGCGGATATCGGAGAAACGGTCATCAAACTGCTGAAGGAAAAGGGCATTTATGAGGACTGCCATACCTGCTGACGGGCCAAATTAATAAAAAACTGACTTCATGGTGGAATGTGATTCTGCCAGGAAGTCAGTTTTTTTATGGATTCATATAGTTTTTTATAATCATCAGCCCTCTGCGAAGACGGGCCGCATTTCCGGCAGAGCACAGGGATACGCGGAGAAAACTGCTTTCTTCGTGGTTTAAAGTCATAAAACGGCCGGATGGAAGAAAATCGGGTCCGCCTTGGCGGCAGGGCGGCGCTGTATTCGATTGCGGAAATTGCAGATACAGTGAAGGGGCTGTAATAGAAACGGACTTGACGAAGCCTCTCCTTTCCGCTATTGTAAGGATAAGTCTTTAGGAAGCGGAGGAAGGCAGTATGTTCTCAAAATTTCAGGATTTTCTTCTGGTGGTGGTTCTCTTCTACTCCATTTACCGTATCGGCTTTGGAGGAGGCGTCACTACGGTGAACCTCTTCATCCTTCTCTGTGCCGTGGTGGCGGTCATTTCCATGGCCCTCAAACGGAGCGGTGCCTATGACAGGGCCCACAAGCAGAGGGAAGAGGCTATGAAGAAAAAAGAGGAAAATAAGGAAAAATAAAAAGAGCCGGAAAGGCTCTTTTTTTCATGGAAAATAGGAGGGATAGCCGTTATCGGCTATCGGCTGTCGGCTATCGGCTATCGGCTATCGGCTATCGGCTGTCGGCTGTCGGCTATCGGCTGTCCGCTATCCGCTGGCTGCCGGGTGCTTTTACTAATGAACCATTATAGGTTCCCCGTGGTCGTCTTGGGGTGGAAAGGCCTGCTATCTTCCGCCGCCTGCGGCGCTGCCTTTTCTCAAAGGAAGGGGGCTTTAGCACTTTGTCATGCAATACTGGAGACAGAAGGGTAAGCATGTCATATTGACTTTATAATCATTGCTGCCAAAGGCGGAAATCCACAACCCTTTGAACCTTTTGAACCCTCTGAACCCTATGAACCCTCCGCGCCCTGCGGGCGCGACCCGGTCATTTCGTCGAAGGGAATGCCCTTTGTATCCTGCTTATGGTCGGAAATGAAAAGGGTGAGAATGGTATCATCCTGTTCCATCAGAACGGCAGTAATGTAGATGAGCTGGGTCATACCGCCCTGGGTCAAAAGAAAGCTGGCAGTGCCCTGCTGGAAGGGGCGGCCCGCCGCATCCGTTTTCTCTTCCCATCCGGTGAACTGCTTCAGACGGATATGGGATTTGTCTGTATTGGTCAAGGAGGCCAGACGTCCTTCCGAAAGGCTTTCCCGAAGGCGGTCTTTCCACAGAGCCCCCTGGTCAGAGGGAATGGAAAGGCGGATGCGGTATCCGCCGTAGTAGTGTCTTCCCTGGCAGCGGACCTGCTCCAAAGAAGCTTCCCTTCCCAGAGAGACAATGAGACTAGCCAGCTCTTCATGGTATTCCGGATGATCAGGGAAAAGGGGAAGCGATTCCATTTCATGGGCCAGTTTTTCTTCCAGATCCTCCCGGGCAAAGAATTCTTTCATTTTCTTCCCTATAAAGCTGTCGTCCGCAGAGGTGACAGTGATGGAGGTCTCCATCATTCTGGCGTATCGACCGGAAAAGGTGAGGGCGTTTAAGAGGATAATGCCTGCCACCGCCAGAATGGAGGCCAGGGTAATCAGTACTTTTCTCATGGTAGTCCTTTCTTGTGGATTCATTATACCATGAGAGCACTGCCGTATGGCTGGAGGGGATTTTGGGTGGCCCAGCGGTCTGGTCCTGCGTCGCTTATGGTATGGACTGCAATGCTTTTTGGCCGGCTGGTATGTAGGGGCTTAGAGTTTCCATCGATGCGTACCGGGATTCTTCGAGGCGTTTGGAATGACTGTGTCCGGCAGGGCCGTAAAACCCTGACGCAAAGCTCCGCCAACCTATCCCTTCCGAACTTACAACCGGGCCTTCCCTTTTTGTCAAACAGTGGGGATTATGATAAAATTAAAAACATAGGAAAGCGGCAGAGGCGGCGGCTTCTCCCGGAAAGAGGTGCTTTTTCATGAATCCGGATTTAGACATAGTAAGAAAAATCAATGGGCTGGCCGGCAGGGTGCGGCCCTTTGACCTGATGATGGATCTGATTGCCCGCTACGGGCATTGGGCATTTGTGATTTACGGCCTGTTTCTCTGGTTTACCCCTGGGAAAGATCGGGAGGTGCGGCGGCGCTGCTGCATTCTTTCGTTCCTGGGCGTATGCGTGGCGTCTCTGATTTCCTTTGCCCTTGGCAAAATATGGTTCAGAAAACGGCCGTTTACCCGGGATTACCGGATATGGAACTTTACAGGCCATAAGGCCAATGCGTCTTTTCCCAGCAACCATACCATGAACGGTGCGGTGGTGGTGATGGAGCTTCTATCCATGCACATGAAGGGATCCAGGCTGATGACCTTCATGGCCATGATTCTGGCCTTTTCCAGACTTTTTGCAGGGGTTCACTATCCCAGCGATCTTCTGGGCGGCACGGCCGTGGCTTTCCTGGTACACCGCGCCCTGCAGTCCATAGCCCATTCTCCTTTTATCCGCTTTCTCACCGTGATTTCTTCGCTCATCAGTGATGAAGCTATTCGCAGAATCAGAGGGCGGTGATTGGGATGGCAGGAGATAAGAGTGACAGAGGAAGCAAGATGTCCATTATGCGGATCGCGCAGGTCCTCCTTCGGGAGTCGGACCGGGACCATCCGCTGACCCAGCAGGAAATCCTTGATTTCATGGAAACGAAGTATGCCATGACGGTGAGCCGGAAGTCCATCGGCCGGAACCTGAGCCGCCTGAAGGAAGCGGGGCTTCCTGTGGTGTGCCGGGAAGTGACCCGGGTGGTGAACGGTAAGGAAGCACCGCTCGCTTTGGACTGGTACTGGGACCATGTACTATCCCAGGATGATCTGAAAGTACTGATAGACCTTCTCTATTTCTCCCATCTGCCTGCCCAGCAGGTCCGGCAGCTGTCGGAAAAGTTGAAACGGCTCCAGAGCCGCACTTTTGACGACGGAAAGGAAAATATAAAGAACCTGCCTGCTCTGGGACGGCCGGGAGAGTCGGGAGAGGTGCTGGCCCTTCTGACCCGGGCCCTGTCCCAGAAGAAACAGGTTTCCTTTTACTATGACCATTATGAGGTGGACGGGAAAAAGCACCATGGCTACACGGTGTCCGGCGAAGACAAGCTGTATCGGGTGAGTCCCTATCACCTGGTGGCCTCCGATGATCGCTATTTCCTTCTGGGCAATGAGGAAGGAAGCGAGGGCATTTCCGTTTTTAAGACCGATATGATGTCTGATGTGACGGTGACAGAAGAGCTGGCGCGGCTGCAGACATCTCTGGAAAGCGTGGCGCAGGGCGGAAAGCTCTTATCTTCGCTCTTCGCTTATCACGGCCTGTATACAGGCGATCCGGTGCCATGCACCTTTGAGGCCGACTGGCATCTCATGAGTGACATTGTAGATGATTTTGGCAAGGCGGCCCATCTGGTGTCGGCCCGTCAGGACCTGGTGACGGTGGAAGTGACCATTCCCGCATCCGCCATGAAGGCCTGGGCCCTGAAGCATGCGCCGCTGGTGAAGGTGACGGCGCCGTCATATCTGGTGAAGGAGGTCAAGGAGGCGGCTGACGGCCTCTGCCGTCTCTATGGAGCACCATGATGATTGTAGAAATCCTTTTGGCCCTTCTTTTGCTGGTGATCCTTCTCCTGGTTCTTCCTTTTTCCTATTCCCTTTCCTTTGAAAAATGGAAACTGGAAATCCGGATATCCCTCCTTTTAGGACTGATTTCGAAAAGGAAGACCTTTTCCCTCCATCATGAAGAGACATCGGAAGAAGGGGAGGACTCTGAAAAGGCCCTGGAAGAGCTGGATGCAGCCCTGGATACCTTAGAGGAAAGGGTGAAGGACCGCGAAGAGGCCTCTGCAGAGAGAAATCCAGTAGAAAAGGCAGCGCCTCTGGAGGTGGGGGAAGAAGAAAAAGGGAAAGAGGTTCCCCTTTCTGGAAAGAAGTTTTTCCGAGAGGAAGAGTTTTCAAGCTCCGGAGAAAAAAAGGGGCCCTCCTATCTTTCCCAGGTCTGCTTTGCCCTGGAAAATGGTCTGGCAGAGCGGTTTCTGGAAAGTCTCTCTCTTTTGATTTCCCATGGATTTCCCCGGACTCTGGAGTTCAAAGGGGGGCTTGGGCTGGGAGACCCCATGCCCACCGGTGTCCTTTGCGGTATGGTTTATGCCTTCCTGCCGAAGGCGGCAGAAGAAATCCGGTGGAATTATGTGGATAAAGAGTGTACACTGACAGGGAAGAGTGAGGGAAGGCTCATTCCGCTGTATGTGCTGTATATACTGATCAAACTTGCCCTGTCCAAACCGGCAAGAGAATTCTGGCATTTCAGACAAGGGGGAAATGACAATGGATGATGAAGTAAGAAAACAGATTTTTGATGATTTCAAAAAAATGATTACCACAGAATCGGTGGTAGGAGAGCCCATCTATCTGGGAGACGCCACCATCGTTCCTTTCGTGGACATTTCCTTCGGCTTCGGCAGCGGCGCCCATGGCGGAAATACCTCCGGCGGCGCCGGCGGCGGAAAGGTGACACCTACGGCAGTGCTCATTATGAAGGGGGAAAGGGTGGAGCTCTTCTCCATTAAGAATGCCACTGCCAATGGAACCATTGATAAGGTTATCAATATGGTGCCGGAAGTGATTTCCCATTTCACCAGAAAGAAGGAAAAGAAGGAAGAAGTGCGGGAGGCCGCTTTGAAGGAAGCCAAGGAGGCCATGGCGGAAGAAGCGGAAACGGCGGCCATTGAAGCCAAGGGAAAATAAACCGTTTTACCCGTAATAGAGGATTTGCAAGAAATCCCGGACAGGCCATTGACACCTGTCGATTCTTTGATTAGAATTAAGCTATGCTTATCTGGTAAGCACTGATTCATCTGAAAAATGATGACGTCGGCGCTTCCCTTGAGTCTCCCGAACAATGGGGGCGCAGTTAGGAGGATACTATGAAAATGAATAAAGCAGTAGCAGCTGCAGCTGCTGGTATGATCGCATTCGGTGCCATGTTTTCTGCTTCCGCAGCAGGCATTGGCTATGTAAATTCTAATGCTCTTCTGCAGGCTCATCCGAAAATGCAGAAAGCTCAGCTTGACATGAGAACTGCTGCCCAGAAGGCAGAAGCATCATTCAAGAGCCGCAGTGCCGGCAAGACTGACCAGGAAAAACAGCAGATTGCCACGGAACTGCAGAAAGAAATGGACCAGAAAGAAAGAGCTGCCATGCAGCCTATCCTTTCCGACATTATGAAAGCCATCCAGCAGGTTCGCCAGGAAAAGGGTCTGGATGTGATCCTTGAACAGGGTGCTGTCGTAGACGGCGGTGTAGATGTAACTTCTGCCGTTGCCCAGAAACTTTCAAAATAATGAGTAAAGGAAACGACGCAGCTGCGGCTGCGCCGTTTTTTTCTTTTTGAATACTATGTGTTTATCAAAAAAGGGAGATACACTATGGATAAACTGACGGCTTTATGCAAAGCCATGATTACTTATGACAAAGGGGATCCCCGGCGGATTCACCATTTCCTGAAGGTTCACGCTTTTGCTGCCCAGATCGGCAGGGAGGAAGGGCTCGATGAAAAGACCCTTTTCCTTCTGGAAGCAGCTGCTTATGTGCATGATATCGGCATCCATGAAGGAGAGAGACGGTTTGGCAGGAATGATGGCCAGATCCAGCAGGAACTGGGGCCTGATGAAGCCCGTCCCATGCTGGAAGAGCTGGGATTTGAAAAGGAAGATGTGGACCGTATCTGCTGGCTGGTAGCCCATCATCATTCCTATGGCAGCATTGACGGCCCCGATGCCCAGATCCTGGCAGAAGCGGATATGCTGGTGAACCAGTATGAAGACGGTGCGCCGCTGAAGCAGAACGAAGCACTGTACCACCGCCTTTATAAAACGGAATCGGGCAAGAGAATGTTCAGGGAACTGTATTTTGACACCTACGAGGGAATCAAAAAGTGAGAGATACATCCCTGGTGTATCCGGTGCGGGACGATGGATCCATCCTCCTGGGGCGGAAAAGGCGGGGCATGGGATATGGGAAATGGAACGGCTTTGGCGGGAAAATAGAGCCCGGCGAGACCATGCGCCAATGCGCCTGCCGTGAGCTTTTTGAAGAATGCGGCCTTATCATGGCGCCGGAGAAGCTCATCATGGCAGCAGATCTCTATTTCCATCAGCCTTCGGATCCCGAATGGTCCCATGGGGGTATTGTATACTTTGCCCGGGGATGGGAGGGAAGTCCCCATTTGTCTGATGAAATGGAACCCCGCTGGTTCCGGGTGGAAGATTTCCCCTATGAAGACATGTGGATGGCCGATAAGGTTTGGCTTCCCATGATTCTTTCGGGAAAGAGAATCCGGGGGACCATTTATTTTGCAGAAGACGGGGAAAAGGTTTTTGATTATGATTTCCAGGAGATGACATGATGGAGGAAAAGAAAGGGGAGGGAAACTGGCAGGAAAGGCTCCTTGCCTGGTTTGACAGCCACAAAAGGGACCTTCCCTGGCGGGAAGATAAACCCCGGAATCCCTACCATGTATGGATTTCTGAAATCATGCTGCAGCAGACCCGGACGGAAGCAGTGAAGCCTTATTTCAACAGCTGGATGGAGCGGTTTCCCACCATTTCCGCCCTGGCCAGGGCTAAGGAAAGCGAGGTGCTCCACCAGTGGCAGGGCCTTGGCTACTACAGCCGCGCCAGAAATATCCATAAAGCCGCCATGGAAATGGCAGAAACCTATGGCGGCCGCCTGCCGGACAGGAAGGAAGATATCCTTTCCCTGCCGGGCATCGGAAGCTATACGGCCGGTGCCATCCTTTCCATGGCCTATGGGAAGCGGGAGGGCGCCATCGACGGCAATGTGCTCCGCGTCTATGCCCGCCTCTACCAGGTGGAAGAGGATATTTTAAAGAGCCGGGGCAGGAAGGAAATCGAAGCTCTGGTGAATGAAACTCTGCCGGATCGAGCCGGCGATTTCAATGAAGCTTTAATGGATCTGGGCGCAGATATCTGCATACCAAAGAATCCCCGCTGCAGCCTCTGCCCTCTGGCGGAAGACTGCGCAGCCTTTAGACATGGAAAAGAAAAGGAACTGCCCTTCCGCACGCCGAAAAAGCCGCCGAAAGAAGAACAGGCGGCCTGCGGCATCTGGATCAGGGAGGGAAAGGTACTTCTCCACAAAAGGCCGGCCCGGGGCATGCTGGCTTCCATGTGGGAATTTCCCATGGCCCTTGGAGAAACGGAAGGGGAAGCCAGAAAAGGGCTGGAACAGCTTCTCTCTGGAAAAGCAGAAGATTTCCTCTGGAAATATAAACATGTTTTCACCCATCGCGTCTGGCATATGAAGGCCTATCCTGTCAAAGAAGGGGCAGTGCCGGAAGGGGAATACCGCTGGTTTTCGCCGGAAGAATACAGGGAAATCCCCCTGGCCGGGCCCCATGCAAGGCTGGCGGCCTTCGTGGAGAAAATAGTGTACTAGTGTACTAGTGTGCTAGTGGGCTGGTGGACTAGTGAACTAGTTGGCATTACTAACGGCAGGTACCCGGATTCTTCGCTCCGCTCAGTATGACCGCAGGGGCGGGGAGAGGGCACGTAACGCAGGCTATAATTGCGGCGCAGCCGCCACCACACCCTTGCAGCCGCAGGCTGCGTGAAACCTTAGAACCTTTAGAACCTTCGGGGCCGAAGGCGCCGTCAACCTTCCCCACTGAGCCTTCTGAACCTTTTTAACCGGGGACCGCAAATCACCAAAGGAAGTGATACCATTGTTTGAACGGATGATTCTGACCATTTTTTCCCTGCTGGGAATTCTGAACGGCGCCTTTCTGTCCGTAATTTTCAGGAGAAAACGGTTTTATTTCTACATGGCAGGAAGCTGGCTCATTTCTTTTCTTTCAGCCGCCTATTTCCTCTGGTATGCCAGAGGCTATGAGGGACTGGGACTTTGGTCCCTCTATGTGGGATATCTGGCCTGCGGGCTCATGGTGGCAGAAATCATAGCCCTTCCCTGCCTGTTCATCCTGTCCCTTCTGTCCATGCCCCAGAGGTTTTTGAAGGGGACTCGCAGGCTGGCTCTCGGTGTCCTTCTTCTGGCGGCCGGGACAGGCCTGTATGGCGCCATTGACGGCAATACCAGCGAGAAGGTGGAGCATCTGGATGTCTATGTGGAAGGGCTTCCGCCTGCCTTTGAGGGATACAAGGCAGCCCAGATGACGGATACCCACATCGGCCCCTATTTCCGGTATACCGATCTTCCCGGCGAGATTGACCGGGCCAGGAGCGAAGGGGCACAGGTGCTTTTCTTTACGGGAGATCTCATCGATGATATCCGCCATATGCCTGAGGCTGCCGATACGCTGAAGGAGAAGTACCCTGCCTTTCCTGACGGCATTTACTATGTGTGGGGAAATCATGAGTATTACCGGGGGAAGGATTATATTGAAAAGGAGCTTCTGAAGACGCCAGTGAAGCTTCTGGTGAATGACCATGATGCGATTACAAGGGACGGGGAGTCCCTCTATGTGGCCGGTGTCGATTATCCCTGGTCCCGGGGAAGGGCTATGGAGATAGAAATGGATTCCATGACTGATGAAGCGTTCCGCGGGATTCCAAAGGGGGCACCGGTGGTGCTTCTGGCTCATCATTCCGCATTCCTGGATGAAGGGTTCCGGAAAGGGGCGGCCATCACCCTGACCGGCCATACCCACGGCACCCAGTTCGGCCTTTTCGGCAGGCCCATCATTACGCCCTTCACCTATACCCGGGGGATCTACAGTGATGGAAAGAATGTGGGCTACGTGTCCCGGGGCGACGCCAGCTGGTTCCCCTTCCGATTCAGCTGCCCCAGGGAGCTTGTGATTATTACGTTCCATAGAAAATAAAAAAGGCTTTGAAGAAATGATTTCCATTTCTTCAAAGCCTTTTTTCATGGATTCAGCTTTTGGAGGAGGACAGGGTGGTGTCGATCTTATTTTCCGGTTTCTGGGAAATCTGTACGATTTCACTCCGAATCTGCTCCATTTCATCATTGTTGTCCTGGGTGAGAGCCTGGAGGGTGACCGCCGTTTTATCGGCATTGGTCAGAGGGGTTTCAATGGTTTTGGACATGGTATTGTAGGACAGGGCGATTTCTCTGCCGCCCTTGTCGGGGGTAATCACCAGACGGCCGCCGTCTACGGTGCCCGTGCCGGCCAGGGAACCGTTGACTTCCTTGCTGCCCTGCTGCACTTTATGTTCTACCGTAATGGTTTTATCATCGTTTTTGGTAAAGGTAAGGGTTTCCAGGTTCCGTATATGGTCGCCGGACCAGTTCACCCCTGCGTCCTGCACGCCCCACCAGGTGCCCTGCCAGGGACCGCCGCTGAGAAAATGGACGTAGGCGAAAAAGCCGCCGCCCGCCAGGAGTACGATGGCAATCACAATGGCTGCCAGGTATTTCTTCATGATTCCACATCCTTCAGATAAAAAGAGTCTATGCCTTATTATATAAAAAAATATGAATGAATAAAAGAGAGAAATTTTCATTTTCTTGAAATGACTGAAACGGGGTTTCCAGCGTCTTAAACGGATTTCAACATCTGTGTGATAAAAATGGAAAAGGGCCTGTAAACGCATTTAAATGGCCCTGGAAGCCATTTTATGGTATAATACCTATAAGCAAAGTAAGTTCCCAAAGGACTGACAGGGCTTCCTGAAGTCCTTATTTTTATGCCTCATCAAAGGAGGACCTATGGATTCCATTGAATGGAAGGAAGGAAAAATCATCAATACCCCTCTGGAAGGGCAGATGAAAAATTCCTACATTGACTATGCCATGTCCGTCATCGTCACCCGTGCGCTGCCGGATGTGCGGGATGGTCTGAAACCGGTTCACCGCCGCATTCTCTATGCCATGAGTGAAGCCGGCATGCTTCCGAATAAGCCTTACAAGAAATCGGCCCGTATCGTGGGCGATGTACTCGGTAAATTTCATCCCCATGGCGATTCTGCGGTATATGAATCGGCCGTCCGCATGGCCCAGGATTTCTCTACCCGCTACCCCCTGGTAGACGGCCACGGCAACTTCGGCTCCGTGGATGGTGACTCTCCGGCGGCTATGCGTTATACGGAAATGCGTATGTCCAAAATCACCCTGGAAATGCTTCGGGATATTGATAAGAACACCGTGGACTTCATGCCCAACTACGACGGTTCCCTGCAGGAACCGGTGGTGCTTCCTTCCCGTATCCCCAACCTTCTGGTGAACGGCTCCTACGGCATTGCCGTAGGCATGGCTACGAATATTCCGCCCCACAACCTGTCGGAAGTGGTGGATGGGCTTTCCGCCATGATTGACGATCCCGATATTTCCATCGAAGGGCTGATGAAATACATCAAAGGCCCTGATTTCCCGACTGCCGGCATTATCATGGGCCGGAAGGGCATCGAAGATGCCTACCGCACTGGCCGCGGTTCCATTACCGTCCGTGCCAAAACCGCCATCGAAGATATGCCGAAGGGCAAGCACCGTATCGTGGTGACTGAACTTCCTTACCAGGTGAACAAAGCCCGCCTCATCTCCTCCATTGCAGACCTGCAGCGGCAGAAGGTGCTTGACGGCATCACCATGCTTCGGGATGAATCGGACCGCACGGGCATGCGTATTGCTATTGAACTACGTGCCGACGTAAGCCCGGAAATCATGCTGAACAATCTCTTCAAGCATACCCAGATGCAGATTAATTTCGGTGCCATCATGCTGGCCCTGGTGGACGGCCATCCCCGCATTCTGAACCTGAAGCAGATTCTCTACTACTACCTGAAGCATCAGGAAGAAGTGATTACCAGAAGAAGCCGCTTCGAACTGGATAAGGCCAAAGCCAAGGCCCATATCCTGGAAGGCCTGCTCATTGCACTGGACCATATTGATGAAGTCATCCGCACCATCCGCGAATCCAGAACCGACGAGATTGCAAAGAATGCATTAATGAGCAAGTTCGACCTGTCCGACAAGCAGTCCACCGCTATTCTGGATATGCGCCTGCGCCGCCTGACCGGACTGGAAAGAGACAAACTGGAAGCTGACTACAAGGACGTGAAAGAAACCATTGCTTACTTGGAAGACCTCCTTTCCAGCAGGGACAAAATCATGAACGTGGTAAAGGAAGAACTACAGGACGAAAAGAAGAACTTCGGCGATGACCGGCGCACGGAAATCACCGACGCCCAGGAAGAATTCACCATTACCGACCTGGTGCCCGACGAACCTATGACCATTACCCTGACCAAGCAGAACTACATCAAACGCATGGACTCCGCCGACATCCGGGTACAGAGAAAGGGCGGCCGCGGCGTATCCGGCATGAAGATGAAGGACGAGGACTATGTATGGAAGATACTGAACACCTCCACCCATAACCGCATCCTCTTCTTCACCAACTACGGCAAAGTGTACATGAAGACCGCCATCGACCTGCCCAAGTCCGGCCGCACAGCCAGAGGCAGCGCCCTCATCAACTACATTCCCAGCCTCTCCAAGGGAGAAAGGGTGACGGAACTTCTGGACATTGATGCTGCTGGAGAAGATACGAAGTACCTCCTCATGGTGACCAAGAAGGGCTATGTGAAGAAGACGGAAATCGCGGAATACAGAAACATCAACAAGAATGGCCTCATTGCCATCCGCCTGAATGAAGGGGACGAACTGGTGACAGTGCTCCGCGTGAAAGGTGATGAAGACGTCATCCTGGGCACCCGCTTCGGCATGGCCATCCGCTTCTCCATCAATGACAGCGAAGTCAGGTCTCTCGGCAGAGCTGCTGCCGGCGTCCACGGCATCCGCCTCTCTGAAGTGAAGGGTGTGGAAGATGAAGTGGTAGGCGCTGTCATTGCTGCCGATAAAGACATCTTCACCATCTCCGCCGACGGCAACGCCAAGAGGAACAAGGCCGATGCCTATCGCATCCAGGGAAGAAACGGCATGGGTGTCCGCAACTTTAAGAAGGGCTTCGAAGTGGTGGCTCTGGTGGCTGCCGATGATAATGATGAACTGGTAGGGGTTTCCGAACAGGGCATCACCATCAAGACCAAGGCCAGCCAGATTACCAGCAAAAAAGCCAAGGCAGGACAGGGCGTCATCCTCCAGAGACTGGAAGAGGGCGACCGCATCGCATCTATCGACGTTCTTTCCGGCGATACGGAAAACGAAGAGGAAGAATAAATAGAAATTGAACAAAGAGGCAGTGAAGAATAGCAATCATTTCTTCACTGCCTTTTTTGATTTGCTGATGATACCGTCTGCCAGAGAAAGGAGGCCTTTGCTCAGTCAAGGCACCGCCCATAGGCGGCATCTATATAAAACGGATGGATGCGAAGCGGCAATCCGCAATTCTTCTTTCGTAAACAAAAAAGAGTACCCATGGCCCCAGGCCACCACTAATCAAAGGGTGGAATTATCCAGGGCTGATACTCTTTACACTGTAAGTGTAGCAGATGCGCTTCCACTGGCTGGAGTGGTAGAAAGACGCACCTTCACGATTCCGATGAAGCATGTCGTATTCTTTCTGCCCGGCTTTTGCATTTGGGCACTTTTCCCCCTGCCTATGGACCTTCCCGCAGATTGGACACTCCCTCATCAACATCTCGATAATTCTCCAAAATAAAAGCACCTGCCTTATTGACAGCAAGTGCTCCATTCAGTATTTACGTCTATATCCAACCGTTACTACGGGCGAAACCGTATGTATAGAAGATTAATATTCCTATTCCATAAATTGCGCATAGTGCTGAAATTATCAAAAGTGTTACCGCTAGCGTTCTCCGAAATTTCCATATCAGATGGTCCATGATTGCGCACTTCTTCCTCCCGCAGTTCTTCTGCTTTTATTATATGAAATTCCTGACAGCCTGTCTACGCAAAAGCACGAGGGCGGGCTTTATGTTAAAAATGGGGAATTGCAGCATGATGCCAAAGTTCACCCCGTAAAGAATATGGTTTCTTCGGAAATGACCTCCACCCATACAACAGAAGCCTTTCACAAAAAACTCCATAGCCCTCATTACGCAGGCCTGTGAGACCGGAGAACTCTTTCACACTTCCTTTGAACCGGCCTGCCGGGGGATGGATTCCCTAAATCTCCAGAATATCGTTATATTTCTATATCCCATGTGAAATACAATATATTGTATGCCTTTATGGTATTTGACTCAATACATAGTATATGATACCATGGGTTTATCAAAATTACGGAAACGAGGGATTCTTATGAACCACTGGTACGACAATACAATCAGTCAGGGCATCCTGAAAGAAAAATATTATCATAAAGGAGAAAAGACTCCTCAGGAATTTATGGACCGGGTGAGCTCCATCTTTGACCCGGAGCTGAAAAAGAGGGTCAGAGGCTATCTGGAAGATACCTCCTTCTGCCCCGCAGGCCGTACTCTCTATGCGGCAGGAGCCAAAGGAAAATTCAAGGTATCCATGTCCAACTGCTATATCCTGCCATCGCCGGAGGATAATCTGGAATCCATCTTTCGGGCCAACTATGAAATCGCCCGCATTTTTTCCTATGGCGGCGGCATCGGCATCAATATTTCCAACCTCCGCCCCAAGGGAAGCGAAGTGAGGAACGTGGCCCGCAGCTCCACCGGTGCCGTTTCCTTCCTGAAAATCTTCAACGTTACCGGTGAAGTGATCAGCCAGAACGGACGGCGGGGCGCCATGATGGTGGGCCTCAACTGCAGCCATCCCGACATTTACGAATTCCTCCACATCAAACAGAACGAGGAAAAGCTGTCCTCCATGAACATCAGCATCCTTTTCACCGATGAATTCATGGAAGCCGTGCGGGATGACAAAGAATACAACCTCCATTTCACCGTGGAAGCCACCGGCGAGAAAATCGAAAGAACCATTAAAGCCCGGGAATTCTTCAAAGAATTCTGCGAAACCCAGTGGGACTGGGGAGACCCCGGCGCCATCTTCATCGACCGGATGAACCGGAACCACCTCCTTGCAGGCTACGATGAATACAACATCGAAATCACCAACCCCTGCGGCGAATTCGGCGGCAACGCCTACAATGCCTGCAACCTGGGCAGCGTGAACCTCTACACCATGATTGACGACAAGTTCAGCGCCCACCCCGTATTCAATGAAGAGCGGTTCAAAAAGACCGTGTACGACGGTATTACGGCCCTCGATGAAATCGTGGACTATGGCTATGAAGCGCAGCCCCTGGACGCCAACCGGACCTGCATCGACGACTGGCGTTCCCTGGGCCTCGGCCTCTTCGGCGTGGCGGACGCCCTCATTGCCATGAAACTCACCTACGGTACCAAAGAAGCCAATGACTTCATGGGCCGCGTCATGAAAACCATGCTCCTCACCGCCCTCCGCTCTTCCTGCGACAGGGCAAAGGAAAAAGGCACCTTCGGCCGCTACCGCTGGGAAGCCACAAAGAAATCTCCGATTATGGACATGGTGAAAAACCTGGATCCCGAGCTTTATGAGGACATCCACCAGCATGGCCTTCGGAACGGTACCCTTCTGGCCATTGCTCCCACCGGCACCATCTCTCTCCTCATGGGAAGTTTCTCCGGCGGCTGCGAACCGCTCTACAAGATTTCCTACGAACGGACCACCCATAAAATGGAAGAAGTGCACGGTCATTTCAGAGTTTATGCCCACAGCATTAAAGACCTTCTGGAATACCATCACCTGCCCCTCACTATTTCCGACGAAGAAATCGTGGCCCGCTTCCCCTGGGTCATCGAAAGCCACGACGTGCCTTTCATGAACCGCGTCCGCATGCAGGCGGCCATGCAGAAATACGTGGACAACTCCATCTCCAGCACGGTAAACCTGAAAAACAGTGCCACCCCGGAAGATATCTACCGGATCTACCTCTCTGCCTGGGAAAGCGGATGCAAAGGCATCACCGTTTTCCGTGACGGCTGCCGCCGGGGCAACATCCTGGGCGTAGGGGAAGAAGATAAAAAGGAAATGGAAAAAGAAAGAAAAACGGAAGGCAAAAAAGAGGACAGTCAGGAAGAAACGAACATAATAACAATGAAACCTGTAGATAACACCCCCGAATGCCCCAAATGCCATTCCCACCACATCCATATAGAAGGCCACTGCAGCACCTGCGAAGAATGTGGCTGGTCCGCCTGCGGACTGTGACAGAAAACACACAGGATCCTGCGAAATATAAAAGCCCCTCTCTGCTGTAAGCAGATGGGGGCTTTTGCTATATATAATGCCCCCTGGGTGATAAAGGAACTGGCAGGCCTCTTAGGAAAACTTGCTTTCAATGATCTTCATGAGGCAAAGCTGATGGCAGACCAGAGAAGCCGCCTGGCATACGGCTATTGGCAGAATCACAAGAAAGAAGATTACTGGGAGCTGTTCATTTTATGCAGGTAAATGCTATAGGGCTGAAAGAAAAGCAATGGAAAAGCCCATCTGCAGCACGCAGGTGGGCTTTTTGATGCTTTATTTCAGGCGGCCTTACAGGAGTTTATCAAAGTCTTGGTTCAGTTTCTGTTCTGCAGAGGCCAGTTTCTTTTCAGTCTCTTCTGTCCAGGCTTTGTTGTCGGACAGTTCCTCTTTGGCCATCTGGATCATTTTGTCCAGTTCTGCCGGCTGGGGGCCGCCTTTGACTTTTCTGTTTCTTACAATGGAAGCAGGGTCTTTGGCATGGTTCCATTCTTCTTCTGTCATGGGGAAGCTGCGTGGGAGATTGGGGTCACTTACGGAGACTTTGGCGTAAATGGCCTTGGCGTCTGCATAGGTGAAGTCCCGGGGAGTGATATCATGGGCCCGGGCGTAGGTAACGATTTCACTGGCGAAGTGATGGCCCATGCGGAAGGGGATGCCGTGGTTTTTCATGAGCTCATCGGCAATTTCCTGGGAACAGGTCCAGTCCAGGTTCAGCTCTTCCAGGGAACGGGCAGGATCGATGACCAGGTTATTCAGAATTTTGTCCATGGAGGTGAGGACTTTGGAGGCCTGAGGCATGATGTCCCTGGCGCCGCTCAGGCGGCCGTCAGCCATGCCGGCGGGAATATTATGGGAGCGGAACATGGCTTCCACAGACATGCCGAGAAGGGTGGAGGCGTCGGTGCGGCAGCTGTTCAGAAGGCCCGGATTCCGTTTCTGGGGCATGGCAGAGGATACGTAGGTATTTCCGCCGCCTTCTTTCAATATGATCCAGGGGCGGGGCTGGGCGTACTGCTGCATGATTTCTTCAATGAAGCTGGTGGTGTGGATGGCAATGCAGTTGGTGATGCCGCCGGTTTCGATGGGCGCTTCCTGGGGGAAAATCTGGCCGGCATCGTAGGTGTTGTAGGCGAGACCGTCAAATCCAAGGTATTCTGCCATGCGGTCTCTGTCCAGCGGCCAGCCGGTACCGTTCAGCACGGTGCTTCCCATGGGAGAGCGGTTGAGGCGTTTGTAATATTCCCGCACCCGCTGCATGTCACGGCCATAGGCGTTGGCATAGGCGATGAAATAGTGGGCCAGGCTGTTGGGCTGGGCGGCTACGCCATTGGTGTAGTTGGGGATGAGGGTATCCTTATTTTCTTCTGCCAGACGGATGAAGTCTTCCTGTACCCGGTTCAGCTTTTTCGCCATGGTGAGAAGGTGTTCCCGCTGTTCCATAATGCCTACGGTGGTGAGCATGTCCTGGGAAGAGCGGCCGGCATGGATTTTCGTGATATCGGGGCCTGCAGCTTTGATGAGATAGGGCTCAAAGGTAATCACATTATGGGGTCTTGCTGCACCGGGCAGGTTTCCATCCCGGAGGACCTTGTCGATGCCTTTGGCAAAGGCATGGCCCTCTTCGGGCGTGAGAAGGCCTTCGTCGGTATTGATGACATCGGAGGCTTTATTAATCTGCCCCAGCCAGTAGAAATTATCTCTTGGCGGTTGGGCAGCAAACACGGAGCCTGTGGAAATCAGGGCGCAGAGGGTAAGGGCAAGTACAGGTTTCTTCATGGTATAACCTCTTTTCTTATTTTATATACTTATTATAAGGGATAGGAAGCAGATGGGAAAGGTATTGAGACAATCAGATGTCAGATAGTCAGACGCTGGAAGGCGGCCGGCTTCCGGCTTCCGGCTGTTGGCTTCCGGCTTCCGGCTGTCGGTTTCTGGCTTTCCGCCGCCTGTGGCCAGGCATTACGGTGTGCGCATTATGTGCAGGCTATGCTCATATTTTGGCCCGGTTCAGAAATCCTCTGCAGGGCTTCTGCCCTTTAAAGGAAGGGGGGCCTTGGCTTTTCGTCACGCAGCACGGAAGACACAAAAGCAAGTCCCGTAACGCTGACTTTATAATCATCGCCCCTAAAGGGGAAACGACTCACTACATTTTGCACGTCGCTAGCGCTCCTTCTAAATGTGTTCGCTGTGCACCGCAAGGGCGATACCACAACCTTCGGGCCGCAGGCCCGTCAAACTTACGAACCTTAAGAACCCTCAGCCCCCTTTGGTGCCTACGGCACCATCTTCCCGCCCCGCTGGGAAGCGTGTCACTGGATTCTCAGTCGCCTACGGTTCCCTGCGAATCCAGTTCCCTTGCCACCGCAAGCGGGGGGACAAAAAATTGCAGGGAACCCTCTGAACCTGTGGGGCGCAGGGTACCCCATCCTGTGTAAAGCAGATTTCCTTGACAAGTCTCCTTTCTTCCTGTATAATGGTTCACGTTGTGGTGATACTATGTCGATAGAAAATATTGTAGAAAAAGGAGAGCTTCTGGATAAGTACGGAGCCCTCCTTACAGACCGCCAGCGGGATTGTCTTGATTTATACTATAATGAGAATCTGACGCTGGCGGAGATTGCGGAGCATTTTCATATTTCCCGGCAGGCGGTGCATGATGCCATGCGCCACGGGGAGGAACAGCTTATGACTTATGAGTCCGCTCTTCATCTTGTTTCCATGAGAGGGGATAAGGAGAGGGCGGCCAGGGAGCTCATGGAATTGATTCCGGATCAGTATCATACCAGAGCTCGTGTACTGATTGACTGTTTATGGGATTGAAGGTGACCTTATGCCATTTGAAAGTTTAGGAGATAAGCTGCAGTCAGCGTTTAAAGACCTCCGGGGAAAAGGAAAGCTTTCGGAAAGTGATATCGATGGAGCTCTCCGGGAAGTCCGGCGGGCCCTTCTGGAAGCGGATGTCAATTTCAAGGTGGCTAAGGATTTCATCGCCCATGTTCGTGAAAAAGCCATGGGGGAAGAGGTCTTCGGCAGTCTGAAACCGGACCAGACGGTGATTAAAATCGTCCGGGATGAGCTCACGGAGCTTCTGGGCGGCACCCAGAGCAAGATTACCCTGTCTTCTACGGGCATGACGGTGATCATGCTGGTAGGTCTCCAGGGGGCCGGCAAGACCACCACCGCCGGTAAGCTGGCGCTTATGTTTAAGAAAAAAGGACACCGGCCGCTTCTGGCAGCCTGCGACGTGTACCGTCCTGCCGCTATCAAGCAGCTGGAAGTGCTGGGGCAGCAGACCGATGTACCGGTGTACCGGATGCCGCCGAATGTGGACCCTGTACACATTGCGTCCTACGCCGTGGATACGGCCAGGTCCTATAACCGGGATATCGTCATTCTGGATACTGCCGGCCGTCTGACCATTGATGAGAAGCTCATGGCGGAGCTTCGGAATATCAAGGCTGAGGTGCATCCCCAGGAAATCCTGCTGGTGCTGGACTCCATGACCGGCCAGGACGCGGTGACTACGGCCAAGGCTTTTGATGAAAACCTTGGCATCGACGGGACCATCCTGACAAAGATGGACGGCGATGCCAGAGGCGGTGCAGCTCTTTCCATAAAGACTGTCACCGGTAAGCCCATCAAAATGATTGGCGTTTCCGAAAAACTGGACGGCGGGCTGGAAGATTTCCATCCGGACCGCATGGCCGGCCGTATCCTGGATCTGGGCGACCTGGAAACATTGATTGAAACAGCCCAGAGAAATATGGATGCCGAATCCCTGAAGGATGCGGCAGGAAAGATTCGAAAGGGCGAATTCACTCTGGATGATTTCCTGAAGCAGCTGAAGCAGGTGAGAAAGCTGGGGTCCTTCCAGTCTATTCTCGGTATGCTTCCGGGCATGGGCAAATTCAAGGACCAGCTGAAGGACATTGACCTGGATGGTAAAGAAGTCAAGCATATAGAGGCCATTATCCTCTCCATGACTCCTGCCGAAAGGGCCAATGTAAAAATCCTGAACGGCAGCCGCAGAAAACGTATCGCTAACGGCGCCGGCGTGAAAATCCAGGATGTAAACCGCATGATGAAGCAGTTCGCTGAAATGCAGAAGACCATGAAGAAAATGAAGGGCAAGAAAATAAATCCATCCAAGCTGGGAGGCCTTGGCGGCTTCCCCGGGATGTTCCATAAATAATCGAGACCAATTCAAGGAGGTGAATTTCATGTTAAAAATTCGTTTGACCCGTATGGGTGCTAAGAAGAATCCTTTCTACCGTATCGTAGTTATCGACTCCAGAGAAGCAAGAAACGGCGCTCCTGCTGATACCATCGGCTGGTACGACCCTGCAAAACTGGACGCTCCGGTAAAGATTGATGAAGAAAAGGTTCTTTCCTGGCTTGGAAAAGGCGCACAGCCGACCGACACCGTTCGTTCTATTCTCAGAAAGAATGGCATCCTTGCTAAGTTTGCAGAAGCAAAGAAATAATGGGGGCCGCGTATGAAAGAATTAGTGGAAACACTTGTCAAGGCTCTGGTAAAGAACCCTGATGCCGTCTCCATTACCGTAGTCGAAAAGGGCAGCCTGGAGATTTATCAGGTCCATGTTGCCCCGGAAGACATGGGCAAGGTCATCGGCAGAAAAGGCCGCATTGCCAATGCAATCCGCACCGTTGTCAAAGCAGGTGCCCTGCGTGAAAACCGCAAGGTAGCTGTGGATATTATTTGAGAGGTGCCTTAATGGAAGAAATGCAGATTCTTGTTCCGGTAGCTGTGAAATCCAAGCTCACCGAGACATTAAAGACCACGCTGCTCAATGAAATCGGGCAGAATATCAGCCGTGTCGAACACGATATGGCGCAGCTTGAATTCGAAGCGAATGGCAAACTGGCTGAACAGGCCAAAATCAACATTCAGGCCGTCGCTCCTCTCCGCGCTCAGTACGAAGCCCAGAAAGCCCGTATGCAGCAGGTGAAGGATAAGCTGAATGCTGACAAGGAACACCTGGAAAAGCTGGCTATCGGTGCTGAACTGAACCGTCAGCCCATGAACCGGATCGTCACCGTCCATGTGGGTGATGACATGAACGCCTTAACCGGCGGCGAGATCCTGGTGGAAGATGGAAAGATCATCGCTTTCCGCAACTGATATGAAACCCGATGAAATGATAATCGTCGGCCGAATCGTAGCCCCGCATGGTGTGCGGGGTGATTTGCGTATTCTTCCCGATACGGACAGGCCGGAGATTTTTAAAAAGCTCAAAACCATCTATATCGGAGGGAAACCCTGCCATCTCCTTTCCGCCCGTCCCCACAAGAATGTGTACATCCTTCATGTGGAAGGGGTGGATGACAGGAACATGGCAGAAACCCTGATTTCCAAAGTGGTGGAAGTTCCTTTCTCGGAACTCCCCCAAAGGGAAGAAGGGTCCTACTACTACTTCCAGCTCATAGGGCTTCAGGTAGTGACGGAAGACGGAAAGGCTGTGGGGACTGTGAAGGAAATCATAGAAACCGGAGCCAACAATGTGTACTCCATCAGCACACCGGAAGGAAAGGAAATCCTGATTCCGGCCATACCGTCATGCGTTCTCTCCATTGATGTCAAGGCAGGACGTATGACGGTGCGCCTGCCGGAGTGGGAATAGTTTAACCCTGTGTGCCGGCTGCCCCTTCCCTATCGGAAAGAGACAGGCGGCGGAAAGCCGCTGTGAGGCTGTCAACTTGAAAATTGATATATTATCCCTGTTTCCGGAATTCGTGGAAGCATTCTTTCACCAGAGCATGATCAAACGGGCCCTGGAAGCGGGACTTATAGAAATGGCTGTGACCAATCCCAGAGACTTTACCAAAAGCCGCCACAGACAGGTGGACGACACCATTTACGGCGGCGGGGCAGGCATGCTGATGATGTGCCAGCCGCTTTTTGATGCCTGCCATCATGTGCTCCCCGAAAAAGGCCCCCGGGACCGGGTCATCTTCCTGTCACCGGCAGGAAAGACCTTTAACCAGGACAAAGCCAAGGAACTTCAGCGGGACTACGACCACCTGGTGCTCATCTGCGGTCATTATGAAGGCGTGGACCACCGGGTAGAGGAACATCTGGCAGATGAACTCATTTCTATCGGCGACTACGTGCTTACCGGCGGCGAACTGGGAGCCATGGTCATCAGCGATGCGGTAGCCCGCATGGTGCCCGGCGTCCTGGGAGATGCAGGCAGCGCAGCCACGGATTCCTTCTACGAGCCCATCCTGGAATATCCCCAGTACACCAAACCGGCGGAATACAACGGATGGAAAGTACCGGATGTTCTTCTGTCCGGCCACCATGCCAACATCGCCCGGTGGAGAAGGAAAGAAGCCCTCCGCCGCACCATGGTATACCGCCCGGACCTTCTGGAAGGGCAGGAGCTCTCTAAAGAAGACAGAAAACTCATGGCGGAAATTAAGGAAGAACTGATTCATTCATAGAGTTTGCTTTCATAAGATAAAAGCAGACACTGATTTAATCAGCATTTCCTCAGGGAAGAAAAGGAGGAGTGACTATGGCACCTGTATACATAGGTCTCATCCACTATCCTATTTACAACAAACACATGGAAGTCGTCACCACGGCACTGACCAACTACGACCTCCATGACATTGCCAGAACGGCAAAAACCTACGACGTGAAGAAATATTTCATCGTGCATCCTGTGGAAGCACAGCGTGAAATGGCCCTTCGCATTATGAATCACTGGAAAACCGGCGGCGGCGTACACTACAATGCCAATCGCAAGGAAGCCTTTGAAGAAACCGAACTGGTTCCCACACTGGAAGATGCGATTTCATGGATTGAAAAAGAAACCGGCAGAAAACCGGCTATTGTCACCACCGACGCCAGGGTGTATCCTAATACTATCTCCTACGCAGCCATGCGAAGGAAAATCCACGACGAGGATACTCCCATCTTCATTCTCTTCGGCACAGGCTTTGGCATGACCAAGGAAATGATGAAAAAATTTGATTATATTGTGGAACCGATTTATGGCGCCGGCACTTACAATCACCTCTGTGTGAGAAGCGCCGTGGCCATTATCCTCGACCGCCTTCTGGGCGAACCCTGGTGGAATAAAAAGGAGGAATAATTTACTATGTCCGGACATTCCAAGTGGGAAAACATTAAGCGTAAAAAAGGCAAAACCGATGCCATCCGCGCTAGAATTACCACGAAAATTTCCAAAGAAATCACCATTGCAGCCCGCATGGGCGGCGGTGATCCTGTAGGCAACATGCGTCTGAAGCTGGCCCTCACCAAGGCAAAGCAGAACAATGTGCCTAAGGAAAACATTCAGAGAGCTATCGCCAAAGGCGTAGGCGCTGCCAGCGGTGCAGGCTTCGATGAAGTGACCTATGAAGGCTACGGCCCCGGCGGTGCAGCAGTCATTGTCGAATGCAACACCGACAACCGTAACAGGGCGGCAGCAGATATCCGCCATGCCTTCACCCATCACGGCGGTTCCGTAGGCACCCCGGGATGCGTATCCTGGATGTTTAAGAAAAAAGGCTCCATCATTGTGAGCAAGGATGCAGCTGATGAAGACACGGTCATGATGGTTGCCCTTGATGCCGGTGCGGAAGATGTATCCTCCAATGAAGACAGCTATGAAATCACTACGACTCCGGAAGAATTCCTCACCGTATCCGATGCCCTTGAAAAAGAAGGCATTCCGGTAGAGGCCTCCGAAGTGGCTATGGTGCCTGATAACTATGTAAAGCTGGAAGGCGATGCAGCCCAGACCATGGCTCACCTGACCGCTGAACTGGAAGACCTGGATGATGTACAGGAAGTGTACACCAACGCAGAACTTCCGGAAGATGAGGAATAAGGAAATAAGAAGACTCCCTTCGGGGAGTTTTTTTATTGGCATTTTGAAGAGGCATCCAAGTGGAAGGAAGGCCTTTAAATTCTGTTTCATCTCCTGCATAGCTATGCCAAAATATCATTCAAGAATAAACTGATTGCAAGATATGGTCCGGTGCTGTATACTATAAAAGTTCAAGGAAAGAATGCCTGTCCAGGGGGGTTCTTTCTTTTTTATGGGCAGCAGGGCTGCTCCTTCTGTCTGCGGGAAGGACAGAAGTTTAATGTTATTGGGATAGAGGAGGTTTATTTTGCTTACAACAATAAAAAAATGGGTGACCGGAGTGGCGCTGATTAAGCAGATCGCCATAGGTCTTGTGATTGGTATCGTGATAGCCCTGTTTTTCCAGCCGGTGATTCCGGTGGTGAAGATTTTCGGCGATTTGTTCGTGAAGGCCCTGAAAGGGGTAGCGCCGATTCTGGTGTTCTTCCTTGTGATGAATGCCATGGCCCAGAAGAAGGAGAATGCAGAAAACAGCATTCAGCCGATTATCGAGCTCTACATGATTGCCACCTTCTGCGCATCCCTGGTAGGGGTGGGTATGTCGTTCCTTTTCCCTACGACCCTGAATCTGACGGTGGCACCGGATGCGAAGCTGGCACCGCCCAGCGGCATTGTGGAAGTCCTTCATTCCCTCATTCTGAGCGTGGTGGATAATCCCGTATCGGCCCTTATGCATGCCAACTACATCGGTATCCTGGCCTGGGCGGTGATTCTTGGCATTGCCCTTCGCAGCACTGCCGGTGAAGCGACAAGAAACTGCCTCAATGATCTGGCCGGCGCCATTACGAAAATGGTCAGCTGGGTCATTCACTTTGCACCTCTGGGGATTATGGGACTGGTAGCCGATTCCGTGGGAACCGCCGGCCTTTCCGCGCTCCTGGGGTATGCCCAGCTGCTGGGAGTGCTCATCGTTTCCTATGGCCTGGTGGCTTTTGTCATGAATCCTTTCATTGTGTATCTGAAGACCCGTAAGAATCCCTATCCCCTGGTGTGGGCCACGGTGAAAGACAGCGGCGTGTATGCTTTCTTTACCAGATCTTCCGCTGCCAATATTCCGGTGAATCTGTCCCTCTGCAAAAGGCTGGGACTCAATCCTGACACCTACACCATTTCCATTCCTCTGGGGGCCACCATCAACATGGCCGGTGCCTCCATTACCATTTCCGTGCTGGCTCTGGCAGCCGCCCATACACTGGGCCTTGCCATCGACCTGCCCACAGCCTTCCTGCTCTGCATCGTTTCCTCCATCGGCGCCTGCGGCACCTCCGGTGTGGCAGGGGGCTCCCTCCTCCTTATTCCGGTGGCCTGCGCTTCCTTCGGCATTGGCAACGATATTTCCATGCAGGTGGTGGCAGTAGGATTTATTATTTCCGTACTGGAAGATGCCTGCGAAACGGCGCTGAACAGCTCCAGTGATGTCCTCTTCACTGCTACCGCTGAATTTGCAGATCGGCGGAAGAAAGGCACCCTTCGGGCGGAAGATATGGTTCCGAAGGAAAAATAATAAAATGGCTCAAAGGGGCTGTGAAACAATGGCAACTATTTTTTCACAGCCCCTTTTGCCTGCAAAAAATAAATATGAAAAAATTTCGATATAGTGATTGACAGATGTAAGGAAGCCTGTTATATTAAATGTAACACAGAAAGTTACATATTTTATACAGAATGAACAGAATCATTCTTCATTGATAGAAAGAAGGAATTCAAATGGAAATCACAATTTTTGGCAAAGGCAATATGGGAAAGGCCATTGGCGGCAATTTTGAAAAGGCAGGACAGAAGGTCACCTATGGAGGCCGCGATTTCAAAGGAGCCCTGGGGGACATAGTGGTACTGGCCGTTCCCTACGGCGCAGTGGACAGCATCCTTTCTGCCCATAAAGAGGAACTGGCAGGCAAAGTGGTGGTGGATATTACAAATCCCGTGAACTTTGATACCTTCGATGGTCTGGTAGTGCCGGCAGATTCCTCTGCAGCCGCTGAAATTCAGAAAAAGGTACCGGAAGCACTGGTGGTCAAGGCCTTCAATACCACCTTCGCCGGCGTGCTGGCGGCAGGAAAGGTAGGAGAGAAGGAACCGACGGTGGTACTGGCAGCTTCTGACTCTGCAGATGCTAAAAAGAAACTGGCCCAGGCCCTGGAAGGAAGCGGACTTTCCGTCATGGATGCAGGCTCCCTGAAGCGGGCTCGTGAAATGGAAGCGCTGGGATTCCTGCAGATTTCCCTGGCAGCAGGAAAGAAGATTTCCTGGACCGGCGGATTTGCAGTTCTTCACTGATTCTTTCCTGGAAGACAGACAAGGCGGGCTATGCCCGCCTTACTTTTATTTCCGCAATCTGCTATGATAACAGTATCAGATGCATTGAAATGAAGGAGGTACCATGCAGGTTTCCAGTCAATTTACTATTGCCATTCATATGCTTTCCTATATAGCCCTTTACCAGCATAAGGAAAAGATTACCAGCGACGTGCTGGCCGGCAGCATCGAGGTGAATCCGGTCATCATCCGCCGCCTCCTTTCCCGCCTGAAGGGGGCCGGCATGATTACAGTGCACCGCGGCACCGGCGGCACCTTTCTGGCCAGAGAGCCAAAGGATATTACCCTCCTTGATGTTTATGAGGCCACGGAAAATTTGAAAGAAGAAGGTCTCTTCCACTTCCATGAGCATCCCAATCCCCGATGTCCCGTGGGAAGGGATATCCACCACGCGCTGGATGGAAAACTGGCAGAAGTGCAGAAAGCCATGGAAGACAAGCTGGCATCCTTTACGCTCTCTGACGTGGCAGGAGATATTACCGTGTGAAGGTCATGGGCGGTGAGGTTCGTTTCGCAGAACTTTTTTCCCCGTCTGCGTCAAAGCTGCGGCCCTCATGATGACAAAAAATTTATACCTCTTTATAGAAAATGACTATCATAAATTTTGATAAATTTTCTCAAAAAAGGTGTACAATAGAGATGCAGGAAATCCTGCATCTCTTTGTTTGTCAAAAACAGTTCCCCACCAGAAAGATATTTTCAATCATCCTCCTCCAATTTAGGGAACTGTTTTTCTATACCCTTTTCGGGAAGCTGCAATTTCTTGACCCCGGCGGTGTTCTCTTATATAATAAAACTATTCATGCGAGCGTGGCGGAACTGGTAGACGCACAGGATTTAGGATCCTGCGCTTTGTGCATAAGGGTTCGAGTCCCTTCGCTCGCACCAAAAAAAGGCTGTGAAAAAATGGAAATCATTTTTTCACAGTCCTTTTTTTGTTGAGATATTCTCAGAATGTGACTGGTTTTCCGTAGTAAGCGCATTCCAGGATGCGGCCCATGGTTTCATCATCCACTTTCCGCGGGTTTTCCGGGGTGCAGGCGTCCAGGACGGCATTGTGAGCGATGGCGTCCTTCTTTTCCAAGTACAGCTCTTCCGGAACACCGTAATCTTTGAGGGAAAGAGGAATGTCCATCATGCGGTCCAAATGCCGGATGGCATCTTCATAGGACAGAACCAGCTGGGCGTCGGTGTGGCCCGGCAGTCCCACAATGCGTGCCAGGTCGGCATAGCGGCTCATGCAGGCCTTCTTGTTGTACTGAATCACATAGGGCAGGAGGATGGCGTTGGCGCAGCCGTGGGGAATATGGAACACAGCGCCGATCTTATGGGCCAGGGAGTGGGTGATACCCAGAAGGCCATTGGAGAAGGCCATGCCGGCCAGGCACTGGGCGATGTGCATTTTACCCCGGGCTTCCTTATCGCCGTGATAGGATTCCAGTATACTGTCAAAAATGTCGGAAACTGCCTGTTTGGCCAAAGGATCGGTGAATCCGTTGGCACAGGTGGAAACATAGGCTTCCGTAGCATGGGTGAGGGCATCCATGCCGGTATGGGCAGTGAGCTTAGGCGGCATGGTGAGCGGAATATCCAGGTCAAGAATGGCCAGGTCCGGCGTCAGGTTGAAATCGGCCAGGGGATACTTGATGCCCGTACTATAGTCCGTAATCACCGAGAAGGAAGTGACTTCCGTAGCGGTGCCGGAGGTAGAAGGAATGGCTACGAAAATGGCCTTCTGCCGGAGAGGCGGCAGGGAGAAGGGTTTCTTCACATCGTCGAAGGAAAGCTCCGGATGTTCATAGAAAACCCACATGGCTTTGGCCGCATCAATAGGAGAGCCGCCGCCGATGGCTACAATCACATCAGGCTGGAATTCACTCATAGCTTTGGCACCTTCCCTGACGGCCTCGATGGAGGGATCCGGCGCAATGCCTTCCATAATGCGGGTCTCCAGGCCATTATCCTTCAGTACCTTTTCTGCTTTCTGCAGGAACCCGCCCCGGCGCATGGAATGGCCGCCGGTGCAGATGAAGGCTCTCTTATGGCCCTTCAGCACAGCCAGTTTCTCAATGGCACCATAACCTGCATAGATATCTCTTGGCAGTGTAAAACGGAACATAAAAATCTCCTCCTTTTTACGAAAGATGCCGGCCGCCTGCCTGCTTTCCGGCATCAGGGCCGGCCTTTATTCTGTTTAGAACGATTCTGGTACAGGTATCTTTTACAATTATATGTATCCCTGTCCGGAATCCTTCTTTTGGTTCACCCTTATTATAACGCTTTTAAGGAAGGTGAGAAAGATTCTTGAGAAAACGGCATAAGCATTTGATTAGATATGACTAATAGTCATTATTATAAAAGCGGCGGGACATGGGAAAAATTCCCTTTAAAATACTGTTGTACTCCCTGTGGAAACTGTGATATAGTGAGATAAATATTTTAACGTATTCTCGTCGTGGGAAAGGAGCTCCTGTTTCATGAGCATGCTTAAAGAATTTAAAGATTTTGCCCTTCGCGGCAATGTGGTGGATATGGCAGTCGGCGTTGTCATCGGGGCCGCTTTCGGGAAGATCGTTTCCTCCCTGGTGAGCGACATTATCATGCCGCCTCTGGGATACATTCTGGGAGGCATTGATTTTTCCAATCTCTTCCTGCCTCTGTCCAGAGTGCCGGTTTCTACCATGGCTGAAGCCAAGGAAATGGGAATCCCTGTCATTGCCTACGGCCAGTTCCTGAACAATGTCATCGACTTCCTCATCGTGGCCTTCGCTATTTTCATCGTAGTCAAGCAGATCAACCGTTTCTTCCCGAAGGCACCGGCCAAAGAACCGAGAAAATGCCCTTACTGCAAAGAAGTGATTGCCGACGATGCCACCCGCTGCCCTCACTGCACGGCAGAACTGAAATAATGGTATAGAAAAAGGTTCAGAGGGGAAGGAGTGACAGCCGCTGCGCGGCTGATTCGTGTTCCCTTTCCCGCCGGACTCGTCATTCTGAGCCGCAGGCGAAGAATCTCGGTGCATGACGTTAGTGGCACAGCAGCCGTTAAGGAAGCGCTGATTAAATCATTGTTTGCTTTTATTCTTGAATTTTTATGCAATGCGAGGAATGGGCTGACGCGAATAGCGAGCTATTTAAGGAAGCCCATGACGAAACAGTGCATAAAAATTCTTATAAAAGAAAACTCTATGAATTAATCAGTGCTTCCTTAAATGCCAGTCGGCGGGAAGGAGCCAAACGTTACGTGCATCCTTTCCTGCCGGACTCGTCATTCGGGGTCGGTCAGCCAAGGAATCTTGGTACTTGCCGCTAGTGATACATAGGCCGTTAAATGCCAGTCGGCGGACAGCAGATAGCGGAAAGCTGTCTCACCGGATCACCAGCTCACCAGCCCACACTAGCCCACTGGCCCACTCATCTCCCATACACGTCTAAAGCCTCCCTTGCGGGAGGCTTTTTTGGAGACGTTGGATTGTTGAGAAAGATTGGTAACAATGAGTGGAACCACCACGGCCAATGGTGATTTCCTTTTTGTTTACGACTATATGATACAACGGTTTACTATTATTGTCAAGCATATTTCCAAAATAAAATAACAATAATTAACAATATAACAATTTCCCCTTTTGCCATAGGCCCGATTCATAGGGTATAATAGGGTTAGTAAAAATGACTCTTATTCAAAAGGAGGATTTCCCATGAAAAAAGAACTGGCAGCGCTGGCTCTTGCCTGTGCCCTGATTCCCGGCGTATCCATGGCGGCTGACAAACTGCCTTCGTCGGAAAAGCTGATGAATGACTATGATAAGTATGTGGTGGTGTATACCTCTGACGACGAGAGGATCTACGCCGATGCCGATACCATTGAGCGGGATCCCGTTTCCGCCGGTGAGCTTCCGGTCATCCGGGCCACCCTGTATGCAGAAATTTACAAGGATCCCCTCACTTGGCCGGATTATGGAAATTACCGCATGGTGGACTATATCCTCCGGTATGATACGGCGGTGGGAGCAGACCAGCTGGGACAGAAAATCAAGTACCGTATCCTGAACAAGCTGGAAGGCGCCTATACCCCCGATGGCAAAGCCGTGTCTTATCCCGGCAATCCCAATGAACCGGCAGACGAAGCAGAGGATATTTACATCGCCCTTTACCGCGTATCCAAAACTTCTTATTAAAGACAAAGCGGTCCCTGGATCCGGTACTTCCCCTATGCCGCTGCCTTTACAAAGGTAAATAAAAATTATATAATGGTATTAATAAAATACAAAGCAAAGGAGCCTTACTATGCTGCAAGGCTCCTTTTATTTGTCTTAATGATACGAAAGTACGGTTTTGTAGGAAATATCCGGCCACTGGCCCATGGTAAAGGCCTGCGAAATCAAAATTGGAAGGGCCCGTCAAGGAGCCCTGATGGAGATGTGGATATGCAGCTTTTTATAGCAGGTGGATGCGGTGATGAAGGAAGAAATTGTTTCTACGTGGAGGGAGACCGCCACGCTTTTATAGTGGATGCAGGGACCTCTACCGACGGGCTGGACCGGATACCGGACCTGACACCGGAGCAGATTCATAAGGCAGAGTACCTCTTCATTACCCATTCCCACAGGGATCACACCGGGGCCATTGAGTACCTGGTGAAACAGGGATTTGAAGGGCCGGTGCTCATGTCCAACCAGACCTACCGCCAGCTCCACTATAAACCCTGGAATACCATGATTCTGGACTCCACGGCGCCGGAACTGGAACTGGAGCCGGGATTTCGGGTGAAATGGGGACGTACAGGCCACTGCGCCGGCGCCGTGTGGTTTCATATTTTTGTAGAAGGAAGAAGCCTTTTCTTCTCCGGCGATTATCGGGAAAATGATACCTTCTACCGCTGCGACGCCGTGCGGGGCCTTCACGCCGACATGGCAGTCATTGACGCCGCCTACAGCAGGATGGATAGGGGGAGGGACCTTAGAAGACAGGTGACAGACACCGCTTCCTCCCTCATGAAGGACGGCGCGCCCCTTCTCCTGCCGGTGCCCCATTATGGAAGGGGCCTTTCCATGGGGATCCTTTTCCATGAGACCTTCGGCAGGGACCATGGGATTTATATGTCGCCCAAACTGTACGATGAATGGCTCCATCTGGGTCACAGGAAATATTTCGTCCATGATGAAATCACGGAACTTCCTTTTTCCATCTTCCAGCGCTGGGATAACGAAACCATTGAAAAAGGAAATATCTATTTCCTCACCGACGCCCAGCTTTCCAGAGCCTCCAGCCGTCAGCTGATTCTGGACCATCCTGATATGGGAGTCCTCCTCACCGGAAGCATTCACGGTTACGGAAAGGCCCGCTGCTTCTTCCAGACAGGAAGAGCTAAATTTGCCCTCTGGCCCAACCATCTTACCTGGCAGGAAATGGAAGACCTGAAGGCTGAGAACGACATGCCGCTGGTGGTGCCTTTCCATAATAAAAAGGTGAAGCCCGAAAATGATACCTTCATCTTTTAGAAAATTCTTCAGCGGGAATGAAACCGTTCTGCTTTCCTGTCCTTTCCTGCGTATGATATAATAAGAAAAAGAAAAGATTCCCCGTTTCACAGGAAAAGAAAGGTGGGGGTTTTATGTTAAAGTATAAAAAAATTCTGGTTCCCTATGATGGTTCCGACCATGCGAAAAAAGCACTTCTCCATGCCATAGACCTGGCAAAGGCAGGAGACGGCACAACCCTCTATATTGCCTCTGTGTGCAATATGGTGTCTGCCATGAGCAACTTCGACCAGGTATCCATTGCCGAAGGCTGTCTCACCACGAAGCTTTCGGAAGATCTGGAAGAACAGTGCAAAGATGATCTGAAAGAAGCAGCCGCCATGATTCCGAAAGGCGTTGCCCATGAAGAACTGTACGAAGTGGGATCTCCGGGACCGGTGCTTCTCAATATGGCAGAAGAAAAGGGCTGCGACCTGGTAGTCATGGGCAGCCGCGGCCTTGGACCGCTGAAAGGCATTTTCATGGGCTCCGTATCCAGCTACATGGTGAGCCGCTCCAAATGCCCCGTACTGATTGTGAAATAAAAAAGAACTGTGAGGAAATATGAATCATTTCCTTACAGTTTTTTATTGCTCCCCTATTCTCCTGAAAATTCTTCAAATGATGGCATGCTGCCTGTCCCTGCGTCATCCCGACGTGCAGCTTGGGTCATGGTAAATCGGCACCACAAAAAGGCCTCACATACATCTGTGAAGCCTTTTTGCGTGGAAAAGAACATACCACAGGGCAGGCATTCCGCCATGCCCCTCATTTTGCTCCTGGCCGTTATGCTCTTTGTTTTCCATTTTTCAGTGCACTGAAGCGAAGCAGCCTCCTTTCCATCCCCTCCCTCCTGCTCCATGGATGGGCGCCTGCAGGATTTCTGAGAGGACTTCGCCGGTGCTGTTTCTAAATGGATAGTCACGAAGTAATAGCTTTTTTCCCTGCGGTTGTATAGAATAAAGAAAGAAGTATAAAGAAATCAAAGGGCAGCCCTGGCTGCCGTGGAATAAAATGAATCGGGATGTGATAGGTATGTCGAATCGAGGATGGCTGAAGCAGGAGATTCCTCACTGGGTGAAGGAAGAGGTCATTACAGAGGATGCGGGGAAGAAGATTCTTTCCCGGTATAAAAGACAGGACAGTGCGGCTTACAGGGAAGCCCTGTTTATCCTGGCTGCGGTGTGTATTATAGGTGGGATTTTCTTTCTCTGTGCCAGCCTGTGGAGCGGACTGGACCAGGATCAGCGGTTCCTGCTGGCCCTGGCGCCGCTGGCTGTGTCTTTTATTCTGGCAGCAGCGGTGGCGCTGGTGGATAAAGGTCTTTTGGCTCCGAAGGAAAAGAAAAAGGAGATGGATGGCGAAGAAACGGAGGAGGAAGTGCTTCTTCCGAAGAAATCGCCACCGGTGCACCGGGTGCCGGTGTTCCTGCGGGAGGCGGCCTCCACTTTCCATGGCATATGTCTCATCGCCGCCTTCTGGATGGTGGGGGATTCTTTCAAGCTGTCTTCTGATTTGTACACGGCCCTTGCCCTCTGCGCCTTTCTTCTTCTCGTCATGACGGTGGTAACGGAGTCGGCGGGCATGGGGATTATTTACATGATTGTGTCCGTAGGCATTTTTTATAGTGCGCCGGTGAGGGGCTGGCCGGAGGCGGCATCCTGGATTTACATGTTCCTGGCTCTGGGAATTCTGGGCCACATGCTCCGGAGCCACCAGGACCGGGCGGTGGTGTGCTTTTCCTGGGTGTGGGCGGTAGGCATACTGCTCCTTATTTTCTGGTCTGCAGGAAATATGCTGTGGCAGACGATCTTCTTCTCCCTGGCAGCTTCGCTTACCTGGATGGCAGGGGGGCTTTTCCGTTCCTACGGCCTGGGGGCTGATGCACTCCGTTTCTTCGGCGGTATTGCGGTATTCGCCGTGCTTCTGGAGGGATCCTATGGCGCTGTGTGGGCGGATATTTCCGGCAGCTATGCGCTGTGGTTCATTTTCCTTCTTTTCCTGGCGGCGGATGGAGTACTTCTTTTCCGTATGGCTTTGAAGAAGGAATGGCTTTCGGTGCTGGCGGGGCTCACGCCCTTTGTCATGGGCCTTTCGGCTATTGTGTCTATTTTTGAAACTTCCGGTGCCCTGCCGGCCATTATCGTTTCCGTATATACGGGCATTCTGGCAGGAGGCGTCATCATCCGTGGCCTTCTGACAGACCGGGCGGTGCAGAGCTGGGCCGGTGTGTTCCTCCTGGCCGGTGACGGGGCCATCCGGGTCATTGACTCGGCCCTTACCTTTGCCCAAAGAGGGTTCTTCTTCCTGGGCATCGGCCTTCTGGCGGCGGTAATCTGTTATTTTCTCTATCTTCCTTCCAGGAAAAAGGCGCCGGTCCATAGGGACAGGGAAAATCAGGGAGAGGAGGGATCCCGATGATATCGAAGAAGTTATCCCTTATCCTTCTGGCCGTGGTTTTTGTGATTGAAGGAGTTTCCCTTTTCTGGATTCGCGGTGATTACCGCTCCACCATGCTGGACGGAGCGGAGTACGAGGTACCGGCAGCCATCGATTTCAAAGGGGATTTTTACGGGAGAAATTATCTGCCCATTTATATTCCTCTCACCGAAGCGCCCTGGAAGGGCACGGCCACGCCGGAAAAGGGAGAGGAGATATACCTGTCTTTTGATAAGAACGGGGAGGGGCTGCTGGAAATTACAGGCGCCTCTGACAGGAAGCCCGGCGGTATGTATATCATAACCCGGGTAGTTTCTGCATCGGACGGGCTTGTACATTTCCGCTTCCCGGCGGACCGCATGTACATGCTGCCGGAGCAGCTGAAGAAGCTGTCGGTGGTGGAGCTGTCGGAACGGGTGCAGCTGAAGGATAAGAGCGGGAAGAAGACGGAAACAAGGATGAAGAACGACCTCACTGCCCTGATCCATATCAAGGACGGCAGAGTGGTGATTTCCAAGGTGCTGGCCAATGGTTCTCCGGTGGAGCAGACCTACACTACGGTGGGAAAGAATCTGTCTGTGAAATATGCCAGAAGCGGAAAGGAAAAGGATGCCTATTCCGTAGGCAGGGATATGGAAGAAAAACAATAAGAAATGGAGGGAGACCTATGTACATTATTTTGATGCGTCACGGGGAAGCGGTTCCCCAGACGGAAGATATAACGAACAGGGAAAGAGGGCTTACGCCCAAGGGCATGCGGCAGGCCCGCCGGTCCTCCCGCATGCTGGCCCGTTTCCTGAAGGATCATCCGATCCGGATTTTTACATCCCCCTATGTGCGGACCAGGCAGACTGCCGGTATCCTGGCGGAGGAGTGCTTTGCCGAGGAAATCCATACGGCTGATGAGCTGCTCCAGCCCAACTGGCAGATGGTACGGAATCATCTTCTGCAGGAGGGCTCTCCCATTGCCCTGGTGAGTCACCATCCTTTCCTGCAGTCCTATCTCCTGACCACCTGCAGTGCGGCTGTGAAATTTGACCTGGCCGGCATTGCGGTGATTGATTATGACCTGAAATGGAACCAGGGAAAGCTGATAGGCTATTTCACTTCCGATCTTCGTCAGCTGAAAAAGGAGGACTGAATCTTGATACCAGTACTGACAGTGGCAGGCTCTGATTCTTCCGGCGGCGCCGGTATCCAGGCGGATCTCAAGACTTTTGCCGCCCTTGACACCTACGGCATGAGCTGCATCTGTGCTTTAACCGCCCAGAATACGAAGGGGGTCACCATGGTGGTGAATACGCCGGTGGACATGGTGAAGGCCCAGCTGGAGGCTGTATTTGATGATATTCCGCCCAGGACGGTGAAAACGGGTATGCTTTCTTCTGCCCCCATTGTGGAGACTGTGGCGGATTTCCTTTCTTCCCATGGAAAGGTGCCCCTGGTGGTGGATCCGGTGATGGTGGCCACCAGCGGCGCCGTGCTGCTGGAAAAAGATGCCATTCAAAGCTATAAGGAAAAGCTCATTCCCCTCTCCACCCTGATTACCCCTAACATCCCGGAGGCAGAGGTGCTGTCGGGTCTTTCCATTCAGAATGAAGAGGACATGAAAAAGGCGGCTTTGGCCCTGATGGACCTGGGTCCTTCGGCGGTGCTGGTGAAGGGCGGCCACAGCGTGGAGGACGCCAGGGATATTCTCTATGATGGAAAGGAATTCCATGTATTTTCAGGGAAGAGGATTTCCACGGAAAATACCCATGGCACCGGCTGCACCCTGTCCAGCGCCATAGCGGCAGGGCTGGCAAAAGGATTCACGCTCACGGAGGCTGTGGGAGAAGCGAAAAAGTATATGGAAGGGGCGATTAGAAGGGCCGCGGTGGATTCCGTAGGACATGGACACGGTCCGGTGCACCATTTCTGGTTTTATGGGGAAAACTGGGGGCACATGGAATGAACTATCCCTTCTTCGCCTTCATGGCCCGGCTGAAATATATTTCCCGCTGGGGTCTCATGCGGAATTCCATTTCTGAAAACGATGCAGAGCATACCCTGCAGACCGTCATGATTGCCCATGCGCTGGCAGTCATAGGAAGGGATATCTTCCACAAGGACCTGGACCCGGAGCGGGCGGCCCTGCTGGCCCTCTATCACGATGCCAGCGAAGTTTTCACCGGGGATATGCCGACGCCGGTGAAGTATTTCACCAGTGATCTTCGGGAGCAGTACCAGAAAATCGAAGACCAGGCTCGGGAAAAGCTGCTTCGCACCCTGCCGGAAAGGCTCCGGCCTTCCTATAAACCCTATGTGGTGGACATGGAAAAAGATCCCCTTTGGCCCCTGGCCAAGGCGGCGGACACCATGAGCGCCTACCTGAAATGCATGGAAGAAATCCGGGATGGCAACAGCGAGTTCAAGGAGGCCTTCAAGTCCACAGAAGAAAAGCTGAAGGCCCTTCATATGGAAGAAGTGGACTGGTTTATGAAACACTTTGCTTCCAGCTTCATGGAAACACTGGACGAATTGAACAGAAATATCCGATAAAAAAGGGACTGCGAAGAAAGGTCAATCATTTCTTCGCAGCCTTTTTTTCAGGAAACGCGGATTCCCTGGAGGCCTGTCTGTATCCTTTCCTTTTTACACCATTGAGGGAAGGCGCCATGGGAACAGCCGGGCTGTGTACGAATCCTTATGACGGTGCAGGGCATGAGAATTTTGATGAAAGCAGATTTTATGAATGAATCCATGCTTTCTTATAGACAGAAGGAACATGAAAGTGTATAATTATTTACACAAAACGTATAAATTGCATAAAAATGAGGTGCTCCTATGAAACTTTGGAAAAAAGGCATATTGATTACATCGGCTCTTCTGCTGGCGGCAGGCATGATGGCAGGCTGCGGCGGAGAAAAACAGGCCGCTTCCTCCGCTTCCGGGAAAAATGTGCTGAAGGTAGCTACCAATGCCACCTATGTGCCCTTTGAATTCAAGACAAAGGATGGCAAGGATTATACAGGCTATGAAATCGACGTGGTCAGGGCGGTGGCAAAGGAAATGGGCCGGGATGTGGAGTTTAGAAACATTGCCTTCGACGGCCTCATCCCATCCCTCCAGTCTAAGGAAGTGGATATGTCTGCTTCCGGCATGACGGCTACGAAAGAAAGGGCGGAAAAGATCCTTTTCGCAGCTCCCTTCTATGAAACCAAGCTGGCAGTGGTCACCAAGGCAGACAGTGACATCCACTCTGTAGATGATATGAACAAGGGCCAGGAAATTGCCGTGCAGGTAGGTACCACAGCTGCCTACTACGCCCAGGACAAGGGTATGAAAACAAGAAACTTCGATCACTCTTCCGATATTATTATGGAACTGAAAGCCGGCGGCGCCGTAGCAGGCATTCTGGATAAACCGGCGGCCGATTACTTCGTAGCCACCGATGGCAAAGGTGCTTTCCGGGTGGTGGATGTGCCGGATTCCAAGGTCCAGTACTTTGCCTTCGGCTTCAACAAGGACAATAAACAGCTGCAGCAGGAAGTGAATAAAGCCATTGCGGACCTGAAACAGAAGGGTACGCTGAATGAACTTCATGAAAAATGGTTCAAGACGCCGCTCCCCGATATGCCGGCTACCACAGAAGAAGCCCTGGGTATCTGATAGACATAAAAAAGAGCTCCCGAAAGGGGCTCTTTTTTAGTGAGCTGGTGGACTGGTGAGCTGGTGGACTAGTGAGCTGGTGAACCCGGGGCCGCCAAAGGGCCCATTACATCTTCTCCACTTCTATGGCTTTCCCGTAGGTGAAGGACCAGAGGTAGAGGTGGGACACCGGTTTGCCCAGCAGTTTTTCTGCTGCTTCTCCATAGACCTGGAGCTGGATTTTGTAATGCTCTTTCAGCTCTTCTTCTGTCATGGTGCGGTCGGTTTTGTAGTCGATGATAATGAAATCCTTTTCGTATTCCAGAAGACAGTCCATAACGCCCTGGAGAAAAATATTTTCTCCTTCTTCACATTTCGGGTAGAAGGAACGGGCTGGGAGAAGAATGGAAAAAGGCATTTCTTTGCGGATGTGGGAGGCGGTTTTCATCTTTTCTGCCAGCGGTCCTCTGGCGAAGGCAAGGAGGGAGGACAGGGGGCTGGGTTTTCTCTTTTGAGAGAGAAGGATTTTCCCTTCTTCTTCGGTGAAAACCTTCTCTTCCACCAGCTGATGCAGGGCGGCTTTCAGGGATTCTGCCTCTGCTGGAAGGGTGGTGAAGTCTATCATTTCCATGGCTTTATGCATGAGGGTGCCAAAAGAGGTGCCCTGGTATTTCGTTTCATCGCCTGAGAGGAAGAGGGGCGGCGCCGCATAGTCTGCGTCCAGACTGTCTCCATCATCTGCCAGTATCACCGAAGGCTGCGGCGGCTCATCGCTTGCTGCATATTCCGCCAGCTCCCGGAGGTGCACGGCGGCGGTGGCAGTGAGCTTGGCCGGTGTTTCGAGGGCACCTTGCCAGGGGTAGGTCCAGGAGAGCTGGGCGTCCATCCAGTCCGGCGCCTTGGCGGGAAGGTGAGCGAGGAAATGGGAAAGCTCTGTTTTTTCTTCCCGATTTTCTTCCTTTGTTGACGGCAGGAGGCTATCCTTCTCCTTGAGAGGGGAAGCCTCTTTTTCGTCTTCTGTGAGAAGGTCCATCTGGCTGGTGATGGAAAAGGAAAAGCGCGAGTGGTCTCTTGGGGCGTCATCCCGATAGGAAGGGATTTTCCCCGCCTTGTCCCAGGCATCTTTCATGGTGCGGTGCCGCAGGGCGGCGGGCATGATCCAGTCCAGAAAGGATTTGGCGTTGGCCGTGAGATGGGCAGGAAGAGGAGAAAGGGCCTCACCGGATCCGGCAGAGGAAAGGGACGTGGTCCAGCGGTCCAGGTCCGAGGCAGCGTCTTTCAGGACCGCTGTAACGAAGAGCTTGTCCCGGGCCCTTGTCATGGCCACGTAGAGAAGGCGGGCTTCCTCGGCCAGGTTTTCCTTGCGGGACGCTTCCCTGAGGGCATACCAGTACAGGCTGGGCCAGCGGACTTTGTTCTTTTTGTCGTAGTACTGGATGCCAAGGCCCAGGTCTTTATGACAAATCGCAGTCTGCCAGGTATCCCGCAGGTTGAATTCTTTCCGGGCATCTGCCAGAAAGACCACGGGAAATTCAAGGCCCTTGCTCTTGTGGATGGTCATAATGTGGACAGAGTCGGGCATGGCGGAAACGGCCAGGGCTTTGAAAGATTTCTTTTCCTTTTTCAGCCTGGACAGATAGTTCAGGAAGGAGTAGAGCCCGCTTTGCGGGGCGCTGTCCCGCTCCAGAGCCAGATGATAGAAGGAGAGGATATGCCCTGCCCGCCAGGCGCCGCCGGAAAGGCCGGATACATAGGTGAGGTAGTCCGTATCTCCCAGTATACGGCGCAGCAGGGGCGCTGTGCCGTCCTGCATGCCGTTTTCCCGCCAGTCACGGTAATGGTGGAGGAATCGGTGGAGCTTCTCTTCCTTTTCTTTCGAAAGGACCGATGATGTAAGGACGGGCCAGAGGTTCGTCTCTCCCTGACGTACCTTTTCCAGATAAAGGAGGGAAAGGTCCTTTTCGTCCAGCCCTGCAAAGAAGGAGCGGAGCACTGCTGCCAGGGCCAGGTCCTGCCAGGGATTGTCCAGAATTTTTAAAAGGGCCCACAGGACTTCCACTTCGCTGTTTTCCATGAAGTCTTCTTCCTTATCAGAAACGGCGGGAATGTGGTTCTCTTCCAGCACCTTCATGAGCTGGGGCCCTTTCCCGGCAATGGAACGGAGAAGGATGACAATATCCCCGTATTTTATGTGTCGGAAGGTGCCGTTTTTTTCCATCACCATGCCGCCGTCCATGATTTCATGGATGCGGCGGGCTATGAGGCGTCCTTCCAGCGCTATATTTTCCATGTCCCGCACATCTTCGGACACCTCCGCATCTTTGAGGCCCTCCCTGTCGATGAGGTCGATGGAAACGCTGCCGCCCACATAGGACAGGGGCCTTTCTTCTTCGTGGCGGCCGGCATAGAGGGCTTCCGCATCTCCGTAGTCCAGCTCCAGGGATTTGGCTGTCATGATCTGGCGGAAAATGAAATTGATGGACGAAAGAATGGCGGCGTCGCTTCGGAAATTGCGGTTCAGGTCGATTCGATGGGAAGGGGCGTCTTTATCCAGGGAATAGGTGTGGTATTTCTCAAGGAAAATGGTGGGGTCCGCCTGGCGGAAGCGGTAAATGCTCTGCTTGATGTCGCCCACCATGAAGCGGCTGCTGCCGCTCGATACCAGGGCGGTAATGAGTTCCTGCACGCCGTTGGTGTCCTGGTATTCATCAATCATCACTTCCTTGAACCGGCGGCGGATGGACAGGGCGGCAGGAGAAGGGAAAAGGGCCGCCTTTTCCGGCGTGAAATGAGGATTATCCCTGTCCAGAAGGATGTCCAGGGCGTAATGCTCCATGTCATTGAAATCCATGAGGCCTTCCTGCTTCTTCCTGGTCCTGAGGGCAGCAGAAAAATCCAGGGCCAGGCGGGAAAGGACGATGACTGTGGGAAGCATGGCTGCCGTTTCAGAAATCCATTGATTTTCCGGTATCTGGGCAAAGGGGGCGATTTCCTTCTGCCACAGCTTTTTGGCGCCGTCCCGAAGGGCCTTGATGGTTTCCGCTTCCGGCGATTTGGTGAAATCGGCGGGTTTGGCAAAATGGAAGGCTTCCGCCTGGGCCTTGCTCATACTTTTCAGCCGGTCAAAGGCAAAAGAGGGCAGGGAAAACCAGTCCTTCCAGCTTTTCATGGCAGAAAGGGTAGAAAAATAGGCATATTCATTGCTCATCTGCTCGCCGTATACCGCTTTTGCGGCGGGGCTCATTTCCATGATGGAAAATATCTGGCGATAGGAGTCCATGATTTTTTCGGAAAGGGACATGAGCTTTTCCAGTACCGGCCTGTCCCAGGCAAGGTCATCCATGGAGGCCTTTTCCGGAATGCGGTAGTGGGAAGGAAGGCGGCGGATCCAGTCCTCCGGAAAGGGGAGCGAGGAGGCGAAATGGAAGATGCGGAGCACCATATCCTTTAAGGCCCGGTCCTGGTAGCGGTCGGCAAAAAGGTCTACTGTGTCAAGGAAATGGGCATCTCCCTTTTCATACCATTTCTCCAGTACCGCGGACAGCACGTCATCTTCCAGCAGGAATTCCTCATTTTCATCGGAAATAATCCTTGTTTTCGGATCCAGGTCCAGAAGGTAGAAATACTGGCGGATAATGGACTGGAAATAGGAATCCAGCGTAGAAATCTGGGCGCTTCCCAGGAGGGAAATCTGTTTTTCCAGATGGCGGATCCGCACTTCATCATCTGCTTCGTCAGCTTCCTTTAAAGCGTCAGACAAAGCCTGGGAAATACGGGCTTTCATTTCGCTGGCGGCGGCTTTCGTGAAGGTAAGCACCAGAAGCTCATTAATATCCGTATGGTTTGCAGGATCCTTGACCAGACGGGCAATCCGTTCCGTAAGGACCGCTGTTTTTCCGCTGCCGGCGGCAGCAGAAAGAAGAAGATTCTTCCCTCTCACCGAAAGGGCTTCTTCCTGTTCTTTTGTCCAGTGGTTACTCATGGTATTTCTCCTTTCAGTGAGGCCATAGTGTGCTGATGTATTCGTGTGCTGGTGGGACAGTGGGAGAGTGAGGGGGCTGTCGGCTTCCGGCTCCCGGCTCCACGCTGGCTGGTATTTACTACCGATTGTCTCATATGCTTCGAGTACCGAGATTCTTCGCTTCGCTCAGAATGACGAGCCCGGCGGGAAAGGGGCCGCGAAGCGGCATACATATTCATCGCCGAAGGCGATACCCCCCTCTGAACCCTTTGAACCGACACGCCCATCAGGGCGTGTCAAATGGCGATACCACCACCCTCGGAGGCGAAGGCCAATGATGCCCCTTGAGCGAAGCGAACACAACCTGCTGCGGAGCGGCCATAACCTTCGGGGCCGCCGGCCCCGTCAACCTTCCCCTTTTGAACCCTCTGAACTCTCTGGTTCTTGGGGGTTCTCCATTGCCCTTTCAGCCAGCTGTTTTTTCAGTTCTCTGTCAGTGGGAAGGTTTATATAGTCGTAGCTTTCCCCTTCTCCTTTTGGATCGAAGCGGCAGATGGCATGGAAGGGGCAGTAGGTGCAGGGCACCTGGTTTTTGTATCGTACCGGACGGATGGGGATGTGGCCTTTTTCCATGTGATGGTAGATTTCCAGCAGTTTTCTTTTCACTATGGTGAGAAGGTTTTGGAAATCTTCGGCAGACAGGGTGGAGGCGGTCTGGGTGAGAGTGCCTTTCCCTGACAATTTGACAGGGAGGAAGGAGTCCTCCTCTCCGGCGGCACCATCGAGGCGGCGCAGGATATCGGTGTCGGAAAGAATCCAGCCGGAGGTATACTCCTTATCTTTCAGCGGCGGTTTTCCTCCCGGCGGCACGGCAGGAAGGCTCTTCACATCGCCGGACAGGTAGATGTACATGAGGGCGGCGGGAAGAAGGCCTCCGCCCCCTTCTTCTTCCACGTCCAAAAGGTAGGTGAGAAGCTGCAGTTTTAGCCCTGCCACTGCTTCCTGGAGCGTGGCAGTGGTATGGCCGGTTTTGTAGTCAAAAATGGCCACTGCATCATCACAGCTGTCGATGCGGTCGATTTTGCCGTTCAGGGTGAACGTATCCTTTTCGCCGGAAAGATGGAGGTAGAATTCCTTTTCCAGCGCCTTTGTGTCAAAGGAGCTGTTCTGACTCCATTTGCGGAGGGATGTAAGGGAGCGGCGGAAGGTTTCGTTCAGCGCCTTTTCCGTATAACGGGAGGCGCCGTCGGCGTGGAGGGCACCGTAGCGGACCTTGGGAGCCAGACGGGAGGCAATGGTTTCTGAAAGATTTTGGATATCTTCATCCGTGGCATCCCGCCACTGCTTCTTTTCCTTTGACAGGGACTGCCCGAACTGGTGGAGCCCTGCATGAAGGTAGCTTCCGAAATCCATGGATTCCATTTCTCCTTCGTCCCGTTTGTCGATTTTAAGTCCGTAACGGACAAAGTACATGAAGGGACAGCGGCGGTAGTTTTCAAAGCGGGTGACAGAACCGAAGAAGCGGCCCCCCGGCTTGAAAAGCTGATCCGCCAGGTCTTTCGGAAGGGGCGGCGCCTCGTTTTTGTACTGGTATCCGGAGAGGGCGTCCTTTACATCCTCTTCATAGCCATTATCCCGGGCCCAGCGGACCAGGGCGGCCCAGGGAGAGTTTTTCTCGGGGATTTTTTCCCGCAGAAGGGCAGGAAGAAGGGAGAGGGCCTGCCGGGGATTGGCGAAATAGGAGCGGTCCGTTTCCCTATCCTCCGGCGTCAGGGTGCGTTCTTCCGAGGCATAGCCCAGGCGGCGGAGCTGGGAAAGGAGGAAAGAGGGCTCCGTGTCATTGTGGTCATCGTTCACGGAAGGCATGGTCATGTACAGCACCTTCCCTGCCCTGGTGAGGGCCAGGTAGGTGAAGAACTGCTCCTTATGTACTTCCTCCAGCAGGCTTTCGCCGAAAATGAGGCGGCTGTCTTTGAAAATCTTCTGCCGCTCCAGCTCGGTAAAGAAGCCTCCCTCTTCTACGCGGCGGGGAAATTCCCCTTCCACGGCGCCGGGAATGAAGACAGCTGCAGCTTCCATGGCATAGCCCCTGTCCATGCCGGTGACGGTGACATGGTCCAAGGTAGGGGGAATGGTGGAGTAGGTGAGGGCAGTGAGGCCGTCTTCGAAGATGGAGAGGAAATTCTTTTCTGAAATCTCGTCATTACCGGCGGTGTGGACGATTTCATCCAGAAGGGAAAGGATTTTCTTCCACACCTGCAGGTGAGGACGAAGGTTGGTGCGGAGCGCTTCCTTTTCATCCATGGCTGAGAGGGTGTCCGGTATCTTTTTATCCATCATCCACTGGTAGAGGAGGCGGCAGCGGTCTTTAGACTTTGGGCTCTGGCTCCATTTTTCTGCCAGTTCGTCCAGCATGGCAGTGAGGCGGGTGCGCCAGGCATTGGCCTCTGTGAGCTCGGCCTGCTCTTTTTCGGAAAGAGCAGGCGCAGGTGCATCCAAATCCCGGTAGGTGCGGAATTCCCATGGTTCGTGGTACTGCCAGGGGCGGATGCCATGGGAGAGCACATAATTCTCCAGCCGGTCCACCTCTTCCTCCTGCCATTCCGGAAGCAGGAAGGTTTTCAGCATGCGGAAAATGGTTTCCCGCTGCCAGCCGCTGTTTTTCCGGCTGCATTCGGCGGTGAGGAAACGGACCAGGCTGTCCAGAAGCACCACCAGGGGATGGTTGTTCATTCGATGCTTCCGGTCGATGAATCCGGGAATTTCATAGCGCTTGAAGGACCGCTCCAATGCATCGTCATAATCCTCCGGGTTTCGGAGAAGGACCAGAATATCCCGGAAACGGAGATGCCGGTCCCGCACCAGGGACAGAATGGTTCTGGAAATGAAATCCACTTCCTCAGCCCTGTGGGAGGCAGTGATGAGGTGAAGCCCTTCGTCGGGTGCCGGGTTGGCTGCTGGAGGAAGGGGAGAATGGGCTGCCCGCCGGTTGAAGAAAAAACGAGCCATGGATTTCAGGCGGGGCGAAGCAAAGCGGCAGTCCTTGGACAGGAGAATGGATGAAAAGTGGCGCTCCTCTGCAGAAAGGAGGGAGAAAAGATGGAAGGGGCGGGCAAAATTGGGATTGACTGCCGCTTCTTCCTGCCTGTCCATCTGCAGTGTCATGGTGACTTCTTCTGCCGTGTGTAAAAGGGCGTAAACAATGTGGATTTTCTGGGGCGCCATGCCGTTGAACCCGTCGATCCATACACGGGAGGAACGGAGGGTGGGAGATTTGGGAATTTCCCGGGCCAGCAGGTCGAAAAGGCTCCCCTGGTAGTCGAAGTGGTCTTTCAGGTACCGGTGGTAGGCGCGATAGAGGAGGGAAAGGTCCTTCATCTTCCGCCCCAGCGGCGTGTCGCCCTGGGCTGTGGCGGCGTTTTCCAGATCCTCCTCTGATACGCAGAACATATCCAGCTGATGGAAAAAGCCCGTCAGCTCTTCAGAAAAATGGGGCTGGGAAGCTGCCTTCATCATCATTTGCAGCTGGTCCCTGTTTTCCTCCAGAAGACGGCGGAGAATGATCTGCTGTCCCAGCGGTGACAGGGCATCGCTCACCGGCGAATGAAGCTCCTGAAATACGCGGTAGGCCAGGCGGGAAAAACCGCACACCGTTACATTGGTAAATCCTTTGCCGGGGAAGGATTCTGCCAGCCGGTACTCTGCTGTGTATGTGCCCTGGTCAGGCACCAGAAGAAAAGCCTTCCGCTCCGGATGGACTTCCACGTATTCCCTGATTTCCCGGCAGCATCGCTCCGTTTTTCCCGTGCCAGCGCGGCCGAATATAAAATGAAGTCCCATCAGTCTATCTCCCTTCACCCTGTAATATATTCATTATACTATGACAGATAGAAAACCGCAGGAAGAAAAGGGCAGGCCCAGGGGATATCAAAGTCCTATGATATCCACGAGCACTGGAATATCTGAAACTGTTTACTTTCCGTCATTTTGTGATACAATAGGATTACTTCGTTGTCGTAATAATAATGAAAGGTATGCTATGTCGGAAAATAAAATCTGGACCCGGGAATTCGTGGGAATGGGACTCACGAATTTCTTTTATTTTATGTCCCAGTACATATTGATCGCCGCTCTTCCTGTGTTCATCATGGACGATTTAGGGAAGGGGCAGTGGGAGGCAGGCATGGCTATGACCTGCTTCCAGATCGGCACGGTACTCTGCCGGCCCCTGGCAGGACGGATTATTGATGGGGTAAACAAGCAGAAACTTCTTTTCGGAGCGTCTTTCCTGTTTTTCCTGCTCATGGCCGGTTTCTACTTTGCCTCTTCCCTTCATGCGGTGTGGTTTCTCCGCCTTGTCCATGGCGCCGTGTTTGCTCTGGGCACCACTGCCTCTGCGGCCATGGCAGCTCTTGTACTTCCCCGGCGGCGTAAGGGAGAGGGCATCGGTTATTTTGCAGTCTGCGGGAATATGGCCATGGTCATTGGGCCGCTGGTGGGACTTTTGATTATGGATTATCTGGGCGCCCATCCCCTCTTTATTTTCCTGGCCCTGCTGGCGCTGGGAGCCATTGTGGCAGGAAACGGAAAGAAGCTGCCCGATGAAACCATCCTGCCTGGCGGAAAAAGGCAAAAGGGTTTCCATATCAGTGATTTCATAGAAAAAAGAGCCCTTCCTTCCGTTATCCTGGGAGGTCTTGTGTTTTTTGCCTACGGCGGCGTGCTGACCTTTATCCCCATGTATACCAGAAGTCTGGGCATGGGCGGGAGCACCAGTCTTTTCTTCCTGGTCTTTGCCCTGGTTATCGTGGTGACAAGGCCTTTTGTGGGCTATCTCTTTGACCATCATGGCCCCAATGCCACCGTGTATCCGGGATTTGCCTTTTTCTCCCTGGGCTTCATCCTTTTCAGCCTGGCAGGAAATCTGACGGTCCTTCTCCTTTCAGCAGCGGTGCTGGGAATCGGATTTGGCGCCCTGGCTCCCGCTTTCCAGACTCTGGCAGTGCAGAGCGCCCCGGCATCCCGGGCAGGGGTGGCTACTTCCACCTATTTCTGGTCTCTCGATATTTCCGTAGGCCTGGCGGCAGCGGTGCTGGGCGTGGCGGCCAATGCCTTCGGCTATCCTTTCATGTACGGCGTCATCTGTCTTTCTTCTTCTCTTCTGGGCCTTGCTTATTATTTTTTCTGGAGAAGAAGTCTTTCCTGAATTTCCGGCATTTCAAAAGGGGCTGTGAAAAAATAATTGCCATTTTTTCACAGCCCCTTTTTGCTTGTTTTTTTCAAAAGCATGGGGACATCGGCTGCCAGAACAGGGTGGGAAGATTCAGACTCAGTCTTTGATTATAATTTTTTCTACCAGTCCTTCAATCTGCTTTTCTCCATCAGGGAAGGAGGACAGGTGGTTGATGTACATGAAGGAAACCTGGGAACCGATATAATTCCGGAAGCGGTTGAATTTTTCAGGATTTTTTTCAGCATCGATACCGTAGAGGGAAGCGGCTGCTTTCTTCAGGATGGCAATGGACTTCTGGGATGCCGGGGAAGTGAGAACCCAGTCATGGTCGCCCAGATGGACAATGTATCCTTCCTGTTTATGGGGAGCGGGAAGACCTTCTCCATCCTTCCGGAGGTAACCATGGCGGACGGGATCTTTTCCGGCAATCAGGGCAGCTGCCTTGATCCAGCCCACCACATCCCCTTCATCCTTTGGATTGGAAGGCGCACCGTGGGCGCAGGCCTGTGACACCACCACTTCGGACGGTATGCCGCGGTACATGGATTCAGCAATACTTAACACATGGTGAGCCCCCTGGCCGGCCAGGGTGTATTCCTTGCGGGAACTGCCGTTTTTCTGCCACTGGAATACAAAAGGCTTTTCAATGTCATGGAGGGCCTGCCCTGCCATGGCGGTGTCATAATCCACATGGTAGCCGAATACATCCTTGTAAGTACGGCAGATGCCGGCGGTGATATGCAGGTTGCTGGATATATGGGTGGCAAGGCCGCCGGGATAGGGATGGTGGCTCATGTAGCCGCTGCCCGGGGCGGTCATAAAGGGCTGCAGGCGGGACGGAAGGGGAGGAAGAAGGGTTTCTGCAGATATTTTGGAGGGATCTGCCAGCTTCATTTCCACCAGCTTATTGTAAATCTTCTGGATGGCAGAAGAGGAGCTGTAGTTTTCCATGAAGGAAGGCTCCGGATGGTTGATCATGGAAAGAACTGCCGATTTCAGGCCGCTGTCATGAATGGTATTGACCTGGCTGATAATGTCCTTAAAGGAGCCCTTGACCAGGGGAGAATTTTTGGCAGATTCTTCTGCGGCAGGCAGGGTGGAAAGGGCGCAGGGTCTGATTTCCAAAGTTTTAGCGGTTTCCTCGGCAGCAGAGGCCTGGAAGGGGAAATGGAAAAGAAGGGCACCGGCGGCGCTGCCGGCTGCCAGCTTCAGAAAAGTCCTTCTGGAAATAGGTTCCTTCATCATGGATTCACTCATTGATTCATCCTCCTCAAATGACAGAAGCGGTGGTCCGCTTACTATAAAAGCCGGATTGCAAATGACCGGCAGGGGAAAATCCGGGAAAGAGGGAATTTCCTGCTTTCCTCTCAGTGTATCTGTGGTTTGCAAAGAAGATAACAGGGGATGGAAAAATAAGGACAAAGACCGTCAGATTTTTGTAAATTTGCAGAAATTTGGCAGAATATGACAAAGTCCATAAAAAGATTTGACGAAATCGGAAAATCTTTCCTTTATGATGAAAGGAAATTCAATTGTTTTCCATAAAGGAGGCTTCCCATGTTTGGTATTGGAATTCCTGAACTGCTTCTCATCCTGGTTATCGGTCTCATTGTTTTTGGACCCGGCAAGCTGCCGGAAATCGGCAAAGCTTTGGGAAAAAGCATGCATGAATTCAAGGATGCGGTGAATATGGATACACAAAAGACAGTGGTGGTGAAGGCAGAAGGGACAGAAGTGAAAACGGAAGGCGCTAAAAAATGACAGCTCCCGGTGAAGCAGCCGGTGATATGCCCCTCACCGGCCATCTGGCGGAACTGCGAAAACGGATCCTCTATTCACTGGCGGCCGTGCTGGCCGGTACAGTGATCTGTCTTTTCTTCATTCAAAACCTCATTTCCCTTCTTACAGCACCGGCGGGCCATCTTTACTTTGCCCGGCCGGCAGAGGTCTTTGTCATTTATATGAAGACGGCAGTAATCGCCGGTTTCATCCTGGCGTCGCCGGTGGTTTTCTTCCAGTTCTGGCGTTTTATCCTGCCGGCCATGACGGACAGGGAACGGACCTGGACCATTCTCTTCGTCCCCCTCTCGGTGGCGCTCTTTCTGGGAGGCATTGGATTTTCCTATTTCCTTGTCATGCCCCAAAGCCTTCATTTCCTCATGGCCTTCGGCGGAGAGAACTTCACGCCTCTTCTTTCCATGGAAAGCTATCTGGAGTTTGTGCTCCTCATGATTCTTCCTTTCGGAGTCATCTTTAATATGCCCCTCCTTATGACCGCCCTTTCCCTGGCGGGGCTGGTACAGGGAAAGACACTGAAAAAAGGAAGAAAATTTATCATCCTTGGCTCTTTCATTCTGGCCGCCGTGATAACGCCCACTCCAGATATTCTCACCCAGTCTCTCCTGGCTCTGCCGGCTATTGGCCTTTATGAGATTTCTCTTCATTTCATTGGCCTGCTGGAAAAGGCAAAGAACCGCAGATTGTAAAACCCTGCACCCTGCTTTTCTCCATCAAAGGAAAAGGCCGCCTTTTAAGGCGGTTTTTTCTTTGGCATCATGGGATTTTAGACAGAGGGTTTTGGGATATGATCTAATCAAAATAGAATAGTGTATGAAAATCAAGGCAAGGATAAAGAGGTGAGAACCATGTGGAAGGAAAAAGGACAGAACATTATTGAATATGCCCTCATGCTGGCACTGGTGGTAGGCATCGGAAGCTTTATCTACACCCAGAGGTATGGGGACAACATTTCCGCCGTTTTCAACCATGCAGGAAACCTGTTGGAAGAGGTGAATAAAACCCAGGAAGAGGCGAAAAAGGAAGCGGAGAAAGCAGCGGCCAGAGAAGCAGACCGGAATTATGCGGATTCCCTGGGAGACCTGCTGAAGAAGGCAGTTAGTAATGGAACAATCACAATGGGTAATGGAAGTTCTGTCTCTATTTTTGTCCAGAATCAGCCAAATCCCAAGTATAAGAATTGGCACATGAATGGAGCCAGCACCGGCAGTGACGTGAAGGTTAATGGGAAAAACTATATAAATGGGAGATTTGTTAATATGCTGGAAGCTGTGGGCGATGATTACAGCAATGTAGAAGTAAAGCAGGATGACGTTTACTGGTACGGCGTGCAGATTAAAAAGGATTCCACCGGTAACAGCTATACCCTCTCCTACATGGACAGCAATATAGACAGTTATAAAAATAATTATTCCGGTTTTGATATAAATCAGGCCAATGCGCCCTATAAAACAGAAACCTGGCCTCCGACTCCCTGAAGGACGGAGACATGCAAAAAGGGCTTAGAAGAAATGGATGGTATTTCTTCTAAGCCCTTTTGACTGTTTGCAGGAGAAAGGCGGAAGGGGAAGCATGGAACCCTGTCTATACCCAGAGCCGGAGGGGCAGCGTCAAAGTCCCTGAACCCCTTCGAAGCCGGAGGGCGCGGCTTCATTTTTCCTCATAGAGCGGATTCACCAGACGGATGATCCAGGTTTCGCCTCCCGTGAATTTACTGTTGTATTTCCTTGCCGTATCTTCATAGCGCTTTTTCAAGTCCCTGACCGTTTCTTCCAAAGAGGTTATGGTTTTGACGGCAGTGTCGGAACGCATGTCTTTGCCGCACACCGGACAGAAGGGCGGATGGATGAAGCTGCGGTTCACTCTGGATTTGCAGTGGGGGCAGGATACGAAGGGAGCGGTGAATTTCTTCTCGTTCTGTTCCTTTGTATAGGTTGACAGCTTTTCTTCTTTTTCCCGGAGCCTTTTTTCCAGGGATACCATTTTAGGGGAAGGGGTGATGCCGATTTTATATTTCACCGCATAGGAGGTGGGGATGGACTTCAGGTATTCCAGCGCCTGGGTGCGGGTATTGCAGACCTTTTCCTTGAAGAAGAGGCCCTTGAATACTTTATTGGCTTCCCTTTTGCCGAAGCCTTCCTTGAGCATATCTTCTTTCATGGTATCCTTCATCCACTGGGAAGGCTTTGTGAGGTCAAACTCCCAGATTTTTTCCTTCCAGGCGTGGGCGGCCGCTTCTTCTGCAGGGCGGAGGGGCTGGGCGGTCTTTGTATCCTCACTGCCTTTCGGGGTCATATCAGTTTGGGAAAAGAGGCTGCCTTCTTCCATTTCTGCTTTCCTTTTCATTGATGTCTCCTTATGTTCATTTAGGTTTCGTGAATTTTTGTTCTTATACACTATAAACCATATGGTTCCATTCATCAACTGTTGAAGACAGGCATGAAAAATCCGTGAAGAAATCATTCATCATTTCTTCACGGATTTTTTATTTCCGTTCCACCTTTACCTGGGCGGAAACAAGGAGGGTAAAGATGCCGGTGCCGCCGATGATGTTGCCAAGACCGGTGGGAATCAGGAATCGGAAGAAATAGTCGTAAACCGAAGAATCGCCCATGAGCACTGCGTAGGCTGCTTCTCCGGAGCCTACCACCACATGGGCGAAGCCGCCGATGGCGATGAAGTAGGTGAAGGTGAAGATGGTGAAGAAGGAAAAGCCCCGGGACATGGGAATCATCCAGACCACTGCGGCAATGAGCATGCCTGCGGGAATCCCTTTGAAAATGTTCTCCAGGGGAGTGGGGGTCATGATGTGGTGGGCGGTGGAGAGAAGGAAGGATGTGATTTCCGGCGATGCAAAACAGGAGGAGGTCATGAAGAGGGCGGAAAGCAGGGTACCGGCCATATTGGAAAGAAGGACGATGGCCCATAGCCGCCCTATACGAAGGAGCGTTTTCCAGGAAGGGCTTTCAAAGAAGGGAATCACGGTGGTAATGGTATTTTCCGTGAAAAGCTGAAGCCTTCCCAGGATGACGATAAGAAAGCCCGTGGTGTAGCCTATGCCGCTGATGGCGTCGGCCCAGGGGCTATGGCCGGCATACATGGAGAGGACGGCGCGGAAATAAAAGGAGAAGGAAATCATAAGTCCTGCAGCCAGGGCGGAAAATATGAGGGGCACCGTGGCCCGGTCCAGCTCCTTTTCTCCATCGTGACGGATGATTTCAAAAATCAGGGAGGAGGACAGTTTCTCATATTCCTCTACAATGACTTTTGTTTTGGACTGTTTGACTTCTTCCTCAAAATGGGAATCGGCGGTTTCTTTCATAGGAGCTCCTTGGGCGAATAAAAAAGGGCTGTGAAAAGAAGAGTCTTTTTCACAGTCCCATGGATTTATCTTTCCGGCGGAAGGCCGGCGTATTCTCTGGCGAAGTCGGAGAAGTTGTCGATAATGTATTTCTTCAGCATTTCTGCCGGCGGCGAAAGCTTCTCGCCTTTCTTCCAGGACAGGCTGATATAGCGCTGGCAGTTCGGAGAGGCAATAGGCACCAGGGCCACATGGTCTCCGCCTACGCCGTGCCAGGTAATGCGGGGCGCAAAGGATACGCCCAGGCCTGCGCGGATAAATTCACGCACGGTCATGGGGCTGTCGCTTTCCAGTACCACATGGGGGACGAAACCAGCCATGCGGCAGTAGAAATCGGTGATGGTTCGAAGGCTGGCTCCGGCTTCCAGGGAAATAAAGCCGGCTTTTTCAAATTCATCCAGGTTGACTGAGGATTTCCGGGCATGGGGATCGGTGTCCGGCATGGCCAGCATAATGTCTTCCTTCAGCAGGGTGACGGAGTGATCATTTTCAATGGGATTGATGGAGGAAGACAGGAAAAGGTCCACATGATTCTGGCTCTGCTGCCCCGGTTTGCTGCGCTGCTGCAGGATTTCAAAGCGGATATCCGGATGTTCCTGGCGGAAGCGGGTAAGGAAGGCAGGAATAATCATGGAAGCGGCAAAAAGGGAAATGGTGACCGTGAGTTTCTGGGCTTCCTTGGTATCAGCTAGTTCCTTCTGGGCGCCATGAAGCTCCTGCATGATGCGGTTCGTGTGGCGGAGAAGAATTTCGCCATACTTGGTGAGTACGATATTGCGGCCGCTTCTGGAGAAAAGCGGTACGCCCAGCTCCGTTTCCAGCACTTTGATGGTGTGGGACAGAGAAGGCTGGGAAATATGAAGGGCTTCAGCCGCCCGGGTCAGGTGCTGGAGCTCAGCTGTTTTCTGGAAATAGCTCAAAGCGAGGAGCGTTAATTTCATAATATCCCCCTCAATTCCAATGGTGGAGTTCGAATTAAAAACAATAGTTTCTTTTATTTAATTATACACTTCACTCTATCAATAATCAATGAATATAAAATATCATGCATTGTAATTTAGAAATTCCGGTAAATGATTCATTTTTGCAAAATCTGCGAAAAGTATAGAAAACAGGGCGGATTGAAAAAAACCGGAGAGAAATGGAAACAGGAAAGGGCATTTATAAAAAATTTTTATAGAATCATCTAAGGGAGGGCTGATTCAATCATTGATTTGTTTTATTCCTGAAATGGTATACAATGCGGGAACCGGGGAACCGCAGGAGCTGTTTAAGCCCCCGGTCACCCGGCAGGGCATCATTTCCTGCAAAAACAGACTTCGTGATCTCTGTGATTTGCGGCGGCTTCCATCATTGGATGGCGTTTTCATTTTTTCATTGACAGAAGGGGCAGATGGTGTGAAAATGTACTATATACATTGAAGCAAAGGAGAAAAACAAATGGAATTTTTTATTGATACTGCTGATGTAGAGGCCATTCGCAAGGCCAATGATATGGGATTTATTTCCGGTGTAACCACCAATCCTTCCCTGATTGCCAAGGAAGGGAAGGATTTCCATGCCACCATTAAGGAAATCGCATCCATTGTGGACGGCCCTATTTCCGCCGAAGTACTGGCTGACGATGCAGAAGGCATGATTGAAGAAGGTAAAGTACTGGCTGGACTGGATCCTCACGTGGTAGTGAAGATTCCTATGACCCCGGAAGGCATGAAAGCAGTCAAGGGCTTGAAAAAACTGGGTATCCGCACCAATGTGACCCTGGTATTCTCTGCCAACCAGGCACTGCTCGCAGCCCGCGCAGGCGCTTCCTATGTAAGCCCCTTCGTAGGCCGTATCGATGATATCGGCTGGGATGGCATTGAACTGATCCAGACTATTTCTGAAATCTTTGAACTTCATGGCATTGAAACAAAGATTATTGCCGCTTCCCTCAGAAAGCCCCAGCACATTATGCAGTGTGCCCTGGCCGGCGCTGATATTGCCACCGTTCCATTCCAGGTGCTCATGGATGCCATGAAACATCCGCTCACCGATAACGGCATTGCCCGGTTCAAAGCAGACTGGGCCAAAGCCAACATGAAATAAGTACAGAAAATGAAAAAGAGCTGTGAAGAAATGATTGACATTTTTTCACAGCTTTTTTTTGCCCGGGAAATCATCATTTCAAGTAAACATTTCATTTTTGAAAGGGCCCTACTATAATGAATATATAAAATCTGTAATATGACGGCCTGCTGCAGAGGAAGACAGGCCGCAGGGGGTAAAATGAGACATATTGATTTCACATCAGGACCGGTGGGAAGGAAAATCCTGCTCTTTTCCCTGCCTCTCATGGTGGGGAATGTATTCCAGCAGCTTTACAATGTGGTGGATACGCTGGTGGTGGGAAAATTTTTAGGAGAAGCGCCGCTGGCGGCGGTAGGGAGCGCCTATACTCTCATGATTTTCCTCACTTCCATACTGATTGGTCTTACCATGGGGGCAGGCGTTTATTTTTCCCTCTGCTTCGGCAGGAAAAATTTTGACCGCATGAAACAGGCTGTTTTTATTTCCTTTCTGTCCATCGGTCTTCTGACGGTCATCATGAACGGTGCCGCTTACCTCCTTCTGGATGAGCTCATTTCCTTCATGCAGGTGCCTTTCGAGGTTATTCCCTATATCCGGGACTATTTATGGTGGATATTGACCGGACTTTTGGCGGTGTTCCTCTATAATTTCGGCGCCGCACTCCTAAGAGCTGTGGGAGATTCCGTGACACCCCTTCTCTTTCTCATTCTCTCTTCGCTTATGAATGTGGCGCTGGACATTCTTTTCGTGGTGTATCTGGATTTCGGCGTAAGTGGTGCTGCAGAGGCCACCGTGATTTCCCAGTACGCTTCCGGCGCAGGTATCTTTATTTACTGCCTGTTTCGGCGGGAGTTCCATATTTCAGGGAAAGACAGGGTCTGGAGCCGTGAGATTTTCTGGGACATGTCAAAGCTTTCCCTTCTGACCAGCCTCCAGCAGAGCATTATGAATTTTGGCATTCTTCTGGTGCAGGGGCTGGTGAACAGCTTTGGCACCACTGTGATGGCAGCCTTTGCGGCAGGCGTGAAAATCGACACCATTGCCTATTCGCCGCTCCAGGACTTCGGCAACGCTTTTTCCACCTATGCGGCCCAGAACTGGGGCGCAGGAAACAAAGCACGTATCCGGCAGGGCGTGATTACAGCAGGAAAGATGATTTTCCTTTTCTCCATCCTGGCCAGCTGCCTGGTATCCCTTCTGGCGCCAACACTTATGGGCTTCTTCGTACCGGAAACGGCAGAAGAGGTGATTGCAGTGGGGGCGCACTACCTTCGCATTGAAGGCAGCTGCTACCTGGGCATCGGCATCCTTTTCATGCTCTACGGCTTCTACCGCGCCATCAAACGGGCCGGAATGAGTGTCATCCTTACCATCCTCTCCCTGGGCACCCGGGTGGTGCTGGCCTACTTTCTTTCCTCTTTCCCGGAAATCGGTGTCACCGGTATCTGGCTCTCCATCCCCATCGGCTGGGCGCTGGCAGATATGTATGGTATCATAAAGGGGTACAAATTAGTGAGATAGTGAGATAGTGAGCTAGTGAGCTAGTGAGCTAGTGGGACAGTGGGACAGTGGGACAGTGAAGGCGGCTGTCGTCTATCCGCTGGCTGCGGGGGCTTTCCACGAGGGCTTCCCGCCGACCGGCATTTATCAATATTTCTGTTACTTACGGTTCTTACCGAGATTCTTCGCTTCGCTCAGAATGACACGCAGGGCGGCAAGCCAATCCCGTAACGCTTATTTCATATTCATCGCCCGCAGGGCGATACCACCGCCCTCTGAACCCTATTTCTTTAAGGAGGAATCCTATGAAAAAGAAAATCATTTCTGCCATGACGAAGAAGGAACGCATCCAGGCGGCCATCCGCGGCGAGGAAGTGGACCGGGTGCCCTATTCCCTGTGGACCCATCTGCCTATGATAGACCTGGATCCTGTGAGCAATGCAGAGCATACATACGATTTCTATAAAAAATATGATGTGGATATTCTGAAAACTATGAATAATGGCATGTACAGCGTCGAGGATTTCGGAGCCAAAACTGATTTCAGCGATGTACCCAAAGGCGGCGTGGCCCGGATTACAGAGACGCCGGTGAAGGAACCGGAGGACTGGCTCGGGCTCAAGCCGGTATCCGTGAATGAAGGGGCCCTGGCCAGGGAGCAGAAGTATCTGAAGCTTCTCCTGAATCAAACAAAGGGAGAAGTGCCCGTCGTATTTACGGTGTTCAGCCCCCTCACCACGGCCAATAAACTCTGTCCTTCCATGATGGAACATATCCGGCAGGGCCATGGAGACAAAGTGAAGGAAGCGCTGAAGGTGATTACAGAAACCACCTGCGCCCTGGTGCAGCGGGTTATCGAACTGGGGGCTGACGGTATCTTTTTTGCCACCCAGCTTTCATCCTATAATCTCACAGAAGAATCCTTCTATCGGGAATACGGCATGCCCTACGATCTGGCAGTGCTCTCCGCCTCGTCGGGCTGGTGCAACGTGCTTCATGCTCATGGCAAAAATATCATGTTCCCCCTCCTTCGCAAATATCCGGTGCAGGTTTTCAACTGGCATGCCTTCGAATCGCTGCCGGAAATCGCAGAAGCCCAGCTCCTGACAGGAAAGTGCATCATGGCAGGTCTGGAGCGGATGGATATTACAGAACACCATAAAAATGAAATCGAACGGGAAATCTACGAAACTTTGAAACAGACGGGAGGCAGAAAAGTCATTCTTTCCCCGGGCTGCGTCATCCGCTATCCCCTGGATGAAGACATGCTCTCCTTCGTGAGAAAGGCAAAGGAAGAGATAGAGAAAAAGATGGGATTGTGAGTGGTGACGGGGGAAGATTAGCTGTCCGCTGTCTGCTTTCCGCAGGCTGGTGGACGGCGGGAAAGCAGACAGCGCCCTGCGAGGATGTCAAGAATTTTGTGTTTTTAGATTAACCAATCGTATTTAGCGATTAGTTTGCTCATACGTTCGTCAATCAATAATTGGTTCATAACAGCCTGCCAGTTAAAGACCTTTCCTTTGCCCTTCCATTTGGTGTTCTTGAGCTCAAGGACACGGAGGTAGAGAAGCTTCAGGATGGCCTCGTCATTGGCAAAAGAGCCCTTACGGGTTACCTTTCTGAAACTGGAATTGATGCTTTCTATGGCATTGGTAGTGTACATGACTCTCCGTACATTAGAGCCGTAGTTAAACAGCTGTTCCACGTGCTGGAAGTTGTTTTCCCAGACTGCTATAGCCCCAGGATAGGCTGCCCATTTTCCCTTGAACTTTTCAAACAATCTGCGAGCTTCTGCTACATTGGTAGCCTTGTAGATTTCTTTCAGTTCTTTCAAGAACTCTCTGGATTTGTTCCAGGGAATATATCGCATGGAATTACGGATCAGATGGACAATGCAGCGTTGCACCACTGTGCCAGGGAAGATGGCAGCAGCGCCTTCTTCAAGGCCGCTGACACCATCCATGGAGATGAAACCAATGTCCTGTACTCCCCGGTTCTTGATTTCATCGAAAATCTGCATCCAGGTATGCTTACCTTCCGTTTCGTTGATCCAGATACCAAGGATATCCTTCTCACCATTGATGTCATACCCAAGGATGACGTAGACAGCCTTTTGTTTCAGGGCTCTGTCAGTCTTCATGGGAACATACAGACAGTCGATGAAGAGAAAGGTATAAAAAGGAAACAGTGGGCGATTCTGCCACGCATATACTTCGTCCAGGATCCGGTCCGTAATATGGGCAATCTGTTCATGGGAGATGGAGAAACCGTAGATTTCTTCAATGGTCGAAGAGATGTCTCTCTGGCTCATTCCACGGCCATACATGGCAAGGACTTTCCCTTCGATAGAGGAAACATCACGCTGGTATTTTTGGATTAACTGGGGTTCAAAAGTACCTTCCCGATCACGAGGGACTTGGATGGGTACCGTTCCCATGGAGGTCTTCAGGTTCTTCCTGGAATACCCATTTCTCGTATTCTTGGAATCCTCAGGGGTGCTGCCGTTCTTGGGATAGCCTAAATGGTTATCCAATTCACCCTTAAGAGCTGCTTCAAACAATGGTCCAAAGACACTCTTTAAGGCGGACTGCATCTCTTCGACAGTGGTCGGTTTGTAGGTTTCGTAGATTTCCTGCGCAATTTTTTCGCCAGGGGTAGGGGTACGCTTTGCCATGGTAGTAACTCCTTTTCCTCTTTCTCCCCTTAAGTATGAGGTATGAAAATATTTTGAGCAAGATTCATTTACACAAAATATTTTACACTACCGCGCCCTGCCACCTTCAGCCTGAAAAGCCGCTGCTCCCTGAGCGAAGCGATGCACAAAATAGTGCCTCATTTCCCCCTTTGGAACACAACCTGCCTGCCCCGGCAGGCCATAACATTCCGCTGGCGGAGCGGGCGAAGACTCCCCTCTGAACCCTCTAAGCCTTATGAATTCTTAATATTTCCTGCCACAATGCCTGCTCCGATAAGGAAGATGCCTGCCCACTGGATGGGGGTGATGGATTCACCCAGCACCAGCAGGGCCATGACGAGGGCTACAGGAAGCTCCGATGCGGCCAGCACGGAGCCAAGACCGGGACCTACATGGGGCATGCCCCAGGCCAGAAGAAAAGGCGGCAGGGCTACGCCGAAAATACCAAGGAGGAAGCCATAGGGGAGGAGAAGGGGCCAGGAGGAAGAATCAAGGAGAAAAACCGGCGGAAGGAGAAGGAAGGTCAGCAGGGTATCACCGGTGGACATGAGAGCTCCCTTCAGGGCAGGGGCCACGCCTTTCCCCAGAAGGGAACTGGCAGTCATCATGGCGGTGTAGGAAAGGGCGGAAAGAAGGCCCCACACCATGCCGGAGGAAAAGGAAAAGTCGGCGCCTTCATCCAGAAAACCGGCTGAAAGCAGGGTGCCTGTGAGGCAGAGAATGATGGAAAGAAGCTGCTTCTTTCCCGGCAGCTTTTTAAAAATTAAAGATTCCGCCGCTGTACCCATCCAGATGGACTGGAAAAGGAAAACCACTGCCAGGGAGGCAGAAAGACTTTCCAGGGAATGGTAGTAGAAAATGGTGGTGAGCGCCATGGGAATGCCAATGGCTGCAAGAGACAGAATCTGGAAGAAAGAAGGAATCCGTCTTACGGTAAGTATGGCGGAAAGCCATAGAAAGAGCATGCCGAAAAGACACTGCATACCGCTCACATCGGTGAGGGTGAGACCAGCGGCATAGGCGGTTTTTACAAAGGTGGAAAGAATGCCGTAGCAGGCGCCGGCGGAAAATACGATAAATGCATAGAATCCTTTATGCATGATTTCCTCCAAAAGAAAAGCACAGTGCAGCATGCACTGTGCGGCGAAAACAGAAAAATCTGAAAAAATCCACAACCATGACGGTTTTATTGTCTGCAGTCTATCATATGGGGAGGGAAAAGGCAAGACCACCATGATAGATGGCAGACGTTGAAAAAAGCAGATGATTATTCAGCTTCCAGGGAGCCAAGGAAAGTGCTCATGGCCTGGAGGCCTTTTTTTAATGTGTCCCTGTCGGCGGCATAGCCGATACGCATGGAACGGGGTTCATCGAAGCAGTCCCCCGGGGTTACGAAGGTGCCGCAGCTGTCATACATGCGGCGGCAGAGGGTATAGGAATCTATGGGAAAATCATAATACACCAGTGCGGTGGTACCGGCTTTGGGCTTCACATAGGAAAGGCGAGGTTCTTTTTGAATCCAGTGATCCAGGATATCCAGATTTTCCCGGATGATTTTTTTATTTCTTTCCAGAATCTGATTTTTGGAAGCCAGGGCCAGCGCGGCAATGGCTTCGTCCATCATGCCGCAGCTGATGAGGTTGTAGTCACGATGGGACCAGAACTGCTTTAAGGCATCTTTATCATGGGTGGCAATCCATCCCAGACGGACGCCGGCCAGAGAAAACACTTTGGACATGGAAGAAGTGGAAATGCCTTTTTCGTACATGTCCACAATGGACGGCTGCCATTCGTCATCCTGGGTGAGATGGCGGTATACTTCATCTACCAGAAGGTAGGCGTCAGATTTTTTGGCAATGTCCACCACTTTCTTCAGAATTTCGGGAGACATCAGGGCGCCGGTGGGGTTGTTCGGATTATTGAGGCAGATCATCTTCACACCGCCTCGGGCCATTTCTTCCAGTTCCTCCAGGTCCGGGAGATAGCTGTTTTCCTTTTTCAAATGCAGGATTTCCACCTTTGCTCCCAGGGAGGCAGGAATGGAGTAGAGCTGCTGGTAAGAGGGCATGATGGAAATGACCTTGTCTCCCGGATTGATAAGGGAATAAAAAACATGGTGGTTAGCCCCGGAAGCACCATGGGCAGGAACGATTTCATCGGGCCTGATGGTGTGGTACAGGGCAGCAATGCCTTCCTTCAAATCAGGAGAACCTTCTATATAGCCATAGGTGAGACGGCGGGCACAGAGTTTGTTAAGGAATGATTCCTTATGGGTTCCCGACAGTTCAAAAAGTTCGTCCAGTGAAATGGAATCCACGCAGGTTTCGGCAATATTGTACCGGGCACCTGTTTCATAGGCATTCATCCATTCTTCGACAGCAAAGGGTTTAATGTTCATGATATAACCTCCTTAAAAAAAAGAGGATTTATTCCTGCCTTTCAATGGTTTTCGCCATATTACCTGCAGCAGGAATAAACCCTCTTGGCTCCCTATCCGGTGACAGGGAAGAGTTTCTTATGAAATTACACATATAATAATACATGGGGAAAAAGATTCTGTCAATGGATGGAAAGGTTTCTGCTTTCTTATAGAAGGGCAGATTTGCCATCCCACGGTCAGACCAAAAAGGAGCGGTGAAGAAATGATTTACATTCTTTCACCGCTCCTTTTATTTATTTTTTATTTCTTATCAATAGGCGGATAGGTGGAAACTTCCGGCGTCGGCGCATAGCGGAGGCGGGAGGAAATGAGGGCATAAATGACGAGGCCCATGGCAGCTACGAAAGCGCCTTCCAGAATGACGGTCCAGCCGCAGCCGTATACAGCGTAGCAGCTGTAGATACCGCCTACAATAGCTGCTGCATTGGCCAGCTTTGCCTTGTCATGGGGAATGCCTTCGGCTTTCTGCAGATCCGATACGGCGCCCATGGCGAGAAGGTAGGGGATGAGGTTAATCATGACAGCCAGGTTGATGAGCACATTGAACTGCTTTAAGAGAGTGGGGCTCATGGTGGAGAGGGTCATGATAACCTGGATGGCCACTAGGGATCCGATAGCCACATAGGGAGAACGGAAACGGTTGACCTTGGACAGGAATTTCGGGAAAAGCCCGATGGAGGAAGCTTCTCTTGCTACTTCGGAAACGGTGAACTGCCAGGCAGTGAGGGACACGAAGCAGGAGCATACCAGCATGCAGGAAATAATATATCCTGCTTTTTCTCCGAACATGGTGGCATAAGCCAGTCCGAAGGGAGCTCCGGAAGCCATCAGTTCCTTGTAAGGTACCAGGCCGCCGATGATAGCAGTAGAAGTGGTGTAGCAGGCACCTGCCAGAAGAGTACCGGCCAGTACGGCAATGGGTACATTCTTTTCCGGATTCTCCACGGTGTCGGAGTTAGCGCAGGCAGTTTCCAATCCCAGGAAGGCCCAGATGATGACGGCAATGGAGTCTTTCATGATATCGTAGAATGGCAGGTTTCCGGGATTCCAGGCTTCGCTATAGATACCGGTATCAAAGAAGAAGAAGCCGCAAAGGAGAAGGCCTACCACTGGAGATACGACACAAAAAACGCCGAGGGAAGTGAATTTGCCGAATTTCTTGGGGCCCACCAGACTGATGGTGGCTGCCAGAATGAGGACACCGATGGTGGCCATGCACACTTCCACAGGGGAAAGGGTGAGGCCGAACACGTAGGAGCCGTAGCTGACGACGCCGCTGGCAATGGCTGCATTGGCGATGATTAATGAAATGGTGTAGCAGAAATTGGAAAGGAAATTTCCCGCTCTGCCGAAACGGTACTCCGCATAGCCGCCCATGCCGCCTACCTTGGAAGTATGCATGCCGCAGCGGGCAAAGGCATAAGCCAGAATCGTGGCTCCGATGGAGGCCAGAATCCACGCAAAAATTGAAGCTGTCCCGATTTCTGCCAGTGTGGCCGGCAGAAGGATAATACCGGAACCCATCATGTTGATGGCTGTTACTGTTGTGAGCTGTACCACTCCCATTTTTTTGCTCTTAGACAAGGTTGTTCCCTTCTTTCTTAATCCAAATCGCATGAAGCGTATTGGGGGAAAAATATTGTCCCGGAATAAACCGGATGATGCAGTCATGAAAATCATCAAGGCATGCACGAGCCCCATTTGCTTTCTATAAAGGTGAAAGAAACAGGGCATAAAGAAAACCATCCGTTATTTTTTAACGGTTCGCTGCTCAACTGCTCTCGGGGCAGGGCGCGATGAATTTTTATTTACTGCAATATACCATAAATGAAATCATATGACAAGACTTTTTTACAATTTTTTTTGTAAAATTTTTTCTATGAACTCATATGGACTTTTGAGAACTTTTGAGGAAAAAGAAGAAAAATAGCAAAAAATGCTTGCCATCATGGTTTGGCATGGATTGGAATGATACATCATGATGTATTGTGAAATTTCATGGTAAAAATGAACAAAACCCCGGAAGGGCGTCATGGTGGGCATTCCGGGGAATTCCTCGATTTGGCGGGGATGAATATCCTGCATAAAATTGAAACTAATATGGATAAAAATACAATTTTGTAAAATGGGCGTAAATTTCTATTAGCCCTGTGCCGCCTGAAACAGCCCCAAATTGCCCCATATAACCTCACAGGGGAAATTTCTGATTTTTAATTGAGAAAACAAGCAAAATAATGAGAATAATATATTTTTTCTTGAGTCAATTAGAAAAATGTTTTATAGGAAAAAAGAGGGAAAAATCCCTTCTTCCTGAGGAGAAAGAAGGACCGTTTTGGTGGACACGGTTTTGGCAGAGCAGGGGAGATAGAGAGAAAAGTTTTCTGTCAAACGCCATCCAAAGAAAGGCATGTTGGGGAAATGGGAAACAATATGTAAATTGTTTGACTACACCCTTCATTTTGCTATATACTATGAAATATGCCCTGTTTAGGATTCCCCTATGATATCTATATAAGGTATAAGTATTAAAGAAAAGAGGCAGATTGTTATGGCAGAAATGCAGCGTACTCTGGTCACCAGAGAAGGCCTTGAAAAGATGCAGAAGGAACTGGATGAACTCCGTTCCACAAAACGTGCGGAAATTGCACAGCGCCTGAAGGCCGCCATCGCAATGGGCGACCTTTCCGAAAACTCCGAATATGATGAAGCGAAGAACGCCCAGGCTTTCCTGGAAGGCCGTATCCTCCAGCTGGAACAGCAGATCCGCACCGCCCAGGTCATTGAAAAGGTGGCTAAGGACCGTGTAGATGTTGGTTCTACCGTACTCATCGAAGATATGGAAGAACATCTTCAGGAAAAGGTGACCATTGTAGGTTCCACCGAATCCAATCCCTTTGAAGGCCGTATTTCCAACGAATCCCCGGTGGGACGCGCCCTGATGGGAGCCAAGGCCGGCGATACGGTGGAAGCAGAAGCGCCTAACGGCGTTTTGAAATACAAAGTCATTTCGATTGAAGAATAATATGACTGGTAGGAAATGAGGTTAAGGAATGACAGAAAATAAAAACCAGAATACACAGCACAGCGGTCCGAAACTGAATGACCAGATGATCATCCGCCGCGAAAAGCTGGATAAAATCCGTGCACTGGGTGTGGAACCCTACGGACAGAAATTTGAATGGGACCACCATGCTGCCGATATCCGCAAAGAAGCGGAACAGCTGGAAAAGGATGAGACCCATGTCCGCATTGCCGGCAGAATCATGATCCGCCGCGGCCAGGGCAAGACAGCCTTCTGCGTGCTTCGCGACCAGACCGGTGACATCCAGGTTTATTTCAAGAGAGATGAGCTTCCTGAAAATGAATGGGCCCTTTTCAAGCTGGTAGATATCGGTGATATCCTTGGCATTGAAGGCACCGTTTTCACTACCCATACCGGCGAACTGACCGTGCGGGTTCTCCATTTCACCATGCTCTCCAAGTCCCTTCGCCCGCTGCCTGAAAAATGGCATGGCCTTACAGACAAGGAACAGCGCTACCGCCAGAGATATCTGGACCTCATCATGAATCCGGAAGTTCGGGAAACCTTCGTGAAGAGAGCTGCCATGATGTCTGCTATCCGCAAATGGTACACAGACCACGGCTTCCTGGAAGTGGAAACCCCGGTGCTGCAGCCTCTCTATGGCGGCGCCAATGCAAAACCCTTCACCACCCATTTCAATGCCCTGGATATGACCATGTACCTGCGCATTGCTCCGGAACTGTACCTGAAGAGACTTCTGGTAGGCGGCTATGAACGGATTTTTGAAATTACAAGAAACTTCAGAAATGAAGGCATGGACACCCGTCATAATCCGGAATTCACTGCCATCGAAACTTACCAGGCCTATGGTGATATCGAAGATGTCATTAACCAGACAGAACAGATCGTGGCTGCCTGCGCTATGGCTTCCTACGGTTCCATGAAATTCACCTATGAAGATACGGAAATCGACGTCACTCCGCCATGGCCGCGGCTTACCATGGCTGAAGCTGTGAAAAAATACACCGGCGAAGACTTTGATGCCTGCCAGACTATCGAAGACGCCAGAGCCATTGCAGACAAGCTTCATGTGGAATACGGCGAATACGACGGCTTCGGCAAGATTCTTTCCGAATGCTTTGATGCCTATGTGGAAGAACACCTGATTCAGCCGGTGCATATCACAAAGCATCCGATCGAAGTATCCCCTCTTTCCAAACTGGACCCGAAAGATCCGCGCTACACCATCCGTTTCGAATCCTACATTTATGGCCGCGAACTGGCAAATGGCTTCTCCGAATTAAATGATCCCATTGACCAGAGAAAACGGTTCGAACTGCAGGTGGAGGAAAGAAAGCACGGCGACGACGAAGCGCATCCGATTGATGAAGATTTCCTGACTGCTCTGGAATACGGCATGCCGCCAACCGGCGGACTGGGCATCGGCCTCGACCGTCTCTTCATGCTTATGACCAACTCCGCTTCTATCCGCGACGTCCTCCTCTTCCCGGCCATGAAACCGGAAACGGCATTAGAAAAGAAGACAGCCCAGGAAGCTGAAAGACTGGCCAAAGAAGCAGATGATGAACCTATCGACTTCTCCAAAGTAGAAATCGAACCGCTCTTCAAGGACTATGTGGATTTTGATACCTTCAGCAAGTCTGATTTCCGGGCTGTCAAAGTCAAGGCCTGCGAAGCAGTGCCCAAGAGCAAGAAGCTCCTGAAGTTCACTCTGGACGACGGCACAGGAGAAGACCGCATCATTCTCTCCGGCATTCATGCCTACTATGAACCGGAAGAACTGGTAGGAAAGACGCTGATTGCCATCGTAAACCTTCCGCCAAGGAAGATGATGGGCATCGACTCCTGCGGCATGCTTCTCTCTGCCATTCATAAAGAAGAAGGAGAAGAAAAGCTTCACCTCCTCATGGTAGACCGTCATATCCCTGCCGGTGCCAAACTCTATTAATCCATGGTGTAACCAATCAAAAAAGCTGCCTTAGGGGCAGCTTTTTTGATTGCAATTTTTGATTGGAGTGATATACTGTATCCAATTTATAGTTAGCAGAGTAAGTACAGGTGCGCAGGAAAAGGAGAAAGCCCTTTTCCTCCAGTGCCGGATGAACGGGGAGTTGTCATCCGGACGAAAAGCAGAAGCTTGCGGTGCCTGTGCTGCATCCCGCTGCTGCATGGAGACCCCTTTCCATGCAGCTCTGCATGAAGGAGGTCTTTTTATAATGCATAAAAATAGAGAAAAGGAAATGGTGGTTCTGGGAATTCTTACGGCACTGGCAGTGCTTCTGTCCTATGTCTTTGCCATACAGACACCTTTTGTGAGGATTACCTTCGGTTTCCTGCCCCTGGCTCTGGCAGGGGCCCTCTATGGGCCATGGAAAGCGGGGCTGGTGGGGGCGCTGGATAACCTGATCGGCACGGCTCTTGTGGGGACAAGCATATTTTTCCCCGGCTTTACCCTGTCTGATTTCCTTACAGGCTTCATTTTCGGCTATTTCTTCTACAGAAAGAAAATCACCTTTCCCTATGTGTGTATTCCGTTCCTTGTCATTATGGTCTTGATCCACCTGGGGCTTAATACCCTGTGGCTGGTACTTTACTATGACAAGGCGGCCTCTGCCATTTTTCTGGGACGACTGATCAAGAATCTGATCTGCTTCCCTATGGAAGTGGGTCTTTTCCTGCTGATATATAAGAAGGCCTATGGGCGGATATCCCTCTTGGCTTTAGGCAGATAGATCATGGGAAATCAGCGGTCAGGCCGGTGGTCATCAAAAAAGCTGTGGAAACAGGATTTTTCTGTTTCCACAGCTTTTTTACATTTTTGGTGAGGAAAATCAGCGGTCGGAGCCGTCTTTTTCTTTCCGGATAACGTCGTGGGCGCCGCCTTCTACGATGGAGGTAGCGGATACGAGGGTGAGTTTTGCTTTCTTCTGCAGTTCCGGAATGGTGATGGCGCCGCAGTTGCACATGGTGGCTTTAATCTTGGCACAGGTCTTTTCTACATTTTCCTTCAGCGGGCCTGCATAGGGAACGTAGGAATCTACCCCTTCTTCAAAGGCCAGTTTCTTGGAACCATCCAGGTCGTAGCGGCCCCAGTTTCTTGCGCGGTTGGAACCTTCGCCCCAGTATTCCTTGACCACCGTGCCGCCTACAGTTCTCTTCTGTGTAGGGGATTCGTCGAAACGAGCGAAATATCTGCCCAGCATGACGAAGTCAGCGCCCATGGCCAGGGCCAGGGTGATGTGGTGGTCGTAAACGATGCCGCCGTCGGAGCATACCGGTACGTAAATGCCTGTTTCCTTGTAGTATTCATCTCTGGCCTGGCATACTTCGATGAGGGCGGTAGCCTGGCCGCGGCCGATGCCCTTTGTTTCACGGGTGATGCAGATGGAACCGCCGCCGATGCCTACCTTTACGAAGTCAGCGCCTGCTTTGGCCAGGAAGAGGAAGCCGTCGCGGTCAACCACGTTGCCGGCACCTACTCTGACCTTGCCGTTGTATTTTTCATGAATCCAGTTCAGGGTGATTTTCTGCCATTCGGAGAAGCCTTCGGAGGAATCAATGCAGAGTACGTCAGCGCCTGCATCTACCAGCTTCGGCACCCTTTCTTCATAGTCCCGGGAGTTGATTCCGGCACCGACGATGAAGCGTTTCTGGGCATCCAGCATTTCGTTGGGATTTTCCTGATGGGAATCGTAGTCCTTGCGGAATACGAAGCCGTAGAGCTTGCCGTCTTCAAAGAGAACGGGGAGGGAATTGATTTTGTTGTCCCAGATAATGTCGTTGGCTTCGGAAAGGGTGATGCCGTACTTGGCGGTAACCAGTTTTTCCAGAGGGGTCATGAAATTTTTAACTTTTTCCGATTTATCCATACGGCTCACGCGATAGTCACGGCTGGAAACGATGCCCACCAGTTTGCCGCCGGAAGTGCCGTCGTCGGTAATGGCTACGGTGGAATGGCCGGTTTTTGCTTTCAGAGCCAGTACATCGGCCAGGGTGTTTTCAGGAGAAAGGTTGGAATCGCTGGGAACAAAACCTGCCTTCTGGGCTTTGACTCTGGCAACCATGGCTGCTTCCTCTTCCGGGGTCTGGGAGCCGTAGATGAAGGAAACGCCGCCGTTTCTTGCCAGTTCCACTGCCAGTCTTTCACCGGATACGGCCTGCATGATTGCAGAAACCATGGGGATATTTAATGTAATAGCCGGTTTTTCACCTTTTTTGAACTTCACCAGCGGTGTCTTCAGGGACACGTTTGCAGGAATGCAGTTCGTATCAGAATATCCCGGAATCAGGAGATATTCATTAAAGGTATGTGCCGGTTCATTAATGTAGGTTGCCATCATTTCCTCCTTGAATAAAAAAATTCCATAACAGGGTATTAAGGATAAATATACATCTTTCCTTGCAAAGGGTCAAGTGCTTTTTGCAGGTTCCCTTCTGTTACGCTGTCATTATATTTTTACCCATTATAGCTTATATTGGAAAGGGAGAAAAGGGGGAACATGGCGGGGCAGCAGAGAGGGATGCCTGCTTTCTGTCAAAGGGCTTGAATAGATCGGGAAGAGGGCTGTTTTTCGTCTTCGGCTCATGGAAGAACTGCGGCGGTACCAATGAAAAAAGGAGCTGTGAAGAAATGATTTACATTTTTTCACAGCCCCGTTCTCTTTACAGCAGGGGCCTGATAACGGCCCTGAAATAGGCGTCCAGTTCTTCCGGTGTTTCCTTCATATTTCGTCTCACCCACCACTGCACCATTTCCACGAAACTTCCGGAAATGTGGTTCAGCAGGAACTCTTCAGGCACCGGGCAGGAAGGCTTTCGGTCCTTTAAAAGGTAGGAGGAAATGAGTCTGTCCAGACTGGATTTGAAAAAACGGAGAAAAATATCGCTGCTTTCTGAGGTGAGAAGATCTCTCACATGGTTGGTATTGGCATCGATATGCTGCAGCAGATGGCAGAATACAGGATCCGGCACACCGGGTGCCATATGGGCATCACTGGGAACATTGTCGTGCATGACGCCTTCGATGATATGGTCAAAAAGCTCGCTGCACATTTCCTTCAAAAGGCTGTCCTTGGCTTCAAAGTGGGCATAGAAGGTGCTTCTTCCTATATTGGCACGGTCAATAATGTCCTGGATGGTGATTTTAGAGTAGGGCTTTTCTGACAAAAGGGCGCTGAAGGCGCTGAAAATAGCCGCTCTTGTTTTCTGCTGGCGACGGTCCATAAACGTTCTCCCTGTGTGGCTTTCGGAAATCAGGAATCATGGCCTGCCTTCCTGATTTATAGTACTATTTGTTCGTTATCAATACTAGTGTAATATAGGAATGGCTGCAATGCAAGCTGGGGAAAGGGAGAAAAAGGAATTTTAACTTTAGTTTACACTTCCCTTATAATTTCATCATCAGAGGCGATGATTCTTTTTATAATTCCATCAAAAAAGATGAGAAAGTAATTTTACTTTCTCATCTTTTAAATGAAGGGTTCCATGGCAGGTCAGCCCTGCTTCAGGATTTCCCTGGAGAAACCTAGAAAGTGGCCTTAATGGAGCCGTTGTATTTCTTGTTGATGAAATCCTTGGCTTCCTGGCTGTTCAGGGCTTTCATGAGCTTCTGCAGTTCCGGACGCTTTTCATCGCCTGCGCGGACAGCTACGATATTGGCATAGGGGGAGTCAGAGCTTTCGGTATAGATGGAGCTCTTGGGGTCCAGTTTGGCTTCCAGGGCGAAGTTCATGTTAATGACGGCAATATCCGCATCTTCCAGGGAACGGGGGAGCTGTGGCGCTTCCAGTTCGGAGAACTGGAGGTTCTTCGGGTTTTCAGCAATGTCCTGGGGCGTTGCGGTAATAGGAGCGCCGTCGCGGAGCTTAATGAGACCGGCGGACTGGAGTACCAGAAGGGCACGGCCGCCATTGGTGGGATCATTGGGGATTGCTACATGGGCACCGTCAGGGAGATTTTTGATGTCTTTGATTTTGTTGGAATATACGCCCATGGGTTCCAGATGGACGGTGCCGATGGAAACCAGGTTCAGGCCCCGGGATTTGCAGAATTCGTCCAAATAGGGTTTATGCTGGAAATAGTTGGCATCCAGGTTCTTGTCGTTCAGTGCTAGGTTCGGCTGTACATAATCGGTGAATTCCACGATTTCCACGTTGACCCCTTCCTTGGCCAGCTGGTCCTTGACGGAATTCAGGATTTCTCCATGGGGAACGGGGGAAACGCCGACTTTAATGGTGACGGCTTTGTCTGGAGAGGCAGATTTGGCAGGGGCAGCGGCTTTCTCTCCTCCGCAGCCTGCTAAAAATCCGACAGCTGCCAGTGCGGCAATGGATGCGATCAGGGTCTTCTTGTAGTTCATAATACTCCTCCTATGATGAAATCAATAAAAAAAACCTTCCTCCCGAAAGGGACGAAGGATTCTATTCGTGGTACCACCCAGATTCACTTTTCCGTCGCCGGAAAAGCCTTATGAAGTACGCCGGCTCTGCCTTGATACTTCTTTTCTGTAACGGGAATTCCCGGTCTGCCTGATGATTCAGCAGAGAGGCTCAGAGGCCATATTCAGCAGGCTATCCAAGGCCCCTTCCCACCTGTGGGGGCTCTCTTTGCTCTTCCTTCCCGCGTACTCTTCTCTTCATTGCCTTTATGAAGTTGAAAATACTATATCACTCTTTCCCTTTTTTCGTCAAGAGGATTTTTGACAGGCTTTGACAATTTTCCTGAAGTGGTTTATTATTTATTTAGTCAGCTTACTAACTAAAAACGCCGCTCATGAAAGAAGTCTGTTCTTATAAGGATTGTCTGGACCGCCGGGTCAGAAAATTATGAAGCAGCCCGGGGCATCCTTTCTGTCCTTTTCCTGCCATGGCAGGAAAAGACACATCATGAAATCGGCCTTTCCTGATACGGGAGGATTTATGTATCGAAATTTTGTGTTTCCATCACGGGAGGAACTGGCATCCCATGCCCGGGAGATGCCGGAAATTCATCCTGACGATGTGATCGCCATGCTTACGGTGATGAAGGCGGCCGAGGAAATCAAAGGGAAAACCGATGGTATCCTGGAGCGGAGGTACCACATGTCTCAGGGAAAGCTCTGTGTCATGATTATCCTTCACCAGCACAGAGAAGGGCTGGCACCGTCGAAGCTGGCCGTTATGGCAGGAGTGACGAAGGCCACCATTTCCGTCATGCTGGCCCGCATGGAGCGGGACGGGCTGGTGAAAAAATCGGTGAATGCAGACGATGGAAGAGCCCGGCTGGTGTATCTTACCGACAAGGGCAGGGAGGAAATGGACAGTATCCTGCCGGACCATTATGTACGGATTTCCCGTCTCATCGGCAGGCTGGATGAAGGGGAAAAGAAGGAGCTGGTGCGGCTTCTCCATAAAATCGTGGATGAATAATGGAAATCACTCTGATTTTCCGGTCATTTTCTGATAGAAAGTGACCGGTATTTTCAGCCTTATATAATCAGTCGGCTAACTAAACAGGTTTGGAGGTCAAGACATGAATATGCATAGTAAACCGGTGAAAATTGGATTGTTTTTTCTGGGGCTCATAGCGGTGTGCGGGCTGGTGCTCCTCTTCAAGGGAAATGATGCCGTAGCCATGGCCAAGGAAAAAAGGGATGGCATTGTGACTGCCGAGCAGATCAAGGTGTCCTTCGATTCTGTCAGCGGCCGCCTGCTGAAGGAAAGCGTGAAGGAAGGAGACCGGGTGAAGAAGGGGGATGTGCTCATGGTGATGGACCCAACGGATACGGACCTGGATATTAAAAAACTCCGTTCCCAGATTGCCCAGCTGGATGCACAGATCAGCTCCATGGCAGGAAGCATTGATGTGGCTTACCAGAAAGCGGATACTGACGAAGTGGAAACCCATCGCCAAATCGATCAGCAGAAGGCGGTTTTAGCATCGTCACAGGCGGTGTATGAAAACAAGCTGTCCGATTACAACAGGAAACGGCAGCTGGTGGAGGCCGGCGCCATTTCCCAGCTGGAAATGGATAATATCACCGCCAGTCTCCGCACTGCCGAGGCAGATGTGCGGGCTCAGCAGGAGCTTCTCCATAAACTTCTGGGTGGCGCAGAGGACCGGGATAATACAGAAGACATTGCTCTTCCCACCATTGCTCAGGAAAGGCAGAGCGCTGACAATAAAGCCAATGACCTGGAATCTCTGAGACAGCAGAAAAAGCAGCTGGAGGTGGCTCTGGAACAGAAGGAAGTCAATAAGAAAAGACTGATCCTTCGGGCCCCGGAAGACGGGAAAATCCTGAAGGTGATTGCTAAGGAAGGAGAAATGGTTTCAGCTAATACGCCGGTGATTCTTCTGGAAAGCAGCCGCTATTACTATGACATTTATGTGAATGAGGTAGAAAAGGGACAGATGAAGGAAGGAGACCGGCTCACAGGTCATACGGTGTCCGGAAACAGGGAAGTGCCCGGCACGGTGCGTCTCATAGCCAAAGCGCCGGGGTTTGCGGATTTTAAAATGTCCAGGGAAAAGAGCTCTGCCGATCTGACAGCCTTCCAGATTCGTACCTACATCGACCCCGTACCCGGTGTGATTCCGGGAATGACAGTGGAGGTGAACCGTCATGAGTTCACTGGCCGATGAAATCCATTTCCTCTTTTCCGGCAGGGGCATGCCCTATGAAAAGGTGTCCCTCCTGGTGGCCATCGTGATTACTGTCTTCTTTACGGCGGCCATGGGCTACAACTATACCAGGGATGTCAATGTGGTGGTGGTGGACCTGGACCATTCCAGGACGAGCCAGGAAGTAGTGGAAATGATTCACTCTTCTCCCCACATGAAGGTGGGCCATGTGCTGTACACTCCGGCGGACCCGAAGGATTTCTTCTATGAAGACAAGGCCTATGCGGTGGTGTGTCTGCCTAAGGACCTGGAACGGGACCTGTATTCCGGCACCTCGGTGAATATAGGCCTTTACTGCGACTACACCAATATCGCCCTGACCGCCGATATCCAGGCTGCCATGAATGAAATCGCCGCGGAGCTGAATGGAATGAACAGCGGCTCTACCGAAAGCGGCGGTCTGGTGGTGAGTACCCGTTACCTTTTCAACCCCACAGGCAGTACCAGCAATTCGGAAACCGAAGGGTTCCTCTTCTTTTTCTCCAGTATGTTCTTTACCTTTGCCACCATCGGCATGGTGCCAAGGCTGAAGCTGGAGCACAAATGGGAGGCCCTTCTGGAGAAGGGATCCCCCTTTGACCTTATGGTGCGGATTCTTCCCTACATGGGCTGCCTGATGACAGCCCTCATGGTGGGCATGGCCATTCTCCGCATCTGGGGCAATATGGTTATATCCGGCAGCTTTCTCCTTTTCATGGCCCTCCAGATTTTCTACATCTGGGGCGTAGGCATGATGAGCATTCTTTTCGGCTGGACCGCCGCCAACCCCGGCGTGGCTTCCAGCCGCATGATTCTTTTCATCCCCGGCGGTTTCATCCTGGGCGGACAGACGGCGCCCCTGGTTTTCATTCCCTACTGGGCCCAGGTGCTGTCCCATTTCTTTCCCCTGACCTGGGAGTTCCATTTCGTCAGGGATATCCTCATGCGGGGCGCCGGTTTTGGCGATATAATGCAGGAAATCGGGGCGTTCTTCCTCTATCTTTTGGCCATTGCGGTGTTTTTCTGCCTCCGCTTTGAAAAGGCCCGGAAAGACTGCGTGAAGGAAGGGCTGATTCATTCATAACGCTTTGCTTCGAGAGGCATTCTTTTAACAGCAGAAACTGCAGAACAGGAGGCAATATGGAAATCAAAAAGATTCTGGTTCCTCTGGACGGCTCACCGGAATCAGAGAAAGCCTTTACCTTCGGGCTGGACCTGGCGGAAAAGTATGACGCCCGCCTGGTGCTGGCCCATGTGGTGGACATGAATGAAAAAATGACGGCCCTGGATCAGGTGACTATGAGCGGTTATGTGCCTTCGGAAATACTGGATGAAGGGTACCGGCTCCTTTCCCGGTCTGCCCGCAGGGTGCCGCCCCATATCCGTCTTGATACCATGGTCCGTATCGGCGCTCCGCCGCAGACCCTCCTTTCCATGGCAGAAGATACAGGAGCGGATCTTATCGTTATGGGAAGCCGGGGCCTTGGCGCTGTGCGGAGCATCGTCATGGGCAGCGTGAGCCAGTATATCCTTCACCATGCCAGGGCCATGGTGACCATAGTGAAATAGAAAAAGGGCAGTGAAGAAATGGTTTACATTTCTTCACTGCCCCTTTTGGATTTCTCTGAAAAATCAGCCCGGCTTGGGGGTTTTAAATGATGGATTCTGCAAGTACGTCCTTCATGAGGGAGACTGCTTTTTTCAGGTCCGCCCAGGGAATGTTCAAAGCCGGCAGAAGACGGATTTTTTCCTTGGCCGTAAGCACCACCACCCCTTTAGCCAGGAGCCGGGGTACGATTTCCTTTACATCCTTCTCGGGCTCTATGCCCCACATAAGGCCCATGCCGGCCACCGATTTCACGCCTTTGGCACCGGTGAATTCATCTTTGATGTACTGCCCTTTGGCGGTTACTTCCTTTAATAGAGCATCATCGATTCTTTCCATAATGGAAAGGGCACCGGCGCAGGCAATGGGGTTGCCGCCGAAGGTGGAACCGTGGGTGCCGGGGGTGTATACATTTTCTGTCTTTTCATTGAACATGGTAACACCCAGGGGAAGACCGCCGCCGATACCTTTTGCGGTGGACACGATATCCGGCTCCACGTCATAGTTCATATAGCCGTAAAGCTTTCCGGTGCGGCCGTTACCGGTCTGCACTTCATCCACAATGAGAAGGATATCATGGTCTTTGGCATATTGGCCGACGCCTTCGAAAAATTCTTTGGACAGCGGGTGGACGCCGCCTTCACCCTGGATGGGTTCCACCATAACAGCGCAGACCTGGGGGTGTTCTTCGCAGAGTTTGATGAAAGATGGCAGGTCATTGGCCGGAGTATAGAGGAAGCCCGGTGTGAAGGGGAAGAAATCCTTATGGAAAATGTCCTGTCCTGTGGCGGCAAGGGTGGTAATGGTGCGGCCGTGGAACCCATTGATGAGGGTAATGATTTCATTTCTTTCTTTTCCATACTTGTCAATGGAGTACTTCCGGGCTCCCTTGATAGCGCATTCATTGGCTTCGGCACCGGAGTTGGAAAAGAAAACCTTCTTCATGCCGGTCTTTTGACAGAGCATTTCCGCCAGGCCGGCCATGGGCTTCGTGTAGAAAAGATTGGAAACGTGGTTCAGCACATGAAGCTGGCTGGTTACGGCGTCCATCCATTTCTCGTCGGCCACGCCGAAAATATCAACGCCGATACCGCTTCCCATGTCGATGTAATCTTTTCCCTCTTCATCTATGAGATGGGAGCCTTTTCCTTTCACAAAGCATACGGGATATCTGGAATAGGTATGGGCTATATAGGCAGCATCTTTTTCTTCTGTATTCATAGTGAATCTCCTTTATGAGTGGGCTGGTGACCTTTTGAACCCGGGGGCGGGGAATCGGTCCTTTTATTTCGTAAACATGGTTCCCAGTCCTTCATCGGTGAGCAGTTCGATGAGGATGGCATGGGGGATTTCTCCATTTATGATGAAAACTTTCTTTACCCCTTCTTTGACGGCGTTGGTGCAGCAGTCTACTTTGGGAATCATGCCGCCGGCAATGATTCCGCTCTTTTTCAGCTCTTCTGCGTCAGCAAGGGACATCTGGCTGATCAGGGAGTTTTCATCGTCCTTATCCCTGAGCACGCCGTTAATATTGCTCATGACTACCATGGATTCGGCGTGAAGGGCGGCGGCAATTTTGGCTGCCGCCGTATCGGCATTGATGTTGTAGGGGTTTCCATCGTCATCAATGCCGATGGAGGAAATGACGGGGATGAAGCCGCCATCCAAAAGGTCATCCAGGATTTTCGTATTGATTTCATCGATTTCGCCTACATGACCCAGTTTTTCATTTTTCTGGTGTACCTTGATGAGGCCGCCGTCGATGCCGCAGAGGCCTACGGCCCTGCCGCCCAGGGCGGACAGATCGGCCGCCAGGCTTTTGTTGACCTTGCCGGCCAGGACCATCTGCACCACTTCCATGGTGTCATCGTCGGTGACGCGGAGGCCGTTTTCGAAATGGGACTCGATGGACAGTTTCTTCAGCATGGCGCTGATTTCAGGTCCTCCGCCGTGAACGAGGATAACCTTGACGCCTACCAGCTGGAGAAGAAGAATGTCCTGCATCACCGATTTTTTCAGCTGGGGATCGGTCATGGCGTTTCCGCCATACTTGGCTACTACATATTTTCCTGTATATTCTTTAATGTAAGGGACGGCCTGGGTCAGGATTTCCGCCCGTACTGCATTGGATGTATTCATAGTGGACTCCTTTATTTAGTGGGCTGGTGAGCTAGTGGGATAGTGGGCTGTATTCCCGTACACAAGAGGGTTCAGGCACCTATGGCGTTCGGGTTCAAGCAGCCGCCGGGCCTGCGCCCTGGGCTGCCCGGGTTCGGCCTGGGATTGGCTGCCGCCTTCGGCGCCTTTTTAATATCAGCGCCAGCCGAGCCCCTTTTTTCAATATGCGCCCATAGGGCGCCACCACAACCTTCGGCCCGAAGGGCCGTCAAACCTAAGAACCCTCCGGCCATTAGGGAAGCGCTGATTAAATCGTTGTTTGCTTTTATTCTTGAATTTTTATGCAATGCAAGGAATGAGGCGACGCGAATAGCGAGCTATTTAAGGAGTCTCATGACGAAGCAGTGCATGAAAATTCTTATAAAAGCAAACTCTATGAATTAATCAGTGCTTCCCTAGGCCGGTCAATCTTAAAAACCCTGTGAAAGCGGCTCGCCGCTTTCAGATCACCAGTCCCGTTTCTTCCGGCATACCCAGCATGAGGTTCATGCACTCGATGGCGGCGCCGGAAGCGCCTTTGCCCAGGTTGTCGAAGGTGGAAATGACAAGGACCCGGTCATCGTTGCCGGCGATATGGATGGTGAGGCTGTCTTTTCCTGCGTTTTCATTGGCAGAGAGGAAAAGGCCGTTTGTCTCTTCCAGAGACAGGGGGGAGAGGTGAATGAGCTTGGAATTTTCATAATGCTTTTTGAAAATCATATGAAAATCATCGGTGTCGATATCACCGGGCAGTCCGCAGGGCAGCTGGAGGAAGTGGGTGTGGAAGCCGATGGTGACTTCCATGCCTTCGAAGAAGTCGTCCACCACCGGGGAAAAGAGGGGCGCTTCACAGAGGTGGCATACTTTCATGATTTCCGGAAGGTGCTTATGGTTCTGGGAAAGGCCGTACTGCCGGGGCGCTTTGAAGTCGGCTCCTTTTTCTTCATCGTACTGGGCAATCATTTTCTTTCCGCCGCCGCTGTAGCCGGTGAGGGAGAAGCAGTGGAGGGGATAGTTGATGGGAAGGATGCCTGCATGGATCAGGGGGTAGAGGATGGAAATAACGCCGCTGGCATGGCAGCCGGGAACGGCTACTTTCTGCGCTTTGGAAATGGCTTCTTTCTGGTCTTTGGAAAGTTCCGGGAATCCATATACCCAGTCGTCGTCGGTACGGTGGGCAGTGGAGGTGTCAAGGATGCGGATAGGGATATCCTTCACAGCCTCTACCACTTCTTTCGAGGCAGCGTCGGGAAGGCAGAGGAACATGAGATCTGCTTCTTTTGCGAAGGCTTGAATGGTGGGGATATCTTTTCTTTTATCTTCCGGCAGATGGAGGAGTTCTATATCTTTTCTTTCGGACAGCCGGTCCTGAAGACGGAGTCCTGTGGTTCCCGATTCACCTACAATGAATACTTTCGGCAGTGTTTTCATGATAGTTCCTCCTTTCAGTCCATGGGATATTCGCCGAAGGTGGCTACCATGACTGCTTTAATGGTGGGAAGCCGGTTGGCTGCTTCCTGGAAAGCCAGGGAGAAGGGGGCTTCGAATACATCATCGGTCACTTCGATGCCATTCAGGCCGAAACGTTCATAAATGTCTTTTCCCACCTTTGTTTCTGTGTTGTGGAAGGAAGGCAGGCAGTGGCAGAAAACGGTATCCGGATTTCCTGTATTTTTTATCATGTCCATGGTAATGCGGTAAGGCATGAAGAGCTTGATTCTTTCGCCCCACAGGTCGTAGGGGTCTCCCATGGTTACCCATACGCCGGTGTAAATGACATCCAGTCCCTTCACTCCTTCCACCGGATCATCGGTGAAAGTAAAGGAAGCTCCTGTTTTCTCGGCTATCTTCTTGCACTTGGCGGTGAAATCATCTTCCGGGAAATACCGGGCAGGGCCGATGATTCTGAAATCCATACCGGCAAGGGCGGCGCCGGCCATGAGGGCGTGGGCCATATTGGACTGGCCATGACCTACATAGGCATAGGACAGCTGATTCAAGGGCTTTTTGAAATGTTCCTTCAGGGTAAGGAAATTGGCCAGAGTCTGGGTGGGATGGTCATAGTCCGTAAGGCCGTTCCATACGGGAACGCCGGCTTTGGCGGAAAGCTCTTCCACCGCGCTCTGGGCATATCCCCGGAATTCAATGGCGTCGAACATGCTTCCCAGTACACGGGCGGTGTCGGCAATGGATTCCTTCTTGCCAATCTGGGTGCCTGTGGGACCCAGGTAGGTGGTGAAGGCTCCCTGGTCATGGGCTGCCACTTCGAAGGCACACCGGGTGCGGGTGGAGTCTTTCTCGAAAATAAGAGCAAAATTTTTACCGTTTAAAGTTTTGATTTCTTTTCCGGCGGCCTTGTCCTGCTTCAGCTTTTCCGCCAGGTCCAGATAGTAGGCGAATTCTTCCGGTGTGTAGTCCAGCATGGAGAGAAAGGAATGGTTCAGTAAGCTTTTCATGATATACCTCGTTGTATGTTTTTAACTTTTTTGGAATCTGAATATATGGTTTATGAGTGAACCATTCTCATCGGGAGAGGGCCTCCAGGGCAGCTGCTGCTTCCAGGGTGATGCCCAGAGGAAGGATGGATTCATTGATGGCAAAGGATGCATTGTGCAGGGCCGGCGTATTTCCGTCGCCGGTGCCCAGCCAGAAGAAGGCGCCGGGGAATTTTTCAAGGTAGGAGGAGAAGTCTTCCGCGCACATGGATGGGAACTCTGGCTCTGTGATATGTTCTTCTCCCAGGTAAGCTTTTCCCACTTTCTTCAGGAAATCAATCTTTTCCGGTGTATTGATGGTGGCGCTGTGGCCTCTGACATAGTTCAGCTCCGAATGGGTGTGGAACATGACATCCAGACCTTTCAGGATTTCCCCCAGCCTTGCTTCCATCTTGTCCCGAAGCTCTGGACGGTAGGTACGGCAGGTGCCTTCCAGATAAGCATCCTCAACCCCTACGTTGTAACGGGTGCCCGCATTCATGAGGCCGATGGTGCATACCACATTGTCCATGGGGTTCATTTCCCTGGAAATCAGGGACTGTACATCAATGATGAAATGAGCTGCCGCCACCAGGGCGTCGGTGCCGTTATGAGGCTGGGCAGCATGGGTGGATTTCCCTTTGATATGGACATAGAAACGATCGGATGCTGCCATGAGGGCACCGGGCTTTAATCCCACCTGGCCCGTGGGAAGCTCCGGCCACACATGAAGGCCATAGATTTCCGATACATCGTCCAGCTTCCCGCTGGCTGCAATATGGCGGCCGCCGCCGATGGCTGCTTCTTCCTCGGCCGGCTGGAAAACGATTTTCACGGTGCCGTGAATCTGATCCTTCATTTCATTCAGTACGGCGGCAGTCCCCAGAAGGATGGACATGTGACCGTCATGGCCGCAGGCATGCATGACCCCTTCGTTTTTGGAAGCAAAAGGAAGGCCTGTAAGCTCTGTCACCGGAAGGGCATCCATGTCGGCCCGGAGGGCCACCGTTTTCCCCGGATGGCTGCCTTTGATGATGCCCAATACGGCATTCTGGAAAAATCCTGTTTCATAGGGGATGCCCAGATTTTTGAAAACATCCTGGATATAAGCTGAAGTTTTGACTTCCTTTCCGGAGAGTTCCGGATATTCATGGAAATGTCGTCTCCAGGTCACCACCTGTGGCAGAATGGCTGTGACTTTTTCCTTAACTTCTTTTTCGTACATCATTGAGACGACCTCTTTTCCTGACTTTAATTGGCGTTTTTGTATATACATGAATATTTATTCAAGTAAAATAGACTGAAATATATAAAATTCAACGGATTTTCATGAAATATAGCGAAAATACAAAAACGTGTACAAATTGTGTTGCAATAATAATACAACTTTACGAATATATATGCAAGAGGGAAAGAGAAATTTTTTATCAAAAAGATGAAACTGGCACCTGCCGGTGAAGAACAGCACGGGAAAAGGCGGAAGCAGCGGAGAAAATATTTCTTAAGGATTTCGACAAAGTATGATATAATAATAATAATATGCAGGCATCCAGCGAGAACGGACAATCATAGATCTGAATCATGGGAGAGACGCATGGGGCGTTCTCTTTTTTTAGGAAGCGCTGATTCATTCACTTTGTGAATCAATCAGTGCTTCCTTAATGCCCCGGAAGGAAACCGGGAAGATATACCGGAAAGAAACTGACAGGGTCAGCTCTTTCCGATATATAGGTATTATTTATATCAAAGGCCTGCTTTTACTTATCATTGGGCACCATGCCCGCGTACCCATGAACGCATACAGGAGGAAACATGTACGACACATTTAAAGAATTGGGAATTGCGCCGGAAATACTGAAGGCCGTGGAGGATATGGGATTCGAGGAACCAAGTCCCATCCAGAAGGCAGCCATTCCGATTGCCCTTACCGGAAAGGACCTGATCGGCCAGGCCCAGACAGGCACCGGCAAAACCGCAGCTTTTGGCATTCCCATCCTGGAAAGGATTGACACATCCAAGCCGGGACCGCAGGCCGTAGTCCTTTCCCCTACCAGGGAACTGGCCATCCAGTCTGCCGAGGAAATCAACCATCTGGCTCAGTACCTTCCCATTCATGCCCTTCCCATTTACGGCGGGCAGGACATTGAAAGGCAGTTCAAAGCTCTCAGGAAGCACCCCAACATTATCGTGGCCACTCCGGGCCGCCTCATGGACCATATGAAGAGAGGCACCATTGACCTGTCCCATGTACAGGTTCTTGTGCTGGACGAAGGGGACGAAATGGTGGATATGGGATTCATCGACGATATCCGCACCATTCTGGCCGGCATTCCGGAAGAAAGACAGACTATGTTCTTCTCCGCTACCATGCCGGAACCGATCCGCCAGCTGGCTGAGACCTTCCTCAAAGATCCGGAACTGGTGAAAATCAAAGCAGCCACTGTGACCATCGACCTCATCGAGCAGGAATACATCGAACTGCCGGACCGCCAGAAATTTGATGCCCTCTGCCGCCTGCTGGACATGCAGGATCCGGAACTGGCCATCGTCTTCGTCCGTACCAAGAGAAGATGCGACGAAGTGACGGAAGCCCTGAAGAAGAGGGGATACATGGCAGAAGGTCTTCATGGCGACCTGTCCCAGCAGAAAAGAGACACTGTGGTGCGCCAGTTCAAAGAAGGAACCATTGATATCCTGGTGGCCACCGACGTGGCAGCCAGAGGCCTTGATATTTCCGGTGTGACCCATGTATACAACTTCGATATGCCCCAGGATCCGGAAATCTACGTACACCGCGTAGGACGTACCGGCCGCGCAGGCAAGACAGGCCTGGCAGTAACCTTCGTCATTTCCAGGGAAATGGGACAGCTCCGGGATATTGAAAGAGTCATCCGCCGCCGTATCAAGAGACGGTCTGTTCCTACCCTTTCTGAAGTCATCGAAGGCAACCAGAAGGCTGCCATTGAAAGCCTTTCCGACACGGCCCAGGGCGGCGGTCTGGAAGAATACAGGGAAAGCGCGGAAGACCTTCTGAATGATGTGGACTCTGTATCCCTGGTGGCTGCTGCTATCAAGCTGCTCACCAAACAGCCCGATGTGACACCGGTAAAGATTACCGAAGAAATGCCCAATTTCCGCAGACGCAAAGGAGCTCCCCGCCGTCACTTCGATGGAGACCGTCCCCGGAGAAGAAGAAATTCTGAAGGCGGCCGCCGCTTTGAAGGCAAAAGGCAGCGCCGTTTCGACAACCATTCCGGCCAGCCCCGTCAGAATAACGGCAAAAACATTCACGAATCCAATTTCAAACCTTACTTCAGGGAAAACTGATAGAAAAGCAGGAAGGGAAGATGCCCTTCCTGCTTTTATGGTGGGCCGGGACATGACACCTGCGCCTGTCCTGGCACAGGCTGCTTTGCGGTCCCTTTTGCCAGTTCAGCCGAAAGACTTGTTAAAAAAGGAGACATAGTGTATTCTATATTTATAGAAATGAATATAAAGGAGGCTGTCCTATGAAAAAAGTGATTATGATTAAAATTCCCGGCTGTCCCTACTGCGCTAAGGCCAGAAAGGCCATTAGCCTTCTGCAGGAAGAAGAACCATACAAAGACATCAGGGTGGAGGAAATCGATGAAACCACCCAGCCGGACCTGGCAGCGCCCTATGGAAAGGACTACTACTACGTGCCCAGCCTTTTCATTGAGGGAAAGAAGTACTTTGAAGCCAAACCGGGTATGGATTACGACACCATTGAAAAAGCGGTGAGGGACGTATTTGAGGAAGCACGGAAGGCTTGACCTGTAAAAGCCGGAGGCCGTTTCGCAGAGGAAACGGCCTTTTCGCTGTGGAAGAAAGGAAAATGGGATGGACAATTTCGAGGAGAAGAACAGAGGCTATTGGAATGAGCGGAGCCGCGGCTACAGCAGTCTTAGACAAAAGGAACTGTCCGGGCCGGACAGCAGGGCCTGGGAAAGGTTCCTGATGGAAAGGCTTCCGAAGGGAAGACTTCTTCGTGTTCTGGATGCAGGCACGGGGCCTGCCTTTCTTGCCATTATCCTGGCAAAGGCAGGATGCAGAGTGACGGCCCTTGATTTCTCTGCCTCCATGCTGAAAGAGGGGGCGGCTAATGCGGAAAAGGCGGGAGTTTCCATTTCTTTCATGCAGGGCGATGTGATGAACCTGCCCTTTCCGGAAAGCAGCTTTGATGCCATTGTGACCCGCAATGTGACCTGGAACCTGCCTGATGTGCCCAGGGCCTATGCGTCCTGGCAGAGGGCTTTGAAAAAAGGGGGCGTCCTTCTGAATATGGACTCCAACTACGGTCCCATGGATTTCACTGCCGCTGCGAAACTTACCAAAAATGCGCACCACGGTGTGGCGGAAAGTCTTATAGAGACCTGCCAGGAACTGAAGGACTCCATCCGTATCAGCACCCACAGCCGGCCGGCCTGGGATGTGGAACGGCTGCGGCTTCTGGGCTTTTCTTCCGTCACATGGGAAGAGGATATACGCCCTCTTGTGCACCTGTCCAAAGAATGGGACTACGACCCGCTGCCTCTTTTCTGCATCAGGGCGGTGAAATAGAAGGGGGACGGTAGAAGAAAGCAGAGGTCCATGATTTCATCTGCGGACCTGCTTTTCTTTTATTTCACTGCATACGTATGGAGGAATCAGGAGTTTTGACATGGGAAAAGGGCTGTGAAGAAATGGTCATCATTTCTTCACAGCCCCTTTTGGGGATATGACGAAAATGTATCAAACTCCGGCGAAGCCGCCGCCGCAGCCCTCGGGCGCAGCCGGTCAAACTTAAGAACCTTTTACGACCTCCACCATGCTTCTCTTCATTTCCAGATATCGGTCCGTATAGTAGGGGCTTACCTGGGATTCCCGAAGATCGTAGCCGTAGGGACGCCGGCTGATGGCGATGAGGGGCGGCGCCTGGATTCGTTTGGCTACGGCAAATCCGGCAAAAAGGTTCCACCAGCGCTCCAGGTCCTGAATGAAAGCGGCGTGGGTGGGAAAGAGGTCTTTTACCTTTACGGAACAGCCCAGATGCTCTTCCAGTGTTCCTTCCCTGTACCAGGCCAGGATGTCCTCCGGCGTATTTCTCTGCCAGGGTTCTACAAAGCTTTTCAGCAAATAGTCATGGTATTCATAAATGAGAGGATCCCCCAGGCCTTTGGTGACATCCTGGTTCTCCGACAGTTCGGCACTGGGTTTTACGGTGAAAATCCCTTCGGGAATGACTTCCTGCCCATACCATTCATTCAGGGCCCTGCCCAGTTCATAGATCTGGTATTTCCACAAATCCGCCGTAGCCGCCAGGGCGCCGGCCAGGTCGCCGTAGAGGGTGCCATAGCCTACGGTCATTTCCGTTTTATTGGCGTTGCAGGTGAAGATACCGCCGAAGGCGGCGGAGAGTGCGGAAAGAATGCGGCTGCTCCGGTCCCGGGCCTGCATGTTTTCTTTCATAAATCCGGTGAGATGGATTTTTCCTTTTCCCACAGGAAGTCCTTCCAGGGCCCGGGCCGTTTCATCGATGAAGGAACCGATGGGAATGGTCAGATAGGGGGATTCCAGATGATCGGCCAGTTTTCTGGCCAGGTCCTTTGTCATTTCCGAATTGAAACGGGTAGGCGTATTCACCAGAAGGAGATGATCTTTGGGCAGCACTGAACGGTAGAGGGCGGCGTTTACGGCAGAGTCAATGCCGCCGGATACGCCAATCACCACCTTGTCCACGTGGATGGCAGAAAGGAATTTTCTGACTCCGTAACGGAGGGCAGGAAGAAGCATGCTGCCCTGGAAGGGAGCCATGGGCTTTTCAGACATGAGATTTTCGGAGGCCCTGTCGAAAAGGAAGAGGCAGTGGGGCTCTTCATAGGGGCGGGCTTCGGCGATGAGGGTCCCTTCTTTATCATAGGCGGCGGTCATGCCGTCGAAGGTATAGCAGGTTTTTCCGTTATTCTGCAGGCCCCGCTGATTGACGTAGATCATGGGGATGTGGAGTTTGGAAAGGGCATCGCCCAGCATGCGGTGCCGCTTTTCATTTTTCCCCAGAGTAAAGGGGGAGGCCGAAAGGTTGAGGAAAAGGGAAATATCCTTCTTAGCCAGAATGGACATGGGGGAAAGGCTGTAGTTTTCATCCCAGCTGTCTTCGCAGAGAAGAACACCGGTGCGAATGGTTTCGCTGCCGGCAGGAAGGAGGAAGGGCGTCAGCTCCTCTTCTAAGGAAAGGCCTTCTTCCAGGGCCTCCTGGCGAAGGGAGGTAAAGTAGCGGCGGTCATCGAAGCAGCGGTAATTGGGAAGAAGGGTTTTAATAACAAAAGGATGCCTGCCCTTTTCCGGAGTCAGGAAATGACCGCCAAAGGCGGCAAAGGCGGCGTTGTATTTCCGGGGCCTGCCGTCATCGTTTGTCTTTTCCCAGTCTATGGCGCAGCTGCCCCAGAGGATGGTGATGTCCCGGGAGGCGGCCGCTATTTTTTCATTATAGGCTTCGCATTCCCGGAGAAAAGCGTTTTGGTCCCACAAATCGCCGATGAGGTAGCCGGTGAGGCACATTTCCGGAAGCACCAGCATATGGGCCCCTTTCTCCCTGGCCCTTTGGATTTCTTTTTCTATCTGCTTCCAGTTTTCCCGGATGTTTCCGGGAATCACATCAATCTGGGCGGTGGCAATTTTTATCATGACAAAGCCTCTTTTCCATGAAATCTTGTTCTTTTCTCCATTGTACAGGCAGGAAGCAGGCCTGTAAATCTTTTATTTCCTCAATCATAGATTGACTTGCATCGAGCTTTAACCGGTATAATAAAATATATGGCTATATGGCTCGATTATCTGGCTCCATGGATGTACTGATTCCATTATCGTTTCCCTATGAAAGGAGAACCTATGCTTTCTTTGATCAAAATTTCAGCCCTGGGGGCAGCCTGCCTCCTGCTGGCGGGCTTCTGGTTTATCAACCGGGACGAAATGGATCCTTTGATGACGCCGGCAAGGAAGGCGCGCATCGAAGCGTCACCTCATTACAGGGACGGTGAATTCCATCCGGAGGTGCCCCATGAAAAAGTGACAGCGGACATATCCTTTTGGAAGTCCTTCTTGTTCCCCGCCGCCGGCGTGAATATTCCTCAGGATCCCATGGTTCATGAGAAAAAAGACCTGAAATCCATTCCCCCATGGGACGATGTGGTGGTGTGGCTGGGGCATTCCTCCTTCTATATGCAGCTGGGCGGAAAGAAAATACTTATTGACCCCGTATCTTCCCTGTACGCTTCGCCTTTTCCATTCATTGACAGGGCCTTTGACGGGAGCAATGTGTACGGTCCGGAGGACATTCCCGATGATTTGGATGTCATGGTGCTGTCCCATGATCATTGGGATCATCTGGATTATGATTTCGTGAAGAAAATAGAACCGAAAGTACATCATGTGGTGACGGGCCTTGGAAATGGAGGCTATTACGAAAAATGGGGCTATCCCCTTTCCAAAATCCATGAAGCCGACTGGAATGAAGAGGTAAAGCTGGATGGTCTTTCTGTCTGGGTACTTCCTACCCGCCATTTTTCCGGGCGCCTGCTCAAAAGGAACCAGACCCTTCCTGTTTCTTTTGCCTTCATTACGCCGAATCGGAAGGTGTACTACAGCGGCGATGGCGGTTATGACGGAAGATTCAGGGACATGGGAAAGCAGTTCGGCGGCTTTGACCTGGCTTTGATGGAAGACGGCCAGTATAATCAAAATTGGCACTCTGTCCATATGCTGCCGGAGGAAAGTGCAAAGGCAGCGGAGGAAATCGGAGCCAGAACGCTCATTCCCTGCCACAATGGTAAATACGCCCTCTCCACCCACACCTGGCAGGAGCCCTATGAAAGAATGAAACTGGCGGCGGAAGGTAAATCCTTCCGCCTTCTGACCCCGGAAATCGGGGAAGCCGTCTATATAGGCGATGATACCCAGCAATTCAGGGAATGGTGGAACATGATGAAGTGACAATTTCATAAAGAATGAAAAACTTCACCCTGACAGCAGGGATTGCGCTTCGCGCCAGGGAGCTGTGGATAAAGGGCAGAGATTTTTCCACAGCCCTTTGGCAGCCTTTCTTCCGGAAGGAAGATAAAAAATCTTCTCAAACAGGAAAAACCATGGTATAATGAATTGTATTTTCTAGATATGAAAAGCTTTGCATCTTTGTGGTATAATAACAGAGATACATTGATTTTATAGTACCCGAGGGGGAAAAAGAAAGAATGAAAAGAGAAGATATCCGCAACATTGCCATTATCGCCCATGTCGACCATGGCAAGACGACTCTTGTCGATGCCATGCTGAAACAGAGTCATGTTTTCAGGGACAACCAGAAAGTGGCAGAACGTGTCATGGACTCCAACCCGCTGGAAAGGGAAAGAGGCATTACCATTCTGGCAAAGAACACTTCCGTCATGCACAATGGTGTTAAAATCAACATCGTTGATACCCCAGGGCATGCTGACTTCGGCGGCGAAGTGGAACGTATCCTGAACATGGTAGACGGCGTGCTCCTTCTGGTAGATGCCCATGAAGGCCCTATGCCCCAGACCAAGTACGTCCTCAGAAAAGCACTGGAACATAAGCTGAAACCGATCGTTGTCATCAATAAGATCGACCGTCCGGACCAGCGTATTTCTGACGTGGAAGGCGAAATTCTGGACCTCTTCATCGAACTGGAAGCAGATGATGACCAGCTGGATTTCCCGCTGATTTACTGCTCTGCCAGAAACGGCATTGCCAAGCTCCATATGAATGATGAAGGCAAGGACCTGGGACCCCTCTTCGATGCCATTCTTAAATACTGCCCCTGCCCCGATGTGGATCCCGACGGCGGCCTGCAGGTTATGGTGACCACCCTGGAAGCCGATGATTATCTGGGTAAAGTAGCCATCGGCCGTCTGACCCGGGGCACCGCCAAACAGGGCATGCCGGTAGCCATCACTGACGGCACCAAGATCCGCAGCGACCATATCGGCTCCCTCTTCACCTGGCAGGGAATGAAACGGACTCCCGTACAGGAAGCCAAAGCCGGCGATATCATCGCCATGGCAGGCTTCAAGGATATCAACATCGGTGAAACCGTAGCCGATGCTGCCAATCCGGAAGCCCTCCCGTCCATCCACATCGACGAACCGACCCTGTCCATGGTATTCCATGTCAACAAGAGCCCCTTTGCTGGCAAGGAAGGGGACTTCGTGACCTCCCGTCACATCCGTGCCCGTCTCTACAAGGAAATCGAAACCAATGTGGCTCTTCGCGTAGAAGACACCGATACATCCGATGCTTTCAAAGTGTCCGGCCGCGGCGAACTCCATCTCTCTGTACTCATCGAAACCATGCGCCGTGAAGGATTTGAACTGGAAGTTTCCAAACCCCAGGTTATTTACAAAGTCATCAATGGCAAGAAGTGCGAACCATTGGAAAGACTGACCATTGAAGTGCCGCAGGAATTCATGGGCGCTGTCATGGAAGGCCTTGGCCCCAGAAGAGCGGAAATGATTTCCATGGAAGAACTGGCCGGCTACATGAAGATGGAATTCTCCATCCCTGCCCGCGGCCTCATCGGCTTCAGAAATGAACTGCTCACCACCACCAGAGGCACCGGCATTATGTACCATGTATTCCAGGGCTATGCACCCTACAAGGGCGATATTCCTGAAAGAACCAGAGGCTCCCTGGTTGCTTTTGAAGCAGGTGTTACCACTGCCTACGGCCTGAACTCCATTCTGGACAGAGGCGAACTCTTCCTGGAACCGGGGGTTGAAGTATACGAAGGCATGATTGTGGGCGAAAACTCCAGAGACCAGGATATGGACGTGAACCCCTGCAAGAAGAAGCACCTCACCAACACCCGTGCTTCCGGCTCCGATGAAGCCATCAAGCTGCCGCCATGCCGCAAGTTCACCCTGGAATCGGCACTGGAATGGATCAACGATGACGAACTGGTGGAAGTAACACCTAAGAGCATCCGTATGAGAAAGATGGTTCTTTCCCGCCAGGCCCGCTATAAGAATGCAAACGTAAAGAAGAGCCAGCAGTAAGGGACTTCTCTTTATGACAAAAAAGAGGCTGTGAAAAAATGGCAATCATTTCTTCACAGCCTTTTTTGTGGCTTCCAGTCCGCCGTGGAACTATGACGCTCCGTCTTCATAGGAAACCATTGGCTTTTATGAAAGACAATGGATTCTATTTCCTTTTGCCCCGGCTCTTTTAAAAGCGCTTAATTTTCTTTCATTTTTGGTATATAATAAAAATATACAGATTCTATTTGGAAAGGAGGACCTCCATGAAAAAGATTTTATGTATGGCCGCCGTTCTGGCACTGGCAGGCACAGGCATGGCCGGCGCCTTTGGCGGCATTATGGATACGGAAGCGGGGTATGGGTACAACAGTGCTGCCGACGGCATTCACAGCGCCCATATCGAAGTGAAGCCGATTCCCAAGGTAGCCGTAGGCGCGGAATACCGGCACTGGAACAACCGGGGCAATGAAACGGACGTATATGCCAAGTACAAAATCGGCCATTTCTACGTAGGCGCCGGCAACCGGAACTATTACGACAAGGATGCCAGAATGTTTGGCCTCATCGAAGGGAAAGCCAATGTGCTGGGTCCTCTGGATGCCTATGCAGGGCTTCTTGTGTCCAGCGAAGAGAGGCAGTACAAGGCAGGGCTGAAACTGGACCTTGTGCCCACAGCCTTTGATATCGATGTGAACTATACCTACTATGACAGAGATGACATTGATAATGAAGGCGGCCTGGGCGTGGGACTGAATTATCATTTCTGATGAAATCACAAAAGCGCAGTGAAGAAATGGACATTTCTTCACTGCGCTTTTTGCGTTATCCCAGAGGTTATTTTTTGCCCGGCCCATAGACCGGCAGGGCCTTACCGGAAGCATTATCCACCAGATATCCTGCCTTATGAAACAGGAGGCGGATAGAATCGCTCATGGTCCTGTAGTCAGGCTGATATGGCCAGGAGAAGGGGATTCAATGACAGGGGCTCTCTTTCATGGAAAAGAATCGGCGCTGTTTTTCAAAAACGGGATTTTATTCTACTTTATCCCAGTCAGGGCGGCGGTCGCGGAATACGTTAATCCGGCTTCTTACCTCATGAATCACATCGGTATCCACCCGGCCGAAAGCGATATCTTCATCGTCTTCCAGATGGCATATATCTTCGCCCCAGGGGTCAAGAAGAAGGGATTCGCCGGCGTATTCCGTATCTCCCGATTTTCCGGCCTGGTTTACGCAGGCCATGTAGAACTGGTTTTCAATGGCCCGGGCCCGGTTCAGGGTGACCCAGTGATGGTTCCTGATTTTAGGCCAGGCGGCGGGGACGAAGAAAAGGTCTACATCCATCAGGGCTTCCCGTCGGATGAGCTCGGGGAACCGGATGTCATAGCATATGGCCATGGAACAGGAAAGACCATCCAGCTCAAAATGGGACAGGTGGTTTCCCATGCGGAAATACCCCGGCTCTCCAGAGAGAGAAAAGCCGTGGATTTTGTCGAAGGAAGTGACCAGGTTTCCCTTGCGGTCAAATACATAGGACCGGTTGTAAATATCCTGTCCCACTTTCACGGCAGTGGTGCCGCCTACAATGTTCACCCCATGGGAGGCGGCTATGGAAGAAAGAAGGCTGCAGGTTTCCTTTCCTTCTTCATCGGCCAGCAGGGACAGGTTTTCCTTAGGGAAAAAACCGGTGTTCCAGGTCTCCGGAAGTACCAGGATGTCCGGCTTTTTTTCCATGGCCTTTTCCATCATGTCTCTGGCATGAGCAAAATTGACTTTGGGATTTCCCATTTCTACATGCATCTGCAGCAGTGCGATTCGTAATTTCATGGATAACCTCCTTGTGATAGTGTACTGGTGTACTGGTGAGCGGTTAGGATGTGTTCTCGAAAGCAGGGGGAACTTACCTGTCCGGGTTTATAGTGTCTCCGGCCCACAGCCCCCTGCCCTTTTCTTTCATTATATCATCGAACGATGGACTACGAAAAAACCTCCCGAAGGAGGTTTTCTTAATCGAAGAACTGGATGGACGCGTTCACCAGGTAAGCGGTGTCCAGAGTGCCTGCCGTTTCGTAGGAGGAATGCATGGCCAGCTGGGCAAGGCCGATGTCCACGGTGGGCATGGATACTTTGGTATTGGAAATATTTCCCAGAGTGGAGCCGCCGGGGTTGTCGCTCCTGTTAGTGAAGGTCTGCACAGGAATGGAAAGGTTCCGGCACAGTTCCTTGAAGCGGGCAGCCGAAAGACCGTCGGTGGCGTAGCGCTGCTGGGCATTGTACTTGATGACGATGCCGCCGTTGATGACAGGGCGGTTCACAGGGTCCGCATATTCCGGATGGTTGGGGTGGACGCTGTGGGCATTGTCGGCGGAAATCATGAAGCTTCCTGCAGTCATGGCCATGGTTTCATCGTAGGAGAAGCCAAGGGAATAGGACAGCCTCTGGAGCACGGTGGCAAGGAAGGGGGAACCGGCGCCCTGGGCGGTGCCGCTCCCTACTTCTTCGTTATCAAAGAGGGCGTATACAGATATATGTTTTTCTTTTTTGCCCCGCATGAATCCGCGGAAGGCTGCAAAGGCGCACTGCAGGTCATCCAGTTTCGGAGAGGAAATGAATTCCTTTTCTTCTCCCCAGATGGTGCCGGGCACCCGGCTGTAAAGGTAGAGGTCATGGGCCACAATATCTTCTGTCTTCACGTTGGCGGATGCGGCAATGACGTCCATAAAGGAGGTCTTTTCCGTGGCAAGGCCGTAGAGGGGAAGAAGGTCCTTCTGTACATTCCAGTCCTTCCTGTGGTTTACGTTCCGGTCCATGTGGATGGCTACGGAAGGAATGACCAGCATGGTGCCGTCTACGGCTGCCAGCTTCTGGGCCAGATGGCCGTTCTCACGGACAATGAGCCGCCCGGCCACGGAAAGGGGCCGGTCCAGCCAGGTGGACATGATCATGCCGCCATAGCCTTCTACGTTCAGCTTCACGTAGGGGCCTTCCTTGATTTCCGGATTTTCCTTGATTTTAAAGCAGGGGGAATCGGCATGGGATGCCATGACATGGAAGGAACGGGCCCCTTCTTCCGGTACCGTAAAGGCGATGAGGGCGCTGCCGTTTCTGGTGACCACATATTTCCCGCCTTTTTCAATGTGCCAAGGGTCCTCTTCCCGGATTTCCGTAAATCCGGAATAGAGGAGGGCTTCCTTCACTCCGTGCACTGCATGAAATACGGAGGGGGAGCGGGCGATGAAATGAATGAGGTTTTCACCTACTTCTACTGTTGTTTCCGGCTTTTCCGCATTCATTATTTCTTATGGTTCACCTTTCTCTGGTATACGGCTTCTGCCATCTGGGCTCTTGCGCGGATGACAGGGTTATTGGTATTGATGGAGGTGGGGGTGAAATTGCTGGTATAGTGGAGGGTATTCGTTTCCTTTTCCATTTCTACCACCTGAATGGTGCCGGCCGTGCGGTCATAGGCATAGGTGTAAGTGCAGGTGCCGCCGTCGATGGCTTCCACAGCTACGAAATGGAGGATTTCGTGGCCGTTGGTAGTGGTCTTGACTTTGGTTTCGTCCATGTCGATGGAAATGGTATCGTTATATTTCCAGTAATTTTCAGCAGAAACAGTCATGGAGCCTGCGGCAATGGCAGCAGCCAGGCCCAGGGCAATCATCATTTTTTTCATAGGGCTACTCACTTTCCCGGGAAAAATCAGTTCCCGTTACCATAATGAAATCTATATTATTATAACATATGAGAAGAAAAGACAAAAAGAGATTCAGGAAGCAGCAGGATTGTAACCACTGCCTGCTGCCGGTCTTTCGCGTCTTCTCTGCATTTTCCATGAGGGGTTAAAGTTCTGCGCACAGGCTGCCTGCCAGATTCATAGCCCGAGGCAGCGCCGCCACCTGCTGGACCTTTCCCCTATGCTATAATAGACAGTGAAGCAAAAAAAGGAGGGCCCATCATGAATTATGGATTTATTGTTTCCTATGATGGAAGCCGCTATGAAGGCTGGCAGCGGCAGACGAGGACGAAGGACACGATCCAGGGGAAACTAGAGGAGACGCTGGAGAGGATTACCGGGGCCAAGGGGCAGGTGATTGGCGCCGGACGGACTGATGCCGGTGTCCATGCCCTGGGGCAGTATGCCAATGTCCATCTGCAGGAGGAATATGACCTGAAAATGCTGCAGGATGCCTGGAACCGGGCTCTGCCTGATGATATTTCCATTCATGGCCTTGCAATCAGGGATGAAAGATTCCACAGCCGCTTTTCGGCGGTGGAAAAACACTACCGCTACTGTATCCGGGTGGGGGCAGAGAAAGATGTATTCCGCCGCCGCTATGTGTGGCAGCTGGGAGAAGCGCTGGATGTGGAGGCCATGAGGCGGGGCGCCGCTTTTCTTACAGGAACCCATGATTTTACTTCTTTCTGCGGCAACAGGCATTTCAAGAAATCCGCCGTCCGCAGTATCTCTGATATCTCTCTTTCCCTTTCCGGCGGCGAGCTGGTTATAGATTATCGGGGCAGCGGTTTTCTGCAGAATATGATCCGCATCATCACCGGCACCCTGGTAGAAATAGGGGAAGGAAAGAAGAAGGCTGAACAGATGCCTGCCATTCTGGAAGCGAAGGACCGGAGCGCGGCAGGCTTTACCGCGCCGCCTCAGGGACTGGTTCTGGTGGAAGTGGTCTATTGATTTCGGAAAGTCTGTATTTCATGTATGGAGGATGGTATGCGGGAAAATTTACCAACCATTGAGCAGATGGAGTGCTTTATCATCTATGGGAGGGCAGGCAATTTCGCCCGGGCTGCCAGAGAAGCCAATATTACCCAGTCCGCCTTCAGTGCCCAGATCAAGCATCTGGAGTGCGTTCTGGGGGTAAAACTCATTGAACGGTCTCCCCGGGGCAGCCATCTGACCGAAGAGGGGGAGCGTTTTCTTCCCCGTATCCGGAAGTGGATGGAGGGACTTCGGGAAATCGTGGATGATACCCGCCTGGCAGTGGAAGAACCGGCAGAGCTGAATGTAGGCATTCTCCGGTCTCTGGGGGATATCCAGATGAACCGCCATGTGGCCCGTTTCAGGGAACTTCATCCCAATCTGCAGCTGAATGTTTTCGATATGCCCACTTACCAGATTCATCAGGCCATGACCGAAGGCAGGCTGGACGTGGTGTCCACCTACTTCGTGGAAAAGAGTCTTCCCGACGGGGCCAGGCTGGAAGACTATGCCATCGTCCGCTTCTGCCGGGATAACATGGTGTACTACGGGCCCCGCATGGATATGGGGGATCAACCGCTGACCAGGGAGGAGATTCTGGAGCGTCCTCTGGTACTTTACCCATCCAGCTATTACATGAACCGGATTTATACGGACTACTTTATAGATATTCCCATGAAATACCGGATTTCCGCCAGGCTTTCCTCGCCCTATGCCATTATCCATTACTGCCAGGAAAATGAAGCCGGCGCCCTGCTGCCGGATCGTCTGCTGAAGACCCTGGGCCATAGGGAAGGGATTTATCCCCTGGAGGTGCCCCTTCAGGCAGAGGGCTATCTCATTTATCGGAAGGACCATCCGGCAGCCCGCCTGATACAGGACTATGTGAACCAGATACTGGCCAGCTTCCAGAGCAGTACCATCAAAGAAAAATGATTCTGACAGCCCCTGGGTGTTATCGCTTTTCGCGATAACACCCATCTTTTTTATCTGTTATACAAGAAGGGGAAAGGCTTGTATAATGGGGTCTGTGTTTCGCAGAAACCCTGCGAAAAGAACGTTTTATTCCCATGTACTGCAAGAAAGAGGTTGATTTTTATTATGGCAGTCAAACCACGTTTGTGGACCCGGGGGTTCATTCTGGACACCCTTGTTAATTTCCTGATTTACATTATTTACTATATGCTGGTGGTAATCATCGCTTCTGAAGCCATCTCCTCCCTGAACGCCACGGTAAGCGAGGCGGGACTGGCAGCAGGCATCTTCGTACTGGGCACCCTGGCAGCGCGTCTGGCAGCAGGCCGGTCCGTTGAAATTTACGGCCGCAAAAAGATGCTCTACGGCGGCATCCTGTTCTATCTGGTGACTACCTGCATGTATTTTGCTGTGGATTCCCTGCCCCTCATGTATGGGGTGCGCTTTTTAAACGGCATTGGCTACGGCATTGCCTCCACCGCCACCAGCACCATCGTATCTGCCATGATTCCGGAAGAACGGCGGGGCGAAGGCATCAACTACTATGCCCTCAGCATGAGCCTGGCAGCTGCCATCGGACCCTTCCTGGGCATGATCATGCAGCAGTTCTTCTCCTTCCGCATTATTATTATGTTCTGCGTGGCCGTGGTCCTGGCCTGCCTGGCGGCGGCCTTTGTGATGAAGGTGGATGAAATCCGGATTACTGAAGAACGCCGGGCCCAGCTGAAAGGAATTTCTCTTTCCAGCTTCCTGGAACCGAAGGTCATGGGCATTGCCATCGTAGGCTTCTTCGTAGCCCTCTGCTACTCCAGTGTCCTCAGCTTTCTGGCCACCTATGCGTCTGAACTCCATCTCATGACTGCCGGCACCCTGTTCTTTGTGGTCTATGCCCTGTCAGTCACCATCATCCGTCCGGTGGCAGGCGTCATGTTTGACAAGAAAGGTGAAGACTTCGTCATGTATCCCACCTTCCTGTGCCTGGCAGTGGGCCTTCTGCTTCTGTCCATCACCACCAGAAGCTGGGAAATGCTTGTGGCCGGCGTCTTTGTGGGACTGGGCTACGGCACCTTCATGTCCAACGGACAGGCCATCTGCGTGAAACTGGTAGACGAAGTCCGCATCGGCGTGGCCGTATCCACCTACTTCGTTATGCTGGACCTGGGCCTTGGCGTAGGCCCCTACATTCTGGGCGCCTTCAAAGGTCCCCTGGGCTTCTCCGGCATTTATTCCCTGGTAGGGGTAGGCTCGGCTGCCTGCGCCTTCCTGTACTACGGCCTCTATGCATGGCGCCGTAACCTGCGCCAGAGCCATGAAGCCGGTTCTGTAGAAAAAGCATAGCGGAGAAAACAGGCGAGGAAATGGAAATCATTTTCTCACCTGTTTTTTTATGGAGTTTCCTGTCCGGCGTGGGACGATGGCGATTTAAAGCGATGGGAAACTCATTACGAAAAGTTTCCTGTCCGGCGCTAAACAGCTGGGATTCATCACCACAGGAAACCTTTTTTCAGCTATAAATCATTACATCAAAAAATTTTTCAAAAAATGCTTGACATATGATGCATCCGTTGGTATACTACATAAGTCAGTCAACCACTGATGAAAACAACAAGGCGCTGGCCGCAAGGCCAGGAATAAGCAGCATGGAGAGGTGTCCGAGCGGTTTAAGGTGCATGATTGGAAATCATGTTGACGGCGAATACCGTCACGGGGGTTCGAATCCCCCTCTCTCCGCCACAGCAGAAGCTCTGTCAGAAATGACAGAGCTTTTTTCGTGCTTCTTCGGAGAAAGGGGTGGATATCTCGGAAGGGGGACTGAAAGTACGGCAGATATCATTTTCCTCTGCTTTTTCTGCCATTTATATCTTTCAGGGCCCGGTGTCCATTAGAGATTTCCATGATTTCCATGATGGCTGCCTGTCCATGGGACAGCCTTTTTCTTTTCTCCGATTCCTCTATGAAATTTTCAGATGGCGGAATATCAAAAAGGGTATATAATGAAGGTGTAATTCTGTGTTTTATGGAATACTATTTTGGAAGACAGGAAGGGATTATGATGAAGATTTCACAGAGAGCATTAAGCTTAACCACTTCTCCTATCCGCAGGCTGGGACCATACGCTGTAGAAGCTGAGAAGGCAGGCAAGAAGATTTATCATCTGAACATCGGCCAGCCCGATATTGAAACACCGCCCCAGTTTATGGAAGCTATCCGCAGTTTCAATAAAAAGACGGTAGCCTACGGTCCTTCCCAGGGGGACATGCACCTCATTCACCAGATTCAGAAATATTATAAAGAGTGGGGCATGGAGTACAGCGAAAAGAACATTTTTATCACTTCCGGCGGCAGTGAAGCCCTGGAACTGGCAGCTCTTACGCTCTGCGACCCGGGGGACGAAATCCTGGTGTTTGAACCTTTCTATGCCAACTATAATTCCTTTGCCAAGATTGCCGGCGCCCATGTCAGAGCGGTTCCTACCAGCGCTGAAACGGGATATCGTCTGCCGGACCAGGAAACGGTGGAAAAGTACATTACCAACAAGACCCGTCTCATTCTTCTGACCAACCCCGGCAACCCCACCGGTGTGGTATATAACAAGAAGGAAATGGACATGATTGCGTCGGTGGTTAAGAAACATGGCCTCGCCCTTATTGCAGATGAAGTATACCGCGAATTTGTCTATGACGGCGCCTACACCAGCTTTGGCACCTATGACGATCTGGCAGACAACCTCATTATCGTGGATTCCGTATCCAAGAGGTACAGCGCCTGCGGTGCCCGCATCGGCTGCCTGCTCTGCAAGAATGATGACTTTACCACCCAGATTAATAAATTCTGCCAGGCCCGCCTCTGTGTGCCTACGGTGGAACAGGTGGGAGCAGCCGCTCTCTACGATACGCCGAAATCCTATCTGGAAGCGGTGAACCAGGAATACAAGAAACGGCGTGATACCATTGCTGCCGGTCTGGCCGCCATTCCCGGCGTCATTTCCTCGGACCCCAAGGGCGCCTTCTATGTGATGGTGAGGCTGCCGGTGGATGATGCGGAAAAATTTGCCATCTGGCTTCTGAAGGACTTTGACGAAAACGGGGAAACCGTGATGATTGCCCCGGGCAACGGTTTCTATGCAGAACCGGGCAAAGGGGTAGATGAAGCCCGCCTGGCCTATGTGCTGAACTGCGATGACCTGAAGAAAGCCATCCATCTTCTGGGAGAAGGGCTGAAAGCCTATCCGGGAAGAAAAATCTGATTAGATGTAATAGAAAAGGCCATGAAAAATGGATGCCCATTTTTCACGGCCTTTTTGTTATGAAATTTCTTGGTCGGTGTGGGCCGATTGCCATTCATGACCGCAGAAAACGATTTGCAGAGTCTCTTCTCTGTGATATACAATAGGGCAAAAAGAAAAGGCAGGTACAACCATGGAAAAATTATATTTTGCTTCTGATTACATGGAAACGGCAGCGCCGGAAATTATAGAAAGACTGGCGGCACTTTCAGGAAAGAAGTTCACCGGTTATGGCTCCGATGAGATATCGGAATCAGCCAGGGAGAAAATCAGAGCTGCCGCCGGAACGCCGGAGGGAGAGGTGTACTTCCTGGTGGGAGGCACCCAGACCAATGCCACTGTTATTGATACCATGCTTCGGCCCTATGAAGGGGTCATTGCCGCTGTCACAGGCCATGTGTCTGTCCATGAAGCAGGGGCCATTGAATACGGCGGCCACAAGGTGCTTGCAGTTCCTTCGGATGAAGGGAAAATCAGGGCCAAAGACATTGACAGTCTGGCTGAAACCTACTGGAACGATGAGAACCATGAACACATGGTCATGCCCGCCATGGTTTATATTTCACAGCCCACTGAATACGGCACTCTTTACAGCTTGAAGGAACTCCGGGAAATCAGCGGGGTATGCCGGAAATGGAAACTGGCGCTCTACGTAGACGGTGCCCGTCTGGCCTATGGCCTTTCCGCCCGGGGAAATGATGTGACTCTTAAGGACCTGGCAAGCCTCACCGATGTTTTCTACATCGGCGGCACCAAGTGCGGCGCCCTTCTGGGAGAAGCAGTGGTATTCCCGAAAAAAGGGACAGTGCCCCATTTCTTCACCATGGTGAAACAGCACGGCGCCCTTCTGGCCAAAGGCTGGGCAGCAGGCCTGCAGTTCGACACCCTCTTCACCGGCGGCCTTTATGAAAAGCTGGGCAGAAACGGCGACGAAATGGCTGACCGCATCCGGCAGGCTTTGGATGAAAAAGGATACGTCCAGGACGTAAGAAACAGCACCAACCAGATTTTCCTGACTCTCACCCACGAAGAAGCCCGGCGCCTTTCCGAAAAAGTGGAAATGGGATTCTGGGAAAATAAAGGAGACAAAGTGGTCATGCGCATCGCCACCTCCTGGGCCACCACCGAAGAAGAAACGGAAGCACTGATCAAGCTGCTCTAAGAGAAAGAGGGGAAAATTTTCTCTATCCCCTCCTGCTGATTCCGCCCACGCCTTCGGGCGTTTCTTCCTATGGTATAATAGTGGTGGAGCGCCTCTAAATTATAGAAGGCGCCAGTTTGTATAAAACCATACAACCGCCCTGC